>ENA-UOOC01000136-UOOC01000136.1-human-gut-metagenome-genome-assembly--contig:-C48old-NODE-136-length-85523-cov-19.706159_pt1 | contig 85523 bp, 74 predicted proteins | sample MGYA00242469_ERZ724016 | MGnify/ENA metagenome assembly ERZ724016 | reverse complement strand
CATTGCACTGTTGCTCAAAATTTTTGAGTGAAATGTGTAAAGCTATATTGACAATGTCACTATGCCTGTTCGCGACTGGGGCCTGGCTTACGCCCAGTTCATGATTTATTTTGAGGACAGATTTGCAGCTTAGGATCAACTCGGGACTCTGCCCCGAACCCCGGAGTTTATCCGCTGGAAGATACCGGTGAAGTAGAAAAGCAGCGAATTAGCTCCGCTGCTCTTCACCGTATATCTTGCAGCCGCGTCGGGGCGCTCTCCAGCGTTGCCCTGTTTCGCTGCATTTTTAGCTTTGGTACGTTTTTCGGGTTTATTCGCGTTTACACAGTTGTTTTTTCAGACCCGAATTGTATAATTTACCATCTCAGGAACTCCAGCAAATACGTTTCTTACAAGGATATAAAGGCTCTGATGGCAGATCTGAAGCGGGTTTATCAGGCTGTTGACGAGCAGTCAGCACTTGCTGCCCTGGACGATTTCGCTGAAATCTGGGACAAAAAATATCCTAAGATCTCAAAATCCTGGAGAGAAAACTGGGCAAATCTCAGCACATATTTCAAGTTCCCGGAGGAGCTTCGGCGGCTGATTTATACGACCAATGCCATAGAAGGCTTCAATCGGCAGCTGCGTAAGGTGACTAAATCCAAGGCTGTTTTCCCGACAGATGACAGCCTGTTCAAGATGCTGTATCTCGCCATGCTGGACATCACCAAAAAGTGGACTGAACGCCGCGCCGAAACTGCTGTTTCCGTTCCGGGCTTCGCCCTCCGCTTCAACAGCAGTTCCTATTGACAACTTATTTGATTTGTGTTACTATGAATAAGCTCTGGACTCATCAAAATGTTCCCTGAGCTTACTGATTTCGCTTAATGCACGTTTGTGGTTTACACAGATTTTGGGGTAGAGCCTACAATTCTGAATGTCAGTTTTCGGGAACACAGCCGCTATCGCCTCGCTGAATCCTGTGAGGTTATCTGTGCAGGCAATGAGAATATCCTCGACCTTTCGATTTTTCAGATTATTCAGCACAGAAGCCCAGAATTTCGCGCTTTCATTCTCGCCGATCCACATTCCGAGCACAGATTTCCTGCCTTCAAGATTGACGCCTATCGCTATGTAAACAGCTTTTTTCACTATCTGACCTTCACTGCGAACGTGGTAATGTATTGCGTCCATGAACACTACCGCATACACGCTTTCAAGCGGTCTCTGCTGCCATTCCCGCGCCTCGGGAAGTATTTTGTCGGTTATTCGGCTGACCGTTGTGTCCGAGATGTTCATGCCGTAAATGTCCTTAATATGAGCCTGTATATCCGATGTTGTCATTCCCTTGGCGTACATCGAGACTATCTTGCTTTCAATTGTTGTTGAAATGCTGGTTTGGTTTTTGGGTAGGATCCTCGGTTCAAACTCGTCGTTTCGGTCACGCGGGATGTTGACGTCTATCTTTCCCGCGCTTGTTTTCAGGGTTTTCCGGCTATGACCGTTTCTGCTGTTTGTTGTTCCCGATTCGGTTCTGGCAGTATGGTCGTATCTCCCATAACCCAGTGTTTTTTCTGGCTCAGCGTCGAGACTGCCCTCCAGGAACTCCGCTATCGTTTCCCTGAACAGTCTCTGGATATCCTCCATCCCAGTAACATTCGCGTTGCTCAGCAGTGATGTGCTATAATAAAGTTGTAACACCTTCCCCCAAAGTGATATAATAGACACAGGAGGGAAAAGCAATGGCAAGTTACGACGAAGAATTCAAGAAAAGGCTGGTGCGGATGCATCTGGAAGAGGGACGGACGATAAAAAGTCTGTCGGAAGAGTACCAAGTATCGGAGAACGGAATCGGGTACTGGCTGAAGAAATACCGAGAAGAATGCTCAAAAAATCCGGCTGCGCAGGAAGAATATGATCTTATGAAGGAAAATCTCAGGCTGCGAAAGGAGCTTGAAGAAGCCAAAAAGGAGAACGAATTCTTAAAAAAAGCGGCAGCATTCTTCGCACGGGAAATCGATTAGCAGCATATCGATTTATAAGGGAAAACAAGGACACGATGGGTTTAAGATGGCTTCTGAAGCGATTTGGAGTATTACCTAACGACTACTACAACTATCTTAAAGATAGAAAAGCGGCTTACCGTAAGAGTAAGGAAAGGCTGCTGAACTGCATAACCGAAACATATCATGAACGAAAAGGGGTCCCGGGATACAGGTTAATGTCAGCTCTGCTGAAAAATAAAGGAATCAGAATCAGCTCAACGACGTGTCACAAATACATGAATTGCGAGCTGAAATTATTCTCTGTTACTCGCAGACACAGACCTGGTTATCGCAAGGGGTCGGCTCACAAAGTGTTTGAAAATATTCTCAAATGGCAATTTACCGTCCCTTTGCCTGACAAATTCTGGTGTACCGATTTTACTTACATACCTTTGTCAGACGGCAGTATGCGCTATAACAGCACGATCATAGATCTGTATGACAGAAGCGTTATTGCAAGCGTCAGCGGCAGGAATATTACAGCAGAGCTTGCGATAAAAACGCTTTCTAAAGCAATACTTCAGCACCCATGGGTGCTGAAAAACGGCATAATCCTGCACAGCGACCAGGGTTCTCAGTATACTTCAAAAGAGTTCACGGACTTCTGCACGACTCATAATATCACTCAAAGCATGAGTCGAGCCGGTTGTCCCTATGATAACGCTCCGATGGAGCGTTATTTCAACACTTTAAAGAGCGAACTCATTTATCAGCATACATATGCTTCAGAAAGCAAATTGTTTTCTGATATTGATGATTATGTTCTGCTTTGGTATAATTCCGTCAGACCTCATTCGTTCAATAACGGTCTTACTCCTTGGCAGAAACGCTCGGCTTGATTTTTGGGGGAAACTGTTACAATTTTGCTTGACAAGAACACAGCTCTCGGATCAGCTCTCGTCTTGCCTTTTCCTCAGGTGTTCTTTTTCTGCCCATTTCTTTTTCCTCCATTCGTTTGCTTTTATTATACACTGTTTATGGAGTTTACACAAGATTTGGGGTGGTCTCAGGAAAAATGACGGTCGCTATTTGACCGTCATTTTTTTCCGCTTGCAGTACAGCTTCAAGTTTGCCTTGTAGCCCTCAAAGGTATCAATGCGGACAATATCATACTGTACGCCCCGGAACTGTATCATGTGGCTTGTGGTAAGGCCTGCCCGGTAGCTGATTTGAAACAGCACTTCTTCGTCAAGCTGTGTGGTGACGCTGTATAGTTCTTTCATGGAAAGCTGCCGGAAATACGCCCATACGGTCGCAATCGTGACATTTCTTCTGTTTGCCGATTGCATACTGCTGCTTTTGCGTAATAAAACTGCTATAACAAAGAGTTTAAGGCTACCCGAAAATGCAGTCAAGAAATGTATATCTATTTTGAATAGTTGTTCTCATCTTCGTTCTGCCTACTAGAACCGCTATAAAGCCCACCCATAGCCGCACCAACAAACCTATTCCTGAGCGCCGTATTTTTCGCAATCTGCTCGTCCCGGAGCTTCGCACTCTTGATTTCAGCGGCACGCTCATTCAGCTTTGCCAATCCATCCTTAAACATATTTTTAAGTTTATCCGCCTCGGCAATTTTCTCAGAATACGCTGCCTGCATCGACTTTTCCCTTTCATCGAGCAGCCTTTCACGCACCTCAAGCTCGGTTTCTCTGGAGTCAAGCTCGGCATTTCGTGCCATGTATGATCTCCTGACACGCTCGCTTTCCTCCGCCTTTTTCATGGCTTCAGCCTGCATTTCCAGAGCCTTTGCGGTCTCCTTTTCTGCGCGCTTCTCTGCGATAAAAGTCTGCTTATCCTTTGCCTTGCGCTTGGTAAGCTCCGGTTCAAGTTCGATGTCAAAGCCGTTTTTTATCAGAATATCCTGCCACTTCTTCCGGAACTCCTTTGTGAACGTAATGCTGCGGTTGTTGTACCTACTGTCACGTGCTTTAGGGTTCGGAAGCGGAACTCCCGCCTGCTCCATTCCCTTTTCTGTTCCCACTCTAAGTACGCCGTTCTCATCGACATAATCCCACACGCAGCGGATATGGACGTGAGTCGAGGACGGCATTTCCCTGCCGGTTTCATCGTCAATATAAATTTCATCGGCATGGAGCGCATAATCAAGAATATGCAAACGGTCATTATGCGCAGCAGACCACTCGTTGAGCGCACTGATGTACTCGTCAGTCATTTTCTTCATCGTCCGAGCGTCCGCAAATCCAACATCAATATTCCCGACACGGAGGATAGTTTCGGTGGGCGCATACCGCTTGGAACTGAGCCAGTCCGCCATAGTTTTGATATTGGATTTCTGACGAGCCTTGACATACTTCTGATTCTGAATTTCCAGCGCCTCATTGTAATGCTCAGTGTAATAAATAAGCTCCGCTTCGTTGAAGCTATGCCTGCCCGACTGAGTTTTCGAGGTGTATTCCCCATCAAGGCAGTTAAAGTAAACGTTATTCGCAACTGCCTTTTCATTTACATTCTCGTTTTTCTCCCGCTCATCATCGTTGTGCTTCGGGTTAATGACCTTGCCTGTCTTTTGCGAACTCTTTCCATTGTGAAGTCCCGCTCTCTTTTTCTGCAATTTAACCAGCTCCTCTCGTTCAAGCGAATACACTCTCGTAAACGCACCGCAAACTCCAAAAGTAACACAATTGCTATAATAGATAATCCAATATATATTATAGCAGACCTTTCAGAAAAATGCAAGCATTTTCTTTCAGTTCTGCTATAATATTATCGGACTTTCTGCGGAAAGGGGGTTGGATAAATTGCAAATAATATCAAATAAGCAATTTATCTGAAATGAAATCAGCCTTTGGTGAAGTCGGCTCTGTATTGAACATGGAATCAACCATATCAACGAAAAGACTCCTATTGCCACAGCAATAGGAGTGCATTTTTTCACAGACTGCATGATCAAAATTGTAACAAAATAATCACCATTTTTGTAACAATTTTGGAGTATAGGCATTCTAGAGATGTCGTGCGCAAAAGTGGTGCTAAAATTGTAACAAAATCGCTCCACTTTTGTAACATTTTTGGAGCACATACTTTTATTTGAGAATGTTGTCCAAAAACGGTGCTAAAATTGCACCCTTTTTGTAACAAAAAAGTAACAATTTTGGAGCAGTGTTAGCCTGCCATTTTTCAATTTCATATACAATAAGTACAATGGGTTGAGTCAATAATTTTATTTTACCACATTATGAGGAACAAGTCAAGAAAGATATTGCATTTGACTTGAAACACAAGTTATGCCGTTGCTTGCGCAGCGGCGGATTATTTTTAAAGTCTTTCAAGACTGAAATTTAACTAAAGGTTTGTCGTCGCAGGGCGCCGACCGGTGTGTTATTAAAGGTCTTATAAGACCGGAAAATTTTAAGAAAGACAGGTAAATACCAACATGAAAATCTCAGATATCAAGTTCAGGAAATCCCTCACTGGAGGAACCCTGAAAGCAGTCGCTTCGCTGACAATTGACGGCTGTATTGCGGTTCATGAACTCAAGGTAATTGAAACCGACCACCTATTCGTGTCTATGCCGAGCCGCAAGGACGAATCCGGAAACTACCACGATATCGTTCACCCAATCAACGAGAACGCACGCAATCTCATTGAAAGCGCCGTACTTGCCGCTTACAGAATCTACGCTGAAAGTCAGGCTCTCATCGCTGAAATCAACATCAACTCTTAAAACAGAAAGGACAACCAAAATGAACATCACAGAAATAATATTCAGAAAGACATTCGACAGCGGAAAGCTCCGTGCAGTAGTATCAATCACTCTGGACGGCTGTTTCGCAATCCACGAAATCAAGCTGATTCAGACCGACCACTTGTTCGTTGCAATGCCCTACCGCACGGATTCCTACGGCATAAGCCACGACATTGCGCACCCAATCGGAGGAACTGCACGTCACGAACTTGAAAGCGCAATCATCAGTGCATACAAGGATTACATTGCAGCTCACGAAACCTCCGAAATTGAGAACGTTACAGCGTAAAATAAAAATGCTCCGTTTTTTAGCAAAAATCGGAGCATTTTTGCTTCTTATATGTAGAAATTTCGGCACGGAATTTGTGCAACTTGTCTTGGACTTGTAATTTCAGCTGTAAAACTTCACGTAAACGTGAAGTTTCAGCGTCAAGCAACTGGATTCGCCTCTTGTACCTCACGGTTGACAACTTACACATTATATGGTATAATCTTTCCACGACAATAACAAATATTTCAAGGAGGTGCAGCAAATTGGCAGATAAAAACTTCCCCATTAACGACAACAATCTGGCAATCGCTTATTATCGATTTTCTTCGCACTCGCAGAACGAGGCTTCGATCGACCAGCAGCGTGACTGCGCTCACGAATACGCAGTCTCAAAGGGACTCACCATCGTCAGGGAATACTCAGACGCCGCAATTTCGGGAACTACGAACGCCCGCCCACAGTATCAGCTCATGCTGTCGGAGATCGACAAAATCAAGCCTGCCGTGCTTATTCTCTGGAAAACCGACCGGCTCGGGCGCAATAAAATCGAGCTGATAGTCGCCAAAAAGATGATTCGCGAATCGGGCTGCCGCATTCATCTGATTGCTGAGCCTACGCCGGACGATTCGCCGGAATCCGGGCTGATGGAAACAATACTTGAGGGCATGACCGAGTTTTACAGTAAGAACCTCTCCTGCAATATCCGGCGCGGAATGGAGTACAATGCCCGCCACGCTCTTTTCAACGGACACGCGGTTTTCGGATATTGCGTTGGCTCCGACAAGAAATATGTCATCAATCCGGCGCAGGCTCCTTTCGTGCAGAGGATGTTCACAGAATACGCAGACGGAAAGGCGCTGACGGACATTGTTCGCGACATGGACGCTCAGGGATTACGCACCAGTCGTGGAGTAAAGTTTTCCGTGAACACGGTCAACAAAATGCTGAAAAACCGCGCGTATATCGGCGAATATCATTTCGGGGATATCGTTATTCCGGACGGAATGCCTGCGCTTATTGACGCTACGACCTTCGACCGTGTGCAGGAACGGCTCAGGCTGAATCAGCGTTTCGGCAGTCAGAGAAAGCAGGTTTCCATAACCGACGAAGCTCCGAGATTCTGGCTGACAGGCAAGCTTTTCTGTGGCGAATGCGGAAGTTCAATGCAGGGTATTTCCGGGACGAGCAAGACCAAAGCCAAGCACTACTATTACGGCTGCAAGGGTCAGCGTGCGAAGCGGTGCCACAAGAAAGCAGTCCGGAAAGCATGGATCGAAAAAATCGTTATTCGCATTCTTACAGATCTGCTCAATGACACTGAAAATCTCGCAAGTTTAGCCATTGACGCAGCAAATTATTACAACAAAAACTACCGTGACACGGGCTACCTTGAAAGTCTTGAAGCAAGGCGGCGCGAGGTCGAAAAGGGGCTTGCGAATTTCGTTAAGGCTATTGAAATGGGAGTGTTCAACGAATCTACCCAGAAACGCATGGCGGAGCTTCAGGAGGAAAAAAACGCGCTGACGGAAGCAATCGAAGCGGAGCTTGTACGGCAGGCTCTGTACGAAGACGAGCACAGCATTCAGGCATATTTCGACAAGTATCTTCACGCGGATCTGAACGACCCAGATGTGCGTGAATCTGTTCTGAACTACTTCGTGGACAAGATATGGCTCTACGATGACAAGCTCGTTATTTCAGGCTGGTTTTCGGAGGATAAAACTGAGATCCCTTTTGATATTGTGGACGAAGTTACTAAAAACGGTGCGGCAGGAGGGTTTGTCTGCCGCGTGGATTGCTCCACCAAACAACCAATATGTCAGAATGGCTTAACCGTGCAGTTCGTACTGCATTGTTAAGCCATTTGCTTTATTCTTTTCACCCGATGACCCCATCATGGCATGCGATAAATCCCGTCACCAACAATGTGGCGGCACAGGAGTTCCGCGAATATCAGCGCCACCCTAGTGGCTCATCATCTCAGCCATTCCGGAGAACATATCCGCGATGAACCCAGGGGTCTCCGGGAGTTCCTTCATGATTAGCTCCCTGACCTCCGCCGCCGGGGCTGACTCGCTCACTTCAACAGCGCCCCGCACAACATCTCCGATAGCCACATGACCGCTGGTGGAATATCCCCCGCACGAGATATGAGAAGCATCAGCCGCTCCCCCGACCGCGTACATTCCGCATGCTGAGCCGCCAAAAGCAAGCCAGCCCGCAGACGCCCCTCCGAACGCGATAACCCCCGCCGCGAGCGCTCCAAATGCAAGCACCCCAACCGAGAAAGTCCCCAGCGCCAGAAGCCCCGCAGAAATCAGCCCGAACGAAACCACCCCAACAGACAGGAATCCCCCGGCAACAACTCCCACCGCCTTGTTACCCAGAGCGAAAATTCCCTTTGCAGTGTACTTTCCGGCTCCAAAATTTATATGTACCAGCGGAAGCCCCCGGACGGTCCGCCTGCTTTTGTACTCTAAAGTGCAGCCGGGACCTCAGCGGTTTAGTATCCTGTATCGCTTCAGCGGGTTCGGAGGGTTCGGAGGGTCTGGAAGCCTCCTGCGGCTCCCCCTTTATAAGCTCGTCGGTGCTGACTCCGAATATGTCGCTCATCATAGCTAGCTTCTCAAGCTCCGGAGTAGTAGAGCCAAGCTCCCATTTGGAGACGGTCTGGCGCGTCACGCCGAGCCGCTCCCCGAGCTGCTCCTGCGACCAGCCCCTTGAATGGCGCAGCTCTGTCAGTTTCTCTGAAAATTTCATATTATTACCTCCTGGTTTTTGTATGCCTTGTGCTATAAATATACCACAATCGGCGCTGAATGTCTACCAATTTCCGTTTGAAGTCTGTCAACCAAACTTAACATCGGCTCTGTTATGCGGTTTTCAGACATGTGACAGAATTAGTGGTCCACCCCGCCTCCGACAAAAAGTACTTGATTTTTTAGGAATTATGTGGTATATTATAAGTAGCACATTTCCCGCCGGTAATCGGCGTATTATAATTATATTATGATGTGGAGGTAAATAATGTCCGTTAATCTTCAGAAGGGTCAGAAGGTCGACCTTACCAAAGGAAACACCGGCTTAAAGACCATACTAGTAGGCCTTGGCTGGGACGAGGCTCCCAGAAAGTTCTCGCTTTTCTCAAAGCACGAGGATATCGACTGCGACGCTTCCGCGCTGCTGATAAGCGCGCAGACCGGCAAGCTGAACGGTCCTGTGGACGTCGTATATTTCGGTAATCTCACCCACCAGACCGGCGCAGTCCACCACATGGGCGACAACCTGACCGGCGCGGGCGACGGCGACGACGAGCAGATACTCGTTGAACTCCCGAAGCTTGGGAACGCATATTCAAAGATAGTATTCGTTGTGAACATCTACCAGGCTATGCAGCGCAAACAGCATTTCGGTATGATAAAGAACGCCTTTATACGCCTCGTTGACGCGGAAAAGGGCGTTGAGCTGTGCAGGTACAATCTCTCGGAGAACTACGACGGAAAGACCGCGATGATCTTCGGCGAGATCTACCTTTACAACGGCGAATGGAAATTTAACGCGATCGGCGAGCCTACCAACGACAATGGTATCTCGGAGCTTGCCGCAAGATATCAGCGCTGATTTTAAGGAGGTTTTATCATGACAAAGAAGCTCGTAATTATCGCAGGGATAATCGGACTGGCAACAATAGCAGCCGCAGCGGTTGCGTTCTTCCTCACCAAGAACAAGACCATCGCGGAAGCCCTCGACTGCGAAGAAGACGACGAGATCTGATCTCTGTGACCCAAGCAAACCGCCCTGTTGAATGCGGGGCGGTTTTTATTTCTATATTTCAGGAGAACACCATGGCAAAGGAAAAAGAAGTCAAGACAAACGCAATGCGCATGCTGGACAAGCTCAAGCTTCCCTATAAGGTCCACCTTTATGAATGCGACGAATTCATCGACGGCGTACACATCGCCGAACTCCTCGGGGAGAGCTGCGACAGCTGCTTCAAGACCCTCGTCACCGTCGGCAAAAGCGGGAACTACTACGTTTTCGCCCTGCCCGTCGACAAGGAGCTCGACATGAAAAAGTGCGCCCGCGCAGTCGGCGAGAAATCGCTTGAAATGGTGCATGTCAAGGATATCAACGCCGTGACCGGATATATCCGCGGAGGCTGCACCCCCATCGGAATGAAGAAGCAGTACAAGACCGTTATACACAAGTCCGCACTGGATTTCCAGCAAATGATAATCAGCGGCGGAAAACTCGGCACCCAGCTGGAGCTTGCCCCCGCAGACCTCGCGAAAGCCTGCAGCGGCTCCTTCGAGGATATCATCGCGGAATAACGCCTTACGCTGCCGCACGCCCGGCGCGGGACCCAGGCTACATGAATAACTTACGGAGAACACTATGAAAAAACTCATCGCCGCAGCAGCGGCTCTACTACTTACGGCGGGTATAGCGGGACTTACCGCATGCTCCGGCAGCGCCGAAGCCTCCGTAGCTTCGACGAAATCCGGCAGCGAACTCACCGCGGCGGGAATAAAGCTGAACCTCCCGGAAAACTGGACCGCGACAGTCGGCGACAAGGTATACGAAATAGTGCTTGACAGCGCAGGTTCCGGCAGCTCGTCCGACGTCGAGTCGTTCAAGAAGCTGTGCGAGGATAACGGAACAGCCTACCTTGCGTACGCCGTGAACTCCGAGGGGACTGCGGTGATGACCCTCACGTCGCTCAGAATAACCCCCGACGAAACCACCGGCGAGATACTCACCGCCGGGGACTACGCACGCCAGAACCACGATACCGCAGTATTCAGCTATCAGGCAAGCGGAATGTACATCAGGAACTCCAGCTTCGGCGAGGAGCAGCTTGCAGGCAGGAGCGGATACCTCTCCCACTTTGAGCTGTGCTCCGACGAGGAGGTTTCGGAGCTGATACTGGGTCAGTCTGAGTTCACCTTTGAGCAGGACGGAAAGTTCTACTCCATTCAGACCTACTACCACAACGAGACCGCCGCCGCAGACGTCGACGAGATACTCGCCAACATGACCGTGCAATGAGAGATATCCGCAGCATAAAAGCCGCCGTTTTCGACCTCGACGGAACTCTCCTTGATTCTACCGCCGCATGGGAAGGTCTTGGCGAGCGCTACCTCGCCGGGCGCGGGATAACTCCCGAGCCGGGGCTTGACGAGAAGCTCCGCTGCATGGCCCTGCCCGACGGCAGCGCGTATCTGAAATCCGCCTATTCCCTGCCGGAGACTCCCGACGAGATACTCCGGGATATCCTGCGCGGAATCGAGGAATTCTACCTATCCGAATGCCAGCTGAAACACGGCGCGCAGGAGCTTCTCGGGCTGCTCTCGCGGCGCGGAGTGGGTATTTCCGCAGCCACCGCCGGAGATGAGCGCCTTGCGCGCGCCGCATTAGAGCGTCTCGGGGTGCTCGGGTATTTCTCCGCGCTGCTGACCTGCGAAGGCTACGGCGGCAAGGACAAGCCCGATATATTCCTGAATGCGGCAGCCGCTGCGGGCGGGATTCCGGAAAACACCGCGGTTTTCGAGGATTCGCTCCATGCGCTCCTCACCGCGAAGCAGGCGGGATTCCTCGCCGTTGGGGTGTACGACCCCGGCGAGCCTCAGCAGGAAAAACTCAAAGCCAGCGCCGACTACTATTTCAGAAACCTGTCCGACTGCTCCGGACTATTCCTGGCTATTCCTGGCTATTCCGGGCTACTCGCTGAGCTTTAACAGCGCGTCCGCCATGCAGTCGCCGAGAAGCTCCCCGGAGTAGACCGCTTCGTCAAGCGAATTCGCGTGGCTGCCGACCTCTATCAGCAGCGACCCCGTGGAAATATGCTGATTGTAGTTCCGGTAGTCGAACAATATAGGTCTGGCAAGCCCGGGATACAGCTTCTCAGCCGAGCTTTGTATCATGCACGCCAGCCTGAAATTCTCGAGATATTCAGGCATATTGCCGAATCTTCCGTCATCGCAGCCGGTTATCACCATGAACTGCGCGGCGTTCCTGCCGTTTATCTCCGCCACCGGAGCAGTCCGGCTGCCGTCCGCAGAGGATATCGCGTCCCGGTGGAGGTCGATTATAACCTTTATCGACGGGTATTCCTCGAGCGCGGCGCGTATCGTAACTTCGCTGCGGTCGTACGCGCCGGTGTACGCCGGGTAGTCGTGTATCGTGCCGTCGTGCAGCACCGATATCCCGTGTTCTGCGAGCTTCTGCGCGAGCGCGTCCCCGACCCGGGTCATGTTGTAGTCAGGGTCGCGGGTACGGAACGGGTATTCCGCGTCGTAGTAGCTGCGCTGGTACGGCTCGTAGCTCTCTGTGGTGTGCGTGTGGACTATCAGCACCTGCGGAGCCTGCACGTCCGGCGTTACCACTATGTCCGGCTGGGACTCCGCGGCTGCGGTCAGCTTCTCGGCGCTGTCGGAGGTGCAGTTCCACACCATTCCCCCGCCCGGGAGGTCTATGTAGTCGTCGCCGACGTAATCGCCGTAGTGCTTCCGGTATATCGGACCGCTCCTGTTCCCCGCTGAGGTGCGGTCAACTCCGTCGTCGAACTCCGCAATGTTCTGGGTTATCACCCGTGCATACGGCTCTGACGGCGCTTCCGTTGTAACAGCGGTCGGCTGGGGCGATTCCGGAGCTTGCTCTGTTTGCTCCGCTGTCAGCTCTGCCTCCTCGAGGGTGAGCTGAAGCTCGGCTGCCTCGGTGCATTCCGGCGGAGATTCCTCCGTCAGCGGCTGTTCTTCCTCTGAAAAGATGGGGTTTCGCGCCGGAAACGCCGTCGTGTTGTCCGGGAGCTTTATCCCGGCAGTCAGCAGCGCCGCGTGACGCGCGGCTCCCCATGTGACGCTTACCGCGTCCGAAGGGCTTGTCCCTCCGGCTGCAAGAATTGCAAATACCGCTGCGGTAGTTCCCGCGGCGGTAATTATTTTTTTCCGATCCATGCTGTTTCCCCTCCGTGTATCCAGATATATGTATCTACATCTGCTTCATATATATGCGGATAACAGAAGTATTATTCCATGAACTTTGCGACAATTAACGACTATATAAAAATATCCCCCGCGAAAACCGCAGGGGTTATTTAATACCGTCGAAAAAGTCCCGTTGGGACTTTTCCGCCGAACATCCGCGCCGCGCGCACGTCTTGGCGGCTTTGCCGCCAAACCAGCGTAAGACCGAAGGTCGTCGCCTAAACACTTGCGCGGATAGAAGTATTTTTTGACCCGGCAAAGCTGGGTCAAAAAATGGATTTCAAATGCCTGCTTCGCAGGCAAAAGACACTTTTTCGACAAGCTGAGATGCCCCCTGCGAAACCGCCGGGGGCATCTGAATATCAACTTGTGAGCCTGACCGCTGGAATTACTCAGCGTCGAGAGTCTCGTTGTCCTCCATGAGTGCCTTGATGGAGAGGGAAACTCTGTTCTTCTCGGTGTCGATGTCGATGATCTTAGCCTCAACTTCCTGGCCAACAGTCAGAACATTGTTGATGTTGGTAACTCTCTCAGTGGAGATCTGGGAAATGTGGATCAGACCGTCAACGCCGGGAATGATCTGTGCGAATGCACCGAACTCGGTAATGCTTACGATAGTAGCCTTGATAACATCGCCGATCTGGTACTCCTCAACGAACTTTGTCCAGGGGTTCTCATCGGGATCCTTAGCGGAGAGGGAAACTCTCTTCTTCTCAGGATCGAAGGACTTAACGATAACGGTGATCTTGTCGCCTTCCTTAACGATGTCCTTGGGGTGGCCGACTCTGTTCCAGGTCAGCTCGCTGGTTCTTACCAGGCCGTCAACTGGACCGATGTCAACGAATACGCCGTAGTCCTCGATGGAGCGAACCTCGCCCTCGAACTTCTGACCAACCTGAATGCTCTCCCAGAACTTAGCTCTCTCAGCGTCGCGAACCTCTCTGGTAGCCTGACGGATAGAACCAACAACTCTGTTGCGCTGCTCGTTGATCTCGATTACCTTGAACTGTACGGTCTTCTTAACCAGATCCTCAAGCTTGCCGCTTCTCGGAACGCCGGTCTGGGAAGCAGGGATAAATACTCTTGTGCCGTTAGTTACGACGATCACGCCGCCCTTGACTGCCTGTGTAACCACGCCCTCGAGAGTCTCGTTAGCTTCCTTGGCTGCGGCGATCTTCTCCATGCCCAGCGCGGAATCTACTCTCTTCTTGGAGAGGAATACAACACCCTGAGAATCGTCTACCTTTGTAACGATAGCGTCGATCTCGTCGCCGACCTTAACGATGTCCTCAACCTTAGCGTTGGGGTCGTTTGTCAGCTCGTCGAGGGGTATGTAACCCGTGTGCTTTGTACCCAGCTCTACAACAGCCTCGTTCGGCTTAACGCTTACAACTGTTGCCTTAACTTTGGCGCCGTTATATAATCTCTTGCTCTCGGACTGCTCGAACAGTGCTGCAAAGCTCTCCTCATTTTCATTATTGTTGATGATCTCGCTCATTTTTAAATGAACCTCCTTTATTGTATAGGCGGGAGTTGAAGCTCCAGCCGTTATTCCGATAATACTATCGGAGTGCAGACCACTGATGATCTGCGGGGAAAGCTCTGAGGCACTCTCGATGAACACTGTGCGGCAATATCTCGAACAGATTTCAGCTAACTTTCCTGTGTTTGAGCTGTGCCTTCCTCCGACTACCAGCATAAGGTCAGCCCGTTTTGCAAGCTCCTCCGCGTTAGCCTGGCGCTCTGAGGTGGCGTTGCATATCGTATCGTATATCTTCACGCAGCTATATTCTTCCCGGATAATCTCCGAATATTCCAGAAATCTGCTGCGGTCGAAGGTGGTCTGTACAACGAGGATCGCTTCCCCGCCGGAAGCCCTGCACTCATCAAGAACGCTCCGGACTTCATCGAGCGCCATGCACGCGGCTGCCCTGCAGTTCGCATGCCCCATAATGCCCTGTACCTCCGGGTGCCCCCCGTCGCCGAGAATGATCACCGTGGAATCTGCGGGCTGCTCCGACACTATTTTGTGGATACGCTTCACAAACGGACAGGTCGCGTCCAGCAGCACGGAGCACACCGCCTGCGCCCTTTCCTCGGTATCCCTGCCGACCCCGTGGGAACGTATCACCAGGGGCTTCCCCTGCGCGTCCTGCACGTCTGCGGCTATATGAACTCCCCTTTTTTCAAGGGAATCGGTAACTATCGTGTTATGGATAAGCGGACCCAGCGTGAAAACCTCGCCGTATTTATCCGCCGCCTGCCCGGTAAGATCTATCGCGCGCTGAACGCCGAAACAGAATCCGGACTTATCCGCGGTCTCAATCAACATCAGGCATGTTCTCCCGGAGTTTCGCTATCTCGTCCATTATCGTGGAGCTTACCTGCTTGAGCATCTTTCTGTCGCTTATGTCGACGTCGAAATGCTCCGCCGGGATCTTCTCCCCGATCGAGATGTAGATATTCTGGCGGAATTTCTTCCTGCCGTACTGGATATACACCGGAACCACCGGCACCTTAGCCTGCGCCGCGATAATCGTAACGCCGCTTTTCGCCCTTCCGAGCGTGCCGTCCTTGGAGCGGGTGCCCTCCGGAAAGATAACGAATATACGCCCTTCCCCGAGGCTCTCCAGCGCCTTTTCGATCGCAGTGTTATCCTTCGCGCCCCGCCTTACCGGAAACGCGCCGAGCTTGGAAATAAGCCACGAAAATATCGGGTTTATCTCGAAAAGTTCCTCCTTCGCCATGAAAGTGTACTTCCCCTTGAAGGTGATGCCCACCACAGGCGGATCGTTGTTCGACACATGGTTGCTGGCGATTATGTAACCGCCCTTTTCCTTGGGGATATTCTCCCCGCCGATGACATGTATATGATAAACGATGATGTAGAATAATCTTGCGCAATTCCGGAGAAACGAATAGAACATCAGAGCTTCTCCTTTATTAAGCTGCAGATCAGTTCGCAGGACTGCTCAAAATCCAGCCCCGAGGTATCCGCAAGCACCGCGTCGTCCGCCTGCTTCAGCGGAGCCGCCGCCCTGTGCGAATCGTCGTAGTCGCGCTTGTTGAGATCCGCGAGGACCTCCTCGAACGTGGTCTGTACACCCTTGGCGCAAAGCTCGTCGTAACGGCGCTTCGCCCTTATCTCCGGCGCGGCGGTGAGAAAGATCTTCACCTGCGCGTTGGGAAGAACGACCGTTCCGATGTCGCGACCGTCCATGATAACGTTGTTTTCAGCGGCAATACCGCGCTGGATACCCAGCAGAGCCGCCCTGACCTCCGGCACGGCAGAAACCGCGGAAGCCGCCATCGAGATCTCCGGCAGCCTTATCTCCGAGGAAACGTCCTCGCCGTTGAGGTAAATATGCTGAACGCCGTCGCAAAGCCGTATCTCGGGCTTTATCTCCGGCAGCCTGGAAGCGATATCGGCAGGATCCTTCATATTAGTGCCGCACCTGTGACAGTACAGCCCAACCGCTCTGTAGAGCGCCCCGGTGTCCACATAAATGAACCCGAGCTTCTTTGCCGCCTCCCGTGCTATGCTGCTTTTTCCAGCTCCTACGGGGCCGTCGATCGCCGCCGCGATATGCTTTTCCGGCATAAACATCACCTGAACGAACCACTATGCAAGTGGCTGAAATGTGAAAAAATGTAAATAGGCGAAACTACCCCCTACATTTATTCAATTTATTATAGCACACCTCAAAAAAAATTGCAAGTGTTTTTTTGCAATTTCATTGAAATTTCACGCAAAAAGTGAAAAAAACTGTCGCAAGTGCCGATTTCCGGTCGGAAAATTCACGCCTGCGAAACAGCGAGCGCCGCGGAGTACGCCGTAGCGAACGCGATCTGCAGGTTGAACCCTCCGGTGTAGCCGTCGCAGTCGATGATCTCCCCTGCGAAATACAGCCCCGGACACAGCCTGCTCTCCATCGTGTTGGGGTTTATCTCCTTCACGGAGACGCCGCCCCTGGTGACGATAGCCTCCTCCACCGGGCGGAAGCCCCTGATATGCACCGTCAGCCCCTTGAGGAGCCTTCCCAGCTCGCGGCGCTGCTCCTTTGTGACCTCGTCGACCTTTTTGTCGGCGGGTATCCCGGAAAGCTCCGCCACGACCGGTGCGAGCTGCGCCGGAAGAAGCCCCCGGAGGCTGTCCGCGAAGCGCATTCCCTTGCGCTCCCCGAAATCCCGGAGAATACGCGCGTCAAGCTGTTTTTCGGACAGCGCGGGCTTTAAATCTATCACAACCGAGTATTTCCCCGGCTCCATCGCCGGAATGTGCGCGGAAGCGCTCAGGATCGTGGGACCTCCCACGCCGTAAGCGGTGAAAAGAAGCTCCCCGAAATCCTCGTAAACGGCTTTGCCGCCGCACATCAGCTTCATCGAAACATTGCGGAGGTCAAGACCTGCCGCGCGGCTCACCCAGCGCTCCTCGGTCTCCATCGGGATAAGCGACGGCGAGCGCTCCGTGACGGTATGCCCCGCCTGCTGCGCGAGGGCGTACCCGGAGCCGTCCGAGCCGGTCAGCGGGTAGGAAAGCCCTCCCGTCGCGAGCACCACCGCCCGCGCCCGGACTTCCCTGCCGGAGATCAACGCTCCGGCGCACCTGCCGTCCTCGATAACCAGTCTGGTGCAGTTCCCGCGTATTATCTCCACGTTCAGCCTGCGGAGCTGATTTTCAAGCGCGTTAACCACGTCGCCCGCCTTGTCGGAAACAGGGAAAACGCGCTGTCCGCGCTCGGTTTTCAGCGGAACTCCCAGCCCCTCGAAATACTCCATCACGTCCGCGGGGGAGCACTTCGAAAGCGCACTGTAAAGGAACCTGGGGTTTCGCGGAACGTTTTTCAGCACGGTCTCGGGATCGCAGTTGTTCGTGATGTTGCAGCGCCCCTTGCCGGTTATCCCGAGCTTCCGCCCGAGGGATTTCCCGTGCTCCGCGACGGCGGCGGAAAGTCCCGTTTCAGCAGCGCGGGCGGCGCAGTACATTCCGGCTGCTCCGCCCCCGATTATCAGTATATCAAACATCTTTCTTGTAAACGTCGTTGTTGTCCCAGAGGGTCTCCAGCTTGCGGAAGGTCTGCTCCACGCGGCAGCGGTTGCGGTTGGAAACGGCTACGATAAGCGCGTTGAGAAGGCTCATCGGAGCTACCAGGCTGTCCACGAAGCTAACCATGTCGGAATAAGCGCACAGCGTCGTGTGAGCGTATTGCGCCAGCGGGGAATTCTCGCTGTCGGTGATGGCGATTATCTGGGAGCCGCAGTCATGCGCGAACTTGCACGCGTTGATGGTGCTCTTTGCGTACCTCGGGAAGGAAAGCCCGATGAAAACGTCCCCCTCGCCTATGTGGATCATCTGCTGGTAGATCTCGCTGGTCGCAACGGAGCCGATGAGCGTCACCTTGTCGAATATCAGCCTGAGATAGTAGTGCATGAAGCTTGCAAGAATGCCGGAGCTCATAGCGCCCTGAATGTAGACGCGGCGGGCGTCCACGATGGTGTTCACGGCGTTGTCGAAGGCCTCGCGGTCAACGTTTTCGAGGGTATGGCGTATCTTATCCATATCCTGGGTGAGGACTCCCTCGATGGGGTCGAGGTCGCCGATACGGCTTCTTGTAACGTCCATGCGCTGAATGGAGGTCAGGCGGTTCTTTATGTGGCTCTGGAGCGAGCGCTGGAGCTGCGGGTAGCCCTCGTAGCCAAGCTCGATAGCAAAGCGGACAACGGTGGATTCGCTGACGTTCACGGCGTTGCCGAGCTTGAGCGCAGTCATGTACGCCGCCTTTTCGTAGTGGTTGAGAATATAATTCGCGATGAGCTTCTGACTTTTTGAGAAAGTCGGCATCATCTGTTCTATCTGTTGGAGAAGATCTTCCTTCATTCCTGCACCTCTTTGTGTGTTTTTTCTGTAAATAATTCATGCGATTTCCCAGACGGGAAACCGCTCCTGCTTATATCATACACCATTTGCAGATTTTTTGCAAGCGGTTTTAAAAAATCTTTTATAAATCAAGAACCATAGCAGGTTATTTTTCCCTTTTATTCACTAATAATGTGTAAAGGCGGAGGTATTTCGCCGCCGCCTTTGAAAGCACAACATCGGATTTACTGCAAAATCACTCGAGGTATTCTCCGACTATCCGCACCATCATATCATTGAGCTTCTCGACATCGTAGCTGCCGATGGTGGGTTCTATGTGGTCGTACCCTATGCCGCTGTCGTTGGTGAGGAACGTGTAGGTGCCGCCGGTTTTCAGCGCCATGCTCCGCAGCAGGTACTCGCAGGACTTGTCAACGCCGCTCGCCGCCACCGGAACTATGCGTATGCCCTTTTCAGCGGCTTCGCCGACGTGCTTCACCGTTTCGTCGATTATCTGCACGTCCCCGTGCGGCGGAGCGTCCAGCACAAGGAACATCACCTTAACGGAATCCTCGTCCCAGTTGTGGGAAACCGCGCTCTTCAGCGCTGTGTGCACCGCCTCGGGAGTGTCCCCGCCGCCGTCAGCGGTCTGCTCGGATATCGCCGTTACCGCCGCCGCGAGGTCGGTGGTGAACGGGTATTCCCGCACTACGTACTCGTCGCCCTCGTCGCGGTAGAAATTCACGCTTATCCGGGTCGGGACATTCGCGTTTTCACTGCGGATACGCGTCACCACGTCCTCGAGTTCGCATACCAGGTACTCAAGCTCGTCGCCCATGGAGCCTGTAGTATCGCACATTATCATCAGGTCGAGGGACTTCGGAACGGGCTCAGCCGCGCCGTCCAGCGTGAATTCCAGCTCGATGCCGCCGTTTACCGTCTCCGTGAACGTCTGGGTGCTGCCGCCGTATTCCACGGTGAATTCCTCGGTGCCGCCGGACATTTCAGACTTCGCCCAGAACAGGTACGCCCTGCCCTTGTTGTCGGTGACTGCGGAAGTCCCCATTCCGGAGACCTTCGCGCCGGAAACCGCAGCGCCGGAGCTGTCCCTGACCGTCACAGCCGCGCGGTACTCCATTCCGGTGCGCCAGGTCTCTAGGTATCCCGCCCAGTCTGCGCCGTAGTTGCTGCTGGAATACAGGCTGTTCCAGAAGTCCCAGTTTTCGTTGTCGTTCCACTCGCCGCCGGTCAGAAGTCCCGCGCGCGGGTCTATCCACGGCTCCTCAGGCTCTATCGGGTCTATGGGTTCGATGGGGTCGATGGGGTCTATCGGAACTAACGGGTCTGTCGGCCCGGGGCAATCTGCAAAGCCGTCAGCCGCCGCCATTTCTGCGTCCGCGAATACTTCCCCTTCCGGCAGCGCCATGCCGCTGTCACCGCTCTTAACTCCTCCGATGTCGGTGGGGGCGTAGTCGTCTGAGGGCGACTCATCTGCGGAGTGCTCCGGTGCAGCAGTTGAAGGCGCGGCGGTAGACATAACCGGAGAAGAAGCCGCTGAATCAGCGGAACTAACCAAACCTGCTGAACCTGCCGAACCTGCCGAACCGCCTGAACCACCCGAATCAGCAGAAGCCGCAGAGGAATCCGGGACGGAAACGCCGGCTCCGGAAGCGCCGGGAGTTCCGTGCTCTGCGGAGCTTGCAGGGCTTGCGGAACCTACAGAACCTACAGAACCTACGGAACCCGCTGAACCCGTCAAAACCGCCGAACCTTCCACAGAGTTTCCGCCGGAAGAACACCCTGTAAGCAGCGCCGCAGCCGCCAGCAGAGCTATAACAGAACGTCTTTTCATAATCACCATACTCCTTTCGTGGGGGGAATTTGTATATAATACCAGGAACTCCCTGAAAAGGTTGCATTGAAATTCAGATACGCAGGCTTATAATAGGTATTATATATGACGATTGTGTAAAATGCATATAAATTCTCCCGGTTCATCAGGGCGCATTTTTTCCCGGAAAGGCTGAAATTATGCAGAAATCCTGCAATTGGTTGAAAACTCATGTTTATGTTGATTATTTTGTTGAAAGTTTTTTGTGTAATCTTCACAAGTGCAGGGCGAAATGAAAATGATTTATTCTGCAAAAAACTGAAAATCAGCGTTAAAAGTGTTAAATTTCAATTTTTGTGTTGACGGCTGAATCATTTTTGGATATACTATAACCAAGAGATAAGGGATAAGACAGCACAGAGCTGCGATCCCACCTCAGGCAGTGCATATAACGGCAGTGCAGAACAAAGAAAGATAATACAACGGAAGTTCACTTCCGGCATTACGGCAGAACTTTTTTAGGAGGTTTTAAACTATGTGCATGAAAGACGTAGAAGTAAAGAACCAGGTTGGTCTCCACGCAAGACCCGCAACTTTCTTTATCCAGAAGGCTAACGAGTACAAGTCTTCCATCTGGGTCGAGAAGGAAGAGCGCAGAGTAAACGCAAAGTCCCTGCTCGGTATCCTCTCTCTCGGTATCGTTGGCGGCGCTAAGATCCGCATCATCGCTGACGGCAGCGACGAGCAGCTCGCTGTTGACGGCCTCGTTAAGCTCGTAGAGAGCGGCTTCTCTGAGTAATCTGACTCGGGACATATAAGCGGCGTTTCGCTGCAAAGAATCAGGATTTAGGGGCAGGATCCGTTCATACGGTTTCTGCCCTGATTTGTTTAGGCAGTGTAAATCGTTTACACACGCAATTTCGGAGGATCTATGAAAAAGACCATCGCCGCAGTTCTCGCGGCTGTTTCCATCTCCCTTGCCGCAGGCTGCGCAGCGAATCTCCCGGCGGGCTACGACAAATTCACCGCCGCACGAGAGAAATACGAAACCCTCAGCAGCGGCAGAGTGACCATGACCGACCTTACCACCGGCGATGAAATAATGCGGTTCAGCTTTTATTTCAACGTCAACGACGAGATGGTGTTCAGCTACTGGGGAAGCTGGCAGGGCGAAGAACAGCAGGCGTACAGCGACGGCGCGGAATTTTTCTACAAGGAATCCGGGGACGAGAAGTGGACGGTCATCAGCTCCGACGACGACGGGTACATCTACAACGTGTACAACCGCGGATACCGCTACCCCTACGCGGAGGGCAGGCTGTTCTTCCTTGCCGGGGAGGCTGTCCGGAACGCGGGGATAATCGAAAGCGGCGACGGTCCGACATCCATCACCTACACCTACGACCCGGAGAAGCTGAATTCCGCTTCAATGCCCGGCGTGCAGGAGGATATCCAGAGCTTCGAAAGGCTGACCACGACCCTTGAGATCGACCAGCAGGGATATCCGTCGAGCTTCACCGAGGACGGCTCAGTAGTCACCGCCGCCGGAGAGGTCATGGACTTCAGCATGCGTATCGACATCTCCGATATGAACGATGTCTACGACGTACAGAACCCGGTCGGCGAGATCTACAAGAAGGGCGAAAAGCCTGCCGAAAATTCGGAAAGCTCCGAAAGTTCAGAAAACTGATAAATTACCGCCGGAATGCGCTGATTACCGCGTTTCCGGCGGTTTTGTCTGAAATTTCCGTGAATTCGCTTCAGGCGGTTGCAAATTTTCCGGAAGTGTGCTATAATATTTCATAAGTGTAGAAAATAACGCAGTACTTTGTTAAAAGTAATGGAGATAATATGAGCAACGAAAATCCAACGAGCACCCGCGTCAGCGCAGGCGCTTTATATGACAACACGTCAGCCGCCGGGGAATACCTGTTCTCGGTGATGATGGTCATGCTCGCCGCGCTCGGAAAGGCGCTGGCAAGGCTGTTCGCCGCAATAGACCGCCGTCTGGGCTGGCTCGGCGGCAAGATACTCAGCGGGCTGAAAATCCTCGGCGAGAAGATAGCTTCGCCGTTCCGCAGGTACGGCATGGCTTTACGAATGGGCTGCGCCGACATACGCCGCGCCCATGCAGACGGAATCGTACCGGCGTGCATAGCTGGTTTCCGCATGGTAGGCCGCATTCTGTTCGGAAAGCGCGGACTTGCAGTCACGCTGTGCAACTGGGCGCTTCCGATAATTAGCTGCGTGTTCCTGTTCAGCGTGGTGACATACGCCAACAGCATGACCTACGCGCTGAGGCTCTCTGTAAACGGCGACCTGATGGGCTACGTTTCAGACGAGACGGTGTTCACCGAGGCGGAAAAAATCGTGCAGCAGAGGATAACCTACCTCGACAGCAACACCGAAATGTTCAGCTTCAACAGCGACTACACCGTTGAAATGGTGGGCTACGGCTCGACTATGACAAAATACCAGCTCGCCGATAAAATGCTTCAATCCATGGGAGCCGAGATCTCCTACGCGTACGGAATGTACATAGGAAACTCCTTCTACGGAGCGCTCGAAACCAAAGACCGCGTAGACGCAGCTCTTGAGGACCTGCTCGACCAGTACCGCGAGGGCGGCGACGAGACCGTACAGTTTGAAAGCGAGATAAGCTACGAGCCGGGGCTGTACCTTACGGAAAGTATCGTCAGCGAGGACTCGATAATAAAGCTCATCACCTCTAAGAAGAGCGTTGCGGCGTACTACACCGTGGTCGATGGAGATTCCCCCTACGGCATACTCGACAAGCTCGAAATGTCCGAGGAGGAGGTCGCTCTGCTGAACCCCGGTTTCTCAATGGACAGCTCGCTGTTCATCGGCGATAAGATCCTGATAAACCAGGAGGAGCCGTTCCTTGCGGTTTCCGTCACGAGGACCGAGACCTACGACGAGCGCACTCCCTACGACACCACGTACACCGAGGATTCCACGCATTACGAAGGAACCTCCACGATAGTGCAGGAGGGCGTAAAGGGAACCGAGCGCGTTACCGCGAACGTTTCCTACATCAACGGCATTGAGACCCGCCGCAAGGTCATCGAGAGAGTAACTATAGAGGAGCCTACGACCGAGATAATCTCCATGGGCACAAAGGCAAAGCCTGCGGGAGTCACCGCTACCATACCGGATAACATGCCTATCGGACAGTTCCTGTGGCCGGTCGGCGGCGACGGCGGTCAGATCTCCGAGATGATGTACGGCTACGGCGGATACTACGGTCACAGCGGCATTGATATCTCCGCGCCGTACGGAACGCCTATCTACGCCGCGGAATCCGGTACGGTCATCCTGGCGTCGTGGTACTACGGCTACGGAAACTGCGTAATGATCCAGCACGCGAACGGCATGGTGACGGTCTACGGCCACGCAAGCTACCTGCACGTTTACGTAGGTCAGCAGGTAACTATGGGCGAGGTCATTGCGGACGTTGGTTCCACGGGACAGTCCACCGGCAATCACTGCCACTTCGAGGTGAGACTCAACGGAATGAACGGCGCGCGCCTCAATCCGATAAATTACCTCCCGTGGCACAGGAGAGCCTCCTGGTGCGTTGAGTACTGATAATATTAAGGAGCTGCATATTTCATGCAGCTCCTTTTTTACTATGAAAAATGGAGCTGTTTTCGCAGCCCCATTTTAATTTTGCACTCGATATCACACAAGGTATTCCCGCACAGCGGCGGCAAAATAGAAGCTCCCGCCGAAGTACATCAGACCGCCCTCGTGGTCGCGGCGCGCAAACTTGAGAGCCTCACGGGGAGAATGAAATATCTCCGCCCCGTCAAGTCCGGAGGCGCGGCGCAGTTCCTCCGCAGGAACCTCCCCCTCGGAGAAGCCGTCGCAGAAATACACCCTGTCAAAGCAGGGCAGTATTTCCTGTAGAAACGCGCGGTGATCCTTCGTGTTCATCATGCCGATGAACGCAGTCCGGCGCTCGTACCCGGAATCCTCAAGCGCTGAGCGAACCGCCCTTGCCGCCTGCGGATTGTGTCCGCCGTCAAGCAGTATGTCCCCGGGGAGCAGCTCCATTCGCGCGGGGATCCTGGCGCGCTCTATGCCCATCGCGATATGCGCCGGAGTTACTCCGGCGCAGGTCAGCGCCTCTATCGCTGTAAGTGCGTTCGTTACCTGGTAGGCTCCGCCGAGGTTCAGGCGGTACTCCTGCCCCCTGTAGCGGAATCTGCTGCCGCGAAGCCCGGGCTTTTCCAGTATCTCCAGCTCCGAGCGGTCGGGAGTTATCAGCCTTGCGCCGGTCTGCGCGCAGCGTTCGCGGATAACCTCCATCGCAGACTCCGGAATATCTAGTGCCGCAACAGCGTTACCGCCCTTTATTATGCCGCATTTCGAACGCGCTATCTCCTCCACGGTGCCGCCAAGTATCTTCGTGTGGTCAAGACCTATCGAGGTGAAAACCGCGCACTCCGGCTGCTTTATCACGTTCGTGGAATCCAGCGTGCCGCCGATACCCGCTTCCAGCACTACCCAGTCCACCTGCTTTTCAGCATAGAAGAGGAACGCCGCCGCGTTAAGTATCTCAAACTGCGAGAATTCGAGACCGCCGCACTGCTCCGCTGCGTCGGTCACCTTGTTCAAGAGCCGCGCAAGGTCGGCGCAGGAGATCTCGTACAGCCCGTCGGGGTAGCCTATCGCTATGCGCTCGCATACGCTGCGGACATAGGGCGAGGTGAATTTCCCCGCGGTGAATCCCGCCGCGGCAAGCGATGAGGCGCAGAACTCCGCTACGGAACCTTTGCCGTTCGTACCCACGATGTGGATATAGCGCAGATTATCCTGAGGGTCGCCTAGCTTATGGCACAGAGCCTCGAACCTGGACAGATCCTTCACCGGTGCGCCAAAGTGCGAGTACTGCCCCAGGAACCGTTCAATTTCGCCGCATCCGCAGTTCAGTGCCAGCCGCATTCGTCGTAGTCCTTCCACTTCTCATGGTAGCGCATCTCGTCCGCGAGCTTCATGCAGATGTAAGCCACCGCGCCTGCGACAACGATCACAGCGCCGATTATCGGGATAACTACCTTAGCGGTAGGGCCGATCTTCTTCTGAACTCTTTCGTGAATAGTTTTCATAGAATTACGTTCCTTTCTGTAATAACCTGTCGTTATTCGCCTGAGAGTAATTTGTACAGTTCTTTGCGGGAAACGCCCGCCGCCTGCGCGGCAGTCTTGCATGCCTCTGACAGCTTCATGCCGCCCTCGGCGTAGCCCCTTGCAAGTTCCGCTGCCTGCTCGATGGACATTTCCTCCGGTGCTTCCGGAGATGCTCCCTCGAGCACGATGACGTACTCGCCCCGGGGGTCGGTCTGCTCGTATAGCTGTATCAGCTCGCCGAGGGTCCCGCGCAGGACTTCCTCGTGCAGCTTCGTGAGTTCCCGGCAGAGAGCCGCGCGGCGCGTTCCGCCGAGAGCCTCCGCGAGATCCGCGAGGGTCTGCCGCAGCTTGTGCGGAGCCTCGTAGTATATCAGCGTGTGCGGGAGCTTCGCCGTCTCGGCTAGCCGCTGGCGGCGCTCCTTCTTATCCACCGGCAGGAACCCTTCAAACGCGAAACGCGCGGTGTCTATTCCGGAAATTGCAACGGCGGCGATCGCTGCGTTGCAGCACGGGACGGACTCCACCGGGACGCCCTGCTCATAGCAGCGCTGAACAAGGTACACCCCCGGGTCGGAAATGCAGGGCATTCCGGCGTCGCTTACCAGCGCAACGGAGTTCCCTCCGTGCAGCAGCTCGAGGATCTTTGCGCTTTTTTCCGCTTCGTGGGGCTTGTAGTAGCTCAGAAGCGGCTTTTTTATTCCGAAGTGGGTCAGCAGCCGGAGCGTTACCCGGGTATCCTCGGCGGCGATATAGTCCACGCTTTCCAGCGTTTCTATGCCGCGCGGTGAGAAATCTGAAAGGTTCCCGATAGGCGTGCCCACAACGTAGAGCTTACCTGTTTCAGTCATATAGCCTTGTGTACTCCTCGGTGTAGGATTTATCGTCGTTGCGCAGTATCATGGGCTTCTCGACGATCATGCCGGACTTCCCGCCCTTCTTTCCGGTCACGAGGAACAGCCACGGCTTGTCGAGAATGCTGTTGAACACGAACGTAATGCTCTTCGGCTCGATTTTGTTCTCGCGCATGGAGTTCAGCACGTCCGCGAGGCGCTCGGGGCGGTGGCACATCTTCAGCAGACCTCCGTATTTCAGGAGCTTCCCCGCTGCACAGCACACGTCGTCGATGTTGCACATCAGCTCGTGCCGTGCGACCGCCTGTGGTCTTGCAAGCTTCTCAAACCCGGAGCCGCTCGTCATGTAAGGCGGATTCGCGGTGACGATATCCATTGTCTCAAAGCCGATCTGGCTCTGCTTCAGCTCGCGGAGGTCGGCGAGGACCGGCTGGAGCCTGTTCTCAAGATGGTTTTTCTCAACGGACATCTTCAGCAGCTCGATCGCTTCCTCCTGTATATCCACGGCGTAGATAAGGTGCGGCTTTACGTTCTTGCAGAATATCAGCGGGATTATTCCGCAGCCGGTGCACAGATCGCAAACCACGCTGTCGGGCTTTACGTTCGCGTAGTACGCCAGCAGGAAAGCGTCCGTGCCGAAGCGGTGATCCTCGGAAACGTACATCGTAAGCGGTCCCAGGGTGAAGGTTTCAGTTTGCATATAATTGCTTTCCTTTCATGTGATTTAACCGACGATTATCTGCCCGTCGGGGTAAACGATGTTCTTGCGTTTTGCGGAGTTCACAAGCATTGAAAGCACCAGCGACACCGGGCCAACGCGCCCTATGAACATCGTGATTATAAGCAGTATACGCCCGGGTGTTCCGGAAATTTCAGTTATCCCCGCGGAAAGTCCCGAGGTAGAGAACGCCGACACGGCTTCAAACAGGCACTGAACTCCCCGGCCGTCCTCGGGCAGCGTGAAATACAGCACCGAGAAGCAGAGGATAACAGCCGTCAGCGAAAGCAGCGTGACGGTCAGCGTGCGGTAGACCGCCAGCTTGTCTATCTTGTGCTTCATGATCTCAACGTCGTTCTTGCTCTGCATATAGGAAACCACGGTCATAATCAGCACAAGCAGCGTGGTGGTCTTGATACCGCCGCCGGTGGAAGCCGGAGAGGCTCCGACGAACATAAGTATGCAGGTCCCGAGCTGTGAAAAATCCGACAGGTCGTCTATCGGCACGGAGTTGAACCCGGCTGTTCTGGCGGTAACGCTCGAGAAAAACGCGTTGAGCAGCTTCCCGCCGAAGTTCATCTCGCCAAGAGCGCCGTTCCATTCCGCGAGGAGGTAGAACAGCGTTCCGCCGACGGTAAGCGCCGCGGAGGTCAGCAGCACCGCCTTGGTGTGCAGGCTGAGCTTGCGTACCTTACGAATGTTGAGGAAGTTTTCCCAGACGATGAAGCCGAGACCTCCCACGGTTATCAGCATCGCAACGGTGACGAGCACCAGGGGGTCGTTCTGATATCCGGTGAGGCTCGCGAACGGCGAGGATATCCCGCACAGGTCGAATCCGGCGTTGCAGAACGCGGTGACGCTCGTGAAAACGCCCATCCACACGCCGTAGCCGCCGTACTGCGGAACGAACCGCAGGCAGAGCAGCACGGCTCCGGCTCCCTCGAATATCATTGAATACTTGATTATGCTGATGAAAATGCGGCGTCCGCCCTGGAAGGTGCTTTCAGTAAGCCCGTCCGACACATTCGCGAGGGTGCGGAAGCCCAGCTTCTTCCCGGCGGCAACGTTGAAAAACGTGATTATCGTCACGAATCCCAGACCGCCCACCTGGATAAGCAGCGCAATGACCGCCTGCCCGAATATCGTCCAGTTCGAGTAAGTATCCACGACTACGAGACCAGTCACGCAGGTCGCGGAGGTCGCGGTGAACAGGCAGTCGAAGAATGAAGTGCTGCCGCTCTTTGACGAGAACGGAAGCCACAGAAGCAGCGCTCCCACAGTGATTATAATAAGGAATCCCAGGCAGAGGGTGCGCGCGGGCTGCATAGGCTTTGCTTTTTTAATGACCGGCATGGCGTACCTCCGCTCAGGCGGCGGTAGTCGCCGGAAGAATTATCAGCGGCGCTACGGAATCCCTGGTAAGCTTCACCGATGTGACCGTAACTGGAGACCCGCTGCGGTTGGTGAGCTTGAGCTGCACGTTTTCAGTCTTTGCGGCTGCGGCATTGAATTTCAGCACCATCTCGCCGTCATCTGAGGATACAATCTCGTAATCGATGCTGTTCGCCTTCTTGTCGGAGGTAAGCGCGATGGAAAGCTGCTCAAGTCCGGTTCCGCGCAGCGTGAATGTGAAGCCGCCGGAGCTGTAGAGCGCGAAGTAGTTGGTGTAAACCGCAGAGCCTTCCGGCAGTACGGCGGCGCCGCCGTCCCTGGTGACTGAGCTTGTGGAAGGAATGTTCCTGCCGCTGTATTCGAAGGAAGCGGGCGCGGAAAGCTCCAGCCCCTGCGCCTCGCACCATTCACGCGCTGCGTTGGTGCAGGCGTAGAGGTGGATATTGTTGTTGACGTCCCCGACAAGCCAGAGGTCGCCCGACCAGAGCTGGAGATTATCCTCGCGGTCAGCTATGATGAAGTCGGGGCGTGCGGTCTGGGAATTCAGCTTTTTCAGCGTGGAGGCAAGCCGCACGTGCATATCCGGGAACAGGAACTGCGCCTTTACGTAGCGCTCGGATTTCAGCGAGAACGCGAGTACGTCGTCAAATCCGCTGTCGTCTATCATCTCGAGCGCCTCGGAAACGTACTCTCCGCCGTAGCTTGCGTTCTTGCCCTGAACCACGGTGTAGCCGTCGAAGCAGTAGAGGCTGGTGTACATAAGCAGCGCGCCCATCGGGATAGTCACCCAGTTGAACATGCTGCTGTTCTTTTTCACGGTTATCAGCCGGATTATCACCACGGCAAGCAGCAGAGCCATTACAACGGCGATAATCTTGATAAATGTCGTTTCGGTTATCTTGTCCTTGAGACCCTCGCCCAGCTTCAGCGGAGTGATCCCGAGGATCATCGCGCTTACTACGCCCTTATCAGTGGTGCCGTCGCCTACGACCGCCGGAACGGTCAGCAGCTCGGTGAGCGCGAATATTCCGCCCGCGGTGATAAGCGCCGCAAGACTGTGCATAACGCTGAACCTTCCCCGGTAGATCATTATGAGCGCCGGGAATATCGCAACGGGGAAGAAAGTCTCGATGTAGCGCCCGAATATCGTTGTATCGGCGCGGGTGTCGAACACCGTTGAGGTCGCCTTGAAGCCGACGCTCACCACGAATATCGCGCCCATAACCAGGAAAGCGAACCAGCAGAACATTGCAAGCGAACTTGTGATGTATGTCTTTGCCCTGCCGTCGGCGGTCAGTTCAGCAGCGCCCTTCTTCGCGCGGTTCCTGGTGACGTAATACATCGCCAGTCCGGAGATTATCAGCACCATCGCGATGGCTCCGAAGCCCCAGGTGGAACTGATAAAGTAGAAGAAATGTCCGACCAGGGTCTGCGGGAAGCGCATGAGCTTCTCAGGATCCGCGTCGAATATTCTGCCGAGGGTGTTTTCGATGGTATTCACGGAGGCCTTGTCGGACTGCTCCTTGAGCCACAGGACATTCTGCAAGTAGCCCTTGATCATCTTGTCCGCGAGGAATCCCACAACAACGCTTGAGAAGAAGCCGCTCAGCGCGAACACCTTCTGCTTCATCGTGAACAGTACCACAAGTTCCAGGACCACTCCGGCGGCGAGCATTGCGATCATTCTGCCGTGGGTAGCGTAGGCTGTAACGAGGGTAAGCCCCGCGAGCGCCGCCCAGAGCTGCTGCCGGAACACCGCCTTACTGCTGTGCGACGTATCCTTGAAGCTCTTCAGCGACTTGTACATCAGCAGCGCGAACACCCACGGAAGCAGGCAGCACAGCGTTTCGTTCCAGGTGTACTTAGTGAGCAGCAGGTACGCGGGGTACATTCCGCATACTATCGCCATGAATACGGAGGAAAGCTTCCGCACGCCGAACCACTTCCGTGCGAGGAAGTACACGATGACCGGTGCGAAGCTCATCAGCACGCCGTTTATCAGTATCATCACGCGGTACTGGAGCATAGGGTCGTCAACGAACCAGAACACCGGAATGTAGAACAGGCTCTGGAAATACCCGTAGTAGCCGCCGGCGGACACCGTCTGCGACCAGTCGTAGCCGTTGAACCATGCGGCAACCGCAGTAACCGCGTACTCGTCGGGGGTGAGATTGAACATAGTCGTGACCTGCGTCATCAGGACGTGTATCGCAAGCGTTACGACGTACAGCGCCAGCATAAGGAACCAGTCGCTGAGGAACACGCTCTCCTTTTTCGGAGCGGCAGGTGCGGCTGCTTCCGGTTCCTCCGGCTTCGGGACTTCGTATATCGGGTGAACGTCGGTGCCTTCTGCGCCCGATGAACCCGCCGCGCCCTCCGCCCCCTCCAGCGGAGCCGCGTTTTCGTTTATATTTTCAAGTTCGTTTTCGCCTGTCAAAGTTACTGCCTCCTTAATGGTCTGAAAGCGCCGGAGCTTGTATCGTTGCGCCTTCTTCCGCCAGCGCGGTTATGTCCGCGGAGCGCTTGTATCTCATATAGTCGCGGGCGGTCTCGCCCTTTGCGTAGACGGAAAGCCCGCCTTCCGTGCCGATGTAGTCGTAGCTGAACGGCTCCAGCGTGAGCTGCTCCTCCTCGTCGGCTATGATTATGCAGTTGTCCGGGAGATTCTTCGCCTTGCGGATTATCGCTACCCGGGTGTTAAGATTCAGGAACTGGATAAGCCCCGCGTTTCGCGTTCCGATGTTATAAGCCACGATGACCGGCGACGCGCTCTCGTTATACAGAAGCTCGGAAACCAGCCGCGCCGGTTCGGTCTTTGCGAGGTTCTCCTCGGCGCGTGCAGGGAGGTAAACCGCCCCGGCAAACACCGTGGTGTAAAGGAACAGGCAGCAGCACAGCCCGGATATCAGTTCCTTGCCGTGCTTGCGGGTGCACAGCGTGAACACTGCGAACGCCGCCAGCACCGTGAACACCACGGAGGTCATTATAATGAAGCTTTCCACGGTGAACGGCTTGGCGTAGTCCTCGCCGATCCGCCAGGGCATGAGTCCCAGCATGGGGGATTCGCGGTAGCCGCGCGCCTTTTCGAGCATCTGCCAGGATACCGTGAAGAATCCGTAGCAGGTATATGCGTACACGATCGCCGCCCAGCCGATGTTAGCGACGCTCAGCCTGTATCGGAACATGAACACCAGCACCAGCATGACCGCCAGCGGAGCCACATTGTCGGTGTATCTTCCGAACATCGTGAGATCCTTGATGGCGCTTATCTGCCCGGAATTGAACTTGAACAGCACCGAAAGCAGCATGGAGCCTCCGACGGCGAGGAACGCGTAAATTCCGAGTATGGTTATGTGGCCGCTGTAGACGTGCTTCGAGGTAGGCTCGTACACCTTCACGCCGTTGACCATCTCGCCGGCGCGGTTTTTGCTCCACTCGCGGATACGAACGAAGATGAGCATGAAGAACACCACGCAGGCGAGGGCTCCGATACCAGCCGTGGAGGTCATGAATGTGTAGATATGTCCGAACAGCGTGGAAACGAACCTGCCGAATCCGCCTTCGTCAAACAGACCCAGCACGCGGTTTGCCTCGGCTTCCATGGTGTTGCCGCTCGCCTTGCCGTTCCAGACTAGCTGCTGTATCGTCTTTTTGCAGAAATGCTCCCCGACGAAGCCCAACGCAAGCGCCGGGAAGAAAACCGGCAGGGTGAATATCCTGCGGTTCATGAAGATACGCGCGATAAGCACGGTCATAACGAACGCGATAACTACAGCCAGCAGCCTGGAGTGTGCCCCGTAGCAGACCGCGCAGAGAACTCCGGCGGCGGCCGACCACAGCACGCGCAGCGCGTCCTTCTGGCAGTCCATCGACATGAACATCACCCACATCAGAACCCACGGAAGCAGGCTGCATATGGCTTCGTTCCACATGAACTTGGAGTGGGCTATGTATGTGATGTAAGCTCCGCAGCAGAACGCCACGGTGATTTTCTGCCATACCCTGGAAACGCCCAGCTTTGTGGAAACATGGTAAGCTATCACCGGAATGAAGCTCATGAGCATGCCGTTCATTATCAGGCACGCCTTGTAAAGCGCGTAGGAGTTGCTGAAAAACAGGAACAGCGGCGCGTAGAAAATAGCCTGAACGTATCCGTAATAGTAGTAGACCTGCCCCATCAGCGCCGACCAGTCGCGCCCGGAATAGAACGCGGCAACGCTTGCAACGCCTATTTCGTCGGGGTTAACGGCGGGAAGCTCCATATGCATGGTAAGCAGCGAATGCACGATGACGCTCACCGTGAAGATAACCATCATCACGCCGCGGTCGCCGAAGCTGTTGTAGAAACGTCTGAGAGCGTTTATCATTTCTTGTTGATTTCCTCTTTGTTGTAGCTGCAAAGATTGTAGTTAGAGTAGTTGGAGTTGGTGTTGTTGTACTCAATGCGCTTTACGTGGAAAAGAGTCTCGTCCATTACCCTGCGGCAGCCGGAGATGGCGTCCGCAACAAGCCCGAAAATGCCTATCTGGAATCCCACGATAGCAAGCACAGCCATCAGCACCAGGGACTGTATATGTCCGCCGCCCTCGCCCAGGCATGCGTAAACGATGAAGCGCACCGCAAGCACCAGTGCGGCAAGCACGAATACAGCAGCAATTCCTAGGAAGGTCTTGAGCGGCTTTCTCATCACGTAGTTGCGGATAATCGTTCCGCTGGAGCGCTTGATGTAGCCCCACATGGACTTGAACAGGCGGCTCTTGCGAAGCTCCGGGTTGGTGTTGATGTCCACGGACATTATCTTGGTGCGGTCTGCGCCGGCGGTGATGATGGTCTCCAGCGTGTAGGTGTAGTCGGAGAGCACGTTAAGGCGCATCGCGGCTTCTCTTGTGTAGCTGCGGAATCCGCTGGTGGTGTCCACAACGTCGGTGCCGCTCGCCTTTCTTACAACGCCGCTTCCGAGCTTCTGGAGCTTCTTTTTCAGCGGGGAGAAGTGCTCGATGGAGTCTGTGCGGCGGTTGCCTATTACCATCGTCGCCTTGCCCTCAAGCAGCGGACGCACCAGCTTTTCAATGTCCGCGCCGGCGTACTGGTTGTCGGCGTCGGTGTTGACGATGATGTCGGCGCCCAGGCGCAGGCATGCGTCGATTCCCGCCATGAAGCCCTTTGCAAGTCCGCGGTTGTGCACGAAGCTTACTATGTGATGTACGCCCAGCTCCTTTGCGCGCTCTACGGTGCGGTCGGTGCTGCCGTCGTTGATGATGAGGTATTCGATCTCGTCGATACCGTCAATGTGCCGGGGGAGGTCGTGTATGGTCACGTCGAGGGTCTCGGCTTCGTTATAGCAGGGTATCTGGATTATCAGTTTCATGTTATTGTTCTTCCTTTTGATTTTGTTATTGGAACGCTCCCGCAGGAGCAGTTTTTCATATCATCGTGCCGGTCATTCCGGAGTTCATGCGGACAAAATACAGCAGCAGTATCGCCTGGAGCAGGTACACCGCAAGTATCGAGATTATCGCGCGCAGCCAGGATGGACTCCCCTTTGCGTTGAGCGCCTCGTAGTAGCCCGGGGCGTTTCCGTCGTCGTAATTTGCGCGGATCTGCTTTATGCGCTTCACGCAGTGGCGGTAATAGATGTAATCGCCGAACATGCACAGCGCTATCTTCGCGGCGAAATACAGCCCGCTGGCAGCGAACTGCAAAGCTCCCACAACCGAAGCGCTGAACGACCCGGCAAAGGAAAGCAGCGTCGGAACGTAGTAGGCAAGTTCGAGCAGAACCAGGATAACTCCGGCGGCGTCCAGCTTCCGGTAGAACTGGTGCACCGGCGTGAACAGCCCGGCGCAGAGGTTGAAGAAAACCTTCCGCTTCTTCTGTCCCGGAGCCGCCGGCGCGCGGAACGCCGCGAACGCCTGGGAATAGTGCATTACGGATTTCCCGACGTAGCAGGAAAGCTCCTTTGCGCTGACGCCGTCCTCGCCGCGGGTGTCGTCCATGGTCTGGCGGTTTATCTGGTCGAGGAACTCCTGAATATCTACCGGCTGACCGTCCGGGCCGCAGGCGTTGAAGCTGCCGTTCGGAACTCCGCCGGGGTACTCCGCGCGGTGGTCGCTGTAATCTCCGGACTTCCCCTCGGTATCATCACGCTTGCTGAGGTCAACGCCGGACTGCTCCTCCTGCCCGTTGGAAGGCTCAGGCTCTTCACCGGGGAGGTGCCCCTCCCACACAAAGCCGGAGGCATGCCACTCCTCGACCCCGCAGCCGCCCTTTTCATTGTAGCAGGCGCGGTGATGCGGAGTTCCGCAGACAGGGCATACCACGATGTCGTCATTTTCGGTGAACGGCCTGCGGCATACCGGGCAGAGCTTGTTTTCAAATCTTGTCATTTAAATTCCTTTCTGTCTACATTCTGCATCATATATAATTATGTGACGAATAGCTCGTCTGGATATGCATATACATTTTATAGTATACCACATTCCGGAACAGATTTCAATAAAAATCGCCCCGTGCTGTGTGAAAATTAGCAAAAATTTGGCGGAGGCTGATTCGGCATATTTCTGTTCATAAAAAGCGGACGGTGCTGTCAGCCCGTCCGCTTTAATAATTCCCGCATGATTTCCGTATTTAATCCGTGGCTCTGCCGCCCTCGACCAGTAATATCAGCATACCTGCCATAATCAGAACGCATACCGACAGCCCTGCGTTTATCGAAAACGCCTGTCCCGCCGCAGGCACGCCGGACGCGTTAGGAGAATACGCCTCCGCAGCAGCGGTGAGCTTCCCCGCCGGAAACGCCAGCAAACCGCTGAGCAGAGCCGCCGGAAGCCGCGATATCAGCAGCGGCTTCATTGATATCTCCCCGCCTGTGAGCGCCCCGACCTGCATAAGAACGCAGACTCCCCCAAACGAGAGAGCCGCCGCGCACAGCGAAGCCGCCGCGCCCTCCGGAACCAGCCCGCGCACCTGCGTGACCTCAAGCAGCGCTGGGAGCAGCCTGTCGGAATTCCCGCCAAGCCCGAGCTTTCCGAGCGCCCATGCCGCAAGCTCGGTTATCCCGGCGGAATCCAGCAGCGCAGTGACCGCCGCAAACGCCACCGACATCACGCATACCGTGTACATCACCCGCGCACCTGCGTCCACTGAACTTATGAAGCACTCCGCTGAGAGATCCTGCGCGGAACTGCTCTCGTCAAGGAGTATAGGCTTCCCGAACCTGCAAACCGCCGCGGCTGCAGCCAGCGACGACAGTATACACGCTCCGAAGATCATGCCGCCCGCCGCCGCGCTTCCAAACACCTGCATTCCGGCTGTGCCGATAACGAAGGAAGGCCCGCTGCCGTAGCAGCAGCAAAGCAGCCGCGAGGCGTCCCCGCGCCGGAGCCTCCCCGACCTGACAAGCCCGGTCAGCAGCTTTGCCCCTACCGGATATCCGCCGATGTTCGACAGCAGAAACACCGCGCAAAGCTCCTCCGGCAGCCGCAGGAGCTTCGACAGCGGAACGGTCAGCGGCTTCAGGACCACGCGGTACAGTCCGCTGCGCTGGAGGTACACCGCCAGCACGGTAAACGCAAACAGCGCCGGTATGACTACCTCCAGGCAGCCACCGACCGAGCCTCTCACCGCCTCGGAAAGCTCCCCGGGAAACAGAACTATACCCGCCCCGGCGCACAGCGCGAGCGCCGCAAGCAGGTACTTACGAAGCGCCTTCACTTTTCGGGCGAGTTCACTCCGGAAACTCCCCCCGCCGCTGCGAAGCCTATGCACAGCGCCGCCTTCACCGGGAGCAGTATCCCCTGCACCGTCCCGAAAATAAGCGCCGCAAGTATCAGCGGAACGCAGTAGAGCACCCCGCAGACCGCGCCTGTTTTAAGTCCGCCGCGCCTGCGCTGCTTCCCCGCAGTCCTGCCGCAGAGGAAGCTCCCAAGCGCCGCCGCCGGAACCGCCGTCAGCCACGCCATGGAACTGTCCGCGCCGGTCAGCCACATCACCAGCGCTCCCGCCGCCGCAACGCCGATGGTCAGAAGGTACCCCGCCGCCAGCCCGGCTCCGAATGGCAGCAGCCTGGAGCGGTTTTTCTTTCTGCGCATGTCATCACCCTTTTCTTTCTTATATGAGATATATATGCCGCACTTGTCCGATTTATGGCTTCACTTATTCGTTATATGTGAATCATTCACAAAATTTTCATCTTAAATTAGATAGGCTTTGCTTGATTTTACAGAAAACCCCTTGATTTATTTGTGGAGATATTGTATAATATAGGTAAACAAAAGTGAGAACTGTTTTTCAGCTTTCATCAAATAAAAAGGAGAACTCACTATGGATATTGAGAACATCACCTTACTTGACGTCATTGACAGACGTACTCTTCAGAACTTACAGGACGCATTTGCAGCAGCTACAGGCATGGCTGCTCTTGCGACCGACGAAAACGGTCCTGTCACCGAAGGCAGCAACTTCACAGATTTCTGCATGAAGCTTACCCGTAAGTCGCGCGTAGGCGCAGAGCAGTGCAACCGCTGCGACCTCAAGGGCGGTGAGGAGGCAAGCCGCACCGGTAAGCCTTCCGTATACTACTGCTCTAACGGTCTGATGGACTTTGCGGCTCCGGTCATCGTAAACGGCAAGCACATCGGCTCCCTTATCGGCGGTCAGGTACTGCCGGAGGCTCCAGACGAGGCCAAGTTCCGCAAGATCGCTGATGAACTCGGGATCGACCAGGACGAATACATAGCAGCCCTGAAAAAGGTAAAGATCGTCCCCAAGCGCCAGATAGAGGCTGCGGCGAACCTGCTGTGGCAGATGGCGAACTCCCTGTCCGAGGTAGGATATGAGCGACTTGTCGCCATCGAAAACCAGAAGAACAAGGAAAATACCGTCAAGGTAGTTGACCAGAAGTTCGATGAGATCGACAGCCGCATGGGCGATGTAGTCGCGAATATCCAGAATCTTGAAAATGTTTTTGGAGCTATCAAGGAATCCGCCGCTTCCTCCACTAAGGCGGTCGAAAGCACCGACGGCATTGTTAAGGCTATCGAGAACGCCTCCACACAGCTCACGCTTATCGGATTCAACGCTTCCATCGAGGCTAAGCGCGCAGGCGCGGCAGGTGCAGGCTTCAATGTTATCGCGCAGGAAGTACGTACTCTCGCTGACAAGAACACCAAGCAGGCTAACGAGGTTGAAAATACCCTGAACGAGATCAAGAAAGCCATCACAGGCATCAACGCGCAGCTCAAGAACTGCAATTCTGAAATACAGAAAAACGTTGAAGTGCTTGAAAGCCTCAAGACACTTGTTGACGAAGCAAGCGTTCAGGTCAAGAACCTCAAATAAGGCTGAAACAGCATAAGCTGTTCAGATATACGAATCTCCACGGAGAAAGGAAAAATTATCATGGCAAACAGATTTGTACTCAACGAGACATCTTATCATGGCGCAGGGGCAATCGCCAACATCGCTGTAGAAGCGAAGAACAGGGCATTCAAGAAGGCATTCGTATGCTCCGACCCCGACCTCATCAAGTTCGGCGTTACCAAGAAGGTACTCGACGTGCTGGATAAAGACGGTCTTGCTTACGAGGTTTACGATAATATCAAGCCGAACCCCACGATCGAAAATGTTCAGTCCGGCGTTGCAGCGTTCAAGAAGAGCGGCGCTGATTACCTTATAGCTATCGGCGGCGGTTCTTCCATGGATACCGCAAAGGCTATCGGTATCATCATCAACAACCCTGAGTTCGCTGATGTACGCTCCCTGGAGGGCGTAGCTCCCACAAAGAAGCCGGCAGTGCCGATAATCGCAGTTCCTACCACAGCTGGTACTGCTGCCGAGGTTACTATCAACTACGTTATCACAGATGTTGAGAAGAACCGCAAGATGGTTTGCGTTGACCCGCACGACATTCCTGTCGTTGCAGTCGTTGACCCTGAAATGATGGCTTCAATGCCCAAGGGTCTGACCGCAGCCACCGGCATGGACGCCCTGACCCACGCGATCGAGGGCTACATCACAAAGGCGGCATGGGAACTTTCCGATATGTTCCACCTCAAGGCTATCGAGATCATCTCCAGATCGCTCCGCGGCGCAGTTGCAAACACTCCCGAGGGACGCGAGGGAATGGCGCTTGGTCAGTACGTTGCAGGTATGGGCTTCTCTAACGTAGGTCTTGGTATCGTTCACTCCATGGCTCACCCGCTTGGCGCGCTGTATGATACTCCCCACGGCGTTGCTAACGCGATAATCCTGCCGACTGTTATGGAGTACAACGCTCCCTGCACCGGCGAGAAGTACCGCGATATCGCAAAGGCTATGGGCGTTGAGGGCACCGAGAAGATGTCCCAGGAAGAGTACAGAAAGGCAGCCGTTGACGCAGTAAAGCAGCTGTCCCATGACGTTGGAATCCCTGCAAACCTCAAGGATATCGTAAAGCCTGAGGATATTCCGTTCCTCGCTCAGTCCGCTTACGACGACGCTTGCAGACCAGGCAATCCGCGCGATACCTCCGTTGAGGAGATCACAGAGCTTTATAAGAGCCTGCTGTAATTGATTCGTACATAGTTTACTCCCCCGGTTTGCGCCGGGGGAGTTTTTATTTAATTCGATAACTTATATTAATTACTATTTGCACAAGGAGAAGCCCGGTTGTAATAATCAATGTCGGAGACGGCACTGCATTTGAAATAATTACATACTGCGCCAGTTCATTAGTGGAAAATATAAATACAAACCAGGAGAACACCACAAAAATTAACAACGGAAATATTGAATATTCGTAATAGAATTCATCAATGTTAACATACATATGCTCTATTACAAATTTGTTATTGCTTGTAACTTTGTGCACAAAGGTGTAATTTGATAGGTGATGAGCAAAGTATATCAATGATGAAATTATCATCAAAGCAAATATACAACTGATTCCATAGAAATTTCCCCAGAACTTCTCATCAACAACGTCTGGCGAATTCTGAATTAGTGAAACCAGATTGCCACCCGTTAAATTAAACATTCCAAACCATATATTCTCATTGTATACTACTGTCTCAACAGAATAACGATACTGAAATGTAAACATCATTGCTATAGCAATAATATTAATCGTTATTGAAATCACATTTAACTTGAACTGAAGGCTCTTGTTATGCATATTTTACTCCTCCTTTTTCTTTTATATTATTATAGTCCAAAATGCTCTATTTGTCAATAGAACAAAACGTTCTAAGCATATAATATTTTTATAAATATTATAGGAGAGTTTATATGTATAGATTAAAATATCTCAGAGAAAGCGAATTATTAACTCAAACCCAGGTAGCAAATGCGATATTTTGCAGTCAGCGCGCCTATAGCCACTACGAAACAGGTCAGCGTGATATCCCCACCCAGACATTGATACGCCTTGCAGACTTCTACAAGGTCTCAGTTGACTATATTCTAGGCAGAACAGAAAATCCGAAGATGAACAAATAACCGCATACCGCAAAAACCGCTCCCCTTACGGGAAGCGGTCTTATTATTGAAGTGGAGTGTTTCCAGTTCAGCGGGAATTAGCCGTTGATCTTGGTAACAACGCCGGAACCTACGGTTCTGCCACCCTCACGGATAGCGAAACGCAGACCCTCTTCGATTGCGATAGGAGTGATGAGCTCAACGTCCATAACTACGTTATCGCCAGGCATGCACATTTCCTTGTCAGCAGGCAGGGTGATTACGCCGGTAACGTCGGTAGTTCTGAAGAAGAACTGCGGACGGTAGTTGGAAACGAACGGAGTATGACGGCCGCCCTCTTCCTTCTTAAGAACGTAAACCTGACCAGTGAACTTGGTGTGCGGGTGGATAGAACCGGGCTTGCAGAGAACCTGACCACGCTCGATATCGGTACGGTTGATACCACGGAGCAGAGCGCCGATGTTATAACCAGCAACTGCCTCGTCCAGGGTCTTTCTGAACATCTCAAGACCAGTAACAACAGTGGACTTGGGCTCCTCGGTCAGACCGGTGATCTCAACGGTATCGTTAACCTTAACAACGCCACGCTCAACTCTACCAGTTGCAACGGTACCACGGCCAGTGATGGTCATAGTATCCTCAACAGGCATCAGGAACGGCTTGTTCTCATCACGCTCAGGAGCAGGAATGTACTCGTCAACAGCGTCCATGAGCTCCTTGATGCAAGCATACTCGGGAGCGTTCGGATCAGTAGAAGTGCAATCCAGAGCAACCTTAGCGGAACCGCGGATAACAGGAACTTCATCGCCGGGGAAGTCGTTCTGAGTCAGAACGTCACGGATATCCATCTCTACGAGGTCGAGCAGCTCAGGATCGTCAACGTCGTCGCACTTGTTGATGAATACAACGATTGCAGGAACGCCTACCTGGCGAGCCAGAAGGATGTGCTCCTTGGTCTGAGCCATAGGACCATCAGTACCAGCAACAACGAGGATAGCGCCGTCCATCTGAGCAGCACCGGTGATCATGTTCTTGATATAGTCAGCATGGCCGGGGCAGTCAACGTGAGCGTAGTGACGCTTCTCAGTCTCATACTCAACGTGAGCGGTGTTGATTGTGATACCACGCTCTCTCTCCTCCGGAGCCTTATCGATCTGATCGTAAGCTTCGAACTTAGCCTTGCCCTGAAGGGACAGCCACTTTGTGATAGCTGCAGTAGTAGTGGTCTTGCCGTGGTCAACGTGACCGATGGTGCCGATGTTTACGTGGGGCTTAGTGGAATTATAATGTTCCTTTGCCATTGGTATTTCCTCCTTAATAGGTGATATCTGGTGTCCCCCATTGGGCGGGGGACGCCGTAATTTCAGTAATAATATTGTAACATCTTTCCGCGAAAAAATCAAGTAGTTTCACAGAAAAAATGCGCTGAGAGTGCAATTTGCAGTCGGAATTAGCCGTTCTGCTTGCGCTTGCTCATGATAGCCTCGGAAATGGACTTCGGAACCTCGATGTAGTGGCTCGGCTGCATTACATACTGGCCGCGGCCCTGGGTCTTGGAACGAAGGTCATTGGAGTAACCGAACATCTCAGAAAGCGGAACAAAAGCAGTAACCTGAACGGAACCATTTCTGGTCTCCTGGTTCTGGATCTGTCCACGTCTGGAGTTGAGGTCGCCGATTACGTTACCGATGTAATCATCAGGAACGACAACGTCAACACGCATGATCGGCTCGAGGATTACGGAGTGAGCCTGTCTGAGGGCTTCCTTGATAGCCATAGAACCAGCGATCTTGAACGCCATTTCAGAAGAGTCGACTTCATGATAAGAACCGTCGTACAGGGAAACCTTGATGTCTACTACAGGATAGCCTGCGAGGACACCGGCGTTAAGAGCGCCCTGGATACCTGCGTCAACGGCGGGAATGAACTCCTTCGGGATAGAGCCGCCGACAACGTCGTTGCTGAACTCATAACCCTTACCGGACTCGTTCGGCTCAACTCTGATCTTAACGTGACCGTACTGACCAGAACCACCGGACTGGCGCTTATACTTCATATCAACATCGGCATTGCCGGTGATGGTCTCCTTATAAGCAACCTGCGGAGCGCCTACGTTAGCCTCAACCTTGAACTCACGGAGCAGTCTGTCAACGATGATATCGAGGTGAAGCTCACCCATACCAGCGATGATCGTCTGACCGGTCTCCTGGTTTGTCCAGGTCTTGAAGGTCGGGTCTTCTTCAGCAAGCTTTGCGAGTGCGATAGCCATCTTTTCCTGACCAGCCTTGGTCTTGGGCTCGATAGCCAGGTCGATAACCGGCTCCGGGAACTCCATGGACTCGAGGATTACAGGGTGGTTCTCATCGCAGAGAGTATCACCAGTGGTGGTGTACTTTGTACCAACTACGGCTGCGATATCACCGCACGGGCATGCGTCGATATCCTGTCTGTGGTTGGAGTGCATCTGAAGGATACGACCCATACGCTCATTCTTGTCCTTTGTTGCGTTAAGAACTGTTGTACCAGCCTCAACGTAACCGGAGTAAACTCTGAAGAAGCAGAGCTTACCAACGAACGGGTCGGTAGCGATCTTGAATGCAAGAGCGGAGAACGGCTGATCGTCGCCAGCGTGTCTCTCAACTTCCTCGCCGGTCTCGGGGTCAATACCCTTGATAGAGGGGATATCGAGAGGAGACGGCATGTAGTCAACTACAGCGTCGAGGAGCTTCTGTACGCCCTTGTTTCTGTAAGAAGTACCGCAGGTAACGGGAACGAACTTGTTCTCGATGGTGCCCTTTCTGATGGCAGCCTTGATCTCCTCGGTGGTGAAGTCCTCACCCTCGGTCTCGAAGTATCTCTCCATCAGCTCGTCGTCGAGCTCTGCAACCTTCTCGAGAAGGTTCTTTCTGTACTCCTTAGCCTTATCCAGCATATCGGCAGGGATCTCTTCTACACGCATATCCTTGCCCATATCATCGTAATAAACGTCTGCATTCATCTCAATGAGGTCGATGATTCCCTTGAAATCAGCCTCAGCGCCGATAGGGAGCTGAATCGGAACAGCGTTGCACTTGAGTCTGTCGTGCATCATCTGAACAACATTGTAGAAGTCTGCGCCCATGATATCCATCTTGTTGACATAAGCCATTCTGGGTACATGGTATTCATCTGCCTGACGCCATACTGTTTCTGACTGAGGCTCTACGCCGCCCTTTGCACAGAAAACAGTTACGGAACCGTCAAGCACTCTCAGGGAACGCTGAACTTCAACGGTGAAGTCAACGTGACCAGGGGTGTCGATAATATTGATTCTGTGACCCTTCCAGAAGGCTGTGGTCGCAGCGGAGGTGATTGTGATACCTCTCTCCTGCTCCTGAGCCATCCAGTCCATCGTAGCAGTACCATCGTGAGTTTCACCGATCTTGTGGTTTACACCAGTATAGAACAGGATACGCTCGGTGGTAGTTGTCTTACCTGCGTCGATGTGCGCCATGATACCAATATTACGGGTCATTTCGAGAGATACGTCTCTTTTCATAAATTCCTCCGTAATTCTGGAATTACCCGGGGTTTTGCCCCCGGATAACTCATCTGTTTCTGATTACCACTTATAATGTGCGAAAGCCTTGTTAGCTTCAGCCATCTTATGAGTATCGTCACGCTTCTTGCAAGCGCCGCCCTGATTATTGAGTGCGTCAAGGATCTCGTTTGCAAGTCTTTCCTTCATTGTCTTCTCGTTACGCGCACGGCTGTAGGTGGTGATCCATCTCAGACCGAGTGTGCGTCTTCTCTCGGGGCGAACCTCCATAGGAACCTGGTAGGTTGCACCGCCGACACGGCGAGCCTTAACCTCGAGCTGCGGCATGATGTTCTCCATTGCCTCCTCGAAAGCTTCCAGAGCGTCCTTGCCGGTCTTCTCAGCAACGATCTCAAATGCGCCGTAAACGATCTTCTGGGCTACGCCCTTCTTTCCGTCGAGCATGATATTGTTTACCAGTCTTGTTACGAGCTCAGAGCCGTACACAGGATCCGGAAGAACTTCACGCTTCGGAACATTACCTCTTCTTGGCACTTTACTTCCCTCCTTCATACGAAATGAAAATCATAGGTACTCGAAAGCATAAGAGCCATACTTTACATAGTGTGGCTTGACCTTCCGCCGTCCAAACAGAGGCTCTATCAAAAATAATGCCTTGTCTGACAGCAATAAGTCAGAAATTACGCTTTCTTTCCAGCCTTCGGACGCTTAGCACCGTACTTGGAGCGTCCCTGCATTCTCTTGTCTACACCCTGAGCGTCGAGTGTACCTCTGATGATGTGGTAACGCACACCAGGAAGGTCCTTAACACGGCCGCCACGGATCAGAACAACGGAGTGTTCCTGCAGTTTGTGTCCGATACCGGGAATATAAGCTGTAACTTCATAACCGTTAGAAAGCTTAACTCTGGCAACCTTTCTCATCGCGGAGTTCGGCTTCTTAGGGGTCTGAGTACGAACGGCTGTGCACACGCCTCTCTTCTGGGGAGAAGACTGGTCTACCTGCTGCTTGCGCAGTGTGTTCATAGACTTCTGGAGTGCAGGAGCCTTGGATTTCTTTTCAGAAACCTCGCGTCCCTTGCGGACAAGCTGATTAAACGTTGGCATTATTTCACCTCCAATAAATTATCGCACGATCATATTTTTCCGGAGCTGTCCGAAAATATACTCACACGCAATTATAAATTATAAAGCAAAGAACGGTGTTTGTCAAGAGTTTCGCAGAATTTCGCCGAAACTTTGTAGCAAACACCGTTACTTATCAATTATACGCTTTTATTTTTGTGCATTTTAACCAGCGTTATCCTCGGGAGCTGATTCAGCCTCTGCTGCTGCGGCAGCGGCGGCAGCCTTCTCAGCCTCGCGCTCCTCAGCGTAGAGACCTGTACCAGCGGGAATGAGCTTACCGATGATAACGTTCTCCTTCAGACCGAGCAGCGGGTCAATCTTGCCGCGGATAGCCGCGTCTGTAAGCACTCTGGTGGTCTCCTGGAAGGAAGCCGCGGACAGGAAGCTGTCTGTTGCCAGAGAAGCCTTAGTGATACCAAGCAGAACCGCTTCGCTCTCAGGCATTCTGAGTCCGACCTCGCCTGCGTCGATCCTTGCCTGGATCTCCTCGCAAACGGTGGTGAGCTCGTTCTTGCCGATGATGGAGCCGGGAAGCAGGAAGCTGTCACCCGGGTCAGTGATGCGGATCTTACGCATCATCTGGCGTACGATGACTTCGATGTGCTTATCGTTGATATCAACACCCTGTAAACGGTAAACCTTCTGTACCTCGGCGATGATGTAGTTCTGAACTGCTTCCTCGCCCTTTACCTCGAGCACGTCGTGCGGGTTGATGGAGCCCTCGGTCAGTGCGTCGCCGGCAATAACGGTATCTCCGTCGTATACCTTAGGTCTGTAACCGAACGGAACTGCATATGCTTCCTCGGTGCCGTCATTCTGTGTGATTATAGCGTGTCTTGTCTTTTTGATCTCTTCGTAGCGTACCTTACCGGAAACCTTGGTGATGATCGCAGCGTTCTTCGGGCGGCGGGACTCGAAAAGCTCCTCAACTCGCGGAAGACCCTGTGTGATATCCTCGGCGGACGCGATACCACCGGTATGGAACGTTCTCATTGTAAGCTGTGTACCCGGCTCACCGATGGACTGCGCCGCGATGATACCAACAGCCTCGCCGATATTGATGAGCTGACCGTTAGCCAGCGAAGCGCCGTAGCAGTGAGCGCAAACGCCGTTCTTCAGTCCGCAGGTGAGAACAGAGCGTACCTTTACCTTCTCGGCGCCGGTAGCCACGATCTTTGCAGCGTCCTGATCGTTCATCAGCTTTTCTCTGGAAACGAGTACGTTGCCGTCAGCGTCCTTGAAGTCCTCGGAGAGGTATCTGCCCACGAGACGCTCTGCAAGCGGCTCAACGAGCTGATTGCCCTCGCGGATCTCGTAAACGTCGATGCCGTCTGTAGTTCCGCAGTCGTCCTCGCGAATGATGACCTCCTGAGATACGTCTACCAGACGTCTGGTCAGATAACCAGAGTCGGCGGTTCTCAGCGCGGTATCGGCAAGTCCCTTACGGGCGCCTCGGGAAGAAATGAAGTATTCCAGAATGTTAAGGCCTTCACGGTAGTTAGCCCTGATTGGCATTTCGATGGTCGCACCGGACGTGTTGGCGATAAGTCCACGCATTCCGGCAAGCTGACGGATCTGGTTCTTAGAACCACGCGCTCCGGAGTCCGCCATCATGTAGATGTTGTTATACTTATCGAGGTTGTCGTTCAGCGCGGTACCAACATCTTCGGTAGCATGGTTCCAGATGCTGATGAACTCTGCCTTTCTCTCGGTATCGGAAATAAAGCCGCGGTTGAACTGCTTGTTCAGCTTTGCGATCTTAGCGTCAGCGTCTGCGAGGATCTGAGCCTTCTGCGGAGGAATATCCGCGTCGCAGACAGCAACGGTGATACCGGATCTGGTGGAGTACTTATAGCCCATTGCCTTGATCTTATCGAGTACCTGGGCGGTAGTAGCGGTTCCGTGATTCTTCAGGCAGCGGTCGATTATCTTACCGAGCTGGCTCTCGCCGACCTTGAAGGATATCTCATAGTCGAGCTGATGCTCCGGATCGGTTCTGTCAACGTAGCCGAGATCCTGAGGAATGTGTTCGTTGAATATGATACGTCCAACGGTAGCGGGAACGAGCTTTGTGATCTTGGTGTCGCCGAGATCCTTTGTAACTCTTACCTTGATTGCAGCGTGAATGGAGATAACGCCGTCCTGGTAAGCCATGAGAGCCTCGTTAGCGTCGCGGAATACCTTGCCCTCGCCCTTTTCGCCGGGCTTATCAAGGGTCAGATAGTAGGAACCAAGTACCATATCCTGGGTAGGAACGGTAACAGGACGTCCGTCTGACGGCTTTAACAGGTTCTTTGCAGCGAGCATGAGTGTGCGCGCCTCTTCCTGAGCCTCAGCGGACAGGGGAAGATGAACCGCCATCTGGTCGCCGTCGAAGTCGGCGTTGAACGCGGTACAGCACAGCGGGTGGAGCTTGATGGCGCGACCTTCAACGAGCACCGGCGAGAACGCCTGGATACCAAGTCTGTGCAGCGTAGGCGCACGGTTGAGCAGTACGGGGTGATCCTTGATAACGCACTCGAGGGAGTCCCAGACCTTATCCTCTGCGCGCTCTACCATCTTCTTAGCCTGCTTGATGTTCTGCGCGGAGCCCTTCTCAACGAGGTCGTTGAGCACGAACGGCTTGAACAGCTCGAGAGCCATCTCCTTCGGGAGACCGCACTGATCCATCTTCAGCTCAGGGCCAACGACGATAACGGAACGTCCGGAGTAGTCGACGCGCTTACCGAGCAGGTTCTGACGGAAACGTCCCTGCTTACCCTTTAACAGGTCGGAAAGGGACTTGAGCGGGCGGTTGTTGGAACCGGTGTACGCTCTGCCGTGTCTGCCGTTGTCTATGAGTGCGTCTACAGCTTCCTGGAGCATGCGCTTCTCGTTTCTGACGATGATCTCCGGGGAGTGCATCTCGATGAGCTTTCTCAGACGGTTGTTTCTGTTGATCACGCGGCGGTACAGATCGTTAAGGTCGGATACGCCGTATCTTCCGCCGTCGAGCTGTACCATCGGGCGGATATCCGGAGGAATAACCGGAACAGCGTCCATGATCATCCACTCGGGACGGTTGTGGGACTGAAGGAATGCCTCGACTACGTCAAGGCGCTTGAGCAGCTTGACGCGCTTCTGACCCTGCTGTGTTGCGGAGAGTTCCTCCTTCAGTTCGGCGGAGAGCTTATCGAGGTCGATCTCCTGGAGCAACTCCTTTATAGCCTCCGCGCCCATGCCGGCCTTGAAGTCGCTGCCGTATTTGGTGCGGAAATTTGCATATTCCTTCTCCTCCAGGAGCTGATTCTTGCTCAGTTCCTTGGCCTCGCCCGGGTCGATAACGATGTACTTTGTGAAGTACAGAACTTCCTCGAGGCGCTTGGGGGAGATATCCAGCATCTGACCGATGCGGGAAGGGGTACCCTTGAAGTACCAGATATGGGAAACCGGAGCCGCAAGCTCGATGTGACCCATACGCTCGCGTCTTACCTTAGCGCGTGTTACCTCAACGCCGCACTTCTCGCAGACCTTTCCTCTGAAGCGAATGCGCTTGTACTTGCCGCAGTTACACTCCCAGTCCTTCTGCGGACCAAAGATACGCTCGCAGAACAGACCTTCCTTTTCCGGCTTCTGGGTACGGTAATTTATGGTTTCAGGACGCAGCACTTCGCCGTAGGACCATTCTCTGATCTGGTCGGGAGAGGCAAGTCCGATCTTCATTGACTCAAATGTCGTATTCAATATATTTACCTCATTTCTCTATCAAAGCCTGCGAAGCCCCCCTGCACATGAGCAGGGGCGCGCCGCCGGCAGGCTGTATACTCTTTACGGGAAAGCCCGGCAGGATCACTCGTCCTCACCGAAGTCAATAGGCTCTCCGTCCGAGAAACCATCATCTGAGAAATCGTCGTCGTCAGAGCCGTTCTCCTTCAGGTCTTCCTCGTCGATGATGCCGTAGCCGCTCTTTTCAAGCTCTGCGTCATCGTTGGAGTAGTTCATCTCGAAGGTCTCTGCGGGATAACGGTTGTCGTCCTCGTCCTCGTCGCCGTCGTTTCTGAGGTCTACAACTTCGCCGTTCTCGTCAAGCACTCTTACGTCCAGACCGAGACCCTGAAGCTCTCTGATCATTACCTTAAAGGACTCGGGTACGCCGGGCTTCGGAACCGGCTCACCCTTAACGATAGCCTCGTAGGTCTTCTGACGGCCGATAAGGTCATCTGACTTAACGGTCAGGATCTCCTGAAGCGTGTAAGCAGCGCCGTAAGCCTCCAGAGCCCAAACCTCCATCTCACCGAAACGCTGACCGCCGAACTGAGCCTTACCGCCCAGAGGCTGCTGTGTAACGAGGGAGTAAGGACCGGTGGAACGAGCGTGGATCTTATCGTCGACCAGGTGGTGCAGCTTGAGGTAGTACATGTAACCAACGGTTACAGGGCCGTCGAACTTCTCGCCGGTGCGGCCGTCGGTAAGCTGCGTCTTGCAGTCGGAGGTGAGGGGCAGCTTTGTGAAGTCAAGGCCTGCGGAGTTGAGACCCAGCAGCTCAGGCTCCTTGCGGTCGCCGTCAGCCTTGCCCATGTTGAATATGCGGTCAGCTTCCTCTGTTACCTTGCCGTTGTTGATGGATCTTGCAGCGTCGTACAGCTCGCGGATATCCTGCTCGTGCGCGCCGTCGAATACCGGTGTTGCGATCTTCCAGCCGAGCGCCTTGGCTACGTAGCCGAGGTGTACCTCGAGCACCTGTCCGATGTTCATTCGGGAAGGTACGCCCAGAGGGTTCAGCACGATGTCAAGCGGAGTACCGTCCGGCAGGAACGGCATATCCTCCTGACGGAGAATTCTGGAAACGACACCCTTGTTACCGTGACGACCCGCCATCTTATCGCCGACGGAGATCTTTCTCTTCTGTGCGATATAAACGCGGACCTTCTCGTTAACTCCGGGGGACAGCTCGTCGCAGTTGGTGCGGTCGAATACCTTTACGTCAACTACGATACCGCTTACGCCGTGCGCAACTCTCAGGGAGTTGTCACGTACCTCGCGCGCCTTCTCGCCGAAGATAGCGCGGAGCAGTCTCTCCTCTGCGTTCAGCTCGGTCTCTCCCTTCGGGGAAACCTTGCCGACGAGGATATCGCCGGAGTGTACCTCTGCGCCGATGCGTACGATACCGCGCTCGTCCAGATCCTTCAGAGCGTCGTCTGAGAGGTTCGGGATATCGCGGGTGATCTCTTCCGCACCGAGCTTGGTGTCGCGGCATTCGAGCTCGTATTCTTCTATATGAATAGAGGTATAAACATCATTGTAAACCAGCTTCTCGTTGATGAGTACGGCGTCCTCGTAGTTGTAGCCTTCCCATGTCATGAAGCCGATGAGGGCGTTCTTGCCGAGTGCGATCTCGCCCATCTTTGTTGCGGTGCCGTCAGCGATAACGTCGCCGGCCTTTACACGCTCGCCCTTGCTTACGATCGGGCGCTGATTTACGCAGTTGCCCTGGTTGGAGCGCTTGAACTTGATAAGTCTGTAGATACGCTCCTGACCGAGGTCGTTTGTAACAACGATCTTGTCTGCGTCAACCTCTGTAACTACGCCGTCCTCCTTGGTGCATACAACTATGCCGGAGTCTACCGCAGCCTTGTACTCCATACCGGTGCCGACGATAGGATTGTCGGTAACCATAAGCGGAACCGCCTGACGCTGCATGTTCGCGCCCATCAGAGCACGGTTCGCGTCGTCGTTCTCGAGGAACGGGATCATAGCCGTAGCGACGGAAACGACCATCTTAGGCGATACGTCCATGAAGTCGACCTTCTCGCGCTCGATTTCAAGAATGGAGTCGCGGCAGCGTGCGTTTACGCGGGGTCTGGCGAATCTGCCTTCCTCGTCGAGGGGCTCGTTCGCCTGAGCTACAACGTAGTTATCCTCAACGTCGGCGGTCATATAAACGACCTCGTCGAGAACCTTGCCGGTAGCCTTGTCAACGCGTCTGTAGGGAGCCTCGATGAAGCCGTAAACGTTGATCCTTGCGAAAGTAGCAAGGTAGGAGATCAGACCGATGTTAGGACCTTCAGGGGTCTCGATCGGGCACATTCTTCCGTAGTGGGAGTAGTGTACGTCACGTACCTCGAATCCGGCTCTGTCTCGGGACAGACCGCCCGGACCAAGGGAGGACAGACGGCGCTTGTGAGTAAGCTCAGCCAGCGGGTTGTTCTGATCCATGAACTGCGACAGCGGAGAGGATCCGAAGAACTCTCTCATCGCGGAAATAACCTGACGGCAGTTAACGAAGGAGTCGGGAGTTACCTTCTCCTGATCCTGACCGGAAAGCGCCATCTTCTCGCGAATGGTTCTCTCCATACGTGTGAAGCCTATGCGGAACTGGTTCTGGAGCAGCTCGCCTACGCAGCGGATACGTCTGTTTCCGAGGTGGTCGATATCGTCCACGTTTCCGACGTCCTCGCAGAGGTCGATGAAGTAGCTTACGGTCGCGAATATATCTTCAATTGTGATGTGCTTGGGGATAAGCTCCTCTGCGCGCGCCTTGATGAGGATACGCAGGGTGTCCTGGTCGCCTGCCGCTTCCTCGAGGATATCGCGGAGGACAGCGAAGCGCACGTGCTCGTTGATGCCGAGGGACTCAACATCCATATCGCCGGTGTAGGTCTTGATGTCGACCATGCCGTTGCCGCATACCTTTACGGTAGCGCCCTCGCGTGTGGGGTGAACGACGGTGACGTCGATAACGCCGGCATTCTCGATCTCGAGAGCCTTCTCCTTTGTGATTACCTCGCCCTCGTCGACAAGGATCTCACCGGTCAGCGGCGCGATGACTGCCTCGGCAGCCTTCTTGCCGTAGATACGCTCAGAAATAGCGAGCTTCTTATTATATTTATAGCGTCCGAATCTGGAGAGGTCGTATCTCTTGGCGTCGAAGAACAGCATGTTGAGCTGATTCTGCGCGGACTCCACGGAAGCCATGTCGCCGGGGTGGAGCTTCTTGTAGACCTCGAGAAGAGCCTCTTCCTTGTTCTGGGTGCTGTCCTTCTCGATGGTGCAGGTGATTCTGGGGTCGTCGCCGAACTTTCCGGTCAGCTCTGCATTGGTGGAAAGACCGATGGAGCGGAGGAAGGTGGTAACTGGGATCTTTCTGTTCTTATCAATGCGTACATAGAACACATCGTTGGCGTCCATCTCGTACTCGAGCCATGCGCCGCGGTTCGGGATAACAGTCGCCTTGAACAGCTTCTTACCGGTCTTGTCGTGCTCAAAACCGTAGTAAACGCCCGGTGAACGAACGAGCTGAGATACTACAACACGCTCAGAGCCGTTGATAACGAATGTACCGCTGTCAGTCATGAGCGGCAGATCACCCATATAGATCTCGTTATCGATTACGGAGCCGGTCTCCTTGTTCAGAAGTCTGGCAGTAACGCGGATCGGGACTGCATATGTCGCGTCGCGCTCCTTGCACTCCTCAATGGTATACTTGATCTTGTCGTCGAAACGGTGGCTTATGAACGAGAGTTCATATTTGCCGTTTGCGTCAGTGATCGGGGAAACGTCCCTGAACACTTCCTTGATACCGTCCTGCAGGAACCACTCGTAGGAATCCTTCTGAATACCTATGAGGTTCGGCATGTCGATTACCTCATTGATTTTAGAAAAACTCATTCGGGTGGTTTTTCCGAGCTGTATGGGCTTTACATTCACCATCGGCTTTATCACTCCTTAACAAAATTCCGGTCTCAGACTTGCTGGAAAAAACCGGTGTTTGGCGCATTTTAAACGTCAAAAACAGGCTTTTTCGCGCACAAATCCATTATGATACATTATGAAATTATAACATAATTATAGGCAAAAGTCAAGCATTTTACAGTAAAAAAACCGCGCGATATTCCGCGCATTTTTGTCACAAGCGTGGATTTTTTTGCCCAAAGCAACAAACTTTGAACTTTTTCGCATTCAAATTATTGCAAATCATACAAAATTGAATTTTCATGCTCTAATCAAAGCGAAAACCCGCCCGAATATCGTTCCGGGCGGGTAAAATATATATTATCCTCTGTCAGCGCGTATCACCGCGACCGAGATATCGTCCCGGCTGCCCTCGACTGAGCGCTCCCGCAGGTGCACCGACAGAGCCGGGATATCCTGCTGAGAAAGCCGTGCGGTACGTCCTGCGAAATTCAGCAGGTCAGCGCTGCTCAGGAACGAATTGATCAGCCCGTCGCTGGAAAGAGTCACGCTGACCATCTTCCCCTCCCGCCAGAAGCTGCGGAAGCTGTTTATCGCGTCGCAGTCGCACAGTGAGGTCGTGAGGTTTCCGACCAGCCTTTCGTCCTCCGGCATGGGGAACTCCGCTCCGGAAACCGTCTCCAGCGTGAACGTCCCGTCGCCTATCTGAAGCCCGAAAACGCCGTCCTTATCGGCTGCGGCAAGTATCAGGGTCGCTCCGTACATCACTTCCGGCTGAAGCCCGCCGTATTTTTCGAAAATCGCACGCTCGTTCGGGGTCAGCGGAGAAAACCGCATGTGCGCGGCAATTTCATCGTTCCAGCCGCATATGATGTTCCCGGCGATACGCCGAGCCGCCTCCCTTGGGTCGTGGAGGAACACCGCGCCGAGGCTCCCGTTGCGTTCGCAGAAATCCGTGACCGAGCGCAGAGCCACACGCGCCGCCATCTCGCTGCCCGAGGCGCTGCGGAAGTGCTTCTCGCTCCCGTGCCCGTCGGACACGGCAGCGACCGCCAGTTTATCGGTGATGAGCACCCTTGCGCTGTCCTGGCAGGGCGTTCCCGAATCCTCGTGGGAAGCTCCCCTGACCGACACAGCAAAGCCGCTGAACTGCATTACCAGCCAGCCTCGATGTCAGCGCTTATCTCGTCGCTGTCGGCGAACTCGCGTATCTGCTCCGCCGCGGACTGCTGCTTTGTGCGCATATCCTCCTCGGACTCCGCAAGGCGAACGCTGCGGCTTCCGATCTGCGAGGAAGTCACCGCAACGAACTTTATCAGCTTCGCGAGGGCTTCGCCGTTGTGCGCCGTAACAACGCTGTCCGGGTCGCCGGTGAACCGCGCGAGTATATCGTGGTCTGCGTCCTCGCCGATGGCGACCGCGGCCTTTATGCCGTTGGAATACCAGCGGTTCTTCGACAGGATATCAAGCCCCTTTTCGTAGTTGTCGGTGGGGTAGCCGTCCGACATGAGTATCATGACCGGAGCAAACGAAAGGCTCGGGGACTTCATGAACTCGTTTCTGGAGAGCTTCGCGGCAAGCTCAGTGAGGGCGCTGCCGAGGTCGGTGACGTTCTCGGCGTCGAGTGGCTTCCACTCGAACTCGTCGATGGATATAGGCTCGTCGTACATCCACTCACAGCCGCCGGAGAACTTCAGGACTGCCAGCTTGATATCCGCGTCCGCGCCGCCTATACCCCTGATTTCGGGGATAAGCTCCTCCATAACGGAATTTACAGTGCCGATCTTGCTGCCGCCCATGCTGCCGGAGCAGTCGATAAGGAAAAACAGCACCATCGACTTCTTGGCGATCTCTTCCGCGTCGTCAAAAGGATTAACAGGTGTATCTGACATATAACTTCCCTCCTGATGATTCAATATAATACTGTATCTATTATATCATCGCCGGTGGGAATTGTCAATCATCTTGACATAATCATTCTGCCGTGATATTATTATATTCACAGGGAACCTCTAAAAACCGGTTTGAAAAGGGAAAATGGGTAGAGTGCGCCGAATGCGATGAAAGCCGACGAAGTAAGGCTGTATGCCTTACGAGGAGGTTTGAAGAAGCAGTCGGTGTGCTATACACATTTTCACTCAAACAAGGTTTTTAGAGGTGACCTTCTGAAATGGCGGCGGCCTCCTCGTCCGTCCAGGCGCTTTCGGGCTGCTCCGACACCGCGTCGACGTACTCCAGCACGCCGCTGTATATCGTGAACGCAAGCTGCTGCTGATATTCCTCGGTGGCGAGCTTCGCTTCCTCCTCGGGATTCGAAAGGAAGCCGCACTCGATCATCAGCGACGGGTTCTTGTTGGATTTGAGCAGGAACAGTTCGTCGCCGGAAAGCTTTATTTCACGGTCGTTTCCCGGCTGGAGCTGCGCGAAACGCGCCTGCATTATCTGCGCCAGCGTCCGGTTGTCGGGATTGTTGTTATTGTAGAACATCTGCCCGCCGAAGTACTTCGGGTCGGTGTAGTTGTTCTGGTGGATACACAGGAATATGCTGTCGGGATAGCTCTGGATTATCTCAAGCCGGTTATCCATGTCGGAGAGCTTCTGGTTGCGTATGCCCTCGACTCCGGGGTCGTAGATGGAGATATCCTCATCGCGGGTCAGCACAGTGCGGAACCCGGAAAGTTCCAGGAGCTGCTGGAGGTGCTTCACCACGGAAAGGTTCACGTCCTTTTCAAGGACGCCGCTCTTCCCCACCGCGCCGCTGTCAAGTCCGCCGTGGCCCGCGTCTAGCACTATGACCGGACGCTCCGAAGCCTCCGCGGAGGTCGGGACGGCGCTGTCAGTCACCCTTGCGCAGACCGCCAGGAAAGCGAAGATCCCCGCCATGCACGCGGCGAATCTCAGAGTTTGTTTGTTGAATTTCATTTCGATTACCCCCGGACAAATTGTCTATTTGTTCATAAGATATGAGCAAGTCCCGGGAAATATGACTAGGGCTACGCTGAATAAAGCGCAGCGTAACAAAATCAGACGCGTGAGCACGCCTTTGTTTGATTCAGCGCTTCCATAGAAAAGGAGAAAATATGGCAAAACCGAAAACCGTGTTCGTGTGCAGCGAATGCGGGCAGGAATACTCAAAGTGGAACGGCAGATGCACCGCCTGCGGAAGCTGGAACACCATCGAAGAAGCAGAGCCGGCGCCGGTCATCGGCGGGAAGTACTCTGCTCCGGCGGCGGAGCTTAAATTCAGCCCCATCGGCGACGTGGACTGCAACGACGAGATACGCTACGGCACGGGAAGCTCCGAGCTTGACAGGGTGCTCGGCGGAGGGCTTGTGAAAGGCTCGCTGGTGCTTATCGGCGGCGACCCGGGCATCGGAAAATCCACGCTGCTGCTCCAGATATGCGGCTTCATGGGCGGAGAGCACACTATACTCTACGTTTCCGGCGAGGAATCCGAACGTCAGATAAAGCTCCGCGCCGACCGGCTGGGAGTCACCGGCGGAGGGCTGCTGCTCGCCTCCGGCAACAACTGCGAAAGCATAATCCAGGCGGTCAGGAAAAACAAGCCGGATATCGTGATAATAGACTCGATACAGACCATAACCTCCAGCGGGATAACCTCCTCGGCGGGAAGCGTCGTGCAGGTCAGGGAATGCACAAACGCATTCATGCACCTCGCAAAATCCGAGGAGATCCCGATTTTCATAGTCAGCCACGTCAACAAGGACGGCGGCATAGCCGGGCCGAAAATAATGGAGCACATCGTGGACACGGTGCTGTACTTCGAGGGCGAGAAGCAGCTTTCCTACCGCATTCTCAGGGCGATAAAGAACCGCTTCGGCTCCACTAACGAAATAGGCGTGTTCAACATGGACGACGACGGCCTCCACGAGGTCACGAACCCATCGGAGATGATGCTCTCCGGGCGTATCACGACGGTCTCCGGCAGCGCGGTGGTCTGCACCATCGAAGGCACCCGCCCTATCCTCGCCGAGGTCCAGGCGCTGGTTACGAAATCCACGCTGTCCGCGCCGAGAAGGGTCGCCACCGGCTTCGACTACAACCGGCTCTACATGATACTCGCGGTGCTCGAAAAGCGCACCGGATTCTTTTTCGGCGGGGTCGACGTATACGTCAACATAGTCGGCGGCCTCCGGCTGGACGAGCCTGCGGCCGACCTGGCGGTGGCGCTGGCGCTGTACTCCGGGCTATGCGACAAGGTGATACCGGAAAAACTGATGGTGTTCGGAGAGGTCGGGCTCGGCGGAGAGGTACGTGCGGCTTCCCACGTCAGGGAGCGCGTCAAGGAAGGCGCGCGGCTCGGATTTGAGCGGTGCATAATCCCGAAACAGAGCTTCTCGTCGCTCAGCCGCAGCGAAAACTACGGCATTCAGATAATCGGCGTGCGGACGCTGGAACAGGCATTCCGCGCGATAAACGCGGACAAGGAAAAGGAGAACAAGGAATGACAAACTGCGACGACTGCGTAAATTACGTCTACGACGAGGAATGCGACTGCTGGACATGTCTGGTAAACCTCGACGAGGACGAGATGTACCGATTCATGTGCGGAACTAACTACAACTGCCCATATTACTCGTCCGACGACGAGTACTCCATCGCAAGGAAGCAGTAACGCTCCCTTATGGTCACCTCTAAAAACCTTGTTTGAGTGAAAATGTGTATAGCACACCGCCTGCTTCTTCAAACCTCCTCGTAAGGCATACAGCCTTACTTCGTCGGCTTTCATCGCATTCGGCGCACTCTACCCATTTTCCCTTTTCAAACCAGTTTTTAGAGGTTCCCTTATGTGATACTGTAACAAATAAAAAACCGGGGCTGTGCTGTCACAGTCCCGGTTTTGGTTTATTGCGGATCGCTCATGTTTTATCGTGAGACGGCCTCTTAGACACGCATGCTATCGCTTCAGCAGTGGCAATGTTGAGGTCTACGCTGCTCTGGCGCGCCAGAGAATTCAGCTTGGAAAAAAGCTCTCCATTGTGAGTGCTGACATATCTTGCCGGAAGCTTGTTGAGCGCAAGAGCGGTCATATCCTCTATGCAGCGGTCGCATTTACAGCAGTTTTCGGTCTTGAGCATTTCAGTCAGTTTATCCCTGACTATATCTTCCATCACATTAACAAGTGCCATAATAATTACCCCACATTCATGTAAAGCCCGGAAACTACCGAGCCGATATATTTATTTTACAATAAAAAGGCATGTTTGTCAATACTTTTTACAATATTCTGCAATTTATGGGTTCGGCGTATTTCACAGAATTTTTTGCGGAAAATAGTCAAAAAAAGCAAAGGAGAGATTCTTGATGAATATATCGAACGAGGAATACGGCGAACTTACCAAGCGCCGCTCCCACAATTCAAAGCTGTGCAGGACAATTCCGATGGCGTTTCTTATCGGCGGACTGATCTGCACGCTCGGCGAGGCTCTGCTGAACCTCTACGGCATGACAGGGCTTAACAAAGACGAAGCAGGCGCGCTGACCTCCATCACGCTGGTGTTTCTGAGCATACTCTTCACCGGGCTGGAATGGTACGACCGGATCGCGCAGCACGCCGGCGCGGGTACACTGGTGCCGATAACCGGCTTCGCGAACGCAGTCGCCTCCCCGGCGCTGGACTTCAAAAGCGAGGGCTTCGTGCTGGGCCTGGGCGCTAAGATGTTCGTTATCGCAGGACCGGTCATCGTTTACGGCATAAGCGCTTCGGTGGTGTACGGCATTATTTACTACATCGTCGGGCTGTTTACAAAGTGAGGTGTCAGCATGAAATACTGTGAAGGAAAAACAATGTGCTTCCGCAAACCGTCCGTGATAGCCTACGCGGCGGTAGTTGGCAAGGCGGAGAACGAAGGTCCCTACGGCGGCGAATTCGACGAGGTGGTCGAGGACAACAAGGCAGGCTCGGATACCTGGGAGCAGGCGGAATCCCTGTTCCAGCAGCGCGCGGTCGGGCACGTCCTGCGCAAATCCGGGCTGGAGCCTGACAGGATAGACCTCATGATAGCCGGCGACCTGCTCAACCAGTGCGTGGGAAGCTCCTACGGTCTGAAGGACTACTTTATCCCCTACCTCGGGATATACGGAGCCTGCTCCACATTCGCGGAAGGGCTTCTGCTCTCGGCGGCTCTGGTGAATGCCGGATATATCGACACCGCTATAGCAAGCACCTCCTCGCATTTCAGCACGGCGGAGCGCCAGTTCCGGTTCCCGCTGAACTACGGCGGAGTACGCACCCCCACCGCCCAGTGGACCGCCACCGCCGCCGGAGCCGCACTGGTCGGGTTCAGCGGGAAGCCCCCGTTTATACGGGCTGCGACAGTCGGCAAGATCGAGGATATGGGAATCACCGACCTCAACAACATGGGAGCCGCGATGGCAGGCGCAGCCTACGACACGCTGACCCGCCACATGAAGCACCGCGGAACTCACCCGCAGGACTACGACGTGATAATCACCGGCGACCTGGGTCAGGTTGGCAGCGACCTGCTCTACGACCTGTTTCAGCGCGACGGCGTTTCCCTAAGGGAGCACCACAAGGACTGCGGGCTGATGATCTACGACCGCGCCGCCCAGGACGTACACGCAGGCGGCTCCGGGTGCGGGTGCTCCGCTTCGATGATGTGCGGGCACTTCTTCAAGCGGATACAGGCCGGCGAGCTGAAACGCGTTCTCTACTGCGCGACCGGCGCGCTGATGTCACCTACGGTCGTTCAGCAGGGCGGGAGCATTCCCGGGATCGCGCACTGCGTGGAGATATCATCGGAAGCAGGAGGTTAACGAGATAAAATGGATATGTTTCTTGAATACGTCTGGGCGTTTCTCATCGGAGGGGCATTCTGCGCGGTCGGTCAGCTCCTGATAGACCTGACGAAGCTCACCCCCGCCAGGATCCTGGTAAGCTATGTGGTCGCCGGGGTCGTCCTCGGCGCGGTAGGGGTTTACGACCCGCTCATTGAATTCGCCGGCGGCGGCGCGACAGTTCCTCTTACAGGCTTCGGAAACCTCCTTGCAAAGGGAGTCCGCGAAGCCGTCGACCAGCACGGCCTCCTCGGAGCTTTCATGGGAGGCTTCACCGCTGCGGCGGCTGGTATTGCGGCGGCGGTGTTCTTCGGACTGCTCGCGGCTCTGTGCTTTAAGAGCGGGTCAAAGATAAACGAAACCTGACGGGGACGTCGGGACTTTATCTGAGCTTTAGTTCTGCGGAAAACGAAAAGCCGCTGAAAAGTTAAATTAAGAATTCGGAATTATGGAATCCGCTTCGCGGATATATTTTAAAAAGCAAAGCACTTCAGTTTGATCTGCTTTGCTTTTTTACGGTTCAGCGTAAATTGAAATAATGATCGTATAGCGTTCCGTTTTTGTGCTATATGCTTTTCCGGCGGCGGGTTCCGTGGGGAATTTTTGTCGCAGTCACAATAGATTTTTTCTGCGGAATATGCTATAATACTATCGTATTGTATTGTATCCCCGGAAATCGGGGAATGATAACAAGGAGGAAAATTCAATATGAACAGCGAAAAGATCCACAAGATGGTCGGAACCGGCGTTCTGACCGCAGTAGTAATCGTCGTATATCTTCTGACGATGGGAATTTCCGTAGGACCGTTCAACATCACGTTTGCTCTTATCCCGATAGTAGTCGGCGCGGCACTATACGGCTGGGCGACAGGCGGCTGGCTCGGTCTGGTGTTCGGCGCGATGGTGCTTTTCACCGGCGGCGCGAACGCATTTTTGGTGATCAACGTACCCGGGACGATTATCACAGTCCTGGTCAAGGGCGCGGCGGCTGGTCTTGTTCCGGGACTTATCTACAGCGCTCTTGAGAAGAAGAACCGCTGGGCTGCGACAATATGCGCGGCTGCGGCAGCTCCGATCGTTAATACCGGAATATTCCTGCTGGGCTGCCTCGCGTTCTTCATGGGAACAATAAACGAATGGGCGGCAGGCGCAGGCATTGAGAACGCAGGAGTCTACATGGTGACGGTTTTCGTCGGCGTGAACTTCCTGGTAGAGCTTGGCGCTAACCTGCTGTTAAGCTCCGTGATAGTAAGAATAGTCGACATAGTAAAGAACAAACTGGCCGCAAACAAGTCACGGATATAATTCCAAAGGAGCAGCAATGATACTTGCAATAGACATCGGCAATACAAATATAGTCCTCGGCTGCGCGGACAGCGACAGGATATTGTTCCGTGAACGCCTTGCGACAGTTCAGCGCGAAACCTCGCTTGAATACGCCGTAAAGATAAAAGCGGCGCTTGATATAAACGGGATCAACCGCACACAAATCAGCGGCGCTGTGATATCTTCCGTCGTACCGTCTGTCACGAACACCGTAAAGGCGGCGGCTGAAAAGCTCATCGACAGGAAAATCATGATAGTAGGCCCCGGAATAAAGACCGGGCTGAAAATCCAGATAGACAACCCCGCGCAGCTCGGCAGCGACCTGGTAGTTGACGCCGTTGCAGGTATCCACGACTACCCGCTGCCGCAGATAATAATTGACATGGGCACCGCGACCACGTTCTCGGTCATCGACAAGGACCGCACCTACATCGGCGGACTTATCACCACCGGCGTAGCCGTATCAGCGGACGCCCTCAACTCCAGAACGGCGCAGCTCCCGAAAATCGCCTACGAAAAGCCGAAGCGCGTAATATGCAGCAACACCGTCGACTGCATAACCAGCGGCATAATGTACTCCAACGCATGCGCGATAGACGGAATAATCGAACGCATTGAGGAGGAGCTCGGCGAAAAAGCGACGGTCATCGCAACGGGCGGACTCTCGCAGGTAGTAATACCTCTCTGCCGCCACGAAATCACTTACGATGACGATCTTCTCTTAAAGGGGCTAATGCTCATCTGGAACAAAAACTCAAAATAAACATATTATACTGACCTTACAATACACAAAATTGCTGCCGGCTGTCCGGCAGCAATTCTTGTTTTATAGGGGTCTGCGGTATATCGCCGCGTCGTCGTCCGGGTAGTAGTTCCGGCGGAGCGCTATCTTTTCGTAGCCGCTCTTTTCGTATAGCGCTATCGCCCCGGCGTTCCTGCTGCGAACCTCGAGGAAGCAGCATACCGCGCCGCGCTCCTGCATTTTTGAGTGCAGTTCGGTCAGGAGCCGCTCCGCTATGCCCTGTCTGCGGAACTCCGGCAGCGTCGCTATCTGGAACAGCTCCGCTTCATCTGCCGCGACCCTTCCCAGCGCGAACCCCGCGACAATTCCGCCGCGCTCCTCGGTAACGAGGATATTCAGCGGGCTGTTTAGTTCCGACAGCAGCGTATCCGACGTCCAGCTTCCATGGAAGCACTCCTGCTCTATCGCGTTTATCTGCGCGAACCGCTCGTCAGTGGGCTTCATACCAGCTTCTGCCCTCCTTTGCGTCGGCGGTGAGAGGTACGGCAAGCTTTACTGCGCCCTGCATTTCCTCGGTGAGTATCTGCGCCGCCTTGTCCGCCTGCGCCTCCGGAGCCTCAACGATCAGCTCATCATGCACCTGGAGTATCAGCTTTGCCTCGGGGAGTTCCTTTTTCAGCCTGCGGTATACGCGTATCATAGCTATCTTGATGATATCCGCAGCCGTGCCCTGTATCGGTGTGTTCATCGCGATACGCTTTCCCAGAGCCTTCACGGTCTTGTTGGTCGAGAGTATCTCCGGAATAAAACGCTTCCTGCCGAACATCGTGACCGCCCAGCCGTCCTTTTCGGCGCTTGCAGTCACCTTGTCCATATACGCTTTCACGCCGGAATAATGAGTCAGGTAGTCGTCGATATACCGCTTCGCCTCGGGGACTGACACGTTGATATCCTTTGCAAGCGAAAACGCGCCTATGCCGTACACAATGCCGAAATTTACCGCCTTCGCGCTGCGGCGCTGCTCCGGAGTGATCAGCTCCGGCGGGACGTTCAGGACGCTTGCGGCGGTCTCGGTGTGGATATCTCCGCCCTCGCAGAAGGTCTTTATCATCGCCTTGTCGCCGGAAAGGTGCGCCAGTACGCGCAGCTCTATCTGGCTGTAGTCCGCGTCGGCAAGCATTCTGCCCTCCCCCGCAACAAAGAATCTGCGGAAGTTCCTGCCTATCTCGGTGCGCACCGGAATGTTCTGTATGTTCGGCTCCGCAGAGGAAATACGCCCGGTGCGGGTTTCGGTCTGCTTGAATGTGGTGTGCATTCTGCCGTCCGGAGAAACCGCCGCTTCAAGCCCCTTGACGTAGGTGTTGTAGAGCTTCGTGAGCGTTCTGTAGTCGAATATCAGCGGAATTATAGGGTGCCTGCCGCGCAGCCCCTCCAGCGTATCCGCGTCGGTGGAGTAACCCGTCTTGCGCTTCTTCCCGGCGGGAAGTCCCAGCTCCTCGAAAAGCACAACGCTGAGCTGCTTCGGAGAACCGATGTTGAACTCGTGCCCTGCTTCCTTGTAGATATCCTGCTCGATCTCCTTTATCTTCGGCTGGAGCGCGTCTCCGAACTCCCGCAGCGCCTCGGTGTCCAGCTTCACGCCCTCTATCTCCATGGAGCTAAGAACCTCGGCAAGGGGTATCTCAATGTCAGCCAGAACGCCGTACATCTCCTGCCGGTGTATTTTCTCCCACAGAGCGCGGTTCAGCAGAAACAGCGACTCCCCGAGCCGCTCCGCGCTGTAGGTCACGCCGTATTCCGCGCAGAGGCGCTCAACGGTGTAGTCGCTGGAATTTACGTTCAGAAGATACCCGGCAAGCGCCGCGTCGAACACCACATTTTTAAGCTCCATGCCGTTTTTCATGCAGTAGGAATACAGCGCCTTCGCGTCGTCGGTGCGCTTGGGTGCTTCGGAAGCCAGGATAGCCGCCGCGCCCTCCTGCGGCTTCCCCGCTAGAAACACGCGCACTTCACCGCCGGAAAACGCCACGTCATACGCCGCCGGGTCGAATTCCGGTATATCGGTCTTTTCCGCGGCTTCAACTGCGGGAGTCCCGGCATTATCCGGTGTGGGCGCGGTTCCCTCGGAGGCTATCGAGGCTATCGAGGCTATCGCTACCTTCGCCGGGGCGGTCTTGTCCAGACCCAGCTTCTTCATAACGCCGAACATTTCCATTTCGGTGAGGATACCTGCGGCTTCGGCGGGGTCTCCGTCCTTTTTCTCGTATGCGGACATGTCAAGCTCCACCGGGGCTTCAAGAGTTATCTCGGCGAGCTTCCGGCTCAGCTCCGCGCTCTCCCTGCCGTTTTCAAGCTTGGCGCGTACTCCCTTCGTGACCTCTATCGCGTCGAGGTTCTGGTAGATGTAGTCCACCGTGTGGTACTTCTGGATAAGCCCCAGCGCGGTCTTTTCGCCTACTCCGGGAACTCCAGGTATATTATCGGAGCTGTCGCCCATAAGGGTCTTGACCTCCAGCATTTCCCGGGGCGTAACGCCGTAGACCTCGGCTATCTTCGCCGGGGTGTAGATGATGTCCTCCTTGTTGGAGGCGAGCCTTACCGTCACCTTGTCGGTGATAAGCTGGAAGCTGTCGCGGTCTCCCGTGGAGATGGTGCACTCTCCGCCCTGCGCTTCAGCGGCGTGGGAGAGCGTTCCGATGATGTCGTCCGCTTCGTAGCCCTCCTTCTCCACGATGGCGACTCCAAGCGCGGTGAGTATCTGCTTGATTATCGGCATCTGCGCACGCAGCTCGTCTGGCATTGCGTGGCGGGTGCCCTTGTAGTCCGCATACATCTTGTGCCGGAACGTCGGCGCATGCAGGTCGAACGCCACTGCGATGCGGTCGGGAGCCTCCTCCTTCATCAGCTTGAGGAATATGTTAAGGAATCCGGTCAGCGCGTTGGTCGGCATTCCCTTTTTATTCGTGAGCACGCGTATCCCGTAGAACGCGCGGTTCATTATGCTGTTTCCGTCTATAACAAGCAGCTTCATGCTTTATTCTCCTTTGAATTTCGGCATAGTCGGGATATCCGTCATGCGGATATCGTCAAGCACGCGGTGATCCAGCTTTTTCAGCATGAACAGCGTGCAGGTGCCGGTAAATGCTCCGCCGATCACCGCCGAGGCTGTAAGTATCGGCGTGTAGGCGAGCACCAGAATGTTCCCGTAGATTATCACCGCGGTGAGCATCTGCCCGGCGATATGCGCCAGCGCTCCCATGATCCCGACCAGCGGCAGCCAGTTCTCTCGGTTCTCGCCGGGGAGGAGCTTTCTCATCAGAAGCATGACCCCAAGCGCGCAGATACCGCCCATCACTCCGTAGAACAGGTTCATGACCTGCCCGGTGATGAACGCCGCCACAAAGCAGCGCAGTATCACAACGAGCATCACATCTATGGAGCGCCACTTCCCGCCTATGTAGAGCATGAACATCGTTACGATGTTTCCAAGCCCGACCCTCACGCCGGGGATAGCGCATATAGGCGGCAGGAACGATTCAACCGCTGAAAGCACCGCCGCAATGCATATAAACAGCGCGCAAAGCGCGACTTTTCTAACCCTGAGCGCTTTCACCCGAATGCACCTCCGTCGTATTCTCCTGTGCGGAACGGCTGCTCCGCGAATTCATTATGCCGGACACCTTCTCCGCGATCAGCATAAGATCGGAAGGCTCCGGCGGCTTCGCAGGCTCGACCGGCTCCGGCTCTGCCTCGGGCATGATAGCCGCTTCCGGCTCTCCGGTGAACGTGTAGTCGCCGGCGCTTATCTTAGCCGCCGGATACGCAGCCAGCCAGTCGCGCAGATGACCCGCGGCAAGGCTGACCGCCGCCGCTGCCGAAGCCGCCAGCATAACAAATCCGCAGACCGCGAACACAGCGCCGTTTCCGCTTACGATAAAGCAGATCAGCGCATAGACAAGGTTCAGCGCGCAGCTCACCAGACGTATGACCGGCTCCCCGGCGACCGCCATAAGCGCCGCCGCAACGGAAGCCGCCGCGCCTATCGCAAGCGCCAGCCCGGTGAAAGCTCCGCCCATGGCGAAGCCGCACACAGCGCACACTAACGCCGCCGCACACTGAATATAAAAGCACGCATGCACAGTCCTCCGGAGCGCGCCGACCCTCCTCTGCCTTGCAGAAACAAAGTCGGAGACCACGCTCTTTCCGTCGGATTCAAAATGTATGAGCCGCTTTTTTATCCCGTCCAGCATAATTACCTCCAGAAATTATAAGGCTCAGAGCCTGTTGACTTCCTCCAGCCACAGCGCCGCGGAAGCGTCGCTGGGCATTCTCCAGTCGCCCCGGGGCGAGAGTGTGACAGAACCCACCTTGACGCCGTCCGGCAGGCAGCTCCGCTTGAACTGCTGCGAGAAGAACCTGCGGTAGAACGTCCTGAGCCACTTGAGAATAGTTTCCCGGTCGTAGCTTCCATCGAACGCGTACTCCGCCAGGCGGAAAACCTTGCTGGGCGGGAAGCACCAGCGTATCCCGTTGTACAGGAAGAAATCGTGCAGTTCGTACGGACCTACCAGATCCTCGGTTATCTGGGCGATGTCGCCGTTTTCGTCCGCCGGGAGAAGCTCCGGGCTTACCGGAGTATCGTAAATGCTCATCAGGACCTCGCGGAGGTCTGCGCCGCCGACGGTTCCCGCGTAGTACTTCACGATGTAACGAACAAGCGTTTTCGGAACGGAAGCGTTCACGCCGTACATAGACATGTGGTCGCCGTTGTAGGTAGCCCAGCCGAGCGCAAGCTCCGAAAGGTCTCCTGTGCCTATTACCATGCCGTTTTCAGCATTTGCGAGATCCATAAGTATCTTGGTGCGCTCCCGTGCCTGACCGTTTTCGTACACCACATTGTGGTTGCTCTCGTCGTGGCCGATATCCTTGAAATGCTGCTTTACCGAATCGGCAATATCTATCACGCGCAGCCTTGTCCCGAGCAGCTCGCAGAGCCGCTCCGCGTTGCTGCGGGTGCGCTTTGTCGTACCGAAGCAGGGCATTGTGACCGCCAGTATATCCGACGCGGGTCTGCCGAGCAGCTTCATAGCCTCCACGCACACCAGCAGCGCAAGCGTGGAATCCAGCCCGCCGGAAATTCCGATCACCAGCGTTTTCGCGTTGGTGTGGCGGACGCGCTTTTCAAGCCCATGTGCCTGCATTGTGAGGATATCCTCGCAGCGCTTGTCGGTCTCCGCCGAGGTATTCGGAACGAACGGAGTGCGGCGCACTATTCTGGTAAGCTCTGCGGGCTTTATTTCCATATCGAACGGAATACGGCGCATTCCCGGGCGCAGACCTCCCACGAAGCTCGTGTTGCGGCGGCGCTCGGAAGCAAGCTTCTGGACGTCTATTTCAGTAACGGTCAGCCCGGTTGAGTACAGTTTGCTCTCCGCGAGGACTATTCCGTTTTCGGCGATTATATCGTGCCCGCCGAACACAAGATCCTGCGTGCTTTCGCCGGAGCCTGCGCTGGCATACACGTACCCGCACAGCAGACGCGCGGACTGGCTGTTGACAAGCTCACGGCGGTAGGAATCCTTGCCGATGGTCTCGTTGCTGGCGGAGAGATTCGCGATGAGGGTCGCGCCGCCGAGCGCGAGTGAAATGCTCGGAGGCTCCGCAGCCCAGAGATCCTCGCAGATCTCCGCAGCGAAAACCAGCTCGGGCGTCCCGCGGCACTCGAACAGCAATCCAAGCCCGAACGGAACGCTCTCCCCGAAAAGCTCGATATCGTACTCGCCCTCCGGGGCGGCGGTGAAATGCCGCTTCTCGTAGAATTCGTTGTAGTTCGGGAGGAACTTCTTCGGCACAACGCCGAGTATCTTCCCGTCCTTCATTACGACGGCGCAGTTGTAAAGCTCCCCGCGGAACCTCAGCGGACAGCCCACCGCAATGAGCATGTCAAGTCCGGCGGAATGCTCCGTGATATCCTTCAGCGCGTTCAGGGCGCCGTCAAGCAGGGTCTGCTGAAAAAACAGATCCTGACAGGTGTAGCCGGTAATGCACAGCTCCGGCAGAACTAGCACTCTCACTCCCTGCTCGTGAGCCTTATCTATCAGCGCCTTTATGCGGGCGCAGTTATAGCCGCAGTCTGCAACCTTGATGTCAGGCGTTCCCGCGGCGGTCTTTACAAATCCGTCCTTCATTCTTCTGCTCCTTTTGTGCCACAGTAAGCACTTTATATTGTTATCCATTATATATTATATACGTTTTTCATCTGAAAATCAAGAGCAGTACACGGATTTTTAACATTTTATATAAAAATCCCCGCAGCCGTGTGACTGCGGGGATAATTGTATTTGATTCAGTAATATCAGAATCCGGTAGAATAGTTCGGAGCTTCCTTTGTGATCTGGATATCGTGCGGGTGGGACTCCCTGAGACCTGCGCCGGTGATGCGTACGAACTCTGCACGCTCCTGGAGGTCGGGGATAGTCGGGCAGCCGCAGTAGCCCATACCGGAGCGGATACCGCCAACGAGCTGGAAGATGGTGTCGGCAACGGATCCCTTGTAAGGTACACGGCCCTCAACGCCCTCGGGAACGAGCTTCTTGCTCTTATCCTGGAAGTAGCGGTCAGCGGAGCCCTTCTTCATTGCAGCAAGGCTTCCCATGCCTCTGTATACCTTGAAGCTTCTGCCCTGGTAGATCTCGACGTCGCCGGGAGCCTCCTCGCAGCCTGCCAGCAGGGAGCCGAGCATTACGCAGTTAGCGCCAGCCGCAAGAGCCTTGACGATATCGCCGGAGAACTTGATACCGCCGTCTGCGATGACCGGAACGCCGTACTTAGCGGCAGCGCATGCGCAGTCGTAAACAGCGGTGATCTGCGGAACGCCGATACCTGCAACTATTCTGGTGGTGCAGATGGAGCCGGGGCCGATACCTACCTTTACAGCGTCAGCGCCAGCCTTGATGAGATCCTCAGCGGCAGCGCCGGTCGCAACGTTGCCCGCGATGATAACAGCGTTCGGGAACGCGGTCTTGATCTTGTCGAGGGTGGTCATGATGTTCTTGCTGTGGCCGTGCGCGGAGTCGAGCACCAGTACGTCCGCCTGAGCCTTCAGCAGAGCGCCGGCTCTGTCAAGCACGTCGGGAGTAATTCCGATCGCAGCGCCGCAGAGGAGTCTGCCGCCTGCGTCGCGCGCGGTGTTCGGGTACTGTACGCTCTTCTCAATATCCTTGATCGTGATAAGTCCCTTGAGGAAGCCGTTCTCGTCAACCAGCGGGAGCTTCTCGATCTTGTGCTTTCTGAGGATCTCCTGAGCCTGCTGGAGATTAGTGCCGACAGGAGCGGTAACGAGGTTATCCTTTGTCATTACCTCGCCGATCTTCTGGTTATAGTCGGTGATGAAGCGGAGGTCGCGGTTAGTGAGGATACCGACCAGCTTGCCGTTCTCAACGACCGGAACACCGGAGATCTTGTACTTGCCCATCAGAGCGTCCGCGTCAAATACGCTGTCCTGCGGGGAGAGGAAGAACGGGTTAACGATAACGCCGTTTTCAGAACGCTTTACCTTGTCCACCTCGTCGACCTGCTGCTCGATGGTCATGTTCTTGTGAATAATACCGATACCGCCTTCTCTGGCGATCGCGATAGCCATGCGGCTCTCTGTTACGGTATCCATCGCGGAAGTCATGATCGGGGTGTTGAGCGTGATGTTCTTGGTGAGCTGCGTCTTGAGGTCGATCATGTTCGGGGTAACGTCGCTCTTTGCGGGTATGAGCAGCACGTCGTCGAACGTAAGACCTTCCTTGACAAATTTCTCGTTGTAGTTGCAGTTCAGCATACGATTAAATCCTCACTTTCTCGATCCGTTTCTGATTTGCACAGGTATTCCTGCGTCTTTTTCATTTTCTGGAACATTTCCCTCAATAAGGAAAAAAGCCGCTGAATGCATATGCTTCATGGCTTTTAGTTCCGTTTCGGGGAGATGTCCTCCCGAAGATATATTATAAATATTATATCACTAAACCGCTTTTTTTTCAAGCGCAAACCAGGAGAAAAGTATACAAATATCAAGCCTGAATTCGCCGCGATTTCGGAAATTTTCACGCTTTCCCTGAAAATCTCAAAAAAATCTTTCACAGCTTATTGACGAAAAAAGATATTTATTATAGAATATATGTGTATGGGTATTTTATGCCCTCTGAAAAATGTATGAAATTCACAGATAAGGAAATGATAATATGATAAAGACCTCAGCTTCGCTGCTTGCCTGCGACCTCGCGGATATATCCGGGGAACTCTCGCGCTGCAAAGCGGCGAATGTCGACTGGATACACTTCGACGTAATGGACGGCGCGTTCGTCGACCAGATAACCTACGGCAGCCCGGTGCTGAAATGCGTCCGCAGGGCAACGGATATGTTCCTTGACGTGCACCTGATGGTGAACGACCCGGCGAGCCAGATCAAGTTCTTCGCGGAAGCCGGAGCCGACCTCATCAGCTTCCACCTTGAGAGCCGCAGCGACGCACGAAAGACCCTGGAGCTGATACGTTCCTTCGGCGTGAAATCCGCGCTTGCAATAAAGCCCGGAACTCCCATTGAGGAAGCGTTCCCGCTTGTGGAGCTGTGCGACATGGTGCTCGTTATGACCGTTGAGCCGGGCTACGGCGGGCAGGCGTTCATTCCGGAAACGCTGGATAAGATACGCGCTCTGCGCAGCTTCGCCGGAGATTCCATCGACATTGAAGTCGACGGCGGAATAAACGGCAAGACCGCTCCGCTGGTAAAGGAAGCCGGCGCGAACGTCCTGGTTGCCGGAACCGGCCTTTTCAAGGCGGAGAACATGGCGCAGGTTAACTCCCTGCTGAAGGCTCCGCAGAAAGGACAGGCATGATAACTCCCATAACCAAGCGCGACCCGCGTAAGCTGTATCTGGAGCGCCTTGTATTCATGGCGGCTCTGCTGATACCGGCGGTGTTCCGCGGCGGCTTCAGACCGCTGGCAGTGTGCGCGGTGTGCGTTATCTGCTGCATGTTCACAGACTGGGTCTGCTGCAAGCTGCGCCGCATAAAATACGACATTAAAGACCCCGCCGTGATGTTCTGGGGGCTGTGCTGCGGAATGCTCATGCCTGCTGGTATCCCGCATGTCCTTGCAGGACTTTCCGCGGTTATCTGCATAGCTCTCGGGAAACACATTTTCGGCGGAAACGAGAACCTCGTGTTCTCTCCTCCAGCGATAGCCGTGGCGTTCCTGATAATCTGCTACCCCGGCGACATGCTGTATTATCCGAAGGTCGGCGAAATTCTCCCGATGTTCTCGGAGTACGAAGGGACTTTCACCCGCTCTGTCGAATACCACATGAACCTCGGCACAACGCCTACCCAGTCCGTTATGGATATCCTCATGGGGAACGTCCCCGGCGCTATCGGCGCTGTTAATATCCTCGTTATTCTGGTCATCGGCGTGTGCATGCTGATAAAGCACTCCACCAGCTTCACCGCGCTGATATCCTGCCTGACCTCTGTGGCGGCTATCTCCGCGCTGTACCCCAGGGTCGGGGATTCTCCGCTTATGTCGGTGTTCTATGAGCTTTCCAGCGGCTTCCTGCTGTTCGGAATCGTTTTTATGTCCGCCGAGCCTTATATACTGCCGAAGCGCCGCGCCGCACGAGTCATCTACGGAGTCGTGCTGGGCTACACCGTGATGATGTTCCGGTATTTCGGTCAGGTGGAGGGCTGCTTCGTTTTCGCGCTGCTTATCGTCAACGCCATGAGCAGCTCGTTTGATACCATCGTTGAAAATATCCTCTACTGGAAGCGCAACTACATCAGCTCCTTCGAGGGAAGCAAGAACCGCGCGCAGCAGGGCGGCATAAAGCTCACTGACACGCAGGAGATACAGCTCCCCGAAAAATACCGCTACAACACCCCGCCGATAGACGGCAAGGTGAAGCGCCACAAGCGCCGTCCTGCGTTAATAAGCAGACCCGGGGAGGCTCAGCCGCACCATGAGCAGCTCGAGCAGCCGGAGCGTTCAGAGCCATCTATAAACCCGGAGAAGGAGGACAGCGATGAATAACAAAACCTCCGGGAAGTTCAGACTTGACGGGCTTTTCCGCCAGAATATCGTTCTGATGAGCGGACTCGTCACCGCCCCGATAATAGTAGCGGCGACAACGTTCGAACGCGCTCTGGTGCTCACCCTGAGCTTCCTTCTTATCTCGTACTCGTCAATAATCATCTGTCGGTTCATTCCCCGGGAGATAGTCTACACCGTGCGGATAATCTGCTACGTCGGAGTTGCCGCTGTGATGTATATTCCAACCGCGCTGCTGATGAACGCGCTGTTCCCTGAAACGGCCTCGGCGGTGTCCATCTACATTGAGATACTTGTAGTCAATTCCCTGATACTCGCAAAGACCGAGAGCCGGTTCTACCTCATGCCGATAAAAGAAATGGCGCTGGACGCGCTGATGTACATTCTCGGCTACGCTATAGCGGCGTTCGCCGTGGGTATCATCAGAGAGTTCCTCGCGTTCGGCTCGCTGTTCGGGCTGAGAGTATGCGACGCCCCCATGCCCGCCGCCAAGACCACATTCTTCGGGTTCATACTTGTGGGGATCCTCGCGGCGGTCTGCCGCGGAGTGACTACCCGCCGCAGGAAGCGCAGCGAAAGCTCCGGCGTTATCCGAAAGGGGGCTGAATGATGGAAGTTATCGCAAAGATTGTTTCCGCCGCGATGGTCTCCGTGTTCGTCCAGAACGCGATATTCGACCGCGCATTCGGCAGCAACGTCGGTATTTACGCCTCCCGCAAGAACAGCACCGTTATCGGCTTCACTCTCGGCATCACTGCTATGACCACCCTGGCGAGCATTGTTTCCTTCTTTGTTGACCAGGCTATGCTCCCGACGGAGTTCGGCTGGCTGTTCATGCCGCTTATCTACTCAGCCGTTATCAGCGTGCTGTATATTCTGGGGCTTCTGGGGCTGTGGCGGTTTTTTCCAAAAATATTCAGGAAAATACGCAAGTACGTCCACCTTGCGATATTCAACTGCGCCGTTATCGGCGCGCTTTTCCTCAACTCCAACTACGGCAGCGACATCTGGTCGTACATCGGATACGGTTTCGGCACCGGCATAGGGTTCTTCCTGGCGTGCTTCCTGCTGAATATCGCGCACGAAAAGCTGGACAGCGACAAGATCCCGCGTATATTCCGCGGCTACCCCATCATGCTTGTATACATCGGCGTGATATCGCTGGCGTTCTACGCGCTGGCGGGCTACACCGTTGACTTCTGATAACAACACACCACATTCTAGGAGATATCATGAAGAAAAAGAACATCAAGATAAAGCACCGCAAATACAGCCTGTACCAGCGCAAGAAAAGCAAGGGCAGGAAGTTCCTCACCGGACTGCTGATGGTAATTCTGGTGGCGGGTCTGTGCGTACTGGGCTACGGCCTGGGCAAGCCACTGGTGGAGTACTTCTCTAACCGCGGAAACGAGCCGCCCCCAGAATCCGCCTGGACTCCGCCGGTATCCGCCGAGCCTGCGGCTCCCTCTGCGGAAGGAACTGCGGAAAAGACCGCTGAATCCTCCGAACCTACCGCCGAGCCGGAAATCGAAAAGACGGTCAGCGCGTTCATTCTGCCGGAGACCGCCGCGCTCAGCTCCGAGAGCCTCAACAGCGCCCTCGCAGCCGCAAAGAACAGCGGCTGCACCGACATCACGGTAACGCTCAAGGACGAAGTCGGAAGCTTCCTTTACAAGACCGCGCTCAAGGATATCCCCGAGAGCCAGATAACCGGAACCCTCACCGCAAAGCAGATCGCGGACATCATCACCAGGGCTGGAATGACTCCGCACGCGCGTATAAATACGCTGCTCGACCGCACCTCCCAGACCTACTCCGGCGGAAGCATCTGCTACATGATAGCCGACGGCGGGATCTGGCACGACTACTACGTCGACCAGGGCGGCAAATCCTGGCTCGACCCGTTCGAGAAGGAGACCGCGGCGTACCTTGCGGATATCACAAAGGAGATCGCGTCCGCGGGCTTCACAGACGTGATACTCGCAAACATGAGGTACCCGGCGTTCAACCAGCTGGATTATACGAACTTCCTGCGGCAGCTCAACATTTCCGACGAAACCGCGCGTCTTGAAGCGCTGTGGAACGTCATTTCCGCATGCCAGAAGGCTGCGGGGGATACCAGAGTCACAATTGAAATGAACGACGAAGATCTGTTCGCGGATAACAACGCGATCGCGCTCACCACTGCGGAAGCCGCAGGAGATAAAACAAAGCTGAAAACCGCAGCGCTGCTGGTGAACTACTCCCCCGCCGACAAGACAGGCTACGCCGAAACAAGGGCGTTCATCGGGAAGCTCTCCGCGATGTACTCCGGACAGGAATGGGCGGTCCGCATTCAGACCTCCGGATTCTCCGCCGCTTCTCTCGAGCAGGTGCGCAAGGCGTTTGCGGACTCCGGTATCACCATGTTTTCTGAATAATCGGTGAAAATTTTACCGCCCTACTTGATTTTAGGAGCAGTTTAGGTTATAATTAAAAGGTACTATAAAAATCATGCCGCAAGGCAGGACGTGGAGGACAACTAATGACAACACTCGCAGTTATTTCTACCGCAGCTTCTTCTGCAGACGCAACCGGCGGTGCAAACGTGGCAAGCATGCTCACAATGCTCATTCCGCTGGCGCTTATCATCGTATTCTTCTATTTCTTCATAATCCGCCCGGAGAAGAAGCGCAACAAGGAAATGCAGAACATGCTCAACAGCATTCAGGTTGCTGATGAGGTTATCACCAACGGCGGCATCATCGGCAGAGTTCTTTCCGTTAAGGAGGACACCGTGCTTATCGAGACCGGCAGCGACCGTACCAAGATCCGCGTGCTGAAATCTGCTATCGCTAAGAACAACACCGTTCACGAGGCTCCCGCTGAGGAAGCTCCCGCTAAGAAGAAAAAGGGCGACAAGCCCGCTGAGATCAAGTGACCTTGCGCATATGAAGCAAAAACTCCCTTCGGAAACGGAGGGAGTTTCTGTTTGTCGGAAGAGTGCACGGCTAAAAATATGCTGGTGAAAATTGCCGACGCGGTATTTAACATGCGGCCGCTAAATTATAAGCAAGGGGCCTCTTTTGAAGTCCCTTACATTCATTCATTCTTATTTTCTGTTGTCTGTTCAGGCTCGGTAGCTCCCTCCGCGCGCTTTTTAAGCTTTATCTTCGACATATTCCGTATTCTTGACCAGATGAACGCCAGCGCCACCAAAACAAGCTCCGGAATAGTCTGCCACAGTCTTGACACCACGGATACGACCATAGCGTCGCTCTGCGGCATTATAAGGCACAATCCGGCTACGATGATTCCCTCGCGGACTCCAAGCCCGGACGGGGCGAATATCGCGAGAATGCCCATTATCGCGGAAACTCCCCAGATACCGGCACAGAACAGCAGTTCGGAGTACTCCACGGCGGGATAGATCGACTTCGTAAGAATGAAGAATCCAACGCCGACGATCAGCCAGTTTCCGATGAACAGCAGCACGACCTTTAACATCTGCGAGTACTTCATCGGTATCTCAAGATCCTTCTTAAAGAGCTTCCCAAGTATCCGCAGGAAGAAATTGATTATTTTCGGGTGAATGCACACGAAAAACACGACTATCAGCGCGATAGTTACCCACTTGTAGTTTTCCAGAAGCTCGTTCGGGAAGAACAGCAGCGACACGATAAACAGCATTGCCGCGCCAAGCAGCGTGCAGACATTCTCAATAAAGAAGCACACCGTTACCTTCGACAGCGGCGCGTCCTCCTCCTTATAATAGGTCAGGCGGGCGGCAAGCATGAACACCTTCCCCGGAATGTACTTTCCGAGGATAGAGTAGAGGTAGCTCGTGACGGCTTTCTCGTACTTTATCGCACAGCCGTTAAGCTTTGTAATGTAGTGCCACAGCGACGCCAGGGTTATTTTATACAAGAAATAGAACAGCATGGAGAATATGAATATCCCCATATCAACGTTCATTATCTTGTCGGAGAATTCATCCCAGTTCTTCCAGAAGTACCACGCCAGGAATACCACGACAAGCACGCCGAACAGGATTTTCAGCGCTTTCAGTATCTTTTTCTTATCAGGCTTTTTCATTGTTTTCCCCCGGTCAGAAGCTCAGCAGCACGCGAATGAAGCACATGTAATAGTATATGAACCAGGTAGGCATTTTCTCAAGCTTAGCGAGCTTTTCACGGCTGAATTTCATGTTTCTCCAGCCAAGCTTGAATGCAAGGCGGTGATTCCACTTGCACTTGCCGGAGACATCAACATTAAGCTTCCTTCCCATCTTTTCGAACATTTCCTGCTTCGCCTTTGCCGCGTTGAACTTGAATACCAGCGCACGCTTCTGGCTGCGAAGCATTTTGCTGTCGTCGATACGCGAAGCAACTATCGCGCCGTCGTCCACAGCGGACTGGAACGCCTCCATTGCGCGCTCGCTTCGGATAACGCAGCTTGTGTGCTTTATCGGATTCTTCTTCATTTCCTTGAGCCAGATATCGCCGAAGCTGATATCCGCAGAGTTGCAGTAATGATCCTGGCAGACCATGCAGCTCTCCCGGCTGAAGAAGTACGCGTTTTTGTATGCGCATATCGTCTTGGGGTAGCTGAGGGTCTTTTCGCTGCCGTCCTCGTACTGCACGGTGGAAAGTCCGCGCCAGTGACCACGGCGGTAGTACAGCCTCTTTGCGCCCTCAAGGGAGATTTTCTTCTTCCTCAGCGGAACTAACGTTGCATTCTCGCTGTGACTTCCGCTGCAATAAAGTCCGAGCTTCAGCACGACCTTTTCCTTCAGCGCAGGCTCCTTTTCAAGCATTGCAGTGAACGCTCTCATCTGGCAAGGGACGAGTACTACGGCAAGCTTTCCGTTGAACTCACGGAGCATATCAACGTGCTTCATCAGCGGCATGTACATGTATACCGACGAGGAGCTTTCCATCAGTTCCTCCCTGGTTGTCGCGATGAACGTCTTGTATCCCAGCTTTCCGTCCTTTATCTCGCTTCTTGTGACCCACGCGCCGTCTATCTCTCCCGTTTCGAGCATGTGGCACAGCAGAGCCGTCACCATACCGCCGGAAGCCGCATTAGCGCGGATATTCCCGTCAGCGGCATATCCCATTCGCGCACATATATGTTCGCCCATGTAGAACTCCGGACGGTTGAAATCAAGCAGCTTGACCTTTTTCGGCTTGGCGTAGACCTTGTCTATCTCCTCGCTGATGAAGCGGATATTGTCACGGCTGCTCTCCAGCACGGCAGGGAGGTTCTCCTTTATTTTCTCGCGTATATTCTGGCTCTCGGAAATGAACCCCATGAACTTTGTTTTCAGGGAGTCAAGCTCCAGCGCGGAAAAATCCACCGCGTACTCGCCAAGCCCGAACATATCGAGGACTTCCTTATACTTGTGGCTCCAGCCGACGAGCAGCACCGGAGTGCATTTTTCCAGAGCGCCTATCATTGCATGGAATCGGGAAGCTACCAGTACTTCGCAGCGTGCCAGTAGCTCGCGTATCTCCTCGGGAGCCATTTCGCGCGGCTCCCACATTACCTTTGTCTTGTCCCGGACTGCATTATAGACCTCGGTGCAGATGATGAGGTCGTTGTTGCGGGGCTTCTCGCTGCCTTCGCGGGCGGCGTTGGCTATCAGAAGCACGTTATAGTCCTGCTCATTGAGCCAGTTGATGAACTGGATCATACAACCGCGGTAGTCCCTGCCCATTTTTTCGCATTTCCCCTGGACTACGCTGCTTATCGACAGCGCGACAACTCTCTTGCGGAAGAACGGGCTGTCCTCGCAGAGCTTCTGCACTTTTTCGGCATAAAAATCGCTGTCGGGCATGGAGAATGCTCCATCGGCGCAGAGCTTCACGTTTTCGGTGACGCCTATTCCGGCGAGGTTGTCCTGGGTGATTTTTCCGCGTGCGCAGATGAGCTTTATCTTCGGAAGTATCCACTTTGCAAGGAACTTATTCCAGCCGTTCTTGAACGTACCAAGCGCCTGGGAGTACTTAACGACGGGAACTCCGCAAAGCATGGGAACTGCTGCACATACGAACGCGTAAGTATTCATGATGAAGCCGCGGCTGTCCACGAAGGAGATTCCCGCCTCGTCGATAACTATGTCGCACTGGGAATACGCCTTGATTATCTTATCCATTTGCAGAAGCTTCCGGAACGGCGGAATGAACCGCAGGAAGCTGTAAAGTATGGAAAGCGGGAAAGCCAGGAACAGAAGGCGCTCCGGCTTTGCGTTGACTACTTTTATAAAGTCGTATTTCTCAGGCATTTCAGCGATGAGCTTACGGTCTGCACCGGGGTATGTGGACATCAGGAATATATTGAGTTTCTCGCCGTAGCGCTCCCTGAGCTGCTTTATGGAGCTCTGAAGCATGGCTGCGGCTCCCTTGTTTCCGCTGAAGCAGGCGGCGGTTATAGCGATGTTTATTGGTTTCATCTATGTGCGCTTCCTTTACTTTTCGATTTTGTATAGCAATACAATGATATTGTATCACATAAGTGCTTATTTGTCAAAAGAAAAGTTTGTGAAAAGATTGCTGGAATGATAAACTATAATTTAGCGCTACATGGAAACTACTGCGTCAGCAATTGGTTTTCGCTTCCTTTTGCTTACAAAAGGAAGTGGGAGCGTGAGGGCAAAGCCCTCACACTTCGCGCGCCAGCGCGAATACTCCGCACGGAGTGCGGCTACTCTGCGCGCCGGCGCGCAGTCAAAACGTTCAAAAGCGCTAAAGGGGTGTGGGGGAAAACAAGAGTTTTCCCCCACAAGCAACACGTCGTCTTTATTGAGCCTTTCCTCCGAAACAGTCCGGTGGACTGTTTCGGAAGAACATTACACATTTAAATTATAGTTTATAATGGTCACCTCTAAAAACCTTGTTTGAGTGAAAATGTGTATAACACACCGACTGCTTCTTCAAACCGTTTTTAGAGGTTCCCTAATATAAAATTAACCGAGGAGCTGCAAACTCCCCGGTTAATCTTATTTGCGTATCCTGCGAATCTTCACCTGATGTATCGGCTTTGCAGACTGGCTATAGCCGTTCGGCGCCGTGGGAACCGTATAGGGCGCCCCGAGTGCAGCCGCTGCCTGAGCCAGCTCCTCTGCCTTCGGAGCTTTCCGCTCACGGAGGTTCTGCTCGCGCTCCGTCTCTTCATGCTGCGCCTGCTCCGCCGCTTTGTAAGCCTGCTCGTAGAAATATATCTGCGAATTGAGCCGCGGCTCGCCCTCCTTCGGCTGAACATGGTAGTAGTTACCGTCGCTGTCCTGTTCGCGCGCCTTCACGTTATCACGGAGCATCGTCTCGAATATTTCGACTGCGCGGTCTGCTATGCTCTTATCCAGCAGCGGAGCCGCAACCTCAACGCGGCGCTCGGTGTTTCTTGTCATGAAGTCGGCGCTGGAGATGTACACCCTGCGGCGGTCGCCGGTGCCGAAAATGTAGATACGGCTGTGCTCCAGGAATCTTCCCACGATGGAAATTACACGTATATTCTCAGTGTCCCCCTCGACGCCTGCGATAAGGCAGCAGATACCCCGGACTACCAGCTCGATTTTGACCCCGGCGCGGCTTGCCTCGGCGAGCTTTTCAATGATATCCTTATCGGTCAGGGAGTTCATCTTGATTCCGATGTAGCCCTTGTCCTTGTAAGTTATTTCGTTGTCGATAAGCTCGACAATGCGGCTCTTGAGTCCCTTCGGTGCAACCAGCAGCTTGTTGGTGCTCTCAACTGTATTCCCGACTGCGAGCGCATTGAACACCACGGAGGCGTCAGAGCCGAAATCACGGTCGGCGGTCATCAGCGTGAGGTCGGTGTACAGCTTGGAAGTACGCTCGTTATAGTTGCCCGTGCCGACCTGCGTGATGTAGCTTACGTCGTTGCCGTCGCGCAGCGTGATGAGCAGCAGCTTGGAGTGCACCTTCAGCTCGTCCAGACCGTAAATGACGGTAACTCCCGCGTCCTCGAGGCACTTCGACCAGCCGATGTTGTTTTCTTCATCGAAACGCGCGCGGAGCTCCACCAGCGCAAGGACGTCCTTGCCGTTTTCAGCGGCGCGGGTCAGGGCGCTGATTATCTTACTGTCCCTCGCCACGCGGTAAAGCGTTATCTTGATGGAAACTACGTCCGGATTCTCGGCTGCTTCCTCAAGCAGGCGTATGAACTGGTTGATGTTCTCATAGGGGTAGTTTAGCATGATGTCGTGCTGCTTTATCTGCTCTATCATCGGGCGCTTGGTGTCGATGGAGGGGGATTTCTGCGGAGTCAGCGGAGCAAAGAAAAGCTCGCTGTTTTTCTCCAGCTTCCTTTCGACGGAGGAGAGGAAATCCATCGTAAGCGGGGCGGTCTGCCAGAAAATGAAGCTGTCGCGCACTTTGAGGGTCTTTGCTATGAGCGCGGCTATGCTGTCGTCCGGCTTTCCGAGGAATTCCAGGCGAACCGGCTGGAGCTTCTTGCGCTTCTTTACAAGGTCGGACATTATATCGCGGAAATCAACATCGTGGTCGTACAGACCCTCGTCGATGGCGATATCTGCATTTCGGGTCACTCTGAAAATGCAGCGGGAGATTATCTCGAAATTCTTGAACACCTGCTCAGCGTAATGGCTGATAAGCTCCTCGATAAGCAGGAACTTTCCCGTTCCCGGGAGCCACACCAGCTTCGGAAAATTCTCCGACGCGGGAAGTATCCCGAACGTTACCTTGCGCGCGGCGTCGTCCTTTTTGCGTATCGCTACGCCGACGTATATCTCGCCGCTCTTGAGGAACGGCACCGGGTGCTTTTTGTCTACAACTCCGGTGAACAGCAGCGACTGTATCTCGCGGGTGAAAAACGCGCGGAAGTACGCGTCCTCTTCCGGGGAGAGGTCCTTAACAGCGAGGTGCTCAACGCCGTAATTTTTCAGACCGTCCATTATCGCGGAATACGCGTCGTCCTTGACTGGCAGTAGCTGCTTTACGCGCTTCGCGATCTCCACGAGCTGCTCCTTTGCGGTCATGTTGGTCTTGTTTTCAGTGTCCTTGCTGTCAAAGAGCATTTTATCGTGCAGGCTGCCTACTCTTATCATAAAGAATTCGTCGAGGTTGGAGCAGAATATCTGCACGAATCTCAGCCGTTCGAACAGCGGAGTTTCCTCGTCGAATGCCTCTTCAAGCACCCTCGCATTGAACTTGAGCCACGAAAGCTCACGGTTGTCATAGAATTTACCGCTCATATTAAATCCTTTCACAGTTGCTTTATCTGCTGTTTACGCCGAATTTACATATAACAACGCCGCCTGAAAACGCTCGGTCTACAGGCGGCTAAATTATCAATGAATATGTTTACTTCTTGAGGTCTAGAGAAGCCTTGATGAATCCGTTGAACAGCGGGTGAGGTCTGTTCGGTCTGCTCTTGAACTCAGGGTGGAACTGAACTGCAACGAACCAGGGGTGAACGTCCTTCGGAAGCTCAACGATCTCGACAAGCTTACCGTCGGGAGAGAGACCAGCGAACTTCAGACCCTTTGCAGCGAGCTGCTCACGGTAGGCGTTGTTGAACTCGTAACGATGACGGTGACGCTCGTAGATAAGACCCTCGCCGTAAAGCTCGCGGGAGATGGAATCTTCGTCAAGCTTGCAGGGATACAGACCCAGGCGCATTGTACCGCCCATGTCAACGCCCTTCTGGTCGGGCATGATGTCGATAACGTCGTACTTGTGCTGACCGAACTCAGAGGAGCTTGCGCCCTCCAGACCGCCGACATTTCGTGCGAACTCGATAACCGCCATCTGCATGCCGAGGCACAGTCCAAGGTACGGCTTCTTGTGCTCTCTTGCATAGCGTACAGCCTCAATCTTGCCCTCGATGCCTCTGTCGCCGAAGCCGCCGGGAACTACGATGCCGTCGACCTTGCCGAGAAGCTTCTCGGAGGTCTCGGGGGTTACTTCCTCGGAATTGATAAGCTCGATATGCACGTCAGCGCCGTTTGCCGCGCCTGCATGTCTGATGGACTCCATAACGGAGATGTATGCGTCAGGAAGCGCAACGTACTTGCCTACGAGACCGATGGTCAGCGGCTTTGTTGCGTTCTCCTGCATGTGAACCATGTTCTTCCACTCGGTGAGGTCAGGCTCTCTGTCCTCAAGACCAAGGTGGTGGCACGCGGAGTGCGCCAGACCTGCTTCCTCAAGCATGAGCGGAACAGCATACAGCGAAGAAGCGGTGAGGTTCGGGATAACGTCCTCCTTGCGGACGTTGCAGAAGCTTGCAACCTTCTCCATCATGTCCTGCGGGATCTCGCAGTCGCTGCGGAGAACCAGCACGTTCGGCTGGATACCGATGGAGAGCAGCTCCTTTACGCTGTGCTGGGTCGGCTTTGTTTTAAGCTCGTTGCTGCCGGAGATGAACGGAAGCAGAGTAACGTGAATGTACATTACGTTCTCTCTGCCGACGTCGTTGCTCACCTGGCGTATAGCCTCGAGGAACGGTGTGGACTCGATATCGCCGACTGTACCGCCGATCTCGGTGATAACTACGTCGGCAGCCTCTGCGCCGCTGTTGGCAACGCGGTAGATGCGGTCCTTTATTTCGTTGGTCACGTGCGGGATGACCTGAACGGTTCCGCCGAGGTAGTCGCCGCGGCGCTCCTTGTTAAGAACTGTCCAGTAGATCTTACCGGTGGTGACATTGCTGTTTATTGAAAGATTCTCGTCGATGAAACGCTCGTAGTGACCGAGGTCGAGGTCAGTCTCGGCGCCGTCGTCGGTTACGAAAACCTCGCCGTGCTGATAGGGGCTCATAGTGCCGGGGTCAACATTTATATACGGGTCGAACTTCTGGATAGTTACCTTGTAACCTCTCATTTTGAGCAGCCGACCGAGCGAAGCAGCCGTAATGCCCTTGCCAAGACCGGAAACTACGCCGCCGGTGACGAAAATGTATTTTGCAGCCATTTTTTGTTTGACCTTCCCTTCTTTGAAATTAGGAATTCTGAATTCGGAATTCGGAATTTCGGGAATCCAGAATTACTTCAGCCTTACTTATCCGAAAACATATCTACAGTTTATTATATCACTATGCGTAACTTTTTTCAAGTGGTATTTCTACTAAAATAACCATTCTGCGGCATTATTTTTCCGGTCTTTTCATTTCCAGTTTCTGTCGTAGCTCGGAGCCTCCAGAAGCGGGTTGGAAGTTGTCGGGCGTTTTTTCTTCCTGAGCGTGATGTGTTCTGCGATGTTGAACGGCTTTTTCTCTGGTATTGCGCGGAATTCCGCGAGATAATGCTCAAGCGAGGTCTGTATTTTCTTAGCAGAACCGAACCAGCCGTTTATTTCCAGCTTGTCCGCGGTCTCGAAACCGCGTTCGTTAAGCTCGGGGCTGTCAAACTGCGTGTGACCGTCCTCGCCGACATGGTAGCCCAGGCGGCTGCTTTCCTCAAAGTAGCAGCGCACCTTTCCCTTCACCGTCAGCGAACAGGGGGAAGCTTTCTGGTCGCGGGATATCTCCTCGATACCGGAAAACGGCACGAAATACAGCCGCCGGAGTATCACCTGGTCGTCCCAGTTCCGGAATTCCCCGGCGTAAAGGCTGAACACGAAGCCGTCCGGCAGAATGTCAAGATATGTGAACCTGCTGTGCCGTGCGGTGTACTTCTTAGCCAGCAGAGCCGCAGCGAACATCGTTGTCGTTCCAGCCAGCACGCATATTACGATCACCAGCGCCATGAGCTTTATAATCCCGGAGGAATTTCCAGCGCCGAGGTTCAGCAGGATATTCACCGCACAGAACACGCAAACGCCGAAAAGCGGCACCAGTACGATAATAGCCGTACCCCTGAGCCGCCTGCGGTATTTGGTTGTATCCGCGTGGAAAAAGTAATCCATGCTCCGCCTCCGCATTTATGTACTTTAGCCGCCTGCATACGGCTTCCTTGTTTATTATAGCACATAAACGCCCCGCCGTCAATCTTCGCGGGGGAGTTCATCCGGAGGTATCGCGGCAAAGCTGCGGTCAACGGTTATAACGCAGCGTATGTCCGCTCTCTTCTGCGACATGAAACGCTCTATCTCGGCGCGCAGTTCGGATTCGTCCATCTTGAAATCAGTCGGCACTGCAACGTCGAACTCCGCGTTTGTTATGTCGCCGCAGCTGACAAGCCGCAGGTCGTGAACGGACAGCCTTTCGTCGATAAGCCGCACGGTCTGCTCAAGTTCACGGCGTATCTCGCTGACTGCGGAATCGTCGGTCAGAACCGGGTCGAAATGAATCAGCATGTTGATGCCTTCGCTGCTGAGGAAATCGCGCTCGATCTGGTCTATCACGGCGTGGCTTTCTATGACGTTCTCCTCCGCCGCCATCTCGACATGCACGGTCGCGAATTTTCTGCCGTGGCCGTAGTCGTGCACGATGAGGTCGTGAGTTCCCAGAACTCCGGGGTAGGAGAGGATTTTCCGGCGGATCTTCTCAACAAGCTCCGGCGATGGGGCGTTTCCAAGCAGCGGGTCCATCGTGTCCTTTACGAGACCCGCTCCGCTGTACAGTATGAATCCCGCGACTGCCACCGCCATTATGCCGTCTAGCTGAACTCCGGTGTAATGCGAGATAAGACTAGCGGCGAGGACCGCGCCGGTCACTATGCAGTCGTTGCGGCTGTCCGCGGCGGCGGCGATGAGCGTCTGCGAGTCGATGTGCTTCCCGACGCTGCGGTCGAAGATCATCATGCCGAATTTCACCGCGATGGAGGTCAGCATTACAATTGCCGAAACCAGGGTGAATTCCACGTCCTGCGGGGTTATGATTCTCTCGATTCCGCTTTTGAGCAGCTCAATTCCGATAACTATAACGAGTATCGCGACAACGAACCCGGATATGTACTCATACCGCGCGTGTCCGTAGGGGTGCTCGGCGTCGGCGCGCTTTTCGGAGAGCTGGAATCCGATAAGGCTGATGAGGCTGGAAGAAGCGTCCGAGAAGTTGTTGAGCGCGTCCGCGGTGATAGAAACGCTCCCCGAGAAGGTACCTGCGATGAACTTCCCTGCGCTCAGGAGCATATTGCAGACTATTCCGACCCAGCCCGCCAGTCTGCCATAGTATGCGCGTTTGTGATTTTTTTCGTTTTCTGCCGACATAAAGACACCTCCAGCCGGAAATACGCTTCGATTAAATTGCATTATGAAAAGTATATCACGCGGTATATCTGTTAGTCAAGATTTACGCGGTGTAATTTTCAGCCGAAAAACAACTAAAAAACGGTTCGAAAATTCTACAGCCCAGATGTTCTGAAGAAAATTGAAAATAATCGCAAAAAGCCCTTGACAAATCAGAATGAAAGTGTTATAATAATTAAGCGTTAATGTTAAGCAAAGCATCTGCGGGTGTAGTTCAATGGTAGAATCCCAGCCTTCCAAGCTGGTCGCGTGGGTTCGATTCCCATCACCCGCTCCAAGCCTTTATAGGCTGCTGTATAGGATACGCGCCATTAGCTCAGCTGGATAGAGCAACCGCCTTCTAAGCGGTAGGTCGAAGGTTCGAATCCTTCATGGCGTGCCATACATGGTGGGTATGGCTTAGTTGGTTAAAGCGTCGGATTGTGGTCCCGAAGATCGTGGGTTCGACTCCCACTACCCACCCCAGATAAGAAAAGGCATAGGTTTAACCTGTGCCTTTTTCGTTAATATCCAGTACAATGCTGGGATATAGCCAAGTGGTAAGGCAAGGGTCTTTGACTCCCTCATTCGTGCGTTCGAGTCGCACTATCCCAACCAAATCAACAAATGCCCCGTTTTGGACGGGGTATTTGTTTTACTGGGGAAGATATTGATAGATGAATTGTTGTTTAGAGGCGAAACGCTGCTTGTGAGGGAAAACTATAATTTAGATGTGTAATGTTCTTCCGAAACAGTCCGCCGGACTGTTTCGGAGGCCTGGTTCAACAAAGACAATGTGTTGCTTGTGGGGGAAAACTCTTGTTTTCCCCCACACCC
>ENA-UOOC01000134-UOOC01000134.1-human-gut-metagenome-genome-assembly--contig:-C48old-NODE-134-length-85785-cov-19.822396_pt1 | contig 85785 bp, 76 predicted proteins | sample MGYA00242469_ERZ724016 | MGnify/ENA metagenome assembly ERZ724016 | reverse complement strand
GGGCGCTGCCCTCGACTCGCAAGGGGGACGCGTCCCCCTTGACTCCCGATTAGGGATTGCGGTAAGCGGAACACGCACCGCTAAATTATAGTTTGTCAAAATAAAAATGGGCAAACCACTCAGCCTGCCCATCATTAAAATATTCCACCGAAGGAGGACGCCATAATTCCAAATTCCGCGATCTGAATTCCGAATTAAAAACTGCCGGGGCTTCATACGAAACCCCAGCAGAATTATTTATTCAGCAGCGTTTATTAATACATGCCGCCCATGCCGCCTGCCGGCATAGCGGGAGCTGCGGGAGTTTCCTCGGGCTTATCAGCTACGAGGGACTCTGTTGTCAGCACCATTGCTGCAACGGAAGCAGCATTCTGGAGTGCGGACCGTGTTACCTTTGCAGGGTCAACGATACCAGCGGAGATCATATCGCCGTAGGTCTCGGTATAAGCGTCGAAGCCGTAGCCTACCTTGCCTTCGCGGTTGATTGTGTCGATGATCACGGAGCCTTCAAGACCTGCGTTCAGCGCGATCTGACGTACCGGCTCCTCAAGAGCGCGGAGTACGATCTTTGCACCGGTCTTTTCATCGCCCTCGAGGGTGTCGACCAGAGCCTTAACAGCAGGCATTGCGTTAATAAGAGCAGTACCGCCGCCGGCTACTATGCCTTCCTCAACGGCTGCCTTGGTAGCTGCCAGGGCGTCCTCGATGCGGAGCTTCTTCTCCTTCATCTCTACCTCGGTAGCAGCGCCGACCTTGATTACGCCTACGCCGCCGGAGAGCTTAGCAAGTCTCTCCTGGAGCTTCTCCTTGTCAAATTCGGAGGTGGTGTTCTCAATTGCGTTCTTGATCTCGTGAACTCTGTCCTTGATAGCGTCCTTGTCGCCGCAGCCGTCAACGATGATGGTGTTCTCCTTGTTGACCTTTACCTGCTTAGCGCGACCGAGCTGGTTGATCTGGGTCTCCTTGATGTCGAGACCAAGCTCCTCGGTGATAACTTCGCCGCCTGTCAGGATAGCGATATCCTTCAGCATTTCCTTACGTCTGTCGCCAAAGCCAGGAGCCTTGACAGCTACGCATACGAATACGCCTCTCAGCTTGTTCAGAATGATGTTTGTCAGAGCGTCGCCCTCAACGTCTTCAGCGATGATGACGAGCTTCTTGCCAGCCTGTACGATCTGCTCGAGCAGCGGCAGAACGTCCTGAATAGAGGAGATCTTCTTATCGGTGATGAGAATGTACGGATCGTCGATAACAGCTTCCATCTTATCGGTATCAGTTACCATGTAGGGGGAGATGTAGCCGCGGTCGAACTGCATGCCTTCAACTACCTCGGAGTAGGTCTCAGCAGTCTTGCCCTCTTCAAGGGTGATAACGCCGTCAGCGGTTACCTTCTCCATAGCCTCGGCGATCAGCTTGCCCACGGACTCGTCGCCAGCGGAAACAGTAGCGACTCTCTCGATGTCCTTGCTGCCGTTTACTGCCTGGGAGTTCTTCTTGATCTGCTCAACCGCAGCGTCAACAGCCTTCTGCATGCCCTTCTTTACTACCATCGGGTTTGCGCCTGCTGCGATGTTCTTCATGCCCTCGCGTACCAGAGCCTGTGCGAGCAGGGTAGCTGTTGTTGTACCGTCGCCTGCTGCGTCGTTGGTCTTGGTTGCAACTTCCTTTACGAGAGCTGCGCCCATGTTCTGGAATGCGTCCTCAAGCTCGATCTCCTTAGCAATGGTAACGCCGTCGTTGGTGATCAGCGGGCTGCCGTACTTCTTGGAAAGAACTACGTTTCTGCCCTTCGGGCCGAGTGTAATCTTAACTGTATCAGCCAGGGTGTCGATACCTGCCTGGAGAGCCTTGCGGGCTTCTTCGCCGTAAATAATATCCTTAGCCATGATATATTTCCTCCTTGTGTTCAATTATTCTACAACTGCCAGAATGTCAGACTGTCTGAGTATGGAGTACTCTACGCCGTCTACCTTTACCTCGGTGCCTGCGTACTTGCTGATGAGCACTCTGTCGCCGACCTTGACGTTCATTACGATGTCCTTGCCGTCAACGTTTCCGCCGGGGCCTACTGCTACGACCTCTGCGATGGAGGGCTTCTCCTGTGCGGAAGCTGTCAGGATAATACCGCTCTTGGTGGTCTCCTCAGCTTCGACCATCTTTATAACTACGCGGTCTGCTAAAGGCTTGATTGTCATATATATTTCCTCCTTAAAATAATTATGTGCGTCATTAAGGTTTAGCACTCTATTTCTCTGAGTGCTAATTATATTTTAACCATTATTCAGAAAAAATCAAGAGGTAAACCGGCTTTTTTTTGCAATTTCGTGAAACATGCAGTATTTTTAATAATTTCGCATACCAGATTTAGGCAAATTTGCACAAATGCCAAGTTCCCAAATGTATCATAATTCGCGCTGATTTTTATTGATTTTTCTTATAATATATGATAAAATAAAGGGATAGAGAAATTATATGCTGGAGGTCGAAGGAATATGGCAGCTGCAGTACCAAAGAGAATAGCTTCCGGAATAATAAACGCGCTGAAGGGCGGCGTAGTTCCGCGCACAGGGCTTGGATACATCGCGGTCGGACGTACTGCGGAGATAAACGCGCTTCTCCACGACGTGGACATCACCGAGGAAGGCGGTGCGTTTTTCCGCTTCATCGTCGGAAGATACGGAAGCGGAAAGAGCTTCATGCTTCAGACCATGCGCCAGCACCTTATGGACAGAGGGTTCGTCACCGCCGACGCCGACCTCTCCCCGGAGCGCCGCCTGATGGGCACGAAGGGTCAGGGTCTCGCGACCTACCGGGAGCTCATGCGCAATATGAGCGTCCGCACAAAGCCCGACGGAGGCGCGCTCCCGCTTATACTCGAGAAGTGGATAACCAATATCCGCACCGAGGTGGTCGCCTCCGGAACCAGCCCCGACGATCCGTTCTTCGACTCCGCAGTTGAAAAGAAGATCTACACCGAGATCAGCGGTCTTGAGGACATGGTTCACGGCTTCGATTTCGCGCGGGTCATCAACGCCTACCACAAGGCGTTCACCGCCGGAAACGACGAGAAGGCTTCCTGCGCCGTAAGGTGGCTGCGCGGAGAGTACTCCACCAAGACCGAGGCCAAGCAGGATCTCGGCGTAAACGTCATTATCACCGATGACAACTGGTACGACTACATCAAGCTGCTGACGGCGTTTTTCGTCAGCGCGGGCTACAAGGGCTTCGTTATCATGATAGACGAGCTTGTGAACATCATGAAGATACCCCATGCAGTCACCCGCCAGTACAACTATGAGAAGATACTGATGATGTACAACGACGTCATGCAGGGGAAGGCTTCCCACCTCGGGATAATCATGGGAGGAACTCCCCAGTGCATCGAGGACACCCGCCGGGGCATATTCAGCTACGACGCTCTCCGTTCCCGCCTTGAGCGCGGGCGCTTCGCAACGGACGAGACCCACGACATGCTGGCGCCGATAATCAAGCTCCAGCCGCTGTCCTACGAGGAAATGACCGTGCTCTGCGAAAAGCTTGCGGAGATACACGCGGGGCTGTACGGCTACGAAAACCGCATGACCCTCGAGGACAGAATATACTTTATAAAGGCAGAATTCAGCCGGGTAGGCGCGGAAACGAACATCACTCCCCGCGAGATGATACGCGACTACATCGAGCTGCTGAACATCGCAATGCAGAATCCCGACAAGACCATAGCCCAGTTAATGGGCGAGGAAAGCTTCGAATTTGCAAAGCCGGAGGGTGAGGTTTCCTCCGATGAGAAAGACGGCTTCGAGGATTTTGAGCTGTGACCCGGCGGTAACGCCCCCAGGGAGGTGACGAAATGTCCGACGTATTTTCCAGATTCGCCCCGTTTATTCAGGATTACATCTACCGCTGCAAGTGGGAGGAGCTTCGCGAGATACAGGTGCTCGCGGCAAAGGCGATATTCGACACCGACGAGAACCTGCTGCTCTCCAGCGGCACCGCGAGCGGAAAGACGGAAGCCGCGTTCCTTCCGGTGCTGACCCAGCTCTGGGAGAACCCCTCCGCAAGCGTTGGCGTGCTGTACCTCTCCCCGCTGAAAGCGCTGATAAACGACCAGTTCGAGCGCCTGGAGGGGCTTCTTGAAGAAGCCGCGATCCCCGTCACCAAGTGGCACGGCGACGCCTCTGCGGCGGCTAAGAAGCGCGTTATGAAGCGTCCGCAGGGGGTTATCCAGACCACGCCGGAATCCCTTGAGAGCATGCTGATGCACAATTCCAGCGGAGCCTACCGGCTGTTCTCCGACCTGCGGTTCATCATCATTGATGAAATGCACTACTTCATGGACAACGACCGGGGACTTCAGCTGTTATGCCTGCTGGAGCGCCTTGCAAGGCTCATCGGGTACCACCCGCGCCGGATAGGGCTTTCAGCGACCCTCGGGGACTGCACCAGCGCAGTGCAGTGGCTCAACACCGACAGCGGCAGGGACTGCATAGTTCCAAAGTGCCACGAAAAAGGGCGCTCTCTGCGGCTTTCCGTCAGGTTTTTCCCCATCAAGGAGAAGATACCGAACTCGGACAGCAAGGTTCTGCTCCAGAATTACTACGACTACCTCTTTGAAAGCACCTGGAACAAACGGTGCATTCTCTTTTCAAACTCAAAGGGCGAGGTCGAGGAGAACATCGCGCACCTCCGCCGAATAGCCGCGGAGCGCCGGCTTCCGGATAACTACCTTGTTCATCACGCGAATATTTCCCCGGCTCTGCGGGAGTTCACCGAGCAGAAGATGAAATCCTCCGAGCAGCCGGTCTGCACCGGAGCCACTGTCACTCTGGAACTCGGAATCGACCTTGGAAAGCTGGAACGTATCGTCCAGACCGGATGCCCGCTGACCGTCTCCGGGCTTGTTCAGCGCCTGGGGCGCACAGGGCGCCGCGGCGGAGTCGCGGAAATGCGCTTTGCGTTCCGGTGGGACATGAGCCTGCCGCCGCAGGAGTTTTACAAGGAAATAAACTGGGATTTCGTGATGTGCATTGCTATGATACTGCTCTACACCCGGGAACGCTGGATAGAGCCGATGTACCTCCCGAAGCTCCCTTACAGCCTGCTGTACCACCAGACGATGAGCTGGCTGTCCTCGCAGGGGAGCGTTAAGCCGCAGGAACTTGCCCGGTACATTCTCACCCTGGGAGTATTTAAGCACGTCAGCAAGGACGACTACCTCAGACTCCTGCGGCACATGCTGGAGAACGGTCAGATAGAGCGCGGCGAGGACGGCGGGCTGCTGGTCGGAGAGAAGGGCGAAGCGGCGGTGAACAACTACGAGTTCCTCGCGGTGTTCTCCGTACCGTCGGAGTTCTCCGTGCGCTGCAATGCCGAGGAGATAGGCACGGTGCAGACTCCGTTCCCGGAAAAGGCTCAGTTTGCGCTTGCGGGTCAGGCGTGGGAGGTCACAGAGCTTGACCTCAAGGAGCGCCGGATATTCGTTAAGCATATCCCGGGTATCTCGGCGAATATGTGGCAGGATACCGGCAACGAGTACGTCCACACGAAGGTGATGAAAAAGCTGTACGAGGTGCTTTGCAGCGACGAGGAATACGCGTTCCTCGACGATTCTGCGAAGAAGCGTCTGAACCAGATACGCACCGCCTGCCGGAACGCCGCGATGGCAAACGCGGACATATCCGATTCAGAAAACCGTCTGGCGGGCGGAAGCATAGCGTTTTCCGGAGGGAGGGCGCTTAAAATCACACCGACGCTGTACGCGGTGTTCCCATTCCTGGGGACGAGGGCGTGCGCCGCGCTGATGTACGAGCTGCGCAGGCGCGGATTCGGCGCAAATGTGTGGCTTCACAGGTACATTCCCGTCTGCATAGAGGTCAAGACCGACCGCAGCCTTGAGGAGCTGGAATCCGCCCTTGCCGAGATAAAGCGGGACGGCGCAGATAAGTACAGCTTCAATATTCCGGACAACTGCGAGATATCCGGAAAATACAACGACTATATCCCACGGGAACTGCTGAAAAAGCAGTACGTCGAGGACTATCTCGACGCCGCCGACATGAAAGAAAATCTGTAAGGAGAACTGCAATGAAACTGATGTTTGCTTCGGATATACACGGCTCCGCGCTTTACTGCGAGAAAATGCTGGAGGCTTACTCCCGCGAGGGCGCCGAGCGGCTCTGCCTGCTGGGGGATATCCTCTACCACGGGCCGCGCAACGACCTGCCGGAGGGTCACGCGCCGAAAAAGGTCATCGCAATGCTGAATCCCATGAAGCCGCAGCTTATGTGCGTGCGCGGCAACTGCGACACCGAGGTCGACCAGATGGTGCTGGATTTCCCGGTGCTTGCCGACTACGCGCTTATCCTGGAGGGCGGGCGCTGCTTCTACCTCACCCACGGGCACCACTATAATCCGCAGAATCTGCCGCCGCTGAATCCCGGGGACGTGCTTATCAATGGTCATACGCACGTTTTTAAGGCGGAGTGCGTGAACGGCATACACTGCCTGAACGACGGCTCGGTGTCGCTGCCGAAGGAGGGCAAGCCCCACAGCTACATGATATACGAGAACGGAGTTTTCACGATAAAGCAGCTTGAAACCGGCGTGGAACTTCTGACCTACGCGCTTAACGGCTGATGGAGAGGATAAAATGTCATTCAGTTCAGATATCAAGAAGGAATTATGCGATGTCAGGGAGCTTTCCCCGCAGCAGGCGGAAGCAATGCTCTACGGCATAATGTACGCTTCCCGCATGGACGAGGGCAGACCGCTGATACAGACCGAAAACATCGACCTGATGAACGCCGCCGCGGAGCTGATACGGGCGGTATTCCCGAATGTCCGCACCGGAATAGTGCGGCTGGTGAAGAATTCCGGCTCGCTTTATACTCTGAAGATACGCAGCGGCTGGGAGGATATCGCGGAGCGGTTCGGGGATTTCAGCTCGATAAGCAGGGAAGCGGTCAGCGGTGGCGACGAGGAAAGCGGAGCTTTCCTGCGGGGAGTGTTCGTGAGCTGCGGCTCCGTCACCGACCCTAACAAGGAGTATCACCTTGAGCTGGTGCTCCCCGAGAACGACCGCACTCCGGCGCTGCTGGATTTCATCGCAGAGCATGGAATGTCCCTCAAGGAGACCGCCAGGGGCGGAGCGCGCTCCAAGAAAACGGTGCTGTACGCGAAGGAGAGCGAGCTTATCGAGGACTGCCTGACCTATATCGGCGCCGCAAACCACTCTATGGAGATAATGCAGGTGAAGATAGTCAAGGATTTCCGCAACCGTGTGAACCGCTCGGTGAACTGCGAAAACGCGAACCTCGACAAAACGGTGGCGGCGTCCAACAAGAGCACCGCGGATATCGAGTACATATTCAGCACCATGGGCGCGGACTGGCTTTCCCCCGACCTGCGGGAGACCGCGCGGCTGCGCGTGGAGAATCCGGAGATGTCCCTGTCGGAGCTGTGCGGAATATTCCCCGAGAAGATAAGCCGCAGCGGGCTGAATCACCGGTTAAAAAAGCTGTCGAAGCTCGCCGAGGAGCTGAGAAGCTCCAGACCGGAATGACTGCGGCGGCTTTCTGTTATGCATGAAAAAAGGCTTGCTTATTAACGGAAATTAGTCATTATTTCCGATGAATTTCCCCTTGACAAATATATAAGTATATGATATACTAATAATCGACAAAAAACCTTATCAAGAGCGGCTTCGTGCGTTATGCGGGGGACTGGTCCCTATGAAGCCCGGCAACCTCTCCTGTTGATACCCGTGGTTTTCCACGGTGCGGAGGGAAAAGGTGCTACTTCCTGCGGCGGTTATCCGGCCGAAAGATAAGGAGTGATACGAATTTCGGCTCACTCCTTGGAGTGAGTTTTTTGTTTACAGAGAAGTACGGAACATACACAATTCAGAAAGGAAAAACGAATGAGCAAGTATTTATTCACCTCCGAGAGCGTAACCGAGGGACATCCCGACAAAATCTGCGACAACATTTCCGACGCTATCCTCGACGCTATTCTTGAACAGGATCCCATGGGCAGAGTTGCCTGCGAGACCCTCACCACCACCGGTATGGTAACAGTAATGGGCGAGATCACCACCACAGCGCAGATCGACATTCCGTCCATCGTGCGCAAGACTGTCCGCGACATCGGCTACACCAGCTCCGAGTACGGTTTTGACGCTAATAGCTGCGCGGTATTCACCACCATCGACAAGCAGTCCCCTGATATTGCAACGGGCGTAAACAACGCGCTCGAGGGCAGAGCCGAGAACGCACACGACACCGGCGCCGGCGACCAGGGCATGATGTTCGGCTACGCATGCACCGAAACTCCGGAGCTCATGCCTATGCCGATAAGCCTCGCGCACAAGCTCGCGAAGAAGCTCACAGCAGTCCGCAAGGACGGCACGATCCCCTACCTGCTCCCGGACGGAAAGACCCAGGTTACGGTAGAGTACGACAGCGGCAAGCCTGTCCGCGTTGATACAGTCGTTGTATCCTCGCAGCATCTTGCTTCCGCTGCACTAGAGCAGATCCGCGCTGACATTATCGAGAAGGTCATCAAGCCAACCATTCCGGCTGAGCTTCTCGACGCTCAGACCAAGTACTACATCAATCCTACAGGAAGATTCGTTGTGGGCGGTCCTATGGGCGACAGCGGCCTGACCGGCAGAAAGATCATTGTTGATACTTACGGCGGATACTCCCGTCACGGCGGCGGAGCATTCTCCGGCAAGGATCCGACAAAGGTTGACCGTTCTGCGGCGTACATGGCTCGCTATGCAGCAAAGAACGTAGTAGCTGCCGGACTTGCTGAGAAGGCTGAGATACAGGTCGCATACGCTATCGGCGTTGCGAAGCCGGTTTCCATTTTCGTTGACACATTCGGCACCGGCAAGGTCGATGACGATGTTATTTCCGCGGCAGTATCTGAGGTGTTCGATTTCAGACCGGCTGCGATTATTGAGGCGCTGGGTCTGCGTAAGCCGCAGTATAAAGCTCTGGCGGCGTATGGTCATATGGGCCGTGAGGATCTTGATGTTGCATGGGAGCGTACGGATAAGGTCGACGCGCTCAAGGCGGCAATCAAGTAATTAAAATTATCCCCGGAGTGTTCTCCGGGGATTTTTGTGCGGATTGATAAATTGGTGCTTGTAGGCGAAACGTTGCTTGTGAGAAAAAACTATAATTTAGCGCTACATGGAAACTACTGCGTCAGCAATTGGTTTTCGCTTCCTTTTGCTTACAAAAGGAAGTGGGAGCGTGAGGGCAAAGCCCTCACACTTCGCGCGCCAGCGCGAATACTCCGCACGGAGTGCGGCTACTCTGCGCGCCGGCGCGCAGTTAAACGTCCAAAAAGCGCTAAAGGGGTGTGGGGGAAAACAAGAGTTTTCCCCCACAGCAACACATTGTCTTTGTTGAGCCCATCCTCCGAAACAGTCCGGTGGACTGTTTCGGAAGCACACTACACATCTAAATTATAGTTTACCCAACAACAGAAAACGGGCAAGCTAACCGCCTGCCCGCAACTTTCAATTAACCACCGAAATCGGCTTTGAGATCCAACTTAAACAGTAGCTCCCTTGGTGATGAACACAGGATACTCCGCTGAGCCGGTAATAGTACGATTCTTGGTGATGGTAACGTCCTTATCAGCGATACCGTTAATGAACGCAGCCTTCTCCTCAATAACCGAGCTCTGCATAACGATACTGTTCTTGATAACAGCGCCCTTCCCGACCTTTACGCCGCGGAACAGGACAGAATTCTCAACAGTACCCTCAATAATACAGCCGTCAGCGATAAGGGAACCCTTGACGTTAGCGTCAATGCCGTACTTAGCAGGAGCTACATCTCTTACCTTCGTGTAGATCGGCTTGTTCATGGAGAATACCTCGTGGCAGATGTCACGGTTCATCATGTCGTTGTTAGCCTTGTAGAAGGTCTTCATGCTGTCGATTATCTCGAAATAGCCGTCGTATTTGTAGCCGAATATCTTGAAATCATGCAGCTTGTGCTGGAGAATATCAGTCTCAAAGCTGTAAAGGCTGCGGCACTCGCTCTCGCGAATGATGTTCTCCAGGAAGTCGCGCCTTGTAACGTAGATGTTCAGAGTGGGCTTTACTTCGCCGCTGATGGAAGGTCTGGAGAGCACATCGTATACCACGTCGTTATCGTCAACGCCGAGAACTGTGAATCTGGAGGTACGGTCTGCGTCGTAAACGCCCTTTCCGTAAACGCAGGTGATGTCTGCGCCCTTCTTCTCGTGGAACTCGATTATCGGCTTGAAATCAATGTTCGCAACAACATTGCTGTCGGACATGATAACATACTCCGCGCCGGATTCATGAATGAATTCCGCAGCGCCTGCGAGAGCCTCAAGCCTGCCTCTGTAAACGCCGTTGTCGCTTCTGCCGTAGGGCGGGAGGATATGCAGACCCCCGGTCTTTCTTGCGAGATCCCACTCACTGCCCATTCCGAGGTGATCCATCAGGGAGTAGTACTTAGCCTGAGTGATTATGCCCACCTGAGTGATTCCCGAATTTACCATGCTGGAAAGCGGGAAATCAACAAGGCGGTATCTGGCGCCGAAGGGAACGCTCGCCATAGCTCTTGCCTTGGTCAGCTCGGGAAGGTTCTCTTCATGCATATTAGCAAAAATAAGTCCTAAAACATTACCCATACTTGCCATATCAAAAACATCCTTTCTTATATATCTTTGGAGATCATAGCCTTAGGAGGTGCAACAGCCTTGTCGGAAACATTCACGTTGTGACCGATTACTGCAACTCCCCACTGGGATTTGTCCTCGATAAGCTCAGGACGTTCTCCGATATGTGCGCCCTCGCCGATGACGCAGTTCTCACCGACGATGGAATACTCGATGACCGCACCCTTCTTGATGATGGTGTTAGGCATGATGATACTGTCGCGGACAATAGCGCCCTCTTCAATAACAACGCCTGCGAACAGCACCGCGAAGTCTACCATGCCGTAGATCTCGCAGCCCTCTGCTACCATGGAGTTCTGGATCTGGCTGGAGGGGCCTGCGTAATGCGGAGGCATTACAGGGTTTCTGGAGTAGATCTTCCAGTTGTCGTCCAGCAGGTCGAGCGGAACCTTCGGGTCGAGGACATCCATGTTAGCTTCCCACAGGGAGTCGATGGTTCCAACGTCCTTCCAGTAGCCGTCGAAGTGGTACGCTACCATCTTTTCCTTGTTCTCGAGCATTGTGGGGATTATGTTCTTACCGAAATCCTTGGTTGCGCCCTCGTCGTTTTCGTTGTCAATAAGGTACTTGCGGAGCTTGGACCATGTGAACACATAAATACCCATTGAAGCGAGGTTTGACTTAGGCTCCTTCGGCTTCTCTGCGAACTCGTAGATAGTGCCGTCGGGATTTGCGCTCATGATACCGAAGCGGGGGGCTTCCTCCCACGGAACTTCAAGCACTGCGATGGTGGCGTCAGCCTCGTGCTGCTTGTGGAAGTCCACCATCTTTGAGTAGTCCATCTTATAGATATGGTCGCCGGACAGGATAACTACATACTCGGGATCGTAGCGGTCGATGAAGCCGATATTCTGGTAGATAGCATTAGCTGTGCCGGAATACCATGCCTTGCCTGCTGCGGTCTCGTAAGGCGGCAGTACGTGTACGCCCCCGTGAGCGCGGTCAAGGCCCCAGGGCTGACCGTTGCCTATGTATTCGTTGAGCACCAGCGGCTGATACTGCGTCAGCACGCCTACGGTGTCGATACCGGAATTTACGCAGTTGGAGAGCGGGAAGTCGATTATTCTGTACTTGCCTCCGTAGGGAACTGCAGGCTTTGCCATCTCCTGCGTCAGCGCATACAGACGGCTTCCCTGACCACCGGCAAGCAGCATGGCAACGCACTCTTTTTTAATGTGATTCATATATTTCCTCCTGTCCCGACCTTTTGAGCCGTGATTTTGTTTGGGTTATCGCCTTTCTTGGCGGGGTTAGCTGTTTTCGCTGATTCTTCTGGAGCCTCGGCAGATTTCTTATTTACAGGAGCCTCCAGCGCTTTGTCTGCCGGGTCTGCTGACCTGACGGATTCAGCAGGCTTGGCGGAGCGAGTCAGGCTTTCCGGAATATCGGCTACCGGTCTCTCCTCGTTCAGCAGCGGGAGCACCACGGGGACTGCCGCTTCGGCTGGAGCTTTCTCCGGCTGTATGGTCTCCGGAATCGCTTCCTCTGCGGGAAGCTGGCTCGGCGGAGTGCGCTTGTTCTTTATCTTGAAGAACAGCACTGCCATCGGGGGCAGATCAAGCGTGATGCGGAACTGCTCGCCGTGCATCGGTTCTTCCTTCGCTGTGACTGTACCGTTGGAAACGCCTGTGCCGCCGTACTTACAGTCGTCAGAGTTGAATACCTCCTTGTAGTCCGCATAGTACGGAACACCGATCTCATATATTTCATGCCTTACCGGCTGGAAGTTGCATACGCATATTATTTCGTCCTTATTGCGGGCGATACGTCTGAACGCGATCACGGAGTTTGCGTTGTCCTCGCTGGAGATCCAGTGGAAGCCCTCCCAGCTCGTGTCACACTCCCACAGCGGAGCGTTTTCCTTGTAGAACCGGTTGAGATCCTTGACGTATTCGTGAAGCTCGCGGTGCGGTTCGAATTCCAGGACCTCCCAGTCAAGCTGAGCCTGGAAGTTCCACTCCTTGTACTGGGCGAATTCCTGACCCATGAACATGAGCTTCTTTCCGGGGTGAGCGGTCATATATCCAAGGAACGTGCGCATTGAATTGAAGCGGAATTCCCTCGGACCGCCCATTTTATCCAGCATGGAGCATTTCCCGTAAACTACCTCGTCGTGAGATATCGGGAGTATGTAATTCTCTGAGAACGCATAGTAGAACGAGAACGTAACCAGATTGTGGTTATACGGTCTCGACAGCGGATCCATGGACATATATCTGAGCATGTCGTTCATCCAGCCCATGTTCCACTTGAAATTGAAGCCCAGACCGCCTATATCGGCAGGCTTTGTGACCATCGGCCATGCGGTGGATTCCTCGGCGATCATCATGATGTTCTGGTGTTCGCGGAACAGCGCCGAATTAAGCTTTTGCAGGAACGCCACGGCTTCGAGGTTCTCGTGGCCACCGTAGGCGTTGGGGCGCCACTCGCCGTTCTGGCGGTCGTAATCCAGGTAGAGCATGGAAGCTACGGCGTCCACGCGCAGACCGTCAACATGGTATTTCTCTATCCAGTAATTCGCGTTGGAAACCAGGAAGCTCTGTACCTCAGGCTTACCCCAGTCGAAGATGTGGGTGCCCCAGTTCTTGTGCTCGCGCTTTAAAGGGTCAGAGTATTCATAACAACTCGTGCCGTCGAATTCATAAAGACCTGCGGCGTCCTTCGGGAAGTGCGCAGGAACCCAGTCGATTATTACGCCTATCCCGGCGGCATGGCACCTGTCCACGAACTCCATGAAGTCATGCGGAGTGCCGAAGCGGGAGGTCGGCGCAAAGTATCCTATCTGCTGGTAGCCCCAGCTTCCGTCGTAAGGATACTCGCCGATGGGCATAAGCTCAACGTGGGTGTAGCCCATATCCTTCACATACGGGATCAGCTTATCCGCAAGCTGACGGTAGCTGAGGTAATTCTCGCCGTCCTTGCGCCAGGAGCCTATGTTCACTTCATAGATATTCGCGGCGCTGTCGTAAATATTCTTTGCGTGAAGCTCGTCAAGATATTTCTTGTCCGTCCACTTGAAGCCCTCGATATCGTAGAACTTGGTTGCGGTGTTCGGGCGAAGCTCCATGTGATAACCATAGGGGTCTGCCTTGAGCTTGATCAGCCCGTCAGGGCTTTCAACGCTGTATTTGTAGTTATCGTACTGCTTAATGCCGGGAATAAAAAGCTCCCAGATTCCGCCGTCGCTGATCTTGTTCATCGGGTGGAGAGCCCTGTCCCAGTGATCAAAGTCGCCGACAACGCTTACTGTTTTCGCATTAGGAGCCCATACGCGGAAAACTGCGCCGCTCTTTCCGTCCTGTACCTCCCGGTGGGAGCCGAATAACTCATAAGCGTGCGAGTTCTCGCCCTGGTGGAAAAGGTACAGCGGAACGGTGTATTTTTCCGGAATGATTATAGCCATATCTAAAGACCTCCTGTCGTTATACTCGTGGAGTCCGTCCGGAATCTGTGCGCGGCGTGTTGCAAAACTGCATAAAAAATACGTCGCCCACTATAAATTCCTGGTTATTATTGTACCACAACCGCCTGTTTTTTTCAATAGTTTTGTTGACTTTTCATGTTTTTAGCTATTTTCACCCTAATAGATTTAGCACTATTGCACAATGCTTTTCAACTTTTGGTAAACAATTCATTAGCAGTGGGTAACGAATGTAAAAAAAGACTCAGGTGAGGGCAGCATTTTTGCGGATGAGATGTCCGGCTCTATCATGGAGATAGAGTTTGAAGATAAAAAATTGCAGAAATCAAGCAAAAAAGTGCAGGTAATTCGCAAATCCGCTCGTTGCGTTGATAGAGCAAATATTGTAAAATTGAATCAGAAAATTAAGGCAACACCGCACAAAGATCATTTTCTTATCATGGATTCGTCCTCGGCAATCAGTATTCTCATATTATATACCTGCCTTTCTATATGTTCATGATTTGATTATATCACAAAAATCTGAAATGCAGTTGAAAAAATATTTTTCTTTTGAAAAAATAAAAGTCGTAATCACTATTGATTTTTGAAAAATAATATGTTATAATATACCTGAAAGGAGATGTTTAATATGACCAAGAAATCTGACAAGGCAAAATTTGTATTTCTAATGCTGTATTTTCTGATTCTCACCATCGAACGGATCATAAGCCTTGCGACGGTGCTTACGAGCGACATAGCCGGCTATGACCTGCTTGATTTATATATGAGCGTGCTTACGGCGGCGGCGATAATCGGAGCATATACGTATATGTTCCTGAAAGTACGCTTTACGGCAAAACCACGCTCATCTGACAAACCAGAACAAAGCGTATTCGGAAAGCTTGCAATAGCAGCCGGTATACTTCTTCTGGGCGGAATGGTGCATACTGATGGCACGATACCGCCGATTCAGTTCGCCGCTTATGGAATGATACTTATTTCTATGGCGATACATACTGCCCAGCGCGTAAAGGCGCTCGGCGGAGGAGTTATAAGGTGGCTGTCATTTGGTTATATCGTGGCGTTTTCCATGTCGATACCTGTCGTGTATCATACATCGATCGAGCTTTCCGCGCTGTTCATTCCTCTGGAGATCATCGTTTCAGCGGGAATGGTCGTAATGTTCACGGTTATGCTCAGGGGGTTCTATGAGGGGGACGGAGAGTACCAGTTCCCGGCAGCGCCGTTCTGCGCGGCTGTAGTTGGCGACGCCGCTGTCCTGATGCTCCGCTGGAACGAGGAGATCAACGTTTTCGTGCTTATTTTCATATGCGTAACCGCCGTGTTGTTCATTGCCGGGAAAATAGCCGGATCAGCAAGGACATGATCAGCAGGTACGCTGTAACACCACAATAAACGGGCAAGTCAAAAACTTGCCCGTTTATGTTTAGAGGCGACCTTTAGTAAATACAATCTGAATCAAGATATATCCACTGCATTTTGTAATGGTACGTCAGCTTCTCAGAGTTCCGTAAGTTCGCTGTACTTACTGCACAGTGGTGATCATCGGCTGTATCTGCACGCCGGAAAGCGCCGCTTCTATCGTCTGGGGTATCCTGTTGAAATCGGATATCATGGAAAACGGCTTTGCTACCGGGTCGTCCTGGAATATCGGAACAAAGTAGAAGTTCCGGTAATTCCGCAGCGTGCCGATATTCTTGGCGGCGCCTGCAAGCGCGTCATTTGTCGACACCGCGATAACCACCGGGCGCTGATTGCGGAGATGGCTCTTTACCGCCATGCATACAGGTGTATCAACGATCCCCGCTGCAAGCTTCGCTAGAGTATTTCCGGTGCAGGGCGCGACAAGCAGCACGTCGAACATTTTCTTTGGGCCTATAGGTTCTGTAGTGGTGATCTCGTGCAGCACAGTTTTGCCGGTGATGTCGAACAGCCGCGCGGCGTGTTCCTGGGCTGTGCCGAATCGGGTGTCGGTGGTGTAGGCGCAGGTCGACATTATCGGGGTAACGTCGCAGCCGGCTGCCACAAGCTCCGATAACGCCCGGAACGCCCGGGAGAATGTGCAGAACGACCCGCACACCGCCGCCCCGACCTTCAGCCCCGAGAGCTTTGAAATGTCGGTCATATATGATACCGCCGTATTTCAGGCGGATTCCTCCTTTCAATGGTTTCCGCAGGCGCTTACGAATGCTCCGCGGAGATGACAGCACGCGCGATCGCTTCGCCGGCTGTCCTGGGGGAGAACTTCCCGGGAAGCCCTCCCGCAGCAATGTATTTCACACCGCGAGCCTCCGCCCACCCCTTTTCCGGAGTCTCCGAGCGGGTCGCGAGTTCCATGTAAACGGCGCCGTAGCGCATTCTGCTGAAGCATTCCTCCGTCAGGATACACGCGGGAACGGTATTTATTACGAGATCGGCACCTGCCGCGGCAAGCCCGGCGAGGGTCACGGGGAGAGTACACAAGCCGTCGAGCAGTGCCGCTTCCCGCTGGAGCGGGCTTCGCGCCGCGATCGTAACTCTGCACCGGAACGCCTGAAGCAGACGCGCCAGATACCTTGCTATCCTGCCGTACCCGGTGATAACGGCGGTGGAATCAAACAGTGCGCCATCATATCCGCTGATCAGCAGAGATACGGCTCCCTCGGCGGTCAGCAGCGCGTTTTTAAGCGTCAGCTCTTCTGCCGCCATGTAGTTCACCAGTTGAAGCCCGTGAGTTTCACACAGCGCCTCCAGCTTCGTGGAGGTTCCGCCGGAAAAAATCCGCGCTCCCGCAGCGGCGTAGTCTGTAAGCAGTTCCAGAGGAAGCGGTCTTTCAGAGAGCGGCGCGGTGATGTTCTCACCGTCCCGGGAAAACGGCACGGGAAGCACTATCCGCTCGTATCCGTCCGACTGGTTTTCAGGCTCAGGGAAATCGCCGCCCAGCCCGACCGCGCATACTCCGCCGCTCTGCGAGATAAGCTCCGCTGCGCAGATCATGCGCCTGTCGCCGCCGATAAACAGAATGTCACCCATACCGCACCTCCTGAACGCTGTCCTCTGTGGTCAATACCATAATATGTATAAACTCTCCCTGCGGTGACGAAATTTTAGAAAATAAGCCCTTGAAAATACGGCGGCGATGTTGTATAATAAAAACAGCAAAATCTATTAAAAGGAGACTGACAATATGAATATATGGCATGACATCAATCCTGACAGGATCACCCCAAACGACTTCATGGCGGTTATCGAGATTGAAAAGGGAAGCAAGAAGAAATACGAGCTGGACAAGCAGACCGGTCTGATCGTGCTCGACCGCATTCTGTACACCTCCACGCACTACCCCGCCAACTACGGATTTATCCCGCGCACCCTCGCGGACGACGGCGACCCGCTGGACGTACTGGTACTCTGCAACGAACCTATAGACCCGCTGGTGCTGGTTCAGTGCTACCCCATCGGAGTTATCACAATGCTTGACAACGGCAAGAACGACGAAAAGATCATCGCGATACCGTTCGAGGATCCTACCTACAACGCATACAGAGGAATCGAAGCGCTTCCCAGCCATCTGTTTGAGGAAATGCGCCATTTCTTCTCAGTGTACAAGCAGCTTGAGGGCAAGGAGACCGCAGTCAACGAAGTAATGGGTCAGAAGCAGGCTGTGGAGGTCATCAAGCAGTGCATAAAGAACTACAACGATATCTACGGCGCACAGCACCCCTACGAGCCGGAGCACACCACTCACGGTAAGAAGTGATGATACTTGCGAGCCAGTCACCGCGCCGCCGCGAGCTTCTCGGGCTGTTCTGCCCGGAATTCGAGGTCATGCCTGCGCAGGGAGAAGAATCGCTTCCCGACGGAATATCCCCGCGGGAGGCTGTCATGCTGCTTTCAAAGCAGAAGGCGGAGGAGATATCCGCGCGTAAGTTCCCGGACGGAAACATCACGGATACAATAATAGCCGCCGATACGATCGTAGCGACAGACGGAGAGATCCTCGGCAAGCCGAAAAGCCAGGAGCATGCAGCGGAAATGCTTCGACGCCTCTCAGGCAGAGTACACAGCGTTTTCACCGGCGTGACCCTGATAACATCGAAAACCTCCGTCACCTTTGCCGAGGAAACTCTTGTGGAGTTCTACCCGCTGACGGCTCAGGAAATAGCGGATTACACCGCCACCGGGGAACCTATGGACAAAGCGGGCGCATACGGTATTCAGGGGCGCGGAGCGCTGCTTGTAAAGCGTATCGAGGGTGATTATTACAACGTGATGGGACTTCCCGCTGGGGAGGTCTACCATCGGTTAAAGGAACTCGAAGCATTATAAAAATAAGGGGCTGTAATTTTACAGCCCCTTATTTTACTAGATAATCCGGCTTGTTCAGCCGAGCTTGATTTTGATGAAATCCGTGATGATATCAACGCACTTTTCAAAGCCCAGGTCTCCGCTGTTAAGGCACAGATCGTAGTTCCTTGCGTCTATCCATTCTCTGCCGGTGTGAGCCTTGTAGTATGCGGCGCGTTCCTTGTCGGTGGCGGCGATGGTCTTGAGTGCTTCCTTGCGGTCTACTATGCCCTTTACCTCCGCGGCGTTCTTTACGCAGGTCTCATCATCGGCGTAGATGAATACGCGGATAACGGACGGATCTCCTTTGAGCACATAGTCGGCGCAGCGGCCTACTATTACGCAGGAACCCTCAGAAGCTATCTGCTTTATCACCATAGCCTGATAGTTGAACAGGTTCTCCTCGGAGATGAACCCCGACTTTTCGGGAGCTATCACTTCGCCCTTGTAAACCCCGGGCTTTCCGAAAACGCTGTTCTTCGTTTTTTCGTCGGACTGACCGAAAAGAGCCTCGTTGATACCGCTGGCGTCAGACGCCATTCTGATAAGCTCCTTATCGTAGAACTTCACGCCGAGCTTATCGGCGAGCATTTTGCCGATGGTTCTGCCGCCGCTGCCGAAGCCGCGCGCGATAGTTACTGTAAACTTTTCCATGACGCCCTCCTGTTATTCACCCAGATATGCCTTCTTGACGGAATCGTTATTCATCAGCTCGTGAGCGTCGCCGGAAAGCACGATCTTGCCAGTTTCCAGAACGTACGCGCGGTTTGCGATGGAAAGTGCCTTCTTAGCGTTCTGCTCAACGAGAAGCACAGTCGTGCCGCTCTTGTTTATCTCCTGGATAATATCGAAAATTTCGCTGACGTACAGCGGAGAAAGTCCCATCGACGGCTCGTCCATCAGGATTATCGACGGCTTGGACATCAGCGCTCTGCCCATAGCGAGCATCTGCTGCTCGCCGCCGGATAGAGTACCTGCCATCTGACCGCGGCGCTCCTCAAGTCTCGGGAAACGCTTGAACACGTGCTTCAGGGATTCCTGTATCTCAGCCTTATCCTTGCGGGTGTAGGCTCCGAGCATGAGGTTTTCCAGCACGGAAAGCTGCGCGAATACGCGGCGTCCCTCGGGAACGTGCGCCATTCCCATTGAAACTATCTTGTGCGCGGGGGTCTTGGTGAGATCCTTACCGCCGAACATAACGGAACCGTGCTTTGCCTGAACAAGTCCGGTGATGGTGTGGAGTATCGTGGTCTTTCCTGCGCCGTTTGCGCCGATGAGGGCGATTATTTCACCCTGCTCAACGTCGAAGGAAATGCCCTTTATTGCGTTTATCGCGCCGTAATATACCTGTAAGTCCTTTATTGACAGCATTGACATGAGCGTTTCCTCCTTATTCTCCGAGATATGCGGTGATGACCTTCGGGTCGTTGAGCACCGCAGAGGTCTCGCCCTGTGCCAGCTCCTGACCGAAGTTGAGCACGGTCAGCTCCTCGCAGATGCCGGAGACCAGCTTCATGTCATGCTCGATGAGCAGTATCGTCATCTTGAACTCGTCGCGTACAAAGTGGATAGTGTTCATAAGCTCTGCTGTCTCGTTCGGGTTCATTCCGGCTGCCGGCTCGTCGAGAAGCAGCAGCTTCGGGTCGGTGGCGAGCGCGCGTGCTATCTCGAGCTTTCTCTGCTTGCCGTAGGGGAGGTTCGCTGCAAGCTGCTGCGCCTCTCCGTCAAGCTCGAACACCTTGAGCAGCTCCAGAGCCTTTGCGGTTATGCGCTTCTCCTCCTTGAAGTAGCGGGGGAGTCTCAGTGCGCCTTCTATCGCGGTGTAGTTCGTGTGGTTGTGAAGTCCCGCCTTTACGTTGTCGAGAACGCTCATGTTCTTGAACAGGCGGATATTCTGGAAGGTTCTTGCGATACCAGCCTTGTTGATAGCTATCGCAGGCTTTCCGGTGATGTTTTCGCCGTCCAGGAGGATAGTTCCCGCCGTAGGCTTGTACACGCCGGTCAGCATGTTGAACACGGTGGTTTTTCCGGCACCGTTAGGTCCGATAAGACCGTAGAGCTGCCCCCTGCGGATAGTCATGTTCAGACCGTCTACCGCGCGCAGACCTCCGAACTGTATCGAGAGGTTCTTGACCTCGAGAATGTTTTTAGTCTCAGCCATTGTCCGCACCTCCCGCTGTATTCTTCCTGCGTGTGAAAATTCCCTTTATCTTCTGGACCGGTGCGGAAATGCCTATTCTTTCGCGCAGTGCTATGAACGCAGGCGCATTGTTGAATATCATCATCAGTATCAGAACGATAGCGTAGATGAGCATTCTGTAGTCGCCGAGCTCGCGGAATATCTCCGGCAGGGCGTAGAGGATAATGGTCGCGATAACGGAACCGCGCAGGCTTCCCAGACCGCCGAGCACCACGAATACCAGGATCAGTATCGACAGGTTGTAGTCGAACTTCTTCGGAGCCAGCATTGTGAGTGAGTGCGAGTACAGAACTCCGGCAACGCCCGCGATAGCCGCAGAAAGTGTGAACGCCATCAGCCTAAACTTGGTAACGTTGATACCCACCGACTGAGCCGCGATGTAGTTGTCGCGGACTGCCATGCAGGCGCGTCCGGCGCGGGAGTTGATGAAATTCATCAGGATAACCATGCATATCATCAGCACGATGACCACGAGCACGAGGTTAGTATCCTGCGGGGCTTTGATTCCCTTTGCGCCCTCGAGTATTACCTTGCTGGTCTCCTTGTCGGCGTCGGCGACAGCCGCAGCGAAGCTGAAGTGCAGACCGTTCTTGTCCATTGTGAGGTAGATGTTGTTGGCAAGCGCCTTGATTATCTCACCGAATCCGAGAGTTACGATAGCGAGGTAGTCGCCGCGGAGTCTCAGTACCGGGATACCGATGAGTATACCGAATATCGCCGCTGCGATACCGCCGACTATCAGTGCAAGTATCATTCTGAGCCAGGAGGGGTTGATGCTTTCTTCGGTCATCAGCGAGAATATGCCGCCGACGTAAGCGCCGATGCACATGAATCCCGCATGGCCGAGGGAAAGCTCACCGAGGATACCGACCGTGAGGTTCAGCGAGATGGAGAGGATAATGTAAATACCTATCGGTATGAGCAGTCCGGAATACTGGCTGCCGAGAACGCCGGTCATTGAGAGTACGCCGAAAATGACGAACAATCCGAGGGTGATGCCGCAGGTTATGAAGTTGTTCTTTGTTGTCTTTGTCATGTTCCCGCCCCCTTAAACTTTTTCGCGGATCTTCTTGCCGAGAATGCCGGTGGGTCTTACCACCAGAACTATTATCAGCACGAGGAACACTATCGCGTCAGAAAGCTGTGAGGATATGTACGCCTTTGCAAGCTGCTCGATTATTCCCAGCAGTACGCCGCCGATCATCGCTCCCGGAATGGAGCCGATACCGCCGAATACCGCCGCAACGAACGCCTTGATACCAGGCATAGAGCCGGTATACGGGCTGAGCTGCGGATAAGCTGAGCACATCAGCACGCTCGCAACGCCCGCCAGCGCGGAGCCGATCGCGAATGTAAGGGAGATAGTACCGTTTACGTTGATACCCATGAGCTGCGCAGCGCCCTTGTCCTCGGCGACGGCAAGCATGGCCCTGCCGGCCTTGGTCTTGTTGATGAACCATGTAAGCGCAGCCATGATTATGAGCGAAACCACTATGGAGAGGAATGTCTCCATTGAAACCTTGAGAGAGGTGCGCACGCCAGGCTCTGCTGCTGTGAAGAACTGCGCTCCGTTATCCGTTACAATGAGGAACGGCGGCATGCCGTCGACAACAGACGTGAAATTCTGCGCTGCGGAACCAAAAATCAGCAGTGCGAGGTTCTGGAGAAGGTAGCTGACGCCGATGGCGGTGATGAGCACTGCAAGGGGAGGCGCGTTTCTGAGCGGTTTATAAGCCACCTTTTCGATCACGACGCCGAGCACCGTGCAGACCACGATGCCGATAATGACCGAGAGCCATACCGGACACCATGCCGTGGACATAGCGGTAAATACTGCGTATCCGCCGACCATGATGATATCGCCGTGTGCGAAGTTCAGCATTTTTGCAATGCCGTAAACCATCGTATATCCGAGCGCGATGAGCGCGTAGATGCTTCCGAGGCTTATTCCGCTGATGAGGTAAGAAATAAAGCTCATAAAGAACCTTCTCCTTTCGGAAATTTATTCTGCCGCATATCAAAATAAACTCAGTTCCGGGTTTACTTTGATCTACGGCAGTGTAGCTGCCGTAAAAATAGCCTTAATTATACAAATAAGACCCGTACGGTTTCTCCTGAAAAAATCCGGGGAAACCATACATACGGGTCTGAATTTGTGTTTTAGTTCAGATGATCACTTGATCACTGAGCGGAAACGTAGGAACCTACGCCGTCAGTTACGGTGATCTTCATAACCTGAGGTGCCTTTGTCGGCTCACCGTCAGCGGTCCATGTGGTGGAACCTGTAACGCCGTCAAGGGTGATCTCGGTCATGGCAACCTTTACCTTGTCGCAGATATCGGAAGCGCTCATGGAAGCGTCGTTAACACCAGCCTTTTCAAGGGCGAGCTTGATAGCGTAAACTGCGTCGTAAGCGTCTGCTGCGAACTGGATCGGAACTTCGCCGTTTGTCAGCTCTTCGTAAGCTGCGGTGAACTTAGCGGACTTCTCATCAGGAGAAGAAGCTGCGAAAGGAGTCATAACCAGAACGTCCTGAGCGATGTCAACCTTGTCGCCGAGCTGGTCGATAAGACCGTCCAGACCGTCGCCGCCGAATACTGTCATGTCCATGCCGGCGGACTTAGCCTGCTGGAGGATAAGGGATGCTTCCTGATAGTAGATCGGGAGGAAGAGCAGGTCAGCGCCGCTGTCCATTACCTTCTGGATCTGTACGGAGAAGTCGGTCTTTGCGTCTGCTGTGAATGCTTCCTCAGCGGAGATCTCAAGACCCTTCTCAGCAGCCTCAGCCTTGAAGCCGTCGAGGATACCGGTAGAGTATACGTCGGAGCTGTCGTAGATGATACCAACCTTGGTAGCAAGGGAGTTATCAGCGATGTAGTCAGCAGCGATCTTACCCTGGCCAGGATCGGTGAAGCATACGCGGAAGCAGTTGTCGCCTGCGGAGATAGCGTCCAGAGAGGAACCGGACGGAGTAAGCAGGAACATGTTGTCCTTTGCAGCCTCAGCGCTTACTGCTACGCAGGGAGCGGAGGTAACTGTACCAACGAGGAGCTTCATGCCAGCGTCCTTCAGGGTGTTGTATGCGTTTACGGACTTCTCAGGGTCGTGCTCGTCGTCCTGGAAGTTCAGCTCGAGCTGCATGCCGTTTACGCCGCCGTTAGCGTTGATCTCGTTTACTGCGAGCTGAGCGCCGTTCTTAACTGCGTTTCCGTAAACTGCTGCTGCACCGGTGATCGGGCCGATACCGCCGATTACCAGTGTGCCGCCTGCTGTGGTGCTGCCATCAGCCGCGGAGGAATCGCCAGCCGCAGAGGAATCGCCAGCTGCAGAAGAGCTGCTTGCGTTGTTGGAGCAGCCTGCGAAGGGAACTGTCATTGCCGCAGCCATTGTCAGAGCTGCAACCTTCTTCCAAACATTTTTCATTTTGTGTTTCTTCCTTTCCATGTTCATACTTCGGAATCACGCTGCGAAAGCAGCATCGATTCACAAAGCACGCCGTTTTGCATCACTTCCCATTTGTAGGAAATCAATGCGGCATGAATTTTTCTTTGCAATAATATAATAACCTTTAATTCAAAATCTGTCAATGATAAAAAGCATTGATAATTCACATTTTCAGATTCAATTTTTGTGTACTTTTACCTAAACGTCACGATATCATAACAAATCAGGACAGATATGCTACATTTTCCGCCATGATGTGTACTTTAAATCCCTTTAAATACATATTTTATAGTATATCATAATTCGATAAAAAAATCAAGTGCTGAGCCGTTTCGGCGTCAGAAAAGATTTGTTCATATATTTGTTGATAGTGAATATATTTCTGCCGGATATTCGGTTACAATTACCAGTGACAGACGGGCAAAGTTCGTGTATAATAAAAATATGAAAGTTCATAATATTGTAAACAGATGAATCGGAGGCGGAACGATGGAGCAGAACATATTTATGTGCATAGATCTTAAAAGCTTTTTCGCCTCGGTGGAATGCGCCGACAGAGGCCTTGACCCGTTCACGACCAACCTTGTGGTTTCAGACCCCTCCAGGGGGAACGGCGCGATATGTCTAGCGATAACCCCAGCGATGAAGGCTCTGGGGATACGTAACCGCTGCCGTATATTCGAGATTCCTCCCGGCGTCCAGTACATCACCGCCCTTCCGCGCATGAAAAGGTACATGGAGGTATCGGCGCAGGTGTACGGGGTGTACCTCAGGTACATCAGCCCGGAGGATATCCACGTTTACTCCATCGACGAATGCTTCATCGACGCAACGCCGTACCTCGCCATGTACAATACTTCTCCGAAGCAGCTCGCGCAGACCCTGATGAACGCGGTCTTTGAAGAAACCCACATCTGCGCCACCGCCGGAGTCGGGACCAATCTGTTCCTTGCAAAAGTCGCGCTGGATATCACCGCGAAGCATGTCCCGGATCACATAGGCTGGCTCGACGAGAAGGAATTCCGCGAAAAGCTGTGGTCTCACCGCCCGATAACCGATTTCTGGAACGTCGGAAGCGGCGTTGCGCGCCGTCTTGCGAAATACGGCGTGTACGACATGGGCGGAGTCGCCAAGATGAATGAGGATATTCTCTACAAGGAGTTTGGCGTGAATGCTGAGTTTCTTATAGACCACGCCCACGGCAGGGAGCCGTGCACAATGGCTGAGATACACGCCTATGAGTCGAAAACGAAGTCGCTGTCGAACGGTCAGATACTTTTCGAGGATTACAGCGCGGATAACGCGTTCATCGTCATGAAAGAGATGGCAGACACCCTGATACTCGAGCTGGTGGAGAAAAAGCTGGCGGCGGGGTCGGTGTCGCTGACCGTGGGGTATTCAAAGGACGTATTCCCGCCGACCGGCGGCACACGGAAGCTCAGCGGGTTCACCGGGTCGCGCCGGAAGCTGACGGAGGAATTCGTCAGGCTCTATAACGACACCACCCGCCGGAAATATCCGATACGCAGCATAAACATCGGGCTTGGCGGGCTGGTGGAGGACGTGTATTCCACTTTTGACCTGTTCATGGATCCCGCGGCAGAGGAAAAGGAAAAGAACATGCAGAATGCAATAATAGACATCAAGCGGCGGTTCGGTAAAAACTCCCTGATAAAGGCGATGAGCCTTCAGGAGAAGGCCACCGGAATACGCCGCAACAACATGGTGGGAGGTCACAATGGGGGCTGAATCAAGACGTCACGCGGACAGAGCGCGGCAGTTCATGCCGTTCGCGTCGCTCAGGGGCTACTACGATTTCATAAGGGAACAGGAGCGCGTAAAGGAGCCGCGCCGGGAGCTTTCCGAGGACGACGCGCAGGAACTTTCCGATGTGCTCGGGAAAACGGCGCGGGGAGTTATGCTGAGGGTCGTGTTTTACGACAAGGATCACTATGAAACGGCGGAGGGGCTGGTGTCGGAATTTGACCCGGTGTTCCGGAGCCTGTGCATAGTCCGGCGGAAAATTCCGTTCGGCGACATTTACCGCGCCGAAATACTGTAGGGACTGGACAAATCCCCGGGATAATGTTATAATCAAAGTAACATCAATACCGGAGGTACATTATGAAATTAGTGATACAGCGCTGTGAAAGGGCGGACGTAAAGGTAGACGGAAAGACTGTCGGCGAGATAGGAAAGGGGTTCCTGGTTCTGCTAGGAGTTGGCAAGGAGGACACTGAGAATGACTGCGAACGGCTCGCGGCGAAGATGATAGGTCTGCGGATATTCTCGGACGAGAACGACAAGATAAATCTCTCGCTGAAGGACGTAGGCGGATCGCTGCTTATAATATCGCAGTTCACGCTGTACGCCGACACCCGAAAGGGGCACCGTCCGAACTTCCTGATGGCGAAGGAGCCGGGCGAAGCCAACCGCCTCTACGAATACTTCTGCGAGGTCTGCCGCCGTGATATCCCGAACGTCCAGACAGGAGAATTCGGCGCTGACATGAAGGTAAGTTTAGTCAACGACGGTCCGTTCACGATAATACTCGAATAATTTGTAACACGTCAACTTACATGGCGCTTTTCGTCTTTGTTAATTTTAAAATTATCGCGAAGCGATACCATAATTCCGAATTCAGAATTTAAAAAATCCCCTTTCCGTCTGGAAAGGGGATTTGATATTGTATCAGTTATTAATACTTGTTGGAGTGAGCCTTTACGTACTCAACAACTTCCTCAGCGTAGCAGAATGCCATGCTTACGCAGGTGTCAGCGCAGCCGTAGTAGATAGCGATACGTCCGGTGTCCTTGTCGCAGAGAGCTGCGCAGGGGAATGTAACGTTCTGAACGTCGCCAACGGTCTCGTAGATCTCGCGCGGGTTGATGAGGTACTCGCGGCAGCGGTACTTAACCTTCCAGGGCTGATCCTTGTCGAGAATGCAGGCGCCGAAGCTGTAAACGAAGCCGTTGCAGCTCTCGAGAACGCCGTGGTAGAATACCAGCCAGCCTTCGCTGGTCTCGATCGGGATAGGACCTGCGCCGATCTTCTTGGACTCCCAGCCGCGGTCAGGAGCCATAACGTGTCTGTGCTTGCCCCAGTATGTCATATCCTTGGAGTGGGACAGGTACATGTCGCCGAAAGGAGTGTGACCGGAGTCGGAAGGACGGGAGAACATTACATACTCGCCGTTGATCTTTCTCGGGAACAGAACGCCGTTTCTGTTGAAGGGCAGGTATGCGTTCTCCATCTGGTGGAATTCCTTGAAGTCCTTGGTCCAGCCCACGCCGATAGTGGGCTTCCAGCCGTATGCGTTGCACCAGGTGATCCAGAATCTGTCCTCGATCCATACGCAGCGGGGATCGTAGCCGTACTGCCACGGATTAGCCTCTGCGGTCTCGGGATCGTCGTTTATCCACTCTACCTTCTCAGGGTTGATGTTCCAGTGGATGCCGTCCTCGGAGAAACCAGCGTGGATAGCCATGTTTCTTTCCTTGTCGTCAACACGGAATACGCCTGCGAAGTGGCCCTTGTCGCTTTCGAAGGGAACTACTGCGGAGTTGAAGATGGAGTTGCTGGTGGGAAGCAGGTCGCGGGGAATGATCGGGTTAGCGTTGTAACGCCAGATAACGTCCTTGCAGCCCTCGGGTCTGTCCTGCCAGGGCATGTTAGGAATGCTCTGACCAAAGATTTCTAAGCTCATGTGTGTACCTCTCTGTTTTTTTATTTACCGGTGCGGAAATTCCGCCCTCATTGATTACTAGTATATCAAATATCCGCGTAGAATTCAATAGTGTTTTTGACTAAATCTTTCGAGTTTATCATGTGCATGTTTACTTAAAAAGTCTTATTTTTTTACTTAAAATTTAAAACTCCGCTTTTGAAAGGGATTCTGCGGCTCCGATAAACGAAACATCTGCCGGAAACACCAAACCCCTGTGATCTCTCACAGGGGTTTGGTTCTGGTTTGGTTGGTAATTATATGAAAATGAACGGTGTCGTATTCATGGAACAGAACCTCAGTTCCGTTTCCGTAATATTAAGTATATCCGCTATGGGTGAATTTATGATGTGACATTTGTGAAAATTTTGTGAATGTTTCGCATTCGCCGAAGTCTAACATTAAACGCTTGCCCTAGGCGCAGGAGTTTCCCGGAAATTTCCCTTTTTGTAGGCGATGGTGGATATAATAAGTCCGATAACGAATGCTGCAAGGAAGCTTCCGCAGCATATCAGCGCCGACGTCCACAGCGGAAGTCCGTAGCCATATTCATTTGCAGACGAACTGACGGTTATCATCACCAGAAAAAACGGCGCATAGAACACCACGAAGAATAGCGCGGCGAACCGTATGCACATTACGATACAGCCGCCCAGCGCGAATATCCCGCCGAACAATGCAGTCATCACCAGCATGTCGGAAATATTGCTGACATCACGTCCGGTGAACAGGATAAACGCCGCGTAGACCGCATTTGAAAGCACGCTCCAGCCAAGCGGCACGAGCATGGAAAACAGCGGTATGCCGCGCGTGTAGAGCTTGTCGGCGCAGGGGACGGAGCGCATAAAGCGGTTCCCTATAGTGTCCTGAACCATGAAGATAACGGGCAGGCACACCGCCATCATCATCGGCATCAGCGCGCTGAACTTGCACATAATGAAGTCGGCAGGGTCGCCGCCGGGATCCTCATGAAACAGCATTACCGCAGCCATCATCAGCAGGAAGAACGCGGCCACTCCAATGAGTATCCTCTTATGCGAGAAATACCGTGAAAAAAGCAGCTTCAGATCTGTCACTGGGATTCACCCCATTTCTTTTCCGCGACTGCGAGCGCGTAAATAAGCCCCGCTGCAAATACTGCCGCCGAAACCACTCCGATGGTCACGGTTATTCCGGCGCTGCTGAACAGTGGATCCAGCCGGGTCGTTTGGCTGTCTTCTGCGTCCGCCAGGAACCCGAAGAATCCTGCCAGGAACCCGAACCCGCAAAAAACGCCCATCATAACTATAATGCGCGCCGTGTTGTTCCTGATGAACCCCATGAAATTACATACTCCGGCGGCGATGAAAAGCAGCGTCACCCCGAAAAATACGAAATTGTTATTAATACCGATGAGCTTGTATGCCACGCTTATCAGGGCGAGAAGACCCAGCCCGGTGATTATTCCGAAAAGATTTCCCGCAGCTATGGCGCGCCGGAAATGGGCTGCTCCGTCCGGCAGGGAAGCGTAGTATTTATGACCGGGCGTCACCGGTGAAACGTACTGATACAGCGCATTCATGAATATCAGCCCGAAAACTGCACTCAGGCTGCTCAGCATTGTGGATACGCCCTCAGCCAGTCCGGTGAGGAACTCATTCATAGGGAAGCAGCCTATTATCCCGCACAGTACTGTCAGTCCTGTGATGACCGCCGCAAATGACACTATCGACCGTATCTGACAGTTCCCGAAAAACAGCCTGTACGACTGTATGTACTTTTTCATCTGTGTTCCTCCGCGTATTTCAGCAGACCAACGCTGAGCTGCTGAAGGGTAGGGGCGGCGGTTTCCGCGTTCAGCGCGGCGAGCGCTTCCGAGTTTTCAGAAAGAGCCAGTCCGTCAAACGTGGTGCGGTTGTGGCTTCCGCTCATGAGGAGGGATTTCGCCTGTTCCCAGTTTTCTGCGTCGCCGCTTACCACTATGTATTTTTCCTTGAGTTCTTCGATGAATCCCTGCTCGATGACACGCCCCTTATCCATGAAAACGGCGTAGTCCGCGGCGTTTTCCATGTCGGCGATGTTGTGGGTGGAGAAGATGATCGACTTTCTTCCGTCGCCGTCGTCGAGGTATTCGCGCATGCGGTCGCAGAGCCTGTCGCGCATGAGCGGGTCGAGGGAGCTTCCCGGCTCGTCGAGCACCAGCAGCTCAGTGCTGCGGGCGAACACCGAAGCCAGGCATGTGCGCATGCGGTTTCCGTCGGACTGCTTATGCATGGGGCGGGGCTTTTTGGTATTTTCGCTGTCCACCTCGAATTTCTCGCACAGCTCGGCGAATTTTGCTCTGTCGAATCTCTTGTAGGCTATCTCCATCGATACCGCGATGTCCTTCGCAGTGAATCCCAGCGGGAAAAACGCGCTGCTGGCGCAGTATCCTATGCGCTCCCGCAGATTCGGGTCGGAAATATCCCTGCTGTCTCCGAAGTACGTTACCTCGCCGTCTGTGCGGTGGGTAACTCCGCAGAGTATGTCGATAAGCGTGGTTTTACCCGCTCCGTTTGCACCGATGAGCGCGGTGGAAAAGCCTTCCGGGATATCCAGGTCGAGCGCTCCCAGCGTGAATTTGCTGTATTTTTTCGTAAGACCTCTTGTTCTTACGCAATAGTTGTTTTCCATAATAATTACTCCCTTATTTCCTGCTTACTAATACAAATAAAAAAACAAAGAGCGTCAGGCAGATAATATCTGCAATTCCAATAATGCGTACTGCGATATCCGGCAGAAATCCCCCGCAAATTTCACTTACCGCCAGCAGAAGCCCGCCAAATCCCATTATAATGAGCGTTATACAGGACAGGCGCTTTACTGTGATTTTATCCATATCTTTCCTCATATACGATAAGAGCCTGCGCCGCTTTCGAATGCTGCAAATATTTTTTCCAGCTCGTCCACGGCTGTTTTTTCGTCAGGGTAAACAGCGAGTATTCCATCGCACATAGTTCCGAAGCCAGCGGAGCCTACCAGCGCGAACTTGCCCTCTTTTCCGCCGCCTACGATTCTTTCAACGGAAATTGCAGCGCAGTCGGCTATTTTCTTCCTTTTTTGTGAATATATAAGCATATTGCCACTCTCCTCAGTCTGTATCGTATAGTACTTTCAGCATTTCCACCAGCTCGTCGCGGGATACCCCGGCGAGTTTTGCGGCCTCCATTGCATTTTGCAGGTGCTGTTCCAGAAGGCGGAGCTGCTGCTCCCTTACCATCTCGCGGTCCTGCGGGTTCACGATGTAACCCTTGCCCTGCACTGGAGCTATCATTCCCTCCTGTGTCAGAAGCTCGTATGCCTTCATCGTGGTTATTACGCTGATTTTCAGATCTTTTGCAAGTCCGCGTATCGACGGGAGGTACTCTCCCTCGCCAATTCGTCCGTTCATGATATCGTCCTTGAACTGCGACGCTATCTGTCGATATATCGGAACATCGGAATTCTGCATTATCTTCAAGTTATGACCTCCTTTCGCGTGTTTATATGTTATATATACAGTATATACTGATTTTGTCTGTTTGTCAAGGGGTATTTTACTTTTTCTATGAGAATAATGTGCAGTTTTTTGTATAAGTAATAAATTGTTGTTTAGAGGCGAAACGCTGCTTGTGAGAGAAAACTATAATTTAGCGGCGAGTGTTCCGCTTACTGCAACCCCTAATCGGGAGTCAAGGGGGACGCGTCCCCCTTGCGAGTCGAGGGCAGCGCCCTCGTCGCCGTCAGGCGAAACCTCCGCACGGAGTGCGGCTACTCTGCGCGCCGGCGCGCAGTTAAACGTCCAAAAAGCGCTAAAGGGGTGTGGGGGAAAACAAGAGTTTTCCCCCACAGCAACACATTGTCTTTGTTGAGCCTGTCCTCCGAAACAGTCCGGTGGACTGTTTCGGAAGAACATTACACATCTAAATTATAGTTTACCCAACAGAAAACGGGCAAGCTCACCGCCTGCCCGTCTTTTTATATCCAAGAATATCAAACCGCAGAATTCATCATACATATTCGTAGGAATAACTGAACGGATTGACCGCAGTACCATTCACACGCGTCTCAAAATGCAGGTGATTTCCGGTCGACCAGCCCGTAGTGCCGACATATCCGATAACGTCGCCCTTATTGACCTGCTGACCTACAGTAACTGTGACCGCACTGCAATGCGCGTAAACCGTGGAAAGTCCACCGCCGTGGTCGATTATGATGTAGTTTCCGAAGCCGCCGTGCCAGCCGCTGTCGCCGTATGCCGTTATCACAGTACCACCCTGCGCCGCGTAGATATTCTTACCGCCGATTCCTGCATTGCCGACGTCGATACCATAGTGATTTCCACCGCGCCAGCTATCGTAGCCGAAGTATGTAGTTATCATCTGGAGGTTGCTGTCAAGCGGCCATCTGAAGCCGTCTGAGCTGTACACAGTGCCGCCGGTGTTCTGCGCCTGCTTTGCACGTATCAGCTCCTCGATCGCGGAGTTGATCTCCTCGACCTCGTCGTTGGAAGCGTTGATCTGACCGCGTATATTGTTCACCTGATTCTGGAGGTCCTGATTGTCGCTCGCAAGGTCGTAAAGGTCGCTGGTGCGCTGGTCTACTATCTGCTGCACCTCGGATTTCTTGCCCTCAAGAGCGGTGAGTTCTCCCTCAAGCTCGCTCTTTTTGTCGATAAGCTCCGACTTATCCGTGTTGAGCTGGTCTATATCCGCTTCAAGCCCCGAAATAAGGTCCTGCTGCTCGTGGATATCGTCCAGCAGTCCGTTCATGAAATCCATGTTCTGCTCTGAGATATTCTGAACAACGTCAACATATGTAAAGAAGTTGTACCAGTCGTCCGAACCATCAAGTATAGGAAGCGTATCCGATGTGTTATTCATGTAAAGAGCGCGTATCAGCTTCGAGAATTTCTTCAGATTCTCGTCGTTCTGGGCTTCAAGCTCGGATATCTTGATTTCCGTCTGGCTTATTTCTTCCTGCTTGGATTCGATGTCCTGCTCGGTAAGGTATATCTCGTTTTCCTTTTCCGCGATCTTTTCCTGCTGCGTAGTTATAAGCTGACCGTAGGTCTTTACCTCGTCGTTGATACCATTGATCTGCTCCTGCAAAAGCCCCATCTTCTGCTCGTTTTCCGCAACGTCGCTTTTCAGGCTGCCTATCTGCTGCTCGCGGGCTTCGTTGTCTTTCTTGATCTGCTCCGCTTTCTGCTCAAGCTGGGCTATTTCCTGGTCGTAGTCCTTCGTATCCGCAAAAGTCGTGCCGCCCATGACCGGTACGGCCGCCGCTGCAAACGCAGTCACCGCTGCGCACAGACTGCGCAGTATTCCTTTCCTGATATTATTTTTCCCCATGGTATTCCCTCTCTGTAACATGCCTTGGCTGCCAAAAACTTAACTGTACAGCCGCCGCTGTCCGCATGGCTGTACATTAGTAATTATACACCATTTTGTCGGGATATGTCAAGCCCCGTTTTGTGGAAATTGACGCGGCAGCTTCCGTAAATACAGACGGAAAAACTGCCGCGCCGACGCATATTACATATTTTTGTGCACTCCGCACTTCACTTCGATAGCGCTGCCTTCGCCCGCTTTCCCTTTGTGGACGTATATCTGGCTTTCCCTGAAATACTGCTTGATGCCGTCGATATGCGTTACCAGACCTATCATGCGCCTGCCCGCGCTGATACCCTGAATAACATTGAGAGCCATCTCAAATGTACTGCTGTCAAGGGAACTGAATCCCTCGTCCACAAACAGCATATCAGACTGCTTGTTTCCTCCCCTTTGCAGCGTGTAATCCGAAAGCCCTATCGCCAGCGCAAATGAAGCCATGAACCTCTCTCCGCCGGACAGCGTGGAAACGTCCCGGCGCCTGGTGCGGCTGGAATTGTTGTCTATCATGTTGATGTCAAGACCCTCGGAAGCGTTGCCCCGGACGTTCTGCGTGCGCAGCTCGAATTCATAGCGGCCGCCGCTCATCACCTTCAGGCGGTCGTTTGCGCGCTGCAATACGCCCTTGAACATTCTCATCTGAATAAACGTTTCAAAGGCTATACGCTCCGCGCCCTTGCCGCATATCGCCCTTTCAAGCTTCTCAAGCACGGCGTAGGTGCGAAGGCTCTCGCCGCTGGCGCTGATGATATTGGAAAGCTCACGGGCTGCGGAGGCGTAGCGGTCAAGTTCAGTGCCAAGCTTCATAAGGCGCTGCTTGCGCTCCTCAAGCTCGTCGCTCAGGACTTTCTCCGCTTGGTCGAATTCCTCCGTGCTGCGCGGAGTCCTGTCCTCCGGGAGCCGCTGCTCGCATTCGTCAAGGCGCGCCCTCGCAGCAGACACGCTCTTGTCGTGCTCGGATATCTCGGCGCGCAGCGACTGCAATGTGCTTATCCGGACGTAATTTGCAGCAAGCTCCTGCTCGTCTGCAAATCCGCAGCGGGAAATCTGCGTGCAAAGTGTTTCCTCTGCCTCGGAAAATTCCTTCTGCGTGCGCTCCAGATCGTCCTCCAGCTTGCCTCGCAGCGAAGCAGCGGAAGCCGCATTCCTGCTCGCTGCGGCAAGTTTATCCGCAGCAGACTTCATCATGCTGTCTATCTCGCTGCCGCGGGCTATCTTGTCTGCTTTATCTCTGCGCAGCCTGTCCATATCGCGCCCTTCAAGTCCGGCGCGCTTTTCATTCAGAGTGGCTTCCTCGGCGGCGTGGCGGCTCTGCAATGCGGAAGCCTCGTTTTTCAGCTTCTCCTGCCGCTCTGCGAGGGAATCCTGAATCTCTTTCTGCGCGCTGAGCTGCTTTTCAAGCGATTCTATCCTTAACTGCGCCCATTGGCACCCCTCAAGCCTTATGGAAGCCTCGTCAAGCTGCTTTCCTACTGCTTCGGTTTTCTCACTTACTGCTTCTGCGGCTCCGTTTTCCGGAAACTCCGCGCCCATCAGCGACAGATAATCCCTTGATACATTAGCGCGATGAGCGGTAAGGCTGCCCTCCCTTTCGGCGAGGTCACGCTCCGCATCGGATTTCGCCCTTGCCGCTTTTGCAGAGTCCGCCTCAGCCTTATCGAGCCGCTGCTGAGATGGTATCTCGTCCGTCCACGCCGCCGGGAACGGGTGCTCCGTAGAGCCGCACACCGGGCACTTCGCGCCTTTTTCGAGCTTCTTCGCTAGCCGTGCGGCTTCCCCGGCGTAGTATTTCGCCTGAAGCCCGGAGAATTCCAGCGCGGCATTGTCAGCGGCTTCCGACTTCCTGGCAAGGACAGTGCGTGCAGTATCTGCGGCCTTTTGAAGCTTTGAAAGCTCCTCAATTCCCTCGGAAAGCTGGCGCAGCCGTTCGAACAGACTGGATTTTGCATTCAGTTCCGCTTCCTCTGCGTCAGCCCGGGAAGCCTCCTGTTTTGTATCCTCAAGCAGCCCGGACAGCTCCTCCTGCTGCTTCTGGCAATGCTCCTGCCTGGCCTGATTGCTGGTCATTTCCTCCTGAATCGAGGATATCTCCTGCTCGGTCGCACGCATTTTCTTCTCGGCTTCGTCCGCTTCGCCGCTCTTTTTCAGCAGGTCGTCAAGCCTTGAAATGTCAGCGGTTAACTGCTCGCGCTCCGGGGCAAGCGAATTTGCCTGCTCCTGCCGCGCTTCGGCGGTGGCAAGTTCTTCGGCCGCCTGTTTCTCCTCGGCGACCGCAGCGGCAAGCCTGCTCCGAATCCCGGTCAGGCTGTTGGAGAGCTTATTGCGCGCTTCCAGCGCCGGAGCCGCTTCCGCCGCAAGCTCATACCGTTTGAGCTGCTCCCGTTTTCCGTCGAATTCCTCACGCCTGCTGTCGAGCTGCTCCATTTTCGCTTTTGCCTCTTCCCAGGCTGACAGCGCTTTATTCACCGACTCCGCCGCGGATCTCATCGCGCTGTTCTGCCGCAGCTTTTCGTTGGTGGAATTGAACTCCTCCTCGGCGGTATTTTTTCTTTCAGCGCAGGAGCTCTCAAGTTCATCGATACGCGCGGCGTATTCATCGCAGTCGCACAGCGGATACTTTTCCCCCACTGTTTCAAAAGTGCGGTTCATAAGCGCGCTGCACGCGTCGGAAGCGCGGTCCGCCTGCTTTCCGGCGGTTTTCAGCCAGGACTGCACTACGTCCGCGTAGCTTTCGTAAAGCTCCGTGCCGAATATATTACGGAGCGTTTCACGGCGCTCTGCCGAGTTCTGGTTGAGGAACTTGTCGAACTCCCCCTGTGGAAGTATCGACACGCGGATAAAGGACTCGCGGTCGAATCCGGTGAGCGCCTCTACCCTGCTGTTGACTTCCCTTGCTCCCTTTGTGACGGTCTTATCGGAGAGGTCGGCCAGATTTACGCTGTCCTTCGTCATAGCCGCCGGCTTGTCGCCAACCGCCCGGAGCGCCCTGGTGTCGCGGTGCACGAGATAGTCCCTGCCGTCCACTCCGGTGAACAGCAGCTCCACATAGCTTTTATCGCCCTTCACCGAATCCTGGTTGCGAAGGGTGTCGTTTTTCCTGAGGCTGCCGCTCGGCTCGCCGTAGAGCGCGTAGCACACTGCGTCGAATATGGTGGTTTTTCCCGCGCCGGTGTCGCCGCTGACAAGGAACACCTTTCCGGTAAACTGCTCAAAATCCACGACCGTTTCCTTGATGTACGGCCCGAATCTCACCATTTTAAGCGTTTTGATCGTCATGGCTGACCTCCTGTTCCGATGTTACCAGCGCGGGTATCACGTTCATAAGCTGTTTTTCACTGCCGGTCGCGCACGCCTCCTCGGTGAGCCTGAAAATATGCTCCGCGTTCGCGAGAAGCTCCTCGTCGATATCCTCTTTAGTGACTTCCTTGTAGAATGCAGTAAAATCTTCGGCGAAATCACGCTTTTCCTCCTCCGCGATATCTACGCTGCTTTCCTCCCTGTCGCTCTTGAAATACAGCCTTACAAGGTTCGGGAACTTGTCCCGGATACGTGCGCCGATGTTCTCCTCGCCCTCTATGCCGCTGACCGTGATGTAGCAGTAATCCTCCGATGCGGGGTACTTTTCGGAGAGTATGCTGTTCAGCGCGTCGTCTATGGTGACGAACTCGTGAAGCGGCTGTATCTTCACGCTCTGCACGCTGACGCTCTTGTCGTCTATGTCAATTATATCAACGAATTTATCCGGAGCCTTCGCCTCGGAAGCCGAATAGCAAACCGGCGAACCGCAGTAGCGCACGTTTTCCGCGACATTCTGCGGGGTGTGGATATGCCCGAGCGCCGTATAAGCGAATCCGCTGAACGCGTCAGCGTCCACGGTTGCCTGCTTTCCTATCACCCGGTCATGCTCCGCGACCGCCTGATGAGCCACCAGAAGGCATCTGCGCTTACCCGGAAGCCCCGCCTTTTCGAACACCTTTTTTATCGCGTCGGTCATGGTCAGAAGCTCCTCGCCGTATGCTGCGTTTACGTCGGAAAGTGTGACGTTAGGCAGCAGCGCGATGTCGATATCGCCGAATTTTTCAACGCGCAGCGGCTCCTCTGCGGAGAATGGGCGGTTTATAAAGATGTCCAGCCTGGACATGAGCTTCTCGTTTGCGGCAAGGCGCAGCGGATCGTCGTGATTCCCACTGCACACGAACACCTTCATGCCAAGATCGACTGCGGCGGTCAGCAGCCTGCCGTATATTTCCTCGGCGTACGCCGGTGGCTGAGCCTTGTCGAAAACGTCTCCTGCGATGATCAGTCCGTCTATCCTGCCCTGCGCAGAGACCTCCCTGTAAATGCGCCCGAGTATCTCAGAGAACAGCGCATGTTCGATGTCCGCCGTGATGTCGGTGTCATAGAGTGAAGTCCCTAAATGCAGGTCGGAAATGTGCATTAATCTCATGTTTTGCTCCTTCTGAAAAGACCCCCGCTTATGCGCGGGGGTCTTGCTTTTACTTGCAGCTCTTTGCAGCGTTTACAAGCGCCTTGATGTACTCGGGATACTCCCATGTGAGGGTGTTTCTGTGGAGCTGACCGAATGTCTCGTTTCCGCTTCCGTATGCGTTGTTGTCCCACAGGAATACCGGTATTCCGTTATCGCCGAACACAACTGGGAAGTACTTAGCCCACGCGATGCGGGAAGAAAGATTATTCTTGTTGACCGTTCCGCATTCGCCGATGATGGCTCCGACTCCCTTGCTGATGAAGCGGTCGTAAAGCGTGTCGGAAAGCCAGATAAGCTCGCCGGTGCTGTCGTTAGCTGACGGGTCGAACACCTTTGTGCCGTTCTCGTTCATCGCGAAATTATAGGGAGAATACGCATGTATAGACACGATAAGGCTGTCGTCATCGGGAACGGTGAATCCTTCAAGCGCGGAAGCGCTCGCCGCATAGGTCGGTATCATCAGCGCGCGGTACTTGTTGTTGCCGCCGGTGGAACGCACTGCCTTCACGAAATCAGCGTTCAGCTTGTTGACTACGCTTCTGCCCTCGGAGTTGCCGCCGTTCCATTCAAAGTTAGTGTTCCGCCAGCGCGGCTCGTTCATACCCTCGAAAATAAGGCGGCTGCCGTAGTCCTTGAATTCGTTCGCAATCTGCTTCCAGAGGTTCTTGAGCTTCTTTGACGTCGCCTTGTAGGAATCCTCGTAGGGGTCGTTCCAGTTTTCGTGATGTACGTTCAGAATAACGTACATACCCTGATTGTACGCGTAGTCAACGACTTCGTGAACACGCTCAAACCAGGCGTCGTCAACGTTTAGGTCGGAATCGGAGTGGTTGAACCATGTGGTCGGGATACGTACGGCGTCGAAGCCCGCTTCACGCACCGCGTCGATAAGCTCCTTCGTGACTACGGGATTGCCCCAGCTTGTTTCGCTGTTGTAGCCGTTTCCGGTGGCGTCAAGGGAGTTTCCGAGGTTCCAGCCGATGGTTATCGACTTGCAGAGCGCTATCGGGTCTACCGGAGCGGTCAGCTCCTCGCTGTCGACAAACGCGGTATCGCCGGGCTGCTGAACCAGTCCGTTCAGATTATCCAGGGCGGTGCCCGGGTTTGTTCCTAAGAGTGTGAGCGCGGTGATAGCCGCCGCTATCTTTGTAAATAATCCTGTCATTGCTGTGCCTTTCTTTTATTCTGTTGGGGCTTTTACGCCGCTTCGTCTGCCGTTTCCGGAGCTTCACCGGAAGCGCCCTTCATCATTCCCTCAAGGAGCGCGGGGTACTTGACCTCGTTCAAGCTGCGGTCGAACAGACCGAAGGTCTCGCCGCTGAGGAATGCGCCGTTATCCCACCAGAAGCAGGGAATGCCGATCTCCTTGAACTTGCTGAAATAGTACTGCGCCCACTGTGCGCGGTAGTCCTCGTTGTCGCGGTTCATAGCGCCGCATTCGCCGATGATGACTGCCTGCCCCTTGCTGATGAACAGTCTGTCGAGCACCTCGGCGAGGGTGTCGATATCACGGGTGCAGTTGACCTTGGAGGCTATCCACTTATCCGTGCCGGGCTGTGCAAGCGCAAAGCTGTAGGGTATATACGCGTGAACTGAAACGATGAGCCTGTCGTCGTCCGGAAGCTCCAGCGCGGCAAGCGCCGGCTCGGTGGAGTTCGCAGCATAGGGGCACACCATCAGGAAACGGTACTGATTGTTTCCGCCGGTGGCTCTCACCGCGTCAACGAACGCCTTGTTCAGGTGGTTTACTACGGTTCTGCCCTCGTCGTTGCCGCCGTTCCACTCGTAGTCGGTGTTCTTCCAGCGCGGTTCGTTCATTCCCTCGAAAATGAGGTGCTGGTCGTAATCCTTGAAATTTTCCGCGATCTGAGTCCAGCAGCTCGACAGCTTCGCGGATATCTCCTCTTCCTTGTCGGCGTATGGCTGGTACCACTCCTCGTGGTGCATGTTCAGGATAACGTACATATCCAGGTCGTATGCGTAATCAACTATCTGCTGAACGCGGCTCATCCAGTCGGCGCTTATCGTGCCGTCGTCGCCTATCTGGCGCTCCCACGTGGTGGGTACGCGTATCGCGTTGAATCCCGCGTCCTTCACTGCCTGTATGAGTTCCGGAGTTACCGCGGGATTGCCCCAGCTCGTTTCCTGCGTAAGCCCGGAACCGCCTGTGGCGTCAAGGGTATTGCCCAGGTTCCAGCCTATCTTGATATCGGAAGTGAGCTGCATTGCGGTCAGTTCGGTGTCGAACTCCCTTGCGGAGCCGCCGTCCGAAACGGTTCCGTCAGTATTTCCGGTATCGCCGGTATTCCCGGAGTTTTCCGCGGACCTGGAGCAGCCTGCCCCGGTCACGCATAATGCAGCAGCCATTAAAGCGGCGGCTAGTTTCTTGAAATTCATAGTTTTCTCCTTGCAGCGGGCTTGCGCCCTTTCCCTAAATGTACAATCATATTATATAATATTTTGTTAAAATCGTCAAGTGGATTAGTGTATTTTTAATAGGAAACCTCTAAAAACCGGTGTGAAAAGCAAAAATGGGCAGGGTGTGCCAGATTCTAGGAAAGCCGACGAAGTAAGGCTGTATGCCTTACGAGGAGGTGCAACACGATGTTGCAGAGCGAAATAACCGAGTGACGGCATGGACGCCGTCACATCAGAAATTTCGCTTGTTGACAGACGAAGATGGCGCGCACTGCCCATTTTCGCTCACATGAGGTTTTTAGAGGTGACCGTAATGTAAAACGCTGAATACTTTATCCTGATACGCTTCTTCATTTTCCATACAGTTAAATCGCCCGGAGCAGCGCTCCGGGCGATTTAATGATTATTATCAGAAGTTTCCGCCATTCCAGCCCCAGCAGTCGGTAGGGGCGTACTTAACGTATATTTTATCCGCGGGAACTCCCAGAACATCTGTGTAGATACGGCATATCTCGGCGGTCATTTTGTCGCAGGAGGCCGGGGAAGCTGGTCCGTAAAGGCTGACGTCAACGAACGCTATCTTCTCGGACTTCTCACCGCGGAAGTACAGCGAGCACTCCTGCTCAAAGCCCAGCATGAGCCAGCTCTCGGTTTTTCCGAGTATGGAAACCGCAGAGCCGAGGGCGGTCTTGAGTTCTGTCTCCTGCTCGGGGGTTATCTTCTGAGAATACTTTGTGTTGATAAACGGCATGTCGTTATCTCCTTTCTTATGGCAGGATATCCCCGGCGCAGGTCTGCACCTCGCGGAATTCCTGCAGATCTATGCAGTATCCGGGATCCTTTTTCTCCAGCGCTTTTCTGATGGAAACGGCATTCTGCCACTCCACGCCGGATATCTCTTCCTCCTCGAAATGTATTGAGGTATCAGCCAGCGCGCCTTTATACAGGAACACCCATTTCAGTTCATTGTTTAAAAAGCGCTTCCCATGGAATATGTTGTCCTCGCTGACCTTTCTGCGGAATAAAAGCACAAATTCCGACGGCCTTGCACGTATGCCAAGCTCTTCGCGGAGTTCCCGTATCGCGGCGGATATCGCGTCCTCTCCGGCGTCGATGTGCCCGGTGGAGGCAGCGTCCCAGCAGCCCGGGAAGGAATCCTTGTCGTCGGCGCGCTTTTGCAGCAGGAACTCCATTCCGGAGATACGCCGCCGCGCTATCCAGATGTGGACGCTCGCGTGCCAGTCGCCGTCGCGGTGAATGTCGCCGCGACGCTTAGTGGTCTCGGTACGCTCTCCGCTGTCGTTCAGTACATCGAAAAGCTCGTCGTCAGAATACATATGCTTACCTCCATTCCGTATGGTATGACAAGTCAGTCCAGCTTCCAGTCTATCGGCTTCATGCCGCGGCTGACAAGAAACTCGTTGGTTTTTGAAAAGTGCCTGCACCCGAAAAAACCGTTATAAGCAGAAAGCGGGCTCGGGTGAGCGCATTGCAGCACCAGGTGAGCCGGATTTGTTATGAGCCGCGCTTTGGAACGCGCATTACCTCCCCACAGCAGGAACACCATAGGCTGCTGACGTTCGTTGAGGAGCTGTATTATACGGTCAGTGAACTGCTCCCAGCCCATACCCTTGTGGCTGTTGGGCTGTCCCTCGCGGACGGTCAGCACCGTGTTCAGAAGCAGCACGCCGTTATCCGCCCAGGAGGTCAGCTCGCCGTGCTGGGGCGGGTCGATACCAAGGTCGGACTTTATTTCCTTGAATATGTTCTGCAATGACGGAGGCGGCGGAGTTCCCCTTTTTACTGAGAAACACATACCGTGCGCCTGTCCGGGGCCGTGGTAGGGATCCTGACCGAGTATAACAGCCCTTACGTCGCTGTAGGAAGTATGCCGCAGAGCATTGAAAATATCCTCCATCGGCGGGTAAATGCGGCGCGTGGTGTATTCGCTTATCAGAAACTGCCGCAGCTTCAGATAGTAGTCCTTCTGTATCTCGTCGGCAAGCAGGGCGTCCCATTCGTTTCCTATGTGCATCATGGCTTATTTCTTCTTTTTGTGGGAATCCTTATGCGGCTTCTTGGTGCGCTTGGGCTTCACAGAGAATCCGAAGGTGCCTATCTTCTTTCCGAGGGCGAAATAGGTTCCGTGGGCGTATGCCATCAGACCCGCCTTTTCAATGTGCAGCTTGCCCTTCTCGTCGATGAGGTCCTTTGCGATATTCACGGAGGTTATCTCCGCGATGAACATATCATGCGAGCCCTGAGGCAGGATCTCAGTCACCTTGCACTCGATGGAGATAGGAGCCTGAGCGATCTGCGGCGCGGAGACCGTGTTGCTTTCCTGCGGGTAGAGCTTCATCTTTCCGAGCTTATCCTCGTTCTTTCCGGACTTTATGCCGCAGTAGTCAAGGGAGCGCACAAGCGTGGACGGCATCATGTTGATGACGAACTCGCCGCTTTCCTTGATGATATTATAGGAATTTCTCTCCGGTCTTACTGAAATGTAGGTCTTAGCCGGGTCAGAGCAGATTATACCTGTCCACGCGATCGTGAGAGCTGTGGGCTTCTCCATCGTTCCGCAGGATACCAATACAGCCGGAACCGGTGCAAGCAGGGTTCCTGGCTTCCATTGTACTTTTTCCATTGCATTGCTTTCCTTTCTGTGTGATACATATTACTGCATTTTAATTATACCACATTGTTCCGCATTATGCAACATTAATTTATCTGAAAATGTGGATCGGACTGAAAAAAAGGGGCTGTTTAAGCCCCTTTTTTTAATCGTCATATCCGTCAAGGAAACTGTGGATCACTCCGTCCTTCTTGTAGGAAATGATCTTGTTCAGCTTTACATTCTCAACGCTGCGGAAGATATTCATAACAACCTGCGGATTTCCCTCGTTAAGGTGGGCGATGAGCTGCTTTATCTCCTGGCGCTTGGAACGCGCGGCGCCGTCAGGATTGCAGGTCGTGCAGGTATCCGTGAACCGGCACGCGCACTGAATGAAATGCAGATCGTTGTACTTTGCCCAGTGCTTTATTTCGTCCTCGCGTATGAAGTACATCGGGCGGATAAGCTGCATTCCCGGGAAATTTGCACTGTGGAGCTTCGGCATCATGGTCTCCACCTGACCGCCGTAGATCATGCTCATGAGTATGGTCTCGATAACGTCGTCAAAGTGATGACCCAGCGCTATCTTATTGCAGCCGAGTTCCTTCGCCTTGTTGTAGAGGTGTCCGCGGCGCATTCTCGCGCAGAGGTAGCAGGGATTATTCTCCACATTATACACGGAATCGAAAATGTTCGTTTCAAACACTGTTATCGGAATGTTCATCATTCTTGCGTTTGCCTCGATTATTGCGCGGTTCTCGCTGCTGTAGCCGGGATCCATGACCAGGAACACAAGCTCGAAATCAAATTTGCGGTGGCGCTTTATCTCCTGGAACAGCTTCGCCATCAGCATGGAATCCTTGCCGCCGGAAATACACACGGCTACCTTGTCACCAGGCTTGAGCAGCTCGTACTCGTTAAGAGCCTTTGCAAACTTGCTGAAAATACTGCGGTGGAACTTCTTGGTCAGGCTGCGTTCAATCTCCGCAGCGCGGTCGGAGCTGCTCTGGAGCGCGATCTTATGACCCAGCCAGCGCACATAGCCCCCGACGAGGTTAACAGCGTCGCGGCCCTCGGCACGGAGCCTTTCCGCGATCTCCTCGCTGATAATGCCGCTGCGACAGCAGATAATCAGGGTCTTTCCGTCGGGCAGTGGACATTCAGCAGTTCCAAGATCGTCGGGCTGGACGTTAACGGAACCGTCGATATGCCCCAGCGCAAACGCGGAGCTGTCGCGGATGTCATATATAATGTATTGTTCCGGGGAGAGTTCCCGGAGTTCTTCAACGGTTATTTCCTCTTTCATAGTAAACCTCGGCTTTCAGTATCCATAATACGATTTATTATAACATCTTTGATTTATCTTGTCAATAACCGCGAAACGCGGATAAACTATAATTTAGCGGCGCGTGCTCCGCTTACCGCAATCCCTAATCGGGAGTCAAGGGGGACGCGTCCCCCTTGCAGGTCAAGGGCGGAGCCCTTGTCGCCGTCAGGCGAAACACTCCGCACGGAGTGCGGTACTCTGCGCGCCGGCGCGCAGTCAAAACGTTCAAAAGCGCTAAAGGGGTGTGGGGGAAAACAAGAGTTTTCCCCCACAAGCAACACATTGTCTTTGTTGAGCCTTTCCTCCGAAACAGTCCGGTGGACTGTTTCGGAAGCACACTACACCGCTAAATTATAGTTTTCTCTCACAAGCAGCGTTTCGCCTCTAAACAACAATTTGTCATTCGCAAAATAGTCGATACAATCCAACTTTATCTCGTAAAAACAGTACTGCGATACCTGAAGTATATAAAATTAAACACAGATACCACAGCAAGAAACGCAACATATACAATAGCGTCCCAGGCCGCCGATCCCATAACACTGCACCAGCGCGATATGTAAACTACCTCAGCCAGAAACCCGGCAAGCGGTATCGCAAAGCAAAGCCACAGCGACCGCCTTCTGAGCTCCGAAATGCTTATCCAGAGGAACACCTTGGCTCCCGCAGAAATCGTCAGGAATATCCCCATGACCGTATCCATCGTGAACACCTGCGGAAATACCTCGTAGACCCACGACGCGGCTCTGCCATACCGAAGCCCGCTGAAGAACAGCACCGCGCGTATCGCGTCCATCGCAGCCCATGCAAACAGCAGAAAATACATGTTGATCTTCAGCCATTTTATAGTGCAGAACCGCCCGTTAACTCCGATTATGTGACCCATGCGGCTTATTTCAGGCCAGCTCGTTCCGTTCATGTACTCGTCCTCGTAATCCGGGACAAATGTAGTCTGAGTGCGGTTATGCTCCGGTATCAGATCTATCTGCGGATTCTCCTGGCGGTTCACGTTATAAAGCGGCGGCGGAGCTTCCCTTCCTGTCTGCTCGAACGGTTTGCTGTACCCCGGGAGAGCCTCTGCTGGTTCATCGGTTTTGCCAGGGTCTGTGATCTGCGAGGATTCCGCCGGCTGGTTTCCGGTGGAGACCCCGCAGTAGGTGCAGAATGCAGTGAAGTCGCCTATCTCCCTGCCGCAGTTGTGACATTTCATGGTGTATCCCCCTTTTCCATACAATTACCCTGTATTATTATAGCATACGAATTTAAATTAGGCAAGTATATTCGGCTTTTTTCTTGCAATGTAACCGATTACTCTTGACATCTCAGCGAATTTTCTGTATAATTAAAACAGCGTGCTTTATGTCCGGTATTTTTTTGTTTTCAAGGAGAAATTACAATGAAAAAGTTCCTTTCGATTTTTACGGCGGCTTCAATGCTGCTTGCTATGACCGCATGCAGCTCCCCCGCTGACTCCTCGGCTTCCGACAGCTCTTCTGCGGCTGACAGCTCCGCTTCTGCGGCGCAGACTGCGGAAAGTTCACAGCCCGGTCAGCAGGAAAGCTCCGAAGCAGATGAAAGCTCTGCGGCTCCCACGGCGGAAGCAGACGACGCCCGCACCGACTACGAGAAGATGGTAGACCGCTCGCTGCTTTCCGTTGGCGATATGACCAGAATGTCCGATGTGTTCCAGAAAGCCCAGAACGGCGAGGACATCACCGTCGCTTATATAGGCGGCTCCATAACCGAGGGCTACAACGCGGGAACCACGGAGTTCTACGCAAAGACCTGCACCGACCTGCTTCAGGGCTATTTCCCGGATATCACTGTTACAGGCGTTAACGCAGGCATCAGCGGAACTCCCTCGCTGCTGGGCAACCTGCGCCTCGAGCGCGACGTGCTTTCCGCCGACCCGGACATCGTTTTCGTGGAGTTCGCGGTAAACGACGGTCAGGAGGCTGACTACAAGAACGCATACGAGAGCCTTGTGCGCACCCTGCTCACCCAGGAGAAGGACATCGCGGTAGTTCTGCTGTTCACCGTACTCGACAGCGGATATACGTGCCAGGAACACATGTCGAAAATAGGCGCGAACTATGACCTGCCGATGATAAGCGTCCACGACAGCGTTTACGAGGAGATAGAAGCCGGAAGAATGACATGGCAGGATTACTCCAACGACCAGTCTCACCCGAACGCTTACGGTCACAAGTGCATCACCGACTTCGTTGACAACTACTATCAGAAGGTGCTCCCCGTTGTTGCCGAGAATGTCGGCGAGGTCAGCAAGGAGCTTCCCGACCCGGTATTCAGCGCAAAGTATATGAACATGCACTACATGGACAGCGCAACTATGGACGGCGTGGAACTTGACGGATTCGAGCAGTACGACACCCACGGCAGCTTCCACAACGGCTGGATGTACCGCGGCACCGACGGCGGCTCGATGAAGTTCACCGTTGAATGCAGCGTGCTCGAGATGGTGTTCAAGGCAAACAACAGCGACAAGTACGGCACAGCCGATATCTACGTTGACGGCGAAAAGGTAAAGTCCGTGGTTTCTAATATGTCCGACGGCTGGAACAACCCCGTTACCGCTTATCTCATCGACAACGATTCCTCTGCGGAGCATACCGTTGAGATTCGCATGGAGGGCGGCGTTACACAGGCGTTCTTCGTGATGGCATTCGGTTACTGCGACTGAGCCGAAATCTGAATATCAAAACCTCCCGTGGTTTTCACCGCGGGAGGTTTTTTGCAGTTACATGCAGTAAATCAGGTGTTAATCTTTTCTCAGGGCAGAACGCTGCCGGAAAGGAGGGACATATAATGGACAGCAGCATTATCACAGCGATGATCTCGCTGATAGGGACGCTCGGCGGCTCCCTGGGCGGCATACTGGTCAGCTCAAAGCTGACGGCATATCGCCTGGAGCAGCTTGAAGCCCGGGTAGCCGAGCACAACAACTTTGCAAGAAGAATGCCGGTGATAGAGGAACAGATAAAGGTAATAAATCATCGGCTCGCTGACATTGAAGAGGAGGAAAAGCACCATGAAAATTGACTGGAAACGCAAGCTCACAAGCCGCAAGCTCTGGATAGCTGCCGCAGGATTCGTTGCGGGACTTATCGCAGCCTTCGGAGGAAGCTCAGAAACGGCTGAGACCGTATCCGGCTGCATTCTGAGCGGTGCCGCAGTCGTAGGGTACGTTATCGGAGAAGGCCTTGCCGACAGCGGCAGGGGAAACGGAGGCGGCGATGGCGATAACTTTTGAAGCCTACGCCCGCAGCAGCGGAGCATTCAAGACCCCGCGCCCCATGCCGCAGGGAAGCCCAGTAGGAATCATAATCCACTCCACCGGCGCGGACAATCCTAACCTGAAACGCTACGTGAATGCGCCGGAGATATGCGGCGTGAATCCATACAAGAACTACTTCGACCGCCCGGACAGCAATGTCTGCCCGCACGCAGTCATAGGGAAGGATAAAAACGGAGATGTCAGGGCGGCTAAGCTGCTACCCTGGAACGTCTGCTGCTGGGGCTGCGGAAATGGCTCCAAAGGAAGCTACAACTACGCTCCGGCGTATATCCAGATAGAAATAGCGGAGGACGCGCTGAACGACCGCGCCTACTTCGAGGAGGCCTTCGGGCTTGCCGTACAGCTCTGTCAGCGCCTCATGAAGAACTACCCATCGATACTCCCCGAAAACGTGATAAGCCACAAGGAAGCTCATGCACGCGGGTACGCTTCCAACCACGGCGACCCCGAGCACTGGCTCGCCAGGTTCGGCAAGGACATGAATTGGTTCAGAAGCAGGCTTGAAAGCTCCCGGGTCAGGGTGAACGCTGAAAAAGTAGTGCCGCGTGAGTCTGCGGCAGAAGTTATATCTCAGCTAAAGGCGCTTGGATTCGCTGCTGCTGTTGAAGAACTGTAAATTAAAATGGGCTGTATCTGATATACAGCCCATTTCATTTATGAAATCTCTATTTTGAATCGCCGGGGCTTTTCTGAACCATTATCCTTACCGCGCCAGAGGGATTCCTGACCGCCTCAAACAGGTGCTCCGGATACACAGGCATATCCGGTTCGGAATCCGTATCCAGCCACACCAGGCTTATATCCGGGCTGTCGCAGTGAACTGCTCCGTAGTCTATTTTCGCGATGTCAAACGGCTTTATCAGGTACAGGTACTCCAGCTCATGATAAAACACACCGTCAACCGTGAAAAACTTCTCGGCTATGGAGTACAGCCGGGCAACCTCGGCTTCAACGCCAAGCTCCTCGCGTATCTCGCGCAGGATCGCTTCCTCGGTGGTCTCACCAAGTTTCACTCTGCCGCCGGTCACCCAGTAAAAGCTGTGGCTGCCGTCCTTTGAAACAAGCACGCGCTTACCGTCTGTTATTACAGCGCCGACCCGCAGGTTGAACTTCCCCTCCGGCGTTTTGAATGTGCAGTCCATACGCCCTCCTCACCGGTACTCCGCAAGAATGATGCCCCTCGGAGCCACGCTCACCGCGCCGTCGGCAATGAACAGCGGACGAGTTCCGGCGGTGATATGATCCGCGTATACCATCATGCGCCTTCCGTTTTCGTACTTCAGCGGGTGAGCCGCCGGATTCACTATCAGCAGCAGACCGCCAAAATCCGCAGCGACCGCGCCGCCCTCCAGCGTTTCAAAGCGTATCTTGCGAATGCTCTCCGCGTCCCTCATGCGGAACTGCGGGAAAAACTTCCTCACCGCTATCAGGCCGCGGTAATACTCCATCACGCTGCGGCGCAGTGTGATGTCGTTCCACTTTATGGAGTTCACGCTGTCCGGAGAATTATAGCTGTCGTGGACAAAGCTGCCGTCCGGAGCGGTCTTGCTGCGCAGTATTTCCTGCCCAGCCTGAATGAACGGAACTCCCTGCGACAGGAATACTATCGCCGCCGCCAGCTTATCCGCCGCAATTATTTCCGCGCCGGAAGCCTCCGGCATGGAGCTTCTCAGCTTATCATATAGCGTGAGGTTGTCGTGAGCCTCAACGTAATTCACCGACTGCTGCGGCTTATCCGTCCAGCACTCCGCGGAAGCCCTGCCGACGTCCTCGCGCCAGATACCGCCGGACATCACCGACTTTATAAGCTCCGCGCGCTCGGCGGCTTTGCCGTTGACGTAGCCGCAGTCGGCGTCGTAGAAAACAGAGCCTTTCACGCCGTCGCGCAGGTCGTCGGAGAACATCGCGAAATCCGGAAGTTCCCGGGCGTTCTTCTTCATTGCGCGAAGCTCCTCGGGAAGCGGGCAGGAGCCTCCCGTCCAGCCCTCGCCGTAGAGTATCACGGAGGGGTTCTCCGCACGGAGCTCCGCTGCGGCGCGGTTCAGCGCTGCGATATCCAGAAGCCCCATCAGGTCGAATCGGAAGCCGTCAATGTGGTACTCCCGCGCCCAGTAAAGAAGGCTGTCGGCGATGAAACGACCTGCCATCGCACGCTCGCTCGCGAATTCATTTCCGCATGCGGAGCCGTTCGACAGGCTGCCGTCCGCATTGTGGCGGTAATAGTACCTCGGGTACGTCTTGTTGAACGGAGAATCCTCCGTAGCGTAAGTGTGGTTGTAAACCACGTCCATTATAATGCCTATGCCCCGCTCATGCGCCGCCTGGATAAGCTGCTTGAACTCCCTTACCCTTACCTCGCCGTGGTGGGGATCGGTGGAATAGCTGCCCTCGGGAATATTGTAGTTCAGCGGGTCGTAGCCCCAGTTGAAGCCCGCGTCAGGGTCGCTTTCGTCCACCGACTGATAGTCGGACACCGGCAGCAGGTGGATATGAGTTACCCCCAGCTTCTTTATGTAGTCAAGACCGATAGTCTCTCCGAATCCGTTGACCGCCTTCTCGCAGAACGCCCCGAACTTCCCGCGCAGCGTGAAGTTCCCGCTCTCGTCGGAGGAAAAATCCCGGACGTGCAGTTCGTATATCACCGCGTCGGTGTAGTCGCCGAGGGCGACCTGCCTGTCACGCTCCCAGCCCTCCGGGTCGGTGGTACGGAGATCAAGAACCATTCCGCGCCTGCCGTTTACACCGGCGCTTCTCGCGTATATGTCGATAGTTTCAGCGGTGTTTCCATTCCTGGTGAACGCATATGTGTAGTACACCCCGCTGAGATTGCCGGAAACCTCCGCCTTCCACACACCGTTCTCGCTGTGCATTTCTTCGGTGCGAAACGGCTCCGTCTCGGAGTCGTCATGGTACAGCCGGAGTTCAGCGCCCTCGGCCTCCGGCGACCACACCGCGAACCTGGTCGCTTCGGGAGACCAGACCGCGCCAAGCTCGCCGTCGTATGCGTATTCCCTGTCGATATTATCAAAGCTGTTCATACTTTCACTCCAAATCATTTCAAGAATACTATGCTGTGCGGCGGAATCTCCAGCTCTCCGGAAAGCGAAGGCTCATCTCCGGACGATACCGCCAGGTATCCGCGTATATTCCTGCTGTCAAGTTCCAGAGCCGCGTCAGAAAGCGACGCCGCTTCATCGGAGAGATTGTAGACTATCAGAATACTGCTGCCGTTCCAGGTTCGTCTGACCGCCGCTATATCGCCGCCGGAGTTCCCGGAAAGCTCGAGAACCTCGGTAGTACCCCTTGCTATCTCCGGATTTTCATTGCGGATACGCAGTGCGCGCTTGTAATAATTCAGTATCGAATCCGGGTCGGAAAGCTGCTTTTCCACGCTCTCGAAACGGTTTTCCTGCCGCTCCATATCCGGAGGTCCGTATGTCAGCCCGGAACCGTTGTCGTCCCATATCATCGGAGCGCGCTTGTTCTCGTCCCGCCCGCTGCCGGAAAGCCCGATCTCGTCGCCGTAATACACGAACGGCGAGCCGCTCATCGTCAGCAGCAGCCCGGCGGCTTCCTTTATCCTCGCCGGGTCGTAGCGCAGTATTCCTGCGGCGCGGTCGGTGTCGTGGTTGCCGATGAACGGCGCGTCGATACCGCGTTCGCTGTACCCCGCGATAGTCTGCTCTACCGTAGCCATAGCCTGCGCGAACGACTCTGCAGAGTTCGCCTTTCCGCTGAGGTTCACGGTCTTTGCTATCTTGCCGTCAGACTCCGCCATCGTGAAGCCGAAAACGCTGTCTATCGAGGATGCGTAGTACTTCGTGTAGGTGGTGAAGCTCTCCCACACCTCGCCGACGATGTAGCAGTCGGGATTTATACTGTGACAGTAATCGCAGAACCAGTTCAGAACCTCAACGTTCTTGTCGGGATTTCCGGTGAAGTACTCCTTTACGGCGTCCAGCCGGAACCCGCCTATTCCCTTATCCAGCCAGAATTTCGCTATCTGCTCGAATTCCTCACGGACGTCCGGGTTGTCGAGCTGCAGCTCCGGCATGTTTTCGGAGAACACCGCCTGGTACCACTTAGTTCCCGTTTGATACCACGCGGCGCTCCCGGCAGGTTTTTCATCCTCGAAATAATAGTAGCCAACGTACTTGTTGTGGACCGGGCAGAGCGTTTCAGAAAGGCAGTCTTCCTCCGCGGGTGCGCCGCACGGCTCCTGACGAAGGCTCTGCGAAGCCGATTCGAACCAAGGGTGATAACGCGAGCTGTGGTTCATCACAAGGTCAATGAGCAGGCTTATGCCGCGCTTTTCGCACTCTGCGGAGAGGTTTTCGAAATCCTCCATCGTGCCGAACTGCGGGTCTATGCTGTAGTAGTCTTCCACGCTGTACTTATGATAGGAGCGCGAGGGCATTATCGGCGTGAGCCAGATCCCGTTGAAGCCCATGTCCTGGATATAATCCAGCTTTGAAGTGATACCGTTCAGGTCGCCGATACCATCGCCGCTGCTGTCGCAGAACGAACCCACGAATATCTGATAGTAATTCCGGAAATTGTCGTCGATGATGTTCAGTTCCTGCTCGTATTTATAACTGTTCAAACTTGTCGTATCTGATGTTTCCGGCGAACTGCACCCGGAAACCAGCACAGCCGCCGCAGTAAAAACTGTAGCGGCTGTGCGTTTAATGGTGGTTATCCATGAAGATGTCATTATTTCTCCTTCGGAAGCTCCCGGGAGCATATCTCCCTGACGGACTCGCGCTCGATAAGCTCCGGGCGCAGCATTAAGGACTTGATATGTATTCCGTTTTTCATCTGCTGAAGCATGAAGAATGTCGTCTTTCCGATGTGTATGCGATTCTGGCTGAGCGTGGTTATCGGGGGCTGCGAATACTCGGACGGCGGAAGGTTGTCGTAGCCGGTAACGCTGATGTCCTCCGGAACGCTGTACCCGGCGCGTATAAGCTCCTTTACCGCCGTGCAGGCGAGAAGGTCGCTTATGCAGACCACTGCGGTGACTCCGGTCTCGGCGATCTCCAGGATACGTTTTTTCGTGCCCTTCGCCGAGAAACAGCCGTACTTCACAGCAGCGGGATCCTCCACCAGACCAAGCTCTGCGAGGGCGTCAGAGTACGCCTGCTTGCGCTCGATGGTGACGATACTGTCAGGCTCGCCGCCGAGGAACCCTATCCGGTCATGCCCCTTCGACCAGAGATAGCGCACCGCCTGGCGGATACCCTCTGCGCTGTCGCAGCCGACCCTGGCCACAAGCGGGGAATCAACGTAATTATCCAGCACCACCATCGGGATATTGAAGCTCTTGATGTGCTCAACGAACACCGGGTGCGGCTTGAATCCGAGGAACACGCTGCCCTCGTAATTACCGCCGGACATGATGGAATAGTAGCTGCCGGTTTTCAGCTCCTCGTCGTTTATCGCAACGATGTTCACGCCTATTCCCTGCTCAGCCGCCGCAGCCTGTATTCCCAGGATTATCTCATATCCGAACTGATCTACCTTATCATAGTGTATGCTTCCATAGATGAACACGATGAGATTGCGGGAATACGCCGTACGTCCGGTCTTTACCTGGTAGCCCATTTCGCTTGCGCAGCCAAGAATGCGCTCCCGGGTCTTTTCGCTGATGTCGGTGGCTCCCGAAAGAGCCTTCGACACCGTGCTTTTCGCCATTCCCAGACGGTCGGCTATATCCTGGATAGTTACGTTCTTTCCTGCCATGCGTTTTTTCTCCTTAACCCTTTACTGCGCCGCCTGTTACGCCTCCTACGTAATACTTCTGCATTACGATGAACAGCGCGCCTATCGGGATAGATACCAGTACTGCTCCTGCCGCGAACTGGGTGTAATATGCGCCGATGAACTCACGCTCCAGCATTTTGAACATACCCAGCGCAACGGTGTAGCTGTCGTAGTTCGCTCCGCAGATCATGCTCGGGAAGATGTAGTCTACCCAGGGAGCCATGAACGTCGTCAGAACGGTGTACACGATTATCGGCTTTGAAAGCGGTATGGTTATCTTGAAGAACACCTGGGATCTCGTCGCGCCGTCAAGGTAGGCGGATTCGTCCAGGGATTTCGGTATCGTATCGAAGAAGCCCTTCGCGATATAGTATGTCAGTCCCGAACCGGAAATGTACACCAGCGTGAGGCATACCAGCGGGTTCTCAGTGAGACCCAGACCCTTTAAGATGTAGTAGATAGCTACCATCGACATAAATCCGGGGAACATTCCGAGGATAAGCGCAACGTTCATCATCGGCTTTCTCATCTTGAAGCGCAGACGGCTGAGCGCGTAGGACACCGCCAGCACGATGAACGTTGAACCGATGCAGGATACCACAGCCACAATAAACGTGTTGAGGAACCACTGCGAGAACTTGAACTGCTGGTCTTCAAACAGCAGGCGCATATAGTTGTCAAGGGTGAAGCCCTTCGGCCAGAAGTAGCTGGTGTAGGAGCCAGGCTCCGCACGGAACGATGTCAGGATAATCCACATCAGCGGAAGAATCCACATGATACCGAGTACCAGAAGCACTATCTGGATAACGACATTGATCGTTTTCTGCTGCCTTGAATAGGAGCGGGAATAGTATCTGTCCTCTTTCATTACTGGAACGCCTCCTCATTCTTGTAAGATGCCGATCTGCGGAACGTGATGAGCGACAGAAGCGAGCAGATGATGAATACCAGAATGCCGATCGTCGCAGCGTAGCTGTAGTCGCGGGAGTTGACGGTCAGCTTGTACAGCCATGTCACCAGCAGGTCGGTCTTGCCCGCCTGGTAGTAATCCAGCGTTGCCGGAGTTCCTCCGGTAAGGAAGTAGATGACGTTAAAGTTGTTGATGTTGCCGACGAGCTGTGTGATGAGGTACGGAGTGGTAACAAACAGCACATACGGCATTGTGATCTTGGTGAACATAACGAACGGAGACGCACCGTCTATTCTTGCGGCTTCGTAGAGATCCTCCGGAATGTTCATCAGGATACCGGAAACTATCAGCATCGTGTACGGAATACCTATCCACAGGTCAACTATAATGACCGTCACGCGCGCCCATGTCGGGTCGGTGAAGAACGGGAGCGGCGAGCTTATCCAGCCAAGCTCCTGGAGCAGGACGTTCATGGGACCCGCCTCTGCGAGGACGTTCTTCATTACCAGCAGCGAAACGAACTGCGGAACTGCGATAGCGAGAACGAAAAGCGTGCGGTAGAATGCCTTGAAGCGAATGCCCTTCTTATTGATAAGCATTGCAAGAATGACTCCGAGCAGGTAGTTAAGGAAGGTCGCAAATACCGCCCAGACCAGCGTCCACGCGAGGACCGGCCAGAATGTATGTCCGATGGTGGAATCGCTTCCGAGAATGACCTTGAAGTTGTCAAGACCTATCCAGGTAAAGAGGTTTGCCGGAACCTGGTGATCCTTGTCATAGTTGGTGAACGCGAGGGAGATCATGTATACCAGCGGAACTATCGTGAAAACGACAACGCCGGTAACAGGGATAAACAGCAGCGTCTTGTGGAAATGCTCGTCAAGCAGGGACTTGATGTCGTCGACGAAGCCCGGGAGCTTCTTGCCTGCTTTTTTCAGGCGTTCCGCGATGTCGGCGGAGTGAATGTTCTGAACCCACAGGAAAAGGAACACCACCGTAATGAACAGCGCGAAGATACCGTAGAGAAGTATCAGCATGGAGTTGTCGCCGTCCTGAAGCACGTCAATGCCGAGGGACTCGTCGAATTGCCAGCCGCGCTGAACTGTTCCGAGGTTCCGAAGCCCTGTGAGGAACCCGAATCCGGTGTCTATCATGAAGCCGAAGTAAGCGACCTCAGCCGCGAGGTACATCAGACCTTTTATGATCTGTCCGCGGAACAGGCTGCCCGCGCCCATCACGATGTACGACAGCTTGGTAAGGATACCGCCGTGTACGAACGTCCGACCCAGCCACACGAAGCCTCTGCCGAACTTTTTAAAGAACTTAGCGAGCGCGCCTGGGATACTCATGAAGAAATGAGCAATGCCCATGCCAAGCGCCTTGAAGAATTCCGCCACGCGGAACAATACCTTTTTGTACCATGGGAGTACGAAGTAATCAATTCTTGTCATTGCATTAACCTCCTGAAATATATCGGCGCTTTGTGCAATTTCAGTGCGGCTTTTCACAGGAGATATACAGTTTATTATATCACCATAGCAGTCGGCTGTCAATACGTTCAAAACGGGATCAAAGCGGCATTGAAACTGCATAAAGCAGATATTTTCCATTTCTGCGGGCGGCTTTGGGAGATCCGCCCGCATTATGGAAAGGGGAGAAACCTATTTATTTAGGATTGGATATCTTGGTTACGCGGATGCTGTCAGCCGAGGGTAGCCAGAACAGAGTTAACGTAAGCGTCGAGCTTCTCCTGGAGATTATCCTTGGTGCATGTGCCTGCAATGATCTCCTGACCGAACGCTTCCGCAGGAGTCCAGAAGTTCTGGCACTGGCTGATGGAGGTCTGTACTGTTGCGTACTGAGCCTGCAGTGCAAGAGCGCCGATTGCGATGTTGGAGTTCATAGTCTCGGTATCGTTTGCGAGTTCAACGTTTGTGGGAGCGAAGGAGCGCTTCTCAAATCTCAGCTTCTGGTTATCCTTGTTGGTGAGCCATTCAGCGAGAGCCATTGCATCGAGCGGATTCTTTGTCTCGGAGTTAACGCCCATGATCTTGAAGTTTGCCATACTGCCCATCTGAACGGTTTCGCCGTTGGAGAGTGTGAACTCCGGAAGCTTGGTAGCTGCGTAGTTATCGCCGAGAGAAGCCTGTATCTCCGCAGCGTTCCATGTACCGGAAACAGCAGCTGCGAGGGTTCCGTCCGCGAAGCCTGCCTTTACGAGTGAATCATCAAAGTTAGCGCCGTACTTGGGGTTTGCAACCAGGTCGATGAGATATTCACCTACCATGTAGCCGCGCTCGTTATTGAAATCGCACTGTGTGGGATCGGTTCCATCTTCGCCGAACAGCTTGCAGCCTGCGCCGAAGAAGAATCCAGACTGATACCAGCCGTCATCTGTATTGAAAGCAAAGTTTGTGGAAACGCCCTCTATATCCTTGCTCATGATACCCTCGATGGACTTTACATCGTCCTCGCTGAGCTTGGACTTGTCATAATACATGAAGTAGGTATCGGAAACGTAAGGATAGCCGTAAAGCTCATCGTTGTTGGAAGCCGCTGATATTGACGCTTCTGTGTTTTCAGCTATTATCTGATCCTTATTCTTGGTGACTCTGTAGAGCGCTCCTGCATCAACCAGGATCGCAGTCTGATCGGAAGCGAATGCGAATACGTCTGCGGCTGCGGAGATATCCTTCAGCACTTCCTTCTGCGCGTCAGCCTCGCTGACAACGCCATAGGTAAATGTGTACTTCTTATCGGGATTTGCGGCTGCAAATGCGTCGCACATCTGCTTTAACATCTCCTGATCCTCCTGGGATCCCCATACAGTGAGGCTCACCTCTCCGGAACCGGTTCCGTTATTCTCTGCGCCGCCGTTGTCCGTTGCGGAGCTGCTGTTCGCTGCGGAGCTGCTGTCCGCGCTGTTTCCTGCGGAAGAGCCTCCGTTGTTGCTGGAGCAGCCTGCGAACATTACGCCTGCCATTGCTGCGGCTGTGATGGCTGTCATGATCTTTCTGATCTTCATAATAAATTCCTCCTGAACTTTTCGTTCGTATTGCTCATTTCGAAACTCGCATTTTGTTTCGAAACAAAGCTTCTGAAATATTCACTCGCAGCATCTGCATGACTGCGAGTGAACACTACGGCGTGTTTCGAAATCGTTTTGTTTGATTCGAAATCTTGATTTAATTATAACAGAAAAAAATGTTTTGTCAAGCGATTCTGCACAAAAAAAGCTCACAATTACCAAAACTATTGTAAATTCGGCACGATAAACAAATCGCACCATGGCGTATTTGTGAATTATGGCAACGTTTCCGGTGAAACGCACGTTACACCGCATTGTATTACAAGGAAACCTTTCCGATGTGCCAGATATCGTTCGCATATTCGGCGATGGTGCGGTCTGAGCTGAACTTTCCTGCGCTGCATATGTTCAGCCAGCATTTCTTTGCGAAGGCAAGGCTGTCGCGGTAATCACGGTTGGCGGCGAGCTTCGCGTCAACGTAGCTCCTGAGGTCGCCGAGCAGGTAGTAGTGATCCGGAACATGCCAGCTTGCGCCCTCCATAAGCGCGTAATACAGTTCGCGGAACGCTCCGGTGCCGCCGTCGGAAACGGTACCATCGATAAGAGAGCTTACAACGCGCTTGATCTTCGGGTCAGATTCGGCGATATCACGGGGAATGTAGCTCGGCATAATGCGCTCGAGCTCCTCGACGGTAGCGCCGAAGATATACTCGTTTTCTGCGCCGGCTTCCTCTGCTATCTCGACGTTTGCGCCGTCAAGCGTGCCGAGAGTTACTGCACCGTTGAGCATGAATTTCATGTTGCCGGTACCGGAAGCCTCGGTTCCCGCCGTGGATATCTGCTCGGAAATATCAGCCGCAGCGACCAGCTTCTCCGCATAGGATACGCGGTAATTGCTTACGAATACGACGTTCAGCAGATCCTTTGTCGCAGGGTCGGAATTGACCAGCTTTGCGACCTCGTTAATGTACTTGATGATGCCCTTCGCGCGGTAATATCCCGGCGCGGACTTTGCGCCGAAGATGAACGTAGTCGGTGTGAAATCCTTTAAATTGCCGTCCTTGATCTCATAGTAGAGGTAGAGTATCGAGAACGCGTTGAGAAGCTGGCGCTTGTACTCATGCAGGCGCTTTATCTGGATATCGAAGATGTGACCGGGGTCAGTCTTCACGCCGTCCGACTTCTCGATAAACTCCGCAAGCTGCTGCTTCTTGGTTTTCTTTATTTCCATGAAGCGGCGGAGCACGCTCTCATCATCGGCGTACTTCTTCAGCTCCTTGAGCCTGTCGAGGTCGGTCGCCCAGCCCTCGTCACCCAGCAGTTCAGTGATGAGCGCGGAAAGCTCGCGGTTGCAGAGAGCCAGCCAGCGGCGCTGCGTGATACCGTTGGTCTTGTTCTGGAAGCGCTCCGGATACAGCTCGTACCACTCCTTGAGCACAGTCGTGCGAAGAAGGTCGGTGTGGATAGCCGCAACGCCGTTGACATAAGACGAACCAAACACCGCGATATTCGCCATGTGAACGGTTCCGTTCTTTATCAGGCGCATAACGGCGCGCTTTTCCTGCGGAACTCCGCGGCGGTGCATTTCGGATTCGAACGCCTCGCTGAGCATGATAATTACATTGTACACCTCGGGGAGTATTTTCTCGATGAGGCGGCTGTCCCACTTCTCAAGAGCTTCCTGCATGATGGTGTGGTTGGTGTAATTGAACACGCGCTGCGCCGCGCTGAAAGCCTTGTCGAAGCTCCAACCCTCGTCGCGCATTACAATGCGGATAAACTCCGGAAGCGCAATAACGGGGTGGGTGTCGTTCATCTGAATGCAGTTGTAGTCCGCGAAATTGTCCATCGTCCCGAACTGCTTCTTGTGCTTTCTGACGAGGTCGGCGACTGCTGCTGCGGAGAAGAAATACTCCTGCTTTAAGCGGAGCAGCTTTCCGGCCTCAGTCTCGTCGTTCGGATAGAGCACGCGGGAGATGTCCTCGGCTGCGCGCTTCTTCTCGCCGGCTTCGGTGTACCTGCTCTGATTGAACAGGTCGAAATCGAACTCGTCGTCGGTCTCAGCCTGCCAGAGGCGCAGCGTGCCGACATTCTCAGTGCCGTAGCCGATGACCGGATAGTCATACGGAACTGCGTTCACATCGCCGTCAGCAAAGTGGACGACAACTTTCTCCTGCTCACGCCGAATGCTCCACGGGTCGCCCTGGCGCTGCCAGTTGTCGGCGGTCTCCGTCTGGAAGCCATTCTTGATACCCTGCTTGAACAGTCCGTACTTGTAGCGTATTCCGTAGCCGTCAAGCGGAAGGCCGAGCGCCGCAGCGCTGTCCAGGAAGCACGCTGCAAGTCTGCCCAGACCGCCGTTGCCGAGCGCCGCGTCCTCTATCTCCTCGAACTCGTTTATATCCGCGCCGAGCTCCTTCAGACCCTCGGCTGTGCTGTCCAGCAGATCGAGGCACAGCAGGTTATTGTACACCGCTCTGCCTACCAGGAACTCCATTGAAAGATAGCTTGCCTTGCGTGCCTTGTCATGAGCCGCGCGGCTCTTCTCCCACGCCGGGGACAGCTCCTCCATAACAAGCCCGGAAACCGCGCAGTGGAGCTGCTCAGGAGTAAGCTCCTTCGGCTGTGCGTGGTACTCCTTCTCGCAGCGGGCGGTCAGTTTTTCCTTGAAATTCTCGATTTTCATGTGGTGGCTCCTTTCGTTACTTCTTATTCTTACGCTTTATGGGCGGTTTTCTGTTGGTTATTTCGGTCAGGCGGTTCAGGTACTCGGCGTTTTCGTCGGTGAAGTCCTCTTTGAGAGTCCTCCAGCGCCAGTTATTGCCCACCGTGGAGGGAACATTGATGCGCGCTTCCGTTCCGAATCCCTGAAGCTCCTGGATAGTCGTCATGGCGATGTCCGCGGTGCTCTTCCATGCGATGTCGATGAACGCACGGGGAAGCTCCGCCGCCTTTCTGATCCCGAGGTACTCCTTTACGAAGCGCTTTGTATTGCGGTCAAGGTCGTTGAACCAGCCCGCCGCAGTGTCGCTGTCATGGGTGGAGGTGTACACCGCGCAGTTCTGCGATTTGTAGTTCTGCGGGAGGTACTCGCTGTCGCCGGAAGGGTCGAACGCGAACTGGAGCACCTTCATTCCCGGGTACGCCGCCTGTCTGAGCAGCTTGCGCACCGGCGGAGTGATGATACCGAGATCCTCCGCGATAATGCCGCCGTTTCCGGTCTCCTGCTTTATCACGCGGAACAGGTCGTACTTCGGACCTTCGCACCACTTGCCGCCGTGGGCGGTCTTGCTTCCGAACGGTATTGCATAGTAGCTGTTGAAGCCGATGAAGTGGTCGATGCGCACGATGTCGTATATCTTCTTTGCAAAGCCTATTCTGCCGACCCACCAGCGGTAATTGTCCTGCTTCATTCTGTCCCAGTCGTAGATAGGATTGCCCCAGAGCTGGCCGTCGGCGGAAAAAGCGTCCGGCGGGAAGCCTGCTGCCACAGTCGGGACTCTGTCGCTGTCAAGCTGGAACAGCTCCGGCTGACACCAGACGTCCGCGCTGTCAAGGGCGCAGTATATCGGGATATCGCCGATTATCTCAATGCCGTTGTCGTTGGCGTATTTCTTGAGCTTATGCCACTGCTGGAAGAACTTGAACTGCAGGAAGATGTAGAAATCCATCTCGGCTTCGCATTTCTTCTCCGCGGACTTCACCGCAGACGGCTCGCGAAGGCGAAGGGGCTTTTCCCACTCGCTCCACGCCTTCCCGCCGTGGGCGTCCTTGAGAGCCATGAACAGCGCGTAATCGTGAAGCCACTTGTTATCATCCAGGAACGCGCGGTATTCTCCGGAAACGTTACCATTCCTCTGCAAAGAAAAGCGCCTGTAAGCGTGCTTCATCACCTTGTAGAACTGCTCGTACATCGTGGCGTAATCAATGTAGCGCGGATCCTCGCACCACTTGATGTTCTCGTACTCGCTCTTTTTTAGCAGACCTTCCTCGGCAAGCACGTCAAGGCTGATGAAATAAGGGTTCCCGGCGTATATTGAGAAGCTCTGGTACGGGGAATCGCCGTAGCTGGTCTGGGAAAGCGGCAGTATCTGCCATATGCTCTGCCCGGATTTTTTAAGGTAATCTACAAAATCGTACGCCTCCCTGCCCATGGAGCCTATGCCGTAATCATTCGGCAGAGACGCTATGTGCAGGAGTATCCCGCTTTTTCTCATTCGTTTACCTCCGTTCGTTTCATGCAGACGGAATCCCCCGCCTTATACTGTGCACGAAGCGTCACGTGACTTGCTTCGGCGCTGTTTTCGATCATGTTCACCAGCATTCTCACCGAAAGGCTCGATATCTGGTGTATCGGCTGTGAAAAAGTAGCAATTCTCGGGTTAGTGAAATCCGCGATATCAATGCCATCGAAGCCGACGACTGAAATATCCTGCGGCACCCGCTTCCCCATATCAAGGAACGCCCTGACAGCTCCGACAGCGATAATATCGGACATCGCGAACACAGCAGACATATCCTTGCAGCGATGAAACAGCGCAATAGCCGCCTCGTAAGCCGAGGAGAACGTATAACTGCACTGTTCGCACACCGGAGTCTCCGCTCCGTGCTCCGCGCATGTCCGGGCGAATCCGGAATAGCGCAGGCCCGATGGACCGGAATCCAGATCGCCGCCTAGGATCCCTATGCTTCGGTGCCCCAGACGGAGAAGTTCCTCAGCGGCCATCCTACCGCCGTCAACGTCATCAACGCTCACTGATGAGAGATTAGCAAAGCCAAGCTCCTTCGCGCTTGCGGTGCTGAGCACGCAGGGAACGCTTATACCGGCGAAACTCCTGCGGAAGTTCCTGATATCGCCGCCCAGGAAGATAATCCCGGCGGGCTTCTGCTCAACGCAGAGCTGCGCGGCTGTCTGAACCTCGTCCTCCTGCTCGTCGATGTAGTTGACTACAAGCTGTAGTCCCGCACTTTCCGCTGCGGTCTGTATCTGCTCGATAAGCGGCGAGAAAAACAGGTTGCTGCTTCCGTTGACTATGAGCAGCACCGAATTCGGAGCGGTCTGGCGCATTCTCCGCGCGTTCCCGTTCGGGGTGTAGTTGTACTTCTGTATCACCTCGTTGATGCGCGCGCGGGTCGCATCGCTTATCTCGCTGCTGCCATTGAGCGCCCTTGATACTGTGCTGACTCCACAGCCTGCAAGCCTTGCTATGTCCTTTATCGTCATGCTGTCACCCCGTTCTGCGATTTGCCGAAAACGTTTCCGACGATTCTGATTTTAACATATAATTTCAGATTTTTCAAGCCCTTCTGCGAAATTCCCTTTATTGCACAAAGTTTCGCTGCGTGTTTCGGAAACCCTCACAATACGCCTTCGGAGCTGTTTTTTCTCTATGGCGGTTCAGGACGGCAACAACGCGGCTGGCGCACGGAATCAATTCCGAAGCGTGGTTATGCTTTCATCGGGCGCAAAAAATCGGGTCTGCACCAGCAAACCCGATTCCAAATTTTATGTGATTATCCCGGTGATCCAGTTGATTCCCCTTGCAATGCGCTGCGGGACCTTACTGAAATGCCCGCCGGATTCGTGAACAAAAACCGTCTGCGTGACCTCCGGGGAACGCTCCGCCAGCCGTTTGACTTCCATAGTAGTCTGCTCGACCTGAGCCATCAGCGGATCGGGGGAGTTCTTCTCCTTTCCGCCCAGGCTGAGGAATATCCTGCTCCTGAGCGGGTGCAGCCGCTGGAATTCAAGCCAGCCCGGAAACCATGTCGACCCTGAGCAGCTTGCGGCGCCGCAGAGCCGCGGTTCGTCCCAGAGAGCGTCCGCGTAAAGCGCGAACAGACCTCCCAGTGAATAGCCGCAGAGGTACACGCTGCCGAACCTCCCGAAGCGCTTTTCAAGCTCCGCCGTGAAATCCGGCAGGAACGCCAACAGGCGTTCAGCACCGCCGCTGAAGCGCCGCCCGCCGGAGCTTGCCTCCCACGGGGAATAGTCCCTGTCCCAGTCTATCTCGCCAAACTCCGCGAGAACGCAGCGGCAGTCCTGGACAAGCCCGCAGACCCCGCGGAAAAGCTGCTCGTCAAATCCGCTGAACAGCATCACCAGTACGTCCCCGCTGCCCTCCGCGCGGCAGGAGAAGCCGTCAAGCACGAATTCCGTCATGTTCTGTGGACGTACATTCTCGACGGCTCATCGTTGCCTTCCTGAGTCACCGGGCAGAGGTACTCCCAGCCGTAGCGCTCATAGAACGAACCATGTCTTGTCAGGAGGTACAGCGCGTCTATCCCACCGGATTTCATATCGTCGGCAACGAACCCGAGCAGCCTCCCCGCCAGACCCTGACAGCGGAAATCAGGCTCTGTGAATACTGCGCACACGTTCGGCGTGAGGTCGGTGCGGTCGTGGAAATCGTTGGCGATAACGCCCATTCCCGCCGCGATACGTTCTCCGTAAAGCGCGAGGTACCACTGCGGAACCGCGCCTTTTCCGGACATCGCTTCCTCCATGATCTCAAGATACGCCTCATACGGAATTCCCCATTTTTCGTGGAACCACTCCGCTGCGGCAGTTTTCAGCTCCGGGCGCTCCGTGATGCGGATAATGTCGAAATTCATACCAGTATTCCTTCAAGGTGGTCAAGCTCGTGCTGGATTATCTCTGCGGTTATTCCGTCGTACTTCCTGCGGCATTTGTTCATACGGAGATCCTGGAACTCCACCTCGATCGCCGCATGGCGCGTGACGTCCTGAGCGCCCTCGTGGCACAGACAGCCCTCCTTGATGGTGTAGGTCTCGGGGCTTGCCCATTTAACTTCCGGGTTCAGCATAACAACGTATTTGCTGCCGTCCTGGAATACGATAATACGCTTGAGAACTCCTATCATATTCGCCGCCATGCCTACGCATTCTTCAGCGTGGGCGGCTATGGTCTCTACCATATCCTGCGCCGTTGGAAGGTCGCTGCGGTCAGCCGGCGCGGATCTCTGGCTGAGCAGGAACTTATCCTTTACTATCGGACGTACCATATCATGTCCACCTTTCCTTGAGTTCAAATCTTATGCTCTGGGTTTTAAGCCCGCTTCCGCCGAAATACAGGCGTATTGACATGAAGTTTGACAGGAACTTCACATCCTTTGTCTGGGAAACCGGAGCTCCGCCGGTCCCGTTGAACGTGAACATACCGCAGGGGCTTCCCAGAGCGAATATGGACACGGAAGTCTGCGCAAGCTCGGAAAGAGTGCTGGACGCTGTCAGCGTTACCTTATACACGCCCGGTTTAGAGACATTCAGACCGAACGCGTAGCTGCTGCCCTTTTCAGTGGTGATCCCAGTGAGATCAAGGGTGAGATCCTCGTCGATATCGTGGAACTCGATATCCGTGGAATCAACGTCGCCTGCGTCAGCGGGACGGTTGATTATCTCGGTCTCGTCGTCGCAGCCCATTACGCGCTTCATCGCGTGGGTAGTCGTCAGGAAGCGCAGAATGTTCATCGCATTGCGCTGTAATTCCCCGCGGGTGAGTTCGCCGGATTTCAGGCTGTCAAGGGTGTTGTCATTGCATGCGGCTCCGTCCGCAGTTACCATGTACACGTCGTTCTGAGCCATCGCCATTGCCGCAAAATCCGACTTGTCAGGAGCCTTGCCGCGGCGGTTTATGTTAGCCCACCAGTCGGTCATTGTGAAGCCGTCGAAGCCCCAGTCATCGCGCAGTATTCCGGTCACGAGGTCGTAGTTTCCGGCGGTCCACACGCCGTTCACCTGACCGTAGGTCGTCATGACGGACTTCGCGCCGCCCTTCTTTACCGCCTTTTCGAATCCGCGCAGGTATATCTCACGGAGCGCACGCTCGGAAATAACGCTGTCGAGGAAGTGACGGCGGGTCTCGCGGTTGTTGCCGCAGAAGTGCTTGATCGTGCCCTCAGCTCCTGTGGAGTGCAGACCCGCAAGCTCTGCGGAAGCCATCTCGCCGGTGAGGTACGGGTCCTCGGAGAAGTACTCGAAGTTCCTGCCGTTGAGCGGGTGGCGGTGGATATTCATGCCCGGGCCAAGCAGGCAGTCCACCTGATTTGTGTGCATTTCAAGCCCCATGAATGTAAACAGCTCCGTCATGAGCGGGCGGTCAAACGTGGAGGCAAGCAGCGTTCCGTTAGGCAGGCTGAACGCCTTCGTGCCACAGTCGAGGCGCATTCCGGAAGGACCGTCGTCGCAGCATGCGCAGGGGATACCCAGCGCGGTCAGCGTATCGGAAACGCCGCCGAATGCCGCCGCTGTTCCCGCAGTGACCTTCGGGGAGCCCATGCCCTCGCCGCGTATAATGCAGGAGAGGTCGTAATCAGTGAGCTGCGCGGTGAATTCCTCAAGCGTGTTCTTTCCGTTCACTACGTCGGCAAGGCGTATTCCCCTGTCGCCGGTCTGGGGAATCTCGGCGGGGAGCTTCGCGTGGTCGTGCGGGAATGCTTCCCCGGTGAGCGGAACATCTTCAAATTCCGGCTTTCCGCCGGAGTTCACCATGCGTTTGAACGCGGTAAGCGGCCCCAGCGCGGACTTGCACTGCCTTACGACGGTTTCAGGAAGCGTCAGGCTGTACGCCTCGGAAGCGCTGCGGACGTCGGCGCCCGCGTAGAAAACATAGCCGCCCTGTTCGAGTATCCACGCGGATTTGTGCCCGGTAACTCCGGAATCATCGTAGGAAGCGACGCTCTCAAGCGGTATCTCAAAGCTGAGGGTCTGGCTCTCGCCGGGCTGGAGAGCGCGCGTCTTATCGAAGCCGCAGAGCACCCTTGCGGGCTTTCCGAGCTTCCCCTGCGGCGCGGAGCAGTATATCTGCACGACTTCCCTGCCGGGGGTGCTTCCGGTGTTCTTTACGTTCACGCTTCCGGTGACCTTATCGCCGTCAAGTTTGAAATCGGAAGCAGCGATGTCAAAACTTGTGTATGACATTCCGAATCCGAACGGGAAGCGCACCCTGTCCTTCGCGAATGTCTCAAAATAGCGGTAGCCTACGTAGATATCCTCGCCGTAGCAGTCCATATCGCCGCTTCCGAAGAACTTATCCGAGGGGTAGTCGGAAATTTCGTATGCGATGGTGTCCGGGAGCTTTCCGCTCGGGGAAACCTCGCCGGTAAGAACCGCCGCGGTTCCGGCGCCGCCGACCATTCCTCCCTGCCATACGTACATTACCGCGGAAACCGGGTACCTGTCCATAAAGCTCATGTCGATAAGCCCGCCCGTGTTCAGCAGGACAACTGTCTTGTCGAACGCGGAGGTCACGCGCCGGAGCATGTCCTCCTCCAGGTCGGAGAGCAGGAACGCGCCTTTTTCAAGCTTGTTGTCCATCTCCTCGCCGGCGGTGCGCCCGATGATGACTATTGCAACGTCGGCACGGAAAGCCGCGCCGCCCACCAGTTCGTCGGTAAGTGGCATCTCCTTCTGAGACCACGGCTCGCCGCCCCAGCCCTCGCCGTAATCGAAGGGGTTCTGTTCGTCCCATTCGCGGTAGGCGTTCAGAAGCTGCTCGTCAAGCTTGTAGCCCGCGTCGAGCAGTCCGTCGGTTATCCCGATAACCTTTGAAACGTTCACCATGCCGCCGCTGCCGGTTCCGCTCTTGTAGTAATGGAGCTGTATCCTGCCGAATACCGCCGCAGTCCCGCCCTGCTTCAGAGGCAGAGCTCCGTCGTTCTTCAGCATCACAATGCCGCCGGAGACCGCTCTGGCGGACGTTTCAAGGTACTTATCCCAATCGAGTGTTCTTTTCATATTGCCGCTCCTTTAAATATCATCTGCCGTCGAAAAGCCCGCCAAGCGCACCTAGCTTGCCCTTGAGCTCGTCGACGTTCACCTTAGCCTTAACGCCGTCGACTATCTGCTTTATAACGTCGTCGGGAAGGTCTACGCCGAGGATACCCTCAACGGTCTTTATCGGGTCCTTCTGGAACTTTGAAGCGATGTCCGGATCGCTCTTCACCTTGTTTACTATTTCGTCGATCTTTGCCTTGATATCCATTTCGATTACCTCGTTTTCGTCATTACTGCCGCTGTGCGGTGTTGATTTCAGTATAGCATAACTTCGGCAAAATATCAAGAGGTATGCATTAATGAAACGCCGCAGGATTTTTTGGGGAAAATCACTTGCAATTGTGCGCATATCTTGTTATAATAAGAATAATAGTACTTTTCAGAAAAGAGGAATGACTTTGGATATTTTGGACATGATAGCGGCCGCTCCGCGGGTATTTATGTCGATAACCATACCGGACGTTATAGATATAATCCTGCTGACCCTGCTGCTCATCGCGGTCATAAGGTTCATGAGCGAGACCCGCGCCACTCAGCTGCTTAAAGGTATCGGGCTGATAGCGCTGCTTTATCTGCTGGTATGGCTGGGTCAGCTCAAGGTCATGACCTACCTGTTTCAGAACTTCTTCCTGCAATGGGGTCTGGTCGCGATAGTCGTGGTATTCCAGCCGGAGATACGCCGCCTGCTTGAGAAGGTCGGAACAACCGCAAAGGTCAGGATACCGTTCCTTGCGTACTTCGAGAAGGCTGACGCGCAGAAGGTCATTGAGCGCGACACGGCTATAACCGCGATCTCCGACGCATGCGAAAGGCTCAGCCGCACCAAGACAGGCGCGCTCATAGTTATCGAGCGCCAGACGAAGCTCCAGAATATAATCGAAAAATCCACGATCGTTGACGCAAAGCCCTCCCCGGAGCTTTTCTGCAACCTGTTCTTCAACAAATCTCCGCTCCACGACGGAGCAATAATAATCCGGAACAACAGGATATACGCGGCTGGGTGCTTCCTGCCGCTGCCGGAGCAGCAGGGCCGCGAGTACATCGACCCGGAGCTTGGCTCACGTCACCGCGCGGCGATAGGAATGTCAGAGAACTCCGACGCGGTGGTCATCATCGTATCCGAGGAAACCGGAGTTGTTTCCGTGGCAAAATCGGGACAGATAATCCGTTCGATCAACGAATACAACCCCAAGGAATGGCTGCTGAAGATCCTGCGCGACGAAATGCCGCTCCCCGCGCCGTCAAAGTCAAAGGGCAGGAAGAAAAAGCAGTCCGACAGCAATGAAAACGAGGTGGAAGAATGAGCAGCTTAAACGACAGCAACGATACTCAGGAGGAGCTTTCCGCTGAGAAAAAGAAAAAATTCCATCTGGTAGGGCTTCTGAAGGGGCTTGCGAAATTCTTCTTCGGAAACGTCTGGATAGTGCTTATAAGCGTTATTCTGGCATTTGTCGCATGGTTCGCTATCTCCGTAAACGAGTTCCCCGAGATAGACAAGAGCCTCATCGGGATACCTATAGAAGCCGAACCCACTGACTTCATGAAGTCGAACAATCTCCAGATAATCGGCGACTACACCGGCACCACGGATATCCGCATAAGCGGCAAGCGCTACGATATATCCGACCTGAAAGCCGAGGACTTCACAGCCGCGCTCGACCTCACGAACGTCCGCCGCGCAGGCACCTACGACCTTTCAGTAACGATAGCCTGTAAGAATGACAAGGTGGAATACAGCCTTGTCGAAAACACACAGATGGCGGTAACGATAACCGTTGACGAGATAGCTGCACGGGAGTTCCCGATAACCGCAAGCGCGCCTGATATCAGCCTGCCGGAGGGCTACTACGTGGACGAGATAACCTCCAACCCGCCGACAGTCACAATAACCGGCTCGGTTTCCGTGCTCGATGAGATAAACCGCGTTGAGGCGAACGCTTCCTATGACGGCTCCACACTTGAAAGCCACGAGGTCAAGACCGATCTCACCATCTACAAGAACAACGGTTCGCGCCTTGACAACTCCACCGTTAAACTCAGCACCGACAATGTTCTTGTGAACATTCCGATACTGATACAGAAGGAGCTTCCGCTGAAATTCCGGTTCACCGGCGTTCCGCAGAACTTTGACATTGATACTCTGAAATACACCATGCAGCCTCAGTCCATCATGGTAGCGGCTCCGGACGGAAGCATAAACAACCTCAGCGAGCTTGAGCTTGAGGATCCGATAAACCTCACGGACATCAGGATCAATCAGACCGTTTCCACCGTTCCGATAAAGCTCCCCGAGGGCTACAAGAACCTCTCAGGAATAAACAGCGTCCGCATTACATGGGATATCGCTGATTACAGCAAGCTGGACTTCCCGGTAAGCAACATCACCATCGTGAACGAACCGGACAACATGGACGTAAGCGTAATAACAAGAGAGCTGACCCTTACGGTTATCGGTCCCTCCGAGGATATCAGCGCGCTGTCCTCCACCGACTTCTACGTTACCGCAAACCTGCTGTCAACGTCGCTGCACGACGGTTCGCAGGACGTTCCGGTATCCATCATAATCAGCGGTTCCAGCGGAAAGACCTGCTGGGCTGTCGGAAGCTACAAGATAACCGTCAGCGCAGTCACCACATCAGTTAACGAGGAATAAATGGCAATAATCATCTCACAGATAAAGACCACCCTTGACGAGCCAAAGGACAATGCCGTCGCAAAGGCATTGTCCCTGCTGCGCCTGAGCCGCGCCGAGACAGCCTCCGCGAAGCTCTACAAATCCTCCGTGGACGCACGGCGGGATATCTGCTTCGTGAACTCGGTTTACATCGCGATGAAAGACCCCGCAAAGGAACGCAGACTCGCAGAAAAGCACCAGAACGTCCGGCTGTACGAGCCGGGGGCGCTGTCGTTCACCCGGGGAAAGGAGCGGCTTCGTGGAGATGTCTATGTTGCGGGCTTCGGCCCCGCGGGAATGTTCTGTGCGCTGACCCTGTGCGAATTCGGCTACAGGCCGGTCGTGCTGGAACGCGGCGCGGATATGGACAGCCGTATCCGGGCGGTGGAGGGCTTCTGGGCAGGCGGAGCGCTCGACCCGTCCACCAACGTGCAGTTCGGCGAGGGCGGCGCGGGAACGTTTTCCGACGGAAAGCTCACCACCCGAATCGGCGACCCGCTCTGCTCACGGGTGCTGGAACGCCTCGTGGAATTCGGCGCGCCGGAGGACATACTGACCCAGGCGAAACCGCACATCGGCACGGATAAGCTCCGCAGAGTTGTAAAGAACCTGCGCAGCCGCGTACTGGAGCTGGGCGGCGAGGTGCGTTTCCTCTCGCCGCTTGAAAGCCTGGATCTGCATTCGGGCAGAGTGGACAGCATACGCGTCAACGGCGCGGATATCCCCTGCGGAGCGCTGGCTCTGGCGGTGGGGCATTCGGCGCACGATACGTTCAGAATGTTGCACGGAAAGGGCGTAACGCTCGTTCCCAAGCCATTTTCGGTGGGCGCGCGTATTGAGCATCTGCAGGCGGACATCGACCGTGCGCTTTACGGAAAATACGCCGGGCACCCTGCACTCCCGCCCGGGGAATATCAGCTCTCCTACCACGATAATGGCCGCGGAGTTTATACGTTCTGCATGTGCCCCGGCGGCTACGTCGTGGCTTCGGCGAGCGAGCCGGGCACGGTAGTCACCAACGGCATGAGCTACTTCGACCGCGCGGGTAAAAACGCCAACAGCGCCGTGCTGGTCTCCGTGGCTCCGGAGGATTTCGGCGGAGGTCCGCTTGGCGGCGCGGAGTTCATTCACCGGCTGGAGGAAAAAGCGTACCAGCTCGGGCGCGGCGGAAAGGCTCCGACAGCACTCACCCGGGAGTTCGTTTCCGGCGGAAACAGCTTCACGCTCGGCAGAGTCGACCCGACGTACTCCCTCGGCGTAGAGCCTGCGGATTTGAACGAGCTGTTCCCGGAGTATGTCAGCCAGCCGATGAAAAACGGGCTGAGATACTTCGACCGGCGCATACCCGGATTCTCCGACAGCGACAGCGTGCTGACCGCGATAGAGACGCGCAGCAGCTCCCCGGTAAGGCTTCCGAGGAACGAAGCCGGATCAGCGGAATGCGCGGACAATCTGTTCCCGTGCGGCGAGGGCTGCGGCTACGCCGGCGGTATAATGTCAGCGGCGGTGGACGGAATAAAGACCGCCGTGCGGATAATGGAAAGATTCGCTCCGGCGCAGGCTGAATAATTCCCGCAGATAAACGTAAAATAACCCCCGAAAGGTCGTTTCGGGGGTGTTTTTATGGGCGGATATATCATAGTGGCGGGCGGAGAAACGCTCCCGGAAGGATTCCAGGGCGTTCAGGCTTCCCGGGCGGAACTTATCGACTGCGCCAAGTGCGCCGTTATAGTGTGCGACGGCGCCGAGGTCCCGCGCGTAGTCCGGGCGGCGGGAGTTATGATAAACGGCGACAGCGCCTCAGTACCTTCGGAGCGCGTCAGCGGAGTGCAGCTTATAACCTGCGGGCGCGGCGTGAAAAACACGGTCAGCGTCACCTCCGACGACGGAGAAACTCTGACCCTCGCGCTCAACCGCGCCGTAGAAACGCTGTCCGGCGTTTGTGAGCCTATGGAGCTTCCGGTGCGGCGGCGCGGCAGGTCGGATTTCATGTGCATGGCTGAATTCGCCGCCGCGATACTTCTGGACGAAATCGGGCAGTGATACAATACAGGGTGCGGATATTCCGCACCCTGTGTTTTATTCGTTTTCCCTGAGTTCGTCAAGCTCCCCGCGTATCGGAACAAACATGAACTTCTTGTTCTCAGCCTGCGCCTCAAGCTCGGAGTGCGCCCCCATGCTGAGCCACACCAGTGCAACCTCCCCGTGGAAGTACTCTGCGGCGGTCTCCGCCGCAAATATGTTGTCCTCGGTGAGACGGCAGGTTATGAACAGCACTGCGGCTGTTCCGCTGCGGCATGCCGCGCGGAGCGTTTCAGCGACGTCCTGCACCTCAAGACGCGCCGGGAATACCGACATCATATCATAGAAACTTTCGAAATCCCCCATATTGCGTATAACGCGCCGGAATTCCGGCTGGCATGCGCCGAAATCCACAAGAGCGCCGTCTCCGGACTTCACCGCCGCCATAGCAAACGCAATAGCCGCCTCGATCACTGCGTCCGCCTGCTTCATCACGGCTCCCGGGGTCGCGCCGTCAAAGCTGTAGTCGCATACTACTGCGGTCTTGTGCTCGGTCGCTTCGTCGTACTGCTTTATCATCAGGTCGTCGAGCTTGGCGGTGAGCTTCCAGTGCACAAGCTGCATTATATCGCCCGGACGGTATTCGCGAACGTGCGAAAAGTCCTCGCGCTCGCCCTGAAGCAGCGGAGCGGGGTTCGAGCTGTTCTCGCTGTGAGCCTCCGCCGGAAGTTCTCCGATATCCACCCTTCTCGGCAGGAATATCAGCGTTTCTTCGCTGGATATCTTCCTTGAGATACATATTATCCTGAGCGGGTCGAAAACCGATATACGGCTTATCTCTGCGGCGTACGAGCCGCGATAGCGGTGCATTCCGGAAACTGAAATGCGGCACTTCCCGAACGGCGGGACCGCCGCATACACGCGCTTCGCGCAGAACAGACCGGTGTCGCGGTCAGGGAGATTGCACTGCAGCTCCACCGGAGCCAGCGGAAGAATGAAACGGCTGCGGACGTACAGCCATATCTCGATGTCCGTTTCCTTGGGGTGAACCTCGCGCTGCTCGATGAATCCCGCCTCGGCGGTGCGGCTCGCGATGAACGCCGCCAGAGCTGCCAGCAAGGGATAAACCGCGGCAGCAATGAGCAGCACCGACGAAATGCGGCTCTGATAAGCTATCGAGAACACCAGGAACGCCAGCGCCATTAAAATATACAGTATCCTGTTTCTTCGCATGTGAGTTCCTCGTTAAAGGCTGCGCTTTACGGGAGGGGTAACGGCGGAAACCGCGTCCTGAAGCACTGTTGTGACGTCCATGCGGCGCATTTTCATTTCCTGCCTGAGAACTATCCTGTGGCTGAAAACCGGGATCATCAGCCTTACGATATCCTCCGGCACCACGTAATCCCTGCCGTCAAGGTATGCATACGCACGGCTCGCCTGCATTATCGCGAGGGAGGCTCTCGGGCTTACGCCCAGCTCCACGCCGCCGTGCGCCCTCGTCGCAGCGGAAAGCTCCGCGACATAGCGGCACAGGCTCTCCGCAAAATTCACCTGCTGAACCTCCGCGATGCACGCAGAAAGCTGCTCGGCGGTCATTACGGGTCTGACCTCGTTCGCCGGATTCTCACCGAGGCGGTCGAGCAGGATACCTGTCTCCTCCTCCACGGTGGGGTAGCCCATGCTTATCTTGATCATGAAACGGTCAAGCTGAGCCTCCGGCAGCGGGAATGTCCCGACATACCCCTGGGAATTCTGCGTTGCAATAACGATGAACGGCTCGGGAAGCTGGTGTACCACGCCGTCGACGGTGACGCGCTTCTCCTCCATCGCTTCCAGCAGCGCCGACTGTGTTTTCGGCGAGGTGCGGTTTATCTCATCGGCAAGCAGTATATTCGTCATAACGAGACCCGAGCGGTACTCGAAACGGTTCTCCTCGCGGTTGAACATCGTGAATCCGGTGATGTCGGAAGCCATCACGTCCGGCGTAAACTGCGCCCTGCGGAATGAAAGTCCGGTTGCCTTCCCCAGAGCCATCGCAAGGGTGGTCTTTCCAACGCCCGGGACGTCCTCTATCAGGACATGCCCCTGCGCCAGCAGAGCCGTGAGAATAAGCTGCACAGCCTCGCCCTTTCCCTTTATTACTTTGGATATCTCTCCGGACAGCTTCTGCATGAGCTGCTGATTTTCGTTTGTATAAGCCATTTATAGCTCCTTGATCTTTATTTGACCATTCTCTCCCCGCTTCCCGTATCAGAGCGCTAATACATCATCTGAAACGTTACGCTCATTGGAAGCAATGCCATGCGCGGAGTGTTTCCGCTGCACTACACCATACACCTGCAGTTTCAGGACGGGCTGCTTCTGCGCAGATATCGTAATTACAGCGGTAAGCGCTGATATTGCGCGTTTTTTTATCCGTACCTGTCCTAAAGTGTATCAAATTTATTATAGCACAGTTTTTATTCTAATTCAACTACTTTTCCCGGATTTTGTGTAAAAACTATATCATTTGTTTTCACTTATTCCCCGGATCAGCCTTGCCATCGGGGTGGTGTAGAAATAATTCTCCCGGAACATCTCCTCCGGAGAGGCTTCGTTCAGTATCTCGCCGTTGAAGAGCATTCCGCACATATCGGCGCAGTCGGCGGCAAGCTCGGTATCGTGGGTAACAAGAAGCACCGCGCAGCCGTCCGCCGCGACGCTCCGCAGAAGCCCGGAAAGCTCCTGTTTTGAAGCCGCGTCCATGCCCTTGGTCGGCTCGTCCAGAAGCAGCAGCTCCGGTTTCCCAGACAGCAGCTTCGCCAGAGCGAGCCGCTGACGCTCGCCACCGGAAAGATCCAGCGGATCCCGCCCGGAAAGCTCCGCCAGCCCGAAACGCTCCAGGTATTCCGCCGGAGCCTCCTGACCTGCTGTATCCTGCGTAAACAGCATGCGGGGATTCTGCGGAAGATACGCCGGAACAAGCCCGCGCCGCAGCTTTACCCTTCCGGAAGTCTGCCGGAGCATTCCGCAGATCACCTTGAGCAGCGTAGATTTACCGCTGCCGTTGCCGCCGATGACCGCGTATATCTCCCCCGGGAATATCCGCAGCGACGCTCCCCGCAGCACTTCCGGAGCGTTCCTGCCCCAGCCTGCGCACAGTTCCTTAACTGAAACAAGCGGCTCCCCGGAGGGCGCATACTGCTTCCCGGCTTTCTGCGCATGCTCCGTGAGATACTCACAGCAGACTGCGCTGCTCCTGCCCTCGCGGACGGATACCGGTGAAACTCCCCTGCCGCCCGCCGCCCGGAATACCCGCTGCGAAGCGGTGAGCGCCTTCTCCATCGGGTGACCTGCGGGAAGGCTGTCAGCGAGAAGCGCCGGAGCGCAGTCCGCTATGATCCTTCCCCCGTCCATTACAACTGCCCTGTCGGATATCGGGAGAAGCTCCTCAAGGCGGTGCTCGGCGGCTATGACGGTCACGCCGAAATCGCGGTTCAGCCTGCGCACGGCGTCGATGAAGTTCTGTGCGGCTATCGGGTCTAGCTGAGACGTCGGCTCGTCCAGAAGCAGCAGCTCCGGGTGGAGCACCGCCGCCGAAGCCAGGCAGAGGAGCTGCTTCTGACCGCCGGAAAGCGCGTCGGTCGGCTTGTCGAAAAGCTCCTCAAGTCCGAAGTACCCCGCCATTTCGCCGACCCTGCGGCGTATTTCGTTCCGCTCCATTCCCACGCTCTCGCAGGAAAACGCCAGTTCGTGCCACACCTTGTCGGTGACGGTCTGAGCCTCGGGATCCTGCATTACAAATCCGATTTTCGCGGCGCCGTCCCGGTCCGGCTCGCTGGTCAGCTTTCTGCCGAGGAACCGCACGTCTCCGAAAAGCTCCCCGCGCGGAAAAAGCCCCGGCTTCATCAGCCGAAGCAGCGTTGATTTCCCGCAGCCGGAAAGTCCGCACAGCGTGACGAACTCCCCGGGCTTCACCGAAAGGCTGACCCCGCGCAGCGCCGCAGAGCCGTCAGGATAGCTGAATTTAAGGTCGTTTATCTGTATCATATCCACCATTCCGGGGTAAGCTCCCCGAGCGTCTTTACTTTGCCGGCGCTGTAGTCCATCATTATTTCTATGTTCCTGTAGTCATCCGGCATAAGCTGAGTCATCAGCTCCCGGCAGGACCCGCAGGGAGCGCCGCTGTTTCCGTCCGGCATTATCGCTATGACCTTGCTTATCCGGTGTTCGCCGTTGGTTATCATATTGAATATCGCGTTGCGCTCAGCGCAGATACCAAGCGTGCACGCCGTATCAACGCAGACTCCGGTGTATATCTTCCCGGAATCCGAAAGCACAGCCGCGGCAACTCCCCCGGCCTCGACGTATTCTGATATCCGGCGGCCGCACCGGACTGCCCTTGCCGCGTTATAAAGTTCTTCCCATATTTTATCCATTTTTATTCTCCTTTGAAGGGGCACCGTAATTATTCCGGACGTTCCAGGCTATATTTCTGTATAATATCACTGCGGAGGGCAGCAAACACAGCGCCGCAAACGCGCAGTACATTGCGATATCCGCCGCTCCGCACGGAATATCCGAAAGCGCGGGATAAAAGTAGTATTCCCCGGCGCCGGCGACTCTGAGGGCAAGCGAAATTCCGGCGGCAGAAAGCACTGCCGCCATGGAAACCGCAGTGTATTCCGTGAAGCGGTAAATAGAGAAGCTGGTGCGCGGAGAAGTCCCGTATCCCCGCGCTTTCATCGACAGCGCGGAATCCATCGCGCGTTCCGCAGAATATCCCACGGAGGCAGAAAATGCACGCAGCCGTCCGCGAATGCTCTGCGCGTTCTGAACTGCGGCGAACTCCCGGGAGGTGCGGATAAACATCGGCAGGAACCGTATAGCGCAGGACAGCACCAGCCCAGCGGCAGGAAATATCCTCCCGAAGAGCCAGATGTACTTATCGCTTGTGACGAACCGCACAGCGCAGGCTCCCCACAGGCAGACCGCCGCCAGCATTCCCCCGACGAACGCCCCGTAGCAGAGCGCCTCCAGCGTGAACGCCCGGTCGCCGACGAAAAACAGCGCGGTCTCTCCATTGTGGACGAACAGGAAGTTCGCCAGCGCCCCGGTGACAGCGACCGCTCCGAACCAGCCCGCCCCATTCAGACCGCCGGAAAACGCCGCAAGCAGCACCGAACCGCCCAGCGAGATCAGTACAGTCACAGGTTCCCGGGCGAATGCGGTAAATCCGAGCACCGTCAGAAGGTACAAAAAGCACACCGCCGGGTGCATTTTTTCGAGCGTCCTCAAAGCTTTTTCTCCCGTCTGAGCCAGTTTATAAGTCCCTCGCAGCCCTCGCATACGTCGCGGTAGGTTGTCTCGAACTCGCCGGTGTACCACGGGTCGGCGATGTCGCTCCCTGCCCTGCGGTCAGTGAAATCAAGCAGGCGGCGTATCTTCCCGGAGTATTTCTCCCCGGCTATGCGGGTCATGCTGCGGATATTCGCGCCATCCATGCCGACCAGCAGGTCGTATTCCTCCGCGTCGGAGCGGGTCATCTGCCGGGCGCGCTTGGCTGAGAAGTCTATCTCGAGCCTCCGCAGTATAGAGGCTGTGCCGTAGTGTACGGGGTTTCCTATCTCCTCCGTAGAGGTCGCCGCAGACGCCGCAGTCACTCCGGTGATTCCGCGCTTTTTCAGCATGTCGAGAAATATGAATTCCGCCATCGGCGAACGGCATATGTTGCCGTGGCAGACGAATAGTATCTTATACATTTCCGAGTTCCTTTCAATCATATTACAGTTTATTATAGCACAGAATTTTAAATTTGCATAGTACAACAGCGTAAACAGGAACTTTTTTCAGAAACGATATTGACTTGTGAGCCGATGTGGAATATAATATTATCAGGTGCTCAATGCACATTATTACAAAGTGAGGAATCAACAATGATCTACGAAAGTATTCAGAAGCTCATTAAATATGCAGGAAGAAATGGACTCATAACCGCAGACGACGAGTATGTAGTGCGCAATCAGCTCATGGAGATACTCCAGCTCAGCGACTGGGAGGAAAACAATGCCGACGACAGAAATGCGTCCGTGGAGTCTCTGCTGGAGCCGATCATTTCCTACGCCGTCGAAAAGGGACTGATCCAGGACACTGCAGTTTACAGAGATCTTTTCGATACGAAGATCATGGGAGTGTTCACGCCGTTCCCGCACGAGGTCAACGCAGAGTTCCAGCGCCGCCTGGCGGTAAGCCCGAAGGAGGCTACCGACTGGTACTTCGATTTCAGCAAAAAGCTGAACTACGTCCGCGCTGAGCGTATCGCCAGGGACATGAAGTGGACGTACGATTCCGAATACGGCGTGCTCGACATCACTATCAACCGTTCCAAGCCCGAGAAGGATCCCCGGGATATCGCCGCCGCCAAGACCCAGAAGGCTTCCAAGTACCCCAAGTGCCAGCTCTGTGCTGAGAATATGGGCTTCGCAGGCCATCTGACCCACCCGGCGCGCCAGAACCTCCGCCCCGTAAAGGTCGAGATGAACGGCTCCGAGTGGTTCCTCCAGTATTCCCCCTATGGATATTACAACGAGCACTGTATAGTGTTCAATAAGAACCACGTCCCCATGGTGATCGACGACAGCGTTTTCGACAAGCTGTTTGATTTCATTGAGCAGTTCCCGCATTATATGCTGGGCTCCAACGCCGATCTTCCTATCGTCGGCGGTTCAATACTCACCCATGAGCATTTCCAGGGCGGACGCTACACCTTCCCGATGGCGAGGGCTTCTGTTGAAAAGCCGTTCCTGCTGAGCAATCACCCTGATGTCAGCGCTGGCATCGTCAAGTGGCCGATGTCCGTTATCAGGCTGTCGTCCTATAACCGCGCTTCGCTTTCCGCGGCGTGCGCAGAGGTGCTTAAAAAGTGGAGAGCCTACACCGACGAGCAGGCCGGTATCTTCGCGCAGACTGACGGAATTCCCCACAACACGATAACTCCTATCGCGAGAATGAATGGCTCCCAGTATGAATGCGACCTCGTTCTCCGCAACAACATAACCTCCGAGGATCGCCCGCTCGGTATTTTCCACCCGGCTCCTGCGCTCCACCACATCAAGAAGGAAAACATCGGACTTATCGAGGTAATGGGTCTGGCGGTGCTTCCCGCAAGACTTGCGACCGAGCTTTCCATACTCAGGGACGCTATGCTCTCCGGCGCGGATATCGCGGCTGACGAGCGCATCGCCTCCCACGCCGACTGGGCGAAGGAGGTCCTCGCGGCGCACCCTGAATTCAACGCCGACAACGCAATGGACATCATTCACGCCGAGGTCGGAAAGGTATTCGGCCAGGTTCTTGAGGACGCAGGTGTGTTCAAACGCACCGAAAGCGGCAAGGAAGCATTTAAGCGCTTTGTTTCCACGCTCTGATAAATATTGCAGGACTCCCCCCGGCACGGCTGAGGGGAGTTTTTTTATTTCAGCGCTTTTCCCCCGGCTCAGGCGGGAGAAATCCGTACAGCTCCGCGTAGCTGTCGAGTTCCTCGCCGTCCTCGGGCATTGAGGGTATAAGCCCGGTGCAGTCCCCGGCGCTGCCGGAGTTCATGAGCGGGTCCTGAAGCTGCTGCGCCTGCTCCGGGTCGGTCTCGGGAGGATAGGGATAGTTTTCCACATTAACACTTCCTTTCGCTGATATTATCTGCTTTTCTGAACGAAAAATTAACGGAAAATGCTGCAAAGGACATCTTCAGCATGTTTTATTTAAAGTTTTCAGTTGACAAATCCGCAGGGATATTGTATAATATAAGATGAGTTTTTATATTCAGCAATGAACTTTTTTACAGAAGGGAATATACAATAAAATGGGTTTATTCAAATCACTGTTCGGCACCTATTCAACAAAAGAGCTGAAGAGGATCGAGCCGATAAAGAACGCGGTACTGGCGCTTGAGGACAAGTACGCCAAGATGAGCGAGCAGGAGCTGAAGTCCCAGACCGGGATTTTAAAGGACAGGCTCGCAGCCGGCGAGACCCTCGACGATATCCTGCCGGACGCTTTCGCGGTCTGCCGCGAGGCTTCCACAAGAGTTATCGGCATACGCCACTACCCCGTACAGATCATAGGCGGTATCGTGCTCCATCAGGGACGTATCGCCGAGATGAAGACCGGTGAAGGTAAGACCTTCGTTGCCGCTCTGCCGTCCTACCTGAACGGTCTGACAGGCAAGGGCGTTCACATCGTAACCGTCAACGACTACCTCGCAAAGCGCGACAGCGAGCTGATGGCAAAGGTACACAGATACCTCGGTCTTACCGTCGGACTTATCGCCCACGATATGGACAACGACGCCCGCCGCGCCGCTTACGCATGCGATATCACATATGCGACCAACAACGAGCTGGGCTTCGACTACCTGCGCGACAATATGTGCATGTACAAGAAGGACAAGGTACAGCGCGAACCTAACTTCGCCATCGTCGACGAGGTGGACTCCATACTCATTGACGAGGCGAGAACTCCTCTGATAATTTCCGGCCGCGGCGACAAGTCCACAGACCTCTACGAAAAGGCTGACAAATTCGCCAAGACCCTCACCATGAACAAGGTAGCAGAGCTTGACGACAAGGAGGACTACGAAGCAAAGTTCGACGGCGATTACCTTATCGACGAGAAGGCAAAGACCTGCAACCTGCTTCCCAACGGCGTTGCAAAGGCTGAGAAGTACTTCGGCGTTGAGAACCTGATGGATCCTGAGAACACCACTCTGCTCCACCACATCAACCAGGCTATCCGTGCAAACGGTATCATGAAGCTGGATATCGACTATGTTATCAAGGACGGCGAGATCGTTATCGTTGACGAATTCACCGGCCGTCTGATGTTCGGACGCCGCTACAACGACGGTCTGCACCAGGCTATCGAGGCGAAGGAAGGCGTAAAGGTAAACCGCGAGAGCAAGACCCTCGCCACCATCACATTCCAGAACTTCTTCCGCCTGTACGACAAGCTGTCCGGTATGACCGGTACAGCTATGACCGAGGAATCCGAGTTCCGCCAGATCTACAGTCTGGACGTTATCGAGATCCCGACCAACAAGCCGGTTATCCGTATCGACAACCACGATCAGATATACAAGAACGAGCGCGGAAAGTTCAAGGCGGTCTGCGACCAAGTAGAAGCATGCCACAAGAAGGGGCAGCCGGTGCTGGTAGGTACTGTCACGATCGAGAAGTCCGAGCTGGTTTCCAAGCTGCTCAAGGCGCGCGGTATCAAGCACCAGGTGCTCAACGCAAAGAACCACGAGCGCGAGGCTGAGATAGTTGCTCAGGCAGGCAAGAAGGGCGCCGTTACCATCGCCACCAACATGGCTGGCCGTGGTACGGATATAAAGCTCGGCGGTAACGCAGAGTACCTCGCTATTCACGAAATGAGAAAGCTCGAATATTCCGAGGAGCTTATCCAGGAAGCTACCGGCTATGCCGAGACCGATAACGAGGAGATCCTCGAAGCAAGAGCAAAGTATCAGGAGCTGAACAAGAAGTTCGAGGCTCAGATCAAGCCCGAGGCCGAGGAAGTACGCGCAGCAGGCGGTCTGTTCATCATCGGCACCGAGCGCCACGAGTCACGCCGTATCGACAATCAGCTCCGCGGCCGTGCAGGTCGTCAGGGCGACCCTGGCGAGAGCCGTTTCTACATCTCCCTTGAGGACGACCTCATGAGACTGTTCGGCGGCGACAGAGTTCAGAAGTTCATGGAGACCATGAATTTCGACGAGGATCAGCCTATCGAGGCTTCGTTCCTTTCCAGCGCTATCGAGTCCGCGCAGAAGAAGATAGAGGGCAGAAACTTCTCCATCAGAAAGAACGTCCTCGACTTCGACGACGTTATGTCCCAGCAGCGTATGACTATCTATTCTCAGCGCAACAAGGTGCTTAACGGCGAGGATATCAGCAAGAACATCATCGACATGATGAACACCTCCATCGACGAGGCTGTCAACATGTACTGCTCTGATACAGTCGCTGAGAACTGGAACCTCGACGGTCTGCGTTCTCACTTCCTGAACCTGTACGTTATGGACACCGACCTCCACTACACCACCGAGGAGCTCAACGAGCTTGACAAGAAGGATATCTCCAACTTCCTCAAGGAAAGAGGAATGCTCATCTACAAGACCCGCGAGGCTGACATGGGCGCAGAAACAATGCGCGAGGTAGAGCGCGTATGCCTGCTCAAGACCGTTGACCGCCACTGGATGGATCACATCGACGCGATGGAGGAACTCAAGCGCGGTATTTACCTCAGAAGCTACGGTCAGAAGGATCCTGTAGTAGAGTACCGTTTCGAGGGCTTCGCGATGTTCGACGAGATGATTGCGGCGATCCGCGAGGAGACTGTAAGAATGGTGCTGACCGTTCCGGTAAGAGTACAGCGCCCTCCGCAGCGCGAGCAGGTGATGAAGCCTGACGCTCCGAACGCCGGCGCACAGACTCCCTACAAGAACAAGGGCGAGAAGATCGGCAGAAACGACCCCTGCCCCTGCGGAAGCGGCAAGAAGTACAAGAACTGCTGCGGCAAGGACGAATAAAATTAAAGCGATAAGCGCCTATCTGCGTCGTCACGATGACATGGGCAGGCTTTAAGCCTAGCCCATGTCATCGTTCCTAGCATCTAGGCACTTCTCGCTTTAATTTCGGGTGTCTGAATTTTAAGGCAATTTAAGGCACCATAATTCAAAAACGAGCGGAGCGCACCTTAAATTCGCACTCTGCTTGACATAGTATAGGAATTTGATGGGTAGAACATTAAATCAAGACAAGAGGTACAAGAGCATGAAAAGAGAAGAATTTGTACAGGAACTGACCGGACACATAATCCCGTTCTGGAACAAGCTCCGCGATGATGAGAACGGCGGTTTCACCGGATTCATGGACAGCGCGCTTAATGTCGACAAGAAGGGCGAAAAGGGCGTTATCCTGCACTCCCGCATTCTGTGGTTCTATTCCAACGCGTATATGGAGCTGAAGGATCCCGCGCTGCTGGACATGGCAAAGCACGCGTATGAGTTCCTGACCGAAAAGTGCGTCGACAAGGAATACGGCGGCGTTTACTGGAGCATGAACTACGACGGCACCGTAAAGGACGATTTCAAGCACAGCTACTGCCAGGCGTTCTTTATCTATGCGCTTTCCAGCTACTACCGCGCAAGCGGCGACAAAAACGCGCTGAAGCTCGCATACGAGATAATGGATCTTGTCGAGAAGTACGCTACAGACGACGTTGCTTACCTCGAAACAATGGCGCGCGACTGGAAGAGCGAGCTCCAGAACGACGAGCTTTCCGAGAACGGTCTGATGGCTGACAAGACCATGAACACCACCCTCCACCTGATGGAGGCTTACACCGAGCTGTACCTCGCAGACCACAGCCCGAAGGTTCTCGACCGCCTCAAGTTCCAGCTGGATCTTACATACGACAAGATCTACGACAAGGAAGGTCATAAGCTCCTGGTATTCTTCGACAGAAACATGGACGTTATCGGCGATATCCACTCCTACGGTCACGACATCGAGGCTACCTGGCTCATCGACCGCGCATGCGAAGTTATCGGCGACCCGGCTATAACCGCGAAGTTCGCTGAGATGAACAAGGCTATCGTTAAGAACATCGCTGATATCGCATACGATAAGGCCTCCGGCTCCCTGCTCAACGAGCGCGACAAGGACAAGATCAACACCTGGCGTATCTGGTGGGTACAGGCGGAAACCGTTATCGGCTTCATGAACGCTTACCAGAAGCACTACGGCGGCAAGGAGTATTTCGAGATCTCCTCCAGCGTGTGGAAGTTCATTCAGGAGCACATCATCGACAAGCGCCCCGGCGGCGAGTGGCATTCCCAGATAGACGACAACTGGAAGCCCGCTGATTTCAAGCCGATGGTCGATCCGTGGAAGTGCCCCTATCACAACGGCAGAATGTGCATGGAAATGATGCGCAGACTCGCTGAAAATGCTTAAAATGCAGAGAGCGTAAACGGCTGACAACCTGACGAACTGATTACCTGAGAGGTTCCATATGAAAAAGACTGCTGCGGCACTGCTTGCTGCAATAACACTGTTAACAGGCTGCTCCCGCGGAGACGCCAGCGGCGAGATACAGCTACCGATATACGGAGCTTCGGCGGTACAGTATGAAATAGCCGAAGCCAAATACATGGATCTGTCCGAAACGCAGAGCATCGGCGTTACTATCGGATATCCGTATGCCGTTTATCTTACCTACCCCGGAGACGCGCTGGTGAAGTCGTTCAACGCGCTCAAGGGCAGAACAGTGACAAAGGGCGAGGTACTGGCGGAGCTTGATTCCTCCGACCTAGACTACGATATCAGCAATCAGCAGACTATAGTCAATGCGGCATACCAGTCATCGCTGTCGGGGAGCCGCGCTGATCAGCTCCAGTACGAGATAGAGCAGCTAAAGCTGGACAAAATGCTCGAGGAAAAGGAATCCTACACGATAAAGGCTCCATTTGACGGGATAATCACCCTTACAAAGGCGGTCACTGAAGGCTCCACGGTGACTGAAGGCGCGGTCTGCTGCGCAGTTTCCGAAATCAGCAAGACCGAAGTCTATCTCGACGGCGGCGGAGCTTCTCAGTTCCGGTTCGGGCAGAAGGTTCAGGTCAGGATAGATACCACTATGTATGACGCAACGGTCGTTCAGGCTCCCGACGCCGCACCGTCCGAGGCCTCCGGAAGCGCTGCCAAGCGTACGGTTTTCCAGCTTGACAACAACGCAATGGAGCAGGTCCTGACCGACTCGGCTATGGCTGTTTCGGCAGGCTGGGCTACGGTGTTTGTAACTTCCGAACGAAAGAACGTGCTTGCTGTTCCGGATTCAGCGGTCAAATCCTCGGGTACCGAGAATTATGTCACGCTGGTGGACGGCGAGGAGCGTTTCAAGCTGAAAGTTACTATAGGCGCAAGCCTTGGCGGCTACACCGAAATCCTCGATGGTATCTCCGCCGGAGATACCGTAATGGCAGAGGGCAGCGGCGAATTCACGGACGCTGAAAAATCTCCGGACGACCAGCAGCTCAACGGCGAGCCTCCGAAGGAATGGGAAGCCTGAACGCTTGACAAATCGGCAGCCGTGTGATATAATCATATCGAAATAAATCAAATCTGCCACCGGGTAGAGAATGCAATTATGAAGCATTCGCGCGTATCGTTAGGTCTTTGAAGATACGCACGGGTGCTTTTTTGTTTGGAGGACCTGGAAAACTATGAAATACCTTGTAAATTACTTTTCAAAAGGCGAGCTTGCGCTGTGGGCGGGTTCGGTGGCTGCAGTGCTGGCGGCGTTCCTGATGTTCGACCGCAGCAGTTGGATAACGCTTCTGGCTTCGCTGATTGGGGTGACGTCGCTGATATTCGCAGCTAAAGGACACCCGGCGGCTCAGGCGATGGCGATAGTTTTTGCGCTGCTGTACGGCGCGATCTCCTGGGGATTCGCGTATTACGGCGAGATGATAACCTACCTCGGAATGTCAATGCCGATGGCGGTATTTTCGCTGGTATCCTGGCTGAGACACCCATCCGACAAGAAAGACGAGGTGAAGGTCAATCATCTCAAGACTCCGGAATTCGTGTTCATGGCATTTTTGACTATAGCGGTCACGATAGCGTTCTACTTTATCCTGAAGTATTTCAATACCGCCAACCTGATCCCAAGCACGATTTCAGTAACTACCAGCTTTGCAGCGGTATATTTTGTATTCCGGCGCAGCCAGCTCTATGCTGTGGCTTACGCGGCAAACGACGTTGTTCTTGTGGCTCTCTGGCTGATGGCTGCTGCTGACGATATTAAGTATATTTCGGTGGCGGTGTGCTTTATGGCGTTCCTTGTCAACGACATTTACGGGTTCATCAATTGGCGCAAAATGGCGAAGGCTCAGGCTGAAAGGCAGGCAGGTTCCTGTTGAATATTTGTGTGGCTGTATTTTACAGCCACTTTTTATTCAATCCCGCCTTTGGCGGCCAGTTAAGATGGAACGAGTACGAACTTGTCGCGTTTTTGGAGATTATAAACTAGAATTTAGATGTGTAATGTTCTTCCGAAACAGTCCGCCGGACTGTTTCGGAGGATAGTCACGACTAGATTTTATATGTTGCTTGTGGGGGAAAACTCTTGTTTTCCCCCACACCCCTTTAGCGCTTTTTG
>ENA-UOOC01000115-UOOC01000115.1-human-gut-metagenome-genome-assembly--contig:-C48old-NODE-115-length-92956-cov-23.543945_pt1 | contig 92956 bp, 84 predicted proteins | sample MGYA00242469_ERZ724016 | MGnify/ENA metagenome assembly ERZ724016 | reverse complement strand
TTTGTGTGTTGACGATTCGTTGCCGCCGAGATACAAAATGGTATCGCAGTTACCGGGAATCGTCTCCCAGCTATCCTTGTAAAGCTCCTTGATCTGCGCCATGTTTTGTATGATAACGCTTGCCGAGATGGAACGCGAGCGCATCGTCGCAAGCTCGCGCGTGAATCCCGGCAGCGGCATGGCTGCGAACTCGTCCAGCACAAAGCGAACGTGGCGCGGCAGCGGGCCGTGGTGAATCTGGTCTGCACTGTAATACAATGCTTGGAACGCCTGCGCGTATAGCAGACTCACAAGGAAATTGAACGTGTTGTCGTTGTCAGGGATGACGGCGTAAAGCGCGACCTTCTTCTCGCCCAGCGTGTAAAGGTCCATGTCGTCATGGTCAGTCATGGCTTGAATCTGCGGTAGATTAAAGGGTGCAAGACGGACAGCCGTACTCACCAAAATCGATTTTGCAGTCTTGCCTGCGGCCAATTTGAAAACCTTATATTGCCGGACAGCGACGCTGTCCGGTTTTCTGCGTTCAATGGATTCAAAAAGCAGATCGAGTGGGGACACATGCCCTTCATCTTCCTCGCGCACCTCGGCATATTCCAGCACGCGCATGACCATTGAGAAGTTCTGCTCATATTCCGGGGCTTCCTGAAACAGCATGAGGATGATGGCCTGCAGGAGCGCGGTTTCGGCTTTGGTCCAGAACGGATCGGACTCGTGGCTGCCCTTTGGCGTGGTGGACTGGATCAGGTTGTTCACCAGCTTCAGCACATCCTTTTCGTCTCGCAGGTAGCAGAACGGATTGTAGCCGTCCGACTGTTCCAGATTCACAAGGTTCAAAACGCGCACGTCATAGCCCTGCTCTTTGAGGTAGCCGCCCGTGGCAAGCAGCACTTCTGATTTTGGATCTGTAATGACATAGTTTGTGTTTGCGGTCAGGATATTGGGCAGCACAAAGCTGCGCGTCTTGGCCGCGCCGCTGCCGCCGATGACCAGCACGTTGAGCGAGCGGCGGTGTTTGTGCGTATTCAGACCGAGCCGGACGTGCTGGGTCAGCGGGATGCTGTCCTTCTGCGCAAACTGCGCGTTGACGGATGCAGGCGTAGCCCACGCCGCAGAGCCGTGTTCCTCGCCGTCGCGGGTTCTGCCCTGATTCGTCCGATAAAGCAAAACTGCCATGCCGTAAGCAGCAAGGCAGATGAGGATGGTGGGCAGGCTTTTGTTCGTCCACACGATATTTGTCGGCTGCTCCAACGCGCGCGTCAGATTCCGCAGCAGCTCTGGCAGTCCGCCGCCCAAGGACTGCGCCAGCAGGAGAGCAAGCCAGACGACGGGAATTGTGCCAAAAAGATAAAATAGCGTATCATTTGATTTTCGGATAGGCATCACCTCGGAAAATATTTGCAACTAAAATCAGTTGCAAAATTGTTTTGACCGTGCTATACTGATTATAGAAATGAGGGATAGACTTGGGGCAGAAAGAGAAACTAATCAAAAGATTAAAAACCAAGCCGCGTGATTTTACATTTGATGAAGCCGAAACATTGCTGGGGTATTTGACATACTCTCGCTCCAACAAAGGAAAGACGAGCGGTTCGCGCGTCATGTTTACCAGCGAACAGCATGCGCCGATCTTGCTGCACAAGCCGCATCCGCGGAAAGAGCTTTTGGAGTATCAAGTCAAGCAACTGCTTGAGGTGCTGGAACAGGAGGGATTGATTTGAACAATACAATGCAATATAAGGGGTATGTCGGAAGCGTTGAATTCTCCGAAGCCGATGGTTTGTTTTTCGGAAAGGTTCTCGGTATCCGCGCATTGATCTCCTATGAGGGAACGAACGCCGCCGAGCTTGTGGCTGATTTTCATGGCGCGGTAGACGATTATCTGTCGCTGTGCGAAGCAGAGAACAGCGAACCGGAAAAAGCCTATAAAGGCAGCTTTAACATCCGGGTATCACCGGAGCTGCACAAGCAAGCTGCGATTTGCGCAATGGCGCAGCAGGTCAGCTTGAATACGCTGGTCGAGGATGCTCTGCGGGAGTACGTTGCGGAGCGAAAAGAAGCTGTATAATAAGTCGATGGCGCTGACGAACCATACCGTCAGCGCCATTTTTATAGCGCCGGACAGATCGTCGAGCTGCAAGGACGCAACGACATCGTCTTTGTGCATCAGATCATATTCTTGCTCTGCCATACGCACCACCTCCCAGCTTTTTCTGCTTCGAGCATACCATAATTCTTCGCGCAAATCCAGTTCGCGTTTATTTTGTGATCTCACTGTGCATTTTTTCTCTGGCCGGAACGCGCGGTTCTACGCCAGACAGCTTTTCGCGGAAGGACTGAAGCTGCTCGCCAACCGACGGGCGGTCATTCTTCGAGTTCTTCCTGCTCGTAGGCGAGCTGCTGGCGATATCGTCCGAGGAGCGTTCCGACCGAGACTCTTTTTTTGGCGAGCGTTCCTCCTGTGACTTTTCCAGTGAACCAAAGAGACGCTCAAAAATAACGTTTGCCAGTTCCAGATCGGTCGTCGGAATGACGAGATCAATGGGTGCGTCCGGCTGCTCCTTGTCCTGGATACCCGCGAACAATACCTTGTCCTTCGCCTGACGGCTGAACTCGCGGTATTGCTCCGGTGTCAGGGAAAACGTGCGGATGTCGCGCGTTTGCTGGAGAATTTTCTTGAGACTGGTCTTGCCGTAGACCTTTTTATGATTGCGCGCCAACGCCAGCAGCATCGCCGCGGCATTCTTCGCCGCAGAACCTGCCAGCTTGACCGCCACCTCGCCGCCGGAGAGCATCATGTGAACGACCTGCTCGGCGGCTTCGCTGTTTCCTACGTTGATGGGGAATCACCTCCTGTTTGCGAACGAATGCTCTGTTTCTTTTTCGTGTAGGGATTTTTCCTGTGCAGTGACATCCCGCTGCATGACCGCTGCCGAATCCGCAATCTCGCGGCACAGCTTGATCTCTTGCCGCTCGGCACGGATCTGTTTGTTGAGCTGTGCAAGCTGCTCGTAGATATCCGCTTTTTCTTCCGTGAGAGCCTGCCGTGAAATGCCGCAGGCGTCCAATATGGCTTTCGCTTCCGCATATTGCGCGTACTCGGATTCCATGCCGGAGATACCCTCCTCGTAGAGCGCTTTGCTTGCGGCAAGGGATTCTTCCGCCGCAAGCGCGTCAAAGAGTTTCTTGCGCTTTTTCTTACGGACGTTCAAAATTGTGCGCTGCTTGGCAAGCTGCGTGACCGTGCTTTCTGCCTGATGCATGCAGGCGGTCAGGTCATCCGCCGTGGTGATATTGTTCTCTTGCAGGAATTTCAGCCGCGCCTTATAGGTTTCGGCTTTCATGATCTCCCGTCGGAGATGCGGCGTCATGCGCGGCGGGTATTGCCGCTTTTCAATGCGGCCAAGCAGATAGCAGTAATGATAGTACAACGCAAGGAATCCCTTGTACTTTGGATGTGGGCGGTATGGCTGGGGCTTCGGACGCGGGATGAACGCCGGTCTGGTACCGGCTTCGATCTCTGCCAGATTGCCCGCAATGGCGCGCTCGATGTTTTCTTCCGAATATGCTGCGTTTTTGCGCTCCGGATACATGAAACGCTCCTGCCCGCGCAATCGGAAGCCAAGCCGGTTGCCGTGGTGGATCTCGTAGCCCTTATGCTCCATGAGCAAGAAGAAGTGGCCAAGATCGTTCGCGTCGGCAATCGCATCGCGCAGGTCCGCTTCCAGCATGGAGCGGAACGTTGGTTGCCCTTTAGACTGGCGGAGCCATTCAATATAGCTGACCGCTTTGGAGGGCTTTCCCTCCATAATGACAGACAGCCCATGCTCCCGGCAGAGCTTATCCGAAATTGTGCGAATCTGCTGGTAGTAGCTTTTGGCGTTGCTGTGGTATTTTCGCCCCGTCACCAGATTCACAGAATTGAAAACCATGTGCGCATGGATATGTTCTTTGTCCACATGAACGCCAATGACGACCTCATAATCCGCAAGGTGTTCCTTTGCAAATGCCTGTGCAATTTCCAATGCCAGTTCTGGCGTGATCTCACCGGGCTTGAATGATTGGATGATGTGGTAATACTGAACGCCGTCGCGGTTGTTTTTTGCTTCCTTGGTTGCAAGTATCTGCCGACAGGCATGCCCCTTGTCGCAGTTCAGATAAGCCGTCAGGACTTCCTCATCCGTTTTGTCAGGGTTTACCGCATAATTGATTGCCAGATCCAGTCTGGCGTGCCGGGCGAGGATCTTGGTTACTGCCATGACTGCTGACTGAGCTGGTACATGAGTTCATAAACACGATCCAGCATCCGCAGGGCGCGTGTGACCTCATCACGGCTGGCAAACCCGGCGTTCGCTTTTCGGGCGAGCTGATTGATGTTGTTGCCGATCTGATGGATCTCCGTGCGCAGCCTGCGAAGTTCTTCCGAGGGCGCGGCTTGGATGCTTTCTCCGAGGATCAGCCTGCGCAGGTAGGCCGACAGCGGCAGGCCGCTGGCTTGCAGACCTTTTTCCAGCGCGGCGCGTTCGTCCTCATCCAGCCGGATATGCAGATTGTACTGATTCTTCCGCACGGCGCTCCTTTCTCCGCCCGCAGGCGGCATGTTGGGGTTAGGGTTCTCCCTGCAAGCTGCGTTTTGGTACCAAAACGCTATGCTTGCGCGCGTCGTCGCGGACTGCGCTGCTTCGCGACGACTTTTTATGCTGCGCATCAAAAAGTCATCTCTCATCCGCTTCGTCGCTCCTCCTTTCCAAAATGCAAACAGTTCCTTGGTTTGCATTTTGGTTTTCTTTTTAGTCGCTACAATAGTCGCTATGGAATCCCGAAGGACTGGTTTCTGCTCTTTGTAGTCGCTACTATAGTCGCTATGCAGCGTTCAATTCCGATTCCAGTCGCTTTCTGGCGAGGTCTGCATACACGTCCGTGACCTCGATGCCGGTCGCGTCATAGCCTTCCTTGACTGCAGCCAGAACTGTCGTGCCGGAGCCTGCAAAGGGGTCTAAGATATGACCGCCCGGTTCTGTGATCTTGACGAGATCCTGCATGAGCTGCAACGGCTTTTCGGTCAGGTGGATGCGGTTCTGCGGATTGCCGTATTTGAACACACCCGGCAAACACGGCACGGGGCGGCTGACCGGCATATCGCCGTTCGAGCCCCAAACGATATATTCTGCCTGCTGTCGGAATCGACCTTTCTGTGGACGAGAGTTTCCCTTGTCCCACACGGCAATGCCGCGCCAGATCCAGCCTGCCCACTGGAGCGCGTCGCTGGCACAAGGAAGCTGCCGCCAGTCAATAAACATACAAACCGGCGCGCCGGGTTTGGCTGCGCGTCTGGCAAGGTACAGCCACTCTGCCGCCCAGCGGGTCCACGACCGCTGATCCTTGGCGTCGCCGTCAAAATCAGGCGGTGCATTGCCTCCCATGCTGGAATACTTCTTTGCGGTGGCTTTGGATTTTTCCGCCTGTGTGCGGCCACCGGACGCATACGGCGGATCTGTGATGACAGCGTCAAACGTGCCGGGAGGAACGCTCTCCAGCACGGTAAGACTGTCTCCGTGGATGATCTCCCATCTGGGCTTATCGCTCATGGGCATCCGCTCCCTTCATTTTTTGAGTATGTTGTCGATTTTGTATCCGTTCGTGTGTCAGTTCAAATACACTGAGATACTCTGCCGTTGCTTCTGCCATCAAGGTGTAATCACGCTTGCCGGGGCAGCAAGCATACCACTGCGGCGTTTTCCCGTCGACCCAGATGTGCGGTTCAGAATTGCGAAAGTTCGGATTTGTGCTGCGGCAGCTTCTGCTGACAACGTCCCCGATTTTCATCCGAACACTGTCAATTTCGCCTTTCGTGGGATTCAGGATGGAAACTGTCAGATATGGATACTGATTCGCAACGATATCTTTTGTAAACCGCGCTTTGACCCACAGATCGCCAAGGCTGCCGTAGCAGCATTCGCCAACGAATTGCGGATCGTGGATTACACGCCCATCCCCATAGATCTTTCTCAGCTCGTCCAGAAAAAAATTTGTCATGTACGCTCGTCCTCCAGTTCCGCACAGGCCATCCGCAGCTTCTCTGCCTTGTCCGTCTGCTCCCAAGCTGCCTGCGGGTGCATGAAATGGCAGTTGTTGCAGATTTCTGCAAAGAACGGCTTGTCCAGATCCAGCGCGCGGATCATGCCAGCCGGAGTGAAATCAAAGACACGGCGGACGGCTTCCGTCAGGAATGCGTCGTCATAGTATCCGCTCTCCTGCGTGTCGATTTCGACGGCAACCGGTTCGGTCTGCCCAATGGCATAGGCGAGGCTGACCATACACACATCGGCAAGACCGGCGGCAACGATGTTCTTTGCTACATAGCGCGCCATATATGCGCCGCTGCGGTCAACCTTCGTGCCGTCCTTGCCGGAAAGCGCACCGCCGCCGTGGGGTACAAGCCCGCCGTAGGTGTCGACCATCAGCTTGCGGCCGGTGAGACCGGTGTCGGCTTCAAAGCCGCCCAGCACAAACCTGCCGGACGGATTGGTGAGAATCTTCGTCTGCTCGTCGATGCGCACATCATGGCAGGCACGGGCAATGACCAGCCTGCGGAGTTCTTCGCGCAGCTCGTCAAGGTCTTTGTCCGCGTCGTGCTGGCAGGAGATCACAATGGTGTCCACGCGCTCCGGCACACCGAACGCATACTGCACGGATACCTGCGCTTTGCCGTCCGGCCCCATTCCTGAAATCAGATTTTCCTCCCGGCAGGTGGTGAGCAGGCTCGTGATACGGTTCGCCAACACGATCGGCGCGGGCAGCAGCTCGACTGTTTCCCAGCAAGCGTAGCCGTACATGATGCCCTGATCGCCTGCGCCTAGCGTATCCCCATCGACTGCACCTGCAATATCGGGGCTTTGTGTATGCAGCCGCACCTCTACATGATAATTACAGTCATATCCGGCTCTTTGAACCGTTTGTCGCACAATGGTCTCCACGTCAGGGCTTGCCGTCGTGCGGAGTTCTCCGGCAACAAGAATTTTGCCCGCCGTCGCCAGCACTTCACAGGCAACGCGGGCATTGGGATCTTCTTTGAGGCAGGCGTCCAGAACGTTGTCCGCAATCGTGTCGCAGAGCTTGTCCGGATGGCCTGCCGTGACGGACTCTGCCGTCAGGATGTAGTTATCTTTCATGCGTCGATTTTCCTTTCTTCGGCTGATTGATCACCTTTCCATGCTGCATGACAAACAGCTTTTCACGGGAATACAGGCGCGTATAGGTCTGGATCTGCTTGTCGGTCAAAGAACAAAATTCCTCGCCGCTGCCTTGGGCGAGGAAGAACGTGCCGTGGATGATGTCATACGGTATGCCATTGCGATTCCGCAGGAAGCGGTTTTCCGGCAGGCCGAGGAGTTTGGCTTCTTCGTTGCACAGCAGCAGGACATTCGGATCATCAAACGGTTCGACGGCCTGAATATAACCACCCACAATAGCCTGCATGCTCGCCAAGCTGCCGTCGATCTCCTTAACATACGGATCTTTGGTCGGTTCCACGACCAGAATGCGCATGGGATCATCGCTCATAGTTATCCTTCTCCTTTCCGCGGCGGTTGTGATTGTAGTCGCCAATGTCTGTGATCGTCACATATTCCCCAATCAGGCACAGGGCTTCGCCGTAGCTGTGGCACTCGCCGCTGAAAATGCGGTGGGTGAGTTCTTTGGCCTGATCCCGCAGACCAGCTTCGCGCAGCGTCCTCGCCGCAATGCCGACAAGGTTAAAAATATTACCGTCCTGACCGATCAGTGGGCAGAGCGGCTTTTCACCATTCAAATTCTTTTCTTCGTCCATACTTTCCCCTCCGTGTAATAAAGTTGGTTTCATTTGTATATAATAAAATCGTTTACATTCATTTGCTTGCAAATGACGTTGTTTCATGTTATAATCCATATAGAACATCATGCAAGGAGGATTGTTTATGGCAAGTTCATTGGTTCAGTTCCGCACAGAAGACACATCCAGAATCAAAGCCGCCAGCATCTGCGAACAGCTTGGAATCGACCTGCCGACGTATCTGCGCGCCTGTATTGCCCGTTTGATTCAGGAAAACGGCATTCCGTTCAGCATGAAGCTGGAACCGAAACCCGAAAACAAGGGCCTTCAGGCCATGAAGGAAGCCAGCCGCATTGCCGCTGAAAACGGGATCGCAGATCTGTCGCTCGACGAGATCAACGCAGAAATCGCCGCGGCCAGAAGCCATTGAGACGAGATGCAGTATTACGCAGTCATTGACACGAATGTCATCGTATCCGCCATGCTGAAATGGGATTCTATTCCCGGAAGCATTTTGGAGTTGGCACTCGATGGACCAATCACGCCCGTATTGAACCACGAAATTCTGGAAGAGTACCGGCAGGTGCTTCTGCGTCCAAAGTTTCATCTGACGGAGCGTATCGTCGGTGATCTTGTGGACAATATCAGCGCCCGTGCTGTTTTTGCAGACGCACACAAGCTCATGCTGGAGTTGCCTGACCCAAAAGATGTGGTATTTTATGAAGTGACAATGGAGCAGCGCAAAACAGAGGATACCTATCTGGTGACAGGCAATCTGAAGCATTTTCCTTCTGAACACTTTGTCGTGACGCCCCGGCAGATGCTGGATATCATTGTGAACAACGAGAAATAGAACCGGCGCGTCTGCTGTGATGGCAGACGCGCTTTATCGTTCCTGATTCTGCTGTTTTTTCTGTGTTGTCCTTGTCTGTGACTTCTTTGGATACGGTTCAATGCCGCACTCCTTGAGACAGTTTTTGAATGCATATTTGAGGCAACCAACCGGCAGACCGTTCTGCTCGTAGCCCGCCTTGATACCGAGATAGTAGTCTCTCGGCGGCAGGGATGGCTTCAGGTGCAGTTCGGGGTTCATAATGTAGGCCATAACTGGGACGCGCTGCCCGTCAAACGTCCGCACCTCCAGTGTCTGCTTGATGTACAGACGCGGATATCCTTCGTAGCGGTCGAGCGATGCTTCGCATTTGTCAGTTAACTCCCACAAAAGGCCGTAAACACAAGCGCCTTCCTTGGGTTCGACCGTCGCAACACCGCTGCCGCGAAAGCGCAGGTCATAATTGTCCAGCACAGCCTGTCCGTAGACGGTTGCGTCCGGACAGCGGTAGCGCATCTGGTCCAGATTGATATTGCTGCCGTAAGCAAAATACAGTGGTTTTTCCATCCTCATTCCTCCAACAGCTCCAGCGCGCCGATCTCCTGCAAAACATGAATAAGTGCGGCTGCACGTTCTCCCGTGCTGCTCTCCGGCAGCTCGCAGGGCTGCTCCGTCATGCGGCGGATCGTGTTCTGCATATAACGGATATATCCTTCCGTGCCGTCGAACGTGCCTGCATCAAAATGTAAGGCACGGAGCTGGGCTAAAATTTCGATGGGCGTACCCTCGTATGTAGATTCTTCAATACAAATTCTCATTCGGTCACCTCTCCTGTTCCTGCTGAGATGTTCGGTTTTTGTGGCTGCTTGCATAGCAGTCCTTGTCATATCGCCAAGCGCGGTCGCCCTCCAGATTGGCAAGCAGATGATCGCGCGTGTTCTTGAATTCATCGCCGTTCAGTCCCATCCGCACGAGCCAGACACGGAACGTGAACAATTCATTGTCGCTCACTGTCTTGCGCATGACACTGGTGCGCTGGGCGATGGCTTGCGCGGACATGGCGAGGCACAGATTGACGTAGGCTTTTGCGCGACCGGCGTGGAGGGTAGAATTAAAGCAGCGCCATTCAATGGTGCCGCGGTAAAAGACAGAGTGAAGATTCAGCGCGTAATAGCGCGTCCAGTTGTAATGCTCATGCGCAGAAATGCAGCCTTCATACCAGATGTTCTCCAACTGGGTAAGATCGGTCGTTGGTTCGTTGGACAGCCGCCGTGCCCGCTGCAGCATGGGTTCGCGCACACGCTGACACCAGCGGTTGACGCGGGCTGGGTCCGTTTTCAGGGCTTTGAACAGCAGATCTTCTTTGGAATACATGATACTGAGCAGATTCTTGAGACTCTGGCGGTTATGATTGGAGGCGTCCACATGGACGTGCATCCCGCAGGAGTCGTTGACTTTTCCGCCTGCCTGCCGGATACGGCGCACGCACTCCTGGAATTTCTCCATTTCCTCATAGGTGAGCTTCGGCGTTACCATCTCCACGCGATATTCCGGATCGGTCGTTCTGCGATAGTGCCCATCGTCGTTCCACTCTGCGCGGATACTGCCGTCGCTCATGATGCGCCACTGCTTGCCCTCCCGATCCGGTACATACCAGCTATCATAATTATCATAGCTGCGCTGCGGCGTCGTTTCAAAATACGTAGCAAGTGCCTCTGCCGCTTCTGCTCGCGTGATGCCGGTCAGCTCGATCTCCACGCCGAAGCATTGATCTTTGATGCCAATCATCGCTCCGGTTCTTTCGGCTTATCGCCCTTTGTCTGCGGAGGAGTACGTTTCTCCGGCTTCTGATAAACGTAGGTATCTTTCTTTTCGTCGAACACCATGTTAAAATCGGCAGCTTCTGCGCCGTGAATCTGAAACGCCATCTCATAAGCCTCCCGGCTGCCGCCCTCCGGAATATTCCCGTCAATCGGCTCTCCGGCTAAAAGGACAACATGACCGACGTTGTGACCAATATCTTCATCCGCCCACTGCAGATCAATTTCCACCTCCGGGAACATCTGTGATAGCTTGTCTATGACCGGCATGGGTGTATCCCATGCTGTCAGGAAGTGAATGCTTTGTGATTCCTGATCGAAGTGAACGTCATAAGCATTCCACTTTGTTCCCCAGTTCCGATTGCACCATCCGTACCAATCTCCGCAGCCATATTGCAGGAAGTTGGAGATCACGACCTGCCCCATGGCAATGACATCTGAAAGGGGCGTGTATTTGCTGGCTCTGGAAATCCGCTGTGCATCCAGCGTCATAAACTGCTCGCCTTTGCTTCGACCAACAATGCCGGCCAACTTCTGATATTCCTCCCTGCTTAATTTGGGAATGCCCATGTCCGGCGCGGCTGGGTTCAGCGCCATCATGCAGACATACAGGGCCTCGTCTGTGCGGGAGCCAGCTTCAATGTTGAGGCTTTCCGGCATGGGGATGATTTTATTGAAGTCAATACTGCCAAAGCCGAGTTCCTCATTTTTGATCTGGTCAAGCATGGCATGCACCTGTTCGCTGTCACCTTCAAACTTCAAAATGTTTGTAATATGGTTCGGCATTCGTCACCTTCTTCCTGCAGCGCACGCAAAAAGCCGAGAACGTCATCATCGACGCTCCCGGCTGGCTGCGGTTGCGAAATTGCTTGTGGAACGGGGCTGTTTTGCAGCTCCGCTTGGAGAATTGTTTTTAGATCCAGCAGGAATTGCTTCCGCTGCGCCTGCTGGCACAGTGCCAGGCAGAGCCAGTTTGTGCGCTGCCCAGCCGGAATCGCAGACAGAATCTCCCACGCCTGCCGGTGGAGTGGATTGTCCAGAAACAGCGTCGTACCAAAACGGGCCGTTTGCGGCTTATCCTGCATGGCCTGCTACCTGCGATGCCAGCCGCTCGTATGCCTGCGCGTTTAATTTGTCATCGTCCAAAATGACAGGACGCAGAACGCTGCCCTGAGGCAGGTATCGCTTCATAAGTCCGGCCCCACCGCCGAGAAATACAACCGGCATGGCACGGCAGTCCAGACCAGCTTCGGCAATGGCGGAGAGGATGCGGCGGGCATAGCTCCCGGCTTCCCGCTGGATGATGGCTTTCACACGGTCGTCCGTGCTGTCGGGACTTCCACGCAGAACATTTTCAATCTGCACACTGGTGAGCGACAAATTGAGGCTTCGGCGCACCTGCTCTGCGATCTCATCCAGACAGCGGATCATGCCAAGCTCCAGACTGCGGCAGGAGGCTGCATTCGGGATACGGTTGTCCAGCCGCATAATATCCACCGTCCACCCGCCAATGTCCGCGAGGATCACGGAGGGTTCATTGAGCAAATCACTGTGCTGGAGGATCGCCGCATAGCCCTGCGGGAACAGCTTCACATCCTGCACAGAAGTTTCATACAAAATTCCTTCATACGAAAAAGAGACCGGCTTGCCCTCGCGCAACAGATACGCCCGAAACGCTTTCTTCTCCCGCCCGAAGCTCGTCAGCGGCAGGCCAGCCGCGAGGATCACCGGCGTTGTGGTCGGTGCATTCCGGTACGCAATCTCCTTGGCAATGGCAGCCAACGTCAGCAGATAGTAGTTTTCATCCGCTGTCTTATCCTTCTGGAGCGGCTGCCGCCCGCTGCCGACAACGTAGTATTTTCCGTCATAGCAGAGGACGTTTTTCTGCGTGTACGGTTCATGCTCGTATTCTGCCAAGCCGGAGGGAAATGAGCAATGCGCGGTTTTCATGGCCGCGTAGCCATGATCCACGCCAATGGTAATGGGTTCTGTCATCGTTCTTCCACCTTTTCTTTCCGTTTGTTCATATCCTTCTGCGGTGCGCGTTCCTCTGGGAGCAGTTTCCCAAAGCCCAGCTTACGCAGCGTCTTTTCATACAGCTTTTTCTCAAACGCCAGATACTCTGGAGATGTGTAATCGGTATAAAGCGAAACAGCTTCTTCATAGCACGGCGCGACGATCTCATACTCCACAGAGCCGAAACGATCCGCGGTCAGGTATCGCAGCATCCCATAACCGTCCATTTCCTCGAATTTCCCCATATTATCTTCCGTGGCAAACTCCGTGCTGATATGAAAGCGCGTCAACTCGGCAGCGCTCCTATAAAGCACAAATCCGCCCGGATCAAGATACGGCGCAACCGTCTTATAGAACCGCCGACAGTGTTCCCGGCTGTTCAGCCGCGGGACCAGCTTTGCAAGGGCTGTTTCCAGCGCTTTGTTCTTTCGGGACAAATGCCTGTTATCGATTTGCAGATTGTTATAAGCAATGGAGAGCTGAACCGCCGTGCGCTCTTGGGACGCTTGCTGCTCGCGCATGGCCTCATATTGGATCTTCAGCGCGGGGTATTCTCGGATCGCAGTCAGCATTTCAGATAATCTCATCTGCGCTTCCTCCGATACCGTGAAAACCGCTGCAGCACCTGCAAACGGTTGTCAATCTTGCACGACGCCTGATCGACCGCTTCCATATCCTTGTCCAGCTTCTTGTGGATGTGTTCCAGCGCGTCGCGGTCATTGCAGCAGTCCACCAGAACGTAGGTGTTGCCGGTGGAGAACACCTCGCGCCTGCCGTATGGGTCGCGGAGGCTGGCAATGAGACGCTGCCCGACCTTCTTGCGGTATGCAATCTGCAATGCTTCCGGTTCTCCGCAGACACCATATCGCTTCAAGATTTGCGCGACCTCGTCCGAGGAGATCTGCTGGTGCGTCATCAGCTTTTCTAAGATCTCTGCGGCGGCATCCTCTGGAACGCCGGAATAACCGGAATACCCATCTAAATATGCCGTCATGTTTGGGGCTCCTTTCTGCGCGCAAACGGCCATCCCGCAATGGGATGGCCGCTTCGTTTGTTACGCTGCCGCAGGAAGCTCCGCAGCATCGTCCAGTTCTTTCCGGGGCGAGAGGAATTCCACCTCGGTCGCTTTGAGCAGAAAGCCGGGCTGCCGCTCCGGTTCCTCGGCAAAGGTGATCGTTTCAAAATCACCGCTGGCCGCAATCTTGCAGCCCTTTCTGGCAAACTCCGCACAGCGTTCTGCGAGCACGCCGCGCACCTTGATCGAGATAAAATCGGTCAGCTTTTCTCCATCCGGAGATTTGTAGCGGCGGTCCGAAGCAATACGCATGATGGCGTAGGGCTTGCCAGTTTCTTCGTTGGTCTTGAGGACGGGATCTCCCGTCAGGTTGCCGATGGCAATCATTTTAAGCATATTGATGCCCTTCTTTCTTTGTAATTACGCCCATTCGACGACGAACAGGACGCAGAGGATATTGGCGTTTGTGACCGGCTGAGACAGGGCGCTGACAACTGCGTCATAGGACAGCGTCAGGCTTTCTTCCTCGGCAATCTGCCACGGGGAAGAAAGTGTGAAAACTTCAGAATCTCCGGTCTTGGTGGTTTTCTGGTCACGGATGCTGAAACCGATCTGGTTGCTGTCTACCTTCGTGTGGGACATATCCGAAGCATACGGCACCAGTGTCCAGCCATTTTCTGCCGTCAGGGTCACGGAGGACACCTGCACGGCGGCTGTGGAGTGGTTGACGATCTCCGCGTTTGAGACATAGACCTTTCCATTCTGATCGACCGTCACCGGCAGCACAGCCGGAACAATGACAGAGAACACGGTTGCTTCCTCCCAATGCGCATAGTAGGTGGTAGAAGCTACCTCTTTGAATACGGTGTTGCCATCTACCTGCGTGCCGCCGGTTTCCTGCGTAAACCAGCCGAGGAACGCATAGCCCTTGCGGGCAGGTTCGGCGGGCAGGTTCAGCGTTTCGCCGTAGGTCTGGTTGGTAGTTTCCGTTTTGCCGGTACCGAGATCCCATGTGATCTGGTATTCTGCCGGGGTAAACTGCGCGTAGAACGTCCGCGCGGTCGTAATGGTAACCGTGCTGTACAGCGCGCCGCCTGTCTTTTCGGTGTACCAGCCGGAGAATGTGTGACCTGCCTTGACCGGCGTGTAACCGGGAGCAACGGCGGTCTGGTTGGGCGCGACGGAGGTCGTCACGCTGTTCTTGCCGCCAACCGTGCCGCCGTTGGACGCGGCATCCCACGTCACGATCAGCGCGACATTCGCGCCGCAATCATCACAGATACCATCCGCATTCGCGTCGGTGTGGTCCGCGTATTCATCTGCCGTTGCCTTACAAACTGAACAGGTTTTTGTGCGCTTGTGCTGGGTATCGCTGGCACTTGTCCACCTGCCATAGGTATAGGTGTGGTCGGCATAGTCATAGGTTGACGCGCCGCAGCCGGAACAAGTCTTGCTTCTGCGGTGCTGTGCATCGCTGTACTTGCTCCATGCGCCGGTAGAGTAGGAATGCGAAGCGTAGTCCGTGGTACTGTATCCGCAGGTGCGGCAGGACACCGTCCGGCTGTGCTGATTGGAGGAATCGTTGCTCCAGCTTCCGTAGCTCAGGCTGTGCGAAGCATAGTCATAGCTGGATGCACCGCAATTTCGGCAATAGCTTTCCCGGCGATGCTGGCTGCTGGAATATTCTTTCCAAGAGCCGTAGCTATAACTATGGCCGCTGGAATAGATCGTCTCAGATTTCGTTTGGCCGCAAGCGCACGAATAGCTTCTGTACCCGTTGCTGGTGCAAGTTGCGTCCTGTACATTTTGGAGAATCCATGTATGACTGCCGCAATCCGGGCAAGTGCCGGAGCCGTAGCCCCCAGCACCGTGACTTTTGGTCGTATATGTCCCTAAATATTGGACGTAATGACAGCTATTGCATTCATTATAGTTGGCATGACCACGAGACGAATGTGCGACTTCAACGTATGTGCCCTGGAACGAATACTTTCCGCACGAAGGGCAGTTGCCGATGATCGTGCCGGTAGACTGAACAGAAATACCCGGTGCTTTTTTGATGCCGCTGGTCGCAGCAGAGCCAGCATCCGCATTCTGGTACACACCATAGAGGTCATAAAAATAGCGTTCGCTGCGGTTGGATGCAGCCCAATCGTAAGTGTGGAACGGCACAGACGATTTGGGGTAGCCGATCAGGTAGCCGATATAAAGGGTATCTCCACTGTCCGTCTCGCGCCAGAACGCATTTTCCCCAATGCTGTCCAGCGTATGCTCCCCGTAATAAATGGACAGCTTCGTCAGCAGCGGGCAGTTATAAAAGGCGTGCCTGCCGATGACCGGCGTGGTGCTGGGGATCTCGGCAGTCGTGAGATTGGTACAGTCCTCGAACCAGTAAGCAAGATCGGAGATCGCCAGACTCTCCATGCCGTCAAACCAAACCTGTGTGATCTGGCTGCGGTATTCTGCCCACGGTTGGTCGTCTTTGCTTGTAAAGGCGCTACAATCTCCGCTGCCGGAGATCGTCAACCAGCCCTTACTGTCCAATTCCCATGTGATCTTGCTGTCCGGGATCGTGCCGCTGACGACAGCATCGTCTGCCGCAAACGCCGAGATACTGAGCGAGAGCAGCATACAGAGGGCAAGCAGGAGTGCTGTGAGTTTTCTTGTTTTCATAGCGATTCCTTCCTCTTTACGAATTGCCGGTTGCAGGCGCGATGGTGAAGATCAGCGTCGCGGCGTTCACTTTCTCCACCTTTTCGGTTGCTGTGACCTTCGCGGTGTATGCGATCCGCAGGTTTTTCCCTGCGTCAATGACCGGGAACGCGCCGTCAGCCAACGTCAGCTTGCCTTCCTTGACCGTCTTGCAGCCATTGATGCTGAACGCGATCTTTCCGGCTTCGCTGCCGAAATTCTCAAAGTCTCCAATGGCAAACGCGCCAGGCTGCACATCGACGGCCACGACCTGCACCGCACCGCTCTGTGCGCGGTTTTCAATGACGGCGTTGGATGCCGTTACAACATAGCCGTCCAAAACCGTGACCGGCAGGCAGGCGGGGACGCTGACGGAGATGGGCGAGACAGAATTCACAACCGTCAGCACTACCGGAACGCTGGCCTGCGCGGTTTCTGCGGCAAAGGCAGAAACCGACAGCGAGCAGAGCATCAGAACAGCCAACAGGAGAGAAAACAGTTTCTTTGTTCTCATTTTGACATTACCTCCTTCGGCCACAGGTACGCAGCATGCAGGGCAGTCTTGACCTCCAGCGTGCCGACCGTTTTGCCGTCACGAGTGGCCGTGACCGTCGCAGTGCAGGCGGCATTGCCGTATTCCGGCGCTTCTTTCAGCGTGATGGAGCTGACCGACGCACCGGCTGCGAGGGTAATGGGATCTGCAATGAGGCTGCCGTCGGAATCTCTGCGGATCTCAATGGTATAGCTGTCCGTCTTGCTGTTGTTCTTCAATACGGCAGATACCGTCTGCTCTCCGACGATGGCATACAGATGCGCAGGAACTTCTGCCTGAATGAGATTCTCGTCTACCATCTTATTGAGATCGCGCTGCGCGTTCAGGAGGTCATCCATTGCGTAAAACACGATCTCCGTTTCCGGGAATTTGCCTGCGCGCTCTGTAATGCGGGTTTTGATTTTGTCGTAGACCAGCAGCGTCGATTCGCGGTCAAAGATGATCTTGACCGGACCGTCCACACGGCAGGCAATGACTTCGGCTGCCATTGTGCCGTCGTTACAATAAACCGCCGCTGTGCCGCCACCCCACACGACAAGGCGTCCGGAGATTTTTACGTTGGACAGCGTAATTTTTCCGTCTGCAACGCCGTTGCCGATGATGAGATCGCCGTCAATGGTCATGTCCTTCAATTCAACGTCCTTGGTGCGGACAAGCAGATTGCCCTTGTAGTCCTTCGCATAGCTGCCGCTCTTGGCGATATAGGACTGGATGATGTTGAAATAGAGCTGTGCAAACTCTGCTCTCGTGATGTTGGCTTGTGGCGCAAGCCCCTGTGTGCGGCCATGCACATAACCTGCTGCGACCATTGCCTTCATGTACGGCAGCGCCCATGCAGACACTTCCTTCGCATCCGCAAACTTGGACAGATCCGTCTTGGCGTAATCGTCAAGATCAAGCTGCAAAGCTCTTGCAACGACTGCAATGGCCTCCTGACGGGTGATGGCCCGATCCGGCTGCATACTGCTGGCGGAAACGCCGTTATACGTTCCCATCTGGACGGCGAGGGCTACATCTTTGTAGTACCACTTGGATTTTGCAACGTCCTTATACGCAGAAATGTCCGCTGTTTTGTAACAGCCAAAGGAACGGTTTGTAATAGCCGCCATTTCTGCACGGGTCAGCAGCCCGTTGGGGTCAAGCTGCGTCTTGGATTTGCCGTAAAGCAGGCCATTATCCACAGCGGCGGTTACCGCCTCCGCGTACCATGCTTTTGTGTCCATATCCTTAAAATCTGAAATGCTCGCCGCGGATGCGGAAGCGGCAAGAGACAGGCAGGTCACGACAGCCAGAAACAGCGCAAGAATTCGTTTTGTTTTCAAAGTGAATCCCTCCCTACAAGATAAAAGCTGCCGGGGGAAGCAGGTTCCCCCGGCGATGGATGGGTGCGGCTTAGACCGCATCCCAGCAGATCACGAACAGGACGGACGCGACGGAAGCGTTGACGACAGCTTCGGAGACCGGGCTGACGATGGCGTCATAGCTGATCGCGATGGAGTTTGCGCTCTGGTCGCCGTTGCCGGACATATAGCAGCCTTCGATGGCACCGTCGATGAGGGTCTGGGAAGCCGCATTCTCCGCATTGGTGAGCTGCTCCGCGCCGCCGCCAAGCGCAAGTTTGAAGCCGATCATGTTGCTGTCCACCTTGACCTTGGCAAGGCTGTCCTTGCTGCCAAACGCGGTCAGCTTCCAGCCGGTACCGGCTTCGACCTTGACATTGTCGACCTTAACTGCGCCAAAGGAATTGTTGGTGATGCGGATGTCGGTGGCCGTCGTGACCGTGCCGTCCGTGCCGACTGCGATGGGGAGGATGGTCGGGATCACAACATTCATCTTTGTGGCAGCGGGATCACCGTCGAGGGTGCCATCCGAGGTGGAAGACAGGCTGACGCTGGAGGTACCGGTACCGCCGGAGACATCCACCGTGGTGGGCTCGGCAGCAGATGCACCGATGGCAAGGCTTGCCATAAGGCAGACGGCGAGGAGCAGGGATACGAGTTTCTTCATGTTCTTCATAGTGAGTTCTCCTTTTTCATTTTAATTATTTGGCGAGCGACGAATGAATTGGCAAGAGCTGTGGGCGTAAGATTTGGGCACGAATGAAAGTTTGGGAACCGAAGGCATACTTTGTGTATTCCAAGGTTTCCAAACTGCACAGTCGGGACAAAAGATTCGTCCGCAGCCGCAGGCAATTTAGTCGGCGTTCGCCTGGATAGTGATATGGATGATGGCCCCGGCAACGCCCAAGGTTGCGCCGGAGTCAGGATCTAAGTTGGAAAAGTAGGCGGTACATTCGTACTCGCCTGCGGGCAGTTCGACGTCGAGCGCTGCATGCTCGATCTTGCTGCCGACCGCAATGGCTTTGGACTCGTAGATCTTTTCACCCGTGTCATTGCGATAAAATTCTACCTTTTGCGGGTAGAGATTGTTCAGCTCGTTGACCAGCATGACATTGCCTTCACTCTTGCCGTCCTTAAAATACGGCGCAGTGTTGCAGCTGATGTTGATCATGCCAGCCTGCACCTTGTCATTGAGGCGCTGTTCAATTTCCTCCTGCGAGAGTGTCTCCCAGCCGCCTTCGACGGCAGAGTCGTCGTAGACAATGCCGCTCTGCACGGCAGGTTCTTTTGGTTCGTCGTTTCTGACGGCGAATGTGACAATCACGGCAATGACCACGAGAATGGCAAGCGCAATGAGGCTGATGTGGATGGGGCTGAGCTTTGTTTTCCGTTTATACATGATGCTTCTCCTTTTCGTTTTTACATGATGCTTTTAGGCTGCGGCTTCAAAATAGCTCTGCGGCTTGACTGTGCAGAGGAACCGGCGAATATCGGATACCTCTGTCAAGATCGGCATTTCCGGCAGCGCATTCAGAACATCCTGCCGGTAGCGGCCTCTGGCGCTGCATCGCTCATCTAAGATGGCAACCACGCAGGTGTCCGTTTCCGTGCGGATGGCGCGTCCAAAGCCCTGCTTGAGCTTGATCTGCATTTCCGGCACGATGACGCTCCGGATGAAGTCACGCAGGGCGGGATAGTTTCTCTTTTCATGCTCGTGGATGGCGTCCGGAAATGCAAACGGCAGCCGGGGAATGATAAGCAGCGACACACAGTCGCCAGGAAAGTCCATGCCCTCCCACGCAGCTCCGGTTGCCAAGAGGACGGCTCCGGGGGTGCTCTTGAATTGCCGCAGGATCTGTGGGTGGTTCCTGCGCATGACGAAGATTGGGATGCCGCTTTTGAGCCGGTAGAGACATTCACAGACAGTGGACATATCCTTGTAAGAGGTGAAAAGAACAAGGGCGTGTCCGTTCGCGGCTTGCAGCAGGCATAGAATCTGCCGGGCAACAGTTTGGGGATACCGCTCGTCCTCTGAAAAACGAGGCGGTCGCTGCGGAAAAAACAGGCGGCAATTTGCGGCGTAGTCAAAGGGAGATACGGCAACCGCTTCTGTAATCCGTGGATTGCCGGACAGTCCGCATTCGTCCTGAAACCGGCGAAAGCTGCTGCCAATGGCAAGCGTTCCGGAGGTGAGCAGGAGCGGGATCTGTTTGCTCCAGACCGTGTTCTGCATTCTGGATGTGATGTCTGCCGGGACGCTGCACAGCATGAGCTTACCGTCATCATCCTCTGCGGTGTAACGAATGGTGTCCGGTTTGGGGCGAAGAAACAGCACGACTTTATCGGTGAGCTGCTCCAGCGCTCGCTTGGTGGCAGGTTCCAGAAAGGCAGACAGCTTTCTGCCGATCAAAAACAGCGTAGAGAGGACGCGGCTGAGATCATCATGGAACAGCTCAGCAGGGTACTCCGGCGACAGCTCTGCCATCTTTTGCAGAAGCATAGAAGAAGCCGAAAACAGCCGGTCTGCTGCCAGCGCATATCCGTCCTTCTTCAGCTGAACGACCGCGCTGCGGATCTCCCCGGCCGTTAAGGTCGTGCCGAACATCTCCCGCGCCGTCTCCGGCAGCTTATGCGCCTCGTCCACAATGACTGTGCAGGCATCCGGGAGAATTGGCTTCAAGCCGTTTTCCCGGTGCATACAGTCTGCCAGCCAGAGGTTCTGGTTGCAGATCTGGAACAGATACCGTTTCTGCCCGCATTCGGTCAAATGCCGACGATAGCGGCAGTCCGGGCGTTTGCAGTCACAAAACTGCGGAACGCAGACACGTTCCCGGTCAAAGCTGCTGAGTTTCTGCGTTTCATCCAGATCCAGAACATCCCGCAGGGAATAAAGTTCTTTCTTCTGCATGGCGTTTTTCCCGCTCGGACGTTGCTGCAGGTGCTGGCGCAGCCGCTCGTCACAGACATAGTGGCTCTTGCCCTTGCGCAAGGCGGCAAGAATAGGTGTCGTGATATGCGGATCGTCCGACAGCGCATCCGACAGGAACGGCAGATATTCCCGCACAATGGCGTTCTGGAGGGCGATGCTGGAGGTCGCGATAATCACCGGCTGGAATGGGAGCCCGTCTACCAACCGGCTGTGGCTGTACACGATGGCAGCGGTTAAGTACGCATAGGTCTTTCCAATACCGGTCCCGGCGTCGCTCAGTGCAATGCGGTTTTCAAACATGGCGTCCAGCATGGTGTGGCTGAGACGGATCTGCTCCGGTCGCTCTGTCATGCCGTGCGCAGGTAGAATGGTTTTGAAGATGTGGTCGAGTTCGGTATGTGCGTTTTTTCTGGTAAGTTCGTTGATCATGATTCTTTCATCCTATCTTGAAAAGTTTGTTCCGCCGTATTTGCAGCTCGCGCCCCGGCGATGGGGAACAGCGCAGACAGAGCTTGGCAGCTCTCACAGCCTGTAACTGGGGTCTTTACTGCTTTCAACCCCAGCGCATGGCAGCCTGTCTTACGTGCAGGCCGGACGTTGTGTGTCCAAACAGATTGGTCGGCATGATGCAGCCTGCCAAGGCTGCCCACGGCGCGTTTCTCGCTCGCCGGAAGCTTGCTGTTTCCGGGTCCTCGCGCGCGCCGTGCGCGTTTCCCAACCTGCGGTGTGATCCGCGTTGCTGATATTCACTTTTCAAGGTCCAGTGTCGAGAAAAGGTTTCTCTGCTTAATCCGACAAAAATCAGGTGTTTAGTGGGGTATCTTCAAAAACTTTTTTAATTTCTTTTTGGCTGACTGAATAGATTCTTTAACCGTTGAACTTTCCACGCCTTCATCGCGTGCAATCTGATAGGACGATTTTCCTTGCAGCGCATACTGTAAAAAACGTTTTCGCTGAAGGTCTGTCAGTTTGTTCAACTGCTCGTATAAAAAGTCCCGCTGTTCTGCCTCCAGTTGGATATCTTCTGGCGATTTTGTTAGCAGATTGCAGCAGGTCCGGTCAATGCCCTCGACTCCTGTGGAGTCCCGGTGACGCTCATCGCTTTTTTGTTGACGCAGTTCCTCTAATGTGAATTCACGAACTAATGTGGTAAATAGATCAAAATTCAACTCAATCAATGTTCCTCGTTCTGGAGCCGTCGGATAAATATCTTCGATATGTACAAGCACCGAGTCCGGTGCTTCTTCGATTAATTCGCGGTGAAGTCTCTTTGTGAGTTGAAACCAGTCGGATTCAGTTCTATTTTTTATTGTTTTAATCAGCATATTGCTGCCTCCATTTCTGAATTTCATTTGAGCAAAGTTCAAATTTCAGAAATGGAGGTGCCCGTATGGGCGGATTGCATATGCGCGTTACGACTTTGCTTTCGGTATTTTTAGGGAAATGCCGTTGAGTGCGTATAAAACAGAAAAAAGTGGCATGGGTCACGCAGAACTTTAACCTGTTCTGTATGATCCATGCCGCTTCTCCATGAGATGCAACAGGCCCCGCAGAAGTTCGCACTTCTGCGGGGCCTGCAATTCCATATAGATTCACCCGCTGTCTACTTTGGCATATCTCGTAGTCAGCAGGCTGGGCAAGTATAACTGTCACCGATAGTTGATACTTTATTTGCATCCAGTCATTTCATTATAGTTTATGATTTCTACACCATTTGCTTTCTTATTGCGCCTCTCAGCATTCATGCCATAGACTTATCTTGATTTATTTCATCTACCATGCGGAGGAACGTAGGTAATCTCATAACCGTTCTGCAAATATTCATCGCATTCCGTTGCAGGGCTGCTCGTGAGAGGATACCTGTGCGAATTACGCTTTGTAAGGTGTCCGCAACTGTCTCTGCATTTTCATTCACCATATAAACGTCGTTCTGCGACAAAATCTGGGAAACTCGTTCATTCATGGCCTTTCCCTCTATTGAAATGCCGGTCTTTGCCCCCCAATCAGTCATCACAAGTCCCTGGAATCCCCACTCCTCACGCAATACACCTGCTGCCAAATCATAATTTGCGGAACAATATACGCCGTTCAGTTGGTTATACGCAGTCATTATCATACATACTTTGTTGCTTTTCAGAACAATTTCAAAGGGCCGCAGATATATTTCCCGTAGCGCGCGCTCAGATACCACACTATCAGACCAATATCGGCGGTCTTCTCGATTATTGGCAGCGAAATGCTTTATCGTTGCTGTAACCCCTCCATCATACAGTCCTTCACATATTGCCGTTCCGATCTCTCCGGTCAAGAATGGATCCTCAGACAAGTATTCAAAGTTCCTTCCACAGAGAGGAAAACGATGGATGTTCAACCCCGGTCCAAGCAAAGCATCCACACGATTTTCTTTTGCTTCTTTTCCTTCACATACATATAGCGCACGGACAAGGGATCTGTTCCATGTGCATGCAATCAGTGTTCCATTTGGCAGGCTTGTTGCCGGATCTCCGTTATCAAAGCGTAGGCCGGACGGTCCATCTGTTACACAAACAGCAGGGATTTCCATATTACGCAGCCGATCAGTTAATCCGCCAATTGCGCCACCCGTCCTCGGACGAACCTTTGGGCTGTTCATCCCTTCTCCTTGCGACAAGCATGCTAAGTCAAAATCACTGAGTTGAGCTATAAATCGTTCCATTGTGCTTCTGCCTAAGTAAACGTCAACGAGCGTAATCCCCACGTTTCCTGTATAGGCAATTTCCGTTCCGTCATCCATTTTGGGCTGATAATTCTCCGCATGAATTTCTTCGACCCTTTCACCAGTTCCATTCATTCTTTTTATTGGACGATTCAGACCGAAACGATGTGTTAACTGTTTGACAACTTTAGTTTCTCGCTGGCTCCACGAGAACACAGCCTCTGCTGTGCGTACATCTGTTCCCACATAAACTGCATATGTTCCAGCCTCAAGCACAAAACAGAACTGATGCCCTGTCTTTCCCAAATCGTCAAATGCCCGCATTCTGTTTATTGGCACTGAGAATTCTATGTTTTGACTTTCTCCCGCTTTCAGTTCGTCTGTCTTTTCAAACGCGGCAAGTTCTCTGGCTGCACGACAAATTTCTCCATTCGACACGCCAAAATAGACTTGTACAACCTCTTTCCCTGGGTTATCTCCGATATTTGTAACTTTCACATTGATTTTTAATACTCCATCATTCAGATGAACCGAACAGGTTTCTGTCCGAAATCTCGTATAGGACAGACCAAATCCAAACGGAAACTGCACATTGCTTTGCGTAAAAGTTTCAAAGTATCTATACCCCACAAAGATATCTTCGGAATAGACCACCTCATCGCTGTTTTCAAGGAAACTATCATATGCTGGATGTTGTCTCAGATCATATATTGCTGTATCCGAAAGTTTTCCCGATGGATATCGATCCCCACACAGAACATCAGCAATCGCTGTTCCGCCATCCTGCCCTCCATGCCAGACATATAAAAGCGCATCTATATTTTGTTTATCCGCCCATGATGTATCAATCAAATTGCTTACATTCAAGACAACGGCAACCCGTGCGAAATGCTTGCGGACATTGTGCAGCATTGTATCTTCTGTCCGCGTCAGATAGTAGGATCCTTCTTCTGGCGTGTTATCTCGATCCTCGCCAGCTGTTCTTCCGATTACAACAACCGCATTTTGGGATCTGGCTGCTGCTTCCGAAATCTGTTCTTCGGAAAGAGGCATTTCCGGCTGACTGGAATCCGCACCCCATGCGCAGCGGCGATCTGCCGGATTAGTCGCTTCCCACTTGCGATACGCTTCTGCGAGTGGCTCATCAATCGTAATACTGCTTTTATCCATCAACGCATCCAGAATATTGGTTGTGTATATTGTATTGACCATTCCTCCAGAGCCTGTACCGCTTTTGTAATATGAAAGCTGCGTTCTTCCAAATACAGCGACAGTATCGCCTTTTTTGAATGGCAGCATATCCATATTTCTGAGTAAGACCATTCCCTCTGCACTTGCTCGCATGGAAAGAAGGGAAATTTCAGATATTACTTTCGGTTTCACAATGTCCCCCTTGTACATTTTTCTATCTCTGCACCCGACCCGTGCCGTCGCCGCCCATGAGTTTTGCTACGTCGGAAACGGAAACACGGTTGAAATCGCCGATGACGCTGTGCTTGAGACAGCTTGCCGCGACTGCGAATTCCAGTGCGGACTGCTTGTCTTTGTAATGGTTCAGGCCATAGATCAGGCCGCCCGCAAAGCTGTCGCCGCCGCCGACGCGGTCGATGATATCGCGGATTTCGTATTTCTTCGAGACGTAGAAATTCTCTCCGTCATTGAGGCACGCCGCCCAGCCATTCCAGTCGGCGCTGTGGCTCTCGCGGAGCGTGATGGCGATGCACTTCATGTTTGGATAGGCTTCCAAAACCTTATTGCCAAGCGCACGGTACTTCTCGCGGTCGAGCTCACCGGATTCGACGTTCACATCGGCTGTGATTTCAAGCGATTTCTGCACGTCTTCCTCGTTGGCAATCGCAACATCGACGTACTTTGCAAGTTCGCGCATGACCTCGCTGGCTTTTTTGCCGTATTTCCAGAGGTTTTTGCGGTAATTCAAGTCGCAGGAGATGGTGATGTTCCGTTTCTTTGCCTCTTTTACGGATTCTAAGCTCAGTTCCATCGCAGATTCAGAAATCGCAGGCGTAATGCCCGTGATGTGGAACCATCCTACGCCGTCAAATGCCTTGTTCCAGTCGATATCGCCGGGCTTTGCAAGCGCAATCGACGAATACGCGCGGTCGTAGACCACCTTGCTTGGAAGCTGGTTTGCACCGGCTTCGAGATAATAAATCCCCATTCGTCCGTTGCCGCGGACAATTTTTTTCGTGTCCACGCCGAAATAGCGCAGTTCCCGGATGCAGGCGTCGGCAATGTCGTTTTCCGGCAGAACGGTCAGGAATTCCGCGTCCATGCCGTAGTTTGCAAGGCTTACTGCTACGTTTGCCTCGCCGCCGCCAAACGTCGCTTCCAGCATCGGAGACTGGAAAAAGCGTTCATGCCCCGGCGCTTTCAGGCGGAGCATGATCTCACCAAACGTTAAAACCTTCATCCGCGCACATCCCTGACGATCTCGCTTGCCTCGCGGCACAGCGCCGTCACCGCGTCAAAATTGCCTGCGGCAATCTCTTTTTTCGGGCACAGCCAGCTGCCGCCGACGGCGTGGACAAACGGCGCTTCCAGATATTCTTTCAGGTTCTTCGCGTCCACGCCGCCGGTCGGGATGAATTTTACGCCGCCGAATGGCGCGGAAAGCGACTTCATCGCCTTCAGGCCGCCGTAAACGCCTGCCGGGAAGAACTTCACCACGTTCAGGCCGAGCTTCATCGCGGCCATGATCTCCGTCGGGGTCACACAGCCGGGCGTAATGGGGACGTTTCGCTCCACACACCATGCAACTACTTCGGGGTCAAAGCCCGGCGAGACAATGAATTTCGCACCGCATTCCAGCGCCTGTTTGCACTGGTCGAGTGTGATAACCGTGCCAGCACCGACCAGCATTTCCGGGCAGTTTTCCGTGACCGCCTTGATGGAACCCGCTGCAGCAGCCGTGCGGAACGTGATTTCCATCACGTCCACGCCGCCGGCAAGCAGCGCCCTCGCGGTCGGAATGGCATCTTTTGCGTCATCCAATACCACGACCGGCACAACACCGCTTTGCTTTAATCTATCGAGAACATTCATCATTTTTATCCTTTCGTCAATTAACCGTCACACAAATAGGGGCTTTCATTGCAATTCGTTCTCCGGTATCTTTGATTTTTGTACTGTCGACACTTAAAACTGTAACCGTATTGCTTTTTTCATTTGTACAAAAAATCGTGTTTTCAATGATCTCAAAATCTCGTGGCCAACATCCGCCGCATGGCGTAACTGAGCAAAGTTCCATACCGGATTGATCCCAGTGCAAGCAGGAAATGGAATCATCGCCGCGATTGGATACATAGACATATTCACCACGCACGCGGATTGCAGCAGGCATATTTTCACATTCATGGATCAAAACAGGAATCGTTTGTCGAAGCGTCATTTGCCCGTCATGGTATGTGAACATACTCACGGCTGATCCAAGCTCATTTGCCGCAAAGATTGTCATACCATCGTCTGCATAAGCTAAATGCCGAACACCTTGTCCTGCTGGAACGTGCGCAATGCTCCGCACGTTCAAACCCTCATCATATACAAAAATGGAATCCAAGCCGAGATCTGTTGAAAGCAAAAACTTCCGGTCTGGAGATGGCGCAATAAAATGCGTATGAGGTGCTTCCTGTCTGCTGGGGTGAACACCATGACCGTTATGTACATCCAACGCTCCACTGCTGCTGAAAATGCTGCCGGAGAGATAATTGGCTGCATAAATTTTTCCATGAAACCTGCACAGATGGCAGGCAACGATTCCCTTCGTACTGACCGGTTCTCCAATCGGCATTAACGTACCAGAGTCAAGAATTTCATATTCCTGCAAACCGCTCGTATGGTCATCAAAGCAGTCTCTCAGAATGACCCAAAGCTGCTTTTTTTCTGTGATGGTGTACATTGGTCTATCGCAAGGTGTAAAACTGCGCAGAGTAAGTTTTCCATTTTGCAGAATATAGTGATAAATCCCGCCGTCTTCGGCGCAGGATGAAAAGAACAAGCTTGCCGTCATTTTTCGACCCCTTATAAGTGCATACCACCATCAACGATAATTTCAGAGCCGGTAATATATCGACCTTCCTCGGAACAAAGCAGCACCGCCGCTCCTGCACAGTCTTCAGCGCTTCCAGCAAAGCCAAGAGGGATACCTGCCAGAACTTTCGGCGCGTATTCCGGATCGGCCAACGCTGCGTCATTCCTCGGTGTAGCAATTACGCCGGGGCAAAGGTTATTGATCGTTACTTTGTACGGCGCAAGCTGCTTCGCAAGATTCTGAACCAAGCTCATCTGCGCACATTTGCTGGCAGCGTAAACCGCCATGTCCTTATGCGGTTTATACTCCTGTACGCTGCCGACGGTCACGATACGTCCCCAATTTTGTGTCTGCATATGCTTTGCATATTTCTGGATCAGCATAAGCGAGGATTTCAGGTTGGTATGGATTTGAAGTTCAAATTCTTCGGCAGTGGTTTCGTCCCAAGGCTTTCGTATCTGTACGGATGCGTTCAACACCAAAATATCAATGTCGCCGGTTTGACGATATAAGTTTTCTGCGCAGTCCGAATCCGCTAAATTTGCAACAGCGATCTGCGTCTTGCCAAGTATCTTCTCTGCAGCTTTTCTGCATTTTTCTTCGCTGGTTGCACCATGAATGATAATTTCTGCTCCGCAATTTGCCAGAAGCTTTGCAACAGCAAAACCAATGCCCTGCGTGGAGCCGGTAACAAGCGCTTTTTTACCCTTCAGATCAAACATTTTCTGTTTCCTCTTTTCTTGTATTACGAGACGAGAATATCACGTTCCTTTTATTTCAAAACAGGCAAAGCCACACAAGCGGCTTTGCCTGTTTATGCCTCACAAGGCCGATTGTGTATCTGTCGGATCTCCGTTTCTGGCTAAGTCGTATTCATGGCTCCAGTCAAGACCGCGGTACTTCTCTGCGCGCGGATCTGTTTTGATGAATTCCATCAACAGATCAAGCATTTCTTCGCTCCATGTGTTTTTATCAATCTGCGCAGTCGTAAACTTATTAGCAGTGATCATGTCAAAGCCAAACATATCCTTTACCTGCGTCTTTGCCGCGCCGTCTACCACCTCTGGCACCAGCTGCGGAGGAATGAACAGCACACCGCCGCTGCAGCCGTAGACAATATCGCCGGGCAGACAAATGGCAGCTTCACGCCCATCGCCAATTCTTGCAGGAGTATTGAAGCCCAGCATTACAAAATCACGGATTGGTGTCGGGTCAACGCCGCGATAATATACCTGAAGGTCTACTTTCTGCATCTGCTCGATGTCACGAATGCCGCCCCAAATCACAGCGCCGCCAGTTTTTGTTTTGTTCTTAATCGCTGTCGTAAGATTTCCGCCGACAAAGGTTCCCTTATAAATTTTGTCGTACATATCGACCACGACAACGTCCCGCTCTTGCAAGCTGTCAATGACCCACTGATTTGGCGTGCCGCTCCAGCCGTTCTCAGTGGCTGACTGCATCATCGCTTCATAATAGTCTGGTCTTGTCGGGGCATAGACAGCGGTCAATGCGCGACCGATCAGTTTTTTATTGAGGCTGCCATCCTCTTTGAATTCGGGATGCAGCGTTTTCATGGCAATGAACTGATTCTCATAGCCCTTCACGAAAATCGGTTTCCAGACTTCCTCCAGCGTCATGTCAGCCAGCGCGTCCAGATAACGATCTGCGACTTTCGGGCGTCCATCCGGCAGACGCTCGCCGGTCCACTGTGGAGTCAGTGCGATGATTTCTTCTCTGTTATTAAAATGCATCTTTTGTCTTCTTCCTTTCAACTCCAGATACGATCATTCGAGAATTCTGTATTCCACTCATCGGTTGATTCCCACATACCCGGAATATCTGGATTAATGTGTTTGGCCAAGAGTTCTTCGTTCAGGCTTTCAATGCCAAGGCCAGGAGCGTCCGGGACGTTAATAAAGCCATTTTCAATGAGCGGCTGCGGAAGACCATTCACCATGTCTTTCCACCAAGGAACGTCAACAGAATGGAATTCCAGTGCAAGAACATTGTGCATTGCCGCAGCTGCATGAACCGCCGCCATGCAAGCAATCGGACTTTCGGCCATGTGAATTGCAACAGCAACACCATGTTCATCCGCATAGTCTGCGATCTTCTTCAGTTCCAGCGCACCGCCGCAGGTCAGGATGTCCGGATGGATTACCGATACACCGCCAGCGTCAATCAGCTTTTCAAAGCCCTCTTTCAAATAAATATCTTCACCGGTGCAGACAGGAACGGTCGTAGCGTTACGCAGGCGCACATAATGATCGGTGTACATCCACGGAGCCATGTCTTCCATCCATGCCAGATTGTACTTTTCCATACGTCTGGCAAACCGGATACAGTCTTCGAGTGCAACATGACCGAAGTGGTCGATAGCAAGTGGCACTTCATAGCCGATCACATCACGAACCTCTTTCACATAGTTCTCCAGATAGTCAAGCCCTTTTTCGGTCAGATGAATACCGGTAAACGGGTGCGCTGTCATTACGATCTGATAGCTTTTCTGGTGCTTCACCATATCCGCCGTAACAGAGCCGCCTTGTGCGTTCAGGATATGCGGCGCATACTGCTTCATCTCATCGATAAAGCCAAGCGGCGCATTCAGCGTTCCCGGCTCATCGAGAAGCATTCCGATTCCGAGATCCATCTTGAGGAAGGTGAAACCCATCTCCATACGCTTTTTCAGGGCCAGCCCCATATCGTGTCCCGTATGCTTACCATCAACGTCTGTGTCGCAGTAAACACGAACTTTATCACGGAATTTACCGCCAAGAAGCTGGTAGACCGGCACGTCATACGCTTTGCCCGCCAGATCCCAGAGCGCAATTTCAACGCCGCAGACGCCGCCTGCCTGTCTGGACGGGCCACCAAACTGCTTGATTTTGTGGAAAATGCGGTCAACATCACAGGGATTCTCTCCGAGCAGACGGCTCTTGAGCATGAGAGCATAGGTTTTGCTGGCAGCATCCCGTACCTCGCCGTAACCAACCAATCTCTGATTGGTCATCAGTTTGAGAATCGTACAGCGTTTCGGCGCACCGTCAATATCGACGAAACGCATATCCGTAATACGCAGTGTGCGCGGGTCAATCGTAGAATGATTCATTGTATTTCTCCGTTCTCTGGTTCTCAGTATTCAGCTGCAAGGTAGCCAAAGCCCAGCATCTGAACTTTCATCTTTCCGTTTTCGCAGATCCAGCTCACGTTGAACTGTAAAATTGGCTGCATCAGTCTTGCCATCTCCGGCACGTCTTCTACCTCGAACACGGCAGGCTCCTTTGTCATATTGACAAGTACGAACAAGGATTTTTCATCGGCCGGGCGGTAGAAGGAAATCACCTGATCGGCAGCTGTATTTTCCATCCAGTTTAGTTCTGTCGTTTTGAGCGCGTCCTGTTCGCTCCGCAGATGATACAGCTTTTTCAGCAGTGCATACCGCTTCTGACCTTTCTCACAGAAGATGTTCGCCCAGTTGATTGCCGGATCTCTGCCAAAGAATCGGTTGGAAAACATATTATGCTTTAATTCATCGGCTACTTCATAGCCGTTGAACACAAACGGCACACCGTCGAGCATAAAGTCCAGAACCAGAAGCGCATCTACGCCAGCTGTCCCAATCACCTTTTCGATTCGGTCTTCACCGTTATCGGAAGCAACATCGTGATTATCGGTAAAGTGCAGCATTTGTCTGCCTGCTGGAAGCGTATTCCTGCAAGCGTCCCACTTGGCCCGGAATGCAGCAGCTGTCAGATTTCCCTCTGCAACCTGAACCGCGTCAAAGCAGCCGTCGTAAAAATAATTGATGTCAAAGACGTCCAGATAGGACACATCTTTTCCTTCGTTTATCATTACAAGGTCATTTTTTACCTCGCGTGCGCGGCGAACGCCTTCACGCCAGAAATCAAGAGGCACCGCGTCACCAACATCGCAGCGGAACCCATCCACGTCAAACTCTCTGACCCAGTAGACCATATTGGACCACAGATATTCCCGGACTTCATCGTTGGAATAGTCAAAACGAGGAAACGCCCAGTCGCCCGTCAGCTTGATTTTTCCATCCGCATCCCGCTGAATGAAGTCGGGATGCTCTCTCATAAATACGGCCTCTGGCCCGCAATGCAGGTAAACCAGATCCAAAATAATTTTCAGTCCCAGCTTATGCGCCGCTTTTACAAAGTCTCTAAAATCCTCGTCCGTCCCATATTCCTCATCCACATGGAAATAGTCCTTCATGCGATAGCTGTTTTTGGGATTATTCGTACCGGAAGCAATCTGCCGGTTGCTCCAGTAGGTGCGGTCTTCGTTGTCATCGGCTTTTGTCAGTGCAACAAGCTGAATGTACTTTGGACCAAGGTCCGCCAGCATTGGCAGCATTTTTTCTGCTGCGCGCAGCGTTCCTTCCGGCGTAAAAACACGCAAACTTAACTGATAAATACTGATTTCCGATTTTTTCATTTGCTCCCCCTCAAAATCACATATCCGAACGGCTCCAGCGTAAGCTGACCGTTTTCGATCCTGACGGTCTGATTTGCCAGTGCTGTCTTCCAGCCATCACCGACGGCATAGACTTCCGGCACGTCGAGTGGGTTGATGCAAACCAGATATTCCTCGCTGCCGAGCCAGCGGCGATAGACGAGCGGATAGCCGTTATGACGGCGATTGACAAATTCAATTTCGCCGTCCGCGCAGAGTGCCGGGCTGGATCTGCGCAGCGCAATAAGCTTCTGCATCGTGTGCAGCAGGGAATTGTCATCTGCAAGCTGTTCGGCCACATTCACGCCATGCTCATCCACGGGAAGATAGAGCTTGCCTGCGTCGGCTTCCGAGAAGCCGACGTTTTTGCCGTCCGTCCACTGCATCGGCGTGCGCGCGCCGGTGCGGTTGAAGCCGCCCTCCTTTGAGGGCAGATCGGCACGGTACGGCAGACCGATCTCGTCGCCGTAATAGACGAACGGAACACCAGGCATGGTCATAAGGAACGCATACACGACCTCCAGCTCACGCTTTGTGCGCTGAACGCTGATGCGCGGTATATCATGATTGCCGGTCGGGATGGAGATATAACCCGTGTCTTTCGTTGCGTCGTATTCACGCAGATAGTCAGACAGGAAATCGTCCAGGCTGCCGTTTCCGTCCTTCTGAAAGAAGCTATTTCCTCCATATTGCGCTCCAATGTGCCTGCCTTCTTCCGCGCGGAAGAGTTTTGTATAAGCAGGCAGATTGAAATGGATAAGGAAGTCAATATGGAAGCCCGCCGCGATAGCCTTCGAGGGATACGACCATTCGGAAATCAGGACGCATTCCGGGTGCTTTTCATCGAACAGCTGCCGGATCTCCTGCCAGAATGCACGGATGCCGCTGCCGTCCGGATCGTTTTTGATGAGCGACGAGGCCATGTCCACGCGGAAGCCGTCTGCACCCAAGGAAAGCCAGAACTCCATGATGTTGATAAGCTCCTGCTTGGTTGCGCGGCAGTCCGGGTGATCCATTGGAAGCTGCCAACCCGGATCGTCGATCTGCGCGAAGCCGTAATTGAGCGCAGGTTGGCAATAGAAGAAGTTCTTCATATACATGCCGTTGCGCTGGCTATAGCCGCCGATGCAGCTTCCGTCGTAGTTTTTCAGCCAGTCGTCCGTCCAGACATAGCGGTTTGTATACTCATTTTTCTCCGGCAGAGCGGATTTCTGAAACCACTCGCATTCCAGCGCGGTATGCCCCGCGACCAGATCAACGACGACCTTGATGCCGTATTCGTGCGCAGCTGTGCAGAGCGCGGCGAAATCCTCATTCGTGCCGTAACGCGGCGCGACCTTGTAAAAATCGGTGATATCATAGCCCGCGTCGCGGAACGGCGATTCATAGAACGGATTCAGCCAGACTGCCGTGAAGCCCATGTCGCGGATGTAGGGCAGCTTCGCCCGGACACCATTCAGATCACCGATGCCGTCCGCATTTGTGTCATAAAACGACTGCGGATAGATGTTGTAAAAAACCGCGGATGAAAGCCAGCTCGGTTGCTTCATGTTCTTCTCCCTATTCTTTTTTACTCAAATACGTCCGTTGTCTGGTTCTTTACCAGCGTAATCGGAATAAAGTTCTTCTCAGCCCGGCCGGGAACACTCAATTCCAGAACCATGTCAATCACGTTGGAATTTGCTTCCCCGATCTCAATCTCGAAGCTGCTTTCCGTCATGGCATGATAGAACTGCTGCATATAGGTTCCCATCACATCGCCCTGCATACAGGTAACATAGTCCGGGTGATACAGCCGCATATTGACCCAAAGCTGGCGGCCTCTGGAGCAGCGGAATTTCAGTTTGAAGCGCTTACGCATATTGTTGCAGAACACCGGATCTTCAACATAATCGAACAGGACGTCCATCAGTTCAAAGTTATACTCGACCTTGAACGGACTCTTCTCCCGCTCGTCATAGATATGGCAGTCACGAAGTCTGTGATATTTCTGATAGTGCAGGTGATCGCTTTCGGTAATCTGAAATCCGTGCTCCGGCAGAATATCGCAATACCGGCTTCCCAGAATCGACGGAGCAAGGCGAATAATTCTGTCTGTTAAATCGTCGATGCTCTTGGGCACTGTGATTGTCCAGTCCATTGCATTGACGCAGCAAGTCGTAATTTTTGTTCCGATTGGCTTGATCCACTTCTCCGGAATGCTGTCTTCGCCATAGAGGATTCCGAAAATTGCGCCGACTGTTGCAACGGTGCAGTCTGTATCCTCGCCGCAGTTCATTGCAATCGTGATGCTCTTCTCAAAATCGCCCTCTCCATACAGCAGGCCGATCATGACAATACCGACGTTTCCCGTCGCGCTGTACCCAACTTCTCTGGCCTCGATATGATTCCCCTGAAGGTCTGTCCAGCCGTCGCGTCCGCTGAAGGAGCTCGGCTCAACCTTCATCAGTTCAAAGAATGCTTCTTTCCACGTCAGCTTTTTCTTATAGGAATCCATGACGCTCTGTACGGCTCTGCGCATACCGCAACCCTCCGGCAGATAGGAAAGTCCGATATCGGCCAACTTATAAACGTCATTCTCTACAAACGCTGCGCTTTCCATCGCTGCGCAGAAAATCTCCGCATAAATGCCCTCGCCTGCATGGTCGACCTCTGCATCCATCTGCGCATATTTCACTGCGATTTCCGGGTGTCCTGGCGCGAGGCAGGCCCAAATCTCACTGCGGATAAACCCGCCATTGCTGTATTTGTAGAGGTTATTGACCCAACCGGAAAGCGGCGGCAGAATCCCGCGTTCCAGATTGGCCTTGCAACCGCCATACTCTTCGGGATTGGGTGTAATATAAGACAGCCAATACTCGCCGAGAATTCTGGAATTCAGCCGATCCTTATACTTTTCCGCCGCATTCAGCCAAACAAGCTGCAAATCCAAGTCGTCGTTCGGCACCGGTTCGCCCGTCAGATCCTGCAAATAGAAATCATAGAAGCGGTCAAATTCCATGCAGCTTTTTCCTTCCAGCGGTGCGCCAAAGGTTCCGCCGATGTTCTTGCCGAGCCAGCAGCCCTTGATTTTATCTCTGTATGTTTTGTAGTTCAGCATAAAAAACTCCCATCATTTTGCAAATTCAATCGTGGTATATTATTTACTTACCAAGAATTCAACTTTATGACTGCCAGTGCGGTCAAAAACTGCCTTTTCGGATTTTGCTCCATCCACGATGATTGTGTCCCAATCCTTTTGCACGGTCACATTCAGTCGGCATCCAGCCAGCATGACATCATGAATGGCAAAATCGAAGCTGCGGAACGGGCGAAGCTCCATCTTTTCTTCGTCCATTTTCAGGCCAAGAATGCGGATCAGATATTCCCACGAGCATTTGTAGCGCGGATACGGCGGGAATCTCGGTGTGTCCTTTGACGGTTCTTCCGGCAGCAGGCAGCTCTTTGCGTCCTCGGTGATCGACTGATTCCATTCGCCGACCGCAAGATGGTTGTTGTGGAGACTTTGCTCCAGGGAAGTAAACACGTCCATAGAGGCGGCCTCGTCCCCAAGTTCACCCAAGAGAGAACCCATATTGAGCTGCGCACCGATCCAGCAGGTTTTGGCATGATACTGCTTGTGATCCATGCACGGAACGCCATCCGGCAGGCGGCCATTCGACCAGCCGCGGAAATCATGCTCCGGATCGTCGATCAGATTGTTGCGATAAACATACTCCGTGCTTTTCCGGATCATCTCCATCGGCAGAAGCGCATCCAGATTGCGCTCGATCAGAAGAAGCCATCTGCCAAAGAACTGATCTGTGAATACGCTTTCCGGGATACTGGCCGGAACCGATCCCTCCGTGCGATAGAAGCAGCGGAAATACCCGCGTTCCTCATCCCACAGATACTTGATAAAGCTCTGCTTTGCCTGTTCGAGCACGTCCTCCGCAGTCCGGTCCCCCGGATGGATATTGCTGCCGAGTGCGGCATTCATTTTTATTACAGAATAGAGCGCATACAACCACGGTGTATTGACATACGCGCCGAAACCGGGCATTTTCCAGAGGTCATAGCTCTGGTTGCCAAGTTTGGATTCCACAAGCCCGTCTACGACCTTCTGCTTGTAGATGCGGTTCAAAGCATCCTGCACGGGGCGCTGCATATCCTTCAGGAATTTTTTGTCGTTGAACCAGAGATAATCCCGGTAAATTCTTGTCAGATAGCACGGCTCCTCAACATAGTCTGAACGGTCTGTCCACAGGGAATGCCACACAAGCCCCTGATCTTCTCCACTGGCAGGAATCGCTTCCCGATATGTGTACATATCCATTTTCTCGATTTCCGGCCAGTTCACCATATAGAGCCATGCACTATAGATCGTGACATCCATCGTGTTCATGTAAGGATGCGGCGATTCGATCTCAAAGAAATAGGGGTCAGCGCTCAGCATAGTGGATGTAATCACGGAAGCGAGAGAGGAGAACCAGAGGCGCTTGAATTCAGCCGGGCATTCAAAGGACGCCTGCCAGCGAAGCATTCTCTGCTTCCACTGTTCCCGGTGCTCCAGCGCATACTGCCAGACAGCATCCACACTGTCAAAGCGGAGCGTATAGTACCGGCGATAAAGCTCCGTCATAACAGCAGACGGTGTCTGGAATTCTGGATAATACCACGCGAGAATCGCCGGGACTTCTGCCCGCTCGCCAGGCTTCAACTGCACCTTGCAGACTGTACCTCCATCTGCGAAACCTACCTTCATACCACCGTCTGCATGCTGCTCAGAAAGCGCAAATGAAAGTTCCAAGGCCATCTCACGATCAGACTGGTTTGTAATGCAGATTTCCATGCACAGCGCCGGAATCGAGGATTCCGAAACGTCGTATGCGATCAGCGGAGAATAGGCCAGCATGCCGACGCGGAAGCCCGCCTTGTTATATTCCGCCACATGCTCTGCAAACGGCAGGAAGGAATACGAGGTAAGGGTATCAGCTGGAATTGCGGTATCATCGAGCGCTTCGCTCTGGAACGCATATTCTCGCTTGTCATCCTTGATATGCAGGTGCAGGAAGTTTTTGCAGTCATTTCCGTGCAGGTCGAGATAGTCATAATTGGGAAGTTCAAAAAAGCGGTCGTACTTCCCTACACACGGCGTTGAATTGAAATTCGGCAGCACAAAGCCGAACTTTCCGAGCACGCCATAGCCAGTCCCGATGCTGCCAAACGGCGCACCAATACTATGGGAAACATTTACCCATTCTTCTGTAATTTTCATAATTCCTCCGTTTTATATTTTTGGATACTCATTGCAGAGCAGGCGATATGGTGCTTCGTCTTCCTCAATCTTCGGGAAGCGTCCAACCGGTGGATTAAAACGATTGTCGGTATTGTCGTCATTGCACTGACTGACCTCGCCCAGCAGAACAGGCCCTGTGCCGGATTCGACCTCGAAATCGTGATACATATACTGCTGAATATGGATGCTCTCGCCCGGCGTGAGCCGCACTTGCGTTCCGGCGGCAACTGTGTATGTCCGACCGTCACAGTGGACGGTCACGTCGGATTCGCGGTCGATGGACTCGTCGGGCAGGCTGTTGTAGGCGCGAATCAGGATATTCCCGCCGCCGCGGTTGATAATGTCCTCCGTCTTGTACCAGTGGAAATGGTTTGGGGAATACTGTCCCTCTTTCATGTACAGCAGCTTTTCGGCGTAGACCTTTGGATACTTGTCGGCCATTTTGCGGTTGCCGTTGCGGATCGTGATGAGCGACATACCAACCTTGTCAAAGTCGCCGAGGCCGTAATCGGTAATATCCCAGCCGAGCATACAGTCGCGGACTTCGTCGTATTCGTGTCCTTTTGCCCTCCATTCTTCGGGCGTAAAATTGCAGAACGGCGGCAGGTAGCAATGCTCGCGTGCGCACATGGCTTCAAGTTCTTTTAAGGCTTTGTTGATTTCTGACCGTTTCATATTAGCCACCCAATTCTCCAAAAATTGATGTCAGCCAATTCTGGCACAAATGGATCCATTCATGTACATTCTTTGATGGCGAAGCCACTTCATTTGTCGCCACAGACAATCCATGCGGCCCGCTCTGGAAAAAATGGCACTCGCACGCAACTCTGTGCTTATGAAGGCTCTCGGCAAACAGGAAGCTATTTTCAACGGGTACACAACCGTCATCCATGGTATGCCATAAAAATGTCGGCGGAGTTTGTTCGTCTACCTGCGTTTCCAAACTCCAGTAGTTGCTTTCTCTGCATCCTCGGCTGACCGTTTCAATACTCTCCCGATGTGCATATGTCCCTGCCGTAATAACGGGGTAAGCCAGGATCATCGCATCCGGGCGCAGTATACGGCTGTCCTGAACATGGCAATATTCCGCAAGCAGTGGATCATTCCAATGCACACCAAGACTTGCTGCAAGATGACCGCCAGCTGAAAAACCTATGACGGCAATCCTGTTCGGGTCGGTTTGCCATTCGTCCGCATATTCGCGCACCAGCTTTATCGCGGACGCAAGCGCAAAAAGCGGTCGTTTTTCTCCCGCCATCTTTCCAACCGGGTAACGGAGCAGGAAAACCTGAAACCCCATATTGAGAAACGCGATTGCCGGAGGATCTGCTTCACGCGCAGAGCAAAAAGCATATGCGCCGCCAGGACATATAATCATTGCCGGCCGCTTTGTTGCATAAGCAGTATTCAGTTCTTCGCTCGGAGAATGCAGGATCATTTCAAGTACACCGTACTCCGGCATCTGTATTTCCTTCACAATCATTGTTTGTCCCCCAAGTCCGCAGAAAACAGTTCAAATAGACGAGCACTGTAGGTCGCATCCAGCCGGACAGTCAGCTTTCTGTTGCACAGCTGATACTTTATCGACAGTTCCTTCGGATATAGAATCTTCGCCTGTGCGTCGGATTTCAGATACTTTTGCAGATCAACCGTTATTGCATCTGTCTCGCCGCCGATTCTCCAGATAGCCAGCAGTGACCGTTCACCGTCAGACAGGCCAAAAGCATACATACCGCTCTTTGATATCTGGTGGAACCCGCACGGATAAATCGGATAGGCCCGCTTTAGGAAAGCACGGTTCTGCTTATAGGTCGTGACCGCCTCCTGAATCAACGCACGGTTCTTTTCATCTGCCTGCTCGATATGGCCAGAGAGATACAGCACCCCAAGCATAGCCGTGACCATGTTGAAGGCTGTTTCCTCTCCGTCTGCATAGTGAGTACGTTTTGCTTCGTCAAAATACTCCGCTGCGGGATGCATACGTCCATCAAATAGCTGCGGATAGGGATATGCCCAGGCCCCGCACTTTTCCGGTGCAATGCAGGCTATCGTGCCAGAAAGAATGGATGGATTGTTCCAAAACAGTTCCTGATCGCTGGTACTGCACAGATGGAAATGCGGCATAATGCCGTGGTCGGTGCGCATTGCACCGCTGCCGCAGTTTTCAATCAGAAGATCAGGATACTTTTCACGGATATAGTCAATGAAGCCGTAAAACGCCTCCGTCGTCTGCCGAAGTCCTTCGGACGCAGAATCCGCGCCATCGCAGCCGAAGCCGGACGTCTGATTATAGTCGTTCTTGATATAGCGTACGCCCATGGCATAGAGCCGGTCAAAGACGGATTCCAAATAGTCCCGGACGCTCTGTCGGCGGAAATCGAACTGGTATCTTCCGCTGCAGCCAATCACGATGTTCCCCTGCCGCAGAAGATCTTCCCGCATGACCTCGGAAACCGGGTTATTTTCGGATACGCTCTCGATTTCCAACCAAAGTCCGGGCTTCATACCGTGTGCCGCTATCGTATCAAGAATTCCCTGCAAACCGCCCACACCGAATTTTCCGTCGTCCGGCTGCCACTGGCCGAGAGTGTTCCCATACCATCCAGCGTCAATACAGAATACCTCGCAGCCAGCATCCGCAGCTGCATCGATAAGCGGCAGCAGCTTTTCCTGCGACGGCATTCCCCACAGGCAGTTCATATAATCGTTGAAGCAGACCGGCGGCAGTATATCCGGCGTCCAGCTCGTGCTGCGGTGATACCGCAGCCGCTCCCGAATTGCATCTTCCACGCCGCCGTCTACTGTACCGAAAATGGCAGGAACCGCTGTATAGGACTCTCCCGGCTGCAAAACCTTTCGCCAGCCGTCGTGTCCATTCCATGCACCGTTCATCTCGACATAAAGGCCGCCTTCCTCATTTGCGCCAAGCTCCATGTACCAGTTTCCGCTTGTAAGGATTTCAAAGAACCACGTTTTTCCTAATTCACGATCCTCCAGATAAAGCAGCGGATAGTACGAGGAGGTGCTCATATTTCCAATAGAGGATAGTTTGACTGCATTTGCCGGATTGTGCAATGTCGTGCGGTATAATCCAAATTCCGACAGTGCTCCGCTTCGCCACTGCCCTTCGCCATGCCAACAGGCAAAGCAAAAATGAATTCGGAATCGTTCCTCGTCATACCATGGCCGCAGCCCGTCCTGCCCGATGCCTGCGACGTATGCTGCGCTTACCTGTTCCAGTGTCACAGGCTTATCTGTTTTGTTTCTGACCACCGTTGCCTGCCGCGTTGTTTTGCCGGACTGTGTCAGTTCGCAGGTAATGTCCAGATGATCTGTCTGGAATCGAACCTCGTCAATTTTCTTTTGAGAAACCCACACTTTCCCGGAAAGCATCCAATTCCGTTCCCGGCAGCCTGCTTCTGCAACAATAGCGTAAGGAATCTGCCGTTCAGTTTTCATTTTCATTCACCCGAAGAATATCCCGCCAGCCAGCCGTTCCGTCTGCATAGGGAATCTTGTTTTCTTCGATCACAGGAAGCGTCGCCGCAATGACCGATTTGACATCCACAGCGAATGCAGACTGCCGGTGCGGAACTGCGATTGTTTCCTCGTTGCCAACAGAAATCAGTGTATTCCCAAGTTCATAGATGCTGTAATAGCGATCCCACGTTACCTTTCCGGCCTCCTGCAGCACATAATGATGACCGATATAAGCCAGCACACCAGCATCGTGGTTCAAGCGCATAATCTTCATGTAAGGCTTGCGTTCGTTCCTGGGGATCGTCAGGACTGCATCGTCGTGCCAGTCATCACAATAAAAAATCTGCTCCATCCGGGCCAAACGTCTTCCATCCGGGAATGGAATAAAATCACCCTTGACAACGGTATCCGGGTCGAGATCCCGAACCGGCGTTTCCAGATAAATGAACGTCATTTGGTCGAAACTGCCCACCAGCGAAAAATATACCTGTTCGCTTTCCGCGACGCTGACATTTTTTCCGCAAGCATAGCCAAGGTAAGTATATCGGTACATGATTTGTCCTCCTTAATCGAAGCTGATTTCAGCCGTTTCATTCAGCGGTCCTACAGCCACGACCCGTCCATCTACGAGCACCTGATACCCATTTCGTTCCACCCGGAGGTCAAAGATCTCTCCAAAGGCATGTACATTCGTCAGATAGGCATGGTCAAGTGCATCCGGAAGTTGCGGGTAGAAGCGGAAGCTGCGAAGCCCCGTTCCCTCGATTCCAAACAGACCATCTGTCACGGCAAGGCACAAAACACAGCTTTCCGCGCTCAGATGGCTCTTCTTGCTTTCACCGGCCCATCCGCGTCCGTCCTCGTCACGGATTGCTTCTACCGCATACGGCGTGCGTTCGCGCAGCAGGCGTTCTTCGCTGTAAGCACGCAGGCAGCGAAGCGCGTCGTCCGCGTATCCGACCTTGAACAGCCCACGGATGGAATACAGCGTGGAACGGTCCCAGATCGTGATGTTTCCTTCCTGCGTATAGAAAGCGTATCCGTTATAGAGGTAGCCGGAAAGGAGTGCCTGCCTTGTCCCCTCTTTGCGCTCGTCGATACCGAATACGAGCGGAATGCAGATCCATGCACGCAGCTTGTCATTTCCGTCGTAATAGCGGTAAGTTTCAAAGCCCTTCATATTGGCAGCAAAATATCGATTGATGTTTTCTCTCAGCGCCAATTCTTCTTCGGCGTAATAGGCCGACTTCTGTGTATCTCCCATTTCCTTCGCAAGATACTTCATATTCTTCAGGGCTGCATAGGTCAGAGAGGATGTCGACAGATTTGCCGTACCGCTGGGGAAGCGTCCTTCCAGCTCATCGTAAGCGCTTTCAATAATGCCATCCTCTGTCTTGCGGCGCAGGCAGAAGTCCAGGCAGTATTCCGCGGCGTGATAAAAGCGCTTCATCAGCGTCGGGCTGCCCTTCGCCAGCAGGTAATGGCTCAAGCCATAAGCATACATTGCCTCATCGCCGCGGTCCAGCTTCCAGTAGTCCATACCCTCGCAGATCACGCTGGACGGAATGCCGTTATCGCCATACAGGAAGCCTTCAAACTGACTTGCCATATCCATGACGCTCTGCTCCGCGATTGGGTCATGGACATAGCTGAACCACGTCGTCGCATACTCCATCTGATCATTGCAGAATGACGATGCGTAGAACCTGCAGCCGCCCGGACTGTGGAACAGGCCGTTTTTCGTACCGATCACACCCTCGCCGGTGCGGAACTTGCAGAAGCGGAACATGGTATCGACGATCTCGTCACCGGTATCCAGCACAGTATCCGCGCAGATATCCTTGACGCGCTGCTTACGGCGGATCAGCTCATCAAACGGATCCTTCAGTGTATAACTCTTATTTACGATCTGCGCAGAAGATGTCAGGGTATAGCAGAGCGACTGCCCTTTTTCGAGCGTAAATTCGCCGGTCTTATCGCAGAAAACCTTCACAATGTAGCAGCCCTTCGTTCCAACGCAGGCAGGTGGAAGCGGTTTTTCCTTTTCCGCATGGACGGTGCTGCGGACTGCGGTATAGGTAACGACATGTTCCTTTTCGCCCTGAATGGATAGCTCGGCTTTGTGTTCCGACACGTTGGTCACCTTGATGATCTCATAAATGTTCATCTCATCAATAGACGGAAACACCGTGCGCTGAATCTCAAGCTGCCCGTCCGCGCTGCACAACTCGGACTTTACAATGCCGTTCACAACGAATTGCTTCGGGATCTGCCTGACCGACAGCCCGTTCAGCAGCAGCTTCGGATAATCGTCCTCTGTCACATCCCATTGGAAGGAAGCATGCGTATCATTCGGCTTTGTCCGAAGCGTCGGCCAGATGCAGTGCCGGTTATAAAACGCTGTGCCATCCGCCCCGATTCCGTATTGATAAACAACGGACGCACCAAGGCCAGTCATTTCAATGTCGTCAATATGCTCACTTTTGTCGGTCACGTCCCAAACAATGGCTTCGCCGTCAATTTTCCATCGATTCTTCATTTTGCTTTCTCCTTATCGTTTGATTTTCAGCTTGACTGTTTTGATTTCAAACGGATGGAACTGGAGCTGGATCATTCCGTTCACAATTTCCAAGCCATCGGTCGTATGCTCGTTCAGGTCTGTCAGTTCCACAGAAGCAGCCCAATCCGGCACGCGCATGGAAATCTGCGTCTTTTCTCCGTTGATCTCTACCATACGCACGATCAGCGCATCGTCGTCCTCAGCGCACTTGATCGAAGATATCCTTGCACTGTCGCCAGTCAATACCGGCAGTTCGAGCGGCTGGAATTCTCCTTCTGTTACCAGCGGAGTCGCCGCAAAGCCCGCTCCTGCAAGCACCGCGTGTTTTTGCGTTTTGTTTCCAGCAAAAGATTCAAGCATATAGGAGAATTCGTGTGTTCCAGCATCCCGCATGCCGTCCCAATCCGTCATGCTGTAAGCGGCGGGATCGTGGAGATATGTCGCATTGTTGGGGCTTCTGAGCGGCGTAACAAAAATCGTCCGCCCGCCGTTCTGATTGCTCGTAATGTAATGAGACGGCGTTCCCTGATTGAAGAGAAACACACCGCACTGCTCTGCCTGAACGCCAGCCCAGTTCATTGCCGGATAGTCGTTAATAGAGCCCGCCCAATTCTCGCTGCCTTCGCGGAAGCGCGTCAGACCGTATTCCTTCCGCTCCAGCCAGCCATAGGGAATTTCATAGACATCCTGCCCCGTGATCGTCAGCGGCATTGCAATCCGCAGGCGATGATTGATTGTATCCCAGAACACGCGGCAGTTCATATAAATCTTGTCGGAATCGTGATAGAGCGTCACATCATAGGAAATATCCACGCCTGTCACAGAATAGGCAATCACTCTGTCAGGAAGCGCAATTCTGAATTTCAGCCGCTCATAGCCTTCGCCGTGCTCGATTGCTTCCAGAATCGTATCTTTCTTCAGCGACGTTCTGCGCAGGTCGGAGCTCATTGTCGCCCAAGGAGAACCGTCATCGTGCTCCAACAGGAATCCGAACGGGCAGTACTCCTCTTCCTTTGCAATCGCATATCCAAGTTTTTTGTCAAAAATCTCTCGGATGCCGTGCAGTCCTGCCGTAATACGATAACGTTCGTTTTCGATCACGGCGTTATTCAATTCCTCCACGGCCTGCGTTTTGATCTCCACGTCTGTCAGGATCGAAGTGCCTTCGCTCAATATCTGGCGGCCCAATTTCTGTGTTTCGACATCCCGCCTCTTCTGCGCACGGTGTAGTTCCAGTGCCTCATACGCTGCAAGCTTCACCAGATAATGCCCGTTTGCCCAAATCAGCTTTTCTTCGTCTGCCGTCCAATCATCTCCATCCAGCAAAAGCTCCCGCTCGACGGCATCTGCAGATGGATTATAAACTGTCAGCACCTGTTCCTTCGGCTGAATGAAAAGCTGTTTATTCTCATCATTCAGAGCGTGAACTTCTTCTTCGATCCAGTCAAAGGTATCCATCAGTTCCGCATAGGCTGCATCTACATGAGTTGCAGGAACCGCATCATGGAACATGGTGAAATTGACCTGCCGCCAAATAGCTTCCAATTTCTCCGTATGCGCCTTCCCGGTTGCAAGCGCATATTGGCTTTCCAGATTTTCCGCCGTAAACAGCGCACTTTCACAATTCCGGAGCCGCTGCTTCATGCGGATCCTTGTCGCATATGTACCCGTGTTATTGGTGTTCATCTCGACGCTGGACGCGACCTCTTCCTCCGGCGGATTATCCACCCGCGACAGGTCGATCTCTCTGTAAAGATCTTCGTAGGAAGAAAACACGACTTCAAGGTCATCCTTATGTTCTTCCCGGAAGGTAAGAATATCGCACCGCGGCATCAGTTCCTCGCCGCCGCAGAGAATATACTCCAGCGGATCGCCGGTGACCTTGCCCGTGTCCATTCGGCTCATCGGGATGATCTGCCTTTGGATGTACACCTCGTCGATCCCACGATATCTGCACGCCTTGCAGCCGTAACCTTTGCACTTGGGGCAAGGCCGGTATTTATAATAGCCGCCACTTTCAAATACAATTTGGAACGGCTTTGTTACAACTGTCGAACCGTCCAAGCCGCGCCAGTAGTTTCCATCACAGGTGCTGTAGCAGATTCTTCCGATATACTTGCAGCCAAATCCGCGCACAATCTGCGGAAGCTGTGCCGAATTGCCAAAGGCATCCGTCCGCATACAAATGCCGGATTCCTGATTCATGTGCTGCTTCATCCAACGCTTTCCATAGAGGAAATTTCGGATGATGCTCTCACCGGAGGATAGATTGGAGTCCACAATGTTGTTGCCGGTGAACAGTGTATGGATACGCCCCTCTGCATAAAGCTGCTTCAGTTCCGCTTCATACATCGGATTCCGTTCCAAAAACTTGCGCACGACCTCAACGGATTCAATCGTAAATTTGTAATCTGGGTATTCACGCGCAAGCTCCAGATTGTCCAGGATATAGTATTCTTCCAGCTTTGCATAGGACACAAAGTTCTGTCCGTGAAATTCCATGTCCCGGTCAAACGGCCTGCGCCACGTCAGGTCCATATGGTTACATGCGATTGCGCGGATCTTTTTCATAAACATACTCCTTTTCCGTTAAATGCTGACGCTATATTCTTTCCGGTCTACCTTGTGCGGAATGCGAACACTTTTTCCTGTATGCTCTATCGTGATATGATAGGTACATCCGCGGAAGACGCGGGTGACCTTTGCCGGGAGCAGATGCTCCGGCAGGCAGGGGTCGATCTCGAGGCCGTCCCACGTTGGGCGGACGCCCAGCAGATACTGCGTCGCGGCCAGATACATCCATGCCGCCGTACCGGTCAGCCACGAGACGTTGGCCAGGCCGAATTTATCGCTCTCCGGGCCGAAGATATTCGACGAATAGACATACGGCTCTGCCTTATAACGCTCCGCGCCTGCCGTTTTCTGCGCGATCATCGGCAGAAGCTGATGATAATACTTCCATGCGTTCTCCGGACGCCCCAGCATACATTCTGCGATAATCGCCCATGTGTTGGCATGGCAGAACACGCTGCCGTTTTCGCCGCAGCCCTTGTTGTAGCAGGTCAGGTTTTCTTCCTTTGTCGGGTAGTCCGTCGTCATGGCCGGATGAATTTTCTTGATGCCGAGATCGGTATCCAAGTATTCTTTCACGCTGTTCATGGCCTGTCTCTGCTGCTCCTGTGTGCCGAGGCCGCTGAGGACAGACCAGCTTTGCGTATTGAGCCAGATCTTCGCCTGCGGCTCAGACTCCGAGCCGATAAAGCGGCCCTCGTCCGTGATGCAGCGGCGGAACCATGCGCCATCCCACGCAAGCGTGCGGCAAAGCTCCTGCTGGCGGGCATAGAGCGCTTTGCATTCCTCTGCAAATTCCGGTTCGCCCTTGCGCTCGGCCAGCTCCTGCATCATGCGCAGCGCGACGGCAAACTGCATCCCCGTCCAGATGCTCTCGCCCTTTCCCTTGCGGCAGACCTTGTAGAGCATGTCGTTCCAGTCGGAGCTGAGCATCAGCGGGAAGCCGTGCACGCCCATGTTCTGCGTGGTGAAGCGGATGGACTGTTTGATGTGCTCCCAGATCGTGCCGCTGCCGCCGTCGAAATACGGGGCCTGCGTGTCGAGATATGCGACATTCCCCTCCTCCAGCGCAATGTGATAGGCGTCCATGACCAGCCAGAGGTGGTTATCCGAGTGGATGCGCGTGACCGGCTCCCAACCCTCGGTGGGGAAAAAATAGTGGTTGCAGTGGCCGTCCTGATACTGCTGCGTGAGCAGCTGCTCAAACTTTTCTTTTGCCCGGTCAAGCTGCAAGGGGATCATGGCCAGAACGTCCTGCGCGGTGTCGCGCACGCCCACGCCGCGGAACGTGCCGGTGGCGTAATAGCTGATATTCCGGGAGAAGCGGAAGTTCCGCTCCATCTGATAGGGGTTCCAGATGTTAATCATCGTCTCCGCGTCCTTGTCCGGGAGGCTGCACTGGAAGCCGGAGAAGAAATCCTCCCATGTTGCCGCCAGCTTCTGCATGGAGGCGGCGAAAAAGTCAGGGGCTTTGCAGGCAGCAAGGGACCGGAAGATCTCGTCCCCCGTCAGTTCCGTGCCGAGATAGATATTGACCGACTTCGTTTCCCCGGCGCGGAGCGTCAGCGGCAGTTCCAGCGCGAAGCAGGGATCGCCGCCAAAGAGTGTGGAGTTTTTCAGATGTTCGTGTTCGAGTCCGACCGGCGCTTCCTCACTGCGGTAGCTGCCGATAAATTCGTCGCGGTCGCAGTCAAACCCGGCGGCGGGCGCGTCGCTTGCGAAGTAGACCAGCGGCGTCTCGTCGGGCTTCGGCTGATTTTCCACGCCGTAGCGGTAGATGAGCACGCCGTCCTTTTCGTAGACGGACAGCTGGTGCTTGTTGTAGCACTGCCATTGCAGCTCGCGCATGAATTCCATCATGCCAAGCTCGACGTAGGGGTAGACCGTCACGTTTCGGTCACGGTCAGATCGCAGCTCCAGATGCCAGAGCATGACGTTTTTCAGCGGGCTGACCAGATACGTCGCCTCGGCGTGCAGGCCGTCACGCTCCGCTGAGAAGCGGGTGTAGCCCATGCCGTGCGCAGCCTCCCATTTCTCGGGCTTGCAGGCGCACGGCTCATTGGTCGGACACCAGACGGCATCGCCGTCCTTGATGTAGGTATAAAATCCGCTGCGGTCGGTCGGCAGCTGGAAGAAGCGGTAGTGGTTGATGCGCCAGATCTGCGGCGAACGGTACCACGCAACGCCGCCGCCTGCCTGCGAGATCATCGCATGGAGCGTTCCGTTGGACAGATAATTCATCCACGGGGTCGGGGTGTTGTAGGAATCAAAGCGAATTTCGCGGTTTTCGTTGTGGAATTGATACATAATTTTCCTCTCTGCTGTGATGCGTCAAATCGGCCAAATTATACAATTAGATTCTCTTTATTCTTGATTTTTTTAGCGAATCTTTCAACAGAGGATTGTGCCATCTTTGGAGAAAAAGAGGACATCTGCCGCACAGCAGATGTCCTCTTTTTCATATCTGTATCAGATTGTTTTATAATGCAGCGTCACGCGCAGGCCGCCTTCCGGCGCTTTGGACAAGGCCAGTCCGTATTCTTCGCCGAAAACAAGTTTCATGCGCTGATCGACGTTTCGGATGCCGATATGACCGTTTCCTGTAATTGCCGAATCCTTGAGCTGTTTTGTCAGCCGTTCCAATTCCGCATCATCAACGCCCTTTCCGTTGTCGCTGACATAGAGATAATACGCTTCGTCAATCTTCTCGCCCCGGATCCAGATCTCGCCGCCGCTGCGCACATGCGCCAGACCATGTTGGATTGCGTTTTCGATCAGCGGTTGGAGCGTCAGCTTCACGATTCTCGTACTGGTCATTTCGTCCGGGATCTCCAAATGAAGCGTCACACGTCCCCGGAAGCGGAAATCGATCAGCGCGACATATTGCCGGACGTGTTCCAGTTCTTCTGACAACGGAACAAGATAATTTTCATTGGAAAGGCTCAGGCGCATCATTTTACTCAACGTGTAGATCATGTCCGTGACCTGATTTTCGCCGCCCATTAGAAGCGCCGACGCATTGCCGATGGATTCGAGCGTATTGAACAGAAAATGCGGATTGATCTGTGTCTGGAGCGCACAGATCTGTGCGTTGTGCAGGCTCACCATACGCTTCTGAATTTCCTCGTCCATATCGTCCCGCTGCTTCTTGGCCTGTACAATACTGCGCTGAATGGCTTCGATCTCGTCCATGTGCTCTTTTCTGTCCCATTCTGTCAGCATGGACATATCCGACAGCAGCTTGACCGTTTTACGGATTGGGCGGTAGACCCATGCCGCAAGTAAACTCGCCAGCATCAGGCAGATCAGGCAGATCACCGCAACACTCAGCAGCAGCCGCTGGTCTGCGTCACGGCACTGATCGTCAAAAGCCTGCGTCGTTGACAGATACAGATAGCGCAGATTATCGTCACTGCTTATCATGCCGGAGATCACATAGCCCTTTCCCCACAGATCTCCTGTCGTTGTAAAGGTATCCCCCTGCGCCAGCACCAAGGTCTGCAGCTCCTGCATATCATTTTCACCACGCAGGAGGCGATATTCATCGCTGTATACCATCGTCTGCATATCCTTATCGAAGATCAGCAGCATCGGCGCATCCTCGGTGTTGCGGTATCTGCCGCGGTCAATGTAATCGCCAAGTTTCTCCACATCAACATTCAGGACGACCATGCCGACGTTCGTCCTGCTCAGATTCAGCCGGATCGGGTGCAGAAATGTCAACAGATACGGATACCGATTTTCCTGAATTCTTGGGATTGTCAGTGTCCGGAGCGGTAAATCTTTCTGATAAGTTCGGAGGATTTCTGCATCTTCGAATAATTGAGGATTCGTCGTCGCCCCTGTTTTTGTGATGATTTCCGCGGTCGCATCAAGATAAATATATGCAGAATCAATGTATTCAGCGGAAGACTGTGTAATACTCAGCATATTCATGACGGAACGCAAGCTGCTTGCACTATCGCTGCCCATAGCGTTGATCGTCGCAACATACTGCACGTTTTCATTGACAGAAATGCTATACGCTGTATTTTTAACAGAGCGGAGAACAGCATCCACCGTGTTATAAACCTGCTGCAAGGAGGTTTCATTCTGGCGGATCAGCTCCGTCCGCACATTGTCCCGAATTTGTCTGCCGTACCAGGAGCTGACGCCGACGACCGGAAACACAAGGCAAAGGAACAGCAGCAGAAAATAGCGCAGCAAAATCATGCTGAACCGTTCCTGACGATCCCGTTTTTTCTTTACGCTGTTCCGCTTTCCCGTCATGGCTTTTCTCTCTTTCTGCTTCTCAAGTATTCTTCCGCCGCTGATACTCGCGCGGCGAACAGCCGACGTATTTTTTGAATAGCTGTCGGAAATACTTCTCGTCCTGATATCCGACCGCTTGTGCGACGTCCTTTGCGTCCATGCTGTTTTCGTCCATTAGCCGCATCGCACCTTCCATGCGCACGCGCAGGAGATAGTCTGTATACGTTTCCTTCATCTCGCTGCGGAAACGGCGGATAAAATGCCGCTGGCTCAGATGGACAAAATCCGCAACATCGCCACAGGTAAAGTCCTCGCCGAGATGGTTATTGATATAGTTGCAGGCTTTGGCAATACTGTCGTCCACGGCGGTCTTTTCCGAAACAATCAGATTCCTTGAGACCAGCTCGTCATGCAATTCTGACAGCAGTTCAATCACAGCCTTGCCGCTTTCAGCGTCGTTTTCCGTATCAAGAAACGTGATTGTGCGCAGCTTTGCAGAGAAATCGTTTGCCAGTGCTTTGTCCTTATCCACGATTCTCTCATACATTTCATGCAGCAGCCGCTGAACAAGAATTTGCTTGACCTGCGGCGGCACCTCCTGCAAAATCGGTGTCAATCTTGCATAGGCCATCCATGTCTGTTCACCTTCGCCCATGACAGAACCGGTAACAGCCTTTGTCAGCTCCAACGCCTTGCTGTAAGCTTCTTCCCCGAAGCTTTGAAGCAGCTTTTCCTCATGGCTGGATTGGTCCAGTTCCTGCTTGATCTGCCGGAATATCTCGCGCAGCTTCTCATAATCGATTGGCTTGATGAGATATTCATATGCCTGACAGCGCATGGCCTGCCGCGCATATTCAAATTCCTTATAGCCGGACAACAGCACGACTTTCATCCACGGATAAAGCGTCCTGACCTTCTCCGCGACCTCAAGCCCGGACATCTGATACATACAGATGTCCGTCAGCAGAACGTCCGCGCGGTTGCTCTCCAGAAACTTCATCACGTCGGTTCCATCTTCGAGAATCGCCGCGACCTCATAACCCATGGCCTCCCAGTTGTTCCGGAACCCAAGTCCCGCGCGGATCAGCGGTTCATCGTCCGCAATAATGACCTTATACATTTGCTTCTACCAACCCAATCTTCTATTTCTTTTGTCCGCTCATGCGTTATTTATTATAGCATGTTCATATGTGAACGAGAAGCGTCTTTTCTGATCCAAATGTAGCCAAAGCGATTGCACATTCGTACAACCGCTTTGGCTATAGGGGAAATGCTTATACTTACCAGGAGGTCACATTGTATTCTTCAACAAACGCATTGATCTGGTTCTGGTATTCCTCGATCAGCGTATCGACACCAGCAGCTTTGCGCTCGGCAATCCACTTGTTGAGCGTTTCTTCCCAATTGTCTCCAGTATAGCCTCTGTCGATCATATCGGAGTATTCCTTATCAATGGCGTCGAGAGAAGCGACGATATCGGCAACGTTCGTTGCGTCAAACTTGAACTGTGCGAACGGGAACGGCTTAGCAGACTTCTCTGCTTCATAGCACGCATCATAGTATCCGGGAACATCGTCCTGCGTCGTCAGAGAATTTTTGCAGGTACCAATCGTCCACTTGGTCAGGCCATATTCAGCCTCAGAACTACCGGCAGTGCCGCTGACTGTAACCGTAACAGTGCCGTCACCATTGTCAACATAATGCGTATCCTTGATACCATAAACCAAGAGCTGATACAGTTCAGGAACCGTATACAGCGCATTCAGAACCTGCATTGCGCGCTCCGGCTCATCTGCGCAGTACGGGATCGCAGTAGCGGTTGCATTGCCAAGGCCAAGGTATGCAGTATCCTGAATGTCCATCCACGAAAGCGGGACACCAACCTGCTTTTCGGTCTGTTCCTTAGTCAGATCGCAGAAGATCTGGTACGCAGCAACAACAACGGTATTGTCCGTGAATTCGCCGCTGCCGTCGGAAATCACGTTAATCGTGCTCAGATCGACAGAAGCGATGTCGGAGCGAATATAGCCCTTCTTGTAATACTCGGCCATGTTCTTGGCATAAACCTTATAATAGTCAGTCGAAATAAAATCGGTGACAGTGAACGTGTTGTCATTGTGAATCAGGCCAATCTGACTCGTCATCGGATTAACCGAACTATAGTTCATGCCTGCGCAGAACAGATCAGTCGGCTTGAATGCGCCATAGAGTTTGCCTGCTTCCTTCAGTGCACCGAAATACTTATCAAACTGGTCAAAAACCTTCTGATAGTTTTCCGGGGAAGAATCCACATTCCACCATGTGTTTACGATCTCACGGGTATCCTCTACCCAGGTGTCACCTGCGAGTTCCGCAAACTCAGTCGGAACAGCAAAGGAACGGTGCGTGCCGCCCTGCACAAGGCCCTGCCAGCACGGGACATGATACAGCTTGCCGTCCTGCTGACGGTGCATATCCACAACATCCTGTCCGAGCATATCAACAATGCCCTGACCATACTGTGCAATCAGATCGTCCAACGGCATCAGATTGCCGTCAATGACAGACTGTGCAATATCACCGGTAACCCAGCTTGCGACCCACGCCAGATCAACAGCTTCACCGGAAGCCAGCATCTGGTTGAATTTCTCCTGATATGCGTCAAACGGAATTACAGTGAATTCAACCTTGGTGTTCGGAACATAGTCCTGAAGCATCTCGTTGAACTTCTCCCAGACCATATCGGAGTCCTTCTGCTTACCGGGGCCGGGGAGCCACATCTGGATCGTCTTTTCTTCCTTCTCCGCGGGTTCCTCCGTATTGGACTGCTCATCCTGGGCAGTTGTGGGCTGCTCGCCCTGTGTCTGATCGTCTGTTGCGTCAGCTGCGGGCTTTTCCGTCGCTGCACAGGCAACCATCGAAAGAACCATGATTGCAGCAAGAAGCAACGCGAGAAGCTTTTTCATTTTGCAAGTTTTCATACGCTTTCCTTTCTTATTGTCATTCGTGTTTTCCATTCAAAAACCGGTCTGCGCAGATGGCGCCTATCTGCAAGCAGTCAGTTTAGAACACATTTTATCTGTGAAGATTCTCAGCCCTTCACAGCGCCGATGGTAAGACCCTGCGAGAAATATTTCTGGAAGAACGGGAAAATAACCAGCATCGGTCCTGCCGCAATGATGCACATTGCGAATTTCAGTGTCTCGCTTGGACGGCTGAATGCGTCCAGCGAAATTCCCACCATTCCTGCCTGAGCCATTGATTTCAGGAATTCGGATTCGCTCATGATCTTTTGCAGCAAATACTGTAGTGTATATAGGTTTTCATTGCGAATGTAAATCATGGACGTTGTATAGTCATTCCACTTGCCAACGAGCATCATAAAGCCCAGAGATGCAAAAACAGGCGTTGACAGCGGAATTACAATTTTAAAAAATATGGTCAGCTCGTTTGCTCCATCAAGGCGTGCCGACTCAAACAGCGATTCCGGCAGTGTGCGGAAAAATGTTCTGAACACCATTGTATTCCATGCACCGCCTGTGATACCAGGCAGAATGTAAATCCAGAAGGAATTGCTGATGTGATAGTATTTCGAGTAGACAATGTATGTTGGGATCATACCTGCCGAGAACAGCATTGTAAACATCACAACCCATGTAATCGGCTTTTTAAACCGGAAGCTGCTTCTTGAGAGCGCATAACCGATCATACCACACACAACACAAGTCAGGAATGTACCGCCAAAGGATTCTGCAATCGTGACCAGATATGCGCGAATCATTTTTTCGCTGTTCTTGAACGCACTCTGATAGGCCGCTGTCGTGAGTTCTTTCGGGAACAAACTGAAACCACCGGATAGCAATTCATTCTCACTGGTAAAAGAGGCAGAAATGACGACGAGCAGTGGGATAATAAAGCACGCGCATACCAGTGCAAAGAACAGGTAAAGCAGGAAATAAAAAAGTTTGTCTTTTCGTTTATTCAGCATGGCCATACCTCAAAACATGGAGTTTTCCGGTGAAATCTTTTTGACGACAAGATTCGCGCCCAGCACAAGAAGCAAACCCACAACAGACTGAACAAAACCGACCGTCGCGCCCATAGAATAATTACCGTTTGAAAGTGCGCGATAAACATAGGTGTTCAGAATATCTGTTGTTTCATATAGGATTGTCGAGTTTCTGGGAATAATGTAAAACAGGTCAAAGTTACCGTTAATCAGGCTGCCCGCGCCAAGAATGGTGAAGATACATACGAGGGGTACAAGCTGCGGCAAAGAAATGTATCTCATTTTCTGAAATCTCGTCGCACCATCAAGCTCTGCCGCCTCATAAAGCTTCGTATCAATTCCCATCAATGCAGCAAAGTACATCATGGAGCCCATGCCGACGCCTTTCCACAAATTCACAATCGTCAGGATTGCCGGCCACCACGCCGAGTTGGTATAGACATCTACAGGATCCTTTCCAAAGAAGGTCAGGATAGAATTCATAATGCCCGTCTGCGGACTCAGAATCGCATATGTCACATATCCGACAATGACCATCGACATGAAGTTTGGGAACGTAATGACTGTCTGATAGAATTTCAGCCGTGTCCTATTCTTGATTTCAAACAGCAGCAACGCAAACAGGACGTTTACAACTGGCCCGATCACCAAAAACCAAATGCCATATAGGACAGTGTTCCGAATCACGCGCTGCATGGACGTTGCTGTCAGCATCCATTTGAAATTCTTCAGTCCAACCCACGCACTGTCCAGAATACCAACGCTGAATTTATAATCCTTGAATGGGATCAGGATTGAAACAAGAATCGGAATATAGTTGAACAGAATGTATCCGAGCAGCGCCGGAATGCACAACAGCAGGAGCTGCCAACTCCCGTTGTCCTTCCATACACGTTTTTTCAACGCCCGTTTTTCCGCCTTTTTCATCGCTGCCTGCATCTTCTCTTATCTCCCCGTCTGTGCAATTTCCTAAATATCCAATTTTCGGCGATATCTTTTCGGTAATTTTATGATAAATGCTCAATACAAAACTTACAACCGAAAAAAATGACATCTCCGGGGAATCTGGTGTCATCCGCACAGTTTCTGTTGTTTTGACTGTCCTGATGCTGACTATTTTCAAAATTTCTATGCTGCTTTAGCCATATCATGTGCCACCAAAGCGGCATAATAGCTGGCCATTGTACTCGGCGCGTTGAACAGCGCAGTCAGCAGATATTGCCGGATATTCCGAATCCGTGTTGTGTTCTGCTTCAGGCAGTCCATGACAAATCGGATATGCTCGCCGTTCAGCTTCAGCAGCTTCGCCCGCACGACCTCAGCCGGGTAGTCATTGCCTGCAACGCGGATTCGGCTGCGGGTGCTGCAAACTGTTTCCTGCACCAGCTCGACGATCTCGTCAAGCTGCTCCCGGTCAACCTGCGGGTCGTCCGCCAGAACGTCGTAGTCGATGTTCTCCAGAATCAATTCCCGGTAGCTTTCAAAAGTTTCCTTCGTTTCCGTTCGCTTCTGCGTGGGAGCGTTCGGAGAACCTGAAGGGAAAGGAATCGAATCGGTAATTGATAAGTCTTTACTTTGTCTTTTTCTTTTCTTAGTATCTTTAGTAATTAATTGCGTTGGATTTTCCAACGTAGGTTTCTCCAACATAGGCTTTTCCAATGTTGGGTTATCCAACGCAGGCTTTTCCTGCGTAGGTTCTTCCGGCGTTGGCTCCGCGTGCGGCTGCTCGTAGATCGTGTAGACGGTTCCGCGCAGGCAGCCGCGCTCATCGCGTTCGCGGCTGCGCTTGATGTAACCGGCACGTTCCAGCTCGCGCACAGCTTCGCGGATGGCGTCGATGCTCTCTTTGTTGATCTGCGCAAGCCCCTGCAGCGTGTAATCCCAATCCTCTGGCAGCGACAGCATCTGTGAGAGCAGACCCTTTGCCTTGAGAGACAGCGTATGGTTGCGGAGATGGTGGTTGGACATGACCGTGTAACCTTTGGCCTTTACAACACGGAAAACAGACATTTTTGTGACCTCCTACGTCTTGATTTTTGGATTTGAGAAAAGAAAAAAGCGGCGTTTCAACCCTCTTTTCACGAGAGAGCGAAACGCCGCTTCATTTTGTATCTTGGTTTGTATTTCAATATTTCGTCAGATTGCGAATAGACCGGTGCAGTATCTTGTGGTATGATGCCAGCGTTTGTTGTTTGAGCTTTGCAGAGGAGGGCAATCACCATGCAGTACACCGATAACGAGGCCGCATTGATCGGCGGCCTGATTTCAAACTATTTCTTCCAGCCGTCCGTGGATGCAAAGCTCCGCGAATCCTATCGCCGGGTGCTGCGCCATCTGCGCGAGAATACGCTCTCTGCGTCTGATCTGAGCCGCATTCAGAACGCATTGACCTTCCTGTCGCCGCTCTGCCGGGACACCCGCGAAGCCCACAAGGACATGATGGGCGTGACATTAAAAACCGATGCTCTGCTGAAAGCCAACCGATAAGCGACCACCCGCTGCGCTGGCAGCGGGTGCTTTGATTTCTCGCGTCCCAGCATCGCCAATACGCCGTGGTTTCGTCCTGGAGCGGGTGGAGGCTTGCCTGCGGTTTTAACGTCTGAAACGTCGCACAGCCGGCTAACGCGCTGGCATCTGTGCTTGGAGTGGGTGTTCGGCAAGACCAACAAAAACGCCGGTCGAAATTCTACATTTTGCCGAGGACAAAAAAGAGCCGTTTTTCCGAAAAGTCCTCAGAAAAGCGGCTCAAAAAGCCTTGGGTAAAGGTACAGGTCCATCGAATTTGCCAAAGCCCATTTTGGCATCTTTTTGTCACGCCTCTAAAAATGGGCGCAAAAAAGCCCGGAAGTCGTTGAAACTTCTAGGCTTTTCGCAGCGGCATCTATTTTGGTGCAGCTTGATGGTGGACCTGAAGAGACTCGAACTCTCGACCTCTCGGATGCGAACCGAACGCTCTCCCAGCTGAGCTACAGGCCCTTATTGACTTTTTTGGCGGCATAGATGCGAACCATCTGCCGGACGCTTGCGCTACATCCCCAAATTTGGGGGCATAGAATTGAACCGTTCGCTCTCCCAGCTGAGCTACAGGCCCGAAAACATAAATATTATAGCGATGAATCGCGGGTTTGTCAAGGCTTTCTTTTGGGAATCCCCGCGCAGAGGTTTCCTCTGCGCGGGGATGGGTTTCATTACACACCCAGCTTGTTGCGGCGGATGATCTCAGCCTCGTCCGGGGTCGTGGTGGAGGTATAGCCCTCCAGCGGGATCAGGCGGGCATTGACAGCGTCAATGATCCACTCGGCATACGGGAAGAAGTACTTGTCGAACTCGTGCGGCGGAGTGATCCAGTTGCGCGCGCCGATGACGACGGGAGGCGCATCCAGATAGTCGAAGCACATATTCGTCAGGTTCTCCGCGATCTCGTTGAGGAAGGTGCCTCTTGCGCAGGCGTCGGAGGCCAGGACCACGCGGCCGGTCTTCTTGACGGAAGCGATCAGATCGGTATAATCCAGCGGGACCAGAGACGGCATGTTGATGACGTCGGCTTCCACGCCGTACTTCTCGGAGAGCGTCTTGGCTGCGTCGACTGCGCGGTACAGCGTCGCGCCGATGGTGAGGATGGTCAGATCCTTGCCGTCGCGGACCTTGTTGACAGCGCCGGGTACCCATTCATACTCTTCCGCGGGAACGCCGCCCTCGTGGAATTCTTCGCCCTTGCCGTAGATACGCTGGGACTCGAAGATGACGCAGGGATCGGTGCCGTTCAGAGCCGCCTGCATGATGCCCTTGGCCTCGTACGGGGTGGCCGGGAAGAAGACCTTCAGGCCGGGGATGTGGGAGACGATGGCGACCCAGTCCTGCGAGTGCTGCGCGCCGTACTTGGCACCGACGGACATACGCAGGATCATCGGCATCTTCAGGATACCGGCAGACATGGCCTGCCACTTGGACATCTGGTTGAAGACTTCGTCGCCTGCACGGCCAAGGAAGTCGCAGTACATGAGCTCAACGACTGCGCGGCCGCCGCACATGCAGTAACCGACGGCGGTGCCGACGATGGCAGCCTCGGAGATCGGAGAGTTGAAGAGTCTGGAGTGCGGGATGACATCCATCAGGCCGCGGTAGACAGCGTAAGCGCCGCCCCAGTCACGCACGTCTTCGCCGTAGGCGACGAGCGTCGGGTCTTCGTAGTACTTGTTGATCAGCGGCTCAAAGATCGCGTCGCGGATGTTGTAGACCTTCATGTCGGAGAACTTATTGCCGTCCTTATCGAACGCGAAGTGCTCCTTCTTGGCCAGGTCAGCATAGCGCTTGCAGCTCTCCTTCGGGCCAGTAACGTTCAGCTTCTGATCGGGAGCGCCCATGGAGCGGACGGTCTCGTTGGAGAACATCAGGTTTGCAAGGTAATCCGGGTTCTTGTCGAAGTCGACATACGGAGAGATCTCCTTGTCGTCAGCCGCGCGGCAGATCATGGTCATGCGGTCGGCGGTATCCTGCAGGAGCTTGGCGAAGAACTCGTCGGACTCGACGCCAGCTTCCACGAGAGCCTCGCGGAACTTGACGATCGGGTCATGGCTGCGCCAGTCTTCGATCTCTTCCTTGGTACGGTAGGCGTTCTGGTCGGAGGTGGAGTGGCCGACGAGACGATAGGTCACGACGTCGAGCAGGACAGGGCCTTCGTTGTTCTTGATGAGCTCCATCTTACGCTTGTAGGCGTCGATGACAGCCAGCGGGTTCCAGCCGTCGACACGCTCTGCGTGCATCTGGCTCGGGGTGATGCCGGCGCCGAGACGGGCGGGCATGTTGTAGGCCATGGTCTCGCCCATGGTCTGGCCGCCCATGCCGTAGAAGTTGTCAAAGACGTTGAAGATGATGGGCAGGCCGCCCTTCCGGCCTTCTTCCCACAGGGTCTTGAACTGGTCCATGGCGGAGAAGTTCATGGCCTCGTAGACAGGGCCGCAGCCGAGGGACGCATCGCCGATGTTGCAGACGACGACGCCCTTCTTGTCGTTGTTCTTCTGATACAGCGCAGCGCCCGTTGCGATCGGAGCGGAGCCGCCGACGATGGCGTTGTTGGGGTAGATGCCGAACGGCAGGAAGAACGCGTGCATGGAGCCGCCCATGCCGTGATGGAAGCCGTTTTCACGGGCGAAGATCTCAGCAACGGTGCCGTAGAGCAGGAAACGGATGGCCAGCTCCTTGACGTCGGAGGTATCGGCGAACTTCTTGACGGCTGCCAGGGTCTTGCCGCCGAGGAAGTTTTCCATGGTGCTCATGAGCTCTTCATCGGAGAGCTTGTTGATGCAGCTCAGGCCCTTGGAGAGGATCTCGGAATGGCTTCTGTGGGAACCGAAGGTGATGTCGTCCTTCGTCAGAAGGTACGCTTCGCCGACGCAGGAAGCTTCCTGACCGAGGGACAGGTGCGCGGGGCCGGGATAGGTCGTCTCGACGCCGTTATAGTTGGCCTGGGTCTTGATGAGGGTGAGCATGTGCTCGAACTCACGGCAGATGGCCATGTCGCGGTAGATGCGGATCAGGTCTTCCTTGGTGTAGTTGCCCTCTTCGAGCTCCTGCTTGATGGTCTTGTTATACTGGCAGACAGGAATGTCTTCAAAATGAATATAGCCGGGTTCGCGGACTTTTACGGGATCGATATACAAAGATTTCGGCATGATTTCGTCCTTCCTTTCTCTTACTTTGCGAGCAGGGTCATGAAGTTCTCAAGACTCTTGCACAGCTCGCTCATATAGCGCGCGGCGGGTGCGCCGTCGATGACTCTGTGGTCGAAGGTCAGAGACAGGCCCATGGCCGGGTAGGTCTCGATGACGCCGTCCTTAGCGGACTTGATCTTCGTCTGGATGTTGCAGACGCCGAGAATGCCGGTCTGGGGCGGGTTGATGACGGGCGTGAAGGCCTCGCAGCCGAACGAACCGATGTTGGAGATCGTGAAGGTGGCGCCGGACATATAGTCGGGGCTCAGCTTGCCCTCGCGGGCTTCGGCAGCCAGACGCTTGGCTTCCATGGAGAGCTCAAGCAGGGTCATCTGGTCGGCATTGAAGATCGTCGGGACGATCAGGCCGCGCGGCGTGTCGCAGGCGAAGCCGAGGTTGACGGTATTGAAGTGACGGACGACGTTCTCTTCGAGGACGTTGGCGTTCAGATCCGGGCAGGACTTGATGGTCTTCGCAACAGCGAACATGACCATGTCGTTGAGACTGACCTTGCCCATCGGGGGATCAAGCGGCTTGAGCATGGCACGGTAGGCCTGCAGCTGCGTCGCGTCGAAGGAATACTGCTGGGTGAGCTGTGCCATGGTGGACAGGCTCTTGGTCATGGACTTGGCGGTCGCCTTGCGGACCGGGCTCCACTTGACATCTTCGAACTCAGCAGCAGCGGGAGCAGCGGCGGTCGGAGCGGCATACGCAGCGGCTGCGCCGGAGGCGATCAGCTTGTCGATATCGCGCTCGATGATGCGGCCGTTGGGGCCGGTACCGGTGGCAAGCGCCGGGTTGACGTTGTTGGCAACAGCCTTGGCCATGGCGCGCGGGGAGATGGCCTTGAGCTCGGCTGCGGCAGCGGGAGCTGCGGCGGCTGCGGGAGCGGCCTCTTCTGCGGCGGGAGCGGCGGCAGGAGCCGGGACCTCTGCGCCGGGCTTCAGGAACTCATATGCGTCGCCCTCTTTGCCGATGGCGCAGACGTTGGCCAGGCACGGGACCTCGTCGCCGTCTTCATAGAACTTGGCAAGCAGGGTGCCGGCTGCGGTGGATTCGCATTCGAACTCCGCCTTGTCGGTCTCGTAGGTAAAGAGGATATCGCCGACGTTGACTGCATCGCCGACATTCTTCTTCCACTCGCCGATGATGCAGGACTCGACCGTGATGCCTTCCTTCGGCATGATGACGGCCTGTGCGCACGGACCGGCCGGAGCGGCGGCTGCGGCGGGAGCTGCGGCCTTGGGAGCCTCTGCTGCGGCGGCTGCGGGAGCAGCAGTGGCTGCCGGGGCATTCTTGAGCGCGGAGGTGTCTTCTCCGGGGTTGCCGATCGCGCAGACATTGACCAGGCACGGGACCTCATCGCCGTCTTCATAGAACTTCTCGATCAGGGTGCCGGCTGCGGTGGATTCGCATTCGAACTCCGCCTTGTCGGTCTCGTAGGTGAAGAGGACGTCGCCGACGTTGACGTGATCGCCGACATTCTTCTTCCACTCGCCAATGATGCAAGATTCGACTGTAATGCCTTCTTTGGGCATCAATACGCCTTCTGCCATAAGTGTTTCACTCCTATTTTAATTTCAATTATTTGTTTGCAAGCAGATATTTTTCAGCTTCTGCGCTCCACAGGCCGTTGTGGCGCTTGGTGATCTCGTCGAGCTTTGCGAAGAGCGGATCCGTCTCGCCCAGCTTGCCGAAATCGGCGATGGCCGTCAGGGGCAGCTCGATCTGCGTGTAGATGAGCTTCTTGCCGCCGGGGATCTTCGGCAGGTTCAGGACGGTATCGACGACCGCGTTCAGACCGCCGATGTGGGTGATCATGGCAGCGGGGTTGATCTTGCCGGAGGTCATCATCTCGATGGCTTCCTTCATATCGCTGGTGTTGCCGCCGGAGGTGCCGACCACATGGGTGTAGAGGTAATGGACATTGTACCAGTTGAACTCCGCCTTGAACTGACTGTTGGTCGGGCCTGCAAAGAAGTTGAGGCAGCCGTCGAAGCCAAGGATATCGCTGGCCTGCTCGACAACGGGCTTGACCGGAGCGAAGCAGATGACGTCGTCATAACCGGTGCCGCCGGAGAGCTCACGCAGGTAGTTGGTGTCGCAGCCGGGCTTGGCCGTGTTGACGTAGTGCAGCTCGACGCCCATTTCCTTGGCGTGCTCGACGGTGTAGATGCTCTCGGCTCTTGCGAGTCTGGCGTCGTCGATATCGGTGATGACGAGCAGGCTCGGACGGCGGTCGCAGTGCAGGGCGTAGTCGATCGCGCCGAGGCCCATGGGGCCGACGGAAGCGAGCATTGCCATCTTGCCGCCCTCAACGATGCCCATCTGATGCTCATAGCAGCCGGGCTTGGTGTGGTACATGGCGTGGAAGGTACCGATGATGCAGCTCATCGGCTCTGCCAGGGAGCCATAGAAGTAGGTATCGGAATTGTACGGCAGCAGGTTGTCGGTCAGCAGCGTCTCGATGGGGATGTTGGAGTACTGGCTGTCGCCGCCGCAGTACTGGTAGGAATAGCCGGGAGCCATCTGGGAGCCCTTGTAGAAGTGTGCAGGCTGAATGGCAAAACCCTGGCCGGGTTTATATTTATTTTTCCAGTTCTCGCCGACCTCGGTGATGACACCGCAGAATTCATGGCCGACGATGGTCGGATGCTCCGCAACGTCGTTGGGCACGCGCTTGTGCTCTTCGCCCTCGACCGCGGCCTTGTACGTGCTCATGCAGATGGAGTCAGAAATGATCTTGACCTGAACATCGTCCGGACCGACCTGCGGGAGTTCAATTTCCTCCAGACGCAGATCCATTTTGCCATGGATTCGAACTGCTTTGGTTTTCATAGATTCCATTCCTTTCTGAATTTTTGCCTCGGGGAAAATCGTCCAACAAAAATGGGATTGTGTTGGTTTGTATTGATTTCACCTTATTGTAGCGCAAGAATCCGCAGGTGTCAACGATAAATCCCATTTTCGCATGCCTGTTTGCGTTGTTTTTTGTGGGAGCGCTTTGTATTCGCCCCGAATCTGCCGCTTCCCTTTCCGAAAAAAATATTGTAGGATAGAAAAAACGATACAGGATGGATCTTTATGCCGTATCAGGCAGTCATTCTTACCGTCAGCGGTTCCTGCGCCGCAGGGACCCGGACCGACACCAGCGGCCCGGCCATCCGCGCCATGCTTGAAAACGCCGGCTTTGCCGTACAGGCAATGCAGACCGTTCCGGACGAGGAGGGGCAGATCTCTGCGGCCATCGTCCATGCCTGCGACATATTGCAGGCCGATCTGGTCGTCACGACCGGGGGCACCGGTCTCTCTGCGCGCGACGTGACGCCGGAGGCGACGCTCGCCGTGCTCGACCGGGAGATCCGCGCCATCCCCGTCGCCATGTGGGTCGAGGGACTGAAGTCGACGCCGCGGGCGATGCTTTCCCGTGCAGTCGCCGGAACCAGGGGGCATACGCTCGTGCTGAACGTCCCGGGCTCTGAAAAGGCAGCGCGCGAAAATCTCGGCGCTGTCGTCGCGACGCTCGATCATGCACTCAGAATGCTCGCGGGCGGCGGGCACTGACCAAACTAAAAACACGCGCTGCAGCCGCAGCGCGTGCTTTTTCATTTTCTCTGATAGCCGAGCGCCGACGAGATCATCTTCCCCGTCTGCACTACCTGCTCGACCGCCTGGCGAAATTCCTCCGACCGAACGCTGCGGAACATGCCGAGCACGCCGATCCTCGCAAAGAAGCTGCAGGCCTACGGCATCACGATGACAGAGCATCTGACCGTCGGCGACGGGCTGGAGCAGGTCGCCGCGGCGATCGCGGAGATGCGGAAAAAGCCGGTCGACATGATCCTCTGCACCGGCGGCATGAGCGTCGATCCCGACGACAATACCCCCGGCGCGATCGCCCGGAGCGGCGCGCGGATCGTGACCTACGGCGCAGCAGTCCTGCCCGGGGCCATGTTCCTGCTGGGATACTACGAAGACGGCCAGCCTGTAATGGGTCTGCCCGGCTGCGTCATGTACGCGAAGGCGACGATCGTCGATCTCATCCTGCCGCGGGTCGCTGCAGGACTGTCGGTCACGAAGCAGGAGATCGCCGCGCTCGACAGCTACCTCAAGTGGGAGCTCGAGCTCAGCGAGCTGCTGGGGGCGTTTGACGGGCCGATCCTCTGGGTCAGTCACGAGCTTGGCGGAAGCGGCACGCCCTTCCGCATCCTGCGCATCATCCCGGATGCCGGGCACGCGATCCTTCTGCTGCAGCCGGAGGGCGCGGCAGAGGGGTCGCCGGTCCTGCGCGCGGAATGCGAGGCAGCCGGTACATATGCTGCCGGGCAGGCGCTTCCTGTTTCCTTCCGGGAAGAAAAGCTGCTGTTTTTCTGAGCCGCTGGACAAAATTTCAGGATCCTGCTATGATGGAAACACCCTGAAGAACGGAGGACCCTGCCATGCGGACCGGAACGAAGAAATGCATCCTTCTGCTCCTCGCGATCATCGTCCTATGCTTCGCCGTGTGGCTGCTCTGGCCGCATTCCTTTGCGGAAGTGACCGGTATCCCGGCGGAATATCCGGATCTGAACATGGCCGCCATTGTCACTGCTGCCAGGTTTGAAAACGGCAGTCCTTCGTTTGACATCTGGAACCTACAATACTGTTCCGCCGGAAGCACAGAATATGAAGCTGTTTTATCCGTTTTAAGTTCTGCCTCCTACCGGCAGGATCTCAGGAATCTTCTTCCGGGCGGCTTGACTTCCGTTAGCAGCGATAAAGACTATGACAGCCGTTCTGTCAATCTGATGTTCGCATGGGGACGGTTTGAGGATGAATGCTGTAGTCTGACCTTCTCCGGCTCACAGGTGGTCGTCGCCGGACCGAACAACCGCGGATTTCAGGTTTATCATTCAGTCGATCCTGAACTTCTTGACCGGCTTATCGCAGAAGTGCAGACTTACGGCGTCAAAAACTGAATGGCAGGCCCGGCGCATGGATGCGCCGGGTCTTTTGTTACACTTCTCCCCTGTCTGCCGACTATATGGGTGTCAGCTGACCAAAACAGATTGGAGGACACTGCATGGACGAACAGAACCTGCTTTCCCGCCTGCGCCACGGCGACGAGCAGGCGCTCGCGGCGGCGATCACGCAGTACAGCGCGTATGTCGTCACCGTCATTCACAACCGCAGCCGCGGACTTCTCTCGCCGGAGGACGAGGACGAGCTGGCCTCGAGCGTCTTCTTCGCGCTCTGGCAGTCGTGCCGGACGGTGAAGTCCGGGCATCTTCGCGCGTGGCTCGGGAGCGTCGCACGGAACAAGACCGTCGACCGGCTGCGGAAAAGCCGCAGCGAGATACCGCTGGACGAGGATCTGGCCGGAACGGAGGATTTTCTTCTCGAGGAAGCCTCGAAGCGAGAACAGGCGCAGCAGCTCCGCGCCGCTGTCGCGCAGCTATCAGAGACAGACCGCGAGATCATCTGCCGGTTTTATGATTTATGTCAACCGGCAGTAGAGATCGCCGCGGCGCTCGGGCTGACACCTGCAGCGGTCCGGATGCGGCTGGTGCGCAGCCGGGAGGCCATCAGAAACGAATTATGCCGGGGAGGGTTTGTATATGAATCGGATTGACAGGATCCTGCAGGCAGCGGCGCTGCCGGATGTGCCGGTCGAAGCGCTGCCGGAAGATCGGCAGGCAGGGATTTTGAACGGCACGATGCAGCTTGTGCAGCAGGATGCAAAAAAACACGGCCGCAAGCGCGTTATCCGCATTATGATCGCCGCAGCTGCAGCCATCGCGGTGCTGTGCGGTGCGGCGGCGGTGCTGCATTACGCGTCCGTCTCCAATGCGGAGACCACGTATCATGCCGAGGGCGCATCCATTCGTCCGGATGGCACGCTGGAGCCGTTTTCCTATGATTTTTCCAGAGACGCGATCATCCGCGTCGATACAGAGGGCCGCACGTCCGGCACCTACTGCGGTGTGCAATTCGGCTGGCTGCCAACGGCGCTGATCCCGGACAATACCGCGTATCTGTATGACGTCATTGCCATGCGCAGTCCGGCGCAGTTGGACGGCATCTCCGATGCCCAGATGGAGCTGGCAAAGGACTGCGTTTACTCCACCGACAGCACAGCGCAGGTGCGCTTCACGTTCAGCTGCCTGTCCGCCAACGAGGTTGCGGGCTGCGATCTTCTGGTGCCCGGAGACGCCCCGACGATCATCAAGGAAGGGATGCTGAACGATCTGTATGCCTGCTGGATCGAAACGTATGACACAGACCGCGGAGCGGACATCACCCATCATTTCCTCCTGCTCTATGACGCGGACAAGCTCTGCGTGGTGTTCCTGGGCGGCGACTGGGATGTCACGGAAAAGATCGCGGAACACATGACCATCGTGCAGACCGGGATCCCCACGCCGGAGGCTTCGCAGAATTTCACCTACGTCGGCGTATTTGGCTGAGAAAACCGCCGGTCCTCATGAAAAAGCAACGCCCGCAGCGGAGATCCGCTGCGGGCGCTGTTGTGCCTTGGTCCTGTTCAAAAACGGCTCAGCGCAGACGTCCGTCGCCAGCCATGAGGGCCGTCATCTCTTCCAGCCGTTCCAGCGGGAACGGCGGCTCGCACAGCGGCTTCATGGCGATGCTCATGAGCTTCATGGGGTTATCGTCCGCCGCGACGCGGTTGGAGCTGAGCGCCCCGCAGCGGCGGCAACGGTGGATGATGGCCCATTCCCCACCCTTGCGCACCCAGACCGCGACCGGGTCCATGATCCCGCCGCAGTCAGATGCCCGGTCACCGGGCTCGAGGTCGACGTGGAGGCTGGAGAGGCAGTTGGGGCAATGGTTGCGGTGGTCACTCCCTGCGTTCTGCGGGGTGCAGAGCCGCCCGCAGACCTTGCAGGTAAAGCTGTCATTACAGGCATGTGTCTTATAATAGCCTTTTTCGAACGTTTTGCGTTTATTTTCCCGATTCATGGTAGATCCTCCTGAAGATCGAATCGTAAAGCTTCGGGAGGCGCGGCGTGTGAGATTTGCCGGACCTCCCGGTCAGCCCACACGCTCCGATGTACAGGTGATCAGCTTCAAAAAGTTCTCCTTTTGATCGTAATATGATCCGCGCGGCCGCTGAAGCCACCCGGTCTGGTTCTATCATAGTCCCGCCGCGGCCGCCTGTCAATTTGTTTTTCCGGTTCGGCGGCGCCGGTTTTCTTCCGGGCCGCTGTTTTTTGCACACTTTCCGCACGCTGCGGCTTTACAGGTCCCGCGCAACAAGCTATACTGTACAGCAGAAAAGTGAGGGATATTCTATGAAATACGCATTCACGCACGGAAAGCTCCTGGACGGCACGAAGGACATGCAGGTGCAGGAAGGACTCTGCGTCCTGACGGACGGAGAGCGCATCAGCGCCATCGTCCCGGAGGGGACGCCGCTTGACGGCTATACCGTCGTCGACCTGCAGGGCCGGTATCTGATGCCGGGCCTGATCAACATGCATGTCCATCTTGCAGGCAGCGGCAAGCCGCAGAAAAAGCAGCGGGACAGCGAAAAGCTGGTCCGCACGATCCTCTCCACGGCGCTGACGCGGAAGATCGCCTATCAGATGGTCTGTGGCTTTGCCCGGACAGAGCTGATGAGCGGCGTCACGACCATCCGCACGGTCGGCGGTCTTGCCGATTTTGACACGCGGCTGCGCGATGAGATCGCGGCGGGCCGCCGCGTAGGGCCGCGGATCCTGGCCGCCAACGAGGGGATCTCCGTCCCGGGCGGACATATGGCCGGGTCGGTCGCCGTGGCCGCGCACTCTATTCCTGAGGCGCTCGCGCAGCTGGATGCCGCAGAGGCGCAGGGCGTCGACCTCATCAAGCTGATGATCACGGGTGGCGTGATGGACGCGAAGGAAAAGGGCGTCCCGGGTGAAATGAAGATGCCGCCGGAGATGATCAAGGCCGTCTGCGACCGGGCACACGCCGCGGGATACCGCGTTGCGGCCCACGTCGAGTCGCCGCAGGGCGTGCGCGCGGCGCTGGAAAACGGCGTGGATTCGATCGAGCACGGCGCAAAGCCGGACGCGGAGATCCTGCGCCTGTTCAAAGATACCGGCGCGTTTCTCTGCACAACGATCTCGCCTGCCCTGCCCTACGCGCTGTTTGACCGTTCCATCACCCACGCGACTGAGGTCGAGCAGTACAACGGCACGATCGTCTTTGAGGGCATCATCGACTGCGCGAAGGCCGCGCTTGCCAACGACATTCCCGTCGTGCTCGGCAACGACGTCGGCTGCCCGTGGATCACGCAGTATGATTTCTGGCGCGAGCTGTTTTATTTCCACAAATATACCGGCGTCTCCAACGCCTTCGCTCTCTACACCGCAACGAGCCGGAGCGCGGAGCTCGCCGGCATCGGCAGCGAGACCGGCACCGTTGCGCCGGGCAAGTGCGCAGACCTGATCGTGACCGCTGCAAACCCGCTGGAGGATCTGCGCGCGCTGCGGCACGTCGGGATGGTCATGGCCCGCGGCCAGCTGACCGGGCATCCGCGCTTCAAGCGCCGCCCGGAGGTCGAAGCGCAGCTCGACCGCTTTTTGACAGACGAGTCCGGCGCGGCTGCGCGCTGAGAAACGGAGGACAGGCTTTGCTGTATCTTGGATTTTTGCTTCTGGCCGGCATTCTGCAGGGCGTCATGGTCTCGCTCAACGCGCAGATGGGCAACTACTTCAGTCTGTTCGGCATCTGCTTCTTTGTCCACGGCATCGCGCTCGTGCTGCTGCTCGGCTATCTGCTGGTCAAGCGGCAGCCGCTGCGGTTTTCCGGCGCGCCGTGGTATGTGTATCTGGTCGGCGCGATGGGCATCGGGATCGTCGCGACCTCCAGCTGGTGTACGCTGCATGTTGGCGCGAGCGCGTTTATGGCGCTCTCCACGGCGGGGCAGCTCGTCTCCTCGGCGCTGATCGACCGGTTCGGTCTGTTCGGCATGCCGGTCACGCGGATCCGCAGGCGGCAGCTGCCGGGCTATGCGCTCGTGCTGCTGGGCGTGATCCTTGTGGTGCTGAACTGAGGAGGCGGCTGCATGATCTATTATCTGACTGCCCTGCTGAACGGGTTTTTCAACTCCATCAACCGCATGACGAACGTCCGGGCCGGAAAGCTGTTCGGCACGGCCAACGGCGCGCTGATCAACTATGTGGAAGCAACGGTTCTTTCACTGCTGCTCGTCTTCGTGCTCAAAAACGGGAAGGAGCTCACGTGGGGCTACATCACAGCCGTCCCCTGGTGGGTCTATCTCGGGAGCATCTGCGGACTGCTCGCGCAGCTGCTGCAGATCATCGGGACGCTGCATTCCAACACGCTGGTCTCCTCCGTTCTGATGCTGGTCGGCAATCTCGGGATGTCGCTGACGCTGGATTACGTGTTCTACGGCACGTTCAGCCTGCTGCGTGCCGCCGGGATCCTGCTCATCCTGCTCGGCATGACCTGGGTGGAGAAGGAAAAGCACGCGCCTGCGGAAAGCGAAGAATAAGTTAACATAAAGCAAACGACCAACCCGGCTCCGGGCTGGTCGTTTTTATAGCAGGATCTGTGATGGGTAAGCTTCCAGCAGCGAAACATTGGGAAGTTCTGCGCCGAAGCGGGCCATGTTGCGTTCGCATTTGCGGCGGACGCCGCAGGCATCCTTTTCGTCGACCGGGATGTGGTAGACATAATTCTTTTTCGCTGCCTCGGGCAGCAGCGCGCGCGTTTCGGGATAGGACAGGATCTGGCCGTTCCAGAACGCCGCGTCGGCGCGACGGCCACGAAGGATCGCGCGGTGCTGTACCGCGTCGATGCGCGCGTCCGCAGTCACATAGACGCTGACACCCGCGGCCGAGATGAAATACACACCGTGCGTGATCGCATCCCACCCCGGCACGGGCGTATGCGCAAACTGGTGGTATTCAACGCTGAACGGGCCGAACTGCAGCGCCAGCTGGGGCGGCGTCTGCGGCTGCGGAACGAAGACGGGCGCGCCGCTGGCTGCCTGCAGCTGCCGGGTGCGGAGCGCATTGTAATGATCGGGGTGCGCGTGCGTGCACAGGATACCGCAGAGCGCGTCATAGGGCGGCTCCCCTGCCAGCATCTGCGCAAAGGTCTCGGGCGGCAGGCCGTAATAGCAGCGGAACTGCTTGTTGAGCGCGTCGACCAGAAGCGTCCGCCCCTCCGCTTCCAGCACGAGCCCGCAGCTGCTGACCAGCGTAATCCTCATTGCAGCAGCTCCAGAAATTCCTGCTCGGAAAGCATGGGGACGCCAAGCTCCTGCGCCTTGCGCAGCTTGCTGCCCGCGTTTTCCCCGGCGACGACGTACGTCGTCTTTTTCGAGACGGACGAGGCGGCCTTACCGCCGAACGACTCGATCTTCTCCGTCGCCTCCTCGCGCGTAAACAGGCTCAGCGCGCCGGTCAGGACAAAGGTCTTGCCCGCAAAGCGCGTATCCGTCACCTGGTTGGTTGACATAAAGTTTACACCTGCCACGCGCAGCCGATCGATCAGGTCCTGTGACTGCGGGCTGGCAAAGTAATCGAGGATGTTCTGCGCCGTCGTTTCGCCGATATCGGGGACGGCCGTCAGATCCTCCAGCGATGCGTGCTGCAGAGCATCGAGACTCCCGAACGTCGACGCGAGCACCTTGGCCGCCTTGCTGCCGACCTGCCGGATGCCAAGCGCGCACAGCAGCCGGGCCAGATCGTTCTGCTTGCTGGCCTCGATGGCGGCTTTGAGGTTCGCGGCGGACTTTTTCCCCTGCCCGGGGAGCTTTGCAAAGGCGGCATAGTCCAGCGCGTAGAGGTCCGCGGGGTTGGAGACCATCTTTTCCTCGATCAGCAGGTCGATGATCGCGCTGCCGAGGCCGTCGATGTTCATGGCCTCGCGCGAGACGAAGTGCGCCAGATTTCTGGACAGCTGTGCCGGGCACTCCGCGCCCGTGCAGCGCAGGGCAGCGCCGTCCTCATCGCGCACGACCGGCGCGCCGCAGACGGGACAGCGGTCCGGCAGGCGGTACGGCACGGCGTCCGCCGGGCGCTTTGCGGGAACGACCTCCAGGATCTCCGGGATGATCTCCCCTGCCTTGCGGATCCTGACGGTGTCGCCGATGCGGATATCCTTGTCGGTGATAAAGTCCTGGTTGTGGAGCGTCGCGGCGGTGACAGTCGTCCCGGCGAGATGGACCGGGGCCACGATCGCCCGCGGGGTCAGCACGCCCGTGCGCCCCACCTGCACGACGATATCCTGCAGCACGGTCTCCTTGATCTCCGGCGGGTATTTGAAGGCCGCCGCCCAGCGCGGGAACTTCGCCGTGCTGCCGAGCCGCTCGCGCCCGGCCAGACTGTTGAGCTTCATGACGGCTCCGTCGATATCATACGGCAGCTCGTAGCGGGTCTCGCCGAGCTGGGTGATCAGCTGCTCCGCTTTGTCCATATCGCGGCAGAGCGTGTAAGGTATGACCTTGAACTTGAGCGCCCGCAGATAGTCGAGCGTTTCGCTGTGCGTCCGGAATGTGACGCCCTCCGCGAGCTGCAGGTTGAAGACGAGAATGTCGAGCTTCCGCTTTGCCGCCACGCCCGGGTCCAGCTGCCGCAAGGAGCCCGCCGCGGCGTTGCGCGGGTTGGCAAACAGCGGCTTGCCGAGCTTCTCCTGCTCGGCGTTGAGCGCTTCAAAGCTGGCGCGGGGCATGAAGACCTCGCCGCGCACGATGAGACGCGCGGGCGCGCCGGTCAGCGTCATGGGGATGGAGCGGACGGTCTTCAGATTCTCCGTCACGTCCTCACCGATGAGGCCGTCGCCGCGGGTCGCGCCGCGGGCAAAGCGGCCGTCCACGTATTCCAGCGCCACGGACAGCCCGTCGACCTTCGGCTCGACGGAGTATTCCGCGTCCGGCTCCTCCTCGCGCACATGCGCATCGAAGTCCCGCAGCTCGTCAAAGGAAAACACGTCCTGCAGGCTCTCCAGCGGGACGGCGTGGCGTACCTTGACGAATTCGCTCAGCGCCTGCCCGCCGACGCGGCGCGTCGGGCTGAGCGGCGAGGCATACTGCGGGTACTGCGCTTCCAGCTCCTCGAGTTGGCGGAGCTTGTGGTCATAGTCATAGTCGCTCATCTCCGGGTTATCGAGCACGTAGTAGAGATATCCGGCGTGCTCAAGTTCCCGGGTCAGCTGTTCGATCTGCTGTTTCGGTTCCATATTGATCCCAACCTTCTGCTGTGGTAAGATGTCCTAAGTTTACATAAGTTTCTGGTACCCGGCCGACGATCACGGTCTGCGCCACCATCACGTCGCTGTCCACGTCGACCGACTCGTAGCCGACCGTCGTGAGAATGGTCAGGCTGATGGTGAATTTGACCTTGAGCGTCTGCAGGGTCTGGTTGATGCCGGCCTCTGAAAAATCCGAGAAAAAGTCAGCATTCGACACGGTGAGGCTGACGGCCTTGACGGGCAGGACCGGCCCTGTCCCGGCCAGAAGATCCGGCAGCAGGAGATTTCCGAGCGGAATACCCATCTGCTGCGTATTGATCTGGTCGATGAGCCCGTCGAGCGCGCCGAGCACCTCGATCTTCATCCGCTCGACCTGGCCCATGTCCGTGCGGAGCGCGGTAATGTTGCCCTGTACATCCTTTTCCAGCACGATCACGCGGGAAAAATCCGTGTTACCCGTGCGGAGCATTTCGCTGACGGATCCTGTGATGGCGTTCGATGCGGCGTTGACCGCCTGATTGCGTGCAAGCTCGCGGATATACGGTGACAGATGCAGCTGCGTGAGCAGGATCAGCCCCGTAATGACAAGCAGCAGCGCGATCAGAAGGATCCTTCTGCGTCTTCGCTTCCTCCGGCTCATCTCCATACACCCCCAGCATAGGCTATGCCGGAGCGCCGGGGATATTACAGCTTTTTCATGTGCTGCGCCGCCGTGTTGGCCATGAGGCGCTTGGTGCCGACGCCGTCAAAGGCGATTTCCAGCAGCGCGTCGTTGCCCATCGGCAGGACCGTCAGGATCATGCCGCGGCCAAAGGCCTTGTGCTGGACCATCTCGCCTGCGGCAAAGCTGACCTTTGGCGCAGGCTTCGGTGCGGTGTGGACGGAATAGTCCTTCTGCGGCTTCGGCCGCGTGGGGATCTGGGAAAAGTCGTTATAGCTGTCGCCGTAGATGCTGACGCGGCCGAAGGAGCCGTATTGCCTCGGCTCAGTCTGCTGGTAGCTCGGCTTCGGCGCGCCGATGCGCTTGACCGACTCGGCCGGGAGCTCGTCGACGAAGCGGGACGGCAGATTTGTCGTCGTGCGGCCGTAGAGCATACGCTGGCGCGCGTAGGTGATGACCAGATGCTGCTTGGCCCGGGTGATGGCGACGTAGCACAGCCGCCGCTCCTCTTCCAGCTCCTCCGGCTCGCTCATGCAGCGGTTCGAGGGGAACAGTCCCTCCTCCAGACCGACAAGGAACACGTTCGGGAACTCCAGACCCTTGGCCGCGTGCATCGTCATCATGACGACGGCATCGGCATCCGGGTCGTACTGCTCAATGTCCGTATAGAGGGCGATCTCCTCCAGGAAGCCCGCCAGCGTGGGCGTCTCGGTGTTTTCCATGTAGCTGAGGATGCTGGATTTGAGTTCGCGGACGTTCTCCGCGCGGGTGCGGGATTCCACGTCGCCCTTCTCCTCGAGCATCTGCAGATAGCCGGTGCGCGTCATGACCTCCTCATAGAAATCCGGCAGCGGCAGCTTCTGCAGCAGCTCCGCGCATTCCTCGATGATGACCGTGAAGGCCATGAGCTTCGCAGCCGCCTTTTCCAGGCTCGGGTAGCTGTAGGGGTCGGAGACGACCGTGTACAGCGGGACGCCGGCCGCGGCCGCCTGCCGCTCGGCCATTTCGAGCGTCTTGCCGCCGATGCCGCGCGGCGGGTTATTGATGATGCGCTGCAGCCGCAGCTCGTCGGCGCGGTTATTGATGACGCAGAGGTAGGCCAGCATGTCCTTGACCTCCGCGCGGTCAAAGAAGCGCGTGCCGCCGATGATGCGGTACGGGATGCCGCTGCGCTTGAACGAGTTTTCGACCGCGTTGGACTGCGCGTTCGTGCGGTAGAGCACGGCGAAGTCCTTGAAATTCTTCCCCTTTGACATGGAGATGATGCGGTTGGTCACAAAATTAGCCTCGTCCGTTTCGCTGGAGGCCTCATAGACGGTGATCTGGTCGCCGGCAGCGTTTTCGGTCCAGAGCTTTTTGCCCTTGCGGCCGCGGTTGTGCGCGATGACGGCGTTCGCCGCGTTCAAAATCGCCTGCGTCGAGCGGTAGTTCTGCTCGAGCCGGATCACGCGCGTGCCCTTGAACTGCTTTTCAAACGAGAGGATGTTCTCGATCGTCGCACCGCGGAATTTGTAGATCGACTGATCGTCGTCGCCGACGACGCAGATATTTTCGTATCCGCCCGCGAGCAGCGACGTCAGCTGGTACTGCAGCTGGTTCGTGTCCTGATACTCGTCGATCATGACGTAGTGGAATTTCTGCTGGTAATAGGTCCGCACGTCCTCGAAGGTCTCGAGCAGCTCGACGGTCTTGAGGATGATGTCGTCAAAGTCGAGCGCGTTCGCCTCGTGCAGACGCTTGTCGTATTCCTCGTAGAGCTGCGCGATGCGGTCCATGCGGAAATCGCCGGACTTCCCGGCGTGTTTGGAAAACGCCGCCGGGTCCTGCCGCCGGTCCTTGGCCTTGCTGATGACGGACAGGGCCAGCCGCGGCGGCAGTGCCTTTTCGTCCAGGTCAAAATCGCGGAGGATATCCTTCATCACGCGCTCGGAATCGCTCGAGTCGTAGATCGTGAAGCGGCCGGTATAGCCGTCCAGCCGGTCGATCTCCCGCCGCAGGATGCGGCAGCAGGCCGCGTGGAACGTCATGGCCCAGACGTCCATGGCGTAATCGCCGAGCAGCGCCTGCAGTCGGCTTTTGAGCTCGTTGGCGGCCTTGTTGGTGAACGTGATGGCGAGGATGGACCACGGCGCGGCGGGCCGGAGCGCGCACAGGCGCTCGGCCTGCAGCTGCATGGCGGGATCCTGCGTTTTGAGGTACGTTTCGAGATATGTAAGGTCCTCTTCGGTCACGTAGTCCGGGACCTCCTGCGAGTCGGAGCCTTCACCGAAGGCGATGAGGTTCGCAATGCGGTTGATAAGGACCGTCGTTTTGCCGCTGCCCGCGCCGGCCAGCAGCAGCAGCGGGCCCTGTGTGGTCAGGACGCCCTCGAGCTGCATGGCGTTGAGATTCTGAAAGCGCGCGGCGATGACCGCGCGGCGGGCGGCCAGAAATCGGGATTCAAATGTCTGTTCCATAGCTTCACCTTTGCGTCAGCTGACGCTTCAATAAACTATGGATATTCTACCGCATCTGACCGGATTTGTCGATATCAAAAAAATGTTCGAAGCCGTTCGAGCGCTTTCTTTTCGATCCGGCTGACCTGGACCTGCGAGACGCCGATGAGCTCCGCCACGCGCTGCTGCGTCAGGCTGTGGTAATAGCGCAGCTGGATGACGAGCCGCTCCTTCTCGCCCAGATGCCGCAGCGCCTCCCGCAGGGCGAGCTTTTCCAGCAGCTTTTCCTCCATGCCGTCCGTGCAGAGGACGTCTTCAAGGGAAAAGCCCTCCTCGCCAGTCTGCCGCTGGATCGATTCGGCGGCGCTGGTGGCCGTCTCGGCGCTGGCGATCTCCTCAGGCGATAGCCCCATGGCCTCCGACAGCTCGGATACCGTCGGCTCGCGGCCGAAGTCGCCGGTCAGGCGCTCGCGCGTTTTTTTGATGGCAGCCGCGCGCTCCTTGATGCTGCGGCTGACCTTGACGGCGCCGTCGTCGCGCAGGAAGCGGCGGATCTCCCCTGCGATCTTCGGCACGGCGTAGGTGGAAAACTGCGTGCCGTAGGCCGTGTCAAAGCCCTCGACGGCCTTGAGAAAGCCGACGCAGCCCAGCTGGAACAGATCGTCCGGCTCCACGCCGCGGCCGAAATACCGCCGCGCGATCGACCAGATCAGGCCGGTATTCTCCGTCACGAGCCGCTCCGTGGCCGTCCGGTCGCCCTGCTGAGCCTGCGTGATGAGCGTGATCGTCTCGCTCAAGCGTTCTTCCCCCGCTGCACGATCTTCCGCTTCATATGTACCGTCGTCCCCCGCCCCGGCTTCGACGTGACCTGCAGCGAGGTCATGAAGCTCTCCATGATCGTAAAGCCCATGCCGCTGCGCTCGGGGCCGCCGGTCGTGAACATGGGCGTGCGGGCCTTTTCGATGTCCTCCATCCCGCAGCCCTTGTCGCGCACGACGACGTCGAGGACGCTGTCCGGCAGGATGCGGCAGCGGATGGTCACGAGGCCGATCGTATCGCGGTAGGCGTGGACGATGCAGTTGGTGACCGCCTCGGAGACGGCGGTCTTGATATCGTTCAGCTCCTCGAGATTCGGGTCGAGCTGCGCGGCAAAGCAGGCGACGGCCGCGCGGGCAAAGGCCTCGTTGGCGGACCGGCTGGGGAAGGTCAGCGTCATTTCATTTTCAGCTTTCATGGACCAGACTCCTTTCATCTTCCAAGGTTGCGATGCGCTCGATCCCGGAGGCCCGGAGCACCTTCATCGGCTGCGGCGGCACGCTTCTGAGGATCACCTCGCCGCGCAGCTGCCGCATATGGCGGACGCAGGCGATCACGATGGCGATGCCGCTCGAGTCCATAAACGTGACCTCCCGGAAATCCAGCACGCAGACGCGCGGCAGATAGAGCTCGATTTTGTTGCCGACAACACGCATGATATCCTTCGCGCTGTGGTGGTCGATCTCGCCGCGCAGCGCGATGGTCAGCTGCTTGTCCTGCAAAAAGCTTGTGAGATTCATTTGTTCGCCTCCAGATAAAAAATGGACACACAGGAGCATTCCTGTGTGTCCATTATAGAAATCAATCGGTGAAATTCCGGTCGAAACCGTTACCGGCGGAGCCTCTTTTCACTTTCTTCCAGCTGTGCGAGCAGGGCTCTGTTCCTTTCGAGCTTCTCGCGTTGCTCGGCCACGACCTTTTCCGGCGCGCGGGAGACGAAGGCCTCGTTCGAGAGCTTGCCCTCGAACATGGCGATCTGCTTCAGGCAGTTGGCCTTTTCCTTTTCGAGGCGGGCCAGCTCCTTCTCAAAGTCGATCAGCTCCTCCAGCGGGATATAGAGCTTGGCGTCATTCGTGACGACGCAGACCATGTTCTCGTGGCCCTCCGGGTCGTTCTCGCAGATGATGACCTTGTCGGCATACGCCAGACGGCAGATGAAGCCCTCGCCCTGCCGGAAGATCTCGCCCTTGTCGGACACGACATAGAGCGTGCTCTTCTTCGACGGCGGAACGTTCATCTCGGCGCGGCGGTTGCGGATGGAGCGGATGGCGTTCATGACGGACTCCATGTGCGCGGCCTCGGCGCCGAAGTTCAGGCTCTCGTCGTACTTCGGCCAGTCGGCCAGCATGAGGAATTTGCCCTCGTGCGGGATGGCCTGCCAGATCTCTTCCGTGATGAACGGCATGAACGGATGCAGCAGCCGCAGGAACTGGTCGAGCACATAGACCAGGACCTTCTGCGCGGCGAGCTTGCTCTTTTCATTCTCGCCGTAGAGTCTGGCCTTGGTGAGCTCGATATACCAGTCGCAGTAGGTGTCCCAGATGAAGTCATAGACCTTGGCGGAGGCCACGCCAAGCTCATAGGCGTCCATATTCTCGGTGACTTCTTTGATGAGCGTATTGAGCTTTGTCAGGACCCACTTATCCTCGATCTCAAGATCGGCGGCATCGGGCAGGCCGGTCTCTTCCACGGTCAGGTTCATGAGCACATAGCGGCTCGCGTTCCAGATCTTGTTGGCAAAGTTGCGCATGGCTTCGCACTTTTCGACGTAGAAGCGCATGTCGTTGCCGGGAGAGTTGCCGGTAATGAGGTTGAAGCGCAGAGCGTCCGCGCCGTACTTCTCGGCCATTTCCAGGGGGTCAATGCCGTTGCCGAGGGACTTGGACATCTTGCGGCCCTTGTCGTCGCGGACGAGGCCGTGGATGAAGACGGTCTTGAACGGCTCCTTTTTCATCTGCTCCATGCCGGAGACGACCATACGCGCCACCCAGAAGAAGATGATATCATAGCCCGTGACCATGTCGGTCGTCGGGTACCAGTATTTGAGGTCTTCGGAATCGAGATCCGGCCAGCCCAGCGTGGAGAACGGCCACAGGCCGGACGAGAACCAGGTATCGAGCACGTCTTCGTCGCGGGTCAGATGCGTGCAGCCGCACTTCTCGCACTTCGTCGGGTCTTCGCGGGAGACATTGATATGGCCGCATTCGTCGCAGTACCACGCGGGGATCTGATGGCCCCACCAGAGCTGGCGGGAGATGCACCAGTCGTGGACGTTTTCCATCCAGTTGAGGTAGGTCTTCGAGAAGCGCTCGGGGACGAACTTGATCGTGCCGTCCTTGACGACGCGGATGGCTTCCTCGGCCAGGGGCTTCATCTTGACGAACCACTGCGCGGAGATGAGCGGCTCGACATCGTTATGGCAGCGGTAGCAGGTGCCGACGTTGTGGGAATAGGGCTCGGTCTTGACCAGATACCCCTGCTCCTCGAGGTCCTTGACGAGGGCCTTGCGGCACTCATAGCGGTCCATGCCGTTGTACTTGCCGCCGTTTTCATTGATCGTGCCGTTGTCGGCGATGACGCGGATGACGTCGAGGTTGTGGCGCAGGCCGACCTCAAAGTCGTTGGGGTCGTGCGCCGGAGTCATCTTGACCGCGCCGGTGCCGAAGCCGATCTCGCAGTATTCGTCGCCCACGATGGGGATCTCGCGGTTCATGATGGGCAGGATGCAGGTCTTGCCGATGAGGTGCTGGAACTTCTCGTCGTTCGGGTTGACGGCCACGCCGGTATCACCCATCATGGTCTCCGGGCGGGTCGTGGCGACGACGATGTCGCCGGAACCGTCGGAGAGCGGATAGCGGATATACCACAGGTGGCCGGGCTTGTCGACGTATTCGACCTCGGCGTCGGACAGCGCCGTCAGGCAGTGCGGGCACCAGTTGATGATGCGGCTGCCCTTGTAGATGAGGCCCTTGTCGTACATCTCGCAGAAGGCCTCGCGCACGGCTCTGGAGCAGCCCTCATCCATGGTGAAGCGGCTGCGCGACCAGTCGCAGCTGACGCCGAGCTTGCGCTGCTGCTCGACGATGCGGCTGCCGTACTTTTCCTTCCACGCCCAGACGCGCTCGAGGAACTTTTCGCGGCCGAGGTCATAGCGGGTCTTGCCCTCCTTGACGCGCAGCTCCTCTTCGACCTTGATCTGGGTCGCGATGCCGGCATGGTCCGTGCCGGGAAGCCACAGGGCGCTGTAGCCCTCCATGCGCTTGTAGCGCGTCAGGATATCCTGCAGCGTGGAGTCGAGCGCGTGGCCCATGTGGAGCTGGCCGGTGACGTTGGGAGGCGGCATGACGATGGAATACGGCTTCTTGTCAGGGTCCGGATTGGCCTTGAAGCAGTCGTTGTCCATCCACATTTGGTAGATCTGGCCTTCCACCTGTGACGGCTCGTAGGTCTTGGATAATTCTTTCATTGGTTTTCTCCTGTCTTTGAGCAAGATCGCTCTTATTTTTTGATATATGTGACCGGCTTTCCGGTCTTTTCCGTGATAAACGCGCGGAATTCCTCCGCGCTTCCGCCCTGCATGCCTTCCTTATCGACCGCCTGCGCGTGATTTTTGGAAAGCGCGAGGATGAAATAACGCTTTGTCTCGGCAATGGCGAGGATCTGCGCGTACTGCCATCTGGTCTCGGTGACGCCCGTTGTCATGGTATAGCCGTCTTCGTCAAACACAGTCGCAGCGTGCTCCGTGCCGGGAAGCAGCCGGGCTTTGGCGGCTCTGGCATTGAGTCGGTCTTCCAGAAGTCCCGTCACAAGCCCGGTCAGGATCGCGAGCAGCGTCACCGCATCCCGCGCGTCGAAGGGCTCTCCGCTCAGAAGCCCCGTGAGCAGCACGCATGCGCAGAGCAAAAAGGTGATCGCCGCGAAGACGTGTACCCGGCGGCTGCGCTTTTTCCGCACGGTCCGGCGGAGGCCTTTGGCCATTGCCGTAAGCGTATCAAGATCGTAGTCTGTTTCAAACCGGAAGTTCATACGCGCTCCTTTTCAAAAAAATCGCCCCGAGTCCAAAGACTCAGGGCGAAGAAGTTCTCCGTGGTACCACCTGCATTCCCGGAAGGCCGGGCGCTCAAAGCTCTGTAACGGGAGGACCCGGCCGGGCTTACTGCGTTCAGCCCGGCAGCTCGGAGGCGACAAAGATCCGCACGCGCAAAGGCTTGCACCGGCCGCCTTCTCTCTGGGGCTGCGTCTTCGGGTCTTACTCCTCTTCTCAGCTTGTGACGATATGGGGATCGGACACTTACACGTCCTCGATGATGGGCGAGGGCTTTGCCTGCTGCGGGTTGACCAGCGCGCGGAACTTGCTGCGCGACTCGCGGATCTCGCTGAGCGCCTGGGCGATGGCGTCTTCCGTGCGCTTCATGGAGTCGTCGACATAGTCGTTGGTGACCTGACGCAGCTCCTTGATCTTGGCCTGGGCGTTCTTCATGAGATCGTCGGCCTCCTTCTGGGCCTGCAGATAGACCTCTTCGTGCGAGATCATCTGGCGGGCACGCTGCTCGGCCTGCTTGAGAATATTCTCGGCTTCGCGCTTGGCGTTGGTAATGACCTCATTGCGGGATTCGACGATCGTCTTGGCCTGCTTGAGCTCACCGGGAAGCTGGTTGCTGATCTCATCGAGAAGATCGAGGACCTTGTCGCGTTCGAGCACGCACTTGTCTGCGCCGAGCGGAAGGCTCCACGCATCCTGCACCATCTCGTATAACGTTGTCAGGATCTCTTCAATACCGCTTGCCATAAAATTACCTCCTTAGATTTGCTCCATCATGCGAGCCTTGAAGTCCGGGATGATCTCGGCCGGGAGAAAATCACTCACGTCGGCATCATACCGGCCCAGCTCCTTGACAGCGCTGGAGCTCAGGTACATGAACTGGTGCTCGGCAGTCAGGAACATGGTATCAAGTCCGGGATTGAGTTTGTGATTCATGAGCGCCATCTGGAATTCGCGTTCAAAATCAGAAACGGCCCGCAGGCCCTTGATGATAATGGAGCTGCCCTGTTCGCGCGCAAAATCGGCCAGCAGCTTGTCGGAGTGCATGACCTCGACGTTGGGGATGCCGGCGGTCACGCGGCGGATCAGATCCACACGCTCTTCCGGCGTGAACATGGGGCTTTTTTCACAGTTGTACATCACACAGACGATCAGCCGGTCAAAGCTTCGGGCGGCCCGGGTGATGATGTTGAGGTGACCGTTCGTGACAGGATCGAAGCTGCCGGGATAAATGGCTGTTTTCATGCGTCCTCCAGACGGTTATCCTCTGCGGAAGATCGTCACCGCGGCTTTGCCGTAGCGGTAATCGCGGTAACGGACAAGGCCCGGGATGTGCTCCGGCAGGGTCTTGTCAAAGGGTCTTTCACAGACTATTATACCACTGTTCGTCAAAATGTCAATTTCTGATACGATTTTTAGGGCAGTTTCCAAAAAAACTTCTGCATAAGGCGGGTCCAGAAGGATCAGATCGTACTGCTGGCGGCAGGTTTTCAGCCAGGAACTGTAATCTGCCTGCACGACCGTAGCACGTTCTTCCAGCCTTGTCTTTTTCAGGTTCTCCCGGATGACGGCGATGGGCTCCCTGCCCTTGTCCACAAAGGTGCAGTGCGCCGCGCCGCGGCTGAGCGCCTCGATGCCGAGCTGGCCCGAGCCCGCAAACAGGTCGAGCGCGCGCCGTCCCTCCACTTCAAACTGAATGGCGGAGAAAATGCCCTCCTTGACCTGATCCATGGTCGGGCGGGTATCCATGCCCTTCGGAGCCTTCAGCGGGACGCCTCTGGCGGTTCCTGTGATGACGCGCATGCGGTTCCTCCTTCCTGCGGGTGAAAATGCCGGTAGACGGCCTGCGCGGCCGGGACCGGCAGGACCTGCTCCAGCTCGGCCTGTCCGGCCTGGGAAATGGCCTTGACGGAGCGGAATTTCTTCAGCAGCGCCTGCCGCCGCTTTTCGCCGATGCCGGGGATATCCTCCAGTCCGGAGGCCTTCATGCGGCGCGAGCGGAGCGTGCGCTGGTACGTGATGGCAAAGCGGTGCGTCTCCTCCTGGATGGTGCCGATGAGGGCGAACACAGACGGAACGGCGCTGATGGCGATCTCATCGCCCGCAGCGGTGACGAGCGCTCTGGTGCGGTGGCGGTCATCCTTGACCATGCCGTAGGTCGGGATCGACAGCCCGAGCGTCTGCAGCACGTCCTCCGCGACCCGCGCGTGCTCGATGCCGCCGTCGATGAGCAGCACGTCCGGGCGCTCTGCGAAGCCCGCATCCTGCTGGACATAGTGCGTCAGCCGCCGCAGCAGGACCTGATGCATGGACGCGTAGTCGTCCTGATCGGTCAGGCCCTCGACCTTGAAGCGCTTATAGGCCGATTTGAGCGGCTTTCCATCCTGAAAGACGACCATGGAGGCGACAATATCCGTCCCGGCCAGGTTGGAGATGTCGTAGGATTCCATCCGGTGCGGGGTATCCGGCAGGTGGAGCATATCGGCCAGCACGCCGAGCGTGCCGGTGCGGCGCTCCGCCTTGGTGGTGATGCGCTCGGCTTCTTCGCGGGCGTTTTTCTGCGCCAGCTCGACCAGACGGACGTTGTCGCCGCGCTGCGGCATGCGGATGAGGACCTTCTTGCCCAGCTCCTGCTGCAGAAGCGCGGAGAACAGCTCCGCGTCCTCCATCTCAAACGGCGTCAGAATGACCTTGGGCGCCGCGCCGCGAACAAGATAAAACTGCTTGACGAGCGACGAGACGGCCTCCTTCGGATCATCCGCCGTAGAAAGGATCTCGTATTCCTTATCGAGCAGGCTTCCGTTTACATAATGCAGGACTGCAAAGCAGGCCCGCGTTTCGTTCTGATAGTAGCCGATGACATCGGTGTTGGCCATCGTCCCGGCCGTGACGAGCTGCTTTTCGCCAAGGGATTCCACGGCCCGCAGCCGGTCGCGCAGCGACGCCGCCAGCTCAAACTGCAGCTTGTCCGCCGCAGCCTCCATCTGCGCGCGCAGCTCGCCCGCCACCTGCTTGTAGTTCCCCTGCAGGATGAGGACGGCCTGCTCCATCCGGGCGTGGTAGTCCTTCTGGCTGCGCGAGAGCTGGCACCAGCCGTCGCAGTTGTTCATGTGGTAGTTCAGGCAGGGACGCTCCTTGCCGAGGTCGCGCGGGAACTGCTTGGAGCAGCCGGGCAGCTTGAGCGTCAGCCGCAGCGTATCGATCACATGCTGCGTCACGAAGCGGCCGCCGAAGGGGCCGAAGTAGCTGGCCTTGTCGCCGGTAATGCGGCTGACCATCTGCATGGTGGGATAGTCCTCCGCCAGATCGACGCGCAGATACGGGTAGCCCTTGTCATCCTTCAGGAGGATGTTGTACTTGGGCATGTGCCGCTTGATGAGCGAGCATTCGAGCACGAGCGCCTCAAATTCCGACCGGGCGACGATGGTGTCGAAATGGTCGATCTGCGAGACCATCTTCCGCGTCTTCGGCGTGTGAGCGGCTGTATCCTGAAAATACTGGCTGACACGGTTTTTGAGCTTCTTCGCCTTGCCGACGTAGATGACCGTGCCGGTCTTGTCCTGCATCAGGTACACGCCCGGCTCGTAGGGCAGCGAGAGCGCCTTGTCTTTGAGTTCTTCAAATGTCATACGAATAAAAAAAGCGCTGCAGACGCAACGCCGGCAAATCAGATTCAAAGTACATGGACAGGAGGGGCAGCGCCCCTCCTGTCGGTTCCGGATGAAAAATGCTCAGAAAACCTCTTTTACGAGCATATCGGTCAGTGCCTTGACTGCTTCTTCCTCATCGGGGCCTTCAGCAATGATGCTGACGCGCGTGCCCTTGGTGATGCCCATGGACAGAACGCCGAGCAGGCTCTTGGCGTTGATCTTGCGGTCTTCCACCTCGACCCAGATGCTGGACTTGAACTCGTTGGCCTTCTGAATGAAGTAGGTGGCCTGACGGTTATAAAGGCCGGATTCGCACTTTACGATGGATTGCTGCATGTACATAGACGACACTCCTTATATATCATGCTGGGCGTGCCCGATGTACAAGGCTGGGCACTCTCTTTCGTCTTTCTAATTTTAGCAAATTTCATTGAAATGTCAATCATTATTTCATGGCACTTCCACTTTCTTCCGCATTCACTTGAATTCCACGATCGTCACGCCAGACTCGCCCTCACCGTAGACGCCGAGGCGGAACGACTTGACGTATTTGCAGCGGCGCAGTTCCTCCTGCACGGCGGAGCGGAGCACGCCCGTGCCCTTGCCGTGGATGATGCGGGCGTTCGGCAGATTTCCCATGTAGGCCGCGTCCAGGAAATTATCCAGGACCGGCAGCGCCTCGTCGACGGCCATGCCGCGGATGTCGAGCTCCGGCTGGGCCGCGGCCTTGAGCTCGCGGACCTTGCCCGCGATGACCTTTTTGGCCGCATTCTGCGTCTCATTTTCGAGCAGATACACCTCGTCGGGCTTCGCCGTCACCTGCATGATCCCGGCGCGCAGCTGGTAGCTGCCGTCCTTGTTGATGGCGAGCACCGACGCCTTCGTGCCGAGCTTCAGCAGCTCCACGGTGTCGCCCACACGGATGGCGCGGGTCGCCTCGGGCCGGGCCTTCTGCTCGCGTTGCGGCTGCAGCTTCTGCTCCGCCTCGTTGAGGCTGCGGCGCATCCCGGCCTGCTTTTCGTTGGAGCCGGGGATAAAGGCGCCGTTTTTGGCCTGCTTGCGCAGCTGCTTGAGCTCTTCGTAGACTGCGTCCGCCGCGCGGCGGGCATCGTCGATGATGAACTGGGCCTCCTTGCGGGCCTGCTGGGCGGCCTTTTCCTTCTCCTGCTTGATCTGGGCGTAGTATTCGTCGGATTTTTCCTTCTGCTTCTCGGTCTCGCGGCGCAGGCGCTCGGCTTCTTCCTTCGCCTTCTCCATCTCCTGCCGCTGCTGATCGAGCTGGGTCAGAACATCCTCGAAGTTCACGTCGTTCTGACTGACCAGGCTCCGCGCCTGCTCCAGGATGCCGTCATCGAGCCCCAGGCGCTTGGAGATGGCAAACGCGTTGGACTTGCCGGGCACGCCGATGAGCAGCCGGTAGGTCGGCTGCAGAGTCTCGACGTTGAACTCGCACGAGGCGTTCATGACGCCGCTCGTGCGCATGGCGTAGAGCTTGAGCTCGGCGTAGTGCGTTGTGGCGGCGACGCCGGCGCCGCATTTGCGGCAGAACTCGATGATGGCGATGGCAAGCGCCGCGCCCTCTGCCGGGTCGGTACCGGCGCAGAGCTCGTCGAAGAGGACGAGACTGTCGCGGTCGCAGACCTTGAGGATCTCCACAATATTCTTTGTATGCGACGAGAAGGTGGAAAGCGACTGCTCGATGGACTGCTCGTCGCCGATGTCGGCGAAGACCTGCTCGTAGACGTTGATGGAGCTGCCGTCGTCGGCGGGGATATGCAGACCGCACTCGGCCATGAGCGTGAGCAGGCCGATGGTCTTGAGCGTGACGGTCTTGCCGCCGGTGTTGGGGCCGGTGATGATGAGCGTGTCAAAATCGCTGCCCAGCCGCACGGAGATCGGGACGACCGTCTTGCCGGTGATGAGCGGATGGCGGGCCCGGATGAGGTTCAGCTGGCCGTCGGTCCGCACCTCCGGGCAGATGGCCCGCATGGCGAACGACAGCCGCGCCCGGGCGAAAATGCACTCAAGCTCGAGCAGCACATCGTAGTCGAGCTTGATCTGCTCGCGGTGGTCGGCCGACTCCGCGGAGAGCTCGGCGAGGATACGCTCGATCTCCTTGCGCTCGGCCATGAACAGCTCGCGCAGCTCGTTGTTGCCGTTGACGGCGGACATGGGCTCAATGAAGTAGGTGCTGCCGGAGGAAGACACGTCATGGACGAGTCCGGGCAGCTGCCCCTTGCACTCGGCCTTGACGGGCACGACAAAGCGGTCGGACCGGATGGTCACGATCGGCTCCTGCAGGATCTTCGCGTAGGACGGCGAGGTGATGATCTTCTGCAGGGACTCGCGGATCTTCGCGCTCTGCTGGCGGATCTTGCGGCGGATGGAGGCAAGCTCGCTGCTGGCCGCATCCGCGATCTCGTCTTTGGAGAGGATGGAGTTGAAGATGCGTTCTTCGAGGTATTTATTGCTCGTGATCTGCTGAAAATACAGATCAAGGACCGAAGCTTCCTGTGTGCCCTCGCCCTCGGCATAGCTCTTCGCCTGCCGCGCGGCACGCAGCACGCCGGCGATCCGCAGCAGTTCCTCCGGGCTGAGGCAGCCGCCGCGGTACGCGCGGTCGAGCGACGCGCCGACGTCATACAGCCCGCCGAACGACGGCGAGCCCTTGATCGTGATGCATTTGCAGGCCGCGCTCGTCTCTTCCAGCAGGTGCCGGATCTCATCCGCGTCCGCAGACGGGCGGATGGCCATGCATCGGTCCTTCGCCGCCTGCGAGGAGGCGTGGTCGGCAAGCAGCGAGAGGACCTTGTCCAGCTCGAGCTTGCTCAGGGATTTTTCATATTGTTCGTTCATAAGCGGTTCCTGTTCTTTCGGCTCCCGTCCGGATCCGGCGGGGTCTTCTATTCAACCAGAAGTGATTTATAAAAGTCGAGGGTGTAAAAGCTGCGCTCGAGCTGGGTCAGCAGATAGCTCTCCGCCGCGTCGCACAGCTCCTTTTCCGCAGCGCCCGTGAGCGTGAAGGAAAAGAGCTTCTTATCCGGGCAGGAGACGATGTACCGCATCGCCGCCAGCGACGCCGGAGACAGCGGCATCCGCACCCCGTCGGACGCGCGGCAGCCGGCGCATTCCAGCGTCCCGTCGGCGATGGAAAAGCGGTCCGGGTCTTCCCTGCCGCACACACAGCAGCCGGAAAGCTCCGGCATATAGCCCGCGATGGCGGCCAGCCGCAGCTCCGTCGCGGCCTTGACGAGCCGCGGCGGCTTTTTGAGCTTTGAAAGCGCGTAAAGCGCATTCAGGATCAAAGACAGCAGCGCCGGGCTCGACGCATCCTCCTGCGACAAAACCTCCGCCAGCTGGGCAAAATAGCTCGCGAGCGACAGCAGCAGCAGGTCATTGCGCAGCTCCAGAAACATCTCGATGGCCGTTGCCTCGGTGATGGCCGTGAAGCCGCGCGCATCGCTGATGGTGAACTCGGCATACGTCAGCAGCTGGCAGGCGCCCTTGAGCTTCGACCGGTTCGAGCGCACGCCGCGGGCCTTGACGGAAAGGAGCCCGTCGTGATCGGTCAGGATCGTCAGGATGCGGTCCGTCTCCTTATATTCGGTTGTCCGGAGGACAAGCCCCCGTGTCGTCAGGTACATAGGCTGCTTCCCGTTTGCTCATGGCGGATACTGCGCGTCCGGCGTCCTTGTAGAGCAGATACGCCTCCGGCGCGCCGGTCTCGGTAAAAACTTCCCACAAAAATTCTGCTTTCATTGGCTCGCCCTCCTCTGGGATTAGGATGAGCCGGTCGGGCAGACGCTATGCTGGCAGTTTCAGTCTTTGTGATAGCCGAAGTTGGAGATCATGAAGTCGCTGTCGCGCCAGTTTTCCTTGACGCGGACCCAGGTCTGCAGAAAGACCTTCGTGCCCATGAAGCGCTCGCAGTCCTTGCGGGCGTCAGTGCTGATCTTTTTGAGCATCTGGCCGTTTTTGCCGATGATGATGCCCTTGTGGCTGGCCTTTTCGCAGTAGATCGTCGCGTCGAGGTCGATGATGCCGTCATCCCGCTCGGAGAATTTCGTGATCTCGACCGCGGTCCCATGCGGGATCTCCTTTTCGAGGTTCCAGAGGAGCTTTTCGCGGATGATCTCGGCCATGACCTGCTTTTCCGGCATATCGGTCGAGATCCCCTCTGGGAACATGAACGGCCCTTCCTGCGCAAAGCCCTCGCAGACCTGCATGAGGCTGTCCAGCCCGTCGTGCCACTTGGCGCTGATGGGGATGACGTCCACAAAGTCCATAAGGTCCTTATAGGCCGCGATGACCGGCAGCAGGTTTTCCTTTTCCACCGTGTCGATCTTATTGATGACGAGGATCGCGGGGACGTTCGCCTCTTTGATCTTTTCGATGAGCTCCTGCTCCTGCGGGCCGACGTTGGCGATCGGCTCGACAAGCAGAATGACGGCGTCGACGTCGGCGACCGACTGGTTGACGACGTTCACCATATAGTCGCCGAGCTTCGTGCGCGGGCGGTGGAAGCCCGGGGTGTCGATGAAGACGAGCTGCGTATCGCCGCGGTCGACGATGGCGCAGATGCGGTTGCGGGTGGTCTGAGGCTTATGGGATACGATGGCGATCTTCTCGCCGACGAGCGCGTTGGCAAGCGTGGACTTGCCGACATTCGGCCGCCCGGCGATCGTGATCATCGCGGTTTTGGTTTTCATATCTGTTCTCCTGTGCAAAATTCAAAATACATCTGGTCCTCGGCCAGATTCTCATGTCCGTCATCAATTTCTCCGACCACGCCGCCCATTTTTTCATAAAAGCGCCGTGCGGGCAGATTATGTACATTGCAGCCGCAGAAAAAACTGTCCAGTTTCCGTTCCCGCGCGGCCTGACGCACCTGTGCAAAGATGCGTCGACCCAGGCCCATATGCTGGTACGGCGGCAGCAGGTACAGAGAATTGAGGCAAAAAGAAAAGTCCTTATAGCCACCGTGGCTTGCCGCGCCATAGCTGAAATAGCCTGCACACTGGCCGCCGTCCATGACCAGATATGCCATATAGTCTGTCTGCTCCAGCCTCGCCCGTTCCCGCTGCGTCTGTTCAGCAAGATCATATTCGTCGATCCATGCATCCGGATAGATTCCACGATACGTCGCGTCCCATGCGCTGCGCCGGGTCTCGGCAAGCAACTCCGCATCCGTGACTGCAGCGCGGCGGATAAAAAGATTCTGCTCCATCATCTCGGCAGTTCGATTTCGGCGAGGATCGCCTCTTCGGCGGCGCGCATCTGCTTTTTCATCGGGCCCTCGTCCACATGGTCGTAGCCCAGCAGGTGCAGAATGGAATGGATGGTGAGATAGCCGACCTCGCGGCGGGCGCTGTGGCCGAACTCAGCCGCCTGCTGCTTGGCCCGCTTGAGGCTGATGGCCATGTCGCCGAGCGGCACAAGGCCGGTATCCGGATCCTTGTAGCTCTCCCACGACGCGGGGAGCTTGCCGGGCGTCAGCTCGAACATCGGGAACGAGAGCACGTCCGTCGCCTTGTCGATCTGGCGGTAGGCCTTGTTGATGGCGCGGATGCCCTCGTCGTCTGTGACGAGCACGTTGATCTCGCAGGGCGTGTCGACGCCCTGCTTGTCCAGCGCGGCGGTGATACATTTGGCGATCTGCTGCTTGAGCGCAAAATCGCTCAGGCTGTGAGCTTCACAGCGGATCACGATACGATGCTTCATTTCAGATTCCTCTTTGTCTGCGGTTTTTGTGTGAACTTCCGGGCATGGTCGTCCGGCAGGCGGCTCTTTTCATATTTGTCGTAAGCGGCGACGATGCGCTGCACGAGCACATGGCGGACCACGTCGGCGGGCGTGAGGCGGCAGATCTGGATATCCTCCACGCCGTCGAGCACACGGATGGCCTCTTTCAGGCCGCTGACCTTGTCGCCTGGCAGGTCGATCTGCGTGATATCGCCGGTAATGACGATCTTCGAGCCGAAGCCCAGGCGGGTCAGGAACATCTTCATCTGTTCGCGCGTGGTGTTCTGCGCCTCATCGAGAATGATAAAGCTGTCGTCGAGCGTCCGGCCGCGCATGTAGGCCAGCGGCGCGACCTCGATGTTGCCCCGCTCGAGATATTTGCCGTAGGTCTCCGGCCCCAGCATGTCGAACAGCGCGTCGTAGAGCGGCCGCAGATACGGGTCGACCTTATTCTGCAGGTCGCCCGGCAGAAAGCCCAGCCGCTCGCCCGCCTCGACGGCCGGGCGGGTCAGGATGATGCGGTTGACCGTCTTGGCGCGGAAGGCCGCCACGGCCTCCGCCACGGCGAGGTAGGTCTTGCCGGTACCGGCGGGGCCGACGCCGATGGTGATGGTATTTTTCTCGATTGCCTTCAGATAGTTCTGCTGGCCGATGGTCTTGGCCTTGACGGGGCGGCCCTTGGCCGTGACGCAGACGACGTCCTTGGCGATCTTGCTGACCTGGTCTTCGTTGCCGGTATTGACGAGGTTGATGAGATAGCGGACCTTCTGCTCGTCGATCTCCTCGCCCTTGGCGGCAAGCGCGAGCAGCGCCTCGATGGCGCGGCAGCCCTTGTCGGCCGCCTCCTCGTCGCCGGAGACCTTGAGTTCGTTGTTGCGGTTGGTGATCCGGACGCCGAAGGCGTCTTCAATTTTCCGGATATTTTCGTCAAAGGAGCCGAAGACGTCGATCAGCTGCTCGACGCGCTCGGCGTTGATGGTTCGTTCTGTCATTCGATCGCTTCCTTCAGGTTTGCCGGCTGCATGCGGGCAATCATTTCTTCACACCGCAGGGTCGCACACAGCCGGATGCAGCCGTCCGCCGTCTGGATGCGGCAGCGGCTGTCCAGGATCGTTCCGGCGATCATATCGCGCTGCGCCCGGGTCTGGATCTGCCCGAGCAGACTCTGCTGCACGCTTGCTTCCTGCAGAATTTCATCTCTTGTATCATACTCATAAATTCCTGTAATTGCAATCCCCAACGGCAAAGAAAAGCCGCCGGGAAGGGTCAGCCAGTAGGTTTTTGTCTCCTTTTCGCAGGGCTTTTCCGGGATGCCGCCGCCAAAGAGCGTGATCCGCCGCCGCCCGACCAGCAGCGATACGGCGCTGCGGCGGGCGGTTTTTGCTTCCTTGACGCTCCAGTGCTGCGGCAGAACGCAGGTGGCCCTGCGGATGGTCTCGGCGTAGATCTCGGCCCGGGCGGCGGTCACCTGCGTTTTGAAGCCGAAGTCGGTATAGGCCGAGACGAGCAGCTCCCCGGCCGTCACCGCCTGTCCGGGCGCGCAGAGGCAGTTGCCGGCCTCGGCCTGCACGCGCGTGAGAACGCCCGCGCGGGCGGCCACCACGTTGACCGGCGAGCGCCGGTCGAGCACCGGCTCTTTTTCCGGCCGCTCGCGCACGACGACGACCGCGCGCATCCCGCTCTGCTGGACCGTCAGCCACTGGAGCTTCGGGATGCGCAGGAGCATCTGGTTTTTCAGCTCCTGCGGCTTGATGGACGGGCCGCAGGTCCCGAAGCCGACGCCGAGCTCCTGCAGCTCGCGCAGGATCTGCGCCGACGGGACGGTCTCATTGCCCTCGACAGTGTAGAAAAAGACGAATTTCGGCACGATCACCGCCGCTGCGGCAGCCGCGAGCAGCAAGACCGGCAGCCACAGCCGCCGCTTCAGCCCGCCGAAGATGGCCGGGAAGCCGCCCCGCTCCTCCACATGGCATTCGCATCCGGCGGCGCGGACGAGGCGGGTCACTCGCGCTTCATCGCGCCGTAGGATCCAGATCCCGGCCGTGAAGGCGTCCGGCTTGCCGCAGAAGTGAAACGGGACGCGGGCCTTTGCCAGCCGCTGCAGGCACCATTCCGGGCTCGCACCGGTCACCTGCAGGCGCGTCACACCGAGGAAGAACCAGATCACCCGCCACATCCGGCTGTCCCTCCGTCTCCATAGGTCAGGCAGGTGATCCGCCCGGTGATCGTCAGGCGCTCGCGGTGCATGCGCTGGATCTGCAGCGCGTGGCCGGTGACAACAAGGCAGCCGATGTTGAGCCCGATGACGATCCGTTCCTCGTTATATTCCAGGATCCCGGTATGGCGGTCGACCGAGCATTCCTGAAAGCCGTTGACCTCCATGTGCGGCAGGCCCGCGGCGATATCCGCCGGGAGGCCCAGCTTCATGGCCGCGGCGGCCAGATACGAACGCAGTTTCACGGTATCCACCTCTCCCCTTTCTGCGGGCCGCGGGAAACGCACGGCCCTTTGCTCCATTCTTATGCCGGACCGACTAATTCTTTCCTGCCGGGCATAGGATTTCTCCGGGAGGGATGCCGTATGCAAAGACGCCGGGGAAGGATGCTCGCGCAGGGCTTGGGGCTGGCAGCGGCGTTCGGGGTGCTGATCGCGCTGCCGCAGACCGCGGCGGAGGGCGTGCGCAGCGGCCTGACGCTCTGCGGGCAGGTCATTCTGCCGTCGCTGTTTCCGTTTTTTGTCTGCAGCAATCTGTTCGTGCTGCTCGGATTCTCGGCGCGGGTCTCGGCGCGGGTCGGCGGGCTGGCTGCGCGGCTGCTACGGCTGCCGCCGAACGCGGGGAGCGCGTTCGTGATCGGGATGACGGGCGGCTACCCCGCCGGGGCACAGGCTGTGGGGCTTCTGTACGAGCGCGGCGAGCTGAGCCGGGATGAGGCGGAGCATGCGCTGGCGGTTTGCAATCAGGCGGGGCCGTCGTTTATTTTTGGCTTCCTGGGCGGCGCGGTCTTTGCGCATCCGGGCGCGGGGGCGCTGCTCTGCGGCGTGCAGCTGGCTGCCGCGGTGCTGACTTGCCGGTTAACGGCAAAGCCGCTGACGGCTGCCCAGCGCGCCCACAGCGCGCCGCAGCGGCAGGCGCAGCCGGACTTTGCCGCGGCGTTTTCCGAGGCGGTCCGGCGGGCGGGGATGAGCGCCATCCATGTCTGCATGTTCGTCACGGTCTTTTCCGTGCTCTCGGGGTATCTGCGGCTGGCCGCGGGGGCGCATCTTCCGGCGGACGCCGCGCCGCTGGCGCTGGGCGCGCTGGAACTATCGGCCGGGTGCGCGGCGCTGCGGGCGTGTACGCTC
>ENA-UOOC01000073-UOOC01000073.1-human-gut-metagenome-genome-assembly--contig:-C48old-NODE-73-length-116659-cov-27.884412_pt1 | contig 116659 bp, 97 predicted proteins | sample MGYA00242469_ERZ724016 | MGnify/ENA metagenome assembly ERZ724016 | reverse complement strand
GTTCCCAAGTTTCAGTGAAACCTTTGAACCTCAAACGGGGTTTTTTACTTTTTTCTGCCATTTTACTCACCCCTAAGCATTTTTTGGAGCTCTTTGAGCCCTAACATATCAAATTCGTCACCTTCAAGCTCGTCAATCAGGTCGGCAAATTCTCTCTCGGATTGTTCGATTTCACTCTCAACGTCAAGCATCGTTACGCTGTACTTCTTTGTAAGTGCGTTAATAGCACCCTCTAATGCACTTACGATGGAATCGGGTAATACTGCGATACCATCACAAAGGGGAGCAATCCATTTTAATCTAAGCATTTCCTTAGCCTGTTCGTCCGTCAATGCTTCAATAGCTTTCTTCGTCGTAGCTTGCAACTTTTCAGTTAAAGTCTTAATATCCTTTTTGATTGCTTTTTCTTCTTCAATAAGTTTTGCAACCTTAATGATTTTGGCTTCAAAAGAATCTGGAGCATAAGACCTTGCGTATTTTGAAAACTCTTTTGCTTTCTTCAACACCGCAGCAGGAACAAAGCCATCATTTTCTTCCGTGAACAAATCTTTGTATTCTTCTTTTTCATCTTCCGAAATACTATCGAGTAATTCTTCAAATTCGGAAGTAATTTCAGCAAGACGAGCTTCTTTTGCTCTAATCACGTCAGTTTCAGATTTCAACAAAGAAGATTGAATAACCTCAAAAGGAATGATATGACCAATCCAGCCATCTTGAACTTCTACGTCTTTACCTTTTTCTTTCTTCAAAATCATCTTCGGGTCAGTTTTCTTAGTCGCATCAAAGCCTTCGGTTTGTATCATTTCCAAATCTTGTGCGATAGTAACCCAAGCGTTATGAAGTAATTGATAAGCAGTATATCTATCAATCAACGGAATATCTGCAAGACGGGCGAAAATGTTGTTAGCGATTTCGTTCTCTTGCATAGATACGGCTATCGTAGAAGCGTTCTCTATTAAAGTAGTATTTAAGTAGTCAGCAAAATCAGCAAATACAGAGCGATATTTTTCTACGAAAGCAACAACGTCTGCATTTTCCGAAATTGTTTTATTGATATCTTCTGTTGCAACAGCCGAATAAGGAGTATCGCTTTCAGCAAACAACTGACCTTTAAGGGTCGGGAACGCAGTCCAATAATCACTTAATTCATCAATTTCTGCCTGAGGAATACCACCGAAAATAGAAGCGTAAATATCCCAAGACTCACCTTTTTCAGAAGAATCTACATAGCGAGGAATGTTAAGATTGTAGCCGTTCTCACGAATGGTTTGCTTAGAAACAACTCTTGCAAACTTAGGAACGTCTTTTCTTGCAATAACCGTATCAACAATTCTCTTAATGTCAGAAGCACGAAGCTGATTATTTTTGCCTACTTTTTCAAAGCCCTTAGAAGCATCAATAATCAATACGTCGCTGTTTTCACGGTTTTGTTTTAATACCATAATGATAGTAGGAATACCTGTGCCAAAGAAAATGTTTGCAGGAAGTCCGATAATAGCATCAATATGGTTTTCTTCGATAAGGTTAGTTCTAATCTTTTCTTCTTCGCCACCTCTAAAGAGCACACCGTGAGGCAATACGATAGTCATAATACCATCAGGCTTAATATGGTAAAGGTCGTGAAGCAAGAAAGCATAGTCAGCCTTAGTCTTAGGAGCTAAACCGAAACGCTTATAACGAGGGTCAGAGTCCTTATCTGTCGGGTCCCACGCCTGCGAATAAGGAGGGTTAGATACAACAGCATCAACATACAACGGGTCGTAAGTCATTTGAGGGTCGGACTCGTCAAAGTAAGGCCAATCTTCCTCCAAAGTATCGCCGTTTCTTGTGCAAATATTATCAGGAAGAATACCTCTCATAATCAAATTCATACGAGTAAGGTTGTAAGTGTTTTCTTTCAATTCCTGAGCATAATACTTGATATTATTTTTGTTGCTCATTCTCTTAGCAACAGAATGACCTATGTTAATAAGCAAAGAACCCGAACCACTTGTAGGGTCGTAAATCTCTATCTTATCTCTACCTTTTAAGTGTTCTGCAACGATTTCAGACATTAAAAGCGAAACTTCGTGAGGTGTGTAGAACTCACCGGCTTTTTTGCCTGCGTTTGCAGCAAACATAGAAATTAAGTATTCATAGATAAAGCCAAGAACGTCATATCCCTGTTTACCGTCCATAGGGATAACACGAATAAGCTGAATAAGGTCACTAATTGCCTTTGTTCTTGCGCCGTCGCTTTCACCGAGTTTAGAAAGACCTGTTTCCAAAGTATTGAATATCTTATCAAAAACTTTTTTGTGGGTCGGCTTAATCAAACGAGTAAAGGCTGAAAGTGCATCAGTAACGTTCTGCACCTTAAAATCGCTACCCATTTCAAGCCAAGTAGAGAATAAATTATCGTAAGCAATAAAGTAACCATTATTGTCTTGACAATACTTTACGATTTCTTCATCTTCTTCAACGAGTGCTTGCAAATCTTCCTTAGTCCAACCTTCACGAGTTAAAAACTCAACTTCTTTGTCAGACAAGAATTTATAGAAAATAAAGCCTAAAATATAGTCCTTATATTCATTTGCCTCTATCTTGGAACGCATTTTATTAGCTGCTTCCCATATTTTCGATGCTAATTGTTGCTTATTCATTTTTGTTTATTCTCCTTTGTCCTTGATTACTTCCATAATGTCTGATACATCACAATCTAAAACGTCACATATCCTAAGCATAACTTCCATTGAAATAACTTCGTTTTTGCCTAACTTGGCAAGCGTTGTAGTTGCCATATCGGTTTTCAGTCGAAGTTCCGTTTTAGTCATACCCCTATCAATAAGTAATTTCCATAGTTTGTTATAACTTACCGCCATAAAACCACCTCGAAAAATAAATTACTGTTTACTATTATAGCATATAAATTATAAAAAAGCAATAGGTTATGCACTTGCACAAACAACTTATTTGTCTAAACAAATATTTACTTATATCGTAAAACCATTATATCAAAGTAAATATGACAACTTCTGTCATCATTAAAAAAGTTTCTAAAAAACTTGGAAAATTAACAAATTGCAACCGTGGCGTGTGCTTGTCTTGATACAAGTGGCGTCGCTTCGCTCCGCCACGACAAGCACACGCCACGAAAAAGAAAGCAATCAAACAAACGGAAAATGAAAGCACAGACGGAGGCGAAGTTTGGCGCTGAGCCGCTTGCCAAATCTTTCGCCGAATACCGTCGTGCAGCATTTTTCATTTTTTAATACCGTTTCTACCTTTTTCTACTATCTTTTTAGTTGGCTTTCCGCATTTGTTGTATCACCTCAGGGCTGACTGGCCCAATGTAACAACCTTCGTCCCAACACGTAAAGTCATCAAACAGTAGAAGTTTCTTATCCTCCTGCCCGATAGTACAGACTATATCTTCGTCCATAATGTCAGATATGAAGTATTGTGGTAGCCCTTTGGAATACACAATTTTTTCACCTGTTTTTTCCATATACTTTGTTAGATATGCAATAGATTCTCCCAGCATAGCTTTACTATCCACTTCTTCAAAGTCAGATCTACCAAATCTATCATTGAAATAAGTATTTTGATACGTTGTCTGCATTCGGTGTTTCTTCGTGTTATAGTCCCGTTTCTCTTTCAGTTCACCGGGCATTGTTCCGTCAGGGATAAAGAATAGACCGTGAAAATGCAGCCTATTACTCTCTGGAGCTCTTTCCCATACGCCTGCATATTTCCAACCCTTTCGGTGACAGAGCATCTTGAAACAGCCTCTAAGTTTATTCTTAAAGGTATCTTCGGTATGTTTTTTGTCGTCATAGGTAAACGTGCAAAAATAGTTGAACTCTGCCAAGTTAATTTTCCTCGTCATTCTTACACGCCTACAAATGATATTCCGTTGTTTTCGTTCAAACTGCGCCGTGACGTATAAATACGTGGTTTCTCGGTCTTTGAAATACGGGAGCATTTGCTCTATAATGATTTCTTTTCGCTTAGACTTTTTAACGTTTATATGCTTCTGATACAGTTCTTCAAATAACTCTTTGCGAGTCATTTTTCGTTCCTTCTTAGCCTTTTTTACAGACACGTCTTGGGGCTTATCCGTATTTTCAGGCTCGCCAAAAGGCACGACCTCATTTTCCGTGATTTCGTGCGTTTCTATAGGGTTTTCTGCGTTATCCGTTTCTATTATTTCAGTCGCAGATACGCTTTCTTCTTTCACCACTATCATTTCTTCCGGTGGTTTCCATTTCTTTTTTCGAGGGTTAGGCACATACGGTATTGCTATGTAGTGCGAACCGTCGTTATATACTTTACATTCTCCAAATGACATAATTCAGTCCTCCTTTTCTCGTTATTTGTATAGTGAATTGATAAAGTAACTGTTTTGTAGTTTTAATTCTTCAACGGTGGCTTTTTCTGTTGCGTACTCACGGTAATCCGCAAGACCTACCTTTGTGTTCTTCGCAAGCTCGTTGAAATAGTCGCTGAAACAGTCTGTCGAAAAACGGCGGCTATATATCTTTCTGCTCATAATGAAATAACGCTTTTTTTCTATCTTGCCGTCCATCGTTCCACGTTCTTTTTCTATACGCAAAATCGAATACCCGTATTTGTTGTAAATACGCATATTCCTACGCCATATAAAAGACGTCAGAGCTTTCAAAATATGGACTAATAGTGTGTTGTCGCCTCGCCTAAAACGGAAATCGTAATACAGCCCTATAAACCCATTAAACGCCCATTCTGAGAGCATATCTTCAATGGTATAGAACGGCATTGCAAGTTTCGTTTCGCCCGATGAAACGATATGTATTACGTCGCAAAGGTCACGAGCGTCAGCACCCCAAGATTCTGGTCTTTGCTCGTCTGTAAACACCTTTATAAACGGGAAATTATCTACCGTTGCAGAGTGCCTACACATTTTTAGCCAAGCATTGAAAAGGTCGTTCTTTTGATTTGTTTCGTCCGTTCCTTTCTTCATTTCACGCAGCTCTAAATTGTTGCCACGCTCTTTGCCCACTTCGGATATAACTACTACGCCGAACTCAAAACTGCCTATGTTCGGATTTTCTTCTATGACCTTTTTACCAAGCCTTAAAGTGTCAAAATCCAAAATTTTAGCATGTCTGCCGTCAGTTAATTGTTCGGGGAAAAAGTTGGTGTACCACATAGGGAAATTGCCACTATCCAGCAACCTGTTATCCGTTCGAATAGAGTAATTCGCTACGATTAAACTGCTTTCTATGACGTAGATAAAATACAAGAGTGCGTAACGCTCCAATATGTCGAATAATGTCGATACTTGTAGCCCGTCGTAATACTCCGTTCCATACTTTTTATAGTCATATCCATACAGTTGCAAATGCTCGTTCTGATGCTTGTCAAAACGCTTTCTTTTCAGCTTTATCCACTCTTTTATCGTGGCAAGGTTATACACGGTTTTATGCTCCATACAAGCCTTTAGTTCTTGCTCAAAGCAAATCCACGGGAAGTTAGGAAACTTCATATCGTTTTTCTGTAATAAGTCAAACGCTTTTTGCCTGAACATTACTTCCTGCGAGAGTGCCATATCCGTAATTAACGTTGTCTTTTTCTTTCCCATCGAGCCACAACTCATAGATACTATCGGTAGTTCGTTAATGAACCCGCAATTACGAGCTTCAAAACGGTTTAGTCTGCCTAATGCAATTTTTTTACGCCATTTTGCAAACATAACGTAACCTACAATAAGCCAAACGGCTATGGGAATGGTCTTGACTGCTACTTGCAAATCTATAAATAATTTACAAACTTGTATGTAGAGCGTTTCCAATTTGAAAGACACAACGAAATAGAAATAAAACGCAAAAAAGCCTATAATAATCGTTGCTAAGTTGAGTTGCACTACCCACAAAAACAGCCATATTTTCCATATCCAGCCGTGCTCTTTTAAGAACGCAACAAAAGAGTGAACGAGCCGTTTTATAGGGTGATAAAATTTACTTGAAATCCACTTAAAAACTCTTAACGGAACAGTATCTTTGTTATGCCTTGTATTGCTGCTTTGATATATCTTCTTTATAGCCAAAATAAGGACTAAAACGCATGGGATAGCAATAGCCAAAATCTTCGCTAAATTGACAAGTATATCCCCTATTAAAACCATATATCCAGAGAAGTTTTCACCGCTAAATAACAGAGAAAAATAGTCTGCTGCTTGCGTCTTAAAAGCCTCAAAATCTTCGGCTAAAAAAATGTTCCAATTCAGAACTTCCGAGTAGTTATTTACAGTAGGTTCAACGTGGATATTTAGCCCCAAAATCCTTACGAAAAAGTATCTTACGGACTTCCACAAATCGCCTAAACTTTCAAATAATCTAAGATAGGAAGAACCAAAATGGAACACACCGAGCAATATAAAACTCAAAGATAATAGAACCGTAAGAGTAATGTTAAATACTCTTAATCGCTTCATATATACCTCCTGTATCGGTAGTAGATAGTTGGCTACCCGTATAAATGAGATAGCCAACCAGAGCCACCGTAACGATAAGAAGGACTACAGCGATAATCCTTTTTACCGTTTTCATTTAGACCTCCTTATTTTCCTTATTTTTTAGTTTTTCTTGTTTCTTTTCTTTACGCTTTTTAACGCCTTTGCTGATGCTGTCTATGAGCAATTTAATGAGCTTAAACGGCAAGCAAATGAGCCACCAAAGACCTTTAACGATATAAGGCATAATCGGCCACAAAATGATTACCAAGAGAATGATAAGCAAGACCGCAAGAACGATTTGCCACCACTCAAGACCATCATCTAAGTACACCGGAGGCGTAATATCATTTACTACGTCAATAGGACTTGCTACAACGGGAATTACCGTATAAACACCGTCTTTATTAAACGTAAGCTGAATAATATCGAAGTCGAAAAATACGCTTTCCTGTGCGATATATGCTTGTCCTTTGGTATATTTATCCGACCATAAAAAGCCTTCGCCAAGTTCCATAATATCTACGCCCTCAGAATAGTAATCGCTCGTTGCAAATCTGAACAAAACAACTACTTTTTCCTCATCGTTGACACCATTTACCGTTACAGCGTCATTGTATTCGGCTTTTAGCAAATCTACGTCAGCAGAGTTAATCAAAAGCCTGCTTGCAATTTCCGTATTTGTGCCTTGAATATCCGACGCTTTAAGTATCTGGATAGGTGCTACTGTTTTGCTTTCTTCATTAGGGCCACCTGTAAAGGCAGCACCAAGTCCGAAGTTAATCCAATTTTCCCAGAAAGATGGGCTTGTATCAGACCAACTTTTAAGCGTTTGTAAGTCAACATCTGCGTCAAAATCGTAATAACTGTAACCTTGCTGAATTTTTCCGTTTTCGTTATCAATCTTTCTTGAATCGTCAATATCACTTTCAAACAAATCTGCACTTATAGAGCCATTTTTTATAGGCAACGTGCCGTTTTCAAAAGTTTTATTGTAATTCTTTATGTATTCATACAAATCATTGCTTTGAACACCGCCAATATCGACAACGGAGGCGTATGGATCGTATTCACTTATGCTATCCACAAGGAACATATAATACAAAGCCTCGCAAGGTACGTGCAAGAACCCGTTTCCTAAGTTCCAACCCCATTTTGCGCCGTTCATACCACCGCCCCAATCTCCGGCTTGAATACCTAAACTATAGTAGATATTCTCGTTATAGGACTGCATACCAAACTGGTCTTTAGGTCCGAGATTTACGCCGATATAAGGGCTGGCTTTGTTATAAAAGTCGCTATGGCTCGTAACGAGTATTTCTTTGGTTTTATACTCATACCACTCAGCCTTAATTCTTTGCAATCTTCCGTATTCTTCGATAAAACGTTTAGGTACGGAAAAATATACAGTATCGAGCTGGTTTTGATGCCCAGCGCCGAGAGAAGAAGTCTGAGAACGATAGAAAGTATGCTTAACCGCAAGTTCAACCGTTTCGAGTTTTTCAATGGAACAATTCAACGTGTTTTTTGCGTTTGCATCAGCACCATATCCCTCAGCATAACCTGTAAAAATATAAGTGCCACCTACATAGTATTCGGTTGCTGTATCCGCACCATAAGTCAAAAGTTCAATGCCTGAAACGTCATAACGTCTGGCGTTGCTATTTACCCTTTGGGCGAAAGTAGTTCCGTTTACTTCACGGTCAACAACCTTAAATTTGTAGAATAAGTTTTTGTAATCGCCATCTTCAACCTTACTGCAAAATTCAAGATTGAATTTTTGGTAATCATTAGGATTGCCTTCGCTATCATACGAGGTAGCCATTTGAATTTTATTAGATTTACTGTTCGTAGAAATGTTCAAACCTTGTGGGTTATAAACGTAGATATACAAACCGTAGTTATCACGCAAGTTAGCTTTATAAGAATAACAATACTCCACGAAAGAAATAACTTGGGCGTCTTTGCTTTCATCAAACGGATAGTCGGTGATATCGAAAGGCTCGCCATTAGCGGTAGAAGATGTCAAATCGTCTAAAACGTTTGTTGTGTCGTAGCTGATTTCTCTTTCTGCCGCAAAAGCGACGGTGGGACGCACAGCCATAAAGAAAGTACAAACCACCATCACCAGAGCAATTATGCACAAGAGAAATCTATTCTTTCCCTTTGCATAAATCAAAAGATAATCACCTCCTTGTCAAGCTCAATGCCCGTAAGTTTTTCAAACACAGAAAAGTTAATCATAATGCTTGCTTCACCGTCATAAGACGTAACCACGAGCGTGTACATATTTTCATACGCATTATTTCGGCAATCTTCGACAACGTTATTAGGATAGATGGCTTGCAGAATTTCCGTAATGCCACCCTTGGGCTTGATAGTAAAGGAATGTTCGTTGTATTCGATATCGAACCCGTCCGTCAAATCCTTTTCAGCCTGATAAGAATATACGTCGTCGTCTAATTTGAAATCAAAATCCTTGCCAGCAAGGGCGTTGGGAACTACTTTAACCGAATAACCGCTAACTTCGTCACCTGCAAAAGTGTATTTTACATTGACCGTCAACGGATCGTTTACCGTCATTTCATATCCCGACGCGCTTGTAGTGATGTTTTTACCATTGACTTCTACAGAGAAAGTCTTAAACCCGGTTGTAAAACCGCCGGTAAAATAGGCAAGGAATCCGATAGCACCTACTACAACCAATAAGATTAAGATATAGGCTATAATTTTACCTGCTTTTCCTTGTCCTTTTGCCATAGTATCACCTCGTTAAAAATAGATTTGCGTATTGTTTACGTCAACGCCTGCAACAACGGTTTCGTCGAACTTAATTTTCATAAGTTTTTCCAAACCGCTATCTGGCTGGGTAAGTTTGACATAGAAATATGCGTCGTCGGTTGCGTATTCACGGAATTTATTTGTGTACTGTCTTGTACGACCACCGTCAATACGTTTCAAACTTTCGTAATAGCTTTCAATGGTTTTTACAGTCGTAATCGAAAGAACACCGTCAGCATAAGATACAGACATAAAGTTGTCTTTAAGCGAATCGAGTGTTACCGTTACGTTAGAATCATCAAACCAATTAGAGCCACCACTGTTGTAAGACTCATAATAGCCAAGAACAACAGAGCCGTATGCACCAAAGGACATATTGATATCCTGATAGTCAACGCCTACAGTGCCGAAAATGTTATTCAAATCAACATTGTAAGTGTAAGTATCGCCTACGCCGAAATAGTAATAACCGTCGCTTGCCTCAGCGAAAGTACCCGTAGCCGTAAGGTCAGTAGGAACACCAACAAAAGTTACGACACACTCAGCCGTATAACCGCTTTCACGAGTAGTTACAGTAATAACTACGTTTCCCGTAAATGCTTTATAGCATTTAACACTTGCCGTAGTGCTACCATCAGACGAAGGTGTTACGGTTACGTAATCGGTTACAGTACCGCTTTGTCCGTCAGCCCAAGCTACAGACCAATCTACCTTTTTATTCGTTGCCGTAGCAGGTAAAACCGTAGCAGTAAGGTTCTGTTCTACGTATGCCGAATTTGCAGCCATCATCATAGGTCCTGCGGACATAAGTCTAACGTTCTGCGTATTGACAAATTCTGTCGCAAAAGTATTGATAGCATCTGCCGTTTCGGTCTGTTCCGTAGAAGGTGTGTTATCGTCGGTATTATCCTTTTTAGGAGCAAACCAGCCCAAGATAATACCTGCAAGAGTTACGCCGACAATGATAAACGCCATAAGCGTCAAAAACCATTTGAAAGAGTCGGACTTTTTATGATTTCTTAATTCGTTTTCCATATTTTTACCTCCTTAAAAAACGTAATTTGAAGTATCTAAGTTGAGTGCGTTTACAGGCGTATTGTTGGTATAGCCCGTACAAATCAACTGAGAACTGTAAGTGTAAGTGTTGTGCGCTCCCGTCAACGTAAGTGTGATGGTAGCCAAGTTAGGACACGTAATGTTTGACATATAGTCAATAATCTGAGCAGTCGTAAGGTTCTTGAAGAGAATATCCCCGGAACGTTGGAAGATAGCCCAATTTACCATATCGTGAGCATAGTCAAAGTAATATTCTTTGCCATGCCAATTCGTTACCGAACTGTCTGCAAGCTCCATATTAGACGGGAAAAGGTCTTTAACGTTAAACCACTTTTCAGTGTCTGGATCTAACGTAAACTTTACGGTCTTGGTAAATGCCTCAGCAATCGTATATACGTCGTTGGTTGTGACGTTAGCGTTAATAACACCACCAGAGCCCGTTACGGTAGGACATACCTCGTATTTAACTTCGGTAGAGCCACCAAAGTTTACTGCGATATTACCGATATTAAGGCTTGCTGCCGTTACCTTTTGGGCGTATTCAAGAGTACATACCGCCGATACGTCGGGATTGTCCTGCGAAGTAGCTTTTACAATAATCTGTTGACCGAAAGGCTGAATGCACGATACGGTAGCAGACTTGCCACTTGAAGAAATGTTTACGTAGTCGGTAACGGTTTTACCTGTCGCCCAAGTGCTTGACGGATTAGACCAAGCAAGCGTCCAATCAATGCCGTGATTTGCTGCATCAATTGGCTCAATAGTTGCGTTAATCGTAATAGCCGTTTCTGCTAAAGGCGATATCCCATACGTAGCAAAATCTTCCGAGAGAAGTTTTGCGCTCATGAGCTTTATGCCTTGACTTTGCGTTTCGCCAACCTGCATACCCCCTGCTAAGATTGTTTCCTGCGTGGGTTTATTCGCCTCGTTGGACTGTTCGGTAGTCGGCGTTGAGCAAGCAACCATTGAGAAACAAAGGGCTACAAGCGATAACATTGCCACTACCATCGTTACAATTCTTTTCTTTGTAATTTTCATTGTTTACCTCCGTTATTAAGATTTTTTACTGTATTTGTTGTATTGCTTTAGGTACTTATCCGAGCGTTTACGGTTACGAACACCTCTTTTGTAGCCAAAAGCCGCTGCGGTATGTGACAAAAAGCGTTTGGGAATTTCATAGGCATCTTCCCAGCCTTTTGAATAACCGACGTTATATGCAGTTTTCATATCCTGCTTATAACTGTTCTTCTTCGGTTTCGTTGTGTTTTTAGACATAATAATTACCTCCAAAATTTATTTGAAATGAAAACTACGGCTTACGGACTTATACCGCAAGCCGTAGAAACAACTGTTTTTTAGTTGTCGAGCTTAGTCAAGCAACATATTGAGAAGCTCTTTATCAGAGTTTCTTGCAGGCTTAATTTTACACTCGTAAACCTTTCCATTTTCGTCAACAGACTGTACGGCGTAGGTGTTACCGGAAATCGTATTACCTGCATCGTCCTTCATAGAGTAAGGAACGACAACAAGGTTCGCTTCCATCTGGTCGTCGAATACGATATCCAGAACGGTATAACCACCGAAATCAGGGGGCGCTACCGCAATTTTGATATTCCTACCACGAATTACACCTTTGATAAAATAAGTGAAGTTTTCTTTGCCTGTCTTTTTAGATACGTAAGTTTCTCTTTCTACCTTGATATTAAATTTTTCCATTGATTTTTAATCCTCCTATAATTTGTTATTGATTACTTACCAATTTTCTTAGCAATAGCCTTTGCTTCTGCCTTAGTCTTACCCTCAGCAAGAGCCTTCTTGTACTTGTAAGTACCTGCGTGGTCGGACTGTGCCTGAAGATAACCCGATCTCATACCTGCCTCATAATCAGTGAGTTCCTTACCTTCCTTAGGTCCACGCATGTGTACCTTTGCCTTGCGTTCCTCTGCATAGCCCTTCGCTCTCTTAGAAGGAACAGACCAGCGTCTTTCTCTTTTAGTTGTTGCCATTATTCAAATAGCCTCCTTTTAATTAAATTTAGATTTTTTGTCCGTATAGCCGATAACACAGCCGTTTTGTGCCTACTTCTTTAAGGGTTTGAGCCTTATTTTCAGCTATTAAGTTGTAATTTTTATAATAAAATGTGAGGGAAATTGTTATTGAAACACTCGTTTCCTGCGATATATAGCAGAGAGGTGGCCACCTTACCGAGCTCGTCACCGCAGTCAATCGAAATTTATACTAAATTGTCCGTCACACCTATTACCAAATGGGGTTAATCAACGTATTTACGGGTATAACTTGCAGATTTTAACCGCTTACCGTTGATATTCGTTCTGCCTTGAAAGGCAAATTCATACTCGGCATCACGCTGGGGTGTGCGAAGATAATACGTATCGTCGCTAAGTACCATCGAAGTGCCTACGTCCGATTCCAAAAAGGAAATCTGTTGTTTTACGATATACTCGTCCGTCCGGTACACGTTATCTGCACCGTCAATAAAGTCCATATCGCAAAGACATACAGCGTAATTCTTGTTTTTGTCCTGTTTCATTGCTTTTCTCCTTATAGATTTTTATATTTTCAGTGCGCCCTGTAAATATTGAAGTAACTGTCTATTGAGCCGTTTGATATAGTCAACGGAACAATCCCAATCGTCGGCTACAACCATTTGCGAATTGTTGTGAACGTAAAGAGCCACATAAAGCATATACAACTGACCTTTGGCGTTGCTGACCGCTTCGTTATATGCCTTTACCGTTTCTGCCAAACGAATTAAACCCGTAACCTTGCCGGCTGCAATAATCTCTTTTTCATTAGCGTAATAAAATTTAATTTCCGCTAAATCATCTCGTATCTCTTGCAACGTTTTCAATTTTATTGCCTCCTGTTTCTATAATCGAAAGAAGATAGTATCGACTTCATTGTTTCGGCGTCTTTACCTTTTAACGTAGGTAGTAATCTATGTAAAAGCTCTGACTGTTCGCTTGATAAATAATCCTTGTAGGACTTGTATTCCTTATCAATGTGAATACCTCCGCCGTTGCCTTGTGTGGTGTAAATCGGGTATTCAGTTGTAAGGGCTAAAATGTCATAATCTATGGTTCTTAAAGACACGCCAAATTCAAAAGCAAGATTTTCTCTCGTTTCAAACTTACGCATACACAATAAGTCGATTATTGCTTTTCTGCGCTGACTTGCTGTCACCCGATTTCACCTCCTTCGTTCTTTCTTGACTGTATTCTAAAATCCAAACTTGCAACTTTTTTGCAGGTTTGAAAAAATATTTTCAACTTTTTTCAAAAAATTTTTGGGAACAAAAAAAGTGCCTTGACTAACAGTAATCCCGGTTAAGAGATACTGCTCGCCAAGACACTTTTAAGCCTTGTATTTTACCCGTAGGGTAAGTTACGAACACTTACATATATAACATTGAATTTGGATTTACCTACTTTCGCCCAAAACGAACTACCAAATTAGCCTTATATATGCGTCTAATATTAAATTGCTTGTGAAGACGTTACCTTTATTAGCGTATCTTTGCCTTTCGTTTTACAGAAAATCTTTGCCTTGCATCTATGGCAAATGGTAAGTATTGCGCCGTCAGGTCTTTTTGTCGCCGTTGTCTTTTTATGACATACAGGACACACATAGGAAACTAATTCTTCCTTTTGAGTATTGGAATCCATTGTTTAACCTCCTTTTTCCCATAAGTAAGCAAAAGTTTTGGATTTAATCAACTACATTGGCAGGGTTGGGAACTCCCGTACCGTAGTCGGTCATCTTTTGTACTCCGAATATATGAATACTGTAAGAGGTCGGGGCTATGCCTTATACAGAAATTCTTTCTTTCATAATCTAACCCTTGGTTTGTGCATTACGTTATCTACAATACCTAAGATAACAAGGTCTTTCGTCTTTATATCTGGATAACGCTTTGTGCCATCTTCATTAAGAGAATTATTCGCTGCACGAAGAATAGCATACTTCTTTTGCGGAAGATATATCTTTGCCGTAGCTTCATCACCGATAAGGGCAATTATAATCTGACCTGCCTCTGCGTGATTTTGCTTTTTTACAAACATTTTATCTCCGTCAAAGATACCTGCCTCCACCATTGAATGACCGACAGCCTCTAACATAAAGTGTGGCTCTGAGCCAACAAGCTCCGTAGGTAAATCGTAAGTAGCTTCAATGTTTTCTACCGCAAAAAAAGGTGTTCCGCAAGGACATCTACCAACAAGCGATACAGGCGTCAGCTTGCCCGATAACAAAATGGGTAAAACGTCTATCCCCCTATTTCTTGTATAGGTTATCCTATCTCTATTTTCTAATTCTTTAACGTATCTTTGAACTTTTGAAAAAGAATTATTGAAGAACTTAGGGAACGCTTTAAGCATTTCTTTAATCGTTGGGGCTTTTTTATTCTCTTTTTGAAAAGTGGTTATAAAGTCCTCTAACGCTAAAAGCATATCTTCATCAAATCCACGTGCCATTTTCTCACCTCTTTGGTTTAGTGGGTAAATGTTTTACCCGTTATTATAATAGCATAAAGGTATGGCATTTGTCAATAGCAAAGAGGTAATTTTGGAAAAATTTATATGTGAAATTTTTTTGAATATATGACGTATGTTGTCATCTTTATTGTGGTATATTGTATAGTTTGACGTAAAAAAAGAGCCATAGCCGTTAAGCTATCGCTCTTATAGTTAGAATAATATTAACGTTAGCAGAAGCATAAACAATGCGACTACAAATGTTTATTTCTTCTTAAAGATTGCAACAAGGTCAGCAAAACTCTTTTTCTTTATAACGAACCAAACGAGAGCAAAGCCACCAAATCCGAGAACAACTACCGAACCTACAACGATACCTGCAATAGCACCGCCAGAAAGTCCGTCTTTCGGTTCATCAGGAGTTTCAGGAGCACCGCCGTTACCCATTTGATAATCACAAGTATCACACTTGCCGTCTGCATTTCCGTCGCTATGCGCGCCTACGTTAGCCTTATCACCACAAGAACACTCGTTCCAATGGTTATTCGCATCGCTTTCCCAAGCTGTACCGTAATCGTGGTTGTGCGGAATATCTTCCCAAATTGCAAAGAACTCTACGTTAGCGGCTACGTTATAAGTCGTGCCGTCAATTACTTCGCCGCTTGCGGAAGTAGCCCAACCTTTGAATTGTTTGCCGTCAGGTGCGGTGAATCCACAAGTAGGCAAGGTGTAAGTTCCTGCATACTCAACAGGACTCATAGTTCCCGTACCGCCATTTGCGTTGAATGTTACGTTAAAGTTTACAACAGGAATATCTTCCCAAATTGCAAAGAACTCTACGTCAGCGGCTACGTTATAAGTCGTACCGTCAATTACTTCGCCGTTTGCAGAAGTAGACCAGCCTTTGAATTGCTTTCCGTCAGGTTCAGTAAACGCACAAATAGGCAAGGTGTAAGTTCCTGCATACTCAACAGGACTCATAGTTCCCGTACCACCGTTTGCGTTGAAAGTAACGTCATACTTTACAACAGGAGTATCTTCCCAAATTGCAAAGAGTTCTACGTTTGCGGTTACGTTATAAGTCGCACCGTCAATCACTTCGCCGTTAGCAGAAGTAGCCCAGCCTTTGAATTGCTTTCCGTCAGGTTCAGTAAACGTACAAGCAGGCAAGGTATATGCGCCAACGTATTCAACACTTTCCATTGTTCCGCTACCCGTGTTCGCATTGAAAGTAATTTCATAGCCAACAATTTGAACTGCCATTGTAGTTTCTAAACCTTCATATTTGATTGTGATATTAAGGTTACCAATAAGTTCTACACCAAATACATAAGCAACAGGATTAGTGATTTGTTGTCCATTATACCAATATTCAACATTACCTGCACTTACAGGTTCGGTTGAACTATCTGAATAATTTAATGTGATTGAAATACCACTTGGATTAATAGTTGTTCCTGCTAAAATTGTGCCTGTATAAGTTGCTGTTAAACTTGTTGGAACAGGAATATCTTCCCAAATTGCATAAAGTGTAATAGGCTCAGTTACATTATAAGTTGCTGTTGTAATAATTTCGCCATTATTTGTTAATGCCCAACCTTTGAATTGTTGACCTGTTGGAGCAGTAAATCCATTTGCTGGTAAAGTATAAGCTCCAACATATTCGGTAGCAGTCATTTCGCCAGTTCCACCATTAGCATTAAATGTAATAGCGTGTCCTACAATTTGAACTGCCATTGTAGTTTCTAAACCTTCATATTTGATTGTGATATTAAGGTTACCAATAAGTTCTACACCAAATACATAAGCAACAGGATTAGTGATTTGTTGTCCATTATACCAATATTCAACATTACCTGCACTTACAGGTTCGGTTGAACTATCTGAATAATTTAATGTGATTGAAATACCACTTGGATTGATTGTTGTTCCAGCTAAAATTGTGCCTGTATATGTTGCTGTTAAACTTTCTGGTACAACAGGAATATTTTCCCAAATAGCATAAATAATTGTGTCTGTATTGATTGTAATTTTTAATCCCGGTTGTTTCAAAGGTAAAGCATCAACACTACCAACAGCCCAACCTGCAAAGCGTTTGCCATTTGGAGCGATAAAATTCAATGATTGTGGAGTTGCCAATGTTATTTGACTTCCTTCTTCTGCATAATCCAAATCATTTGAACCTTCTCCACCATTTGTAGAATATACAATCATATATTCAGGAATTTCTTCCCAAACTGCATAGATGGTTGTATTTGCAGAAATTGAAATTTTTTCGCCTGCAAGTCTTATTGGTAAGGCATCAGCAGAACCAATAGCCCAACCTGCAAAACGTTTTCCATTAGGAGCTTCAAACTCACAAACAGGCAAGTCATAAATTCCTGCAAAATTAACATTATTCATAGTGCCTGTTCCACTATTTGCATTGAAACTTACTGTAAATAAAGCATCAACCCAATTTACTGTAAATTCATTACTCTCAATGTCTTTAGAATGTTTTATAACAATTTTATAAGTTTCTATTTTTGCAACATCACTTGCTGGAAGGTTATAATAACCATAGTTTGTTACATTTACAACTTGAACCCAATTTGCACCGTCATATTTGTAAATATAAGTTTGATTGTTATCGTTTACATTTGAAAGGTCTATTCTTGCTGTTGTATTAACAAGAGCATAAACGTCTGGAATATTACCATAATATCCACGACCTGCCCAATCAGCATATAATGTTACATCTTGAACTACTTTATCGTTCGCAAAATCCCATTTTTGTGAGCCATTGATATTTTTCCAATCATAGAAAGTATCGCCAGCAAATGTTGGTATAACAGGTTCTGTAATAAGTGTGTTATATTCATAAACGTTGATTGGTTCTGTTACAGTTGAATGTTCATTATCAACAAATGTAACAACCAAAGGTAAAAATTCAACATCAAATGTATCACTTATTTTCCATTCTGTTCCATCATAAACTTCATAACGATAAGTTTTTGTTCCAGTTGTATTTGACGTTACATTAAATGAACCAGTAGAACTATGGAATGAATCTACCCAAGAACTACGAGTCATAGCAGAAACTTGTTCCCAGTTATCACCATTTTTAACTTTAAGAACGATATATTCATTACTATCATCTGGAATTTGTGCAATATCAAGAGTAATTGAAACCGGAACATTTACACCGATTTTTCCACTTGTATCTTCAGGTTGTGCCTTGATAATATATGTATTTTCCCAAATTGCATAAATCGTTGTGTCTGCGTGAATTTCTATTGTATCTCCTGCATTTTTTAGAGGCCACGCATCAACACTACCAACAGCCCAACCTTTGAATTCTTTATCATTTGGAGTGTCAAAAGTGCATTCTCCAAGAGTAAATTTTTGATTTCTTTCATTATTAACATTAACGATACCACCAGTCATTGAACCATTAGCACCATTTCCGTTATATTCTACATTGTATTGATTCGTAAATACAGCAAATATTTGAATATTACTTGTTGCATTAAATGTATAAGTCGCATCTGTTGAACAAGTTGCTTCAGGTTGTGCAGGAGCTGTCAATCTCCAAGCAACAAATTCATAACCTGCATTTGGTGTCGCTGTAACCGTTACTTCACTATTTTTAGTTGCATTTAATATAATTGAAATTCCATCATCAGAACCCTTGTTTGTTTCCAAAGATACCAATCCGGTTTGTTCATAAGCAACACAAGTAATAGCATAGGTTGTTTCTTTTGCAGGGCTTTCTTGTGCAACACTATGTCTTGGATCATTCAATGTTCCATTTGACCTTGCTTGAACTCTGAAAGTCCAACCATCTTGTGGCGAATTACCTTCAAAATCATAGTAATCTTCTTCGGTTGGAACCGTTATAACAGCTCCATTAAAATTATATAACGTTACATCATAAAGGATTGCACCATCTACTGCACTCCAACAAGCTTGCGTGCCATTCCAATGTAAGTTATAAGGAGATTCTAATTGATTAACATTACTTGTATAATAATAAGTCATAGAAGCACTATTTGCCACAACTCCTTGTGGTTGCACTTCAATCACATATTGTCCAGAACTCAATTTAGCTCCATCTATTGAAGATATGAAAGCAAGAACATTGTATGTAGTTTCAAAATATGTTATCTCCATACCATTTTGTTTAATAGCAATACGATAACCTGTTGCATCATTAACTGCATTCCAAGTAAGTATTCCTTCATTGGTTACAGTCATATTTAGTGAGTTGCCTGACTCAACTGCATTTATTGTTCTTGTTCTAGAACCTTTTGCAGGACTTTCAACAACATAACTATCTCTTTTGTCTAGCAAAGTTCCATTTGATTCTGCTTGAACCTTGAAAGTCCAACCATCAGCAGGATTATACTCTGAAAGGTCATACAAGCAACTTGTTGTTGTAGTTGCAAATTCTTGTCCATCAAAACTATATAGTGAAAGTTTGTATGACACTGCACCTTCTACTGATTCCCAACAGGCTTGATTTCCTATCCATTGCAAATTGCGTGGAGATTCTAATTTATCCACATTGCTGGTATAGTAATAAGTCATAGATGCTCTCTTTGATACACCTTTTGCATAAACATCAATTGTGTATAAACCAGAGTCGATTTTAAGGTTATCCATTTCTGTCATTAACATAATAAATGGATTTGTTGTATCAAAATTCGCAATATTCATACCATTTTTGTTTACAGAAATACCATAGCCTGTTGCACCTGTTACTGTATCCCAAGTAAGCAATCCTTCATTGGTTACAGTCATATTTAGTGAGTTGCCAGACTCAACTTCAACAATTTCTCTGTCTCTTTCTGCCGCATTTGCCGTAAGTGGTGTAATTGCGAATACGCCACAAACAAATGCAAACACCATTAAGAAAACCACGATTAAATTTCTCGATTTCGTTTTCATTTTGTTTTCTCCTTTCACACGGTTTTAGCCGTGCTTTTTAATTTTATTTTTTCAAGGATTTCGACGAAAGGTAATTTTCCGCCGACTGTTTTGCGGTAAACCTCGTCAGAGTTTACCATGATTTGCCCCGGCAAGAATAATGACTCACCGTTTTCACCTGTAAACACGATATTAAAATACCACAGGGCGTCTTTTCGTCCTTTCGTTCTTGTAGGGCAATAAAAGCAAATTTTTCTATCTTGCATATTAAGCTCAAGAGAACTGCTTTCTTCGCAACCGTCAAAAACGTTTTTTCCGAATATTGGCATTGAACTGTCAAAGTACACCGTGTATATATCTCTTGGTGCATTGATGAACAGGTATTCGGTAGTTGCGTCTTTGTCGATAACTTTTTCGTGCCCTTTTACGACAGGTACTTCAATCTCATTAAACTGCAACCTTTTTGCTACCACATACGTTACCTCCTTACCGTTATTTCACCCTAAATTACTTTTAGGCATTATAATTATATCAAATAAAAAGGCGTTTGCGCCTACCCATCGGGTATAGGTTTAGTATAGGTTAGGTATAGGTTTTCAAGATTTTTTTGGGGTTTTGAGCAAAAAGGGCAAAAAAAGACGGTAGCAACCTATACTACCGTCAAATTTTAAGTTTTATTTAAAGAGTGCTAAAATTTCATCCTTTCCACTAACGTTCAGCGTTGTATATAGGATACCAAAATGCCATTTTACCGTGCTTTCAGAGATATGTAAATCGGCTGCAATTTCTTTTTGACTTTTACCGTCGAGAAGTCCGTCGAGCATTTCCATTTGTCTTGCCGTCAACGTTTTATCCGCAGGGAGCAATTTTAATACTCTTTCCAATCTTTCTGCTTTTGGGATAGAGTCTAAAACGATAACTCTCGTTTTTTCCGTCGTAGGTGCAGGCACGTCAACTTTACGGATATAGTCTTGCAATAATAGATAGACGAAGAAGTACGCAAGCACACTCATAAAATAGGTTGCCGCAAGCAGTTCAAAGTTCCACGTCGTAATCTTTCCAACTATCCACATACCGACGTTTCCGAGAACGATAGCAAGCATAAATCCTGCAAGCTTTTGTGATGCGTCTTTCTTTTTTATTAACGACGTAATACAAACTACGAACATAGCCATGAAGTAAATTAAAACGTAAATAAGGTTTATCGGGTGCAATACGCCGTATTCTTTAACAAGATATGCCGAGCCGTTTTCAAATTCAAGCGTAGCGTTTGTATAATACCAATCGAGCCAACCCGTAGTAAATGCGATAGCGTACATAATTACAGCTAAGCCGATAAACACGCCCAAAACCCATTTTTTATAGGTATATCCGCAAAGTTTTGAAATTATCATAAACATACACATAGGAACGAATACTTGTCCTAAGTACGTTATTTTATTAGCCCACAATGCAAACTCAACCGTTTTTGAAATGGAAACCAAAAAATAACCAAGCGTTACAACGCAAACACAAAGGAATAGACCTAACAGCCACGGCTCGTCTTGCTTTTTGCGAATGAAAGCAAAATATAACGGTGGCATAATAAGCGATAATGCAAATATTAAACCGTATGCAATAGCCATTGTCGTCCTCCTTTCTGTTATTTCTTAGACATATTATTATATCATAAAATCTTAAAAAAATCAAGACCTTATGCCCCTATTGCGAACAAAAAATGAAAAACGATTTTATAATATGAATTTTAGCTTTCTTTAGCTTCTTTCTTAAAATATTCGAGCATATTAGCAAGTAGCGTTTCTATAACAGGCTCTAAAACTGCTTTGGGGATAGATTTCAAATCGGGTACACCGTTGATTTCTACCTTAATTTCCGTATTTTCTTTTGCCATAATCTCACCTCCTGCTTAAAAGTATAGCAGGTGGTTTTCTTTTTGTCGGGGAACTAAAAGTGTAGTTTTGGGTGCAAAAGGTGAACTGATAAGGCAATATACATAAATTGTCTTTCGGGGTTTGGGGTTTTTGGGTATCAGAAAAAGTCTGGTTGTCAAGGGAAAAAATTATTGCTTAAACCATTATATATAAAAATACGAAGGACAATATTTTTTTCTTTTTCCTTGACCACTGCGCCTTTTCCCGATTGGTTTTGGTTGTCGAAAGACAATTTCAAAAACAAAATGTTGAACGTTGAAAAAAAAGTTTTTTAACGTTGCAAAGTTCTTGCAAGTTTGGCTTTTAGACTGTGTTCAACAATAAGAAAAGGAGGGTTTACAATGAAAACCGCAGTTATTTACGCTCGATATTCAAGTGATAGACAAACTGAACAGTCTATCGAAGGTCAAGTTCGTGTGTGTAATGACTTTGCCGAAAGGAACGGAATTGTAATTGTTCATTCCTATATCGACAGAGCCACTACGGGTACAAACGATAACCGTGAGCAATTCCAACAAATGATGAAAGACAGTGATAAACGTGCTTGGGATTACGTTTTGGTATATAAACTTGACCGTTTTTCTCGTAATAAATACGAGATGGCTATGCACAGAAAACGCCTTAAAGACAACGGCATTAAAATTCTGTCTGCTATGGAAAACATACCTGAAACGCCTGAGGGCATTTTGCTTGAATCGTTGCTTGAAGGTATGAACCAATACTATTCAGAAGAATTGTCGCAAAAAACAAGGCGTGGTCAGAGAGAAACACGCTTAAAAGGTTTACATTGTGCAGGTAAGCTGAATTACGGTTATTACACCGAAAAGAAAAAAGTAATGATAAATGAAGAAGAAGCCGCCGTTGTAAGAGAAATTTTTACACGATTTGCAGCAGGTGAACGAGGCATCGACATTGAAAGAGATTTTGCCGAGCGTGGTATCCTCTATCGTGGCAAACATTTCACCGCTGCTAATATGTACGTTATTCTCCACGTTGAGAAATATACGGGTAAATACGTTCTACACGGCGAAGAATACTACGACATTTATCCACAAATCATTACGCCAGAGCTTTATGAGATTGCTCGAAAAAGGATTGACGCTAACCGATACGGAAAGCACGTTCCAGACGTTACTTATTTACTCAGAGGAAAAGCATTTTGCGGTCAATGTGGTGCAAGACTAACTTCCTACACGGGAACGTCAAAGACAGGTCGTGTTTTTAGGTATTACAAATGCTACAACGCTATTGGTAAAAGAGATTGCCAAACTAAAATGTATCAAAAGGACGTTTTAGACCGTATTATCATTGATACGCTTTTCAGCCTTATAAACGGCGAAAATTTAGCATTCCTCGTTGACGAGATTTGCAAGGCACATAATAGAACCCTTGAAGCTGAAAATCCCGTTAAGATGCTCGAAAAACAGTTAGTTCAAGTCAATAAGTCGTTAAGCAATATAATGGTCGCTATTGAAAGTGGCATTATAACGGACACGACAAAAGAACGCTTACAAGAGCTTGAAACAACCAAGCGTGAATTGCAAGAACGTCTTATAATGGAACGTATGCGTGAAGAAGTCCGTATTGAGAAAACTCAGGTTGAAAAGTATCTTAAAAACGGAGCGAAAGAAGCACCACAAATAATGCTTGACTTGTTAGTGGAAAAAGTATTCGTTCATAATGATAAAATTGAATTAGTGGTAAAATACACTTCAACGCCGAAACCTACACCACCCGACGATGAAGATGAAAACAACCCCGATGGTAACAAACACCGTCGGGGTTTTACTATTATGCAAACTACTACTGAATACGAAGTTTACACCACAATAGGATTAAAAAAAGGCTTTGAGCCAAGACTCAAAGACACCTACGAAATTCCTGTGATTATTGAAATATGATGATTTTTACTGAAAAACTAACGATTTACTACTATAAAAGGTGTTCTGTTGGGATTAAACAAACGCATTATCTCCAATACTTTTAACACCCTCTGAAATTGTTGCGCTTTCCAAAGCGGTACACTCTTTGAACGCATTATCTCCAATACTTAAAACGCTACCGGGAATGGTTATGCTTTCCAAAGCGGTACACTCTGCGAAAGCCGAATATCCAATACTTAAAACGCTGTCGGGAATGGTTATGCTTTCCAAAGCGGTACACTCTGCGAAAGCCGAATCTCCAATATTTAAAACGCTGTCGGGAATGGTTATGCTTTCCAAAGCGGAACAACCTGCGAATGCATGATTTCCGATACTTTTAACCCCGTCGGGAATGGTTATACTCGTCAATTTGGCGCAACAACAGAACGCCCCTTCTCCGATACTTGTTACACTGTCGGGAATGGTTATACTTTCCAAACTTTCGCACCCATTGAACGCCCCTTCTCCGATACTTGTTAATTGACTATTCTCCCCGAACGTTACGCTCGTAATGTTGTAGCATTCACTGAGCGCAAAACAGTTTAATTCGGTTATATCGTCGGGTATGGTTAATTTGGTTTCGTTGCCTATATAGTTAATTAAAGCCTTTACCTTGCCGTCGTAATAGATTACGTATCCGTTTTCATCGGTATATACATAGCTTTCACTTGGTTCAGTTTCCACACGCTTTGCATAATATCCTACGTAACCGTTATCTTCCGAGCCTGCAGTTATATTAAGTTTAGATAAATTCCACACTTCAACTAATCTATAGCACTCAACAAACGCCCACTCGCCGATTGACGTTACACTGGCAGGAATGGTTATACTTTCCAAACTTTCGCACCAATTGAACGCCCCTTCTCCGATACTTGTTAATTGACTATTCTCCCCAAACGTTACGCTCCTCAAACCGAAGCAACCATAGAACGCCCCATCTCCGATACTTGTTACACTGTCGGGAATGGTTATGCTTTCCAAACTTTCGCAACAATTGAACACCCCATCTCCGATACTTGTTAATTGACTATTCTCCCCAAACGTTACGCTCCTCAAACCGCAGCAATAGTTGAACGCTTCAGAGCCGATACTTGTTACGCTTTCGGGGATTGTTATGCTTTCAAGAGAATAACAATAGTTGAACGCCCCGGGTCCGATTGAAGACAATTGGCTGTTTTTACCAAACGTTACGCTTGTAAGCGATTCGCAACCATTAAACGCATTTTCGCCGATTGAAGTTATACTATCGGGCAAAACTACGCTTGTGATAGCGGTGTTATTGAGAAATGCACTTGCTTCAACTGACACAACGGGCATGCCATTGTAGGTTGTAGGAATTAGTATTTCGGTATCCGTGCAAGTGCCTATGCCGCTTACGGTATATTCACCTTCACTGATTAAAACCATAGCCAAGCCCTCGCTTGCAGGCTGTCCGCAATACACGCATGAATTGCCTGAAATACTGTGACCCGTCTTTTCAACCGTTACTGTCTTTACGTCGGTATACGTTTGGTTGTTGAAGGTTACGGTTGCCGTACAATCCTTTTCGCCGTCCGTTGTACAGGTTGCAGGAGTGGTCACCTCGTCTGTGACAGTTGCCGTTAAGGTATCAACGTGTTCACTGTCGTTTGTACAGGTGAACGTTGCCGTTGCGTTTGTATAATCTTCGGACCAATCCCAGGAGGGTTCACCATAGCTGTGACCGAGTGCAGATACGTACGTATCCTTATAGCTGTCACCGCAACCCGTGCAGGTATGTAAAGTATAGCCCTGCTCCGTACAGTTTGGGGCAACCACTTCGGTTTCGTAGGTATGTTCGTGCGATATCTTTTTGCAGGCGGTCAACCCCGCGGCAAGCGAGCAACAAAATACTGCGGCAAATAATACCACGATAATTTTCTTTTTCATTACGTCCTCCAAACAACTAAAATATACACATATCTATATTAGTCTTTTATATTATGTTCTTAACCAACTGAAATTGTCAAATAGTTTTCACGAAAACATTAAAACGGTACATAGACCCTGACACCGTAGAAAAGGCAGGGTTTTAGTTCCGTTTTAGTTTTGGTATGGTATAACTTTGAAATGGATTCAGACGCAGTTGACGGGTTTTAGCCCCGTTTTAGATTTTGTACAATATAAAGATTAATCTTATTCCATAACGAGCGGGTTGATTTGTCAATATCGTTTTGCGAAAATCTCCTGTGCAAAATAACAGTTATTCAGTTTTTCTGAACGCGGTATCCCGTAAACGTCGCGTACGCGATTTTGTTTGCGTTGCTATCGGTTACGTTTACTATGTAAAGACATACCGTGCGCCCGTCTCTTACGCATTCGCATTCTGCGTACAATTGCTTTGCCCGCGACGGCAGAAGATAATTGATGCGTATTTCATAAATACACCTCCTGAATATTTTTGTTTACTTTTGTAAACAGTTTAACCGAAAAAGGAAACTAAAAACGGCCCGATTGCATAAATTCCCCTACAATCGCAAAAATACTTATATCAAACATAAGGAGATTATAATGAAAAAAACAAATCCTTTTTACGAAGAAAACGCCATTCCCGTATCGGAATTCCGCGACTGGTCCGCAATGACCCTGAAACCTTACAACAAAAACACCGCTTCACCTTATACGAAAACGCGAGTCATTCTTATGAACGGCACCGAATTTGAGCAATGCTGGTTCCTTCATAACTTTTCGAGACATGAAAAAAATAACGACCTGCGCCGCGAGCTTGCGCTTCTGCGCCGGCACGAACAACAACAACAGAAAGTAATTTCGTCCTTAAAGCCCGTCGACGAATCGCCGCTCGAAACGACAATTTCGTACGAACAACTCGCCGTTGACCTTACCGCCATTCTTGCGAGGCACGTCAAAGACGAAAACGTAAAAAACGCATTGAATTTCGCCCTTCTCGAAGATTTCGACCATCTTTACAGATTTGCAAATCTTCTTGAATCCGAACAGGGAAAATCGGCAAAAGACATCACTCGCGAATATACCGAAATAATGCCCGGTCGTCCTACCATTGCAGAACATCGCCACCCGTTTGATGCGATTAACAACTCAATTTGCAACTTAAAGTCCGATTTGTTTACGGTTCTCGTAACAAATATTATTACCGCTGCCGAACAGCAGACTATGAATTACTATATGAATATAGGTGACCTCCATCCCACTTCCGAAGGCAGAAAACTGTATGCCGAAATAGCAATGATAGAGGAACAGCACGTTACCGAATACGGCTCGCTGCTCGATACCACCTGCGGCTGGCTTGAAAATCTCATTATGCACGAATATACCGAGTGCTATCTCTACCACTCGTGCGCGCTGGACGAAACCGATAAGAACATGAAAAAAATATACGAAAGGCTTTATCTCGAGGAATGCGGACATCTTATCCACTCCAAAAACCTTTATAAAACTTACGCCGGAAAAGACGCAATGTCACTCTTCCCCGACGGTGCAGACTTCCCCGAACCTCTTATGTTTGAAGGCAATATCGAATATATCCGCGACGTTATCGCGCGCACCGACTGCTTTACCAAAAAACTCGAAGGTTACGAGTGCGTTCATAATCTGCCCTCGGACGACGTTTTCAGACAGTATAATAAATCCGTAAACAAACGTACGGACGCGGTTGCAAGTCACAACGTTATCGACGAGCATATCAGAAAATTCGGAAAAGACTATCGCTACGAAGTCAAAGAACATCCCGTAACCGAACTTGCTTCGCGGACGCACGACAACACTACGTTTGCAAGATAAGGCGTTACTTCCGATATTTGGCCGGAAACATACGTTTTCCGGCCTTTATTTTGCAATAAAACAACAACCGTTTTTAAACGTCAAATCATCGCTCACACGAAACCTCGCCACGGAAGGAAAAATTTTTGCGTTTCTCGTTGCGTTGATTTTCTCAATCCCGCCCTTAAAATAATAACGTCTTATACTATTCCCTCCGTTTATAAAGGCCGAAATCGGATAATCGCGTGTGTTTTGTGCGTAAGACGCTTTTAATGTACCGAAAACGGGACGAACGATCGACATAATTGAAAATAAGTGATATAATTGATTTAACGATTTTCAAGGGGGCTTTTATGGAAAGCAAACAAACGCTGATTTTCAGGCTTTATCAGGTTCTGAGCGGTTATTCCGACGCCGACCATCCGCTGACTCAGCAAAAAATCATCGATATTTTAAGCGACGAATACGACCTTGTCGTCGAAAGAAAAGCAATCGGTCGCAACGTATCCTATCTCAAAGAAATGGGTTTTGAAATCGAAGGCGACAAAAAAGGAATCTACCTCGCAAGCCGCCCTTTCGAGAACGCGGAACTCCGTCTTCTTATCGACAGCGTTTTAAGCAGCAGCCACATAAACGCGACGTATTCCAAGCAACTCATCGACAAGCTGATACTTTTGGGCGGCAAGTATTTCAAAGCGCACGTCAAGCACGTTTACTCGGTACGCGACTGGAACAAAACTCAGAACCGCGATTTGTTTTTGAACGTCGATCTCGTCGACGAAGCAATCGAAAACGAAAAGCAGCTTGTCTTCGACTACAACAAAATGGGCGCGGACAAAAAACTGCACCGCACCGCGCACCACAAAGTCAGCCCGTATCAGATGCTGTTGCACAACCAGCACTACTACCTTATGGCGTACAACGAAAAGCAATGCGACGTCGCCTTTTACCGCACGGACATGCAAATTTCCGACGACGTACGCACGCCGCTGAAATCCGTCCCGGGATACAAAAACGGCATCGATTACAAGGAACTTTCAACCGCGCGGCCTTATATGTTTGCGGACAAGCCTGAGCGCGTCGTGATTAAACTGCCCGAGCGGCTCATCGACGATATAATCGATTGGTTTGGCGCGGAAATCAAGGTTAAAAGCAATGAAAGCGGCATATTAACCGTCGAAATTGTCGCAAGTCCGAATGCAATGCAATTCTGGGCGATGCAGTACGGCACGTATGCGGAAATAATCGAGCCGCAATCTCTCCGTGAAAAAATCAAGGAACGCTTGACGAAAATGCAGGAAAATTATTCAAAATAACCCGCCCTGTTTTGTTCGTTTTCTTTCGGACGAAACAATCGAAAAAACATAAAAACCACACCGAAACGACGAGCCTTCCCGCCCGTCGTTTTTTGTCACATTTTGTCAAAATAATCCCGTTTTTCGTTTCCCGAAAAGCACCGCTTTAAGTAATTGAAAATAAAATCGGAATTATCACGCGATAATCGTTGCGAATTTTTCAAAATGGGAATATAATGCTTTCTCGTTTGAGGAACTGATGATGACGGCGGCAATCGTATTATCCGTAATAGCGGCGGCGGGAACGATACTTTCAATCGTATTTCTGCCCGAAGTAAAAATCAAAGGAAAGCGCATTCCCGTATTTTTTGTGGTGCCGGTAATTTCGGCGATACTTATCGTCGCGCTTAACGTGTTGACTTTCAGGGAAGCCTGGGACGGATTGACGGGCGATATGGCGTCGATGTTTCACGGACGAAACTCCGTCAACCCCGTAAAAATCCTATTGCTGTTTTTCGGAATGACGACGGTGTCGGTATTTCTGGACGAAGCGGGAGTGTTCAGCTTTCTTGCGACAAAGTCGATGAAACTTGCGGGACACAGTCGGACGAAGCTGTTTTTCATTCTTTACGGCGTGGTGTCGATTTTGACCGTGTTTACGTCAAACGACATCATTATCCTTACGTTTACGCCGTTTATCTGTTACTTTTGCAAAAACGCCGACATAGATCCCGTGCCGTATCTTGTGACGGAATTTGTTGCGGCAAACACGTTTTCAATGTTTTTCATAATCGGCAATCCGACGAACATATACCTTGCGGAATCATTTCACATGACCTTTTCCGGTTATCTGAAAGTAATGGCGTTGCCGACGATATTCGGCGGGCTTTGCGCCCTTCTCGTGCTGTACTTATTGTTCAAAAAACAGTTTAAGGAAGAAATCCCCGTGAGCGAAGTCGAGACCGCAAAAATCGAAAAACCGTACCTTGCGATATTCGGCGCGGTGCTTTTAATAATATGTCTTGTATTCCTTATTATCGCGGATTACGTCGGAATCGAAATGTGGGCGGTTGCGACGTGCGCGTTTCTTCTCCTTGTTGTCGGCGCGCTTGTTATCGCCGCCGTGAAAAAGGAAAAACCGACGGAACTCACAAATGTTTTCAAACGTCTGCCCTACGAACTAATCCCCTTTGTCATATCTATGTTTATCGTCGTTTTGTCGCTGAAAAAAACGGGCGTATCGCAAAAAATCGCCGACGTTTTCGGCGCGGCGGGAGAAAGGTACGACATATTGACTTACGGCGTGTCGTCGACGCTCGTTGCAAACCTTATCAACAATATTCCGATGAGCGTTTTGTACTCGGCAATCACCGAAACCGCGTCGCCTTTTGCGGTGTATGCGTCGGTAATCGGCAGCAACATCGGCGCGTTTCTGACGCCCGTCGGCGCGCTTGCGGGCATAATGTTCACGGGGCTTTTGAAAAACCTTGACGTAAAGTTTTCGTTCCTTGACTTTTTGAAATACGGCGTTGTCGTCGCAATTCCTACGCTTTTCGCAACCCTTGCGGGACTGTACGTCGTTTACTTTTTACAATAATATCGGCGCAAAAAAACGGCGTCGAACCTCGATGCCGTTTCGTTTATTTGAAAAAATTTTTTTAAAACTTGACGCAACTCAAAACGTCCATGACGAATGCGACAGTGCCGCCCGTTTCGACCTTTACCGGCGTTTTTACGGCAACGCCCGTGACGTCGGGAGAAGTCACGAAAGACGCCTCGATATGCTTTTTCGCGTGCTTTTCCAGAATTTCCAGGATGGTATCGACCTGCGCCCTTTCGACGCCGATAAGAAGCGTCACGCTTTTCTTTTTCAAAAATCCGCCCGTTGACGAAAGCATCGTCGTATAAAAGCCCCGGGCGGTAAGGTCGCGTACGGTTTCCGTGGCGTTTCCGCCGGACAACACGGCCATAATCATTTTGTCGCAAAGTATATTCATATCGCGTCTCCTTTTTTTATTATCGCACCGGAAAGCGTCATTGTCAATAGCAAAAACAACCGTTTTTGCCGGGTGATTCCGATAAAACGTCCAAAAAACGGCGATTTTAATAAAATATATTTACAATTTATATATTCAATGATATAATTAAATAACATTATTATTTTTTGTAAGGAGAAGTATGTTAACAGAACAACCTGACCCTGACAGTATTATATTGTCGGTCATTTTCATCATCATACTCGTGCTGTTTTCGGGCTATTTTTCGGCAACCGAAACTGCTTTTACTTCGGTAAACCGCACGAAACTCAAACTTAAAGCGCAGGACGGCAACAAAGCCGCCAAAAACGCGCTGTATCTTCTGGATAGATATGACAAAGTGATTTCGGCGATCCTCGTCGGCAACAACCTTGTCAATATCACGCTTTCGGTATTATTCAACAATCTTTTTGAAACAGTCATTCCAAACGCCGCGGTAAGCGGTATCGTTTCGGTCGCGGTATCAACTGTGATTGTTCTGACGTTCGGCGAAATGTCGCCCAAAATGATTGCGAAAGAAAACTCCGAAAAGATTTCGATGGCGTTCGGCTATCCGATGCGCGCGATAATGGTCATTCTGTACCCCATCACGATTTTGTTTGCGGGGCTGAAATTCCTTCTTCGCAAGATATTCAAGTCGAAAAACGACGACAAAATCACCGAGGAAGAACTCTTATCCATGGTCGAAGAAGCGCAGGAAGACGGCTCTCTTGACATGCAGGAGCGCGAACTTATTTCCAGCGCGATTGAGTTTGACGACGCGGAAGTCGAGGATATTTTCGTGCCGCGCGTGAACGTTATTGCGGTGCCCATCGACATGCCGATGGAAAAAATCAAGGCGCTTTTCCTGGAACATAATTTCTCGCGTATGCCCGTGTACAAAAACACAATCGACAGCATCGTGGGTATGATCCATAATATCGACTTCTTCACCGCCCTTGAAAAAGGTGAAAATTCGATAAAAAACTACATCACCCCCGTTACCATCGCGACGGAACATATGAAAATTTCGACGCTTCTGAAAAGCATGCAGCGCCAAAAAGTGCATATGGCTGTCGTTGTGGACGAATACGGCGGAACGCTGGGCATTGTTACCCTTGAAGATATTCTGGAAGAACTTGTCGGCGAAATCTGGGACGAACACGACGAGGTCGTGAACTACTTCACGAAAATCGACGACACGACTTATATCGTCGACGGCCGTGCGGAACTCGATAAATTCTTTGAAACTTTCGGGCTCGATAAGGATGAGGCTGCAGACTTCGACTCCCAGACAGTCAGTGGCTGGATTATCGCGGAAATCGGCGAAATCCCCAAAAAGGCGCAAACCTTCAATTACAAAAACCTGACGATCATCGTAAACAGGCTTACGCAGCGCAAAATTCTGGACGTCAAAGTCATCGTAAACCCCGTTGAAGAAAACGATGATGACGCAGAAAAACCCTCGCTATTTGAAAAGGTGAGCGAAAGAATCGCCGAAAAACAGGAAAACAAACAGGACGACAACGAATAACCGCGTCAAAACCAAAAGGCTGACAACCCGTCAGCCTTTTTTTTGCGTATTTAGCGCGGAACAAAAAAACACGCGCCGCTTCGGGCGCGTATTTTTTATATAAAACAAATCGGAAGGAGAGCAAATTAAAATTTCAAAAACAAGCCGTGCTTTTCAAAGTCCGAAACATTCACTTCTTTCACGTCGTAGCCGTCGTTTTTGATTGCGGATACTATTTTGTCGACGTCGGTGTTGTCGTCGCAGATTATTTCGGTCAAACCCGATCGCGCGACGATCGTACTTTTTCACGTCAGCCACTTTTCTTACGGCGTCGTTCTCGTGCGACTCGCACATACCGTCAACGTGCAAAGATACTTTTTTTCATATTAAGCCTGCTTTCTTTTTTCTGCCCTTATTGTAAACTAAATTATCCCACTTGTCAACATAACATGAATAAAATTTCACATTTTGTTTATTTGTGTCGTTTAGACAGTCTTTTTGACAGTATATATATTTTCTTTTTCAACATATAAAAATAATAACGTCTTCCGCCCTTTTTTTCGTTTTACAGAAATGCGGTTTTTATTGTATAATGGTGAAAAGCATCAGGAGATCCTATTATGAAAATTTCAAACGATATAAAATACGTCGGCGTGAACGATAAAAACCTTGACTTGTTTGAGGGGCAATACGTCGTGGAAAACGGCATGGCATACAACTCTTACGTCATTATCGACGAAAAAGTCGCTGTGATGGATTCCGTCGATAGATCCTTCGGCGCCGAGTGGCTTGAAAACATCGCGGTCGCTTTGAACGGTCGCACGCCCGATTACCTTGTCGTGCAACACATGGAGCCCGACCATTCGTCAAATATTATGGCGTTTTCGGAAAAATACAAGGACGTGAAAATCGTGTCGTCCCTTCGCGCGTTCCAGATGATGAAAAACTATTTCGGCACGGATTTTCAGGACAGACAAGTCGTGGTGAAAGAAGGCGACGTTTTGCCGCTCGGAAAACACAACCTGTCGTTTATCGCCGCTCCCATGGTACATTGGCCCGAAGTCATCATGACTTACGACGACTTTGACAAAGTTTTGTTCTCGGCAGACGCTTTCGGAAAGTTCGGCGCACTCGACACCGACGAAGACTGGGCATGCGAGGCAAGAAGATATTATTTCGGCATTGTCGGAAAATACGGCGCGCAGGTGCAATCGGTTCTGAAAAAAGCGGCGGCGCTCGATATCAAAATCATTTGTCCGCTGCACGGTCCGTGGCTTTTTGAAAACATTCCGTATTATCTCAATCTTTACGATATTTGGTCGTCGTACGGCGTGGAAAGCGACGGCGTTGTCATCGCGTATACGTCGGTTTACGGCCACACCGAAAAAGCGGTGAATCTGCTCAAAGCGGAACTTGAAAACAAGGGTGTGAAAGTGCCCGTTTTCGACCTTGCAAGATGCGATATGGCGGAAGCGGTCGAGGACGCGTTCAGATACGGAAAGCTCGTGCTTGCGACAACGACTTACAACGGCGATATTTTCCCGTTTATGAAAACGTTTATCGAACACCTTGTCGAAAGAAACTTCCAGAACCGCACCGTCGGATTTATCGAAAACGGCTCATGGGCGCCGCAGGCTTCGCGTATTATGCGCGGCATGCTGGAACAGCAAAAAAATCTTACGTTTCTTGACGCCGACGTCAAAATTTATTCGGCGGTAAGCGACAAAAACGTCGCTGAAATTCAGGCTCTTGCAAACGCATTGTTGCAATAATACACGGCGGAAATCATGGAAAAGGTAATAATTGCGTCCAACAATATGAACAAAATCCGCGAATTTTCGGAGATGCTCGGGAAAGACGTTCAGGTGCTGTCGCTTCACGACGTCGGCTTCGATTCGGAAATCGACGAAAACGGCGAAACCTTTTTCGACAACGCGCTTATCAAGGCAAAAACGATAAGTCTGTTCCTTCGCGAAAAAGGAATATCCGCGCCCGTATACGCCGACGACAGCGGACTGTCGGTAAACGTCCTTAACGGCGCGCCCGGCGTGCACAGCGCAAGGTATGCAGGCATTCACGGCGACGATAAGAAAAACCGCGATTTACTTTTGAAAAACCTTGAAAATATTACCGACCGAAGCGCGTATTTTATCTCGGTCATCGCCTGCTATTACCCCGACGACACTTACGTTTTCGGCGTCGGCAAAACCTATGGCAGAATCTTGCGGCGCGAAGAAGGAAGCGGCGGATTCGGCTATGACTGCATATTTTATTCGGACGATCTGAAAAAGTCTTTCGGACTTGCGACGGCGGAAGAAAAAAACGCCGTGTCGCACCGCTACCGCGCGCTGAAAGACGTGATGACAAAAATCAAATAAGCGGGAAGCTATTAAAACGCCGCGGCAGATGCCACGGCTTTATTTTTGCAAAAAATTGGGTTTTATTGAACGAAAATCACCGCTTAAAGTATGTTTTTTATCTCGTCAAGACTTTCAACGTAATAATCCCAAATTTTGTTTTCGGGAATATCCGCGCGGTCGTGATTGAACCATACGGTCTTTATCCCCGCATTCCGTCCGCCTGCAATATCGGCGGTAAGCGAATCGCCGATAAGCACGATTTCGTCCTTTTTCGCATTCGCGTTTTCAATGCAATAATCAAAGTATTCTTTCGACGGTTTCATCGCCCCGACCGCCTCGGAAATAAACAATCCCGAAAAATACTTTTTCATATCGGCTTTTTCAAGGCGGAAATCCTGTTGTTTGAACGGGCCGTTGCTCGTTGCAAAAAGTTTATACTTTCCGCAAAGATATGTCAAAAGTTCGTGCGCGCCCGACACGGGTTCTGCCGACACCGCAAGGAAGTCGTGAAAGATATCTTCAAACTCGGGCCCGTCGATGCCCTTTATCCCGAACGCGTCGAAAACCAGATTCCACCTGATTTTTTTCAAGCCGTCTTTTGTGAGCGTGCCGTCCTCGATTCTTCGCCATAGATTGTCGTTGATTTTTTTGAAGCACTCAAACAATCCGTTTTCGTAGTGTTTCCCGTATTTTTCAAGCCCTTTCGACATGGCGTACGTCGCGCACACGTCGAAGTCCAGAAGGGTGTTGTCGATGTCGATAAAAACCGTAGTTATCATATTTACCTCTAATATATCGCGCCGCTTTCGTTTCCTGTCCCACACGCACAATTAACGAGCAATAATCACACGATTTTGTCATTGCGAGCGCAGCGTGGCAATCTCCCGGAAGGGACACCTTAAAAAAATATTATCAAATTTCCGCGCGATATGCAATCGTAAAACCTCATAAAAAGTTGTAGATTTTTACTATACCCGTATGATATAATATAAGTAATTAAGATTCGGAGGCAATTATGAAAACTTTACTCAAAAACGGTACTATCGTTGACGGCAGCGGCGGCAAGCCGTACGTGTCGGACGTTCTTATCGAAAACGACAAAATCACGAAAATCGCAAAAGACATCGACGCCGCGGACGCCGAAGTTATCGACTGCACGGGCTTGACTGTTGCTCCGGGCTTCATCGACGCGCACAGCCACAACGATTTCTTTTACGACTACGACGACGCGGAAAGGTTTTACGAGCCGTTTATCCGTCAGGGAATCACCACCCAGATCACGGGCAACTGCGGATTTTCGCCGTTCGGCGTCGACAAGAACACAAAATATAAGGACAAAGTCGGCGGCGGTTTATTCCACGCCAAAAACCCCGGCAGTTTCAAAGACTTTGTTAAAAATGCCGAAGGCAAACTTTACGTCAATATCGTCCCTCTTATCGGACACGGCACGACACGCATAAGTATTTCGGGCTTTGACGCGAAACCGCTCACGAAAGAACAAATCGACGAAGAAATGAAACTCGTCGACGAGGCAATGGAAAACGGCGCGTTCGGCGGAAGTTTCGGCTTTATGTACGAACCCGGCATGTACAGCAAAACGGACGAACTCGTCGCGTTTGCAAAGGAACTGCAAAAGTACGACGGTATCCTGACCATTCACCCGCGCGCGGAATCGAAAGTCGCGATGGGTTATCCCCTTATCTCGAAACCGCATATCGAAATCGCGCTGGACGAAATCATCGACATTATGGAAAAGTCGAAAGTCAGGACGGAATACAGCCATCTTATTTTCGTCGGTCGTTCGTCGTGGCCGAGCGTTGAACCTATGCTCAAAAAACTGCACGACTACAACGAAAAAGGATATAAAATCGCCTACGACAACTACGCTTTCACTTACGGCGCGTCGGTCATCACAATCGTTATGCCCGCCTGGTATCTCGCAATGAGCAAGGAAGACCGAAAGAAACCTTTCAACCGTTTCAAACTGCGTGTGCTCGTGGAAATGTCCAAAAAACTTCTGGGGCTGGATTTCAGCGACTTCACGGTCGCGTACATTTCGGACGACCATAAGGAATACGAAAACCGTACGATTGCGGAAATTGCTAAATCGGAAGGAATATCCGACTTTGACTGCTACTTAAAACTCGTCGATTTGTCGAACGCGCAAGGCAGACTTTACATCGACAAATACTACAACGACGCCATCATCGACAGACTGATGAAAGACGACCTGTCCATCTTTATGACGGACGCGTGGGTTGAAGAAGCCGGCACGCAAAACGGCGCGACGTATCAGTGCTTCCCGTACTTTTTGGTGCGCGCGAAGAATAACGATATCCCCGTTGAAAACGTCGTAAGAAAGATGACGGGCGCGACTGCGGAACGCTTCAAAATCAAAGACCGCGGGTTTTTGAAAGAAGGTTATTTCGCCGACGTTACCGTTTTCGATTTCGACAACGTGGAAGTAAATCCGAAAGTCCCCGACTTCACTCCCAAAGGCATAAATTACGTCTTCGTCGGTGGCGAAAAGGTTGTGTCAAACGGCGAATATATCTCGAAAACCGCCGGCAAAGTCATACTCAAAAAATAAGGTAGGACAACTATGTGCATCGCAAAAACCGCGTTTAACGCCATTTTCAGACCAAGTAAACATTCGTTTACGCCAAAAACGCCGTTTGCGGAAAAGGTAATGGGGCCCAATTTCAAGCATTTGTACGACACCAGCTCAGCTGCAAGCAGGCTTGTCAAAACGTGGGACAAGGAAATTATCCCCGTTAACACTTTCGACTCTCTTACGCTTGAAGGCTGGTTTTATACCGCGGGCGAAAACGCGCGCGATACCGCCATTCTCGTGCACGGCTATAACAGCAGTCCCATGGGCGATATGTCGGCAATAATGCAGTTTTATTTAAGGCGCGGCATCAACGTTCTTCTGACAAACAACCGCGGCGGCAAAACGAGCGTCGGCAATAACATCACTTTCGGACTTTACGAAAGGCTCGACACCGCCCTGTGGGTTGACAAACTCAACGAGCGTTTCCCCGACGGCAGCATTATTTTGCACGGTATTTCTTTGGGCGGCGCAACCGTTTGTCTTATGTCCGAACTTGACCTTAAAAACGTGAAATGCGTCGTGTCGGATTGCGCCTACACCTCGATCCGCGCGGAATTTGCTCATAGTTCGAAACTCACCATGCGCTTCACGCCGAAAGCCACGCTGGAACGCGTTTATAAACTTTTTGCAAAAGAATTCGGCAATACCGTCGACGACTTCACGCCTCTCAAAGCGGTGCAACACGCAAAATATCCGATACTGTTTATTCACGGCAAGGAAGACCGTTTTATCCCTGTGCGAATGGCGCACGAACTTTACAACGCCTGCTCCTCGGACAAACGCCTGTTCCTTGTGGACGGCGCGGGACACGGCGCGTCGTATGCAAACGCCCCGAAAGAGTACGAATCCGCCGTGATGGACTTTGTAAACGCCAACAAATAAAACTCAACCGAATAACAAAAAAGCCACGGGATTCCGTGGCTTTCTTTTTGTAGTTTTTATAATCGTTATTCGAGTTCGGTTGCGCCGGTGTAAAGCTGATAATACGTGCCGTGCATTGCGATAAGTTCGTCGTGGGTTCCTCGCTCGATAATTCTGCCGTGATCGAGGACGATGACGCTGTCGGCGTTTCTGATTGTCGAAAGCCTGTGCGCGATAACGAAAACCGTCCTGCCTTTCATAAGGTTATCCATACCTGCCTGAACGATCGCTTCGGTGCGGGTATCGATTGACGACGTCGCTTCGTCCAGAATCATGACGGGCGGATCTGCGACGGCGGCGCGCGCGATACTTAAAAGCTGGCGTTGTCCCTGCGACAGATTTGCGCCGTTTCCCGTGATTACGGTATTATACCCTTCGGGAAGTCGTGTGATGAAGTCGTCGGCGTTTGCAAGTTTTGCTGCGGCGATACATTCTTCGTCGGTGGCGTCGAGGCGGCCGTAACGGATATTATCCATGACACTTCCCGTGAACAGGTTGGTGTCCTGCAAAACCATACCCAAAGACCTTCTCAGATCCTTTTTGTTGATTTTATTGATATTTATCCCGTCGTAGCGGACTTTGCCGTCCTGAATGTCGTAAAACCTGTTGATAAGGTTGGTGATTGTCGTTTTGCCCGCGCCCGTTGCGCCGACGAAAGCGAATTTCTGACCGGGTTTTGCGCGAAGGGATACGCCGTGCAGCACGGGTTTGTCGGGGACGTAACCGAAATCGACGTCGTCAAGTTCGATATCCCCTTTGAGTTCCACGTAAGTGGTGGTATCGGTTTCTTTGTGGTAATGTTTCCACGCCCAGAGCCCCGTGCGTTTTTCGCTTTCGGCGATATTGCCGTTTTCGTCCTTCGTGGCGTTGACAAGCATGACGTAGCCGTTGTCGGTTTCTTGTTGTTCGTCAATCATATCGAACACGCGCGACGCGCCCGCAAGCCCCATTGTAACCATCGAGATTTGTCCCGCGATGTTGCCGATATTGTTGGAGAGCTGGCGCGAAAGCGACAGGAAGGAAACGAGAACGCCGACCGTCAGCGGATTGAACCCGGTTATGCCGACGTTTTTGAACCCGGTATTGAGTTCCGAAATGACCAGAAGTCCGCCGATAAACGCCAGCAATACGTACAGGAGATTGCCCATGTTGCCGAGAATCGGCATAAGGATATTGCCGTAAGTATGCGCCTTCCTGCTGTCGTCGTTGAGTTTATCGTTGAGTTTGTCAAAGCCTTGTTTTGCGGCGTCTTCGTGGTTGAACACTTTCACGACTTTCTGACCGTTTATCATTTCTTCGATATAGCCTTCTTCGTCGGCGACGGCGACCTGTTGCGCGACCATATATTTGCCGCTTGCTCCGCCGATTTTCACGACGACGAAAAGCATAAGCAGTATCACCGCAACGACGATAAGCGTCAGATATACGCTGTACGTCAGCATTACGATGAACACCGCGACCAGCGTGAACGCCGACTGGAACAATACGGGCAGACTGTTGCCGATAAGCTGGCGCACGGCGTCGGTATCGTTGGTATAGGTACTCATTATCGTACCGTGCTTGTGCGTATCGAAATATTTAATGGGCAGGGATTCCATATTGTTGAACATATCTTTTCTGAAATGATACAACGTTCCCTGCGTAATGATTGCGTTAAGCTGGTTGTTTACGACAGATCCGATAACGCCCAATACGAAAAACAAAACCATCGTCGCGCCCATTCTGACAAGCAGGACGGAAGCCTCGCTCCACGGCATATTCTGCGAAAGCGCTGGCGTGATGACGTCGTCGATGAGTTTCTGCATATAGACGTTGCCGACAAGCATGCCTGCCGACACCATCAGAAGGGTGATGCACATTATGATAATCTGCCAGCCGTAATATTTGAAAAGGTATTTCAAAAGACGGGCAAACGTACCCTTTTTGGCGGATTGCATATTGCGTTGATTTTTCATTGCGGAAGCCTTTTTCATTGTGCGTCGCCTCCTTCTTCGTTGTCGGAGTGGCGGGTTTGCGACTCGTAAACGCTCCTGTATTCTTCACTCGTTTGCATAAGCTCCTCGTGCGTGCCGATTGCGGCGATACGTCCGCCTTCCATCACGATGATTTTGTCTGCGTCCTCAACGGAAGCCACGCGCTGAGCGATGATGATTTTGGTCGTGTCGGGGATTTCTTCCCTGAACGCTTTCCTGATAAGCGCGTCGGTCTTTGTATCGACTGCCGACGTACTGTCGTCAAGAATAAGGATTTTCGGTTTTTTGATGAGTGCGCGCGCGATACAAAGTCTTTGTTTCTGTCCGCCCGAAACGTTCGTGCCGCCCTGCTCGATATGCGTGTCGTAGCCGTCGGGGAACGACTCGATAAATTCGTCGGCGCAGGCAAGACGACATACGCGTTTGATTTCTGCGTCCGACGCTGCGTCGTTGCCCCAACGGATGTTTTCTTTTATCGTGCCGGAAAACAACACGTTCTTTTGCAGCACCATGGATACCGAATCGCGAAGCGCGACCAGGTCATAATCTCTGACGTCTTTGTCGCCGACAAGAAGCCTGCCTTCGCTCACGTCGTACAAGCGCGGTATAAGTTGCACAAGGCTGCTTTTGCTGGAACCCGTGCCGCCGAGAATACCCACCGTTTCGCCTGATTTGATTGAAAGATTTATGTTTTCAAGCGCGTATTTTTCAGCCTTTTCGCTGTATTTGAACGAAACGTTTTCAAAGGTTATATCGCCGTTTTCAACAGTTGTAATGCCGTTTTCGGGGCTTTTAAGCGACGATTCCGTTACAAGAACTTCTTTGATACGGTTTGCGCTTTCAACCGACATCGTCAGCATGACAATCACCATCGAAAGCATCATCATCGACATCAACGCCATTATCGCATAGTTGATAAGCGCAGACAAATTGCCGACCGTGAGTTCCTCTCCGTGCGACGTGATTATCGTCTTGGCACCCAAAAACATAATGACCGCGATGACCGTAAAAATGCACAGCATCATTATTGGCCAGGCAAGCGCCATGATACGCTCCGCCTTTGTGAAGTCGTTTCTGACCTCGGACGATACCTTTTCAAACTTTCCTTTTTCGTAGTCTTCCCTGACGAAAGATTTAACGACGCGGATCGCCTGCACGTTTTCCTGCACCGACTCGTTCATATCGTCGTATTTTCTGAAAATCTTTCTGAAAAACGGCATTACGAACTTCATCATAAGCGCAAGAGCAAGCATAAGTACGGGCATCGCCGCAAGGAAAATAAGCGCGATTCTCCAATTTATACGGAAGCTGAAAACGAATGCGAAAATCAGCATCAGCGGCGTTCTTATCGCAATGCGGATTATCATCTGATATGCGTTCTGGACGTTCGTAACGTCGGTCGTAAGCCTTGTGACAAGACTCGACGTCGAAAACCTGTCGATTTCCGCAAACGAGAAGTCCTGAATCTTATAATACATATCGTGGCGCAGATTCTTTGCGTATCCGCACGACGCCGTCGCCGCAAACTTGCCCGCGATAAAACCGCAAAGAAGCGAAGCAAGCGCCATCGCAAGCAGTATCAGTCCGTATTTGATAATGGGGTCCATGGATATCGACTTGCTGATTTCGTCGATAAGCACCGCCATTACAGTGGGAATAAGCGTTTCCAGCACGACCTCTCCGATGATGAAAATCGGCGTGAGAATCGAGGGAAGTTTATAATCCCTTATACTCTTTTTCAATACTTTTATTGTGTCCATCTATGCTCCTAAAAATTTTAATCGTTGTTGAGATTTCCTTTCAGTTTTTCAAGGATTGCGATAAGTGTTTCGATTTCTTCGTCCGAAAAATCTTTCCAGAATTCTTTCCCGGCGTCGATAGCGTCCCTGCGCGACGATTTCAGAAGCGCGCTGCCCTCGTCGGTAATATATACGCTTTTCATACGCTTGTCGTCGCTGTCGAACACGCAGGAAACAAGTCCCCTGCTTTCAAGCCCGGAAAGAAGCCCGACGACTGTCGGGTGCGAAACTTCCAGATACGTTTCGACGTCTTTTTGCGTCGATTTCCCGCCCGACTTGTCCAAAAACACCAACAATCTGTGTTGCGAACAGGTCACGCCGTACTTCTTGAACGTCCTGATTATTTTTTTGTCGGTTTTCTCACTGATTTGTTTGATAAGAAAGCCGGCGTATTGTCTTTTATCCATGAAAACTCCGTCGTAAAATGTAGTATGCTACATATATACAACAAAGAAAAAAAATTGTCAATAAATTTTAACTAAAATTCCGTAGGAAGTTACACTTTTTATAAAATTCGTTTGCAACTTTTTATAGTGATTATTTTTATAATAGTTATAGCGATAATTTAATACCTATTTTCCCTTTTTCGGCAAACCTTTTCTCTTTACCTTTTCAAAAGGATTTTTGTTTTTTCGACGGAAAAAACATATCAGAACGTACAGCGCCGACAACACGACGACCGCGCCGATAAGTACGCCGTACATTGCGCCGACGCTTACTTTGTCGCCAAAAAAATATAAGTTGCAATCAACGCCGTCCTTAACCCCGTTTATTACTTCTTTCGGGAAGCCTTGTTTTGCCATCTCGCCGTAAACGCCGTTTAACGAATGATTTCTTAAAAGTGAAGTGCCGTATGTGCCGGGAAGCAGCATAATAAAGTTTTGCAGACCTTTCCCGAAACTCGATATCGGCATATACGCGCCGCAAATAAAACCGTAGCCCGCCGATACTATTGTACCGATGCCCGCAGCCTGCCCCTGCGTCCTTAAAAGCGCATTCACGACGCTTGACAACGCCGTGCCGAAAGCCGTCAGCAGGAATACGTCGACGATAATTAAAACGACGTCCGAAAAACTCATATACCAGCCGCTCGCCGCAACGTAAATAAGCCCGGCGGTAGTCGCCGCATACGTTACGATAAGCGTCGTGAAAAAGGTTCCCGAAACGTACGACGCAGCGATTATTGAACGCTTTGCGGGCGACACAAGCAAGTCTTTTCTCGCCCCGGTGATGCGGTCGTTTACCATAAGCGTATTGCTGCAAAACGCAACCGTCACGCAACAAACCGCAAGAAGCGACGATACGAGTTCCCCCGCAACCATTCCGCTTATCAGTTTTTCGGGGACGGAAACGCCGTCCGGCAACGCCGCAACAAACGAGTTCCTGTAAACTTTTGCCAGAAACGTGACGTACAAGACAAGAAGTATCACGGGCGTGATAAGCGACGTGAAAAACATTCCCTTGTCCTTAAAAAACACCTTTATATTTCGTTTCGTCAACGCAAGAAAAGTTTTCATAACGCGCCTCCTTCGGGCTTTTTGCCCGTGACGGACAAAAACACGTCGTCCATTTTGCCCTTTGTTATTTCAAAATCTGTGAACAGCGCGGGGTTTTTAATAATTAAATCCCGTGCTTCTGCCGTGTCTTTCACGGACACTTTGAACGCGTCCCTGATTTTTTCGTACGGAAGACCCAAAGCCTTGACTTTTTCTTCTTCGGCGTTATAAATCGTAACGAAGTCACCGGTGTACTCGTTTTTGAGCGAAAGCGGCGTTCCTTCCGCCGCGATTTTACCTTTGTCGAGTATCACGACGTAGTCGGCGTCCGCCGCCTCTTCCATATAATGCGTCGTGAGAAACACCGTCATATTCCGACTTTTACGAAGGTTTGTTACGACGTTCCAAAGGAGTTTGCGCGCTTCGGGATCGAGCCCCGTCGTCGGTTCGTCCAGAATTAAGATTTTCGGATTGTGAATAAGTGCGCGCGCCACGTCGACTCTTCTTTTCTGTCCGCCCGAAAGTTTTTCAAACGTTCTCGGCAACAGATCTTTGAAGTCCAGCATTTCGGAAAGCGCGGCGATTCTTTCTTTTGCCGCTTTTCCCGTGATACCGTATAAACTCGCGCGGGACGTAAGGTTGTCTTTGACCGAAAGTTTCGCGTCAAGCGCGGACGTCTGATATACGACGCCGATTTCTTTCGTGATGCTTTTCATATCGTGATCGACGTTCATACCGTCGATTATCACCTCGCCGCCGTCTTTTGAAAGGGTGCCGCACATTATGGATATCGTCGTTGATTTTCCCGCGCCGTTCACGCCGAGAAACGCAAACAACTCCCCCTCCTTCACGACAAGCGACAAGTCGTCGACGGCGTGCACGTCCTGAAACGATTTGTCAAGGTTTTTGATTTCGATAATATTTTTCATTCTTTTTTATACAACCTGCCCTACGTTTTTACGGTAAGTCTTGTAAAAGGGGAAACCCTTTGCGGACTTTCCCAAATTATCTTTTAACGGCGGAATTTACTTTTGATCGCGGTCGAAAGCCTCGATTGCGGCAAGCGCGATGTCAAGTCCCAGCGCAAACGTTTCGGGTATCATCTGGTCGGGAGTGTCGCGACGATTGTGATAATACGGCGCGTATTTCGGGTTTTGTCCGGCAACCGCCGCCGCCTTGAATCCGCCCCTTGAAAACGCCGCCGCGTCGGACGCGCCGAAAGGCACTACGCCGTGAGGCAACGGGTGATTTACGTCGGGATCGTTGCACGCTTCGTCCAGAAGCGCAACGACTTCGGGGCTGTTTTTCACCATGCCCGTCATGTCGCGGTGATAAATCGTCATATAGTCATAGTCGCGCATCGTGTCGAAAGCGATAATGTACGTTTCGACGTCCTTGTTTTCGCCTTTATGGCGTTTCGTGAATGCGGTTGCGCCGCGAAGCCCGGCTTCTTCACTGCCCGTAAGCAATGCACAGACTTCGGTGTTTTCATATCTGATTCCGCTTTCTTTCAGACATTTGAGCGCGGACACTGCGACGAATACGCCCGTAAGGTTGTCGTTTGCGCCGGGGGACAGCACCTTAAAGTTGCAAACGAAGAAAAGTCCGATGTACGCAACGACGGTGCATGCGGCGAAAATCACACTCCAAAGCGGGGTAACGCCTTTTGCGATATTGATTGAAAAAATGACGATCGACGCGAGCGCGCACAGCAAATCGACTGCAAGTACGCCGACCATGACTTCCTGTCTTATCTTCATAAGCGTCCATTCGTACGCGCTGTCGGTGTGGCCGTTGATGATGATACGGCGTTTTACGTCCCCCGTCGGTTTATACTTCGCATATACGTTGCACGACGTCGTTTCCGGCAAAAATTTGTCGATGAACGGCACGTAGAACAAGAATTCCAGCACGACGATGACAATGGACAAAACCGCAAGTACCAGCGAAATTATCCTTACCGCAAGCGTCAGCGCGGGATTGCCGACAAGCGTCAGCAGCTGCAAAAGCGCGCCGATAATCAAAAATACGCCGATGATTTTCGTGAACCCGACAAGCGCGTGTCGCGACACTTTGAAATCTTCGATTGCGCTTTCGTCCGCCCAGCCGTTGGTGTCGATCTGGTTTTTGATCCATTCCTGGGCTTCCCGTTCTTTCGGCATGCCCGATTCGCGCGGGCCGATGTTGGTGCAGATGTCCGTGATTGCGTTCATACTGTAATCGACGGCGTTTTTCCTTACCTCTTTCGATACTTTCATGACAATTCTCCTTTTTTCGGACAGTTTTGTCCGTTATCCATTTTTATTCGTTAATAAGCGACAGCACGTCGCTTGCAACCTGATTTAATCCCGTGTTTTCTTTCAGGACGTTCAGCCCTTTGAGTGCGCGAATGGCCGCGTCGATATCGTCGGGGAAAATACTGTCCGAAAACACTTTTATGTCCTTGATTACGCCGCCCGACAGTGTGAAACTCACGTCGGCGTATCCCCAGGAAAACCTTTTATACTTATGACTTTGAAGTTTCACGTCCTTTCCGAACAGCCATAAATCGTCGGAATATTTTTTGTAAAATTCGTCGGTTTTCTTTTCGTCCACGGCGGAATTTTCCAAAATCCGCCCGTATTTCTCGGCCAAAACGTCTTTTATCGCCTGCTTTACGGCTTCGACGTCGATACTTTCGTCAAGGTCGTGAAGATTTACAACGCGCGACTTCACGCTCGCAACGCCCTTGCCTTCCAGCTTGTCGGGTTTCACGTTCAGAAAGTCGCTCATTTTCGACGTGTCGGCGGATATTAAAATCGTGCCGTGATGCAACGCCGCCGTCTGTGTTTTGAGATATGCGTTGCCCGAAAACTTTCGCCCGTCGATGATAATGTCGTTTCGTCCGTTGATTTCCGCAAAAAGCCCGAGTTTTTTCACCGCGCGGATAATAATATCGTTGTTCTCGTTCACGTCGTAATCCGAAAGACTTGTTATGAACGAGAAATTGAGATTACCTTTGTCGTGGAAAACCGCGCCGCCGCCCGTCGGACGCCGTGCAAGGAAACCGCCTGCGTCGTGGAGTTTTTTAATATTCACGTCAAGGTATGCGTTCTGGTGTCTTCCGATGACGACCGTGTTGTCGTTGCGCCAAAGATAAACGATAAGTTCGCCGTCTTTCGCCGCGTCCATAAGCGCGCTCTCGAGAGCAAGATTGTAATGCGGATTAAACCCGCTTGTTTCAATATATCTTACTTTATCGTACGTTTTTGCCATATAAACAAGTTGTCTTGCGGTATTATTTAATTTCAAACAAACCTTCGCGCACTACTTCGCAAACGGTCGGATGCGGGAAAACAAGTTTTTTCGCGCGGTCGATATCCACCTTTATATCAATAAGATTCGACACTGCCACGATATACTCGGACGCATAATTTCCGACGACGCTCGCGCCGATAAGCACGTTGTTATCTTTGTCGTATACAAGTTTCAGAATACCGGTATAGTCGGTGTTTTCCGCGATATATCTGCCCGAATACATTAAGGACAGCTGCACCTCGTCGGCGTTTATTCCCTTTTCGATCGCCGCCGAAAGCGTGTATCCCGCCGAAGCGACTTCGGGAGTCGTGTATATAACAGACGGTATGGAGTCGTAATTCATTTCGTCGGGAACGTTAAGCATATTGTTTACGGCGACTTCGCCTTCTCTGTACGCCGTGTGTGCAAGCATCGACTTTCCGTTGACGTCGCCCGCGGCATAGACGTTTTCGACGTTGGTTTTAAGGCGGCTGTCGGTAACGATTGCGCCGCGCTCGGTTTCAACGCCGATGTTTTCAAGCCCGAATCCCGTTACGTTTGCGCGACGACCGACCGACAACAAAATTTTGTCGGCAAGTATTTCTTCTTCGCCGTTTTCGCTTTCGACGACAACGCCGTTTTCGGTAATTTCTTTGACCTTTGAAGAAAGACGGAATTTTACGCCCTTCTTTTCAAGTGCTTTTTGCAAAACCGCGCTTACTTTTTCGTCGGTTGCGCCCGCGATCTTCCCGAGCATTTCGACAACGACGACGTCGCTCCCGACCGACGAATAATAATCCGCCATTTCAAGTCCGATTACGCCGCCGCCCATAATAAGCAGTGTTTTCGGGATTTCGACAAGGTTCAGCGCCTCGCGGTTGGTTATCGCAAGCCCGCTTTCAATCGCTTTGTCGACGCCCGGGATTTTCGGGATAAACGCGCTGCTTCCCGTTGCGATAAGTAAAAATTTTGAGTTATATCCGACGTTTTCGGATTGTACGACGACGCCGTTCTCGTCGCGGCAAAGTATCTTCGCCTCCGCCTTTACGACGGTAACTCCCGCGCCTTTCAATTTCGCGCGTACTCCCGTTACAAGACGTTTCACGACCTTGTTTTTTCTGTCGACAACGGCTTCTTGCGATACTTCGCCGTTGCCCGAAAACTTCACGCCGTAATTTTCGCCGTGCTTAAAATAATTCAGTACTTTCGCGCTGTTCAATAATGTTTTACTGGGAACGCAGCCTTCGTTCAGGCAAACTCCGCCGAGTTCGTTTTTCTCAAACAATACGACGGACAATCCTTTTGACGCGGCGTATGCCGCGGCGTTGTATCCGGCAGGACCGCCGCCGAGTACCGTCAAATCAAAATTTTCCATAAACCCTCATATTTTTCGTAATATATCCATTGTACGGGATAAGCGACGAAAAGTCAATTTATTGACTTTACGAAAAAAATTCATTTACTGTCATATTGACTGTCATTTTGACTTTTGTTGAAAATTTTGCGCTTGACAACCGCCTTTTTTGGATATATCCTTATATTTATGAAAACAGCAGCGATAATACTGAACACTCCCGACGAAATCGGGCAAATTACAGAGTCCGACGTTATTTGCGCCGATAACGGATTAAGCCGTATTCACGTTACCCCCGTTGCGGTCGTGGGCGACCTGGACAGCCTTGAAAACCGCAAGGACGGCTTGAACTACGTCGTCTTCCCGAAGGAAAAGGACGAGACCGACGGGCAACTTGCCCTCGACTACGCAAAAAGCGCAGGTTACGACGCCGTTACCATTTACGGCGCAACAGGCGGCGACATAGGTCAGATTCTCGGCAATATCGGGCTTTTGAAATATGCAAAGGACATAAAAATCGACGCCCGTATTTCGGGCGTCGGATTCGATATTAAACTTGTCGAAGGAAAGGTTTCCGACACGGCTTTTGAAAGCCAAAAAATTTCGCTGTTTCCGTTTTTCGGGGACGCGCTGGTCACAGAAAGCCGCGGGCTTTATTATCCGCTTGAAAACCTTCTTCTTTCCGCAGGCACAAACCGCGGGCTTTCCAACATTGCGACGGCAAACGAAATCTCGTTCACTGTCGAAAGCGGAATCTTACTTATGATTAAATATTATTAAGCGGCTTTGCCGTCCGCATTATCGGCGGACGTGTCGCCACTTTCGGTTTCGTCGGCGGATTCTTCCGTCGATTTTTCGTTTACAAGGCGTACGAAACTCTTACTGCTGAACAGCAACAGCGCAACGACGATAACGATTGCGACGTCTGCGAACGTAAACGTGTTGTACAAGAAGCCCCACGCTGCCGCAGAATAGCCCGAGGGAGCGTAAGACGCGAATGCGAAAATGCCCGAGAACACGTGCGAGAAATATCTCAGCGTACCCGCAAGGATTGCGCCGACCGTAAATGAGGCAGCGGGCTTTTTGATGATGTTGAGTTCATTGAAAATTCCCGCAAGTCCCGTCATTGCAAAAGCGATCGGGTAATCCAGGAAGAACTGCGCGGGGTGGATAATCCACGGATCCTGAATCGCCTGCAACACGCCGTAAATCGCACCAACGATAATACCTTTTCTTATGCCGAACATATACGAAAACAGCATAAGCGGAAGCATCGACGCAAGGGTTACCGAGCCGCCCTGTGGCAACGCAAAAAACTTTACGTAAGAAAGTGCGAAAGAAAGCGCGACGGAAATTGCGGCATACGCCATCTCACGCGTGGTGAACGGACCGTTGCGTTTCGAGAAAACGGTTGCGGCGACGACAAGGATAAGAACAAGCACGATTGCGCTGATATAAAGCCCTGCCTGCGATACGCCTTCGTAATCTCCGCCGACCTTTTTGAAGTGCACCGCCAAAAACGCAATACTCACAATCACGGGGATTAAAATCAAAAACAGCGCGATAAACTTAAACTTACGCATAAACTCGGGCTTTACCGTGTTTATTACGTAGCCCGCCGCGACCAGCGCGAACGCCACGATAACAATGCTCATTATCGGCCAAAAAACTTCTTTTACAAAGCTGCCGCCCTGAACGTCGTCGCTGATTTTTAAGGTAAGCATCGTAACTACGAAAGTCGTCGCTACGCCGAAAACGAAATACTTCACGCTTTTCATAAACGGTTGAAGTTTTTCGGGCTTCGCTTTCTTCAAAAAGATTGCGGCGATTACAACAAGCGCGACAAGCACGATTGCAAAGTAAAAAGCCGTAACACTGAGTTTCGACACGGTGTCGAGAGTGTTGAACGGCTCTTTCAGAATTGATGTGAATTTCATATTCGCTCCTTTGCCGGGAGGAACTTTTCTCGTTAGAATAAAAAATCCCAAAGCGATTACTTTGAGAACGAGTGGACTGGCTTCCTTTCGTGAGTTCTAACTCAATCAAGTTCAGAGGGTGTAATCTCAGGCGCGACGCGCCACCCCTAGCAATTAAATGTGATACCTAAATCTTACAATCAAATGAAAACACTGTCAAGGGTTTTGAAAACGATTTGCAAATATTCAAACATTATTGTATAATCGTTCAGAGGTGGATTATGAAAGTTGCAGTTATTACGGGCGCATCCCAAGGAATCGGGAATGCCATTGCAAAAAAATTCTCGGAAAACGGATACCGCGTATTCAATTTGTCCAGAACGCCGGCAGAAGGCATCGAAAGCATAAAAACCGACGTGTCCGACCGTGAAAACGTGTTTGACTCGATCGGCGAAGTCGTAAAACGCGCGGGGCGTATCGACGTCCTTGTCAACAACGCGGGATTCGGCATTTCGGGCGCGGTCGAGGATACCGCCGAAAGCGCGGTGCGAAAGATTTTTGACGTCAATTACTTCGGCACGCTGTTCGCTACGCAGGCGGTTATCCCCGTTATGCGCGAAAACGGCGGCGGCACGATAATCAATATGTCCAGCGCGGGCGCGCCTTTGTCGCTGCCTTTTCAGTCGTTTTATTCCTGCACGAAATCGGCGGTGTCGTCGCTTTCCGAGGCGCTTCGTATCGAACTTAAACCGTTCAACATAAAAGTTTCGACAATCCTTCCCGGCGACGTCAAGACGGAATTCACCGCTCGCCGCGAAAAGAACAAAAGCAACAGCGTTTATTACGGCGAAAGAATCGACAAATCGGTTGAAAAGATGGAGCGCGACGAACAAAACGGAATGTCACCGTCGGTCATCGCGAAAATCGCCCTGAAAATTGCAAAATCGAAAAATCCGCCCGTGTACGTCGTGGGCGGCGCGTCGTATAAACTGCTTGTGGGACTTTCAAAAATCTTGCCGAAACGTCTTGTCGTATGGGCAATCGGAAAACTTTACGGTTATGCATAAACAAAAACTGCAACGGGCGTTGCAGTTTTTTATTTGCTTTTTTCAAAATTTACTTTTCGCTTAGTCCTTCTTTTTCTTTTTGGCGTAGCTTCTCACCGCGTACGCGATGTTGGTCATATGGTCGGCGACACGCTCCGCATTGGACGAAAGACTCAGATAAATCGCGCCGACTTCGGGCGTACATTCGCCCTTGTTCATACGCTCGATATGGTGTTCGCCCATTTCTTCTTTTTGTTTGTCGACGCTTTCCTCGTACTCGTTCACCTTGTCGATATAATCAAGAGTGACTTCCTTATACGTCTTCATTACCTCGTCGTAAAGATTTGTAATCGTCGCTTTAAGCGTCTGGATTTCGGAAATTGCCTTCGGCGAGAACTTGAGTTTATCCGCCTCCATCTTTTCGGCGTATTCCGAGATATTTTCGGCGTAGTCGCCGATACGCTCGATATCGCTTACGGTGTGATACGACGTACTGATTAAGAGTTTGTCGTCTTCCGAAAGGTCAACCTGCGAAAGCTTCACAAGATATTTCGTGATTTCACGGTTAAGGAAGTTCAGACATTTTTCGTTTTTGGCGATTTCGTCGATGACGTCGGACACTTTGCCGACCATAACCGCGTCCATACATTTGTCGAAGTTTGATTTTGCGATTTCCGCCATATTTTCGATTTCGTTTTTAAGCTGCGCGACCGCAACCGGGGGCGTTCTCAACAAGCGTTCTTCCAAAAAATACAGGTGCGGCTCGTCGTTTTTGTCGTCCGTTTTCCTCTCGGGAACGATTTTTGAAACGAACTTCACAAGCAGGTTCATAAACGGCAACAGTACTATGGTGGTGGTTACGTTGAAGAAAGTGTGCAAAAGCGCAATTCTCATCGCAGGACTTTTAATCGGCATAAACATCTTCGTAAACACGCCGGAAATGCTCACAAGCCCGAATATCGTCACGCCGATCACGTTAAACATAAGGTGGATTACGGCGGTGCGACGCGCGTTCGTACTTGTGCCGACCGACGCGATAAGCGACGTAATACACGTTCCGATATTGCTTCCCAAAATTATGTACAGCCCTTGATCAAACGACAAAAGCCCCGCAACCGACATCGTAACGACGATACCGCTGACCGCCGACGACGACTGGATAAGCGCGGTGAACAAAATACCGAACAACAACAGCAACGCAGGGTTTGAAACCTTTGTAAGGAATGCGCTGATTTTGTCCGACTTCGAGAAAATATCCATGGAGCTTGTCATGACCGAAAGCCCGACGAATATCATACCAAGCCCGGTGATAATGCCGCCGATTTTTTTAACCTTATCCTTTTTGGTCAGCATTATCATCAATGCGCCGACGCCCGCAAGAGCCGCAAAAATTACCGTAAGGTTGACGTTTGCAAACCCGCCCGCGCCAAGCGCAACGATAAGCGCGGTCGACGTCGTTCCGATATTCGCACCGAAAACAATCGACGCGGCTTGCGTCAGAGTCATCAGTCCGCTGTTGACGAAACCTATCGCCATAACCGTGACCGCTGCGGAACTTTGTACGACCGCCGTCGTCACCGTTCCTATGCCCACTCCGATAAATTTCTTATTCGATATTTTGGCAAACATTCGCTTGATTTCGTTACCGGCAACCATTTCAAGGCTGTCGCCCATCAACTTCATTCCGTAAAGAAAGACGCCGATACCGCCAAGCAGGGACAAAAACGCATAAAATATGTCAAGCCAATTCATTTCAATTTCGGTTGGACAAAATTTGCCCGATTCTCTCCATTATAATAAGTTACTTTCTATATTATATATAATATGTTGATTTATGTAAAACAGATTAGGTCGTTTTCAACCATAAAATTTTGCGATTCAAAAAAATTTTTTGCGGTTTTCATTCACGTTATGCGACAGTTTTATCATTCATGACAAAATGTTTCCATCATACAGCTTTCATTAAAAATTTTATTATAAACGTCGCAATAAATTATTTTTTCGACTTTTTGTTTTGTTGCTCATTTCGTTTGACATATTTCGCCTTATTCAATATAATAATTGAGCATTGACAAAAACGCTGCTGTGGCTCAGGAGGTAGAGCACATCCTTGGTAAGGATGAGGTCACCAGTTCAAGTCTGGTCAGCAGCTCCACTAAAAAACACGACGAAAACGTCGTGTTTTTTTAATGCGTTTTTAACGCATTTGCGCGATTTATTTCTAAATCGCGCGTGGAGCCTGTCGTCTGCGCTCGGCGATTGAGAATACTTCGTGCTCTCATCGCCTTCTCTTGCCAGCAGCAGCTCTATAACAACAAACGAATTTCGTTCACGGATTTTTCATTTCATTTTTCAATGAAATGAAATGAAATGCACGGCTTGCAGCCGTGCGGAGCGCTCGTCGCCTGCGGACGGCGTCTCTTCTTGCAAGCAATCTCCCCGCTTTTCCTTGTCGTCAGCAGCTCCACTAAAAAACACGACGAAAACGTCGTGTTTTTTTAATGCGTTTTTAACGCATTTGCGCGATTTATTTCTAAATCGCGCGTGGAGCCTGTCGTCTGCGCTCGATGCCTTTTCTTGCAAGCAATCCCTCATCTTCGCTTGCCGTCTAAATTATCCCGCCAAACTTCACGCCGCTACGGCGTGCCGTTTTTGTGTGCGTCCCGCACACCGTTGCAAAAACTTTGCAGGCGGGTTCGTCGGCGGCGTTCGAGGCTTCCTCTTGCCAGCAATTTCAGTCTCTTCTCTTGCCGTCAGCAGCTCTATGGTCTATTTTGTCATAGGAGACTGTCGGCGGCGGTATTGTTTGTTTGGTTTTTCAACTTTATAATATCGTGGATTATCTTTTAATACATCGTCCTTATGGCTTTATCGTTCAGTTTTTGATGATAAACACCGGGAACGGCGGGTCGTTCGTCCAATTATAAAAATCGAGTTTCAAGACCTGATATTTCGACGAATCGAGCGTTTTAAGATACGGCAGCAGTGCGTCTCTTTCCTCGTAGCCCGAGTCGCCGCCGTAATAAACGCTCACGCACATTAAGCCGCCCTTCTTCAAAAGCCCGAGTCCGCCCTCGATTGCTTTTATCGTGGACTCTGCGTGCGTGAAAACGCTGTGATCGCCCGACGGCAAATATCCGAGGTTGAAAACAATGCACGATACGCTGTCTCTATCCGCGTACTTTGTCATATTTTCGTGCGATTCAAGATGGACGTCCGCCGATTGTCCGCGGCTTTTCAGAAGGTTTTCGGTGCTGTCCACGGCGTCTTTCTGCACGTCGAAAGAAATAACTTTCCCGCTGTCCCCGACAAGCGAGCATAAAAACGACGTATCGTATCCGCGCCCTGCTGTTGCGTCGATGACGACGTCGCCCACGCCGACGAATTTCCTTATTGTTTCGTGTACAATGGTCAAAGCATTCATATTTTTATTATATCACATCGTGGCGTTTTGACAATAAATAAGGCCGTCCGAAGACGACCTTTTTAACTTTTTTGAATTATCTTTCTTCCCTGAAATAGGACAGTCCAAGCGATGCAGGCGGCTGCGTCTCGCGCTTATTAAAGAACGAAATAATAATAAGGACGAGAGCGGTTGCAACGTAAGGAATGATTTTTACAAGTTCTTTTTCGGCAAGGCTTACGCCCGTAATATAGTTGGGCATAATGTACAAAAGACCGAAAATGAACGAGCCAATAATACAAAGTCCCGGGCGCCACAATGAGAAAATAACAAGCGCGACCGCAAGCCAGCCCATCGCGTCGATAACGTATTCAAGCGATCCGCGCGTGCAGTCAAGAAGGTAAAACGCGCCGCCGATACCGGAAATTGCCGAGCCGATTATACAGGCAAGGTATTTATATCTGATGACGTTGATACCCGCCGCGTCCGCCGCCGCGGGGTTTTCGCCGACCGCTTTTAAGTTAAGTCCCGTTTTGGTGCGTTTCATAAATATTGCGACAAGCGCCGTGATAATTATACCGACGTACACCAAAACGCCGTGCGACAAGAACATTTGCGAGAACCCGTCTGTTCCGACCTCGCCGAAGAACGGTGCGGTGAACACTTTGCTGACTCTGTAAAACGTCGTGCCCTCGTTGCTCATCATCGAGCCCCAGAACCCAAGTACGCCCGTGCCGAACGTGGTAATGGTAAGTCCCGTGACGTTCTGATTGCATCGAAGGGTAATCGTAAACAATCCGTAAACGACGCCCATCATTGCGCCTAACAGCATTGCCATAAGAATTGCGACGAAAATAATCCCGCTGTCGGCAAGCCCTGCGTTTCTTGCAAGGTTTGCGCCAAGACAGCCGCCGATTGCGCCAAAGCACATAACGCCCGGGATCCCCAGATTAAGGTGTCCGGATTTTTCGATGATTATTTCGCCGGTCGAGCCGTAAAGGAAAACTATACCGAATTTTATTGCTTGTTTTATCAATGCTACAAACATATTACTTATCCTCCTCTACGACAACTTCCGCTTGTTTTTTCTTTTTGAAGCATGCGGGAATTTTGAAATATTTTTTGTTGAACATTATCTTATAGTTGATAAAGAACTCGCTTGCGATGATAAAGAAGAAGAACACGCCCGCAAGCATCGAGGGGAACGACGCACCGAGACGCGCATACGTTGAAACTTCCGCCGCCCCGTTTTGTACGAACACAACCAAAAACGACGTCAACACCATCGCAAACGGATTGAACTTTGCAAGCCAGGAAATAAGAACACCCGTAAAGCCTCTGCCGTTGACGGTATATTTGCTGTGCAACTCGTGATTTGTCGCACTGACAAGAAGGAATCCCGTGATACCTGCGATAATACCGCAAAGAATCAACGTGCGAATGATAACTTTTTTGCTGTTGATGCCGATATAACGCGCCGTGTTTTCGCTTTCGCCGACAACGGTAAGTTCATAGCCGTGTTTGCTGAAACGAAGATAAATGTACATCAAAATCGTAATAACCGCCGCGATGATGATTTTAAGAATAAATTCGTTTCCCGCAATCGGTCCTATAATACCATTTGTGAACGTCAGCGTGCCGGTGCCCGTTGATGCAACGCTTTTAATAAAGTATTCCGTAAGACATACCGCAATATAGTTCATCATAAGCGTCAAAAGCGTTTCGTTGGTGTTCCATCTCGCTTTGAAAATTGCAGGGATCATCGACCATAACGCGCCGAATACCATAGCAACGACAAGCGACAGAACAATCGTACCCGCGTCGCTTGATTTGCCGCCCATAAAGTTTATGACAACCGCGCAACCGAGCGCGCCCATAAGGATTTGTCCTTCGCCGCCGATGTTCCAGAATCTCATTTTGAAACACGGAGTGACCGCAAGCGCGACCAGTAAAAGCAGCGCCGTTTCATGGAATAGACTCCACACTTTTCTCGGAGTACCGAATGCGCCGCCGAAAAAGTTTTTGAAGAAGAATCCCATGTCTCTTTTCGTGATTGCCGTAGTGATGATCGCGCAGGCAAGGATTGACAATGCAAAAGCGATAAGGCGGATAAGCCACGCTTTTTTCCTGTCCATATCCACACGTTTTACAAGGTGCGCGACGGGTTCGTGAACTGTTTTACGCATTGTGTCCCTCCTTTACTTCATCGTCAAATATTTCGACTTTTTCGGGCATACTTGTCATAAGAAGCCCGACTTGCTCTTTCGTGCAATTTCTTGCGTCGACAATGCCGCTGACTTTACCGCCGCACAAAACCATGATTCTGTCCGAAAGCGCAAGCAGTACGTCCAGATCTTCGCCGACGAAAATAACGGCAACTCCGTTTTCTTTTTGTTTGTTGAGCAAATTATAAATAACGTAGGACGAGTTAATGTCCAGCCCTCTTACGGGATAAGCCGCCATAAGGACGGTAGGCGCGGACGCGATTTCGCGACCGACCAGAACTTTTTGCACGTTTCCGCCCGAAAGTTTTCTGACGGGAGTTTTCACGGAAGGCGTCACAACTTCCAACTCTTCCACGATATTTTCCGCAAGGTCGTGCGGGGTTTTTCTGTCCAGAAACATCGAGTGACCTTTGCCGTAGGAACGAAGCATCATGTTGTCCGTCAAGTCCATATTCCCGACAAGTCCCATGCCCAGACGGTCCTCGGGAACGAACGAAAGTCTTACGCCCAATTCCCTGATTTGCGTGGGGGATTTCTGCCTCAAATCGACTTCTTTATTGTTGTCTTTGGGATCGAAGTAAGTAACCGTTCCGCCTTCCAGACGTTGAAGTCCCGCGATTGATTCCAGAAGTTCGCGCTGACCGCTGCCCGCGATACCTGCGATGCCCAGAATTTCGCCCGAACGCGCCGTGAACGACACGTTGTCAAGCGCAAGTATTCCTTCGCGGTTTTTACAAGTGAGTCCGGAAATCGTGAGCCTTTCTTCTGCGTTGACGGGGATTGTTCTGTCGATATTAAGTTCGACCTTTTCGCCGACCATCATTTCCGTCAACGAACTTTCGGTTGCGTCTTTCGTATCGATGGTGCCGATATATTCGCCCTTTCTTAAAACGGCGACTCTGTCCGAGATTTCCAGAACTTCGTTGAGTTTGTGCGTAATAATGATAATGGACTTTCCGTCGTCGCGCATTTTCCTTAAAACGTCAAAAAGTTTTTTTGTTTCCTGCGGCGTCAGAACGGCGGTAGGCTCGTCCAGAATAAGGATATCCGCGCCGCGATACAACGTCTTAATAATTTCGACGGTTTGTTTTTCGGAAACGGACATATCGTAAATTTTCTTTTTGACGTTGATATCGAAACCGTACTTATCGACGATTTTTTGTACGATGTCAACGCGATTTCTCGACAAATGGTTGAATTTGATTTTCTTGCCGAGTTTTACAAAAGGAAGTGCCGCGCATTTTAAGGCGCATTTTATTTTTTCGGCAGGTTTGTCGCCAATCCTGATTTCTTTGACGGGCGAACGCTCGTCATCGGCGTCAACGACAATGCCGTAGTCGTCAAGTTTATCTTTGTATTCTTTCGATTTTTCACGGATACTGAACGGGGGTATCTTTTCGCCAAGGATAACGTTGTCCGCCGCCGTAAAGATGTCAATCAGCTTAAAATGCTGATGGATCATTCCGATGTGGTATTTATAAGCGTCCTGCGGAGAACGAATCACGACTTCCTTCCCGTCGATGAAAATTTCACCGCTGTCGGGGAAGTATATACCCGCAATCATATTCATAAGGGTGGTTTTACCGCTTCCGTTTTCGCCAAGAAGCGACAAAATTTCACCGCGCCTGACGTCCATGCTGACGTCATTGTTCGCAACGACCGCGCCGAACCGTTTAGTAACGTTTCTGAGTTCGATAGCGTTGTTTTGTCCCATATAACTCTCCAAATTTTGGCGTTTTACGCCGATAAAAAAGGGTTAAGGCGGGACGATTGTCCCGCCGAAATCCTATTCTGTTGTTGTAAATTAGAACTTCTCGTTAAGAAGCGTGATGCCGTCGATACGAACGTCAAAGTAAGGTGCCGAACGATGTTTGGATTCAAAGAAAATACCGTTTTCAACAACTATCGTATCAGGGGCGAATGCGGCATCGGTGTCAACGTCTGCCTTATAGTTCGCATCAAGTTGTTTGCCGTTAACGGTGAAGGTGTTGGTATCGAATACGTGGATTTGGCCTTTCACGAGTTTTTCGCGGACTTCAACGATTTTTTCAACGGTGCCTTCTGCCGCAGCGCCGCCGCCTACGTTCGTGAGAACGACAGAGCCGGTTTTAATGGTGCCGGTCCAGTCTTTATCGACGTTTGCTTTCGTTGCGTCGTTGCCGGCTTTTGCCATTTGAGCAATGATGTATTTGTAGTAAGGTGCCCAGTTGATTCTGGAAGAAACGATGAACGTATCGGGGCATGCTTCGAATGTGCTGCCGTTGTAGGATACGTTGGGAATACCTGCTGATTCGCAAGCGTTAGGTGCGCCCATGGAGTCAGCGTGTTGGCTGATAAGTTTGCATCCGCCGTTGATAAGAGCGTTTGCCGCGTTGTATTCAGCGGTTTCGTCATACCAGCTGCCGGTAAATTGAACGTCCATCTTGACGGTCGGGCAGACGGATTTTGCGCCAAGGTAGAAAGAGGTGTAGCCGGAGATAACTTCCGCATAGGTGTATGCGCCGACGTAACCCATTTTGGCTTCTTCTGCGGTGAATTTGCCTGCTGCGATCATTTCATTGAGTTTCAAACCTGCGGCAACGCCTGCGAGGAAACGACCTTCGTAAATGGAAGCGAATGCGTTGACAAAGTTAGGAAGATTTTCGGTGTGAGCCTTCGTTCCGGTTGCGTGTGCAAACAAAACTTTCTTGCCTTTTTCCGTTTTAGCGGCTTTGATAAGGTGTGCTTCGTGACCGAAAGAGTCTGCGAAAACAATGTTGCAACCTGCGTCGACAAGGTTCATTGCTTCATCATAGCATTTGTCGCTCTCGGGGATACCGGTTTTGATGATGACCTGATCTTCGCGAAGATTAAATGCACGTTGTACTTCTTCCATCGCTACGATGAAGTTTTTGTCGTACGTGCTGTTTTTGTCATGCAAGCAAAGCATACCGATTTTGATGTTCGAAAAATCGATTCCGCTGTAATCGGGTTCTTCGACATTGTATGCGGGTAAAGTGATTTCCTTTGCATCTTTTTTGCCGTCGTCTTTCTTACATGCTGTAAGACCAACTGCGAGTGCTGCAACCATCGCTACAACAAGGAAAATTGCAAGAATTTTTTTCTTCATTATGAAATCCTCCATATATTTTGCCGTATGGCATTTTTTAACTTAGTTTTTCCTGAAAGTGACGCCGTCGTCCGACATACTTTCGATAATCGCAAGGCTTTCGATGCGGACGCCCTGCTCTCTCAACTCGTCCCCGCCTTTCTGGAAGCCCTTTTCGATGGCAATCGCGCACCCGACAAGAGTCGCACCCGCCTGCCCGATCAATGCGATAAGCCCGCGCAACGCCTCTCCGTGAGCAAGAAAATCGTCGACGATAAGCACGCGGTCGGAAGAATTCAGAAATTCCTTTTCAACCATTATCGTGTTTACGTTGCCGTGGGTATAACTTTTGACTTCCGCAGAATAGACGTCCTTTGAAATGTTGGCGGTTTTACTTTTCTTAGCAAAAAGCACCGGGACGTGCAAGTACATAGCTGCGTAGCATGCAATTGCGATTCCCGATGCTTCTAAGGTCAGAATTTTGGTAACTTGGTCGCACTTATAGAGTGAGTAGATTTCCTTGCCGATTTCCTCCATCAAAGTATCATCTATAAGATGATTGAGAAAACCTCCAACTTTTAACACCTCTCCGGGGAAGACTTTACCGTCCCTGAGGATGCGTTCCTCCAAAAGTTTCACTCTGTACCCCAATATAATGTGGTTGGCGTCGGTCAGAAACACTTTATTTTGTGTTTTTTGGCTTTCCGCCACCTGTAAGATAGTGCCATTATAACCAAAACGACAAAATGTGTCAAACGAAAATCGCCACTTTTGAACATTATTTTCAACTTCTTTCAAATTTAAAAATAATAATCATACAAAGGCGACGAAATATATGAGTTTTTCTGAACTTTTATTCACGTTTCAACCATTTCCCCGCCCGCGCTTTCGCATGATTGTCTGTCCAATCATTCCGTTTGCTCTCCCGCGCGCCACCCTCACTCTCGCCCGACCTGTTGCCCGCATGCTCGCCACTCTTGTTTTTCCGCTTTTCTCGTTTTTCCGCTAACTTAATAAATACGCGCGCCACGCGCGCCTACCGCGCGCTCGCGCGTGGTAAGCACATTTATAGCAATGTTTTCGTACGGCCGTCGAAAACAACATGGGCGTTTTGCCGTTCAATTATTAAAAAACCCCGAAACGTCGTCGGGGTTTTCGTTATTTGATTTCTTGCGGTCAGACGCGGCAGAAGCCGTCGGGGGTGACGATTATTTCGCCGGTCTGAACGGCGGCGCTCAAAGCGGCGTCAACCCATTCCACGGCGGATTTCGTGCGTTTCGCGACGTTGAACAGTTTGAAAACTTCCTTATTAAGGTCGTCCTTTTCGATATAGACGGTCGCTTCGATTGCGCATTTTGCGGCGGCAACGATCTCGTGGGGATGCACTTTTGTCAAATCGCGGGTAACGCGCGCGTCGCTCGGGCGGAACGTCGAAACGGGCTTATCGATGTAAAAGACTTTGCCAGAATATTCCTGCCGTTGCGCCTCGTATGACGAAACGTATCTTGAAATTTGCGCGATAGCCTTTTTGGCGGTTTTCGGCACGCAGAACGCCGCGGCGATTTTATCGATAAGACAGCTTTCTTCGATCGGCGACTCGACATCGATAACGGTGCGGATTTTATTCATAATCGCTTCTTCGTTGACGAAATTCAGGACGTATTCCGCCCCGGCGCGCGCCAGCGGTTTGATATAAGCCGTCTTATAAGTTTTTCTGTATTTTTGCAGCGCGTCGCGGACGGTTTTTTTGGAAACGACCTTCTTTTCGGTGAGCGTCGCGACGACTTCCTTGATTTTGTTGATCTCGCGTTTCTGGTTGTTGAAGTAGTTTATCGTCCAAAGGTTATAGACGTTCCAGCCGAGTTTTTTCAGTATTCTCGTCTGCATGGTCATGCGGTCTTTCGCGGACGGGATTTTTGCCGAGTGCTCGCTGTCCGCGATGATTGCGAGAATATACTTGTTTTTGTCGCGGGGATCGACGACGGCGACGTCGATTTTGAAGTCGGACACGCCGACGTTCGCGTCGCACAACAGCCCGCGGTCTTTCAGGTCTTTCGCGACGTTTTCGCCGATACCTTTCGATTCCACCCTGACGTCCTTTGCCGCAATCGAAAGCATCTCGGGACCGCGTTCGGCGTATTCGAGGAAGGCTTTCAACGCCTTGACGCCCACGCTGTCGGTGCGGTTAAGGTCAATCATATTGCCCGTTACGGAACTGAAAACAATCATCTCGCTCCTTGCGCGGGTAACTGCAACGTTAAGTCGTTTATAGCCGCCCTGCTGGTTTATAGGGCCGAAATTCAATGATAATCTGCCCGTTGCGTCAGGACCGTATCCGACGCTGAACAAAATCAGGTCGCGCTCGTCGCCCTGAACGTTTTCAAGGTTCTTCACGAAAACAGGCTCGTCCACGTCGTACGCCACGTCGTCGAGACCTTCCTTGTGAATCTCGTGTTGCAGCTTATCTTCGATGTAATTCTGTTGCGCCGTATTGAACGTAACTATGCCGATCGAGCGGTTTCGTTCCTGCGGATTTTTAAGCCTTGCCACGACTTCTTTCACAAGCGCGTCGCCTTCTTTTTTGTTGCATTTGCTGCCACCCCTTTCGTAAACGCCGTCGACATAGGCAAGTTTTACTTTGCCTTTCAGCTCGTTCGGAGACGGGAAAGTGAGCAACTTATTGTCGTAAAACATGCTGTTGGAAAACGCGATAAGGCTTTCGTGATTGCTGCGGTAATGCCACGAAAGATGACGTTCGGGCATGCCGATTGCAAGGCAGTCGTCAAGGACGCTTTCAAGGTCTTCGACTTCGAAGTGCTGTTCGTCGCGATAATCGGTGCGGAAGAACATCGTGGGCGGAAGCTGCTTCGGATCGCCGACGACGATGACGTTTTTACCGCGCGCGATCGCGCCTACCGCCTCGCACGTGGGCATCTGCGACGCCTCGTCGAAAACCACAAGGTCGAATTTTTCCTTTTCGATATCGAGATATTGTGCAACCGACACCGGGCTCATCAGAAGACACGGGCAAGTCGCACGAAGTATTTCGGGAATTTGCGAAAACAGCGCGCGTATCGTCGTGCCCTGCATATTCGTTTTTTCGGCGCGGTACAGCAAAACTCTTTCAAGGTTGTGTTCGCCCGAAGTATCGGTGCGTGGAAGTTTCGACACGAGCCTTAAATACAACTCCGACCTTGTGAGTTTTTCGTATTCGTCGGACAGCGCGCGGAAACGTTGCATCGTTTCTTCAAGCGACAGCCCCGAGAACCTGCAAAGCACGTCGTCAAGGTAAAGTTCGCTCCTGACAAAATTGAAATACACGCATTTTTTGAAACTTCTCAGCACGTCTTCGGCGGTGATTTCGCCGTTAAACAGCGGTTCCAGCACGAAATCGAATCCTTCTTGTCCGCAACGTTCCACGACGCTCTGGTATCTGCACCAACTCGGGATATAGTCCATATTCTTTTCGATACTCGAAATGCGGTCGATAGTGCTGTTGATTTCTTCGCGCGGGTCTTTTTTGACGATGCAAAAGAGATTTTCGAATGCGGTTTTCGCTTTTTGTTCGGTTTCGTAAGCGCGCATATAGTATTCCATAAGGACGTGCGGCTTATTTTTCGTCAACCGACGGCAGGTTTCGTTGAAAAGATTGAAGTCGCAATCGGCGTACAGTGCGCGTGCGGCGTCGTAAAGCGCGGACACCGTCGCGATTTTGTCGTCAAGCCCCATATCGTTTTCGGTTGTGGCGAAAAGCGATGCGACTTCCGCGCGGCGTTTTTTGACGGTTTCTTTGGTTTCCGCAATGATAAGCAGGAATTCCAGAAATTCGCGGCGGTCGTTTTTGTCGACGGAAGAGAGCGCCTTTTTCACCGACTTTGGCAAAAACGAGCTTTTTTGCATTGCTTCTTTGACCTCGGCGGGCGCGACGTTTTCGGGATACTTTCCGTACTTATTTTCGTATTCTTTCGTGATAAGTCCGTCGCGACGAGCCGCTTCGAGATACGACTCCACAAGCCCTTTCGCGTTTTCGACGGCGCAGGCGTTTTCAAAATATTTTGCGATTTTTTCGTCGGACGTGAGTTTGTCCGACAGGAAATACAACGCCTTCAACTTTTCGCCGGTGAGCGAAATCGTTCGCATATTGATTAAGGTTTGAAGTTCGCGCGCGTAAGTTTTCAGATGTCTTAGCTCCATCTGGTAAATATCGAGCACGCTTTCGGCTTCTTCGCGCCAGGCGTCGGTGTAATCGAATTTTCCGATGTACCGAAACGGCGACTTTTCGATATCGCCGCATTCTTTCGCGCGGATTGCAAGTTCCGTCAGAATATCAAGGTATCTGTTGAATGACGACGCCGTCAGTTTTTCGTAAAACAACCCGTCGATTCGTAAGCAATCGGGAGCGTCCGAATTGTCAAGATAAGCCATCATCGCCTCGTACAGCGAAAAGCCGAGATAACGCTTTCTGTGCATTGCGTCGATTTCACCCTGCAACTTGTCGATGCACTCCTTGATTTCATTCGCTTTTTCTTCAAAGTCGATATCGGAAACGGCAGAACCAAGGTTTAACGTGTTGATTATCTTCGATAAAATATCGGTTTTGTGCGTTTTGTCGGAATGAAGTTCCAGACAGAAATCGCCCGCGCCGCAGTCGACAAGGCGTTTATAAACCACGTTCAACGCCGCCATTTTTTCAGCGACGAACAGCACGCGCCTGCCTCGCACGATGTTGTTGACGATGATATTCGTTATCGTTTGCGACTTGCCTGTGCCGGGCGGTCCGTGCAGCACGAACGAACCGTTCAGACTTGCTTTTATCGCCTGATATTGCGAGCTGTCCGCGCTTATCGGCAGCAACATTCTGTCCGTGCCGAAGTACGCCTCATCCGAGTTTGCGGTGTCGGTCGGAGTTTCGTTTTTCAGCCCGGCGTCCACCGAGTTCGAAATCATAGAACGGATAAGCGGCGACTCCTTGAACTTGTCGATGTTATAGCGCACGTCGTGCCACATGAGATAATTCGTGAACGACAAAACGTTCAGATAAACGTTGTCGATAATTTCCCATCCGGGCTTATCGGCGATTTCTTTTTTGACGCGCGCGATGACTGCGAGTATGCTTTTCGCGTCGGACAGTTCGACCGCCGAAAGCCCACGCATGTCGAGACGGAATTCCTGATACAAAAATTCCAGAAGAGTATTGTTTATCTGCGCCCCGTCAACGTCGAAAGTTATCGAAAATACGGGCAGAGATATGCCCTTTTTGTCAATCGACACCGGATAAAGAATAAGCGGCGCGTATTTGAATTTTTCGTTTTCAGACTCTCTCCACTTCAAAAAGCCGCACGCCACGTACAAACTTGCGGTGCCGGACTCTTCTTCGATGGTTTTTTCCTTGCGATAAAGATTGAGCAGCGTTTTGTTTTGCTCTTTTTCCGAAAACACGGTCGAAAGTCTTTTGTTTTTGTATTCGTACAAAAGGTATTCCGACAGCGGTTTCAGCGGCGCGGGATTGTCGAAAGACGGATTCAGCCTTGCGTCGCCGTCGGGCACGTCTTTGGGGTGCGCCGTGAGCGTATAAGGTTTATCGTGTGTGACGTTTTCGACAAAAGTTTCTATTGCCGCGGTGAGAATTTTCACAGCGGTATTCGACACCCTGAAATTCAAAAGCGAATTGCGAAGATCGAGTTCCAGCAAGCGGCGTTCCCACTGTTTTTCGCGGGTGAACAAACTTTCGCCGCCGATGTTTTCGCCGTATTCTTTGATTTTCGGCGGAGCAGCTTGTTTATAATCGTTGCTTTCGACAAGGTCGTATCCACCCTCCGTTTTCACGCGGACGGACTGCGGCAGTATGCCCATGATACGTGCGCGTTTTATATCGACCGCAAAATCGACGGTCGGCGATTTTTTAAGAAACGATACGGCGTTTTTCTCGCACTTTTCAAAACTTTCGCCCTTGAAAATGCCCGAAATATCGATAAGCGTCGCTTCGCCGACGCCCGCCGCCGCTTTTTTCGCGACGTAAGACATATCGTCGAACACGTCTTCCGCCATACATTCTTCGGTAAGGAAGCACGCGACGTACCAGCTGTTGTCCGATTTCGCAACGACGGGATTGTATCCCGCGCTTTCGATCACCGACGCGAAAATCAGCGCAAGTTCCATCGGCGTTGCGACCTTGTCCGAAAGTATTTCCGAAAAATCGGACACGATGACGCTGTCCGCCGTCGTTTTCTTGCCCATAAGGAATCCATGGTCGCAAAGCACCGCATACGTCGCGGCGCAGAGATTTCGCACTTTGTTTTTCGACGCGTTCGCATAGCCCGTGCCGGTAACGTCCTTAAAACCCCATTCCGCAATCTTTTTGTGCGCGAGGTTCAGAAGTCTGTTGACGTCGGGCGTGCGGCGGACGAAAGTCGCGATACTTTCGGGTTTATCGACGTTGCACTCGTCAAAGGCAAGCACCGTTACCCTTTCCGTCGCTTCTTCCAGGACGACGCCGTCCTTCAATACCTGCACCGTTATTTCGCCGTCGTGCTTTCTGTTTTGCGCCACCATATAAAGGGGCGACAGTTTCGCGATGCCGTCGAATCTGAGATTGGCGCGGGCGGGAAACACCGCCTGAATTTCGGAAACGGGCAGCAAAAAATCGGGCTTTGACGACACGCTGATTTCGATATTTTCGCAGTCGAAGTCGGACGCGTTTCTGACGTAAAGCCTTTTGACGGGGGATATCCCGTTTTGCACCTGATAATAACTTATCACGGACGAACATAATAAGCTGATTTCGAATTCGCTCATAGACACCTCTTTATTTATCGATATTTTACCATATCGCGCGAAATATTTCAACTAAAAATAAATGCGGATTTACTTTAATACACAAGCGGCAGTTTGTAAAAATAGTCGCAATCGTCGTTTAAAGTATCATTTTTTAATCATTAACGCCTTGTTTTGCAATGTGCCGAAATACACCTTATCCGCGCCGTTTTGCAGAACGGGGTTATTTCGTTGCAAAAACGCACGCTTATCGCAGGGTTTTAATATGTTTTTGTGAAATTGAGATATTTGGAAAATATTACAATTTTTTTTGCGCGCTTGTTAAAATTTTATCGCAGCGGTTGATTTTTGACGCTAATTAATGTAATATAATTTTGTTACTATTAAATTATTATGTGCTAGGAGGCATGTTATGGATTCAAAATACGAAAGCCTGTTTACGCCGTGGAAAATCAAGAATTGCGAAATCAAAAACCGCATTGTAATGACTTCTATGGGCGGTACGTCAATCTTCGGCTGGATGGAGCCCAACCACTTTGACAAGGAAGCCGCAAACTTCTTGCTTGAACGCGCAAAGAACAACGTCGGTCTTATCCTTCCCGGCATCGCGCCCATCAGGGATATCCTTCTCGGAAAATGGCTTTATCAAGGCAAAGGAAAGTTCAAAAAGCTCAAAGAATTTATGGACGAGTTCCATAAAACGGGCGCAAAAATGTTTGTACAACTTACGGCAGGCTTCGGCAGGTCGCTGGCAATCAACGACATTATGGTAAAGGCGCTACACAACAAAGCCCTTGCAACCGTCCTGAAACCCGCCCTTGACGTAAGTTACCTTACCGCAAGCGCAAGCGCAACCCCCAACAGATGGCAAGAATCCTGCATCTCTCGCCCCCTTACGCAAAAAGAAATCCACGAAATGGTCGAGGCTTTCGCAAAAACCGCGAAACTCTGCATGGACGCAGGCGTTGACGGCGTTGAAATCCACGCCGTTCACGAAGGCTACCTTCTTGACCAGTTCACGATGAAATACACCAACCAAAGGACGGACGAATACGGCGGATCGTTTGAAAACAGATACCGCTTCCCCGTCGAAATCGTCAAAGCCATCAAAAAGGCGTGCGGCGACGACTTCCCCGTTTCTTTGAGATATTCCGTCGTTTCCAAAACCAAAGGATTCGGCAAAGGCGCGCTTCCCGGCGAAGACTACGTTGAGGTCGGCCGCGATATGGAAGAAAGCGAAAGAGCCGCAAAATATCTCCAAGACGCCGGCTACGATATGCTCAACTGCGACAACGGCACCTACGACGCCTGGTACTGGGCTCACCCCGGTCCCTATATGCCGCAAAACTGCAACCTCGAAGACGTCGCTCACATCAAAAAATTCGTTGACATTCCCGTTGTGTGCGCCGGTCGTATGGAGCCCGACGTTGGCGCGGAAGCAATCGCCGAAGGCAAAATCGACGGTTTGGGCGTTGCTCGTCAGTTCCTTACCGATCCCGCATGGGTAACCAAACTTATGAACGACGATATCGCGTCGATTCACCCCTGCATCTGCTGCCACAACGCCTGCTTCGATATGGCGTCCTATAAAGGCGACGACGGACAACTCGTCGGCAACGACCAAACCCTTGCGGACAACGCCGGTATGGCTCGCTGCGCCCTTAACCCGCAGACGATGCAAAGCAAAAAATACAAAATCGTCAAAGCCGCTCGTCCCAAGAAAATCGCAGTTATCGGCGGCGGTATCGGCGGTATGGAAGTCGCGCGCGTCGCAACTCTGCGCGGACATAAGGTTACGATTTACGAAAAGTCGAATGTTCTCGGCGGCGTATTCATCGCTGCCGCTGCGCCGTCGTTCAAGGAGAAAGACCGCGACCTTATCAAATGGTACGAAAAGGAAATCAAAGACCTTAATATCGAAGTAAAATTCAACACCGAGGTCAAACCCGAAGACATCGCGAAGCTCGGCGCGGACGAAGTCGTCGTCGCAACGGGCAGCAAGGCAAGAAAACTTCGCGTTCCCGGTGCGGAAAAAGGCATCGAAGCGTGCGAATATCTGCTTGGCACCAAAGAAGTCGGCAACAAAGTCATCGTCATCGGCGGCGGCTTGTCCGGTTGCGAAATCGCCCTTGACCTTTACAACAAAGGCAAGACTCCCGTCATCGTCGAAATGAAAAACGACCTTGTCGCAATGAGAGGCGTCTGCCTTGCGAACACTTCGTATCTCCGCGACTTCTTCGCGCTTAACAAAGTCGACGTACGTCTGAACACCGGTCTTGTCGAAATCACCGACAAAGGCGTCAAGGTCAAAGACCTTAAAACCGGCAAGGAGTCGGAAATCGCAGGCGACAGCGTGATTATGTCTGTCGGCTACATTCCCACCCCCGTAGCAAAAGACGGCGTGAAACTTGTCGGCGACTGCAACGGCATCGGCAACCTGCGTACGGTTATCTGGCGCGCATGGGACGTCGCGATGAAACTGTAATCTGCACTTTTAAAAAAAGACAAAGGGGTAATCCCCACAGAAATCAAGAAAAAACAGCCCTCCGTTTTTACGGCGGGCTGTTTTAGTTATATCGTTTATGTTGAAACGGTTATATTTTTTTCCTTATCTTCTCTCAAAGAGAGAAATATCACTTTGCGTTAACAAAATATCACTGTCGAAGACAATATCACTGCCGTAGGCAATATCACTGCCGTAGGCACTATTTTTGCAGCGCGGCTTCGATAAATCCTTTGAACAATGGATGCACGCGGTTGGGGCGCGACTTGAATTCGGGATGGAATTGCACGCCGACGTAGAAAGGACGGTCTGTAAGTTCCACCGTTTCGACAAGGCGACCGTCGGGAGAAAGCCCCGAAAGAGTAAGCCCTTTTTTCGTCAGGATTTCACGATAGTCGTTGTTGAACTCATAGCGATGGCGATGGCGTTCGGAAATTTCAAGCGTGCCGTAGCAGCGTTGCATCGTCGTATTTTCTTTTATCACGCAAGGATACGCGCCAAGTCTTAACGTGCCGCCCTTGTCGATATCGTCACTTTGTCCGGGCATAAAGTTGATTACTTTGTTTTTGCACAGCTCGTCGAACTCACCGGAGTGCGCGTCCCTGATTCCTGCGACGTTTCTTGCGTACTCGATAACGGCGATTTGCATACCGAGGCAGATTCCGAAGTACGGCACGTTGTTTTCGCGCGCGTATTTCGCCGCAAGGATCATGCCTTCGATGCCGCGACTTCCAAAACCGCCCGGCACGATAATTCCGTCAAGACCGCTTAAAATTTCGTCCGCGGAGTCAGGCGTTATCGTTTCGGAATCGATCCATTTTATGTCGACTTTCGCACCCAAAAAATACCCCGCGTGTCTTAAAGCTTCCGCAACGGAAAGGTATGCGTCGTGAAGTTGCACGTACTTTCCGACAAGACCGATAGTAACGTGCTTTTTCGCCGTTTTGATATCTTTAACCATCTGTTTCCAGTCGTTAAGGTCGGGTTCTGCAATATTGTCGATATGCAACTCTCTTAAAACGACCGACGAAAAGTTGGATTTTTCAAGCATAAGCGGCGCTTCGTACAAGCACGGCAGCGTGATGTTTTCAATGACGCAATCGGGCTTTACATTGCAGAACAAAGCAATCTTTTTGAATATGGATTCTTCCAGCGGTTCGTCCGCGCGAAGCACGATGACGTCGGGGCGGATTCCCATACCTTGCAGTTCTTTTACGGAGTGTTGCGTGGGTTTCGATTTATGCTCGTCCGAGCCGCTCAGAAACGGCACGAGAGTCACGTGAATGTACAGGCTGTTTTCGATCCCGACTTCGATACCGACCTGACGAATCGCCTCGATGAAAGGCTGCGACTCGATATCGCCGATCGTGCCGCCGATTTCGGTGATGACAACGTCGGCGTCGATTTCTTTGCCGACGTGATAAATAAACTCTTTTATTTCGTTCGTGACGTGAGGAATAATTTGTACGGTCGAGCCGAGATATTCGCCCCTTCTTTCTTTGTTGAGGACGTTCCAGAAAACCTTGCCCGTCGTGAGATTTGAATATTTATTAAGGTTTTCGTCGATAAATCTTTCGTAGTGTCCAAGGTCGAGGTCGGTTTCGCAGCCGTCTTCGGTGACGTAAACTTCGCCGTGCTGATACGGGCTCATCGTGCCGGGATCGACGTTGATATACGGGTCGAGTTTCTGCGCGATGACTTTAAGTCCTCTTGCCTTCAAAAGTCTGCCGAGCGACGCTGCCGTAATGCCCTTGCCGAGTCCCGATACGACGCCCCCGGTTACAAAAATGTACTTTGTCATAAAATCATTCCTCCGCTTTTTATTTATAGGTAGATAAAATATTTTCCGCAATGACGCGTTTAGTGACGCACCTGTCCATTGCCTGTTTTTCGATATAGCGGTGCGCTTCTTGTTCGGTCATTTTAAGCTGTTCGATCAAAAACCATTTCGCCTTGTTCACAACGCGGATATCTTCCATTCTTTCCTCGGCAAATGATTTCTTGATTTCAATCCGACGAAGCCGCTCCCGCGTGGCGCACATAAGTTCGACGACTTCTTCGGTGAGTTCGGGCGACGTGGGTTTCGGCAACGTCAACACCCCGTGCGGCGCAAGAACGGACGATAATTCCGAAAAATTCTCCGCGCGGGTAAACAATAATACGCAAACGCCGTCCGTTTCCGAAACGTCCAGCGCAAGGCTTGTGCCGAAGTCGTCGGGAAGCGGCGTATTGATAATCACGATATCAGGTTTTTCTTTGGAAATCACCCGCCGCGCGCTTTTGGCGTCGCGATAAACGCTTATGGGGCTGAAACGATTTTTCGGGAGAAGCGGCAACATCGCGCCGTTAAACTTTTCCGACGACGATACGAGTGCAACTTTGTATACTCGTTCCGAAGAACTTTGTTTCTCGCCTTTTGTCTCCATACGTTACCCGCGGGTAAAACTTTTATTTTCGCTTAACCGCGAAAATGCTTTTTCAATAAAAAAAGCGTCCATTCGACATGGGGTTTTCCCCTTGTGAATGAACGTCTTTGCTCAACGATTTTGAATTATAGCACCCAGAATATTTATTTGTCAATAAAAATAAAAGCGGAAAATCAATAAAAAAATTACTTGACAAAAAAAATTCACGGTCTTATAATCCTGCAATATAAAGGCAACGGCGTCTTACGGTTTTTGCAACCGTTCGACGCTCTTTTTTTGATTTTTCGGGCAACGACGTCCAATGCGGGCGTCGCTGTCTTTTTTTTAAGGAGTATAGTATATGAATACCGTTACGAATGAATTCGCAAGCCTTGTATTCGACGACAAGGTGATGAAGGAAACTTTGTCCGACGACGTTTACGCCGCCCTCAAAAAAACTATCGACGAAGGCGAAAACCTCTCCTTCGACGTCGCAAACGCGGTCGCCGTCGCCATGAAAGACTGGGCAGTCGAAAAAGGCGCGACGCATTTCACGCACTGGTTCCAGCCGCTTACCGGCATTACCGCCGAAAAACACGACGGATTTATCGCCCCGTCGCCCGACGGAAGAGTCATCATGGAGTTTTCGGGCAAGGAACTTATTAAAGGCGAACCCGACGCGTCGTCGTTCCCGTCCGGCGGACTTCGCGCGACTTTCGAGGCGCGTGGCTACACAGCGTGGGATCCGACGTCCTATGCATTCATTAAGGACAAAACCCTTTGCATTCCGACGGCGTTCTGCTCCTACGGCGGCGAGGCTCTGGACAAAAAGACGCCGCTCCTTCGCTCAATGGAAGCGCTTGACAAACAGGCTCTTCGTGTTTTGAAACTTTTCGGAAACGACGCGAAATACGTCCGTACGTCCGTCGGCCCCGAGCAGGAATACTTCCTTGTCGATAAGGATTTGTATGCAAAACGCAAGGATTTGATTTTCACGGGACGCACCCTTTTCGGCGCGAAACCCCCGAAAGGTCAGGAACTCGACGACCATTATTTCGGCGCGATCAAACCGCGCGTCAAGGAGTTTATGGCGGATCTCGACGACGAACTTTGGAAACTCGGCGTTCTTGCGAAAACCGAGCATAACGAAGTCGCCCCCGCCCAGCACGAACTTGCGCCGATTTATTCCACAACCAACGTCGCAACCGACCACAACCAACTCACGATGGAGATAATGCAAAAGATTGCATTGAAACACGGTCTTGTGTGCTTGTTGCACGAAAAGCCCTTTAACGGTGTGAACGGAAGCGGTAAACACAATAACTGGTCATTATCTACCGACAAAGGAGTCAATCTTCTCACGCCCGGCGAAACGCCTTACGAGAACGCACAGTTTTTATTGTTCCTGTCCGCAGTAATTAAAGCGGTGGACGATTATCAGGATTTGTTGCGCCTGTCCGTCGCGTCCGCAGGCAACGATCACCGCCTCGGCGCAAACGAAGCGCCGCCCGCCGTCGTATCTATTTTTCTGGGCGACGAACTCACGGCGATTCTTGACGCAATCGAAAACGATTCTCCTTATTCCGCCTCGCAAAAAACCACGATGAAAACCGGCGTTCATGCGCTGCCGAAATTCCCGCGCGACACCACCGACAGAAACCGTACGTCGCCGTTTGCGTTCACGGGGAACAAGTTTGAATTCCGTATGCCCGGCTCGCAACAAAGCATCGCCGACTGCAACGTTATGCTCAACACCGCGGTTGCGGAATCGTTAAAACAATTTGCGGACGTCCTTGAAAACGCCTACGACTTTGAAACCGCGTTGCACGAACTCGTCAAAAGTACGGTGCGCGACCATAAACGCATCATCTTCAACGGCAACGGCTACGACGAAAAATGGATAAAAGAAGCCACCGAAAAGCGCGGACTTCTGAACCTTCGCACTACCCCCGACGCGCTGCCCGCCGTACTTAATAAGAAAAACGTCGACCTTCTGACGTCGCACGACGTAATGTCGCTTGCCGAGATTAAATCGCGCTACGAAATCACGCTTGAAAACTACTGCAAAACCGTCAATATCGAAGGGCTTACGATGATCGATATGGCGCGGAAAGAGATTTTGCCCGCCGTCGAAAGTTACGTCAAGGATTTGTCGGAAACACTGGTCGCGAAAACCGCCGTGCTGCCCACGGTATCCGCAAACTACGAGCGCACGCTCATTGAAAAACTTTCGGTCATCGTTGAAGAAATCGACGCCGCGGCAAACAGCCTCGAATCGTCGCTTATCGAGTACAAGACAATCACCGACGTGACGAAATCGGCTGCTCTTATCCGCGACGTTATCCTTCAAAAAATGGCGGAACTCCGCATTGTCGCAGACGAGGCGGAGACGCTCACCGCAGAAAAATACTGGCCGTTCCCGACGTACGATAAACTTTTGTTCGGCGTATAATTCAAAACCGCAAACAGTCAATACTCACCGCATAAAAAAGCGTCCGCACGGACGCTTTTCGTTTATTCCCAAAGAAGCAAGGTATTCTTTCGCCGCCTCGTTTCCGAGTTCCGCCGATTCGCGAAACAGCCGTTTTCGGTTGTGAACAAGTTTTCCGTCGTGTTTTTAGAATAAGACAAGGCACGCGAGCGGCTTAATACTTTACCGTATAAGCCGTGAGCGTAACGCAGTATTAGTCAAAAACACGGCGTAAAACCTAAGTTCGTATTACTATCTGTTGGTATCATAATAAAAAATACGTCCCGTTTGTGGGACGTATCTCCGTTTTTCAACGTTTATTTTATTTTCAACACTGTCAATACTTCGATGTGTTTCGAGGCGGGGAACATATCGTACGGAATGACGGAAGAAATTTCGTAGCCCGCCTTTTTCAAAATTTTCAGGTCTTCGACAAGTGTTTTTAAGGAACACGACAGATAAACGATTTTTTGCGGTTTTGCCGCGGCAAGCGACCTTGCGACATCTTGAAGCCCCATGCGCGGCGGATCGACGAAAACCGAACAATCCGTTAAGTTCAGGCCTTTTATAATCTTGTTCGCGTCGCCAAGGCGCACCGTGATTTTGTCCGAAACCCCGTTTTTTGCGGCGATGGTTTTTGCGTTTTCAACCGCCGATTTTACAATCTCGACGCTGTCGACTGCAAAGCCGTTTTTCGCAAAAAGCGCGCTTGTTATGCCTATGCCCGAAAACAAATCGACAACTCGGTTACCTCCGCCCGATTTAATCTCGGACAGCACTTTTTCATATATCGTTTTCGCAATTTCGTCGTTGACCTGGTAAAACGAATTCGGGCTTAATTCAAACTTTATGCCCAACATCTCGCCTGATAAAGTGCGCTTCCCCGCAATATGTATAAATTCGTCGGAAAAGACCGCGTTCGTTTTTTCGTTGTTGACGTTGACATAAACCGCCGTCTCGCCAAAACTCTTTTCAAGCGATTTTAAGAGCCACGAAAAGTCGTAGTCGACGCGTTTTGTCATGACAAGAGTAAGCATAATCGCGCCCCCGATTTTCCTTGCGACGGCAAATCTTAAAACCCCCGCCCGCGTTCTCGGATTGTAAATCGACACGGATTCTTTTTTGATGAAATCAATGAGAATTCGCCTTAGCGTTTCGTACCACTCGCCGTGCAGCAGGCACTTTTCGACGTCAACAACTTCGTGCGTGTCGGCATTGAAAAATCCCGCGGTAATCTGCCCTTTTGAGTTTCCGAATACGATGTGCGTTTTGTTGCGCGAGCCGTCTTCCGAAAAGCCGACCGCTTCCGGCACGGCAGAAAACCCAAGCGCCGCAAACTTTCGTCTGATAAGCGCGGTTTTTATTTCCAGCTGGTTTCTGTGCGACGTGTGCAGAAGGTTGCAGCCGCCGCATTTATCGAAATATTTGCAACGCGGTTCAACCCTTTTCCCGCTTTTTTCAAGGATTTCTTTTACGTCGCAAATTACGGCGTTTCCGCTTTTTCTTTTCACCTCGCACAAGACTTCTTCGTCGGGAAGAGTTTTTGCGACGACGTATTTTTTCCCGCCGCGAAACGCAACGCCGCTTAGGTCGTCGTCAAGTTTTTCGATTTTGATTTTTACGATTTCGGCGGTTTTCATTTTATCTCTCCATCGGATTTCAGCGCGTTGAAGTCGATTTTCCCCATTTTTGTCAGCGGCAGCGCTTCGACGAATTTCACGTTCCTTACGCGCGCGTACTTAATAAGACTCGGGTTTACGACGTCGAAAATTTCCTTTTCGACGGCAAAGCGCTTTTCGTTTTCCGCGACGACATATGCCGAAAACTCGATTTTTCCGTTCCTTTCAAAGTCGACGACGGCGCAATCTTTCACCCCGCACAGCTTTCTTATTTTTTCTTCGGTTTCAAACGGGAAAACGTTGATGGCATTGATTTTCACCGTGCGTTTTTTGCGTCCCGACACGAACAAATACCCGTCGTCGTCAACGTATCCCAGATCGCCCGTTTTGACGAAATGCTTCCCGTCAAGGATTATTTTGCAGTCTCCCTCATTTACGTAACCCGAAAATTCGGCGGCGGTACTCACAAGAATTTCGCCGATTTCGCCGTTATTCAACGCTTGTCCGTCGTCGCCGATTATTTTTATCGTCGTGTTTTCAAAAGGTTTCCCGACGCTGCCGTCCTTATAGCACGCGTAACTGTTCGCCGCGCACGCGCCGCACACTTCGGACAGTCCGTATCCGCGCATAAGCCGCGCCGTGCCGCCCGCGTTTCTGACTTTTTCGTCAAAAGTTTTCAGCGTGTTTTCAGGCAGAACGTCGCCGCCGCACCACACCTGTTTCAGTTTTTTAAGTCGGTGTCCCGAAAAATTCTTTTCGGTAATCATTTTTTTGAACATCACGGGAACGCCGGCAACGAACGTAACGTTGAAGCGTTTTATATATTCGTTTGCACGACGCGCGTTAAATCGTGAGGCAAGACACAGATTATATCCGTCGGTCAGCGCGTAATGCACCGAAATCCCCAGCCCGAAAGCGTGGAAAACTGGGAGCATCACAAGGCTGTATTCGCCTTTCGTTTCGTGATCTTTCAAAAACAACAGATTATCGACAAGCGCATTAAGCGCGCGGTTGGAAATTTTCAGGATTTTGGGAGTGCCGTCCGTGCCGCCGCTGTGCATGGTAACGACGATATCTTCCGCCCCGCCGTACTGCGAAAAATCGCCATTCTTCCCGCTTTTCAGAAACGCGCGGTAGCTTGTGTTTTTTGCGTTGCCCCTGCACTTATAAAGCCCGTAAATCTTATAAAACGGCGAAAGCGCGCCCATGTAATCGGCAACCGAACACTCGATAAGAATCCCGTTGAAATCTTTGAAAACGTCGCGCGACGAAAGCGTTGCGTCGTAATACATCAGCCCCTTTGCGCCGACGGCTTTCATGTTTTCTTTCAGCGCGGCAAGCGGCATAAGCGGATGCACGATATTTGCGGTAACACCGATTTTGCTGCACGCGTAAAACGCGACGATTGCCTGCAACGACGTCGGCAAATAAACGCTCAAGACGTCGCCCTTTTCAAAGCCGTGTTTTTTAAGCGCGGCTGCGAATAAATCCACGTCCCTTAGAAACGCGCACATCGGATTTTTCTTTCCGTAAAACACAATCGTGCCGTTTTCATTGACGCCGTTTATTAACTTGTCGTAACAGGTGTTTTCTTTCATTTTGCGGTTTAAGTAACTATTTTTGCAGATTAAACGCTGATTTTGCCAGATTATTTATTAAATCTTTTGATTGCTTCGCGATAAAAACGCACTGCGTCGGCAACGGAATCAACCGAAATATTTTCGTCCTTATTGTGGAAACTCGAAAACTGCTGATTGTTCATATAAATCGGCGCAAACCTTATTACGCTTTGCGATTTTCCGATGAAATGCCGCGCGTCGGTGCCGCCGAGAACGCAGAACGGCGCAACCGTAACGCCCGGGAAAACGCACTCCGCAACGTTTTTCACAAACCTGAATCCGTCGCTGTCAAGCGGTTCGGGAGCGGGGGTTTCGCGCTTTGACACGACCTTCGTTTCCGCCCCGAATTCTTTTGCAAACGCGGTGAATTCGTCCACAAGATCGTCGATTTTGTTGTAATAGTTTCCCGAAATTCTTGCAACAATCCTTATCGCGTTTGACGGTAAATCAAGGTTTTCCTTGTCGGACGGCGTTACAAACGCCACTGTCGCGCCAAGGAGTGACGCCGCTGATTTGTTCACTTTCGGCAACAGTTTGATAAGCAGCGGTTTGAAAAGAAAAAGATTTGAAAACACGAATTTCATCGCGCCGTTCATTTTTGGTTTCATCGCGTTGAACATTGCCGTGTTCACAGGGCCGAAATCACGCCGCCCGAAAACTTTCTTTTGCGTTTTTTCGATGAATCGTGCCATATTCGCGGCAGCGTTTTTGCCGTCTTTGTTCGTAAATTCGACAACGACGCGCGCGCTGCTTCTTTCAATCATACCGATCATCGCGCACTTCCCCGAAACGCCGGGCACGGGCGGATCGACAATGCCGCCGCCTTCGTCGATGACGAGTTTGGGTTTCACGCCGTTGTCGGCAAGATACTTTACCATGTCCGGGACGTCTGCGCCCGCAATCTCTTCGCGCGAAGACGAAATAATATATAAATCGTTTGAAAACGCGAATCCTTCGCTCAAAAGGCTTTCGACGCTTTCGAAAATCGCGGCAAGGCTGCCTTTCGTATCGACCGCGCCGCGTCCGTAGACGATGCCGTTTTCTACTTTGCCCGACCATGCGTCAAACGACCATTTCCCGTTTTCCTGAACGACGTCGTAATGCGACATCAGTACAAGCGGTTCGTCGTGCGACTTTCCGTCGATTTTAATCATAATTCCGCCGTTAAAGTCCTTATATTCGCCCTTTTCGAAGACAAGCGGAAAACGCCCTTTAATAAAGGACAGAAATTTATCGAACTCGGTTTTGTCGAAAAACCTTTCGTCCGATATGGTTTTGCATTTGATAAACTCGCTTAAAGTTTCGGCGTACCTGTTTTTTTCGGGTACGAAATTTTCATCTGTATATTCACTCATCATAGTCAAATTATTACGCGACGTAGACGCACAAAAGCGCAAGTGCCACAATGTCGATAACCGCAAGACACGGCATAAACACTTTGAAGTACCAATGTCTGGTCTTATGTCTGAAAACGTACATGCCGGCAGTCGAGCCGACGCCGCCGAAAAGCACGGCAATCAGAAACAGCACCCACTCGGGCGTGCGCCATTTCCGCCGTTTTGCCTTTGTTTTGTCCACGTACATCGATAAAAATCCGACAATGCTCATCACTGCGAAAACGACGACGTAAACGATTTGCAAATCGGTCATAAAAAATTAAATCTCCTTATAAATCACTTCTTCTTCGGTTTCTTCTTCGGGCGTTTCGGTTGCGGGCGCGACGGTCTTTTCGTTTTCCGCCGCTTTTTGTTTTTTATCCCACACGAGCGCGGGGATTGCAAAGGTGTTCAAAATCAGCGCGACGCCAAGAAGAATAATGCCGAACGTCAGACTGTCCTTATCCGCAATGCTCCATATAATGCCCGCGACGATTGCGACGGAATAATAGGCGACCATAAACACGTCGATAATCCTTACTGCCGCAAATCTTTTCTTTCTTGCCTGTGCGAACCTGAAAAAGAACGGTATTGCAAGCGCGAGAATTTCCACGCACATCACGAACGCAAGCACCCCCAGAACGTAGCCGATTCCGTTGCCAAGCCCGTTGATCGAGCCGTCCGACGAAATATCCGACAGCGACGGTGCCATGAAAACTATGCCCGCAATCAGCAGCCCTGCCAGAGCGACAGAAAGAAGCGACAACAGAATAATCCCGTATATTTTCAAAAACTTTTCCATATTATCTCCCTATGCTTTCGTTGTCCGTTGCCCAGAAGTTTTCGCTTGCGGTAACGAGAGCGGTATATTTTTTCGCGACGACTGCATAAGCCACCATCACGGCAAAGGTCAGCGACAGCGTGATAAGCACGCCGTAAAAGGTTTTCGGGAAAATCACGGTCATTACGACGATGAACGCGGTCGCAATGCCGAAAGCCACCGCCCCGTACGCAATAAAGTCGACGCGGCATTTCCCCTTGCTGTAAATCTGCGCGTAAAATGCGGCGTATGCGATAAGGTACAAAAGCAGCAGACTCCCGACGATAATCGCAAACCCGAAAATCACTATTCCCACGTACGACGTTGTAAGGAACACCGCCTCCGAAATAGTATCGGCAATGTCGCCACTGGCGTTTTCGACGCCGTCCGCCGCCTTAATGTTGCCGGCGAAAACGAATACGGTGATTGCAAGCGCAAGAATCAGCACAAGCACGATCGCGCCAAGCACACAACAAGCAATTTTGTATTTTTTAATCATATTTCCGTCCTTTCGACGCACTTGTCGAAGAAGTTTGCGACGTCGTTCATGACTTCGTCGCGGTTAAGTTCGTTCAGAACTTCGTGGCGCGCGTCCTTGTAAAGGTGGAATTCCAGGTGTTTCACGCCGAGTTTTTCATATCTGTTTTTAAGGTCGACAATCGACTTCCCGTAGCCGCCGATCGGATCCATACTTCCGCTGAACAGTCCTATCGGGGTATCGACGTTGACTTTTTTGAAGTTTTCGGGCTTTTCCGCCGTTCTGAGACCTTTCAGCATGTAGTAGCAGAAGGAAACGCTCATCGGCACGGAAGTGTACGGATCGTCGCGCGACACCTGTCGCATTGCGGGATCGCGCGTGAGCCAAAGTTTATCGCCCTTATCTTCGGGCCCTCTGTATTTCATTTTGTCGCGGAGATTGCCAAAGAAATTCAGAATTTTCATTCTCGTCTTTTTGTTGAACAGCATTATGAACTTGGCCGCGCCCATTCCGAGCCCCGTGACAAAGTCCGGCATTGTGCCGGAACCCGAAAGCGCAACGCCCGAAACGTCGGTGCCCTGTTCCAGAAACGACTGCCCCAAAAAACTGCCATAACTGTGCCCGAAAAACAATACTGGCAACTTGTATCTGTCTTCAAGGTATTTCAGGAAGAAAACCTCGTCCTTGACGGTGTCCGAAAACATATCGCCGTCGTGATGACCGCGGTCGACATCGGTTTCCGAAAAGCCGTGTCCCCTGTGGTCGTCGCCGAAAACGATGTATCCGCGCGAGTTGAGATACTCCGCAAAGTGAATATAACGCCCCATATGCTCGCCCATTCCGTGAACGACCATAACGACGCCTTTCGGGTTTTCGACTTTGTCGAAAAGATAACAATAAAGTTCAGTGCCGTCAAAACTTTTGAGTTTGAAATTCTCCATTTTCCCGTGTCCGCAAAACGCTGCCGTCCGCCCGGCGTCGCGAATCTCCTTAAAACTTTTTATTTATTGTACCACATATTAAAAGGTTTGAAAAGGCTAAACCGAAAATATTTGAATAAACGAGTTTATTCACCGAAAAAAATTGCGAAATCGCAAAACTTACGCTATACTGAAATTGCATAACGCCGTCGTAGGACGTACAACGGCGCCGCAGGTGAAAAATGAAAGACAAAATTATCGTGATAACCGGCGCAACGCGCGGGCTCGGGCTCAGACTCAAAGAAGACCTTTCAAAGGACAACGTCGTCATTACTTTGTCAAGAAGCGAGGTCGAAAACGGCAAGACGGCGTTCAGGGCGGACGTGTCCGACTTCGACGACGTCAAAAGAGTTTTTGACGAAATCGGAAAAATTTACGGCAAAATCGACGTCCTTATCAATAACGCCGGATACGGGCTTTCGGGCGCGACCGAAATAATGAGAAAGGAAGAAATCGAAAGGATCACAAACGTCAATTTTCTGGGCGCGATCTGGTGCACGAAGTGCGCCCTGCCTTATATGACAAAAGGCGCGAAAATCGCCATGATAAGCAGCGCAAGCGGGCTGACGCCGATGCCTTTCAGAACAATGTATAACAGCACAAAAGCCGCTTTAACTATGTTTTCTTACAGTATGAAGTTGGAACTATGCAATTTAGGCATTGATTGCACCGCATTTATTCTGGGCCCTGTCAATACAGGCTTTTCAAACAATCGCACCGTCGTTACGGCAGAAGACAGCAGGTATTTCAAGGACGTAAAGGAAGTTGACGACTTTGTAAAAAATCAGGACAATTCCAAAAAAACAAGCACAAAAAAAGTATCGGCTTATATAATAAAAAAACTTGGAAAAACCCACCTTCGATATCACTATATCGTCGGATTCGGCTTCCGCCTTGCCTACGTATTTTACAAATTTTTCCCGTTCACGACCTTCCGCCTTACCAACTTTTTCATGCGAAAACGCGAAAAATAAAACACCACCCGTCAACCGACGGGTTATTTTTTGTCAAAAACCAAGCGTATTTAGAGTTCGTTTCTCATAATGACATAAAAAAATTCTCACCGTAAAAGGCGACCATATGCCCCAAAAGTACAAGTATCTTTTGGGGTCCCCTTTTCTCACGAATTTTCGGGTTCTGCCGAAAAAGCAAATTATCGCCGTTTTTATCGAATCCAAAACAATGTTAGACGCACTGTAAAACGGCGAGAAATCGATAAAGTTACAAGAAATAAAAAACCGCAGGACGCGCGGTGTACTTGTCGTACATAAGCGGTCTGCGGTTTTTGTTTCTGCCTAAATTCGCGATTTGTCGCCGTTTTACTTGCTGACAAGACGACCGATATCGTAAAGCTTCGTATCAAACTTCTTCTTCATTTTGAGCGCTTCAACAACGTCGACGTCGATAACTTCGTTGCCTTTCACGCCGAGAACCCTTGCGTTTTTGTCTTCAAGAGCAAGGTCTACGGCGCGGACTGCAAGACGGGAAGCAAGCACACGGTCAGCCATTGTGGGCGTACCGCCGCGTTGCAGGTAACTCAGAACAACCTGATTGGTCGTGCGACCGGTTGCTTCGGCGACTTTTTTGATAAGTTCGTCCTTGACTTCCTTTTTGCCTTCCGCAAGGACGATGATTGTCGATGATTTGTCGTGTTTATCGATGCCTTCTTTGGCGCTTCTTGCGATTTCGTCGATGTCAACGGGCGCTTCGGGAACGATGACGTATTCCGCGCCGCCCGCGATTGCAGAATAAAGAGCGATGTCGCCGCAGTTTCTGCCCATTACTTCAAGCACCATGATACGACCGTGCGAAGCCGCCGTGTCGCGAAGTTTCATAATCGCGTCGATGACGGTGTTGCAAGCGGTGTCGAAGCCGATCGTGTAGTCGGTGTAAGCAAGGTCGTTGTCTATCGTGCCGGGGATACCGATGCAGTGTACGTCGGTGTAACGTTCGATATCGCACATACCGCGGAACGAGCCGTCGCCGCCGATGACGATAAGGTTGTTTATTCCCCTGTCGGTAAGGTTTTTGATGCCTTTTTTAAGGACTTCGGGGTCTTTGAATTCATCCGAGCGACCGGTGCGAAGCATTGTGCCGCCCTTCTGAATGATATTCGAAACGCTTTTATAGTCAAGCTCGTAAATATCGTTTTCGATAAGACCGATATAGCCGTGTCTTACGCCATAGACTTTCACGCCCTTGCCAAGCGCATAACGAACAGCCGCTCTGATTGCGGCGTTCATGCCCATGCTATCGCCGCCACTCGTAAGAATGGCGATTTTGTCGATGTTTTTTGCCATTGTTATTTCTCCGTAAAAATGTTATTTCTTATTGCTTCTGACAGCGCCGTGTTTCGTCAGTATTTCGGCGTCGCCCCTTATTTTGATTGCAGACGTTTTTGTCGTAAACTGCGCCACGAGAACTTCGCCCGCGTCAAGCATTTCGGTGTGGTGCGAGCGCGTTTCGCCGCCCCTTGTGAGCCCGATGACCTGAACGTCTTCGGACAATGCTTTCACGACGATGTAATCTTCTGTCGCGACGTCTTCGTATTCCTTATAATCCGTCATAATAAATGTTCTCCAAACATACTACACTATGGTAAAATATACAAAATGTTTTGTCAACCGCTTTTCCCAAAGCTTTGCCAAAACCTTACATTCGTCAATTTTTGTTTATTCGGTAACTTCGACGTTCGCGCGCCCCAAAACGGTTTTAAGGTCGGCAAGCAATGCGTCGCCGATTTCCGCCTTTTCGGGCGTTTCGGCAGTGCCCCAGTCGAAAACGAAGAAAACCCTGCTGCGTCCTTTGTTAGACGATATGATGTTTCTTGCCTCTTTGACAAGCGACATTATCTCGTTTTTCGCGCCGTGTACGGTGAGCCTCAAAGTTTTCCCTTCGTAAGTCGCGACGGGTTTGACCTCGACGACTTCCTGTTTTTCAAGCGGATGCACCGCAAACACGTTGATTTTCGGCATTTCGTCGTCGCGCACGACAAGCGTGCCTTCCATTACGACTATTGCGTTTTCTTTCAGCATATCGCGGTATTGTTCAAACGAGCGGCTGTACAAAACGTATTGAATTTGTCCGTACAAGTCTTCCACGACGCCGACGCCCATGCTGTCGCCACGCTTTGTAAACTTCCTTTCGACGCTGTTTATAATGCCGCCGAGCTTTATGCGTTTCCCGTCAAAGCTTTTGTCGTATGCCGCTTTCTGGTATCCCTGATCGTCGTCATCGTCGCTTGCTTCGTCCGCTTCGACGACAAGCATCGACGTGTTGAAACCGAACTTTGAAAGTTCCTGTCTGTACGAGTTTAAGGGGTGTCCCGTAACGTACATTCCAAGGACTTCTTTTTCCAGCATAAGTTTGTTGATTTCGGTATATTCGGGGATATCGGGATACTTAAATTTCACAAAGTCGTCGTCGATAAGCGTGTCGAACAAAGACATTTGTCCGCCTTCCGAGTTTTTCTTGTCGCGGGCGATGGTATCCATAATCTGTTCATAGCTTGCCATAAGCGTCGCGCGGGTTTTCCCAAAGCAATCGAACACACCGCCTTTGATCATACTTTCGATCATGCGTTTGTTGATGTTTACGCCGCTTACGCGGTTTAACAGGTCTTCAAGGTCAGTAAAGTCCCCGTTTGCGTTTCTTTCGGCAATAATCGCGTCAACCGCCGCCTCGCCCACGTTCTTGATTGCCATAAGCCCGAAGCGCAGATTTTCACCCTCGATACTGAACTTTGTTTTGGACTTATTGATGTCGGGTTGCAGGACTTTTATGTTAATTGTGTTAAGGTAATTTACGTAGTTTTTGACCTCGTCCGCGTTCGTGATACGGTTGTTCAGAACGGCGGCAAGGAAGCACAGCGGATAATATCTTTTCAGCCACGCCGTCTGATAAGTAATGACCGAATACGCCGTTGCGTGCGACTTGTTGAATGCGTACGCGGCAAACTTCGTGATTTGTTCAAAAAGTTCCGACGCGATCTCTTTCGGCATACCGCGCGCCACCGCGCCTTCGATAATAACGTTGCCTTCTTCGTCCTTTTTGCCGTTGATGAAAATGTCTTTGTTCGCCGCCATTTTCGCGGCGTCCTTTTTGCCCATTGCACGGCGAAGTTCGTCGGCTTTTCCGAACGAGTAGCCCGCAACTTCCCTTGCAATGTTCATGACCTGCTCCTGATACACGATACAGCCGTACGTAACTTTCAGGGAGTTTTCAAGCATCGGGTGCAGATAATGAATGTGTTCGGGATGGAATTTGCAATCGATATAGTTCGGGATAAACTGCATCGGACCCGGTCGATAAAGCGCCACGCCTGCGATAATTTCTTCCAGACAGTTGGGTTGAAGTTGCATCATGAACTTTTTCATACCTTCCTGTTCAAGTTGGAAAACCGCTTTCGTTTCGCCATCGGAGATGAGTTTATAAACGTTCGGATCGTCAAAAGACAGCTTGCCGAGATCCGGCCGTTCCCCCGTGGTTTCTTCCACAAAGTCAAGCGCGGCTTCGATATCGGTAAGGGTGTTGAGCCCAAGAAAGTCCATTTTCAGAAGCCCCATCGCCTCGACCTGCTTTTTGTCGAACTGAGTCGTGATATATTCGCCGCTCCTTTGCAAAGGTACGAAATCCCACACGGGACGCGGACAAATCAAAACGCCCGCCGCGTGCATACCCGTTTGTCTGGGCATATTTTCAAGCCGCAACGACATATCTATTATGGTTTTTGCGGTGACGTCTTCTTCGTAATATTTGATGAAATCGGGCGAAAGCATTTTTGCTTTTTCTTCGTCGTCCTTGTACGGACCGCGACCGAGAGCCTGCGACAGCGAAATATGTACGACGTCGTTTATCGCCTTTGCCCATTTGTCGGCGTCGGCGTAAGGAATGCTGTAAACGCGCGCGACGTCCTTAATAACCGCACGTGCGGACAACGTGCCGTAAGTTATAATCTGCGCGACGTGGTCTTTGCCGTACTTTTCCTGAACGTACTGGATCGTGCGCTCCCTGTTGACCGTGCAGAAGTCAATATCGAAGTCGGGCATCGACACCCTTTCCGGGTTTAAGAACCTTTCAAAGAACAGGTCGTATTTCAAGGGATCGACGTTTGTGATGCCGATTGCGTACGCGACGATACTTCCGACGCCGCTTCCGCGCCCGGGTCCGACGGGAATACCGTGAGTTTTGCTGTAATTCACGAAATCCCAGACGATAAGGTAATATCCCGCAAAGCCCATCTTGATGATGACGCCAAGCTCGTATTCCAGCCTTTCCCTGACCTCGTCCGTGACGACTTTATATCGTTTCGCAATGCCTTCTTCCGCAAGGTCGCGAAGATATGCCGCTTCCCTTTGGTTGTTTTCCTTGGGAAGATAATCGTATTTTGCGGGGGTTGCAAACTCAGGGATTTCGTAATGCCCGGCAGGCGCCGCCGTTGCCGGAACGAATTCGATTTTATTCGCGATTTCGACGGTGTTGTCAAGCGCTTCCTCGATCCACGAAAACTTGTCGTGCATTTCGTCGTACGATTTAAGGTAAAATTCCTCGGGTTCAAGCCTTATGCGGTCGGAGTCGGTCAGCTGCTTTTTCATACTGATGCACATTAGCACGTCCTGCATGTCGGCGTCGTTTTTTTCAATGTAGTGGACGTCGTTCGTCGCGACGACTTTCACGCCGATTTCCCTTGCAAGCCTTACGAGTTCGGGCAACGCTTTCTTTTCTTCCGCAATGCCGTGGTCCTGAAGTTCGATATAATAATCGTCGCCGAAGATTTCCTTGAATTCCAGCGCCGACCTTTTCGCGCCTTCGTAATTGTCCTCGATAATCAGACGGGGCACTTCGCCCTGCACGCAAGCGGACAAACAAATTATTCCTTCGGAATACTGCCTTAAAACGTTCATGTCGATACGCGGACGATAATAAAAACCGTCCTTGAACGATATCGACGAAAGTTTCATAAGATTGTCGTATCCCGTTTTGTTTTTCGCAATCAGAATAAGGTGATGGCGTTTTTCGGTCGGATCGCAGTTTTTAATATCCCTGACCGTGTAAAACTCGCTGCCGATAATGGGCTTTATGCCCGCTTTTTTCATCGCCTCGATGAAAGAATAAACGCCGTACATATTGCCGTGATCGGTAATCGCGCAGGCGGTCATTCCTTTTGCTTTCAACGCTTCGGCAAGGGGGGATTTTTTCCCTTCGCCCGAGATTCTCGCCGCGCCGTCAAGCAGGCTGTATTCGGTATGCAAATGAAGATGGACGAATTCTTTACTCATTTTCGTTCTCCGCGTCGTTTGCGGCAGAAAGTTCTTCCGCAATCGAGATTATTTTTCTGAATCTGTGGTTGATGCAACTTTTGCTCACGCCGAGTTTTTCGGCAAAGAAATCAAGCGTTGCCTCAGGGTATTCTTGTCGCAGCGCGATAAGAGATCGCAACTCTTCGCTGAGCCTTTTCACGCCGAAATTCTTTTCGATATTTTCAATCGCAAGAAGTTGTTTCGTGCTGGCGATTGCCGTCTTGTCCATATTCGCGACGGAGCAGTTGCTCTTTCTGTTGACGTTGTTGTTGACAAGCCTTTCAATCATTACGTCCTGCATATAAAGCACCGTTTCGGACGCGCCGAGCAGCGCAAAGAAGTTTGAAATGACTTCGCTTTCCTTGACGTACACGATAAACTTATTGCCTCGTTCCACCGTTTTTGCGACAATATCGAAACTTAACAGCAGTTTTTTGACTGATAAAGCATATGTTTCGTCTGCAAGCGCAAATTCAAGATAATACCCGCTTCCCGACGACTCGATATCAGCGTCTTCGCCGATAAGTTTTTCGGGCACGTTGGCAGAGCCCGTCGCCACGAACAACGATTTCAGATACGTCTTTGCACAGCACTCGTTCATCACGACCTTGTTGTCGATACCTTCGACAAAGTCATAGCCGTCTTTCGTTTTTCTGATAATGCCGGCGTCGTACAACATATCGTGCGTGATTGCAGGCGGCACTTTCATAACGTACAGTTTGCCCTTTTGAAGCCCCGTGTTCACGTTCGTAACGTCAACGTCGATTTCCGCGTTGTACGTCGTTTTGACGGCGATTGCCGTCGATTTTATATATTCGTAGTCCTGCGACTCGAAAACGAGCTCGGTTTTGTTTTTCAGTATTCTTAAACTGCCGATTGCTTTTATCGCGGCGGATAGCCATGCCGTCGCGCAACATTTGTTTTCAAATTCCGTCGTCAGTAATTCGTTTTTTGCGTATCTGTTAAAGTTCAGTTTTTCCATGTTTTTTCTTCCAGTCGGCAAGCCTTGTGAACTCGGGCTTTTTGTCAAGGTTTACGACGCGTGTATGCGGCACGTCGTATTTTTTTATAATTTCTTCCGCCCTGTTAAAATTGCCGATTGCGCTTAACTTGTGGGCGTCGCTGTTCACGATAAAGTTGCAGTCGGTATCAAGCATTTCGGGCAACAGCCTTTCGACAAGCGGCAGATGTTTCATATTGATTTCGATAAGAGTACCGCACCTTGCCGCGGTTTTGCACACTTCCTTTACGTCGACGATCGCATGATTGCCGACGTGCGACAAAATATCGACGGGATTGTTTTCGATTGCCGCGATAAACGCGTCGGTCGCCGCCGCTTTTTTCTTTGCGGTCGTGCCGAAAACGTCGGTGATGAACCCGTTGAAAAGGACGTATGAAAAATAATCCTTGACCGACGTGCTTCTGATGAAACGATGAAACCCCGCGACAAGAATATCCATATTCGTAAGGTGCTTGTCCGTTACGTCAAGATTGCCCTTCGTGTCGACGATATCCGCCTCCACGCCAAGCAGCAAATTGACGTTTTCAAGATTTTCCCTTACTTTGTTTACGTCGATTATTTCTTTTTCAAACTTCTTTTCCGTCAGCGACAGCGTTACGTTTGCAAACCCGTGGTCGGTGACCGCAAGTTCTTTCAGACCGATTTTCCCGGCGTAAAGCGCGGCGTCGGATATTTTCGCCCGTCCGTCGCTGTAAACCGAATGTGTGTGATAGTCGCCGTAAAATTTCATATGTTTCCTATTATTTCGATTTCTCTTTCAAGACTTATGCCGAACGCGCATTTTACCTTGTCCGAAATCGCGTCCGACAGTATTTTGTAGTCGCGGCTTGTCGCTCCGCCCGAGTTTATTATAAACCCGGCGTGTTTTTCGGACACCTTCGCGCCGCCTTCCGAAAACCCTTTAAGATTCAGTGCGTCGATATAATACGCCGCGCTCACAAGGTCGTGTTTTTTGAAAGTGCTTCCAAGCGACGGACTGTCGGGTTGCGCCGCCCGCCGTATTGTTTCGCAATCTTTCGCGCGCGCCGCGATAAGATTTTTGTCTTTCCTTTTCAACCTTAGTGTTGCCGACAGAACGACGTAGCCTTTCTTTTTCACTACGCTGTCCCGATACGAAAACCACAGGTCGGACTTTTGGATTTTTTGCACGATTCCGCCGTGTAAAACGGTTATTTCGGTGACATAATCCCCGATTTCCGCGCCGAACGCCCCTGCGTTCATCGTTAACGCGCCGCCAAACGTCCCCGGGATTCCCGAAAGTTCTTCAAGTCCCGAAAGCCCTTTGTCTAACGCCGCGCAAAACAGACTTTTCATCGTTTCGCCGCAACGCCCGACAATTTCTTCGCCATGGACTTCGACGCCTTTCACGCGTTTAAGACACATCACGTTTCCGACGCCGTCGTCGGATATCAGCGTGTTCGTGCCGTTGCCGAGAATAAAAAACTTCTCGTTCTTTTCCGTCAGATATTCAACCGCCCTTACGACTTCGTTTTCGTTTTCGGGCAGATACAGTTTTTTGATTTTTCCGCCGCTTAAAAATGACGAATATTTCTTCCCGTCAGCGTTTTCGATAACCTTGATCCCGTCCATTTTACCATTTTATGAAAACGGACGAAAAAGGTTAATCCCTGTGCATTCTTTCGATAAGTTCTTCGTTGGCGTCGTAGCCCATTTGCTTCAAGCGGAAATTCTTTGCCGCGACTTCGACGATAATCGCAAGGTTTCTGCCCATAATGACAGGGACGATAAGTTTCGGAATTTCGACGCCCAAAACGTTATAAGTACGCATCGGCGCGTCGCTTCGTTCATAGTTTTGCGATTTTTCGTATTCGACAAGTTCGATAACAAGGTCGACGTTGGTTTTTCTTAAAATGCCCGCAACGCCGTACATGTTCCTGACGTTGATAAATCCGACGCCGCGAAGCTCGATAAAGTCCTGAATCTTGTCGGGCGAGGAGCCTTGTATCGTGTCCTTTATGACTTTCAGTTCGACAGCGTCGTCCGCGACGAGCATATGTCCCCTGTGAATGAGTTCGAGCGCGGTTTCGCTTTTACCGACGCCGCTGATGCCCGTAAGCAGCACCCCGATGCCGTCGATGTCCAAGAGAGTTCCGTGTATTCTGGTTTTCGGCGCAAGAAAATCGTTCAGGAAATTGATGATATCGTTGACGACTTCCGACGTTATCGCGTTCGATTGCAAAACCGGCGTGTCGTACTCTTTCGCAAGGTCAAGCATATCCTTGCATGGTTCGAGCCCCCTTGAAATTATGATGCACGGGACTTCCGTTTTGAACAGTTTTTTCAGCGCTGCACGGCGGTTTTCGTCGGTCATCTGATAAAGATAGTACATTTCGGCGTTGCCGAGCACCTGCACGCGGCTTCTTGCGAAATAGTCGTCAAAGCCCGAAAGAATAAGCCCCGGACGGTTGACGCTCACCGTTTGCAACGTGATTTGCCGCGCGGTATTCATATAAATGATTTTCAGTTTCAGAAGGTTTGCGAAATCGCGAAGAGCGATAATTTCGCCGCTTGTTTCTTCGATTCCGGTATTGACATTGATTTTCATAATTATCTCCTAAAAGCAAAACTCCCTTATGGTTTTCGCGACGCCGTCGTCTTCGCAGTTTTCCGCGATATAATCAGCCGCGTTTTTCAGTGTGTCAACGGCGTTTCCGACCGCAACGCCCATCCCCGCGACTTCGATCATTTGCAAATCGTTAAGGTTGTCGCCGAAAGTCATCGTGTCTGAAAGGCTTATGCCGTATTTGTTTGCAAGAAACTCGACCGCTTTTCCTTTAGACGCGTGCGCGTCGACCGCTTCGACGTTGTACGGCTTGCTGCTGTTGATCAAAAGTCTGTCGCCGAATTCCTTGATCGCGGCGTTTCTGACCTGCTCCGTTATCGACGAATCCATGCTGCAATACACCTTGTTCACGGGCGCGTCCGTCGTTTTGAAAAACGCTTTGAAATCCCCGACGACGTTAAGCGGCACCCCGCAAACCCGCGCGTAATCCACGCTGTACGGATTTTCCTTTTCGACGCAAAGATTGTCCCCGACGTACGCCTGCGGAAACACGTTTTGTTTTTTCATAAATTCCACGTAATCGACGGCAAGGTCTTTGTCGATATCGTTGACAAGCAGGGTTTCTTCGGTGTCGATATTTTTGATTAAAGAGCCCTGATAACTGATGATTTCGCCGTGCAGACCGAATTCCCGCGCGATTTTTACGATACTTCTGAACATTCTTCCCGTGCAAATCGCGAACCTGCCGCCGCGGGCGATATATTCGCGTATAGTGTCTTTCGTGAAATCGCTTATCACGCCGCTTTTCGGAAGCAACGTGTCGTCGTAGTCGCAAGCGATAAACTTATATTTCATAAGCGTTACCTCAAATTAAGTAAATACTATTATATATTATCCTTACGATTTCAACAACGATTTTTAGGCTTAAAAATTATTTTTGATTTTTGCCGTCGAAGAATGCGCGGATTTTTTCCGCGTCGCCTCTCGAAATGCCCTTGACGGACGCAAGCGTATCGACGGAAGCAGCTTTGATTCTGTCAATGGTTTTGAAATGATTGTATAAAATATCCGTTTTTTTGTCGCCGATACCTTCGATGTCTTTCAGGCTCGACACCTTTAAGCGGTTTGTGTGCAGGCGAGTGGCGTAATCCACCGCAAAACGATGCGCTTCGTCACGGAGTCTCATCAAAAGCGCAAGCGCAGGCGAACGGCGCGACAAATAAAGCCCTTCCGACTTATCGGGAAAATATATTATTTCGTCGCTTTCGGCAAGAGAAATCATATTGACGTAAACCCCCGCTTCCCGCATTGCGTCCTGCGCGCGTGAAAGTTGACCTTTTCCGCCGTCGATGACGATAAGATCCGGGTGCGCATTGAAACTTTCGTCCTCGGAATTTCCGATTTTCGAAAGGCGGCGAAGCAACGTTTCGTGCATGCTTTCAAAGTCGTTATTCTGCTGGACTTTCACCTTGAAACGGCGATACGCGCTTTTTTTCGGCTCCCCGTTCTGAAACACCGTCATGCTCGCGACGACGTCCGTCCCGCTGAAATGCGAAATGTCAAAACACTCCATACGAGCGGGCGGCGACGGAAGACGTAAAATCTCTTGCAGTTTCTGCACCGCGCCTTCGGTAAGGTTATATTTTTTCAGTTGTTTTACGACAAAGGTGTCAAGATAGTTTTTCGCGTTGTTTTCCGCCATTTCGACAAGTTGTTTTCTTATGCCGCGCTGCGGAACGATGATATTAAGTTTTTTGTCGAATTTATCGGATAACACGCTTAACAATGCGTTTTCCGACGGTAAAGTTGTGTTTACGACGATTTCGTCGGGCGCATCCGGCATATTGTCATAGTATTGCAGTATGAATTGTTCCAGAAGATTCCTGTTAAGTTCAAGTTCGTCTTTGGCTTTGTTTTCCGCATTTTCGACAGGTTTCGCCAAGCCTGAATTTATGCTTTCTACGGGATAATTGTCGCCGCCGACAAGCTTTCCGCCGCGCACCATAAGCACCGATACGGCGGTATATACACCGTTGTCCAAAACCGAAAACACGTCCATATTGTAGTCTTTCGGAAGTGCGGCGATTTGCTGACGGATAAGTTTATCGAGCGTGTGCAGGCGGTTTTTGAAATACAGTGCGCTTTCAAAATCTTCCCTTGCCGACGCGTCGTACATTTTCTTTTCAATGACTTTTTTTATCTCCTCGTCGTTTCCCTTTAAGAACGATATTACGTCGGAAATTACCTTGCCGTATTCTTCGCGGGTAACGTTTCCTGAACACGGCGCAAGACACCGTCCGATATGACTCATCAGACACGGTCTGTGCGACGAAGGAAGGTGCGACAAATCCTTATTGCAACTTCTCACGGGGAATGCGCTGCCGATAAGTTCCAGAATATCTTTCGTGTTCACGCCGACCATATAAGGTCCGAAGTATTTGCTGCCGTCGTCGACAAGTTTCCTTACGACCTGCACCGACGGAAATTTTTCTTTGACATTAATCTTGATGAAAGGATATTGTTTGTCGTCTTTCAACAAAATATTGTACTTCGGCGCGTACTTTTTGATAAGATTGTTTTCCAGAACGAGCGCTTCTTCTTCGGTCGCGCACATAATGTAACGAAAATCGACGATGTTTTCGACAAGTTTCATCGTTTTTTCGGTTTTTACGGAAGAGTGGAAATACTGACTTACTCTGTTTTTAAGGTTGACCGCTTTCCCGACGTAAATGACCGTGCCGGAAGCGTCCGACATAATATATACGCCGGGGCTTTGCGGAAGATCTTTCAGTTTTTGTCTGATTACGTCGTTCATGGTCGGATTTTTGAAAAATAATATTAAATGAAACCGCCGTCGACGGTAATTGCCTGCCCCGTGATAAAGGACGATTTGTCGGACAACAAAAACGACACTACGTCCGCAACGTCTTTGGGCGTGCCGATTCTGCCTATCGCCGTTTCGTCGATTAGAGTCTGCATTTCGCATGCAGTAAAGTTTTCTTTTCTCATCATATCGGTGTCGATGCAACCGGGACACACCGCGTTCACCCTGATTCCCGACAACCCGAGTTCCTTTGCCATCGCCTCGGAAAACGCAATAACGCCCGCTTTCGACGCGGAATAAACCGCCTCGCACGACGCGCCCGTTTTTCCCCATATCGACGACACGCTCACGATGACGCCGCTTTTTCTTTTCACCATATCGGGAATTACTTCTTTCACGGTATAAATAACGCCTTTCAAATTTGTGTCAATAACACTGTCACATTGACATAAATCCATATCTTCGAGCAGCCCCGTCACGCTTATTCCCGCATTGCACACAAGGTGCGTTATGTTTCCGAATTTGTTTCTGACCGCGCTTACCATACTTGCGACCTCGTCGTACTTCGACACGTCGGCTTTCACAAGCATTACGGACGTATATTTTTCAAGCTCGTTTTTGAGCGCGACCGCCGCTCTTTCGCTTTTGTTGAAATTTATCGCGACGTTGTAGCCTTCTTTTGCAAGCGTCCTTGCGATTTCCGCGCCGATACCTTTTGACGCGCCCGTTATCAATACCGTTTTCATAATTGTTTCCTTGATTTTTATATTTTATATTATATAATAACGTACATAATTTATCAATTATATTTTGCTTTACTTTTTTCCCGCTTTATTGTACAATACGCCCATATCGCATTTTTCTGAGGAAATATGAAAATACTCATCGTTTGTTCGTCAAATACCTGCCGCAGTCCTTATGCGGAATTTATATTCAAACGGCTTGTGTCGGAAAGCGACGTTCTGAAAAAGAATATCGAAAGCGTCACGTCGTCGGCGGTTTTCAATCAGTCGCGCGCGATGCACCCGAAAACTTACGCGCTCCTTCTGGAAGAAGGCTTTGCAAAGGAGGAACTCGACGCGTTCAAGCCCGACTTCATTCTTAAAGACAGGAAAAAGTTTGACGAAGCCGACGTCATTATCGGCATGGGTTATCTTCAATGGTTTTTGCTTCCTTTTAAGTACAAGAAAAAATACGTCAATCTTTCAAAAGCCGCCATCGGAAAAAACATCAACATTCCCGATCCGTTTTACAGAAAGTCAATGGAATTTTACAAAAATACGATGGACGTCATCAAGACTTATCTCATCGTTTATGCCGAAAAACTTGAAAAAGAATTTTCAAAAAAAGATTAAGCGCGCCTTTTAAGCATTTTCACAATCACGATTATCAATACGGCAGCAACCGCCGAAAACGCAACCGCACTCGTAACGCCGCCCGACACCGCTCGGACGGTTTTTTCACTTGTTTTGACGGTCACGTTATATCCGGCAATCGTTTTGCCGCCGACGCTGCAAATTATCGTGTATTCGCCTTTTGTTTCGGGCGTAAAGGAAATTTCCGTGCCGATTTTCGTGTCGACGCGTCGCCCGTTTTCGTCGTAAATATCCCACACGATTACAAGTTCGGGATCGAGCATATACGCGTTGTCAAGTTTATAAACGACAGTGCTTTCGGCGCGCACGACGGCATCGCCGACAACCGAAAGTTGTGCGTCTTCAACCGTTTGAACGTAGTTGACTTTGACGGTGATTATCTCGGACGTATCGTTGATATACGCGCTGTTCGCGGCGTAAATAAAATACGTTCCGGGCTCCGTCGGGGTAAATTCGATCCTTGCGCCGTTTACGCTGTAAATAACTTCGCCGCCCGAAAGTGTTCCGTTGTTGCCGGCTTTCACAACGTACATTTTTATGCTCTTGTACGCGACGTCGGTTTCGGGCGCAAAGCCTTCTTCGTCAAAGTATCTGAGCTTTGCAAAAGCGACGACTTTTTTCGGCGACGAAATGTTCTGGTTAAGCGCGTCAAGGCTTTCGTCTTCGGTAAAGACTTTGATTTCTTTAATATGCTTAAAGTCAACAAAGGCACTTAAATTAAGTTTTTTTGCGGTATAAACACCGTTTCCGTACGATACTGTGCCTGTTGCAACGGCAGGAGTACTTGTCATCACGTCGTAAACGGTTGCCGATTTCCTGTTAAATCCTATTTCCAGCACCGCCGCCGCAAAGGATACGAAAGGCGTTGCCATGCTCGTGCCGTCTTTTGTGCAGTACGGCTCGGTTTCGTCCGACTTTGCCGCGCTTATTATTTGTTGTCCCGGCGCCGCAATGTCGTACGCCGCGCCGTAGTTGGATTTCGGCGCTGGAATAAGACCTTCCATATAATTCATAACGCCGATGACGTTTTCAAGGCACGCCGGGCTTCCAAGACTGTTTCCCGTGGACGATGAGTTATATCCTTTGTTTCCCGCCGCCGCGCAAACTATGACGCCTTCGCTCACCGCGCTTTGTATCATGACGTCAATCGCGCCGTTTTTGCCCCAAGATGAAGTGTCCGACGATCTTATCATGTTTGTCAGCGACATATTTATCACAATCGTCTTGTTTTGCGTAGCAAGATCTTTGACGTAACTGATTGCGTCCACGACTGCGACGGCTTCGAAACTTCCTTTGCTGTCGCCGGCTTTCACGGGCAAAATCTTAATGTAATCTTCAAGCCCGTATTTTTTGATTTCCTGCGCGACGATGCCCGCAACGTGCGTGCCGTGCCCGACAAGAGTGCCGTTATTGCAAGTGTCGTCGATGTAATCTCTGCCGTTTTTATGAGTGATCGCGTTATACCAAAGTCCTTCGTCGCACAATACGCCGTCGAACAACTCGTGCGAGGCGTTAATCCCCGTGTCGATCACCGCAACAAGGACGGGATTATTTTTGAAATCGGCTTTTTCCGCCGTGGAAAGCCCATCTTTAATCTTATTTATCGCTTGAAGAGTATCGTTGAAATTATTATAATCTTCGCCGTCAAACCATTGATTTGAAACGGCGTCGGGAAGCACGGCGGCATACGCAACGTCGTTTGTGAAAAATCCGCACGAAAACGCGCCCGCAATCAGCGCAAGCAACACTATGAATATGGTAAGATTTTTCACGGCTTGTTTTTTCATATCAAATATTATAGCCCACTTTTCCTTAAAACACAATAAAAAACCGCCCCTATGGGCGGTTTAAGCGATTTTTTCGGTCAGGCGTTCAGAACTTTCCTTAAAAATTCTTTCGTCCTGTCGTTTTGCGGGTGCTCGAAAAAGTCTTTCGGGTTGTTTTCTTCGGTGATTTTTCCTTCGGACATAAACAAAATCCTTGTGCCGACTTCTTTTGCAAATCCCATTTCGTGCGTGACGATGACCATCGTCATACCTTCTTCCGCAAGCTCCTTAATAAGGTCCAGAACTTCGCCGACCATTTCGGGATCGAGCGCAGACGTCGGCTCGTCAAAAAGCATGACTTTGGGATTCATTGCAAGCGCCCTTGCGATGGCGATACGCTGCTTTTGTCCGCCCGACAAGGTCGAAGGATACGCGTCGGCTTTTTGTTCCAGCCCGATTCTTTTCAGAAGTCGCAACGCGTTTTCTTCCGCATGCGCCTTGATTTCCTTCTTCGACGAGAATTCCGGCGCGACGACCTGTTTTTCTGCGATATGGTTTTTATGTGAAACGGCGCGTTCTTTTTTTTCGATTTTCGCGGTGAGTTTCAGTTTCTTTTTCGTCAGTTCGGGATCGTACGTCGCATAGGTTTTCCCCTGCCTTTCTTCCGACTTTTTGGTTTTTTCCCATTCGGCGGAAACGTCTTTCAGCACGGCTTTAAGTTCTTCCGACTGCTTTATGAGTTGTTCCTTTTCTGCGTCGATTTTAGCATTGATTTTATCGCCGTATTTTTTATAAAACTTATTATAAATCGGCACAAAAGCATTCTTTATCTTTTGTTTTCGCATATTTGAAATGCCGATTCTGACAGGTGCAAGCGTAATATTCTTTTTTACGGTATAGTTGTTGAAAAGGTTAAACTGCTGGAATACCATACCGATATTCTGACGTTGGACGTTTATGTTGACTTTAAGGTCGGCAAGGTCGTTGCCCATAAAAAGTATTCGCCCCGCCGTCGGATCTTCAAGAACGTTCAAGCACCTTAAAAACGTCGATTTTCCGCCGCCGGACGGCCCGACGATAACCACTTTTTCGCCTTCGTAAATCTTTGTCGAAATGTCGTCCAGAACAAGAAGATCGCCAAATTTTTTGGTAAGGTTTTCGACTTCCAGCATCGCTTTCTTTTCGTCGGCTTGCGCGTGGCATTCCGCCGCGATTAAACTTTCGTTTTCGTTATTTATCACTTTTCGCAAACCTCCTTTCAATCATCTTGATAATCACCGTCAGAATTCCGACAATGACAAGATAGAACAGCGCGAGTACGAGATATGGTATCATAAATTCGTACGACGACGAGCCGATAAGTTTGAACGCCTGCGTGAGATCAAACACGGCGATAAACCCGGCGACCGACGTGTCTTTGACAAGCGCGATAAGTTCGTTGCCGAGCGCGGGCAGGCTGTTTTTGAGCGCCTGCGGCAAAACGATTCTGAGCATCGTCGACGGATAAGAAAGCCCGAGCGCGCGCCCCGCTTCCCTTTGTCCCGCGTCGACGGACAAAATACCGCTGCGCATAATTTCCGAAACGTACGCGCCCGAATTTATGCCAAACGTAACGATTGCCACGACAAGTTTGTCAATATTGACGCCCGCAAGCGGGAAAATCACGTAATACAACAGCAAAAGTTGCACGACAATCGGCGTGCCCCTGAAAAACCCGACGTATATATCGCCGATTTTCGAAATCCACTTGAAAACTTTGCTTTGCTTTCCCGCAACCTTGACAATAGCAACGAAGGTACCTATACAGATACCTATCAGAAAGCCGAATACGGCAATGTACGCTGTGTTTTTAAAACCCAGCAGTACATTTTTGTATCCTTCGTTCTCAACGAACGACCTTATAAAGATTTGCCACTTTTTTTCAAACACGGTCTTATTTATTTACGTTTTTAAGAAGAGTTTGTGCAACCGCCTTGTCGACGATGATAAACGAGATGTTGCCGTCAAGCATCGATTGTACCGCAAGTGCGGGAGAATCGTATCCGCTGAAATCGAGATTTGCAAAACCCGCAAATTCAAGCGCTTCGTTGCCTTTCACGAATTGCTGACCTGTCGTGCCGGCTTGTCCGCCGCACTTTGCCGCCGCTCCCGACAGAGAAGCGAGTTTTTGAAGCATTGCGTCCTTATCGGTGCATGCGTCGAACGTGGTGTCGTCCGCTTTGACAACGACGACTTGCGTGGTATCGAAGTAAGGTTTCGTGAAGTTTACCATTTGTTTGCGGTCTTCGCTTATGGTAAGAGCCGCCATACCGATGTCGTATTTGTCGATTGTCTGAACAGCCGTCACGACCGCGTCGAAATCCATATGTTCCACGACAAGGGTTTTGCCCATTTCGTCTGCGATAAGTTGCGCGATTTCGATGTCGATACCGGCGATTTTGTTGCCGTTGTAGTACTCAAACGGAGCAAAGTCGATATTCGTTGCGACGACAAGTTCGTTTGCGCCGTCGGTCGAGCTGGTTTTAATGCTGTTGCTGCCAAACGTCGCAAGCTGGTCTTCCGTGGCGTTAAGGTACTTGTCCATAATCGCCTGGATTTCCGTGGCTTTTGCGTCAAGAATGCCGTTTACGGTGTTAAGAAGTTCCGTATCTTCCTTTTTGACGATGAAAGCATATTGTTCGCTTGAAAGGTCGACGTCGACCATTTTGATTTTTTCTGTTGCTCCGCCGCCTTTTTTGTCGCATGCGGTGAATGCGAACGCACAGGTGATAACCGTTGCGACGGTCAGTAATGCCGCGAGTATTTTTTTCATTTTTATACCTCAAAAAATTTATTTCGTTTTCGATGATGCAATCATAGCATAACTATTCGCGCTTGGCAAGCAATTTTGCATAAATATTCAAAAAAAATTAAATATTTTTGTATTTTGCCGTATATATGAATAAAATCCTGCATATTTTGCAAGATTTTATACATTTATTCGGTTTTATTGAATTTTACGAAAAGGATTTTTCAAAAACGACGTCGCCGTCAAGGGTTCTCACGACGAATCCGTCTTCGTCCAGAAGCATATAAGACGGCTTGCATCCGTTCTTCGGGAGGGACGCCGACGCCACGCATACGCACGTCGTTCCGTCGCGTTCCGTCAGTTCGTTCACGTGAAAATGCCCGTACACCAGAAGGTCGCAGCCTATCGGTAACACGTCCTTATTGAAATAATGCCCGTGCGTGAAAGTCACCCTTCCCCCGCCGACGTTTACGTGCACCGCGGGCGAAAACGGAAACGTTGAAATCATTTCGTCGATTTCGGCGTCGCAGTTCCCCTTGATTGCAATGATTTTGTCCGACAAGGAATTGAAAAGTTCCGCAACCTTCATCGGGGCGTGTTCTTCCGGCAAAGGGTTTCTGGGACCGTGATAGTACAAGTCGCCAAGGAGCACGAGTTTGTCCGCGCCCGACTTTTCAAATTCTTCCACGACCTTTTTCGCAAAGAAGTACGAGCCGTGTATATCCGTCGCGATAAAGTATTTCATATTATTCAAGCCCGTTGGGGTTCATTTTTTGCCAACGCCAGCTGTCTTCCGCCATGCGGTGAAGATCGAACTTGCATTCCCAGCCGAGTTCTTTTTTGGCTTTCGAGCAATCGGCGTAGCATTCCGCGATGTCGCCTGCGCGGCGGCCGTCGATCTGATACGCGATGGGGTGTCCGACGACTTTTGAAAACTCGTTAATCATTTCCAGCACGCTGTATCCGTGTCCGGTGCCGAGGTTGTAGATGACGAGCCCGGAATTTTCGTGCAGTTTTTTAAGCGCGGCGATGTGACCTTTCGCAAGGTCGACGACGTGGATATAATCCCTGACGCCCGTGCCGTCTTTCGTGGGATAATCGTTGCCGAAAACGTGGACTTTTTCAAGTTTTCCGACGGCAACCTGCGTGATATAAGGCACAAGGTTGTTGGGGATACCGTTGGGATCTTCGCCGATAAGCCCGCTTTCGTGCGCGCCGATGGGGTTGAAGTATCTTAAAAGCGCGATATTGAACGAGTTGTCGCTGTGATAAAAGTCTTTCAGGATCTGCTCGATCATAAGTTTCGTCTGTCCGTACGGATTGGTTGCGGACAGCGGAAAATCTTCAAAAATAGGCACCGACTTCGGGCAGCCGTAAACGGTCGCGGACGAAGAAAACACAAGGTTTTTCACGCCGCACTCGCGCATGCAGTCGATGAGAACGAGCGTGGAATTAAGGTTGTTGTCGTAATACGCAAGCGGGATTTTCACACTTTCGCCAACCGCTTTCAGCCCTGCGAAGTGGATTACGTCGGTGGGTTTTTCGTCCTTGAAGATTTTGAGTAATTTTGCTTTGTCGCGCACGTCCACGTTGTAAAACGCGGGACGTTTCCCCGTGATTTGTTCGATACGGTCGACAACGCCGATTTTCGAATTTGAAAGGTTATCGACAATTACGACGTCCTGATTATCGTTCAAAAGTTCGATAACGGTGTGGCTTCCGATATAACCGGTGCCGCCGGTGACCAAAACTTTGTTCATATATAACCTGCCTTTTGCGGATAATCCGCGAAATATTATTTTCGTATATAGTATATCACGAATTGAAAAAGTTGCAATAGGTAAAAAATAATCTGACAAAAAATTTACAATAAAATATATTTAATTATAAAATGTACAAAAAAATAAGGCCCGTCTTCCGACGAGCCTTTTCGTTAAGCAAAAATTACTTTTTGAGTGCGATGGTTTCTTTTGCCTTGTTGACGATGTCTTCGACCGTAAGGCGGAATTTTTCGGCAAGGTATTCTTTCTTACCGACTTCGCCAAAGGTGTTGTTGACGCCGATCATGCCGACGGGAGCCGGGCACTTGGACACGACGACTTCGGACACCGCGCTGCCGAGACCGCCCTGCAAGGTGTGGTTTTCGCAAGTGACGAGCGCGCCGGTTGTCTTGACCGCGTTGACGATTGCTTCTTCGTCGATGGGTTTCCAGGTGTGGATATTCAAAACGCCCGCGTCGATGCCTTCCTCTTTCAGAATTTCGGCGGCTTTCAACGCTTTTTCAACCATAATACCGCTTGCGATAAGGGTAACGTCTTTGCCGGCTTTCACGGTGATGGCTTTGCCGAGTTTGAAATCGGGAACGTCGTCAAATATATGTTCGGGCTTTTTCCTGAACAGACGAATATAAACCGCACCGGGATAGTCGATAATCTGAGGGATTGCGCGGGCGAGCATTGCGCCGTCGGTAGGCTCAAAGCATACCATATTGGGGATTGCGCGCATAATCGCCATATCTTCAAACGGCATGTGGGTGCCGCCGTTGGCTTCCGCCATGATGCCGGGGTCGGAGCCGACGATTTTCACGTGTTGTTTTGCGTACGCGACGGAGATGAAAATCGTGTCGTAGCAACGACGCGTCGCGAACGGAGCGAACGAATATGCAAACGGGATTTTGCCCATTGCGGACATACCCGCGGCGATACCGATCATATTTGCCTCGGCGATACCGACGTTTACGAACCTGTCGGGATGCGCTTCTTTGAACGCTTTCGTTGCGTGGCAGCCCATAAGGTCGGCTTCCAGAACGACGATGCGTTTATCGGTGTTTGCGATTTCAGCCAAAGTATTGGCAAGCACTTGCCTCATTTCTTTTTCGTCAGTCATTATTCATACCTCCCCGTTTCTTTTCTCCAAAGTTCCTCGGGAATCGACATGCTGTGGCAGTTTGCGACGCCTTCGGTGAAGGACGCGCCGAAGCCTTTTATCGTATCGAGGATAATCATGCTGGGTTTGCCCTTTTGCGCTTTTGCCGCGTCGATTGCGTCGGAGATAGCGACAAGGTCATGCCCGTTGATTTCTTGGGTGAAGAAGTTGAAAGCCTTCCACTTGTCCGCTGCGGGTGCAAGCGAGTTGATTGTATCGGTGGGGCCGTCAAGTTGCATTTTGTTGTTGTCAAGGAACACGATGAGATTGTCAAGGCCGTGGTTGCCCGCAAACATCGACGCTTCCCAAATCTGACCTTCCTGCGATTCACCGTCGCCGATGAAGCAGTAAATCGTTGCGGGATTATCGTCCATTTTTGCAGTCAGAGCCATGCCGACCGCCGCCGACAAGCCTTGTCCCAAAGAACCCGCCGTAAAGTCGATGCCGGGGGTTTTGTTCATATCGCAGTGCGAGGGAAGATTCGTCCCGTTTCTGTTCAAAGTAGATTCCCACTCGTGCGGGTAAAATCCGAGATCGCCAAGCACGGCGTACATTGCGGGGCCTGCGTGTCCTTTGGACATAATAACGCGGTCGCGGTCTTGTTTTTTGGGATTTTTAGGGTCGACGTTTGCTTTGTCGTAGTAAATGACGGTAAGCGCGTCCATGACAGACATCGTGCCGCCGATATGTCCGACACCGAAGTGTCCGATAATTTCGATTGCGTCGTCACGGAGTTTTCTGGCTTTTGCCGTCAGGAAATCGAGTTTTTGTTTTTCCATATACTCCTCCTTACCTGAGATTGATTTTATTATACATTGTAAAACCCGCCCGTGTCAAAGCGAGTTTAACAAAATGTTTTCCGTATAAACAATTGAAAATATTTGTTTATTTTTTCGTGAATTTTTTCACGGGTTTATGCGACTGGTCCTTTTTTGGCATTGCCGCCTGCTCCTGCGCCTTTCTTTCTTCGGCGCGGCGTTCCTTTTCCGCGGTGGCAGCCTCGATTTGTTTTTGTCTTTCTTCCGCTTTTTGCGCTTTTTCAAGGGCTTTTGCCTGCTGTTCTTTGCGCTTATCCGACGACTTTTTGAGTTTCAGCGACGTCTTCACGATATAATATACGGTGCTCAAAAAAGTGAACAGCAAAATAATGAGCGTGAAGTAATAACGGAAGTTATACCATTTAATATCGCCCGACGCGTATTCGTCGTACGCAAGAAGAATCGCGACGATAACGCCCACGAGTTCCACGACGGCTTCCATAATCGACGCGACTTTTTTGGTCGTTTTGATCTGATATTTCGCGTCTCCGATACTTTCTTTGACGGCTTTCTGATCCTTTATGCTTGCGATGACCTGCACGAAGAAGCAAATCGCAAATACGATAATGAGCGGCAGCACCGCAAACTTGATAATGCCCGACGCTCCGCCCGCTTTTGCGCCTTCCGAAAAGCTGTTGACGGTCTTTACGATGAAAAGAACCATCGAAATAAGCGAGAAAACCGTTGAAAGCGAAAGTCCCGTCGACTTTTTGTTTTTTGCCATAATCCTACCTCGAATGTCGTTGATAAAAACATATTAACACTTTATTTTGGGTTTTGCAATATTACGATTTTCTTTTGATAAAATTTTTATTGCCTATATCCGTTTTTATTGATATAATCGAAATTAGGGAGATTGTTATGGAAGAAACTATTTCGAAAAAACCAAACGTAATATCGCGCCTTAAAACCGAGCTGAAAAAACCTTTCACGAAAAACATGCTGATGTTTTCGCTCGGGACGATCGGACGCGATTTTTTGTACTTTTTGTTCAACAGTTTTTTGATGACGTTCATATTGTTCACAAAGACTATTGACAACAAAATGCTGACAGTGGTTGGCGCAATCATCGTCGTCGCGCGTATTTTCGACGCTCTGAACGATCCCATTATGGGCGGCATCGTCGAAAACACCCGTACGAAATGGGGCAAGTATAAGCCATGGCAACTTCTGGGCGCAGTCCTTACGGGCGCGGTCATCATCTCGGTATTTTGCGTGAAACTTGACGGCTGGTCGTACATAGGATTTCTGGCGTTTGCCTACCTTATGTTCAGCATTACGTTCACGATGAACGATATTTCTTACTGGGGAATGTTGCCGTCACTGACGTCGGACGAACACGAACGCAACAAACTGACGTCGTGCGCGCAGCTTCTGGCGTCGGCGGGCATCGGACTTGCCACCCTTCTTATTCCCTTGTTCACGACGGGTTCGTTTGCAAAATGGGGCGCGCCCACGGGCTATAAGGTCATCGGTATCATCAGCGCGGTGCTTATGGTATTGTTCCAACTTTTTACAATCCTCGGCGTTAAGGAAAAACCCCTTCCCCCGATTAAGCCCGACAAGTCCGACAGACTTACCCTGAAAAAGATGTTCCAAACCATCGCCAAAAACGACCAGCTTTTGTGGTGCGCGCTCATAATGCTCATTTTCTCAACCGGCACGAGCGTCGTCGGCAGCGGGCTTCTTACAATGTACGTTTACTTCGAGTTCGGATACGAAGGCGGGTACACCCTGCTTATCGGCATAGGCTACGGCATAATATCCACGCTGTTTACGGCGACTTATCCGTGGCTGTCCAAAAAGTTCGGGCGCAACAAAGTTTTGTATTCGGCGGGCGTTGCAATCATTCTGGGCTTCATTCTGATGCTGATTTTCGCCCTTGCAATCCCCACCGGCGCACCGAAATCGACCGAATGGTTCACGAAATTTATTCTCATCGCCATCGCTTATACGATTGTCGGCTACGGCATGGGCTTTTATATGATAATGGTCATCAATATGGCGAACACCGTGGAGTATAACGAGTGGAAGTACGGTCAGCGCAACGAAAGCCTTATCTTCTCCCTGCGCCCGTTCACCGCAAAACTCAGCAGCGCGCTTACGCAGGCTCTCGTTATCGGCGTTTACGCGGTCGCAAGTATCACGACTTACACCAACGCCATCTCCGACGTCGAAAACGAGGCGTCCAAAAACCTTATCACCAACAAGGTGAAAATGGAAAAAATCACGGAGATTATCAACAAAGTTTCACTGCAAGACAGACAAATCCTTGCGGCGTGCATGTGCATTATCCCCATCGTGTTTATGATTGTCGCGCTTATCCTTTACAAGAAAAAATGCACGCTGTCCGAAACGCGCCTTGCCGAAATGGTCAGGGAAACGGAAGCAAGAAAACTCGCGCTTGCCGGCGCAACCGAAAACACGGACGAGCCCGTCGCTTTTGAGGAACCCGTTGCGGAAGAATCCGCCCTTGCAAACGACGTCGTCTCTCCCCTGTCGGAAATCGCCGAAAACGTCGAAGACGCCGCTTTCGATAAGACTGAAAACGAATAATCAATCAAACCAAAACAAAAAGCGTTCGCCAACCCGCGAACGCTTTTTTTATTTGGTTTTTAACCGCCGTTAGTTTCTTTCAACGATGACCGTGCCGTCTTCTTTGACCTCAATCATATCGCCGTCTTTGACGTAGTCCAGAAACTCTTTGCCGAGCCTATCGACGCCGACGATAAAGTTGTTTTCCCAGACTTTCGCAAGGATAAGTCCCGACGTCGCAAGGCTGTCCGCCGTTTCCGAAAACAGCATTGCCGCGGGCTGCGCTTTCATTGCACAAATGGTCTGCAAAATCATGCCACCCGTCGTGCTGCCGATCGTGATGGGCAAACAAAGTGCTTTCCCCGTGATAAGTTTACCGAAAAGGTCGGGGTTGTTCTGGTCGGAAACAAAGATTTTTGCGGTACCCGCTTCCGTGTCCTTGGGCTTAATGCCCATTGCGCTTTTCTGGCAGGACGCAAGTGTATTGAATCCCTGATGCGAAACGACTGCTTCGGCTTTGATTGCGCCCCCTGCAAAAGGTCTGCCTTTGAATACTTTCTGTGACATATTACGCCTCCTGTCCGGTGATGAGTTTCAAAATATCCTCATCTTTCATGTACTTCGCTTTGGAATAAGTACGAAGTTTATTGCTGCTCGTTACGATGGGTTTTCCACCGCAAATCGGGTTATTGGTGTACATAAGCGGGCAAATGGACGAAAGTATTGCGCCGGTTGCGACAAGCTTTTTATAATCGTCTGTTTTTCTGAATTTTTCGGCGACTTGCGGGGCTGCCGTAAGGACGACTTGCGTCGTAACCTTGGTTTTACCGCTCTTTTTAAGACCTTCAACTATGTTATTTGTCCAGTTTACAAGTTGCGAATAAGTAAGATGCGGGCAACCGATGAACGCGACTTTCGCTTTTGCGTCCTTGTTTTTCCACATCACGGGATAGCCCTTGTAAACGCGTTCGAGTTCGGCGTCGTCGATGACGTAAGTCTTTGCGTTTTCGACGATAAGGCTTTCTCCCTGTTCTTTCGCTTCGGGCGTAAGGTTGTCGACGTGATACAAACCGACCGCACCGTTCGACGCGGTTGCCGCGCCCATATCTTTAAGGTACGCTTTTGCGTCGTCGTTAAGTTCCGTCCCGATGAATTTGTCAAGGCCTACGATGTAAGGCACGTCTTCCATAACCTTCATACCGATTGCACTGCCGAGAATCTGCGCTTCGGGTTTTTTGGTGGTTTTGACTTCCACTCTCCACGTTGCGCGTCGTCCTTCGTCCGTCGTGAATCCATAGTTCAACGCCCTGCCGAGAATGCTCTGGAACAAATCGATCATACCGCTGTTTCTGTTACAGCGCGCGCCGAGCACGGAGTTTGCGTATACGACCGCCGACGATTCCGCCCAGCCGATAACCTCGCCCTTCTTTGGGACGTTTCCGACTTCGGGAAGGTAGCAGGTGCAGGTGAACGCGTTCTTTTTCAGCCCGACTTTTTCAAGCTGCGCCTCGTAATCGGCTTGTTTCGAATACATAAATTTCGTGAAAATAAGTTTTTCCAGGAAATTGCACTTCACGTTTTCAAAATCGTAAGGACGAGGGTCGACCGTAAAACCGTTGGGCGCTTTAAGTCCAGCGGCGATAATTTCATCCATGATTTTGTAAACCGGGTCAATCATTTTAAGGCCGAAAGACGTCACAAGATGGCCGCAGCAATCGATGGGAATAAAATTCGTTGCTCCGACGGCATCGCCGAACAGCACGAGCGTTTTCAAAATTTTGGCTTTGGTTTCGCCCTCGTTTCCGTTCAGGATTGCAACTTCTTCGGGTGTGAGCTGCATTTTGTAATCCATAATTTGCCTCCGATTAGTTTTATCATTTTTATTATAACGCAAAAGCGTGAAAATTGACAAGAATATTGTTAAAAATTATACAATGTTTATAAATATTCTTTGTTTGTTTCGGGGTTTTTGCGTTCACGCTTTCAATATTCGATTTTGAAATACATTAGCCATTCTTTGTACTTATCCTGACAGGACAGGCACGTGTCCGTAAGATACCCTTTTTCTTTGTTCCATTCTTTGAGCCCGCGGTAATAATACCATTTATGTTCTTCGTCAATAATGAACGGGACGACGTCGTTCATCAGACACTCCTTGAACATAATCAATCTTCCGATACGGCCGTTGCCGTCCTGAAACGGGTGAATCGACTCAAATTTTTTGTGAAATTCCAGAATTTCATCAAGGGTTTTTCGTTCCCCGCCGTTATATGCCGACAAAAGTTTTTTCATTTCGGTTTTTACGTTTTCGGGCGGACAGGTTTCGTTGCCGCCGACTTCGTTTGGAAGTTTCTTGTACTCCCCGACGTTAAACCAATTTTTGCGGCTGTCGCTCGTACCGTTTTTAAGAATAAAATGAAGTTCTTTTATCATCGATTCCGAAAGCGGCTTTTTCGCGTTGTCGATAATATAGTCGACGCATTTGAAGTGGTTTGCCGTTTCGACGACGTCATCGACGTTGAACGCGCTGTTTTCCGCGCCGATTGTGTTTGTTTCAAAAATATATCTCGTCTGCTCGTGCGTGAGGGTGCTTCCTTCGATATGATTTGAGTTGTAAGTAAACTCGATTTGCGTTTTATGATAAATACCGCCGCGCAAGCCCGAATCTTTTTGCTCTTTCAATACGTTCAGCAACTTATTGTCGCTGAATTGTTTTCCGGGTTCCCGCGCGGGTTTTACGGCGTCTTCGGGTATATTCCAGGTTCTGCCCGTCTGGAAAGCGCCAGGGATTCTCCCCTCCGCACAATAATTCCTGACCATTCGGTCGGACACGTTCCATTTTTTTGCAATTTCGGCAACCGATACAAATTTCATAATAAAATCTCTCCGTTTCGTTACTTTAATTATATTCCATTATCGGAAATTTATCAATAAAATTTGCAACGAAAATTTCCGATAGCGGAAGTTTTACAATAAATATTGCAACAAAATTTCCGATAGCGGAAGTTTTTTCGTTGTTCACAACAGCCATTCGGAAAACGCAGCAAAAAAATAACACAGGCGCAGGTGTTGCTTGTGTTACGGTTTGCAAAAATTAAAATCTCTTATTCTGCGTTTTCGACGTATTTTTTGTGAAGTTCCTCGACGGCGAGTACGAATTTTGCGGTGTGGAATCCGTTTTCAAAAACGAATTTGAAAATCTCGTTATCTTCGGCAATTTCGATGTTCTGTGCAAGTTTATAGGCAACCGTCGGGTGGTTTTTCAGCCCGAAAGTCCTTGAAACTTCCTGCCCGCATTTCGTGCCAACGTACGTAATTCCGTTTTTGTCAAGGACGATTTTCCCTTTTCCCGCTTCTTCGAAACGGTGCGTTTTGTCGTCGGTGAGCAAAAGCGTGACGTTTTCTTCAAACGAATAGTCGGGGTTTTCGACCTCCTTTTTCACTTCGTCGCGCTGGAATTTATACCATTCGCTGACAAATTCGAAACACTTGTCGTTTTCGCCCGACGGGCTGAGAGTCCCGTCCGTGTTATATTTCACGGTATTGCCGCAGGCGGTGCATCTGAACGTCCTGTATTTCGACACGTTTTTGAATTCCGCGCCGCATCGGGGGCATTTATACAAAAGTTTTTCAAGGGTTTCCGCCAGGCGCAAGCCGTAAACCTTTCTGTTCTGCTCCTTGAAAGCGACGTTGTCGTCGTACGAAAAGTTTTTCAGGATATATTCGTATATTTCTTCGTTCGACATATCGCCGATATCGTCGGTGCTTAAAAGGGGTTCCATTTTAAGCGTAACTTTCCCGGGGCGTTTCTTCCCCCACTTCGGTCGTGTAACGTAACTTCCGACGGTGATCCCCTTGATTACCGGGCAGTTCAGAAACTTAATAAGTTTCCCTATCGACGGCGCGATATACCCTGTCGAGCCGTCCACCGTAATGCGCCCTTCGGGGAACAATAATACGCTGTTTCCGTTGTCAAGATTGCGTTTTATATGCTTTATGCACGAAAAATCGCTTGTAAACTGCTTTTTCGGTATTGCGCCGAAATCGGTGAACAATTTCCCCAAAAACTTCATATAAAAAACGTTGCTGGTTACGACCACATTCATAGGGTGCGGATACACGCAGTTTGAAAAGTATAAAAAGTCAACCCACGACGTGTGATTTCCAAGCACCAGAAACGGACCTTCCAGCCCTTTGATTGCGGATTTGTCGACTTTGAATCCGTACCTTATTCTTCCTACGACTTTGAAAAGTCGCGCGCAAAAGCGGTACAACCGCATGTTTATCGTCGATTGTTCCAGCGCAGTTTTCTTCTTTGTTTTCTCTTTGCTCATCACTTATACAATACAATTTTATGTTCGGGCAGGCTGTCGCCCAGCTCGCCAATCGTTTTTTCCAAATATTTATTGATTTCGGCGCTTTGCTCTTTGACGCTTCTGTCGGGATCGAACTCAACAGGTTCGCCGACAAGAAAAGTTTTCAGGCTTTCACTGCAATACACGGGATAGATTTTTAGTTTTTTGCCCGTTCTTTGGAAATACTTTTGCGCCGAATATAGGTATCCCCATTGTAGGTTATAAATATACTTGTTGACGAGTTCGCCGTCGTATTGCTCGGCAAAAACCATACAACTTCTGCCCGATTCCAGGCACTCCGACGCTTCCAAAAACGTTTCTCTCACCTTTGTGTCGCGATATACGGGGATATGTTCCATCTGTCGAAACGCCACAACGACAAGCGGTAAAATCAGTGCAATGAAAGGCAAAAACTGTTTTCGGTCTTTCAACACTTTCGTTTTCATGTGGTGCCAGCACTGCTTATAATCCATAAAGTACGAGTTAGCCCACATTCTGATATTTCTGAAATACAGTACGATTGCCGTCGGCGCGTAAATTTTCGTATGATTGCACACGTACATGACGGGCTCATTAGGAATTTTCGTTTTGAACTCGACTTTTGGTTTTTTGAAAAACGGTCTTACAATCGCCCGTAAAAAATTGAGCGTGAAGTATGGTTTTTTCTTCCCGTTAAAAGGTGGGCGATAATTGTAGAAACCGCCGTTATGAAACACTTTTTTTCTTGCTTGTTTCTCGCCATATTCAAATCCACTTTAATTATATTATAATATAGTATTTAAAAAAAATCAACGCGGATTTTTAATTTTTGTCGATTTGTTTCGGCGCATAAAAAAACGTCGTACTTTCGTACGACGCCTTTGACTTATTTTTTCCTTATACGTTAAGAAGACGGAAGATTTTGCCCTTCATAATCATCGAGATAAGGTCAAGAACCCAAATGAGCCAACCGCCGAAGATACGAATGATACCGGCAACGATTTTGCCTTCCGAAAACCTTGTAACGACGCCCAATACCCATGCGGTAACGGGAATGATTGCCAAAATAATGCTTACTATTCTTGAAAGACCAAAGTAGTCTTTTTTGCTTGCTGCCATACAATTCCTCCAAGTATTTTGATGTTTATATTTTATCACCTTGCGCGGGTGTTGTCAATAACGTTTATAAATTCTTGAACACGGGTTCGGCTTGTTTTCCGTTCAGTGCAAGTTTCACCGCGTCGGGGACGATTGAAAAATCGGCGATGAGCGATTTCGTTTTTATGTCGGGCGCGTCCTGTCCCATCGGTACAAAGTATACGTTCTTCGTGTTCAGAAGATGACCGAGATTTTTTGCGTTTGCGCCCAGCGCGTCGTTGCTCGACAGCGCGATAAGCACGGGACGGCAGTTTCTGAGATGCGCCTTGACCGCAAGCGTTACGGGAGTGTCCGTTATGCCGTTTGCGAGTTTTGAAAGCGTGTTCCCCGTGCAAGGACACACGACGATAAGATCGAGTTTTTCTTTCGTACCGAGCGGCTCGGCGTTCACAAGGTCGCATATCGGATATTTCCCCGTGATCCGCACCGTTTCGGAATAAAAATCTTTCGCCTTATAAAAGCGTGTGTCGAGATTGCAGGTATTATACGAAAAAATCGGCACAAGTTCATATCCTTTGTCGACAAGCGCCTGCATTACCGCAAGCGTTTTCGAAAAGGTGCAAAAACTGCCCGTTACCGCATATCCGATTTTTGTCATAATTTCCCCTCCGTCACGATTTTTGCGATAATTTGCCCCGCCGATTCGCTTCTGTACTTCACCGGGAGCGCGGGATACACGCCGTATTTTATCGACAGTTCCGCCATCAGGTTTTTGTCAAAGCCGTACGGCGGCGACGCGATATCGACGATTTCGGCGTCGGGTTTCATTTTTTTCAATCGCGATTCGTCGATGATACGCGCCGGCGCGGTGTTCACGATAAAATCGAATTCTTCGATACTTTCGCCGTACGGAAGCGCGTTTGCGCCCTTTTTTACGCTGTCCGCGCGCGACGTCATCACCGATACTTTTACGTTAAGCCTTAAAAGTATATCGACGATTTCCTTGCCCGACGCGCCGTTGCCGACGACAAGCACTCTTTTGTCCGAGATTTTCGTCTTCGATTTTTCCAAAAGTATGATAAGCACGCCTTCCGCGGTCAGCACGGAATTTTCCTTTCTGAATTCTTCGACGTCGCCGTATTTAATCATTTTTACGGACTTTTCGGCAAGAATCCGCCGTGCGTCTTCGTCAAAATCGAACGCGTACGCCCGCGCGCCCCACGGTATGCGCTTCGTGTCTTCTTTTATGACCTTAACGTTCGGCTGAAACACGCACACGACGTCCTGCGTTTTTTCGACGGACAGAAGTTTTCTTGCCTCGTTCATTCTTTCGTCGTTTCCGAAAACCATATACATATCGACCACCCCATATTGTAGCCTATGAATACGGCTGTCGCGCGGTGAATGTGTCAAGACGGGAATTTTCAAACTATGCCAGACAAGATTAAAACGAACCGTGATCTGACGGCGAATTTTTGACTAATACATCGTTACGCTCACGGCTTATACATCAAGTATTAACCCGTTCGCGTGCCTTGTCTTAGCCTAAAATTTCACCGTCGGACTTGCCCGCAACCAAAACGCCGATATTTCCGATGATTTTTGGTAAAGGCGAACGCAGACGTACTATACGTACTTCAAGCGAGAATTTGACAAAAAGCGCGGAAATTGCGGCATTTTGGCAAGGTTCATTTTAATCTTGTCTGGCATACTGTAAAAGGGGGCGGTTATGAACAAGACTTATTTTTTAGGCAGCAATACGGCATACGGATTTTTCGGTGACTTTTCGCATCTTACGAGCGGCAAGACGGTGATATTGAAAGGCGGCGCGGGGACGGGGAAATCCACGTTAATGAAAAAGGTCAACGAGATTGCGCTCGACGCCGGGTTTATGACGGAAACTTATCGTTGCAGCAGCGACGTATCGTCTTTCGACGCGGTGTTCGTTCCGTCAAAGAATTTTGCGGTAATCGACGGGACTTCTCCGCACGTTACGGAAGCGGAAATTCCGCTTGTGTCGGGCTTTGTGTTCAATCTTCTCGACGCGGCGGACGAAAAGAAAATCGCGCCGTATAAGGACGATATAAAATATGCAGTATCCTGCAAGAAACAATACTTTAACGACGCGTATTGCAACCTTAACTGTGCAAACTTGATTTTTGAAAATAATAAACGGAAACTTTCCGCCGCATTTAATAAAGCCGTCGCAAGTGCCGCAAAAGATACTTTTGCCGCGCTCGAACTATCACACGGCTTGCGCGAAACTCGCTTTGTCTCCGCAATTTCGGACGAAGGTTTCGTCGACTTTTTAAGCGACGATTTCAAGGGTTTATATACGATCGGCGTGCGCGCGGAATATCCCGAAATTATTATGCTTTATATCACGAAACTTTTGTCGCTTTTTGCGGCGAACGACGTGGAATATACGGCTTTCCGCTCGCCTTTTTCGCCTGACTTTTTTGACGCGTTAAAGGTCGGAAACGTCGTTATCGCGGATATTGACAGATTTGAAAAATGCGACGAAATAATAACTTTGGACGCGCCCGTTTCTTTGACGCTTCGTACCGATCTGGACGCTGCCGAAACCCTTCATCGCACGTTTATTGACAAGGCAATCGCAAATATCCGCCTTGCCCGCCTTACCCATATCGGCATCGAGAAAATTTATTCGCCCGCAATGGACTGGACGGACGTCAACAATAAAACCGACAAAATCTTATGCCTGCTTTTCGATTGCTGATTTGTTAAAAATTGTAAATCCGCAACCTGTATATAATCTTCCTTTCTTGCAAATACTACAAGTACCAAATAAAAGGAGAGATTGTATGGCGAAAAACAGACAGAATGCCAAGGAAAAGGCATCTTCCAAGAAAGCCGCTACAAGCGCAAACCGCGCTACGTCAACCAAGTCCGAAAGCGACTGCTGCGGATGTGGCAAAGACAAATAATTAACTTTTTTTGGAAGACGGAAAAACCGAAGCGTTTGCCTCGGTTTTTTTGTTTATGTTTTTTATTTCCGCCCTACAATATCGTCAAGCGACGCGTCTTCAAATTAAAAATAAAGCACCGCAACCGCGGTGCTTTCGTATTATAATGTAAGATTTAGCTCTTTCAGTTTTTCGTCAAGGCTGAATTCTTCGATCTTCCCTTTTGTCACAAGGAAGTCGCGTTTACCGAGTGCGAAAATATATCTGTCCGATTTAATGCTGTCGCTGTAAACGTCCATGACTTCCGCGTTGGGCAACACCTCTCTGAACCTTCTGACCTTTTCGGCGTGGCGGCACACTTCGGAGCGCATAATTCCGTGCTTTCTGTCGTGCGTCGTGCAGATGACGTAATCGACGTTCATTCGCCGTGCGATTTCTTCAATCAGGAAGTCCGGACTTGCGCTGATAATCACCGTCGTGCGTTTGCGGTTTTCGGGTTTGAACCAGTCGTAAACGTATTTTTCGTACTTATCCCAATACTTTTTCACGTTCTTTTCGTTGTTGATAAGGCGGATATACAAAAACGCCACCTTCTTGCACGTGCGGACGGATATGATATGCGTCAGCATCATCATGCCCCAGATAAATTGAAACGGCAGCAACAGTATGATCCACGGATTGTGCACCATGCAAAAGCCCCAGTATTTCAGCGCGCTGTCAAACGGCACAACCGTCTTGTCAAAATCGTAAATGTCAACTTGCATAATTAAAGATTCTTTCCCCACTTTTTGAATTTTCCGTCGCCGATAAGGTCAAAACTGCACCTTTCAAGGACTTTTTCGGATTTTACGTTATCTTCTCTTGTTTCGGCAAAAACTCGGTTTACGCCCAACAGAGCCGCCAATTTCAGCAACCCTTTAACGCTTTCGGTCATGTAGCCTTTGCCTTCGTATTTTTTGTTAAGACAAAACCTGATTTCCGTTTCGCCGCCCTTCGGCACACCCTTGAAGCCGATGCTCCCGATGACAACGCCTTTCAGCTCGATAAGCCACGTTGTCAGAAAGACTTTGTTATCCTCGTCTTCCCTTACTTCTTCCGCGCACCGCCCGAGTATGCTTTTCAATTCGTCGTTTATGCTTTCGCCGTCGTATTTCGCGTCGTACTCTCTTTCAAATTCTTTTACGTCGCGCGACAGCGTTTCAAGCATATCCGCGTCAAGCGGCACGATTCTGAGCCTTCCCGTTTCGATAACCATATTTAGATTTTATCACACTTTTAATTTGTTTCAAACAACTTTCGCACAAAAAAAACCGTGACCTCCGCCACAGTTTTCCCGTTTCTTATTTCCTCATTTATTCTAACGTTAATATTGATTGATAGTATTTATTTTCAATTGGCATATAATCATAAAAACTCAAACCTAACTTAGTTTCCTGAAAACGCCAAAATCTTTGATAGTTTTGAAAAAGGCGAACGCAGTTGTACTGAGCGTACTACAAGCGACATTTTTTGAAAATGGCGAAGATTTTGGCGTTTTTTACAAAGTAAAAAGCACTTACGAAACGTAAGTGCTTTTTTTGGAATTCGGCGGCTACATACTCTCCCGGGCCGTGTCCAGCCAAGTACCATCTGCGTAGAAAGGCTTAACTTCTGTGTTCGGTATGAGAACAGGTGGACCCCTTTCGCTATCGCCACCGAAATGGTTGAATGTTTCTAATGCACATTCACAACTGCATAAACTTGAGATTGGATTTCATAGTAACCTTAAATGCGTTTTAAACTTATTTGTATAATGACTTCATCAATTTCTTGATTAAGCCCTCGACCTATTAGTATCGGTCAGCTGAACACGTTACCGTGCTTACACCTCCGACCTATCAACCTTGTAGTCTTCAAGGGGTCTTACTATCTTATGATATGGGATATCTAATCTTGAGGTGGGTTTCACGCTTAGATGCTTTCAGCGTTTATCCCATCCGCACATCGCTACCCTGCTGTGCCGCTGGCGCGACAACAGGTGCACCATAGGTGCGTCCACTCTGGTCCTCTCGTACTAGGAGCAGATCCTCTCAAATATCCTACGCCCACGATGGATAGGGACCGAACTGTCTCACGACGTTCTGAACCCAGCTCGCGTGCCACTTTAATCGGCGAACAGCCGAACCCTTGGGACCTTCTTCAGCCCCAGGATGTGACGAGCCGACATCGAGGTGCCAAACCTCCCCGTCGATGTGAACTCTTGGGGGAGATAAGCCTGTTATCCCCGAGGTAACTTTTATCCGTTAAGCGACGGCAATTCCATACTCTACCGCCGGATCACTAAGCCCTACTTTCGTATCTGCTCGACATGTCTGTCTCGCAGTTAAGCTCCCTTCTGCCTTTATACTCTTTGGATGATTTCCAACCATCCTGAGGGAACCTTTGGACGCCTCCGTTACATTTTAGGAGGCGACCGCCCCAGTCAAACTGCCCATCTGACACTGTTCTCTGCCCGGATTACGGCACAAAGTTAGAACCTCAATAATTTAAGGGTGGTATCCCAAGGTTGACTCCACATAAGCTGACGCCTATGCTTCAAAGTCTCCCACCTATCCTGTACATAAATCACCGAAATCCAATATCAGACTACAGTAAAGCTCTACGGGGTCTTTCCGTCCAGTCGCGGGTAATACGCATCTTCACGTATACTACAATTTCGCCGGGTCCCATGTTGAGACAGCGCCCAAATCGTTACGCCATTCGTGCGGGTCAGAACTTACCTGACAAG